>Ga0310810_10000007_pt1 | contig 374991 bp, 306 predicted proteins | sample NCmetagenome_FD_207641 | JGI IMG/M metagenome (GOLD analysis project Ga0310810, IMG submission 207641) | Soil microbial communities from experimental microcosm in Duke University, North Carolina, United States - NC | ecosystem: Engineered > Artificial ecosystem > Soil microcosm > Unclassified...
GGGTCCTCGGGCACGTCCGACTCCAGCAGCTGCTGGAACAGCTTGATCTTGTCGTAGGACAGCAGCACCGACAGCTCCGGCCGGGTCAGGCCCTGGCTGCGCGCCTTGCGCTCGGTCAGCTCGGCGTCGGTCGGCAGGTTTTCCACCTGGCGATCGAGCAGGCCTTCGCCTTCCAGCGTGCGGATGAAGTGCGCCATCGAACCGAGTCGCTTGGTCGACTGGTGCTCCATCAGCGTGATTGCCTGGTTCTGGCGATAGTTGTCCCACAGCACCAGCTGGCCCACCTCGTCGGTCATCACGCGCAACTGCTGGTTGCGCTGCTCCTCGGTGAGCTCGCCGCGCTGCACGGCGTCACCGAGCAGGATCTTGATGTTGACCTCGTGGTCGGAGGTATCCACACCGGCGGAGTTGTCGATGAAGTCGGTGTTGAGCAGCACACCGTGCTGGGCCGCCTCGATACGGCCCTTCTGGGTCATGCCGAGGTTGCCGCCCTCACCCACCACCTTGCAACGCAACTCGGCGCCGTTGACGCGCAGCGCGTTGTTGGCGCGATCGCCGACGTCGGCGTGGGTCTCGCTGGCCGCCTTGACATAGGTACCGATGCCGCCGTTCCAGAGCAGGTCGACCGGCGCCTCGAGGATGGCGCTCAGCAACTCGTTCGGCGGCAGGTGCGTCGCGTCGCCCTTGATGCCGAGCACCGCACGCACCTCCGGCGAAATCGGGATCGACTTGGCGCTGCGCGGATAGACACCGCCGCCGGTGGATATCAGCGAGGTGTCGTAGTCGGCCCAGCTCGATCGCGGCAGGGCGAACATCCGCTCGCGCTCCACGAACGAGCGCTCGACGTCCGGGCTCGGGTCCAGGAACACGTGGCGGTGATCGAACGCCGCCACCAGCTTGATGTGACGCGACAGCAGCATGCCGTTGCCGAACACGTCTCCGGACATGTCGCCGATGCCCACGCAGGTGAAGTCCTGCGTCTGCGAATCGCGCCCGAGCGCCCGGAAGTGGCGCTTGACCGACTCCCACGCCCCCTTGGCGGTGATGCCCATCGCCTTGTGGTCGTAACCGTTGGAGCCGCCGGAGGCGAACGCGTCGCCAAGCCAGAATCCATGTTCGACGGAGATCGCATTGGCGATGTCGGAGAAGGTGGCCGTGCCCTTGTCGGCCGCGACCACCAGGTACGGGTCGTCCTGGTCGTGGCGCACCACATCGTGCGGCGGCACCACCTGGCCCTCGACCAGGTTGTCCGTGATGTCAAGCAGGCCGGCGATGAACAGCCGGTAGCAGGCGATGCCCTCGGCCTGCTGCGCATCGCGGTCGCCGCCCTCGGGCGGGTTCTTCACATAGAAACCGCCCTTCGAGCCGACCGGCACGATCACCGTGTTCTTCACCATCTGTGCCTTCACCAGGCCCAGCACCTCGGTGCGGAAATCTTCGCGACGGTCGGACCAGCGCAGGCCACCGCGCGCTACCGGGCCGAAGCGCAGATGCACGCCCTCGACGCGCGGCGAGTACACGAATATCTCGCGGTAAGGCACCGGCTTGGGCGCGTCCGGCACCCGATGCGAGTCGAACTTGAAACTGATGTAAGGACGCACCTGCCCGTTCCACTGCTGGAAGTAGCTGGTGCGCAGGGTGGCGTCCATCACGTCCAGGTAGCTCTTGACGATGCGCTCGTCGTCCAGGCTCGCGACGTCGTCGAGCAGCGTGCGCAGCGCGTCAGTCAGCACCTGCACCTGGGCAGCGCGCGGCTGCGCCAGCGAGGCGACCATGCCGTCGACCAGCTCCGCATGCGCGGCGCGGGTGGCTTCGGGAATCAGCGCCACCATCTGCCGCCGCAGGTCTTCGCCGGCGCGCTCGCGCTCGTCGGCGGACAGGCTCTCGCGACGCGGGTCGAACTTGGCGTAGAACAGCTCGATCAGCACGCCGGCGATCGCCGGGTACCGGTTGAGCGTGGCTTCCATGTAGGTCTGCGAGAACGCGATGCCGACCTGCTGCAGGTACTTGCAGTAACCGCGCAGCACCGCCACCTGGCGCCAGTCGGCCTGGGCGAACAGCACCAGGTTGTTGAAGCCGTCGCTCTCGGCCTGACCGCGCCACAGCGCCTCGAAGCTGCGTTCGAAACGGTCGCGCACGTGCGCCAGCTCGAAGGTTAGCGGCTGCTTCGGCTTGAGCTCGAAGTCGTGGATCGTCAGCGGCTGGTGCTGGTTCTCCAACGTGTAGACATGCTCGGCGAGCATCCGCACGCCCATGTTCTCCAGCATCGGCAGTGCTTCGGAGAGCGGAATCGGGTGGCCGTAGTGAATCACCTTGAAGCGCAGCGAGCCGTCGGCGTGCCGGTACAGCGACATGCGGATGGCGTCTTCGCTGTCGAGTCCTGCCAGCGCCTGCACGTCGGCGGCGGCGACTTCCGGCGTCACCTCGTCGATGTAGCCCGGCGGCAGTGCGCGCGCAAAGCGGTTGGCCAGCACCACGCCCTCGTGCGCGCCGACATTGCGTACCAGCACATCGCGCACCTCGTCCTGCCAGTTGCGCACGATCGCCGCCACGCCGTGCTCCAGCGCGGTGGTGTCGTAGCTCACCTGCTCGCCGACGCGCGGACGCACCACCACGTGCAGGCGCGCCAGCGCGGCCTCGCCCATCAGCACGGCCGAGTCGACCTGCTCACCGTGCAGCGCGTCGCGCAGCAGCGCCTCGATGCGCTCGCGCACCGTGGTGTTGAAGCGCTCGCGCGGCACGAACACCATGCAGGTGAAGAACCGGCCGTAACGGTCGCGCCGCACGAACAGGCGCGTGTGCGCACGCTGGCGCAGTTCGAGAATGCCGGTGACCGCGTTGAACAGCTCGTCCTCGTTGGACTGGAACAACTCGTCGCGCGGCAGCGTCTCCAGGATGTGCCGCAGCGACTTGCCCGAGTAGGAGTCGCGCTTGAGCCCGGAGCGCGTAAGCACCGCTTCCACCTTTTCGCGAACCAGCGGCACGTCCTGCGGGCGGGCCATGTATGCGTTGGAGGAAAACAGCCCCAGGAACCGTTGCTCGGCCACCGGCTTGCCGCTGGCGTCGAAGCGCAGCACGCCGATGTAGTCCATGTGCCCGGGACGATGCACCTGCGAGCGCGCGTTGGTCTTGGTCAGGATCACCGCCTCGGCGGCGCCGGCCGGTACGGCCGTGCGTGCACTGAGCGAACTGAGCGAACGCGGTGCCACCGAGCGCTCGTTGCCGGACAGGATGCCCAGGCCCGAGCCGTCCACCGATTGCAGCACCTCGCCATCCGGACCTTGCCGCACTTCGTATTCGCGGTAGCCGAGGAAGGTGAAGTTGTCCTCCGCCACCCACCGCAGGAACTCGCCCGCCTCGCGCGCCACGCGCGGATCCAGTGCCGGCTGGCGCTGCGGCAGGTCGGCAGCGATGGCACGAGCCTGGTCGCGCATGGCGGCCCAGTCGCGCACGGCGGCGCGCACGTCTTCCAGTGCGTCCTCGATGCGCGACTTCAGTGCGGCCTGGGCCGCCTCGTCGGCGAGCCGGTCCACCTCTAAATGCATTACCGACTCGGCGGAGTCGGCCTCATCGCCCAGCGCCTGCAGCTTGCCCGACGCGTCGCGCGTCGCCCTCACCACCGGATGGATCACGGCGTGGATCTGCAGTTCCGCCGAGACGATCATGCTCACCGTGTCGACCAGGAACGGCATGTCGTCGGTGACCACCTCGACCACGCTGCGGCCATCGTGACCGGCCATCGGGTTGAGCACGCGCACCGAGGCGCGGCCCACCTGGCGCTGGTCGATGAATTCCAGCAGGCCCTCCACCAACGTTGCCCACTCCGCAGCGGTGTGCAGCGACTGGTCGCCCGCGGCCAGCCGGGCGAAGAAAGCGCGGATAAAAAATTGCGCCTCCTGGAGGCGCTTGGCGGGCAAATCCTTTTTGCTTATTTCGTCGAGAACAACTGCTGCGAGGGAAACATTTTCGTCCGCGCGGATCGCATTCATGGCTTCTACTGTGCAGTGGAGACAGATGGGGATCTAAAAGCCCCAAGAGGATACGCCGGGGCACCGGGCGAATCCACCGCGCGGCGCCGCTTGCAGCCATGCTCGCGCGCATGGTGGAGCGCTCTCGCGCTGCGTCGTGGGCACGTTGCAGCGCAATAAAAAAGGCACGCTGAGCAGCACCGGCGGCGATCGCCGACCTGGCAGCGCCGAGTGCGCGGAGCGGGTGCTGAGAGATCGTGCCGATCGCGTGCGATGCGGTGCGCGCGAAGGCGAGCGGACGAGGTCGCGAGTCCGCGACAAAAACGGGCACACGAGCACGCATGCGGGCAAGACAAATTGTAAACCGGCGGGTATAGTCTGCGGTCCGGGACGCGCGGGTGTCCGCCCGTCGGCGGACGCATCGTCCGCGTTTGCACCGTCGTCCCGTCCGGTTTGCCGCCATCACGCATGCCCGAGCGCCCGCCCCGGCGCAGGCGTGACGCCATGGTGCAGCACCGAACAAACCCAAGCCCGCAAGCCCCGAACCCGAAAGCATCGAACCCGAAAGATTGGAGTCTTCATGAACCCCTCTTCACTGCGCACCCCTCTGCTGTGCCTGGGTCTGCTCGCCCTGGCCGCGTGCGGAGGCAAGGACAAGAGCCCGCCGGCCCCGCCGCCGCCGACCGTGGGCGTGATCACGGCCACGCCCACCAGCACACCGCTTACCAAGGACCTGGTCGGGCGCCTGTCGCCGTTCCGCAGCGCCGATGTGCGTGCGCGCGTGTCGGGCGTGGTGCTGAAGCGCACTTATGACGAAGGCTCCGACGTCAAGAAAGGCCAGGTGCTGTTCCAGATCGATCCGGCCCCGCTGAAGGCCTCGCTCGACGCGGCCCAGGCCAACCTGGCCCAAGCCCGCGCCAGCTACACCAATGCCAAGGTCGCCGCGCAGCGGGTGCGCGAACTGGCGCCGAAGGGCTACGTGTCCAAGTCGGACCTGGACAACGCCGAGGCCACCGAGCGCAGCGCGCAGGCCAGCGTGCAGCAGGCCCAGGCGAACGTGCAGACTGCGCGGATCAACCTCGGCTACGCCACCGTGACCTCACCCATCGACGGCCGCGCTGGCAAGCAGCAGGTGACCGAAGGCGCGCTGGTCGGCCAGGGCGAAGCCACGCTGCTGACCACGGTGGACCAGATCGACCCGCTGTACGTGAACTTCACCCTCGGCGCGAGCGAGCTCGAACAGATGCGCCAGGCGCAGGCCCAGGGCAACCTCACGCTGGCCGACCCCAACACCGCCAGCGTCGCCGTGAGCCTGCCCGACGGCAGCGCGTATCCGCACCAGGGCACGGTCAACTTTGCCGACATGGCGGTCAATCCCGCCACCGGCTCGGTGGATCTGCGCGCGACCGTGCCGAACCCGGAGCATCGCCTGCTGCCGGGCATGTACGTCACGCTCAAGGCAAAGCTGGGCGAGCAGCACCGGATCTTCCTGATTCCGCAGCCGGCACTGCAGCGCGACACCACCGGCGCGTATGTGCTGGTGGTCGGCAAGGACGGCAAGGTGGCGCGCAAGGATGTCACCGCCGAGCAGGTCAGCGGCAGCAACTGGGTGGTGAGCGATGGCCTGGCGGCCAGCGACAAGGTGATCGTGTCCGGCCTGCAGTCGGTGAAGGATGGGGCACCGGCCAAGACCGAGCCGTGGACGCCCGCCGACCGCAAGACGCCGGGTGACGCGCAGCCGCAACCAGCCACCAGCGCGGGCAAGGCGTCCGCCGCCAAGCAGTAACGGAGCGCGATCATGCCGAGTTTCTTCATCGATCGCCCGATCTTCGCCTGGGTGGTCGCCATCCTGATCACCCTGGGCGGCACGCTCGCCGTGCTGAACATGGGTATCGAGTCGTATCCCAACATCGCGCCGCCGCAGGTGACGGTGAGCGCGACCTATCCCGGTGCCAGTGCCGACACCACCGAGAAGACCGTCACCCAGGTGATCGAGCAGCAGCTCACCGGCATCGACCACCTGCTGTACTTCAGCTCGTCCTCCAGCGCCAATGGCTCGGCCAATGTCACGCTCACCTTCGAGACCGGCACCGACCCGGACATCGCCCAGGTGCAGGTGCAGAACAAGGTCTCGCTGGCCACCCCGCGACTGCCCTCGGAGGTGACCCAGCAGGGCGTGGTGGTGGCCAAGGCCAACCCCGACTTCCTGATGTTCGTGGCGCTCACCTCGGACAATCCCGCCGTGGACGGCGCCCGCCTCAACGACATCGTTTCCTCGCAGGTGCTCGATCAGGTGTCGCGCATCTCCGGCGTGGGCAGCATCCGGCAGATCGGCTCCGAATACGCCATGCGGATCTGGCTCAACCCGGACAAGCTGCACGGTTACGGGTTGTCGGCCACGCAGGTGTTCAACGCGATCAAGGCCCAGAACGTGCAGTTCGCCGCCGGTGCGCTGGGCGCCGACCCGGCCCCGCCGGGCCAGGGTTTCAGCGCCACGGTCTCGGCCGAGGGCCGCTTCTCCACGCCGGAGGAGTTCCGCGACATCATCCTGCGCGCCAACAGCGACGGCACCACGGTCAAGCTCGGTGACGTGGCACGGATTGCCTTCGGCCCGCAGAACTACGGCTTCCACGCCCAGTACAACGGCAAGGAGGCCGGCGCCTTCGGCGTGCAGCTGCTGCCCGGCGCCAACGCGCTGGACGTGGCAACGGCGGTGCGCTCGAAAATGGACGAGCTGGCCAAGAGCTTCCCGCCCGGCGTGACCTGGTTTGCGCCCTACGACAGCACGCCGTTCGTGCGCATCTCGATCAAGGAGGTGATCGAGACGCTGGCGATCGCGATCGTGCTGGTGTTCGGCGTGATGCTGATCTTCCTGCAGAACTTCCGCGCCACCGTCATTCCCACGCTGGTGATTCCGGTGGCGCTGCTGGGCACCTTCCTCGGCCTGCTGCCGCTGGGCTTCACCATCAACCAGCTGACCTTGTTCGGCATGGTGCTGGCGATCGGCATCGTGGTGGACGACGCGATCGTGGTGATCGAGAACGTCGAACGCATCATGACCGAGGAAGGCCTCTCGCCGAAGGAGGCCACCCGCAAGGCGATGGGCCAGATCACCGGTGCAATCGTGGCGATCACGGTGGTGCTGGCGGCGGTGTTCGTGCCCTCGGCGCTGCAGCCGGGCGCCTCGGGCGTCATCTACAAGCAGTTCGCGCTGACCATCGCCGTGTCGATGGGCTTCTCCGCGCTGCTCGCGCTGTCGTTCACGCCGGCGCTGTGCGCGAGCTTCCTCAAGCCCGAGCACGGGGACAAGAAGAACGTCGTCTACCGTGGCTTCAACAAGGTGTTCGACCGCGTCACCCGCATCTACGGTGGTCACATCGGCAGCGCGATAAGTCATGCGCCGCGCTGGATGATGGTGTTCGCCGCGATCTGCGTGATCTGCGGGGTGCTGTTCGTGCGCATGCCCACCAGCTTCGTGCCCAGCGAAGACCAGGGCTTCGCGCTGGCGATCGTGTCGTTGCCACCCGGCGCCACGGTCGACCGCACCCAGGCCGTGATGAAGCAGGTTCGCGCCACCATCAAGGACGATCCGGCGGTGGAGGGCATGTTCCAGATCTCCGGCTTCAGCTTCGTCGGCGCCGGCGAGAACACCGGCATGACCTTTATCCGGCTGAAGGACTGGGCCAAGCGCGACGTCACCGCCGAGCAGTTCATCGCCAAGGCCAACGGCATGCTGCACGGCATCCGCGACGCGCAGATCTTCGTGGTCAACCTGCCGACCATCCGCGGCCTGAGCCAGTTCGGCGGCATCGACATGTGGCTGCAGGCGCGCGCCGGCCAGGATCGCAGCGCGCTGACCAAGGCACGCAACACCCTGCTGGCCAAGGCCGCGCAGGACAACAAGCTCACCGGCATCCGCCCGCAGGCGCTGGAAGACGCGCCGTCGCTGAAGCTCAGCGTGGACCGCGTGCAGGCACAGTCACTGGGCCTGTCGGTGAGCGACATCTACCAGGCGATCCAGCTCACCCTGGCACCGGTCTACGTCAACGACTTCGCCTACGGCGGACGCGTCAAGCGCGTGCTGATGCAGGCCGACCAGCCTTACCGGATGGGGCCGGACGCGCTGCAGCACATCTACACGCCGAGCAACCAGACCGACGCCGACGGCACGCCGCAGATGATTCCGGTGAGCAGCGTCGTCGACGCGAAATGGACGCTCGCCTCGCCGGCGCTGGCCCGCTACAACGGCTATTCGGCGGTGGAGATCGTGGGCAACGCGGCGGAAGGCTTCTCCACCGGCCAGGCCATGGCGGAGATGGAGAAGATCGTCAACGACGACCTGCCTTCGGGCTTCGGCTACGACTGGACCGGCCAGTCGTATCAGGAAATCCTCTCCGGCAATTCGGCCACGCTGCTGATGGTGCTGTCGATCGTGATCGTGTTCCTGTGCCTGTCGGCGCTGTACGAAAGCTGGTCGATCCCCGTGGCGGTGCTGCTGGTGGTGCCGCTGGGCCTGCTGGGCACGGTCACGTTCTCGATGCTGCGCGGCCTGCCGAACGACATCTACTTCAAGATCGGCCTGATCACGGTGATCGGACTGGCCGCGAAGAACGCGATCCTGATCGTCGAGTTCGCGGTGGAAAAGCAGGCCCAGGGCCAGAGCCTGCGCGAAGGCGTGGTGGAAGCGGCCCGGCTGCGACTGCGCCCGATCCTGATGACCTCGATGGCGTTCATCCTGGGCGTGCTGCCGCTGGCGATCTCCACCGGCGCCGGCGCCAACTCGCGCCATGCGATCGGCACCGGCGTGATCGGCGGCATGCTGTTTGCCACCTTCCTCGGCCTGTTGCTGATCCCGGTGTTCTACGTGGTGGTGCGCCGCCTGCTCGGCGAAAAGCTCGACGGACCGGAAAACGACAAGCCGGCCCGCGGCCATGACGGCATGCAGCCGTTCGATTCCGATCCGCGACGGGGAACCTGAGCCGGCAGGGGCGGCGCGCCGCCCCGCTTCACCCACCGCTCGCTCTACCGGGGCGGGCAGTGAAAAAAAAGCCCCGGCCAAGGCCGGGGCTTTTTTGTGCTTCCTCGCGCGGGAACCGCGACAGCGGGCCGTTGCCCCGCCCCCACGTCGCCTCAGCGCAGGCCCGTCTCCGCCCGCGCGATCACCATGCGCTGGATCTCGCTGGTGCCCTCGTAGATCTCGGTGATCTTGGCGTCGCGGAAGTAGCGCTCCAGCGGCATTTCCTTGGAGTAGCCCATGCCGCCGTGCACCTGCACGGCCTGGTGGGTGATCCACATTGCCGCCTCCGACGCCACCAGCTTGGCCACCGAGGCCTCGGTGTTGAAGCGCCCGCCGGTCTTCTCCGCTTCCATCTTGGTCCACGCCGCGCGCAGCGTGAGCAGGGTGGCGGCGTCGAGCTTGCACTTCATGTCGGCGATCTTGGCCTGGGTCATCTGGAACGTGCCGATCGGGTGGCCGAACGCCTTGCGGTCGCGCGACCACTGCAGCGTGGCCTCATAGGCAGCCCGCGCAATGCCCACCGCCTGCGAGGCAATGCCGATGCGGCCGGCGTCGAGCACGCCCATGGCGATCGCAAAGCCCTTGCCGATCTCGCCCAGCACGTCGTCCTTGGAGCAGATGTACTCGTTGAGCTCGATCTCGCAGGTGGCCGAGGCGCGGATACCCAGCTTCGGCTCGGTCTTGCCGGCCTGGAAGCCGGGCTTCTGCGTGTCGATGATGAAGGCGGACACGCCCTTGGCGCCGATGCCCGGCGTGGTGATCGCGAACAGCACGATGTAGCGCGCCACCGGGCCGGAAGTAATCCAGCTCTTCTTGCCGTTGATCACCCAGTCGCCATCCCCATTCCTGGTGGCGCGGGTGTGCATGGCCGAGGCGTCGGAGCCGGACTGCGGCTCGGTCAGCGCGTAGGCGCCGATGCCCTCGCCCTGTGCGATCGCGCGCACGTACTTCTGCTTCTGCTCCTCGGTGCCGTGCTTGAGGATGCCGTTGCAGAACAGCGAGTTGTTGACCGACATGATGGTGGAGGTGGCCGCGTCGGCCGCCGCGACCTCGATCATCGCCAGCACGTAGGCGATGGTGTCCATGCCCGCGCCGCCGTACTCCTCCGGCACCTCGATCCCCATCAGGCCCAGCTGGCCCATCTCGCGGATGTTGTCCAGCGGAAACTCGCCCTTGGCGTCCAGTTCGGCGGCGACCGGCGCGATGCGCTTCTGGGCGAAGTCGCGCGCAATCGACTGGATCGACAGCTGGTCTTCGGTAAATCGGAAATCCATGAACTACTCCGGCGCAATGACTTAGCCGTTCATTTTAGCCTGCCTGCCCCTCACGGCTTTGTGCAGTCGCAGCACACGCCGGTCTTCGGGCGGGGCTCGCTCGCGCCGCCACGTGCCCCACGCCGCCGTTCGGCAACCGCCGGTGCGCCGTCCCGGCGGCAGCCCTTGACGCCCCCGCGATGCAGGCCTAGCCTTGCTTATCTTTGTATCGCGATAAAGGGATGATCATGGATCTGGCGACCGCCTCCAGCGTGCTTCGCCTGCTCGCCGACCCGACCCGGGTGCGGCTTCTTGCCCTGCTGGAGAGCGAGGAGCTCACCGTGGCCGAGCTGGCAGCGGTACTGCACCTGGCGCAGCCGCGTGTGTCTACCCACTTGGCCAAGCTCAAGGAGGCCAACCTGGTGCGCGACCGCCGCGCCGGCGTCTCGGCCTACTACCGCGCCAACAACGAGGGCGAGGAGCACCAGCACGCACTGCTGCGGTCGCTGCGCGAAAGCATCGATGACGCGCTGCTGCGCGAGGACGCCGCGCGCGTGCCCGCCGTGCTGGCCAAACGCGCCGGCGAGGAAGGCTGGGCCGACACGGTGGCCGGCGACATGGAGCGCCACTACTCGCCCGGTCGCACCTGGGAAACCCTGGCCCGCTCGCTGCTGCAGCTGCTGGAAACCGGCGACGTGCTGGACATCGCCTCCGGCGACGGCATCACCGCCGAGCTGCTGGCGCCGCACGCGCGCTCGATCCTGTGCGTGGACTCCAGCGAGCGGGTGGTCGAGGCGGCCACGCGCCGGCTGGCGGCGTTCGCCAACGTGCAGGTGCGCCAGGGCGACATGCAGGCACTGGACCTTGGCGAGCACCGCTTCGACCTGGTGCTCATGCTGCACGCCCTCACCTATGCCGAGCAGCCGGCCGTGGCGGTCGCCGAGGCCGCACGCGTACTGCGTCCCGGCGGCCGGCTGCTGGCGGTGACGCTGGGCGAACACGACCACCGTGCCGCGGTGGAGCCGTTCGACCACCGCAACCTCGGGTTTTCCGAAAACCAGCTCGCGGGCTTTGCGCAGGCGGCGGGGCTGGAGGTGCTCAGCGCCAACCGGCTCAGCCGCGAGCGGAAGGCACCGCACTTCGAAGTGATCAGCCTGCTGGCGCGCAAGCCGTGAGCACGCGCCCACCACCCCTGCCGAGGACCGCCGCATGACCACCCTGCCCTGGCTCCACCCCGACCGCGTCGCGATGCTCGAACACGCGTTGCGCCAGCGCATCCTGATCCTGGACGGCGGCATGGGCACCATGCTGCAGGGCCACCAGCTGGACGAGAGCGGCTTCCGCGGCGAGCGCTTCGCCGGTGGCCACGACAGCACCCACGCCCACGACCACCCCGGCGCCTGCGACCTCAAGGGCAACAACGATCTGCTCACGCTGACCCGCCCGGAGATTATCCGAGGCGTGCACACCGCGTACCTGGAGGCCGGGGCCGACCTGGTCGAAACCAACACCTTCAATTCCACCCGCATCAGCCAGGCCGACTACCACCTGGAGCACCTCGCCTACGAGCTCAACCGCGAGGGTGCGGCGCTGGCACGGGCGGCCTGCGATGCGATGGAGCAACGCACGCCGGACAAGCCGCGCTTCGTGATCGGCGTGCTCGGCCCCACCAGCCGCACCGCCTCGCTGTCGCCCGACGTCAACGACCCGGGCTTCCGCAACGTGTCGTTCGATGAGCTGGCAGCCAACTACACCGAGTCCGCCAGCGGGCTGATCGACGGCGGCGCCGACGTGATCATGGTCGAGACGATCTTCGACACGCTCAACGCCAAGGCCGCGCTGTTCGCGCTGAGCGAACTGTTCCGCGCGCGCGGCGGACGGCTGCCGGTGATGATCTCCGGCACCATCACCGACCGCTCCGGCCGCACCCTCTCGGGCCAGACCGCCGAGGCGTTCTACTACTCCGTGCAGCATGCCCGGCCGCTGTCGGTGGGCCTCAACTGCGCGCTGGGCGCCGCCGACCTGCGACCGCACATCCAGACCCTGGCAAACATTGCCGACGGCTTCGTCAGCACGCATCCCAACGCCGGCCTGCCCAATGCGTTCGGGGAGTACGACGAGTCGCCCGAGCAGATGGCCAGCGTGATCGGCAGTTTCGCCCGCGACGGCCTGCTCAACCTGGTCGGCGGCTGCTGCGGCACCACCCCGGCCCACATCAAGGCAATTGCCGACGCCGTGCGTGACTGCGCGCCGCGCCAGCTCCCCAGCGAGAAGCAGCAAGCCGCATGAGCAACCAAGCACCTCGCTACACCCGCCTGTCCGGCCTTGAGCCGCTGGTGATCACGCCCGACCTGCTGTTCGTCAACGTGGGCGAGCGCACCAACGTCACCGGCTCGGCGCAGTTCAAGAAGCTGATCAAGGAAGACCGCTACGACGAGGCGGTGGAGGTGGCGCGCCAGCAGGTGGAGAACGGCGCGCAGATCATCGACGTCAACATGGACGAGGGCCTGATCGACTCCGAGGCGGCGATGACCCGCTTCCTCAACCTGATCGCCGCCGAGCCCGACATCGCCCGTGTGCCGGTGATGGTCGACTCGTCCAAGTGGACGGTGATCGAGGCCGGCCTGCGCTGCCTGCAGGGCAAGGGCGTGGTCAATTCCATCTCGATGAAGGAAGGCGAGGAAGCATTTCTCGAACAGGCGCGCAAGGTACAGCAGTACGGTGCCGCCGCGGTGGTGATGGCGTTCGACGAGGTCGGCCAGGCCGATACCTGCGCGCGCAAGGTCGAGATCTGCTCGCGCGCCTACGCGCTGCTGACCGAGAAGCTCGATTTCCCGCCCGAGGACATCATCTTCGACCCGAACATCTTCGCCATCGCCACCGGCATCGAGGAGCACAACAACTACGCGGTCGACTTCATCGAGGCCACCCGCGAGCTGAGGAAGCGCTTCCCGCTCAGCCATGTCTCCGGCGGCGTCTCCAACGTGTCGTTCTCGTTCCGCGGCAACAACACCGTGCGCGAGGCGATCCACTCGGTGTTCCTGTACCACGCGATCCGTGCCGGCATGGACATGGGCATCGTCAACGCCGGCGCGCTGACCATCTACGACGACATTCCCGACGAGCTGCGCGAGCGCGTCGAGGACGTTGTGCTGAACCGTCGCGACGACGCCACCGAGCGGCTGCTGGAGATCGCCGAGCGCTTCAAGGCCAAGAAGGGCGAGGCGGTGGTCGAGACGCTGGCCTGGCGCGACAAGCCCGTGCGCGAGCGCCTAAGCCACGCGCTGGTGCACGGCATCGACCAGTTCGTGGTGGAGGACACCGAGGAAGCCCGCCAGCTGTCATCCCGTCCGCTGGACGTGATCGAGGGCCCGCTGATGGACGGCATGAACGTGGTCGGCGACCTGTTCGGCGCCGGCAAGATGTTCCTGCCGCAGGTGGTGAAATCCGCCCGCGTGATGAAGAAGGCGGTCGCCCACCTCATTCCCTACATCGAGGAAGAGAAGCTGCGCACCGGCGACGCCGGCAAGAACAACGGCACCATCATCATGGCCACGGTGAAGGGCGACGTGCACGACATCGGCAAGAACATCGTCGGCGTGGTGCTCCGCTGCAACAACTTCGAGGTGATCGACCTGGGCGTGATGGTGCCGGCGCAGAAGATTCTCGACGCCGCGCGCGAGCACAAGGCCGACATCATCGGCCTGTCCGGGCTGATCACGCCGTCGCTGGAAGAGATGAGCCAGGTCGCCCGCGAGATGCAGCGGCAGGACTTCCACCTGCCGCTGTTGATCGGCGGCGCCACCACCTCGCGCGCACACACCGCGCTGAAGATCGAGCCGCACTACAAGTCCCCCACGGTGTGGGTGAAGGACGCCTCGCGCGCCGTCGGCGTGGCGCAGTCGCTGCTCAGCAAGGAGCTGGTCGACGCGTTCATGAGCAAGGTGCGCGCCGAATACGCCGACGTGCGCGAACGCCACCGAAATCGCGGCCCCGGCAAGCAGCTGGTCTCGCTGGAAAAGGCCCGCGGCCAGCGCTTCCATAGCGACTGGCAGGCCTATGAGCCGGCCGAACCGAAACAGCCCGGCCTGCACGTGTTCAACGACTACGACCTGGGCGAGCTGCGCGACTACATCGACTGGACACCCTTCTTCAACGCCTGGGAGCTGGCCGGCCGCTATCCCGACATCCTCGGCGACGAGATCGTGGGCACGCAGGCCACCGAACTGTTCGCCGACGCACAGAAGATGCTGGACACGCTGATTGCCGAAAAATGGCTCACCGCCCGCGGCGTGATCGGCTTCTGGCCCGCCGCCAGCACCGGTGACGACATCGAGCTGGATACCGGCAACGGCACCCGACGCACGCTCCATCACCTGCGCCAGCAGGTCGACAAGCCGGTCGAACGGCCGGACTTCTGCCTGTCCGACTTCATCGCCCCAGCAGCGTCCGGCAAGCGCGACTGGCTCGGCGGCTTCGCGGTGACCGCCGGCATCGGCATCGAGGAGCACGTGGCTCGCTTCGAAGCGGCGCACGACGACTATTCGGCGATCCTGCTCAAGGCGCTGGCCGACCGTCTGGCCGAGGCGTTCGCCGAGCGCATGCACCAGCGCGTGCGCCGCGAGTTCTGGGGCTATGCGCCGGACGAGTCGCTGCCGAACGACGCGCTGATCGCGGAGAAATACCGCGGCATCCGCCCGGCGCCGGGCTATCCGGCCTGCCCCGACCACACCGAGAAAACCGCGCTGTTCGAGCTGCTGGATGCGCCCGGCCATGCCGGCATCACCCTCACCGACGGCTTCTCGATGTACCCAGCCGCCGCGGTGTCCGGCTGGTACTTCGCGCACCCGGACAGCCAGTACTTCGTGGTGGGCCGGATCACCCGCGAACAGGTCGACGACTATGCGCGGCGCAAGGGCTGGACCCGCGAGCAGGCGGAGCGCTGGCTGGCGCCGAGCCTGGACTACGACCCGGAATGACCGGCAGCGAGGCCGCTCAGGCTTCGCCCGGGACCGCCTTGCGCCGCTTCACCTCGCGCATGTGCACGACCAGGTTGTAGATCGATACGAACGCCGGAAAGAAGTTGGAAAGGATGCCGACCGAGTCGTTCTTGCCCACGATGAAATAGGCCAGCAGCAATGCGCTGCCGCACACCGACAGCCACCAGAACGCCAGCGGCATCACCACCCGCTTGAGCTTGCGGGTGTAGTACACCTGCACGAACCAGCGGCTGGTGAACATCAGCGAGCCGGCCAGGCCCACGGCCTTCCACGGCGTCACCTCGAAGCTCTTCAAGGCGGCAAGGATGTGGCCGAGTTCGAGTTGAAGCAGGTCCATCAGGGCAGATCCGGGCAGCGTGGGCGCGACAGTCTAGCAATCCGGCCGGCACCGTCGCGGCAGGCCGTTCAGCGACCGGCCATCGGGATCGACGCGATCCCCGTTGACCGCGGCCATCACACCCCGTATATTTGCGCGCTCTCGGCGGGCGGTTAGCTCAGCGGTAGAGCACTGCCTTCACACGGCAGGTGTCACAAGTTCGATCCTTGTACCGCCCACCATCTGATCGACGAAAAGGCCTCCCCAACGGGTGGCCTTTTTGTTTTGCGGATACCACGGGCGAGCTAGCGTGGTTAGCCGCGGTGCGTCCCGGGCCTTGTGCCACATGGCGCGGGACGCGCGAATCTCAGGCATCCGCAACGGGGCTTGCCCCCAGCGACAGCACGATATGACGTGATCAGCGCGCCACGCAGCGGAACGTCAGGCCATAGGACTGCTGCCCCCAGTGGGCAGCACCGTGGGTCTCCACGTTGACCTGCTGCATTTGCTCGCCCCTCGCGTCGCACCAGGCGTTGGCAGCGGCCAGCGCCTTGAGCTGAATGTCGCTCCAGTCCGTGTTGTCGCTGGGTTTGGCCACAACCAGATAGTTGCCGCTGCCCGCAGACACGACATCGCTGGTCTTGATTGTCAGCGGTGCACACGCCGTCAGCAGCGCCGCCGCGCCAAGCCATCCCGTTCGCTTCACGATGTTCCCCTGGTGCCGCCATCCCCGGCGGCGTCTGATTCTGCGCCATGCAGGAACGTCAGGCCAATCACGCGCGGCCGCCAAACGAGTTGCCGGCAAATAAGAAAAGGCCGCCCATGCAGGCGGCCTTTCTTGTCTACTCGGCTTTCAGCAGTCAGTTATCGCGGTTGACGAGCTTGAAGAACGTGCTGTCTTCGCCGGAGCTTTTGTGCTGCTGGTAGAGGAAGGCGACATCGGTGTCGTCGAACTTCTTGAACCACTGGTCCCAGCTGATGTGGTTGAGCGATTCCTCGCCGGCGCCGCCCGGGAAATCGATGCGCAAGATGCCGGGATCATTGTCCGAGCCGGTCCCTTTCACGCAGGCCGGCTTGCCGTCGTGCATCTCGACCCACTGACGGATCTCGTCGTGGTTGGTGGTGGTCTTGGATGTGGATGTCATGAGGCTCCTCCTGGCATCGGCCTGCGGCGACGCCGATATGAAAAAAGGCATGCCGCGATGTCCGCGGCAACCGTCATCGATGCTCGCATCGGCCCCGTTCAACGGGCGTCGAAGCGGGGCCGCGATCCGATCACTTTTCCATTGCGCAGGGCGCGGTTTGGGGTCGGGCGTCAAGCGCGTTCCACCGGGCGTTCACCCGCGCCGGACGCTGCGCCGACCAGCATCGAGACTTCGTCTTTCCACGGAGTACGACATGACCCGAGACCGATCATCCAAGCCGGACAAGCCTGCCGCAACGCGTGGCAAGGCGGCATCGGCCAAGTCCTCCCAGGAAGTGCATGCACCGAAGGAGCCGACTAATCCATTGCCGGCGCAGCATCTCAACAAGCCGGGCCTGGAGAAGGATCTCGAGCCGCGTCCGCGCTACAAGGCGCCGGAGTATCGCGGCAGCGGCAAGCTCGAGGGCAAGGCCGCGCTGATCACCGGCGGCGATTCCGGCATCGGCCGTGCGGTGGCGGTGCTGTTCGCACGCGAGGGCGCCGACGTGGCGATCGTCTATCTGGACGAGCACGAGGATGCGCAGGAGACCCAGCAGGCGGTGGAAGCGGAGGGCCGGCAGTGCCTGCTCATCCCCGGCGACGTGCGCGATCGGGAATTCTGCGAGCGGGCGGTGGCGCAGACGGTGGATGCATTCGAGAAGCTGTCGGTGCTGGTCAACAACGCCGCCTTCCAGCAGCACGCCGAGCGCCTGGAGGATGTCAGCGAGGAGCGTTTCGACACCACCTTGCGCACCAATCTCTACGGCTACTTCCACATGGCCAAGGCCGCCCTGCCCCACCTGACCAGCGGCGACTGCATCATCAACACCGGCTCGGAAACCGGGCTGTTCGGCAACAAGGTGCTGCTGGACTACTCGATGACCAAGGGCGGCATCCACGCTTTCACCAAGGCGCTCGCCGCGAACCTTGCCGACAAGGGCATCCGCGTGAATGCCGTGGCGCCGGGCCCGGTGTGGACGCCGCTGAATCCGGCCGACGCGCCGGCGGACAAGATCGTGGACTTCGGCAAGTCCAGCGCGATGGGCCGTCCCGCGCAGCCGGAGGAGCTGGCCCCCGCGTACGTGTTCCTGGCGTCGCCGGTCTGCGCCAGCTACATCTCCGGCGCCATCCTTCCGGTGATGGGCGGACCCACGCCGTAAGTGCCGTGCGAGGCCGGCGAGCCGCGATGGCTCGCCGGCGTTTGCGCGTCGCGCTCACGACATTGCGGCGTACCGCGATCCATGGACGCGCCCGACTCGTCAATCAGGTCGGGCGTCCGCCACACACCGGGGCGCACAGGACAACCCTCGGCGGAAACGGCACCCAACTCAGCCGTGCGGTACTTCGGTAGTTCCCTCGTGGCGCTTCTCGAAGTCGCTCTGCTTGCCCGAGCGCTCATGTTTGTTGCGCGGTGTGCGGCTGCCCTGGTCGAAGTCGTTGCCGTCACCGCTGGCGCGGCTCTGCTCGTCCTCGTCCATCGAGGGGTAACCGGTCTTGCGGACATCGCGAGGGGGCGTGGTCATGGGGCTCTCCGGATCAGCGGGTGGTAATCCATGGTGGTCGCGCCGGGCTCACGGCGCCGTGCGGATTCCGTCTACGGCCCGTTTGCACCGCGGTTCCCCGCTGCTCCGGCCCGCTGGTCCGGGCTGGGGCTCTGGCGAAGCGGAGCAGCGGCGCGCATTCACCCCGCGTGCGCCGCGCCGATGCCACGCTGCATGGACGCCAAGCCGAACTCGAACGCGAGGATTCCATGAGCCAGAACAGCACCCCGCCGAAAAAATCCGGCTACGACGAGAGCCACCCGAAAGATCCGCAGGGCGGCAAAGGCCATCCCGCGCCGGACGCGCCGCGGCAGCCGCAGAACGACCCGGACGCCAAGCCGCAGCCGTCGTCGTGAGATTCGCCTGACGCCAGGGCCTACTCACCCGCGCGATGGCGCCGGCGATCCGCGCCGGCGCGTCGCCCTCAGCCCTCGCCCAGCGCCCGAACGGTGTTGATCAGCGCCACGTGCGAGAGCGCCTGGGGAAAGTTGCCGCACAGGCGCGCTGCGCCCACGTCGTACTCCTCCGACAGCAGGCCGACGTCGTTGCACAGCGCCAGCAAGCGCGACAGCAACTGCCGCGCTTCGTCGTGGCGACCCTGCAGGTGTTTCACGTGCGCCAGCCAGAAGCTGCAGGCGATGAACGTGCCCTCGCCGCCCTCCAGGCCGTCGTTGCCGTCGGTGTGGCGGTAGCGCATCAGCAACCCGTTGCCCTCATCCAGCTCCGACTCGATCGCCCGCACGGTGGCGGCGATGCGTGGATCATCGGCGGGCAGGAATCCGTAGATCGGCAGCAGCAACAGGCTCGCGTCCAGCGCAGGTTGCCCGTAGCACTGCGTGAAGCATCCGCGTAACGGGTCGATGCCGTGCGCCAGCACGTCTTCGCGGATGCTGCCGGCCAGTGCCTCCCACCGCGCCAGCGGCGCGCTGTGGCCGAATTCCCGCGCACTGCGCAGCGCGCGGTCCACCGCCACCCACGCCATCACGCGCGAGTGGGTGAACACTCGCGGCGCGCCGCGCATCTCCCAGATGCCGTGCCCCGGCTCCCGCCACACGTTGGCCAGGTGCTCCACCAGCGCACACTCCAGCGACCACGTATCGGGATCGGGTGCCAGGCCGTGGCGACGGGCGTGGTAGAGCGCGTTGAGCACCTCGCCGTAGACATCGACCTGCACCTGCTTGGCCGCGCCGTTGCCGAAGCGCACGGGAGCGGACTGCTCGTATCCGGGCAGCCAGTCGCACACCCACTCGTCGATCCGGCGGCGTCCGTCCAGCCCGTACATGATCTGCAGCTGCGCCGGGTGCCCGGCGATGCAGCGCATCAGCCAGTTGCGCCACTGCGCCGCCTCCTGCCGCAGGCCGGCCCCGGCGAACGCCAGCAGCGTGAAGCTCGCGTCGCGCAGCCAGCCGTAGCGGTAGTCCCAGTTGCGCTTGCCCCCGATGCATTCGGGCAGCGAACTGGTGGCCGCCGCCGCGACGCCGCCACCGTCACGCTCGGTGAGCGCCTTCAACGTCACCAGCGAGCGCAGGACCGCATCGGCGTGCGGGCCGTCACCGGGCTGCACCGCGTCTGCCCAATCGGTCCAGAACGCATCGCTGTCGGCGAGGGCCTGCGTGGCGTCCATCGGCGCGGGCGCACGCTCCACCGAGGCGGTGCACTGCAATGCAAAGCAGCTGTTATCGCCCTCGCGCAGCAGCCACTCGCCGCACACCGCATCGCCCTCCGCGTCGAGCGACAGGTGCTTTACGTCGGTGTCCAGCCAAAGCGCGATCGGCCCCATCACCAGCTGCCAGCGCCCGTCATGACGGCGGATGCCGGGCAGCGCCTTGCCGTAGTCGAAGCGCGCACGCAGCTCCAACCGCATCGGCACACATCCGGAGACGCAGCGGACGCTGCGCACCACGCTGGTGCGCTCGCTGCGCCAGGGCATCGCCTCGCTCACCTCGACCACGCCATCGGCGGTGTGCCAGCGCGTTTCCAGCGTGGCGGTGCCGCGGCGGTAGTGCCGCTCCACCCGGGCTACCGCCGCCTTTTCGGCAGGGGCCAGCAGCCAGCGGCCGTGCCGGTGTTCGCCCAGCAGTGCCGCGAAACAGGTGTCGGAGCCGATCCGCGGCCAGCACAACCAGTCGATCGAACCATCGCGGCCAACCAGCGCCGCACTGCGGCCGTCGCCCAGCAGCGCGTAGTGCTCGATGCGGCTCACCGGCGCACCGTGCCGGCGCATCGCAGGCACCGGCCGACCGGGCGCGGCCGGTACCAATCCACGGGGCAGCTCACCGCATGGACCCCCGCTGGCGACGCGATCCCCACAGGCGCCGCGCCACCAGGGCGGCCATGGTCAGCGCGCCGGCGACTACCGCCGGCCGGTGCGTGGTCAGCCACAGCTGCGGACTCGATGCGCGCGCGCGGTGGTCGAAGCGGCCGTGGGTGCCGTAGTCATCGTGCACCGCCTTGAACAGGTTGTCCGGCCGCGGCTCCGGCAACCGCTGGTCGCTCATCTGGCCGGAGTAACCCTGCTTGACCAACTTGCGGTCGGCCAGCCACGGCGCCAGCGCGTTGCCGAGGATCGCCTTGACCGCGGGAAACCCCACCCACAGCTCGCGCCGCCGATGATGGGCCGCCCAGTAGATCGCATCGGCAGCCACCTCCGGCTGGAAAATCGGCGGCACCGGTTGCGGCCGCCACGCCAGCCGCGTGCGTGCCCACTGGAACTGCGGCGTGTTGAAGGCCGACAGCTGCACCATCGTCAGCCCCACCGCGCAGCGCTCGTGCATCAGCTCCACCCGCAGCGCGTCGGTGAACCCGCGGATGGCGAACTTGGCCCCGCAGTAGGCCGACTGCAGCGGAATCGCCCGGTAAGCCAGCGCAGAACCCACCTGCACGACGTGCCCGCGGTTGCGCGAGCGCATGCGCTTGAGCGCGGCCATGGTGCCGTGCACGGTGCCGAGGTAGGTCACCTCGGTCGCGCGGCGGAACTCGGCCGGCCGGATCTCGCTGACCGGGGCGAAGATGGTCGCCATCGCCGCGTTTACCCACACGTCGATGGGGCCGAGTTCGGACTCGATGCGTTCGGCCGCCGCTTCTACGGCGTCGGCATCGGCCACGTCCAGCGGTATCGCGAGCGCCTGGCCGCCAAGTTCGCGCACTTCCTGCGCGGCGCTGTCCAGCGCTTCGCTGGCACGGGCAATCAGGGCGACGCGCGCACCAGCGCGGGCGAACCGGTGGGCGGTGGCGCGGCCGACACCGGCCGAGGCTCCGGTGATGACAACGACTTCGGACGTGCGGCGACGGGGGCGCAGAGGCATGGCGATCTCCTTCAGTGGGCGGATGCGTGATGGGCGATGGTGCTGAGCAGGGCCAGCGCGGGCTGTCGCGAGTCCAGCCGGGTGTGCTGCACCACCACCGGCAGGTCCGACTCGATGACGCTGGCGTAAGGGGTGTCGCGCGGCACCGGCTCGGGATCGCGCAGGTCGTTGAAGCGCACGTGCCGGGTACGCTGCGCCGGCACCGTCACCCGGTACGGCCCGACCGGCTCGCGATCGGTGAAGTACAGCGTGATCGACACGTGCGCTTCGGCGTCGTTGGCGTTGAGCAGGCACGCGGTTTCGTGGCTGACAAAGCGTGGGTCACCGCCGTGCGTGCTTTCCGGCGGGATGTAGCCCTCGGCGATGGCCCAGCGGGTGTTGCCGATCGGCGCGGGTGGATGCGACTGGCTCATGGTGTGGCTCCTCGGTGAAGGTCGGAAAAGGCGCGGCGCGCAGACCGCGGCCGGGTCAGCGCACCGCATCGGCCGCGCGTGGATCAGTGAGCGAGACGGGCACGGGCAGCAGATGGGGCGGACCCTGGCGCACCGCCATCGCCAGCACCTGCGACACGTCCAGCGCCTGCCGCCCGGTGCACTGGGCGATCTGCTGGCGGCAGCTGAAACCGTTGGTGATGATCAGCGTGTCAGGCGCCGCGGCACGCACCGCCGGCAGCAGCTGCAGCTCGCCCACGCGCACCGATACATCCACCTTGCGCGCGTCGAAGCCGAACGAACCGGCCATGCCGCAGCAGCCGGCGTCCAGCCAGGTGACGTCCAGGCCGAGCCGCCCGAGCAGGCGCTTCTCCGCCGCGGTGCCGAGCACCGCGTGGTGATGGCAGTGCGCGTGCACCAGCGCCTTGCGCCGCAGCGGCGGCGGCAGGTAGCCGCTGCGCTCGATGAACTCGCTGAAGATGAAGGTATTGCGGCTCAGCCAGAGCGCCTTCTCGTCGCCGGGAAACAGGCGCGGCAGCTCGTCGCGGAAGCTGGTCACGCAGGACGGCTCCAGCCCGACCACCGGCACGTCCGCGTCGATCGGCCCGGCCAGCGCATGCAGGATGTCGCGCAGCTGGTGGCGCGCCAGGTCGAGCATGCCTTCGGCATACAGCGGCCGGCCGCAGCACAGCTCGGCCTGCGGCATCTGTACCCGGTAGCCGGCGGCCTCCAGCACCAGTACGGCGTCCTGCAGCGGCTGCGGATGCAGGTAGTTGTTGAACGTGTCCGGCCACAGCAGCACGGGCGGGCCGTGCGGGTTGGCCGGCTCGTGCCCGGCGAACCAGGCGCGAAAGGTCCGGGTGGCGAAGCTGGGCATGGTGCGCCGCTGCGCGATGCCGCCGATGAACTTGCTCAGCCGCGACAGCCCCGGCGCGCGCAGCAGCGCATTGGTCAGCCGCGGCACCCGCGAGCCCAGCCGCGCCCACCAGTAGATCAGCCCCATCGCATAGGCGGTGCGCGGACGCAGCCGGCCGCGATAGAAGTGCGACATGAACTCGGCCTTGTAGGTGGCCATGTCCACGTTGATCGGGCAGTCGCTCTTGCAGCCCTTGCAGGCCAGGCACAGGTCGAGCGCCTCGTGCACCGCCGGGCTGCGCCAGCCGTGATCGAGCGGATCACCTTCGAGCATCTCGAACAGCAGACGCGCGCGACCGCGGGTGGAATAGCGCTCCTCCTGGGTAGCGCGGTAGCTGGGGCACATCACGCCGCCGCTCTGGTTGCGACAGTTGCCCACGCCCACGCAGCGGGTGGTGGCGCGGGCGAAGCTCATGTCGTCGTCCGGGTAGGCGAACTCGGTCCCCAGCCGCGGCGGCTGGTAGCTCGGTCCGCGGCGCAGGTCGGCGTCGGGCGGATACGGATCGACTACCTTGCCCGGGTTCATCCGCCCGCTCGGGTCCCACAGCGCCTTGAACTGCGCGAACGCCTGCATCAACTCCTCGCCGAACATCTTCGGCAGCAGCCACGCGCGGATCTGGCCGTCGCCGTGCTCGCCCGAGTTGGAGCCGCCGTAGCTCAGCACCAGGTCCGAGGCCTCCTCCATGAACGCGTGCCACTGCGCCACCGCCGCCGGCGTGTCGAGCGAGTAGTTCACGCGGCAGTGGATGCAGCCGTCGCCGAAGTGGCCGTACAACGCGCAGTCGTAGTCGTACTTGTCCAGCAGCGCGCGGTAGTCACGCAGGTAGGCGCCCACCTGGTCCGGCGGCACGGCCGCGTCCTCCCAGCCCGGGTGGGTGTCGCGCCGCCCGGGCACGCGCGCGGTGGCGCCAAGCCCTGACTCGCGCACCTGCCACAGCAGTGCCTCCTCCGCCTGGTCGTCGAACAGCTTCATGCACGGCGGGCTGGCTTCGCGCGCCAGCGCATCCATCATGGCCCGCGCCTTGCGGTCGGCCTCGTCCTTGTCATCGCCGCCGAACTCGACCATCAACCAGCCCTTGCCCTCCGGCAGCAGCTTGCGGTCGCGCGGATGCATGTGCTTTCGCTTCATGTTGTCGATCAGCATCGCGTCGATGCCTTCGAGACCGATCGGCTGGTGCGCGAGGATCGCCGGCACGTGGTCGCCGGCCTCGAAGATGTCCGGATACCCCAGCACCACCAGCGTGCGCGATCGCGGGCTCGGCACCAGTTCCAGCTCGGCCTCCAGCACCGTCACGCAGGTGCCTTCGCTGCCGACCAGCGCGCGCGCCACGTGGAAGCCGTTCTCCGGCAGCAGCTGGTCGAGGTTGTAGCCGGAGACCCGCCGCGGGATGCGCGGATAGCGGCGGCGGATCTCGTCGGCATAGCGGTCGCGGATCGCCCTGAGGCCCGCGTAGATCTCGCCGCGCCGGCCACCTTCGCGGATGATCTGCTCCAGCTCCTCCTCGCTGGTGGCGCCCACGCGCATGCGCACGCCGTCGTAGGTGACGATGTCCAGCGAGCGCACGTTGTCGGCGGTGCGCCCGGCCATCACCGAGTGCACGCCGCAGGAGTTGTTGCCGACCATGCCTCCCAGGGTGTTGTGCGCGTGAGTGGATGGATCCGGGCCAAAAGTGAGGTGCACACGCTCGGCCGCGTCGCGCAGGGCGTCGAGGATGCAGCCGGGCCGCACGCGGGCCAGCCGGGCCTGCGGATCGAGCGAGAGGATCTCGCGCAGATGGCGCGAGCAGTCCATCACCACCGCCACGTTGCAGCACTGGCCTGCCAGGCTGGTGCCGCCGCCGCGCGCCAGCACCGGCGCATCGTGCGCGTGGCACACGCGCAGCGTCGCCAGCACGTCGTCGACGTCCAGCGGCACCACCACGCCGATCGGTACCTGGCGGTAGATCGAGCCGTCGGTGGCATACATGCCGCGGGTACCGGCGTCGAAGCGCACCTCGCCACGCACCGCCTGCGTCAGCGCCGCGGCCAGTGCGGCAGCCTGCGCATCCGGCCAGGCGCGGGCGTCGCGACCGGTGCCTTCGCCGGGGCGCGGATGGGCGGGTGCGGCGTGCATGGCTCCTCCAGTGGTCGGATGTCGGAAAAACAGGCGGTCGGCGATCAGGCGGTGATCCGGAAACGCTCCACGTCCGGCTGTTTCAGGGTGAGGCCCAACCCGGGCCGCGTAGAGTCCACCCACAGCGCGCCGTCGCGCAGCGTCGGCAAGCCGTCGAAGAACATCGACTCGATGCGCACGTGGTCGTGGAAGTACTCCACGTGCGCCAGGTTCCCCACCGCGCTGCACACGTGCGCGTGCAGGTGCGGCGCGCAATGCGCGGAGACGGCGATGCCATGGCTGTCGGCCAGTGCCGCGGCCCGCACGAACCCGCTGAAACCGCCGCAGCGGGTGCTGTCCACCTGCAGCACGTCGACCGCACCGGCGGCCAGCATGTGCTCGAAGTACCAGCCGTCCCAGCCGTACTCACCCGCGGCCTGGTCCATCCCCGCCGGCAGCGTGCTGCGCAGCGCGGCGAGGCCGTCGAGGTCGTCGGAGCTGAGCGGCTCTTCCAGCCAGCACACGCCATGGGCGGCGAAGCGTTCGGCTTCGCGCGGCGCCTGCGCGCGGTCGTAGGCGCCGTTGGCGTCGACCATCAGGGCAACCTTCTCGCCGATTGCCTCGCGCGCCAGCCGCAGCCGTGCCGGATCATGCGCGGGGTCGGCACCGACCTTGATCTTCACCCGCGCCAGACCCTGCGCCACGAAACCGGCGAGCTGCTGTTGCAGGCGATCCGGCCCGTACGAGGTGAAGCCGCCGCTGCCGTAGGCGGGCACGGCGCGGTGGCGGCGGCCCAGCAGGTCCACCACCGGACGCTGCAGCAGGCGTCCCTGCAGATCCCACAGCGCGTGATCCAGCGCAGCCACCGCCATCATCCCCACGCCGGGCCGGCCGATGTTGCGCAGCGCGCGCTGCATCGCCTGCCACAGGCCGTCGATATCCATCGGATCGCCGCCCAGCAACACCCCGCGCAGCGGCTCGCCGATCAATGCCACCGCGCTGCGATGGGCGTAGGTGTAACCCAGGCCGCATTCGCCACCGGCATGCACGCGGGCGATCGCCAGGGTGGTCGAGCACCATTCCAGCGTGCCGTCGGCTTCGGGCTGGTCGGTGGGTATGCGGTAGGCCACCGCCTCGACCCGTTCGATGGGGGCGGCCGGCGCGCTCATGCGTTTTTCGAATCGCCCGGCAGCAGCCCGGCCATCATGTCGCGCAGGCTCTGGCGGATGATGCCCAGCTCGTCCGGATCACCCTTGGCCAGCGCCGTCATGTACGCCTTGGCCTGCGCCCAGCGGATGTGCGGCGGCAACGGCGGCACGTCCGGATCGGCGATGAACTCGAGCAGCACCGGACGGTCGGCGGCGAACGCCTCCTCCCAGGCGGCGGCGATGTCCTCGGGCCGTTCCACCCGGATGCCCTTGAAGCCCAGCATGCGGGCGTACTCCGCGTAGGGGAAATCCTCCACGTCCTGCGCCGCGGCAAACTTGGGGTCGCCGGCCAGCGCGCGCTGCTCCCAGGTGACCTGATTGAGATCGTGGTTGGCCAGCACCATCACCACGAAGCACGGGTTGCTCCAGCGCTCCCAGTACTGCTTGACGGTGATCAGTTCCGCATTGCCGTTCATCTGCATGGCGCCGTCGCCGACGATCGCCAGCACCGGCCGCTCGGGGTGGGCCATCTTCGCCGCGATCGCGTAAGGCATGCCGCTGCCCATGGTCGCCAGCTTGCCCGACAGCGACGCCATCATGCCCTGGCGGATCCTGACGTCGCGCGCATACCAGTTGGTGTGCGAACCGCAGTCGCCGCAGATGATCACGTTGCCCGGCAGGCGCGGCGACAGCTCCCAGAAAATGCGCTGCGGATTGATCGGGTCGGCCGGCTCCATCGCCTTGGCCTCCAGCGCGCGCCACCACTTGCGCACGTTCACCTCGATCCGCTCGCGCCAGTCGGGGTTGTCCTTCCGGTGCAGCAGCGGCAACAGCGCGCGGATCACCTGGGCGCTGTCGCCGATCAGGTTGACCTCGGTCGGGTAGCGCATCGACACGTTGCGCGGATTGATGTCGATCTGCACCGCGCGCGCCTGCCCGTCCGGCGGCAGGAACTCCGAATACGGGAACGTGGTGCCGATCATCAGCAGGGTGTCGCAGTCGTTCATCAGCTCCCAGCTGGGCTTGGTGCCGAGCAGGCCGATCGAGCCGGTGACGAACGGCAGGTCGTCCGGCAATGCCGCCTTGCCCAGCAGCGCCTTGGCCACGCCGGCGTCCAGGTGACGCGCCAGCGCGATCACCTCCTCGCCTGCATGAAGGGCACCGGCGCCGATCAGGATCGCCACGCGCTTGCCCGCGTTGAGCACCTCGGCAGCGCGCTGCAGGTCGTGTGCGGACGGCTGCGGATGCGCAGGGGCATAGCCGACGCCGGAGTAAACGTCACCGTGTGCGCGCGGCGGGCTGGGCACCGCCTTCATCTCCTGCAGGTCGTTGGGCACGATCACGCAGGTCACGCAGCGCTCGGCCGCGGCGATGCGCATGGCGCGATCCACCACGTGGCGCACCTGTGCGGGCGCCATAACGGTTTCCACATAGCCGGCGACGTCCTTGAACAAGGTCTGCAGGTCGACCCCCTGCTGGTAGTCGCTGCCGAGCGCGCTGCGCGCCTGCTGGCCGACGATGGCGACCACGGGCATGTGGTCCATGCTGGCGTCGTACAGGCCGTTCAGCAGGTGGATCGCGCCGGGGCCGGAGGTCGCCATGCACACACCCACCTCGCCGGTGAACTTGGCGTGCGCCCCGGCCATGAAGGCAGCCATTTCTTCATGCCGCACCCGCACGTAGTCGAAGCGGTCGGCGGCACGACCCATCGCGCCCATGATCCCGTTGATGCCATCGCCGGGGTAGCCAAAGATGCGCTTCACGCCCCACTCGGACAGGCGCTGAAGCAGGAAATCGCCGACGGTCTGGCTCATGAGGGGCTCCTTTGGTTTGCGTGCAATGGGCGGCAAGGCCAAGCCCTGGCGGCACGGGTGCGGCGCCGCGATGGGGCTGATGACATGCGTTCGCCACGGCGTGATCACCCGGGTCTGCTGACGCGCCGTCGTGGCAGGCCCGACCGATTGCGCAGCGCCGATATGGCACGGCTACCGCACCGCCGCCCGCTTCACCGCCTCCAGCGATGGTGCGAGCGGTGGTGTAAGTCAGCGGTCAACAGCGCGTGTCTGGCTGTGCACGAAACCGAAGGAACGTGCGAATGGCAACGGTGAGAGAGGTAGAAGGACGCTCCGGGCGCAGACCGCTACTCACGTCGTCACGCCATCGCAGTGCGTTCACCAGCGCTGCAACCGCATCGTGATCCGCTGGATCCTCCCCGCATGGAGAAACCCAGATGAGCCCGCAGAAAGATCACCCGCAGCACAGGGACCCGAAGTCCGGTGACGCGTCGCCGCCCGCGCACGAGTCGCAGGCCGACCGCCACTCCAAGGTGCCCAAGCGACCGGAAGACACCGACGCCTCCGGCAATGCGCGCAACGATGTGGGACAGGACAATCACCAGCGCAAGCACACGGGCGGCGACGCGTGAGCAGATGGCGCCGCAGCCGCGGCGTGGAGAGCTGCTGCATTTGCGGGTGAGCCGCGCCCGCACGGTCCGCTGGACGGCGTTGTCCCCAGCGGTTCACGCGCGTGCCGCACATTCGCCTGCCTGCGGCTCAGGCGAATCGCGGTGGCAACGCGCGGTGGATCGCCGTGGCAGCCAGCGCGGCATGGCCGACCGCCACGCTGATCTGGTTGAGCCCGCTGACCAGGTCGCCGATCGCGTACAACCCCGGAACGCTGGTTTCCATGTGATCGCCCACCCGCAGCGCGCCCTGCGCGTCCGCCTGCGGTGCCAGCGCCTGCACCATGCCGGCCTGGGGCACGGCCCCCAGCACGGGATAGAGCGTCTGGTAGCTGCACGTGCTGCCGTCGGCGAAACGAACCGCGCATTCGCCGTCGACCAGCGCCAGCTGCACCGGCCCGCAGCGCAGCGAGATGCCCTCGTCGACGCTTTCCACGCGCACCGCCGCGTCGCCGCCGGTGACCAGCGCAGTGACGCTGCGCGAAAACGTGCGCAGGAAACGGGCGTGGCCGAGCGTGGCCTCCAGCTCCTTGCCCAGCACCGCCATGCGCTGGTCGCGCGCCTCGTAGGCGTCACACACCGCGCACAGTCGCAACACGCCCTGCGCGATCGCCTCGTCCCGATGTTCCATCGCGGGCAGGCGATCGACCACGCCGGTGGCGAGCACCACGTGGCGCGCCCGCCAGCGTGCGGCGCGACCTTCCGTCCTGCCATCGATGGTGAACGCCTGCTCGGGCCCCGCATCGTCCGCCCGCGCGACGGCCTCCACCCGGGCACGCTGAATCACCACCCCGCTGCGCAGTGCCTGCTCGCGATAGCGCGCCAGCAGCCGATCGCCCGCCACGCCCATCGGGAACCCGGGGCAGTTGTGGCTGGCCGGAATCCAGCGCGCTCGGCTCGCGCCGGCATCGAGCACCAGCAGCCGGCGCCGGTAGCGCGCCAGGTACGTCGCCGCGGTGAGGCCGGCCGGGCCGGCGCCGATCACGACGCAATCGAGTACCGGGATATCGGCTTGCGCGGAAGCCTGCTGTGCCATTGCGGCTCGCTCCTTGGGCAGGTGAAGGGCGGCGCACGGTATTCACCACCGCGCCATCGCCCACAGTGGACGCGATGCGATCCACGCAGCGTGCATGGCGAGCCAAGGCGGCCATGCGCGGCACGATGCGCGAGACAACGCCGTCACGCGCGGGCCGGAGCACGGCCGTGAGCGTGCGCGTGGGCATCTCGGGCTGGCGCTACAAGGGCTGGCGCGGCACGTTCTATCCGGAGGATCTGCTGCAGCGCCGGGAGCTGGCGTACGCCGCCGGCCTGTTTCCCACCATCGAGCTCAACGGCTCGTTCTATTCACTGCAGAAGGCGCGCTCGTATCGGCAGTGGTACGCCGAGACGCCGGAGCATTTCGTGTTCTCGGTGAAGGCGCCACGGTTCCTCACGCACGTGAAGCGGCTGCGGGAGATCGACGGCCCCTTCGCCAACTTCCTTGCGTCCGGCGTGCTGGCGCTGGAGGAAAAGCTCGGCCCGCTGCTGTGGCAATTCCCGCCGAACTTCCGCTGGCAGCCGGAGCTGTTCGAGTCGTTCCTGCAGGCGCTGCCACGCACCACCGCGCAGGCGGCCATGCTGGCGCGCGACCACGACCACCGCGTGGCCGATCCGCATCTGGAGGTTCTGCAGTCGCGTCCGCTGCGCCACGCGGTGGAGGTGCGCCACGCGAGCTTCATCGATCCGGCGCTGGTGGACCAGCTGCGGCGGCACCAGGTGGCGCTGGTGGCGGCGGACACCGCGGGCCTTCATCCGGTGATGCACGATCTCACCGCGGACTTTGTCTACGTGCGGCTGCATGGTGACACCGAGCTCTACAGCAGCGGCTACGGCGACCAGGCGCTGCGCGCCTGGGCACGACGCATCGGGTACTGGGAACGGGGCGAGCAGTCGCCCGACGCGGTGCGGGTATCCGGCAGCGACGCACCGGTGCAGCCGCGCGACGTCTACGTGTATTTTGACAATGACGCGAAAGTGCATGCGCCGTTCGACGCCCAGTCGTTGATCGCCCTGCTGAAGCGGCCGCGTGCGCGGCGCTGAGCGGTCCTGCCGTGCGCAGGAGCGCCGGGAGAGACCGTTGAGCGAGTCCGCCGGGCGCGTCAGCTGCGCTCGAGCTCCCGGATCGCCTCCAGCAGCATGTTTCGGCCGTAGGGCTTGGGCAGGAACGGCGCGTCTTCGTCCTCCAGCCGGGCGGCATCGATGGCGTCGGGATCGCCGGAGGTGAAGATCACGCGGCCCTTCCACCCCTGGCTGCGCAGCTGCCGGGTCATGCTGTAGCCGTCGGAGTGGCCCAGCAGGTAGACGTCGGTGAGCAGGATATCGATCGGGTGGCGCGCCACCACGGCGAGTGCCTCGTCGGGCGTGGCGGCGGTGTGCATGACGAAGCCGCAATGGCGCAGCAGGGTCGCGGTCACCTCGCGGACCGCCGGTTCGTCTTCCACTAGCAAAATGGCAGTCATGTCGATGCGCGTCCAAGCGGGCTGTACTTCACCGCTTTTTTTAACCGGTTTCCCGTTAGAACTATGTCTATTGGCCGGCAACGGTTCAGCCATGTGACGTCCTTGCGAAGGCCAGCCTGCGCAGCGTGGGCCCCGCCCCCCTCGGCGCGCCGACGGCTGCCAGCCGTCCACCGGCCATTGCCGCCGCGCTCACGCACTCACTACCGGGCGCGATGCTAGCGTCGTCGGCCATCCGCCCGCGCGTTCCCCGGCAGGACCTTCTTCGGCATGTTTTCGATCAAGCAGGGTGTTCACCTGATCCGCAAAGTCTTTTCCGGCTTCTGGGACGATGAACTGTTTACCCGCGCCGCGGCGCTGGCGTTCTACTCGGCTTTCTCGTTCGCACCGGTACTGGTACTGGTGCTTTGGGCGGTGTCGGCGATCCGCCCCGGGCTGGAGCAACAGCTGATCCAGACCATGGCCGCGATCGTCGGCGAAGACGGCGCAGCCGCGGCGCGACTGGTGATCCACAGCGCCAAGGACCGCCCCCAGCTGGGCCACCTGCTCGGCGTGGTGGGCCTCGGCATCACCCTTTTCAGCGCCTCGGCGGTGTTCGCGCAGATGCAGAACAGCCTCAACCGCGTGTGGAACGTGGAGCCGGAGCCGGGCAAGGCGCTCACCGGCTGGCTGCTGGCGCGCGCCCGCGCGATCGGCGTGCTGGTGGGGGTGGGGTTCTTGGTGGTGGTGTCGTTTTCGCTCACCACGCTGATCAGCCTGGTGGTGCCGCGCGACAGCGTGTGGTGGCTGGCGCTGGAGAACGTGGTGGCGCTGTTCGCCCTGTGGCTGGCGTTCGGAGCGATGTACCGGTTTCTCGCCGACGTGCGCGTGGCGTGGCGCGACGCGGTGCGCGGCGGGCTGCTGACCACGCTGCTGTTCATGGGCGGCAAGTTCCTGATCGCCCTGTACATCGAGAAGTCCAAGATCGGCGGCGCCTACGGGCCCGCCAGCGCCATCGTGGTGCTGCTGATGTGGGTGTACTACGCCTCGCTGATCGTGCTGATGGGGGCCGAGCTCAGCCACGGGCTGGCCCAGGCGCGCGGTACGCCCGACACGCCTGCCGCCCACGCGCGTCCGTCCGCATGAGCGCCGGCCGGCTTCTGCATCTCCAAAAGGCGCTTCGACCCCGCGTCTCCATCCATGCCGTCACCCACAAGGAGTGCGCACCATGGGCCTGACTGCCTGGATCGCCGCCTGCGGCGTGCTGCTTTTGCTGGCCGGACTGGCCACGGGCTGGATCCGGCGCCTGCCGATCACCTCGTTCTGGATCTTTCTCGCGGCCGGTGTCGTCGGCGGGCCGTGGTTCCTCGATCAGGTGTGGATCGATTTTCCGAAGCATCCCGAATGGGTGGCGCTGGCCAGCGAGCTGGCACTGGTGGTGTCGCTGTTCATCGGCGGACTGAAGCTGCGCGTGGGCTTTCGCCACGTGGCTTGGCGCACGGCGTGGCGACTGGCGTTTCCGGCCATGCTGTTGTGCATCGGTGGCGTCTGCGTGGCGATGCACCTGCTGTTCGGCACGCCGTGGGAGCTGGCCCTGCTGTGCGGAGCGATGATTGCGCCTACGGACCCGGTGCTGGCCAGCATCGTGGCTGTGGACGATGCCTCCGACCATGACGCCATGCGGGGCGCGCTCTCCGGCGAAGCCGGCCTCAATGACGGCGCGGCGCTGCCGTTCCTGATCCTGGCGCTGCTGCTGCTGGACCACACCGGCAGCGTGTCCGATGGCGCGCTCGGCCACTGGTTCTTCGCCAACATCGCGTGGTCACTGCCGGTGGGCGTGGCCGTGGGCGGCGGCATCGGCTGGGGCCTGGGCCTGCTCGGCACGCGGATCAAGTCGCTCACCAACGACACGGCGCCCAGCGATTTCCTGGCAATGGCGATCATGATGCTGGCGTACGCGGCGGCCGAATCGCTGTCGGCGTCGACGTTCCTGGCCGCGTTCTCTGCCGGCGTCGGCCTGCGTCACGCCGAGCTGATGATCGTGGCCCGGCATCCGCACCGGCACGGCGTGTCATCAGGCGACCAGGCATCTCCCGACGACGTCGGCGGCGGGCACGCGCCGGCGGAGTTCCTGGTCAAGCGCGGCAAGGTCGGCGACGAGTCCGGGCCGGCCGAATCGATCGGCCGGGTGGTGTTCGATGCGCTGTCTTTCGGCGACACGCTGGAGCGCATCCTGGCTGCGGTGCTGGTGTTCGCCACCGGGGCGGCGGTGGCGCGGCACTGGAGCCTGCAGGCGATTGCCGTGGCGCTGCTGCTGTTCGTGCTGGTGCGGCCGCTGTCGGTCTACCTCTCCACGGTGGGTGCGGGCATTCCCCGGCCGCGGCGGCTGCTGATGGGCTGGCTGGGGGTCCGTGGCATCGGCACCATCAACTACATGGCGTACGCACTCACCCACGGACTCAACGACGACGAGTCGGGCATGGTCACCGCACTGGCGATCACCACCGTGGTGCTGAGCGTGGTGCTGCACGGCGTCACCGCGCGGCCGCTGATGCGCTGGCGCGGGCGGCGCATGCGCGAGCACGAAGCCAACAGCTGACCCCGCCCGCTCGCATGGCGGCAGGCACCGTTCACGGGCTGGCCGGCGCCGCCACCGTCTGCCACAGCAGCACCACGTTCAGCGCCACCAGCACCGCGGCGATCGCCCAGCTGGCGCTCTTGAGTACCCGACCCATGCGGTGGCCGCCCATCACGGCACGGTCTCCCGCCAGCCACAGCAGCGGAACCACCGCCAGCGGCAGTTGCAGACTCAGTACCACCTGGCTGCCGACCAGCAGCGACGTAGAGCCGTGCGAGCCGAACACCAGCACGCCCGCCAGCGCAGGCCCTAGCGCCAGGCCGCGCGTGATCAACGCGCGGCGCGGCAGCGACATGCGAAGGTCGAGAAAACCTTCCATCACGATCTGCCCAGCCAGCGTGGCGGTAACCATGCCGTTGAGCGCGCAGGCCAGCAGCGCCAGCGCAAACAGCATGCCGGCCCACTGCTGCGGCAGCAGGTGGTCGATCAGCCGGCTTGCCTCGGCCAGGTCGCCGACCTGGCGGACGCCGTGGGCATGGAACACCGCCGCGGCCAGCACCAAGAGCGCCACGTTCACCGCCATCGCCAGTCCCAGCGACACCGCGCTGTCCAGCGCGATCCGCCGCAGCCCCGCGCGCAATTGCGTGCGCGGCGAGCGCGCCACCGGCGTGGTCAGCGACGAATGCAGGTAGAGGTTGTGCGGCATCACGGTCGCGCCGACGATGCCCGCGGCGAGCCAGAGCGTGTCGCCGTGCCGCCACTGCGCGGGGTCCGGCAGCATGCCGGCGAGCATCTCGTGCGGTCGCGGGGCGGCGGCGAAAAGCTGCACCCCCATCGCCACCATCACCACGCCCAGCAGCACCATCACGCCAGCCACCAGCCAGTGGCGACCGCGCTGCTGCAGCCAGATGAACGGCACCATCAACAGGGTCGACAGCAGCACGCCAAGCCAGAGCGGCACATGCAATAGCATGCGCAGCGCCACCGCCGCGCCCACCACTTCGGCGAGGTCGCAGGCGACGATGGCCGCCTCGCACATCAACCACATCGGCACCACGGTCGGCCGCGGCAAGCGCTCGCGGCACCATCGCGCGAGGTCGTGGCCGGTCACCGCGCCCAGCGCCGCCGCCACGCCCTGCAGCACCATCGCCACCAGGCTCGCCAGTACCACCACCAGCAGCAGCGCATAACCGTGGCCCGCACCGGCCTGGACGTCGGTGGCCCAGTTGCCCGGGTCCATGTATCCGGCAGCCACCAACGCGCCCGCACCGAGCACGCGGATGCCGCGAGCCCGCTTCGGACGTCGCAACGTCGGCGCAGGCACCGTGGCGGCACGCATGTCCATCAGCACACCCGTCCGTTGATGCAGTCACCGGCGGTCGCATCGCGGGCCGGTCCGGTCCGCGATGCGATCCGGCGCCGCAGGCTCAATGCTTCGCCTGTTGCGACGATCCGTTCTGCGACCCTGCGGACGAACGCTGCTGCCCGCCCGACTGGGCCGCCCGACCTCCCTGCGACTGCTCGGCGGCACGCTGGTTGCCGGCCTGTTCGGCGAGCAGGGTGAGCTTCTCGTCGGTGGCCTTTTCCTCTTTCAGGGTTTCCTGCAACAGCCCGATCGCGTCGCTGTAGCCGAGCTCCTTGGCCAGCGCGCTGAGCGTGCCGTAGGAGGCGATCTCGTAGTGCTCCACCTTCTGTGCGCCGCCGATCAGGGCGGCATCGCGCAGCGGCCCCTTGTCGATCGACTCGATGACGTCCCTGCCTTCGTCGATCAACCCTTCCATGGCAGCGCACTTGACCCGCTTCAGGCGCAGGTCCATCGCCTGCACGATCTGGTCGATGCGCTCGACTTGGCCCTGGGTTTCCTCGGCGTGGGCCTCGAACGCGTCGCGCAACTCCTGCGCCTGTGCCGCCTTGGCCAGTTTGGGCAATGCCCGGGTCAGCTGTTTTTCGGCGCTGTAGATGTCCGACAGCTCGTGTACGAACAGTTCTTCGATGCTCTTGACGGCCATGGTGTGCCTCGTGGGACTGGGGGATTGGGACATGCGGCCCCCGGGACATGGAGCTCCCGGAGCCGGGGTTTCTGCACGGCGTTTCTGAAACAGGGGGTTCTCACCCAGGGGGTTCAAGAAATGCGCGGGGTGACTCCCGCGCGCGCCTGCCGCAGTGGCAGGCACGCGGATCATCAACAGCGGGCCGTGACCGCAGCGCGTCGGCCGGGTGCGGGCGGTGTCGATGAGGCCGCTGCGGCATGCAAGAGAGCGCCTTCACTAACATCACGAGCCACGTCATGCGGCACGCACGGCCGCTTGCTGCGCGTGCGCGGAGCATCGCCCGTCATGCAGCGATGCCCTGCATGCCTCGGCCGCACCCCGGCAACCGGCACCTGAGCCGCACTTTTGAGGATCCACCTGGAGAGTCAACGATGAGCAATGCAGACACCTCCGGCCGCGTTGGCGGCCGGCAGCCGACGCAAGCGAGCGACGCACCGCAAGGTGCCGCTGGGCAGACGCACAACCCGCGCAACCGCGGCGAGCCGACGCAGGGGCCAGAGGGAAGCGAACAGGCCGGGCTGAAAGGCCTGAAACAGGGAAGCGACGAGAAGAGCACCGGCAAGAACAGCATGGCGAAGGATGCCGTCGACACCAACGCCGACGAGGCGCAGAGCCGCTGGAGCGGCAGCAGCGTGCGGCCCGCGGAGCCGGGCCTGCGGGACTCGCCGCAGAGTGCGCGGCGACAGGACCGGTGAATCATCGGGCGTGTGCGCGCACGCCCTTTTCACTGCTCGACCCCGCCGCCTCTCACTTTCTCGGACGCACTCCCGTCGCGCCATTACGCGAGCGAGCATCTGCATGCGCGCGGGAATCCGCGCGCCTGTTGCAGGAGCAACCGGCGCAAGCAGTCACGACCACAAGGCGAGCAGTCCCGACAAATGCGATGTCCGCGTGAGCGCGCAGCCCGCGCCAATTACACGCCGCCTTGATCGCCGAACGCCGACATTGAGCCATCTCCCCACCAGTCACTGCGCCGTGCGCAGCATGCGACCGCCTCTGCACCGGCGCGCACTTGGCGGGGCACTCGAGGTCATCATGAACAGCACCATCAAGCGCTCCCGTGCCGCTGCCACCGCCGTGTCGCAGCGGCGCGCCACGGGCAGCGCGGAACGCGCAGCAAGTCGTCACGGTCGCGCCCGTGTCGTCCAGCCGATCCACACCGGCAGCGACGTCGGCACGCTGTTCGTCACCACCGAGATGACCGACTTCATCAAGACCGGCGGCTTGGGCGATGTCTCCGCGGCGCTCACGCGCGCGCTGCGCGCGTCGCACGACGTGCGCGTGCTGCTGCCGGGCTACCGCAGCGTGCTGGACGCGCTCGGCTCGTTTCCAATCGTCGGGCGCACGCGCGCCGTGGCCGGCATCCCCGCCTGCGACATCGGCGAGGCACAGACGCGTGACGGCCTGCAGATCCTGGTGCTGTGCCACGCGGACCTGTTCGATCGCCCCGGCAATCCCTATGGCGACGCCGGTGTGGTGTGGGCGGACAACGCGCTGCGCTTCGCCACCTTGTCCAGCGCCGCGGCCGACATCGCTTCGGGCCGCGCCGGGCTCGACTGGCAGCCGCGGCTGCTGCACCTCAACGACTGGCCCACCGCCCTTGCCGCGGCATACCTGCGCTGGCGCGGCGTCCATACTCCAACGGTGCTGACCATCCACAACCTGGCCTACCAGGGGGTCTTTCCGCGCCGGCAGTGCGCCGACCTGGGGCTGCTGGTGGATGACCCGGAGCTGGCCTTCCACGGCAACCTCTCGTTCCTGCGTGCGGGCATCGCACATGCCGACGTCTGCACCACCGTCAGCCACAGCTACGCGCGGCAGATCACCGGCCCCACCTACGGTTGCGGACTGGAAGCACTGCTGGCCCGCAAGGCCCGCCAGGGCCGCCTGCACGGCATCGTCAACGGCATCGACGCCAGCTGGAGCAGCGTCAACGACCCGGCACTGGTGGAGCGTTTCCAGCCCGGCGACTGGCAGCGCCGCCAGCAAAACAAGCTGGCGATCCAGCACAGCTGCAACCTGCGCCCGGGGCACGGCCCGCTGTTCGGCATCGTCTCGCGGCTGGTGCACCAGAAGGGCATCGACCTGGTGTGCGCGGCGATCCCGCAGATCGTGGCCGCCGGCGGCCAGCTGGTGGTGATGGGCCACGGCGAGCCGGAATTCGAGCAGGCCGTGCGCGAGATGCAGCTGCGCTTTCCCGACGATGTGGCCGGGCCGCTGCCGTTCGACGAGGCAGCCTCGCGCGTGATCTTCGCCGGCGCCGACTTCCTCCTGATGCCCTCGCGTTTCGAGCCGTGCGGGCTGAGCCAGATGTACGCGCAGGCCTACGGTTGCCTGCCCATCGCGCACGCTACCGGCGGGCTGCAGGACACCATCGACGACGGCGTCACCGGACTGCTGTTTCCCCATGCTTCGGCGATGAGCATGCGCCATGCGTTGCAGCGCGCTTTCCGGCTGCACCAGCAAACGGCGTTGCTCGATTCGATGCGGCTGGCGGCGATGCTCGAGCCGCGCAACTGGCAAGGGCCTGCACGTCAGTACGCGGCGCTCTACGACAGCACCCTGCAGATGCAGATCGCGGCTTGAGCCCGATGACACGTGCAGTGAAGGGGCCCTCCCGCAGCCACAAGCAGGTGCCGGCCACGTCGCCTGCGCCGCCGCCGATGCCCACCGCGTTGCTGCCACCGGAGGTGGCCCAGGCGCTCTCGCAGGGCCGTCACGGCGAGCCGTTTGCATGGCTCGGCTGCCACCGGCGCGGCGAGCTCTGGATCGCCGCCACGGTGGCCCACGATGCGCGGCAGGTGTCGCTGTGCCTCGATGACGCACACGCCGCGCCGGCAACCGAAGTGGCGCCGGGCGTGCATGCCGTGGCGCTGCGCCAGCGGCCGGCCCGGCTCGTATGGCAGGCGCGCCGGCGAGGGCAGCAGCAACGCTGGGTCGATCCCTATCAGTGGCCGCCGCAGCTGCCGGTGGAGCTCCTGAAGGCGTTTCGCGAGGGCTCACTGCTGCAGCCGGCTACCCTGCTCGGGGCGCACTTGGTGAACGTGGATGGCGTTGACGGTGCCCGCTTCGCCGTGTGGGCGCCGGAGGCATCGCGGGTGTCGGTGGTGGGCGACTTCAACGACTGGGACGGGCGCCGCCATCCGATGCGGCAGCGGCTTGAAGCAGGCGTGTGGGAGATCTTTCTCCCCGGCGTCGCCGCCGACGCCGCCTACAAGTACGAGCTGCTCGACCGGCACGGCCAGTTGCTGCCGCTGAAGGCGGACCCGTACGCCCGGCGCATGGAACCGTCGCCGGGGTCGGCCTCGCTGGTCAGCCCGGAGCCGGTGTTCCGCTGGCACGACGCCGCCTGGCTGGCGCGACGCGCGCACGCCAGCCCGGAGCGCGAACCGGTGTCGATCTACGAATTGCACGCGTTGTCCTGGCGCCACGGCGAAGACGGCCAGCCGCTGGGCTGGGATCGGCTCGGCGCTGAGTTGATCCCGTACGTGCAGGCACAGGGCTTCACGCACATCGAGCTGCTGCCGATCAGCGAATTCCCGTACGGCGGCTCGTGGGGCTACCAGCCGCTGGGCCTGTACGCCCCCACCGCGCGCATGGGCAGCCCCGCGGCGTTTGCCCGTTTCGTCGACTCCTGCCACGTGGCCGGCATCGGCGTGATCGTGGACTGGGTGGGCGCGCACTTCCCCGCCGACGCGCACGGCCTGCAGCGCTTCGACGGCACGGCGCTGTACGAGCATGCCGACCCGCGCGAAGGCGTGCACCCGGACTGGCAGACCCTGATCTTCAACTACGGCCGGGCCGAGGTGCGCAGCTATTTGATCGGCAGCGCGCTGGAGTGGATCGACCGTTACCACGTCGACGGCCTGCGCGTGGACGCGGTGGCCAGCATGCTCTACCGCGACTACAGCCGCGCGCCGGGGCAGTGGCTGGCCAACCGGCACGGCGGCCCCGAAAACCTCGAGGCGATCGCCTTTCTGCGCGAGCTCAACCAGGCCGTGGCGGCGCACGGCCGCGGCCTGATGATGATCGCCGAAGACTCCACCGCCTGGCCCGGCGTCACTGCGCGCACCGACGAGGGCGGGCTCGGCTTCGGTTTCACCTGGGACATGGGCTGGATGCACGACACGCTGCGCTACCTGCAGCGCGACCCGGTCGACCGTCGCCACCACCACGCCGACCTCACGCTCCGCGCGACGTACGGCCACACCGAGCGTTTCGTGCTGCCGCTGTCGCACGACGAGGTGGTGCACGGCAAGGGCTCGCTGCTCTCGCGCATGCCCGGCGACCGCTGGCAGCAGTTCGCCAACCTGCGCGCCTTGCTGGCGCTGATGTGGGCCACGCCGGGCAAGAAGCTGCTTTTCATGGGCGGCGAGTTCGGCCAGTGGCGCGAGTGGGACCACGACCGCGCGCTCGACTGGGCGCTGCTGGACGACCCCATGCATGCCGGCATGCAAGCCTTGGTACATGACCTCAACCACTGCCTGCAGCACCAGCCGGCACTGCATCGTGACGATCACGATGCGTGCGGCGTGACGTGGGTGGTGGCCGACGACGCGGAGCATTCGATGTATGCCTTTCTACGCCACGCCGAGCCGGCCCCGCCGGTGCTGGTGGTGCTGAACTTCACCCCGATCCCCCGCCACGGCTACACCGTGGGCGTGCCGCGCGGCGGCCGCTGGCGCGAGCTGCTCAACACCGACAGCGCGCACTACGGCGGCTCCAATATCGGCAACGGCGGCTACGCCCAGGCCGAGGCGACACCGACACACGTTCAGCCGTTCTCGCTGCCGTTGACGGTGCCGCCGCTGGGCGCGCTGTACCTGCGCGCGGAGTTGCCGGCATGAGCGCATCGACGCCTGCCGCTGCCGTGCATCGGGTGCAGGAGACCGCATGGGGTACCCACTGGTTGCCGGACGGACGCGTGCGTTTTCGCCTGTGGGCGCCGGCGTGTCGGCAGCTGCAGCTGCTCGTGCACGACACCGCCCATGCCATGCAGCGAGGCGACGACGACTGGTTCGAGACGGTGCTGTCGGTGCCGGCCGGCACGCCCTATCGCTACCGGCTCGACGACGGCACCGTCGTTCCCGATCCCGCCGCCCGCGCGCAGGCCGGTGACGTGGAAGACGCCAGCGTGGTGGTGGACCCGGCCAGCTGGTGCTGGCAAGACCAGGCATGGTCCGGCCGGCCGTGGCACGAGGCGGTGATCTGCGAGTTGCACGTGGGGCTGCTCGGCGGTTTCGACGGCGTGCGCCAGCAGCTGCCGCGGCTGGCCGCGGCCGGCTATACGGCGATCGAGCTGATGCCGATCGGTGCCTTTCCCGGCGCACGCAACTGGGGCTACGACGGCGTGCTGCCCTACGCGCCGGCCACCGCCTACGGCAGCGTCGATGCGCTCAAGCAGCTGGTCGAGGAGGCCCACGCCTGCGGCCTGATGGTGCTGCTGGACGTGGTCTACAACCATTTCGGCCCCAGCGGCAATTACCTGCCCCGCTATGCCCCCACTTTCTTCCGCGACGACGTGCCCACGCCCTGGGGCGCGGCGATCGACTTCCGGCGCGAGCCGGTGCAGCAGTTCGTGATCGACAACGCGCTGATGTGGATCAACGAGTACCACATGGACGGGCTGCGGCTGGACGCGGTGCATGCCATCGCCCCGCCGCAGTTCCTGCGCCATCTGGAGCAGGCGATCCGCGCGGGCAGCCGGATCAGCCACCCGGTGCACCTGGTGCTGGAGAACGAGCACAACAGCGCCTCGCTGCTGCGTGACGGCGCCTACCAGGCGCAGTGGAACGACGATGGCCACAACGCGCTGCATGCCCTGCTCACCGGCGAAAGCGAGGGCTACTACGGCGCCTTTGCCGACGATCCGACGGCGCACCTGGCGCGCGTGCTGGCCGAGGGCTTTGCGTTCCAGGGCGAGCCGGACCTGCGCGGCCGGCCGCGGGGCGAGCCGAGCGGCGATCTGCCGCCTACCCGGTTCGTGCTGTTCGCGCAGAACCACGACCAGATCGGCAACCGGCCACTGGGGCAGCGGCTGGCGACGCTGATCGAGCCGCCGGCGATGCGCGCGACCACCGCACTGGTGGCGCTGTGCCCGATGGTGCCGCTGTTCTTCATGGGCGACGAGTGGGGCTGCCGCAGCCCGTTCCTGTTCTTCACCAGCCACCCGCCGGCACTGGCTGAAGCGGTGCGCGAGGGGCGCCGAGCCGAGTTCGCCAGCTTCGCCGGCTTTCATGATCCGGTGCAGCGCGAGGCGATTCCCGATCCGAACGACGCGGCCACCTTCGACGCGTCGATCCCGGCGATCGAGTCGGCGGCACCCGCCGCGGCGTGGGCGCGCTGGTTCACCGGCCTGCTCTCGGTGCGCATGCACGCGCTGGTGCCGCAGCTGCCCGGAGCGAGCAGCCGCGGCGTGCGCGTGCTTGCTCCGGGCGCCATGCTCGCGAGCTGGCGCCTGGCCGATGGCAGCGACTGGACCCTGGCAATAAACCTGTCCGGTTACCTGGTCGACGTGCCCGCGCTGGATGGCCAGGTGATCTGCGCCGAACCGCCGGAAGTCGCCACCGCGCCGAGCAGCGGTCGGCTGCTGCCGTGGTCGCTGCTGGCGCTGCGCAGTGACGAGCCACACGCCGGAGGGCCGGCATGACCACGCCGCACGCCACCGACCCCGGCCTGCAGGCGCTGGCCGAGCAGGCCGGCCTGGCGATCCACTGGACCGACTCCGCCGGCGTCGCGCAGGAGCTCGATGCGCCCACGCTGGAAACGCTGCTCGCCGCGCTGGGCCTGCCCGCGCACACCGCCGCCGCGCGGCAGGACAGTGCCCGCCGACTGGCCGAGGATGCGCGCGCCACGCCACCACTGATCACCGCCGATGCCGGTGGCCCGCTGCCGTGGCTGGCGCCGACCGGCCGCAGCGTGGCCGCGCGCGACGAGATCGGCCAGCCGGTGTCGCTGGAGCGCGGTGCGGACGGTCACCTGCTGGCTCCCGCCACACCGGGCTATTACACGCTCGGGATCGGCGGCCTGGACCGCAGCGGCCAGGATGCCCGCGCCACCAGTGACCGCAGCGACGACACCGCCACCGTCACCCTGGCGGTGGCGCCCGAGCGCTGCTTCCTGCCCGACGACGCGCAGGCGCTCGCGCCCGGCGCCTGCCGCTGGGGCGTGAGTGCACAGGTGCCGGCGCTGCATCGCCCCGACGACGGCGGCCTGGGCGACGCGCTGGCGGTCGCCGCGCTGGGACACGCGGTGGGCGCGCTGGGCGCAGACGCCGTGCAGCTCAGTCCCCTGCACGCCTGCCGGCCGATCCACGATCGCTACAGCCCGTACCAGCCGTCGCACCGGCGCTGGCTCGACAGCCTGCTCGGCGCCCCCGAGCCGGTACTGGGCGCCGCCATGGTGGCGCGGGCGCGCGAGGACGCCGGGCTGCAGGCGGCATGGGACGGCGCCGGGCGGCAGTCGCTGATCGACTGGCCCGCGCAGTACCGGCAGCGCCATGCGCTGTGGGATGCGCTGCATCGCCAGTTCGCGACGGCCGAGCAGCCCCTGCGCGACGACCTGCAGCAGTTCATCGCGCAGGGCGGCGAGGCGCTGCAACGCTTCGCCCACGGCGCCGCCTGCGAGCAGCGCGCGTGGGAACGCGGCGAAACCGCCGACTGGCGCCGCTGGAGCGAGCAGCCGCCGCCGGAGCCCGACGCGGTGCACCGGCAGATGTTCATCCAGTGGATGTGCGCGCGCAGCTGGGACTACGCCCACCGCACCACCCGCGAGGCGGGCGCGTCGATCGGCCTTATCGGCGACCTCGCCGTGGGCTGCGATCCGAACGGGCTGGAGGCGTGGACCGATCGCGAGTGGATGCTGCAGGGCCTGGAGCTGGGCGCACCGCCGGACGCGTTCAATCGCCACGGCCAGCGCTGGGGCGTCACCACGTGGTCGCCGTGGGGCCTGCGCAAGAGCGGCTTCCGGCCCTGGATCGACATGCTGCGCGCGAACATGCGCTTCGGCGGCCTGCGCATCGACCACGTGATCGGCCTGCTGCGCATGTGGATCGTGCCGGCGGGCGGCAGTTCCGCGGCTGGCGGCTACCTGCACTATCCGGTGGAGGACCTGCTGCGCCTGCTGGCACTGGAGTCGTGGCGGCAGCGCTGCGTCGTGATCGGCGAGGATCTCGGCACCGTGCCGCCGGGCATCCGCGACATGCTGGCCCGGCGCGGCGTGCTCGGACTGGACGTGCTGCTGTTCACCCGCGAGCCGGACGGACGCTTCACCCCGCCGCCACGCTGGCGGCCCCGCGCGGTAGCCATGACCACCACCCACGACCTGCCGCCGCTGGCCGGCTGGAGCAAGGGCATGGACCTGCACGAGCGCGCGCGCATCGAGGGGTGGCCGCCGCAGCAACTGGCGCTGCAGCAGCAACAGCGCGCGCAGGACGTGGCGCTGCTCGACCAGTGGCACCCGGCATCCACGCCGGACGGCCCGAGCCTGCCGCAGCGCGCCATGGCCGGGCTGGCCGCGGCGCCGTCGGCGCTGGTGCTGGTGCCGATGGAGGACGTGCTCGAGCACAGCGTGCAGATCAACCTGCCCGGCACCGACCGCGAATATCCCAACTGGCGGCACCGTCTGCCGGCGTTCGAGCTGGCGGACCTGCCGGCGCGGCTGGCGCCCCTGCGAAAGCCTACCGCCGCAGCCGGCGGGAGGCCCGATGCGTGAGGCACGCGCCACCGTGCGGCTGCAGTTGAGCGCGGACTTCACCTTTGCCGATGCGACGGACCAGGTTCCCTACTACGCCGCGCTGGGCATCACCCACTACTACCTGTCGCCGATCACCGAAGCGGTGGCCGGGTCCACCCACGGCTACGACGTCATCGACCCGACCCGCATCAGTGCGGCGCTCGGTGGCGAGGCCGGCTTCGATGCGCTGATCGAGCGCCTGCGCGCGCACGGCATGGGCGCGATCGTCGACATCGTGCCCAACCACCTCGCCGCCGATGCGTCCAACCCGTGGTGGCGCGACGTGCTGGCGCGGGGGCGTGCGAGCGAGCACGCGCAGGCATTCGACATCGACTGGGACGCGCCCGGCTGCGAGGGCAAGCTGTGGCTGCCGATCCTGCCCGACACCCTGCACGCCACCATCGTCGGCAGCGAGATCCGGCTGGCCCGCGCGCACGACGGCATGCTGCAACTGCAGGTGTCCGGACAGGCGCTGCCGCTCTGCCCGCACAGCGAGGCGGCATTGGCAGACGCTTCAGCCGACGCCCTCGCCGCGATCGCAGCGTCGCCACCGGCGCTGTCCGCGCTGCTGGCGCAGCAGAACTATCGACTGGCCAGCTGGCGCAGCGGCAATGACGTGGGCAACTACCGGCGCTTCTTCGACATCGGCGGCCTCGCCGCGCTGGCGATGGAGCGTCCCGGCGTGTTCCGGCGAGTGCATGCGCTGCCGTTGCGGCTGGTGGCGCAGGGCCGCGTCGATGGCCTGCGGCTGGACCACGTCGACGGGCTGGCGCGGCCGGGCCGTTACCTGCAGCGGCTGCGCCGCGCGCTGGAGCACGCCGCGCGCGAGCGGCCCGCCGGCCTGCCGGCGGTGAGCCTGCATGTGGAGAAGATCCTCGCCGCGGACGAGTCGCTGCCCGCGGACTGGCCGGTCGACGGCACCACCGGCTACGACTTCATGGGCCAGGTGGCCTCGCTGTGGCACGACCGCGCCGGAGTCGAGCTGCTCGACGCCGCCTGGACCCGCCGCCACGGCCGCAGCTTCGATGCCGAGCAGCGCCACGCGCGCCGCGAGCTGCTCGAGCACCGCCTGCTCGGCGACTTCACCCGCAGCGTACGGGCGTGGGACCACCGCGTGGCACTCACGCCGATGCACGGCGACCTGTCGGTGCCGGCGCAGGCGCGCGCCATCGCCGCGCTGGCCGGCGCGATGACGGTCTACCGCACCTACCTCGCCGACGGGGTGCGCCGCGAGGCCGATCTTGCCGCGCTGGCCAGCGCCCGCGACCGCGCGTTGTCCTGCGCCGCCGCGCACGACCGCTGGGCGATCGAGGCACTGGCGGCGCAGATGCTCGAAGCGTCCCCGGACACGCGCGCCGGCGCGCGCCGCCTGCGCCTGGCGTGCCAGCGCTTCGAGCAGCTGTGCGCGCCACTGAACGCCAAGGCGGCGGAGGACACCGCGTTCTATCGGTACGGCGCCCTGCTCTCGCGCAACGAGGTCGGCAGTTCGCCCGGCGATCGCCTCTCCGGCCCCGGCGCCTTCCACCAGCAGATGCGCGAGCGGGCACGGCGCTGGCCCCGCGCCATGCTCGCCACAGCCACCCACGACCACAAGCGCGGCGAAGACACCCGCGCGCGCATCGCGGCGCTCAGCTACCGCACGCACTGGCTGCTGGGGCTGGCGCGGGCGTGGTTCCCGCGCTGGCAGATCGGCTTTCCCGAGTTGCCCGAGCGGGTGCTCTGGGTGCTGCTGCAGACCTTGCTGGGCGCCTGGCCTCTGACCCTCTCGCCGGACGACGAACACGGCGTCGCCGCGTTTGCCGCGCGGGTCCAGGCATGGCTGCAGAAAGCCGAGCGCGAAGCCGGCCTGCAGACCCGCTGGATCGCGCCGGATGCGGCTTTCGAGGACGCCTGCCAGGCCTTGCTGATCCAGCTGCTGGACGGCGCGGACAACCCGTGGCGCCGCAGCATCGCCGATGCCGCCCGCCAGCTGGATGGCGCTGGCGCGCTGATCGGCCTGGGCAGCGTGGTGCTGCGGCTGACCGCCCCGGGCGTGCCGGATCTGTACCAGGGCACCGAGTACTGGGACCAGTCGCTGGTGGATCCGGACAACCGCCGCCAGCCGGACTACGCCGAGCGCGCGCGCACGCTGGCCCGGCCGGCCAGCTGGCCCGAACTGGTCGCGGACTTCCGCGACGGCCGCATCAAGCAGCGGCTGATCCACGCCCTGCTGCAGCTGCGCCAGCGCCATCGCGATGTGTTTGCGCAAGGCGATTACCTGCCGCTGGAACTCGCCGGCGAGCGCGCCGACGAGGCGCTGGCGTTCGTCCGCAGCGATGGCGAACACGCGGTACTGGTGCTGCTGGCCCGGCCGGGCCACGCCTGCCTCGCCACGCTGACCACGCCCCAGCCGCCACCGGACTACTGGCGCGGCACCCACGTGCTGCTGCCGCCGTCGCTGCGCGGCGCCGCGTGGCGCAACGCGCTTGCCAACCCGGCCAGTGACACCGAGACCGAAACCGAAACCGGAAGCGCCGCGACCGCGGCGCCGGCACCGGACACCGACATGCTGGCGGTGCGCGTGCACCTCACCGATCTTCCCTTTGCGGTTCTTGCCGCCCCTGTCCCTGGAGCTTCATCGTGACGTCATCCCCCTCCGAGCGTGAGCAACGCATCAAGGAACTCGCGCACCGCATATGGGAGTCCGAAGGCTGCCCCGAGGGGCGCGCCGAGCAGCACTGGCAGATGGCCACGCGGCTGGTCGCGGCGATCGAGCGGCACCGCGGCGGTCCGCTCGTCGACGGGCCCGATGCCGAACAGGAGCCGACCTCATGAGCACGCCGCACGGTAACGACATCGACCGCGCCCCGACCGACCTCGCCGATCGGCCGCGCGACGACGCTGCACCGCATCCGGCGCGGCGGCCGTCGGTGGTCAGCGAAGGCCTGCCCTTTCCGCTGGGCAGCACCTGGGACGGGCTGGGCGTGAACTTCGCACTGTTCTCCGCCCACGCCACGCGGGTGGAGCTGTGCCTGTTCGACGAGGACGACCGCGAGATCGAGCGCATCGACCTGCCCGAATACACCGACGAGGTGTGGCACGGCTACCTGCCCGACGTGCGTCCGGGGCAACGCTACGGTTACCGCGTGCATGGCCCGTACGAGCCGGAGCGCGGCCACCGCTTCAACGCCAACAAGCTGCTGCTGGACCCGTACGCGCGCCAGCTGGCCGGCTCGCTGACCTGGGACGACGCGCTGTTCGGCTACACCCTGGGCCACCCCGATGGCGACCTCAGCTTCGACACGCGCGACAGCGCGCCGTATGTGCCCAAGGCGCGGGTGATCGACCCGGCCTTTACCTGGGGCCGGCAGCGGCCGGCGCAGATCCCGTGGGAGCGCACCATCATCTACGAGGCGCACGTGCGCGGCTTCACCATGCGCCATCCGGCGGTGGCGCCGGCACAGCGCGGCAGCTTTGCCGGCATGGCGACGCGCGAGGTGGTCGACTACATCCGCTCGCTCGGCATCACCGCGGTCGAGCTGATGCCGGTGCATGCCTTTGTCGACGACCGCCACCTGCTCGAGCAGGGCCTGCGCAACTACTGGGGCTACAACAGCCTGGCGTTCTTCGCGCCGGACCCGCGCTTTCTCGCCGGCAACAGCATCGACGAGTTCAAGGCGATGGTGGCGCGCCTGCACGATGCCGGGCTGGAGGTGCTGCTGGACGTGGTCTATAACCACACCGCCGAGGGCAGCGAGCTCGGCCCCACGCTCAGCCTGCGCGGCATCGACAACCGCAGCTACTACCGCCTGACCGACGATCCGCGCTTCTACATCAACGATACCGGCACCGGCAACACGCTCAACCTCAGCCACCCGCGGGTGCTGCAGCTGGCGATGGATTCGCTGCGCTATTGGGTGACCGAGATGCGCGTGGACGGTTTCCGCTTCGACCTGGCCACCATCCTGGCGCGCGAACCGCACGGCTTCGACCAGGGCGGCGGTTTTCTCGACGCCTGCCGGCAGGATCCGGTGCTGGGCGGCGTGAAACTGATCGCCGAGCCGTGGGACGTGGGCCCCGGCGGCTACCAGACCGGCGCCTTTCCGCCGGGCTGGGCCGAGTGGAACGACCGCTACCGCGACACCATGCGCGCGTTCTGGAAGGGCGACCAGGGCATGCTGGCGCAGTTCGCCACCCGCCTGACCGGCTCGGCCGACCTGTTCGACCGCCGCGGCCGCCGGCCATATGCCTCGGTCAACTTCATCACCGCGCACGACGGCTTCACCCTCAACGACCTGGTCAGCTACGACGGCAAGCACAACGACGCCAACGGCGAGGGCAACCGCGACGGCTCCGATCACAACCTGAGCTGGAACCACGGCGTCGAAGGCCCGACCGACGAGCCGGCGATCGTCGCGCTGCGCCAGCAGCAGATGCGCAACATGCTGGCCACCGTGCTGCTGTCGCAGGGCACCCCGATGCTGCTGGCCGGCGACGAGTTCGGCCGCACCCAGCACGGCAACAACAACGCCTACTGCCAGGACAACGAGATCACCTGGCTGGACTGGCAGGCGGCCACCGACGGCCACGCGATGATCGACTACGTGCGGCTGCTGACCCAGCTGCGCCATCGCTATCCGCTGCTGCGGCGCAGCCGCTTCCTCAGCGGCGAGCAGGATCCGACCTTCAACATCCGCGACGTCACCTGGCTGCGTCCGCAGGGTGGCGAGATGACCGATGCAGACTGGAACGACCCGGCCGCACGCTGCCTGGGCGTCCTGCTCGACGGCCGCGCGCGGGCCAGCGGCATCCGCCGCATCGGCTCGGACAACACGCTGCTGATGCTGATCAACGCCGCCCACCAGAAGGTGTCGTTCAAGCTGCCCGAGCTGGCCGCCGCGACGCGGCTGAAACTGCTGCTGGACACCACCCGCGTGGAGCCGCTGCGCACCACCGGCGCCAAGGCGCAACGGATGAGTCGCACGGTGCTGGCGGCCCGCTCGATGCGCCTGTATCGCGTGGTCGGTGCGGACCGCCCGGGCCTGCGTCGCAAACGCGCCGCGGGGCCGAGCCCGTCCGACTAACGGGGCCGCTGCGCCGTCAGGACGCCCGCGCCTCGCGCAGCAGGGCGTCCGGCCCGAGGCAGGTCCAGCTGCCCTGGGCCTCTTCCACCATCACACGCACCTCGATCGCGCGCTGGCCGACGATCTTGCCGGCCAGCCGCAGGGCGAAGGTCACCGCCTCGCTGCGCGTGGCGAAGGTGCCCATGGCGTGGGTCCCTTCCAGTACCCGCCAACGCCCGCGCGGACTGTGGTTGTAGGGAAGGTAGAACGTGATCGAGGCGGGCGTGGGTTCCATGGGCTGGTCCGTTGCAAACCCCGGGCCATGCGCGGAGACGGGCAAAGGCCGTATCGGCGCGCGGCGCGCGGCTGGGAGCGCACCGAGGCCGGTAAATCCTTCCCGTCCGGCGCGCCACTTTTTCAAACGAACCGGCTGCGGCGTTGACAGCGACTGCCGGTTCTCCAGAAGGCCTCCACCTGCGACAACCTGCCCCGAAAAATTCCTACAGCGGCGCGAGGCCGCCTGCATGAAAGATGCACGGGTCGTTGACGATGCTGAAAACTACCCCTGCCGAGGTTGGCCGGCACCGCCTGCCCCGGTTCTTGCATCACTTCGGACCTCCCCCTCGAAAGGCGCCGCGCATGGCCGCCACTACGGACGTGACTCATGAGCCGGATCGAACCCCGTCCCACCGTGCTGGTGGTCGAAGATGACAAGCCGCTGCTGGAAACCATGATCGAGGTGCTGGCTGTGCACGGCTGGGACGTGATCGGCTGGTCCGAGGACGCCGCCGGTGCGCTTAGCCTGCTCGAGCGCGCGCCGGACGTGGCGCTGGTCGACTACCAGCTCAAGGACGGCCCGTGCGACGAGCTGGTGCGCCAGCTGGTGGAGCGTGGGATTCCGTTCGCACTGTTCTCCGGCTACGAGCCGGAGGAGCTGCCCGCCTCGCTGCAGCCGCACGTTCACCTGCACAAGCCGTTCGGCATCGAGACGCTGCTGGATGCGGTCCAGCGCCTCCGCGTACCGCGCTGAGCGGCCGCGCGCCGCGGCCGGCGGGCGCACGTCGCCCGCCCCGTTCTGTCGATGACTCCGTTGAGAAAACCGTAACGCCCTGTTCCTGCGCCCGGGACCACGGTGGAGATCAAGCGTTGCCGGCGCCCGTGCCGGCCAGCCCGGCGCGGTCGCCGGGGCGCTTGCCCCCACCCACCAGCCCACCGTCCCCCCACCTGGCGAGGAGCCTTTCATGTTTTCGCATAACAAACGCCTGCAGTATTCGGTACACGTCAACGAGTGCAACCCCGCGCTGGCCAATCTCATGCTCGAGCAGTTCGGCGGCCCGCAGGGCGAGCTCGCCGCCGCCATGCGCTACTTCACCCAGGCCCTGGCCGAGGAAGATCCGGGCCGCAAGGACATGCTGCTGGACATCGCTACCGAGGAGCTCAGCCACCTGGAGGTGATCGGCACCATCGTGGCGATGCTCAACCGCGGGGCCAAGGGCGAGCTGGCCGAAGGCGTGGCGCAGGAGGCCGAGCTGTTCCGCTCGCTGCAGGGCGCCGGCAACGACTCTCACGTTACCCAGGTGCTGTACGGCGGCGGCCCGGCCCTGATCAACTCCGGCGGCCAGCTGTGGACCGCCGGCTATGTCGACAGCATCGGCGAACCGACCTGCGACCTGCGCTCGAACATCGCCGCCGAGGCGCGCGCCAAGATCGTCTACGAGCGGCTGATCAACGTGACCACCGACCCGGGTGTGCGCGATGCGCTGGGGTTCCTGATGACGCGCGAGGTCAGCCACCAGAAATCGTTCGAGAAGGCGCTGTACGCGATCGAGCCGAACTTCCCGCCGGGCAAGCTGCCGCCGGTGAAGCCGTTCGACAAGGTGTACGTGAACACCTCGCAGGGCGAAGGCGACATGCGTGGCCCGTGGAACTCGGACGAGCACTTCACCTATGTCGACGATCGCGAGGCCCAACGCGCGATGGGCGACGGCCAGGGCGATGCGTCGGTGAAGATGACCCAGGCGCAGTCGCGCGCGGTCGAGGCAATGGCACAGCGCACTGCCTCCGACCCGGACAGCGATCCCACCACCGGCGCGGACCTGGGGAGCGCCCAAGGCAAGTCGAACGGTCGCTGAGCCACCGGCGGCCGCCCCCACCACCGGGTGAACGGCCGCCACCATATGTTCTGCACGATCGCTTCAAATGACCCGCGGCAAAGTTTGCCCAACGGCATCACCCGGATCACCACCGCGCGGACGAGAGCGGTGCATCACCGGGACGAGGGAGGCGAGGGAAACTCGCCGGCCGGGCGCTCCAGAGCGAGCGCCCGGCCCTTCGGGGGGACGAGACGCCGCACTTCCCGCTGACTTGTGCGTCTTGCGCCGGCATGCCCGGCCCGGTGCTTTTTCGTGCACCGGCACGCGCATGCGCGCCCCCCGCCGCGGCGGGGGCTTCAACGTTCGTTCTGCAGGCGAAGGCCTGGCTGGCGGTTCGCCCGGGCTCAGGGCAGGCGCGCGCCGTCCGACGGCGGCTCGTCGTTGCCGGTACGGTGCTCGTCAGCGCGGTCACGATGCTCGTCGCTGCGCTCGTTCTCGCGGTCGCGACGCTCGTGGATCTTGGCGTCCTTGCGCGCCACGTCGTTGTTGTTGCGGTCACCGGTGCCGTGCTTGATCGGCTGCTTCGGCATGGGGATCTCCTTACGCTTGGCCATGAGGAGAGCCGATGCTAGCCAGCGACCGGTGCAGCAGGCATGACGCCGGGCGCGAGCGTGGTCCGCATCCGGCACCCGGTACAGCCACGCACGCCCCGCCTCACGACCTGCGGCGTGCCCATATCGGCACGCGGATCACACAGGTAACGCCGTCAACGCCGTACTCCAGTCGCGTCTGCGCACCCAGCTGGTAAGGCAGCGCGCGCTCGATCAGCTCGCGCCCGTAGCCCGAGCGCTGCGGTGCCGGCACCGCGAACCCCGACTCACGCCATTCCAGCAGCAGCTGCGGCGCCTGCCCCGGCTGCTCCTCGCGCCGCCAGCGCAGCGAGAGCCGCGCACCACTACGCGCCAAGGCGCCGTACTTCACCGCATTGGTGCCCAGCTCGTGCAGCGCCAGCGCGAAGATCTGCACCGTGCGCGAGCGCAGGTAGATGTCCGCCGAACCGTCCAGCTCCACCGTGCCCACGCTGTGCTCGAACGCGCCCAGCGCATCGAGCTCGGTGCGGATCAGCGTATCGAACGAGATCCGCTCGCCTTCGCCCAGCCGCGACAGCAGGTTGTTGGCGCGCGACAGTGCCGCCAGACGGTCGTCGAAACTTGCCGCGTAGGTGTCGAGGCTGTCGCTGCTGGCGACGGTGCGGCGCGACAGCGCGCTGATCACGCCCATCAGGTTGCGCGTGCGGTGCTGCAGCTCGTCCACCAGTACCTGCTGGCGCTGCTGCAGCCGGCGCAGGTCGTCCACGTCGGTGGAGGTGCCCAGCCACTCGGAAATGCTGCCGTCGCGGTTGCGCACCGGCGTGGCGCGGGTGCGGAACCAGCGGTAGCGCTGCTCGGCGTGGTTGAGCAGGCGGTACTCGGCGCTGAAGCTGCCGTCGCCGGCAGCAGCCGCCCACTCCGCGCGCGCCGTCTCGCGGTCGTCCGGGTGCACCGGCTCGAGCCAGCCCCAGCCGCGGCTCTGCTCAAGCGACTGCCCGGTGTACTCGGTCCACTGCGGGCTGGCCCAGGTCCACTGGCCGGCGCCGACCCCGCGCCACACCAGCTGCGGCACGCCGGTCACCAGCGTGTGCAGGCGCTGCTCGCTCAGCCGCAGGGCCTCCTCGATGGTGTGCCGCTCGGTCGAGTCCATGTGGATGCCGATCAGCCGCAGCGGCCTGCCGTGCTCGTCGCGCTGGATCTTCGCGCGGGCGGAAATCCAGCGGATCTCGCCGTTGTCCGGCCGCACGATGCGGTAGTCGCTGGCGTAGTCCTCGCCGCTCTCGATGGCGGCCCGCAGCCGCGCTTCGGCTGCGTCGCGGTCCTGCGGGTGCACCCGCGCGAGCCACTGCTCGTGCGTCTCGTGGGTGATCTCCGGCGCCAGCCCGTGCAGGTTGCGGTATTCCGGCGAGCGCCCGCCGGACAGGACGCCGGACAGATCCACGATCACGCCGCCCACGCCGCCAGCCGTCTGCACCTGCGCCAGTTCGGTTTCGCGCACGGCCAGCTCGGCCATCGCGCTGGCCCGCGCGCTGGCCAGCCACAGCCGGGAGCCGACTTCGCGGGCCAGTTCGGTCTCCTCGTCGGTCCAGGAACGCGGCGACCGGCTGCTTGCCAGCAGCGCGGCGGGATGCCGGGCGTCGTCGCGAAATGCGAAGGCGCAGAACGCGGCCACCCCGGCGTCGGCCAGGGACTGCTGCAGCGCCGGGTCCGGCGCGGACAGGAAGCGCGTGTCGGCACATGCCACGCTCTCGGCGTCCCGCAGCAGCTGACGCATCACCCGCTCCGGCCGGGCCATGTCAACCGCCGCATTGCCCGCCGGCTCCCGGCCGTCGTGTTCCTCACCGCCACGGCACCAGGTCTGCAGTCCTTCCTGGGCGCCGCCATCGGTGAGAAAGGCCACCCGGTCCACCAGCAGGTGCTCGCCCAGCAGGTGGCAGCCCGCCCGTGCGATGGCGGCCGGATCATCCAGCCCGCGCAGCGTGTCGCTCAGCGTCAGCAGGAACCGTCGGCGGCGCTCGCCCGCGCGCAGTGCCTGCATTGCCTCGGCCCACTGCAAGGCAGTACCCACCCGCACCGCTGCCCGTTCCAGCAGGCGCACCTCGGCCTCACTCCAGCGCCGCACGGCGCGCTGGTACAGATACAGTGCGCCGCGCGAGGCGCCCTCGCGCCGCACCGGCACCACCAGCCACGCGCCCGCGTCCCACCCTTCGGGGCAGCTCGCCGCTTCCTCGGGTGGTGCCGACGAGGCCGGGTCGCGCAGCCGCTCCAGGCGCAGCGACTGGCCCTGTTCCAGCCGCTCGATCCACGCCGCGTCGACCCGCTCGCGCGGATGGAAGCCACTGAGAGTGTGCAGATCCGGCGCCAGGCACTCCTCGAGCACGTGCAGCTGCTCGCCGTCGTCGGTCAGCTCGGCGTAGCCGGCACGGTCCGGCGCAAGGTAGCGCCCGAGCAGGCGCGCGGTGCCGAGCTGGATCGCGACCGGGTCGGTCAGCGCACGCAGGGTGTCGCTCAGTCGCAACAGCAGCGCCTGGCGATCGCGGCTGCCGCGCAGCGCCTGGTGCCCGCGCACCTCGGCGGTGGTCTCGATGCATACGCAGTAAACGCCGGCCACCTCGCCGGCCTCGTCGCGCAGCGGCGTGCAGCTGACGGTGAACCAGCGATCCGCGTCGGCGCCGTCCAGGGCCAGCCTGTGGTCCGCCCACAGCTGCGGCTCGCCGTCGAGCGTGGCCCGCACCACCGGCTGCAAGGCCGGCCACTGCGCCCCGCACAGCGTCCGGCCCGGCTGGCCGAACGCGGCGGCGTCGCGTGTGCCAAGCACTGCGGCAAAGGCGTCGTTGTAGAGCAGCACCAGCGCCGGGCCCCAGGCCACCAGCGCCGGGTGCGCGGCCGCCAGCATCAGGTCGACCATGGTGCGCAGGCTCGGTGGCCAGGTGTCGCACGGGCCCAGCGGGGTGGCCGCCCAGTCGTGTTCGCGGATGCGTCGTGCGGACGCACTGTCGCCCAGAGGCCAGGTTTGCATGCTGCTCCTTTGCAGTTCCGTTGCCGCCCGCGGCGCGTGGGCGTCGACAGGTATACCGGCGAGATGCCGCGGCGCTAGCCGCGCAGCCGCTGCAGCGCGGCCAGCAGGGCCTCCAATGCCACAGGTTTGCTGATGTGCGCGTCAAAACCCGCATCCAGGGCCTGCTTCTGATCCTGGGCGCGGCCATAGCCGGTCAGCGCGATGGCCGTCATGGTCTCCCCCTGCGGCAGCGCGCGCACGGCCCGGATCAGCGCGTAGCCGTCCATCTCGGGCATGCCGATGTCCGACAGCAGCACGTCGAACGGCTCGCGCTGAAGCGCCTCCAGCGCCTGCGCCCCGCTGCTGACGCACGTGGGCCTGGCGTGCATCATTTCCAGCACGCTGCGGAACGGCTCCAGGATGTCCACCGCGTCATCGACGATGAGGATGCGCAGGTCCTGCAGGATGTTCCCAGCCGGGCTCTCGGGCTCGCTCGGCGAGCGCGCACCCAGCGGCAGCCGCACGGTGAACGTGGCGCCCTTGCCGGCCCCGTCGGAGGCGGCCTCCACCGTGCCACCGTGGAGCCCCACCAGCTGACGCACCAGCGCCAGGCCAATGCCCAGGCCGCCCGCATCGCGGTTGGCCTGGCTGTTGCCCTGGTGGAACATCTCGAACACCTGCTCGAGCTGGTCTTGCGTAATCCCGCGGCCGTTGTCGCGCACCGCCAGCACGGCCTGCGCATCGGTCACCGCCAGCGTGAGCGTCACGCGCCCGCCCGCCGGCGTGAACTTGAGCGCGTTGCTGAGCAGGTTCCAGATGATCTGGTCGATGCGCACCTGGTCGGCGGTCACCACCACCGGCTCATCCGGCATCTTCATCTCGAAGGAGATATCGCGCCGGCCCGCCTCCTCGCCATTGGCGGCGGCCAGTCGCCGCACGCTCTCGGACAGGTCGACGGCGCCCAGCGCGAGCGCGAACTTGCCCGTGCTGATGCGCGACAGGTCGAGCAGGTCGTCGATGATCTTGCCCTGGCTGAGGATGGAGCTGCGCACCACCGACGCGGCCCGGCGGGCCGCCTCGTTCTGCTTGATCTCCGGCAGCATCGACAGCAGCTCGGCGTTCATCAGCATCAGGTTGAGCGGGTGCTTCAGCTCGTGCGACATGGTGGCGAGGAACTCGTCCTTCAGCCGGCTCGCCTGCTGGGCCGCCTCGCGCGTTGCCTTTTCCGCCTCCAGCAGGCGCTCGCGCTCACCGGCGCGATAACGGTCGCGCGTGGCGTCATGGATGATCTTGGCGTAGCCGTGCAGCCCGCCCTGCTTCAGCGGCACGGTGGTGCCGCTGCAGAACACGGTGCTGCCGTCCTTGCGCAGGTACCAGCACTCGTCCAGCGAACGGCCGTTGCGGCGCGCGGTGCCCAGCTGCTGCAGGAACGCGCCGTGGGACTGGTCCTCGGTGGTGAAGATCAACTCGCCGGAACTGCCGATGGCGTCTGCGCCGGCGTGGCCGAAGATGCGCTCCGCGCCCTTGTTCCAGCTGGTGATGGTGCCGTCCAGGTCGAAGGTGATGATGGCGTGGTCGGTGCTTTCGGCAACCAGCCGGATGTGCTCCTCGCTCTTCCTCGCCTCTTCCTCGGCACGGCGCCGGCCGGTGATGTCGAAGAAGGTCAGCACCGCGCCTTCGATGCGGTCCTCGGTGGTGCGGTAGGGCAGCATCCGCGCGATGTACCAGCGCCCGTCGTTGCTGCGCACCTCACGCTCGATCGTGCGCAGCGACTGGAAGGTTTCCACCGCGTCGTTGAGCAGCTCGTCGTATTGCAGCCGGTGGGTGATGTCCATCAGCGAGCGCCCGATGTCCGACGGGATGATGCTGAAAATGTCGATCGCCCGTGGCGTGTACCGCTTGATGCACATGCCGCGGTCGATGAACACCGTGGCGATGTCGGTGGAGGCGATCAGGTTCTGCAGGTCGTCGTTGATCTTGCTGGTTTCCTCCACCTTCACCTTGAGCTCGTGGTTGACGGTGATGAGCTCCTCGTTCATCGACTGGAGTTCTTCCTTGCTGGTTTCCAGCTCCTCCGTCGCCGAACGCAGTTCCTCATTGATCGACTGCAGCTCTTCGTTGGATGCCTTCAGCTCCTCGCCGGAAATCTCCGACTGCTCCACCGTCATCTGCAGCTGGTCTTTGGTGCGCTTGAGCTCGTCCTCCAGCTGCAGCACCACCGGGTCGTCGGCAGGTGAGCTCACCGGTACCGAGACCGCGCCCTCCTCCGCCTCGTGGAACAGCACCAGGCTGACGTCGTCCGCGCCCTGGTCGGACGGCGCCACCGCGCGCACCGACAGCGATACGAAGAATCGGCGGCCGTCGCGCATCACCGCCACCGGCTGCGATTCGACGACCCGCTTTTCCTGTTGCGACTTGAACACCGAGGTGCGCAGCGCCAGCCGCAGCTCCGGCAGGATCAGTGCCTGCAGGTTGAACGAGGGTGGCCCGCCGACGTGGCGCAGGTAGCGCCCGGCCGACTCGGTCATGTGCAACATCGCGTAATCAGCCCCCAGCAGAATGCTGGGCGGGGCGAACCGCTCGATCAGGCGCGAATGAAGCTCGGACAACTGGGCATTGCGCTTGGGCGGCAGCGGCGCGCGCAGCTCGGTCAACGGCGACGGCTTGCTGCCCAGGCCGCTGGTGTTGAGGCTCTTGGAGATGGAGCGGACCGTTTCCTTGGCGCGGTAGATGCGGTGCTTCTTGTCGACCACGGCGAACAGCCGCGCCGCGGCATCGGCCGATTCGGAGCTGCCCAGGAACAGGTAGCCGCCCGGCCGCAGCGCGAAATGGAACATCTCCAGCACGTCCTGCTGCACCTCGCGGTTGAGGTAGATCAGCAGGTTGCGGCAGGTGATCAGGTCCAGCTTGGAAAACGGCGGATCCTGCAGCAGGTTGTGGTGGGCGAACAGCACCTTCTCGCGCACGTTCTTCTGCACGCGGAAATGCGCCTCGCCGTCCTTGGTGAAGAACCGGCTCAGGCGCGAGGGCGGCACGTCGGGGATGATCGACGCGGGGTACACGCCGCTGCGCGCGGCGGTCACGGCGCTGTGGTCGATATCGGTGGCGAACACCTGCGTGGCCGGCCCCAGCCGGTGTTTGGCGGCCTCCTCGCTGAGCAGCATCGCGATCGAGTACGCCTCCTCGCCGGTGGCGCAGCCGGCGGCCCAGGCGCGCACGGTGTCCGCGCCATCACGGGCAAGAAACAGCTGCGGCACTACCAGCCGCTCCAGCGCCTCGAAGGAGTCGCGGTCGCGGAAGAAGTTGGTGACGCTGATGAGCATGTCCTGCAGCAGCGCCGGACGCTCGTTCACCGTGCTCTCTAAAAAGTCGCGGTAACCGGCGAGCTCCTTGATGCCGTTGACCTGCATCCGCCGCTCGATCCGGCGCAGGATGGTGGCGCGCTTGTAATGCCGGAAATCGTGCCCGGTGTGCGCGCGCAGGATCGCCAGGATCTCCTCCACCAGCCGCTCGGCGCGCTTGAGCTCATCGCCCTCGGCGCGCTTGTGCGCCCCGCCCTTCTCCAGCGGCTCGACCAGTTGCGACACCACCCGCGCCGCGCCCTGGGCGGCCAGGATGCGCTCGGCCATTTCGGCGGCGGGCAGCACGATGTCGACCGCCCCGGTGGCAATCGCCGCGCGCGGCATTTCCTCGTACTCGGCGTCATCCGGCGACTGCGCCAGGGTGATGCCGCCGAGCTCGCGCACCCGCGCGATGCCAGCCGATCCGTCGGTGCCGCTGCCGGACAGCACCACGGCCACCGCGCGCTCCTCGTGCACGTGCGCCAGCGCCCGGAAGAAGTAGTCGATCGCCACCTGCCGGCCGCGCGGGCGCTCGATGTCCACCAGTCGCAGGTAGCCGTCGTTCATCGACAGCTGCTTGCGCGGCGAGATGACGTAGACGTGGTTCTTCTCCAGCGGCACCGGCGCACGCACCTGACTCACCGGCATGTCGGTGGCGCGCTGCAGGATGGCGTCGGCGGTGCTCTCGTGCTTCGGCGACAGGTGCAGGATCACCACGAACGCCATGCCCGGCTTCTTGGGGAACTGCTCCAGCAGCCGCTGCACCGCCGCCAGTCCACCGGCCGAGGCACCGATGCCCACCACCGGGAACTCGAGGTCGCTCTTCTTCAGGTGACCGCGTTCTTCGGGATCGGGAAGTGCCTTGGTGCGGGCGATGTCGTCTTGCATGGAGGCTCCGGGGTGCGTCTGAAGACCATCGCAGCGGCGTGCTGCGGTGACCGTCCTGCGCGTCGCGAATGGCCTCGGCACAGAGACCCGTGATGGTAGCGCGGGGCATGTTGGAAGCGCATGAGGCTCCGGCGCGGACGTGGATGAGCTGGTTGACGTCTGGCGCACCGATCATCCACGCCGGTCGCCCGATCCTGCCTCACGACGGGCGCTGGCCGCCCACGCACGGTGCCGCCATGTCCCTTGATCCCTCCCTGCGCCGTCGTTCGATGGTGTCGGCCGGCCGCTTTTTCGACCACCGCGTGGCGGCGCAGGCCAGCGATCCGGTCACCCGTGCCGCCATCGCGGATCGGCGCGCGAGCGCTCCGAATGGCCGCCTGCTGTACCTGGGCGACCCGACCGATGCCCCCGATGACCACCGCCGCGTGACGCACCAGCGGCTGGCCGAGCGCATTGCCGGCATGTGCGGCATGGAGGCGGTGGACGAGCGGACCACCGCTGCACAGTGGCAGGGCCCGATGCCGTACCTGGTGCCGTACGACACGCTCGATCCGGCCGCTGCCGGACGCTGGCAATTGAACACGGTGGAACAGTTCTTCGGCGGGGTGGTGCCGCATCGCTTCGTCGCCACCAAGGCGGTGGTGCACCGGCGGGTCAGCGCGGACGCACCGGTGCCCGAAGGGTGGTCGGACCGCTTCGCGTCCGCGGTGAAGGATCTGGTATTGCCCGGCTACAGCGCCTTCGACTCGCGTCATGCCGTGGCGGCCGCGCGCCAGCTGCTGCGGCGCAGCGGCCCGGTGCGGGTGAAGGCGGCCAGCGGCTGCGGCGGCCGCGGACAGTCGGTGCTGCGTTCCAGCGAGGAGCTCGCCCGCTGCGCGATGCTGTTCGACCACACCGCCCTGCGCACGCACGGCGTGGTGCTGGAGCCGGAGCTGGACGAGGCCCGCACGGTGAGCATTGGCCAGGTGCACCTGGGCGGAATCCGCGTGAGCTACTGCGGCGTGCAGCGCAGCGTCACCCTGGCCAGCGGCGAGCAGGCCTACGCCGGCTCCGACCTCTACTGCGTGCGCGGCGGCCTGGACGTGCTGCGTTCGCTGCCGCTGCCGGGGCAGACCCGGCTGGCGCTGGAACAGGCGCGGCACTTTCATCTGGCGGTGCTGGCGCATTTTCCCGGCACGCTGATCTCGCGCGCCAACTACGACGTGATCCAGGGCCGTGATGCGCGCGGCCAGCTGCGTTCGGGCGTGCTCGAGCAGTCGTGGCGCATCGGTGGCGCCAGCGGCGCGGAGATCGAGGCGGCGCGGCTGTTGCTGGAGAACCCGCGCCGCCGCTGCGTGGCGGCGCGCACGGTGGAGCGCTACGACGACCGTCGCGCGCCCGCCGACGCATGGGTGCTGTATCGCCAGCCCGATGCCGTCGACACCCCTAGGCTGAAGTTCGTGCAGGTGCTGGGCGATGTCCCTGGCTGGTGAAACCGTCCATGTCGCCGTGCGCGACAGCGAGCTGGCGGGCACGCTGGTGGTACCACCGGCCCGCCGTCCGGGTGCCCTGCTGGTGCATGGCTGGGGAGGCAACAAGGAGCAGTACCTGCGGGTGGCGCACGAGATGGCCGCGCTGGGCTGCATCTGCCTCACCTTCGACCTGACCGGGCACGACGCCGCCCGCTCGCGCCGCAGCGAAGTGACCCGCGGGGAAAACCTCGACGACGTCACCGCGGCGTTCGACTTCCTTGCCGCGCATCCGCACGTGGACGAGAACGCCATCGCGGTGGTCGGCAGCAGCTACGGCGGCTACCTCGCTGCACTGCTGACCGAGCGACGGCACTTCCCATGGCTCGCCCTGCGCGCGCCAGCGCTCTACCGCGACAGCGAGTGGGAATTGCCCAAGCAGGAGCTGGCGCAGCGCCAGGATCTGGCCAACTATCGGCGACGGGTGATCGCCCCGGCGGACAATCGGGCGCTGCGCGCATGCAGCCGGTTCCACGGCGACGCGCTGATCGTGGAGTCCGAGCGCGACACGATCGTGCCGCGCCCTACCCTCACCAGCTACCGGCGCGCACTGCAGATCACCCACTCCACCTGCTACCGGGTGATCGCCCAGGCCACCCACGCCCTGTCGGACGAGGAAAGCCGCGACGCCTACGTGCGGATCCTGATCGGCTGGATGAAGGACCGCCTGATCCACGGCAGCGCGCTGGCGCGGCACGCGCCGCACGGGAGCATCGAGGAGCCTGCGCTGGAGCCTGCCCGCGCCGGCGCGATCGCCGCGCCCGTCTGCATGGAACATGCGGTCGCCGGGGCCGCCGGCGCGCCGGGCCGCGCCGGCGAGCGCCCGCCCGTTGAAGAGCCTGCTGACGATCGCTGCTCCACGCCTGCACGCGCGGCCGTGGATGCTGCACGCGCCCGCAGACGCCCGGCCCGATCATGATCGCCTCCCGCAACCGCATGCTGCGCCAGCTCGACGACGTCGCCGTGCGCCTGCTGCAGCGACACCACGACACGGCGGCGTTCGAGCGCGCATGGCGGGTGGCGACGCGGCGACTGCTGCGCGCCCTTCCCAGCGGCGAGCGTGGCTGGCTGCTCGAGCGCTCGCGCTCCACATTGGCCATCCACGGCGTGGGCGACGGCCACTCGAGCGTGCGTGCGCCGACAACCTTGCCACCACCTTGGCACGAAGGAGACAACGCATGACGGTAACGCTCGCACTCGCGCACTTGGTGCGGCAGGGCTACCGCGCCTGGTTGCACGCACGCGAACTGGAGGGCAGCCCGGAGACGGTCAGCTGCTTCGCCGAGCTGATGACCGACGGCGATCGCCGCACCTACGAAGGCCTGCGCCGCGAGGAAGTTGAGCAGGTGCTGGGCGATGAATGACGGCGCTGTCGCGGGTGAACTGACGGCGCCGCGACCGACCGGCCATGGGCAGCCTGCTGCCGCATGAGGCGCAAGCGGCCGCGCCGGGGCGACGCGCTGCTGATCATCGACATGATCAGCCGGTTTGCGTTCGACGACGGCGAGCGCATGCGCGATGCCGCCGCCACGCTGGTGCCCACCCTGCGCACGCTGCGCGCGCAGTGCCATCGCGCCGGTGTGCCGGTGCTCTACGTCAACGACAACTTCGGCCGCTGGAACACCGACCTGCAGGCGCTGGTGCGCTGGGCCGCGGCGCGCGGCAGCCGGGGCCGCGCCATCGCGACCGCGCTGAAGCCGGCGGCGCAGGATTACTTCGTGCTGAAACCGCGCCACTCGGTGTTCTACCAGACACCGCTGCCCTCGCTGATGGACATGCTCGACGTGCGACGGCTGATCCTCACCGGCATCGCCGCAGACTCCTGCGTGCTCAGCTCGGCCACCGAAGCGCATACGCGCGGCGTGGCGCTGTGGGTGCCCGCCAACGCGGTGGCTGCGCTGACGAGCGAACGCACCGAGCGCACGCTGGCCTACGTGCGCGAATCGCTGCGCTCGGAAACTGCGCCAGTGTGACGTGCCGCCACCGGCCGGCGCATTCCGCGTGACGCCGAGCCGCCAGCACGCCGCAGTGCCGGCCGACAGGGCTGGCGCATGTCCGTTTTTCGATGCCGACAGACGCAGGAGCCGCCATGAACCATCTATTCGACATGAGCATGCCCTGGTGGGCATTCGCGCTGCGCGCCATCGCTGTGTATGCCGTGCTGATGGTCTACCTGCGCCTGGCGGACAAGCGCACGCTGGGCGAGATGGCCACGTTCGACATCGTGGTGCTGGTGGTGCTCTCCAGCTCGGTGCGCACCGCGATCATGGGCGACGACACCTCGTTCGTGGCGCCGCTGATCGCGGTGGCGGCAATCCTGCTGGTGGACAAGCTGCTGGCGTCGGCGCGCGTGCGCTGGCCGTGGCTGGACCGCCTGCTGGAATCGCGGCCTTCGGTGATCGCGCGCGACGGGCGGCGCGACAACTCGGCACTGCGCCGGCACGACATTTCCCGGAGCCTGTTCGAACGCGAGCTGCGTCTGGCCGGGATGGAAAACGAGGGCGACGTGGTGATCGCGCGACTGGAGGGCAACGGCAAGATCAGCTGGATCCGGCGCAAGGCGCCGCGCAAGTAGCGCGCTCCCGCCGTGCTGCACGCCGCGCCGCTGGAGGTGCCGCTGCGCCGCCGGCTTGACCGTGACTCGACGGGGCGGGCGGCATGCTGTGGTTTTTCCGGGAGAAAACCATGCCGGGCTGGCTCACGACACTGTCCTACGTGTCGCTCACGGTCGCCGTGCTCTGTGCGCTGTGGATCGCGATCGACATCCTGCGAGGCCACCGCCAGCCGATGGCGATCATGCACGTGGTGTGGCCGGTTACCGCGCTGTACGCCGGGCCGCTGGGATTGTGGGCCTACTGGCGGTGGGGCCGCCCTCGCGCGACATCCGCAGGCGGCGGACATGCGTCAGGCAAGTCTTCGGGTGACGACGCGGGAGATGGCGGCAGCAAGCACGCGCAGAAGAGCACCACGGGCGGCGGATCGTCCGGCAAATCCTCGTCGGCCAAGTCTTCGTCGGACAAGTCATCGTCGGACAAATCATCGGGCAAACAGCAGCTGAGCGTGCAGAGCGTGGCGCTGGCGGCCACCCATTGCGGCAGTGGATGCACGCTCGGCGACCTGTGCGCCGAGTCACTGCTGATCCTGTTCCCCTTCACCTGGTTCGGCAGCGAGCTGCTGACCGGCTGGACGCTGGACTACATGGCCGCCTTCGTCATCGGCATCGCGTTCCAGTACTTCACCATCAAGCCGATGACCGACCAGGCGCCGGGCCAGGCGCTGGTGTCGTCGCTGAAGGCCGATTCGCTCTCGCTGACGGCCTGGCAGGTGGGCATGTATGGATGGATGGCGATCGCCACATTCGTGCTGTTCGATCACCGGCTGGAAAAGACCGGGCCGGTGTTCTGGTTCATGATGCAGATTGCCATGCTGTGCGGCTTCCTCACCGCCTGTCCGGTTAACGCGTGGCTGATCCGGCGCGGCATCAAGGAGAAGATGTAAGCCTGCCCTGATCCGCGCCGAAACATGCTGTGGCGGCGCGATCAGCGCGTGGACGACGAACTCGACGGCACCGACGTACCGGCCGGCACGCCGCCGGTGGTGGGGTCGCCGCTGGTGGCGTCGGTGGTGCCTGTCGTGCTGCCGGCCTGGGTGCCGCGGCCATAGCGGCTGTCGGTCGGCTGCGCGGTGCGGGTGCCACCGTTGATGCCGCCGTTGACGCTGGTGTCCGACCCTGGCGTACCGCTGCCGGCGTCCATGGCGCTGCCGCCGTTGACGCCGGTACGCGTGCCGGTGGAGGTGTCGTTGTAGACGCCGCCGGTGGTGCCGCGATCCATGCTGCTGTCAGTGCTGCTGTCAGTGCTGTGGTTCATGCCGCTGTTCATCCCGTTGTCGCTGGATGACCCGGCCGCGTTGCCGCTGCGGGAACTGTCCATGGTGTCGTGGCCCATGGTGTCTTGGTCCATGCCGCCCTGGTTCATGCCGTTGTCGTTGCCGTGCTCCATGCCCGCACCGGTGCTGCCCTGGTCGTGCTGCATGCCGTTGCTGTGATCGCTACCGCTGCGGCCGCCCGGGAGCTGCCAGGCGTTCTGCAGATGCCTCTGCAACGTAGGCAGCGTGCCGCGCGCGTATGACTGGATGGCCGGATCGCGACCCTCGCGCAGCTCCTTCTGGTACAGGTCGATCGCCTTCTGATGGTCCTGCACCATGCGCTGGGCGAACGCCTTGTCGAAGCCCTGCCCTTGCATGGCACGAAACTCCTGTGCGGTACGGCCCTGCTCCGGTTCCGGTGGCGACATCTGCAGGTGGTTCGCTTGCGCGATCGACTGCAGCTTCTGGTTGGCGGCGCTGTGGTCGTGGACCATCTGCTGTCCGTACTGACGCACGGCCGAGCTGTTGCCCTTGTCCTGCGCGATCTTGCCCAGCGCGATCTCCTTTGCGTTGCCCTCGGATGCCTTGCGCACGAACGTGCTGTCGGCCGAGGAAGGAGTGGCGGTCGACGTGGCCTGCGGCTGACTGCGGCCCGGCGGCGACGGCGCGTCGGTGGGGGTGTTGACCTGGGCCTGCGCGCCCCCGGCGAGGGCGGACAGGATGAGGAACGGTGCAAGAGCTCTTTTCATGGGGGATCTCCTTCGGGAGTGGAATAGTGGACGGGACTGCCGGACCGGCGATGCAGTCGCCTCCTGCGTGCGACCGCCAACGCGCCGAGGCTCCGCACCGGCGTCGATGCCGAGCCCGATCAGTCTCCCGGCGGCCGTGGGAAGCGGGCGAAGCGAATCGGTCAACGGACTCATCGATAGCGCGCCGCATCGCAGCGCGCGGTCAGGCAGCCGCGACGCGCTCAGCCCCCGCGCTGCAGATGGGCGAGCACGCCCTCGAGTGCGGCCTCGCTGGCGGTTGCTGTCGCGGCATTGCGCCGACACACGCAGGTGTCCGGCTCGGGCCGCGCCACCACCTCGAACCCCGCCGAGCGCACCATCGCCTCCAGCGCGCCGGGGTTGGGCAGCCACCAGTTGGTGGGGTCGCCGGCGAGCTCCCCTTCCACGAAGGCCATCTTCGGCCAGTGGTCGTTCTGCATCTCGTCGCGGCCCAGGTAGCCCACGTCGCGCGGCGCGGGCAGCGCGTCGTCCGGCCCGGGCATGCACAGGCTCTGGAACAGCAACAGGTCGTCGCAGGCACCCGCCGCCAGGTCCAGTCCCAGCAACGGATAACGCAGGTGGTAGAACACCCCCAGGAACAGCACCACGTCGAAGCGTTCGCGCCGCCCGGCGAGGTCGTAGACGTCGCCCTGGCGCAGCGTGACCTGCGAGGACAGGCCGAACTGGCGCACCACCCACTCGGCCTGCGCCAGATAGTGCGGGTCGTGGTCCATCGCCACCACCTGCGCGCCGCGCTGTGCCATCTGCAGGCTGTAGTAGCCGGCGTTGCAGCCGATGTCGAGCACGCGCAGGCCGCGCATGTCCGCCGCCAGCAACGGTGCCAGCCCGGCCCACTTGAACGCGGGGAAATCGCCCAGCGGATGGTCCGGCGCGGTCTGGCTGCCATCGGGCAGGTGGATGTTGTGGAACCACGGGCCCAGCGCCCGGATGTGCTGCGCCAGCGGCCCGGACTCGCTGCCGTGCGACTGCAACGTGCGCAGTGTGTTCATGCGGCTGCCCCCGCGCCGGTGGCGGCGCCGCGGCGCGCCGGCCGTTGCACCGCCTGTTCCAGCAGCATCACCAATTCGCCCGCGCGATGGGCGGCGGTGTGTTCGGCCAGCACCCGCTCGCGGGCGCGGGCGCCGATCGCCTTGCGCTGCGCCTCGCCCAACTCGCGCAGGTAGCCGAGCACCTGGCCGGCGTCGTCCGCAAGCAGGATCTCCTCGTCGGGCGTGAACAGTTCCTCGAGCCCCTGCCAGCGATCGGAGATGATCGGCACGCCGCACGCGGCGGCCTCGAACAGCCGCACGCTGGGCGACCAGCCGGCGCGGATCATGTCGTCGCGGGTGACGTTGAGGGTGAAGCGCTGGCGGTTGTAGAACGCGCGGTGCTCGCCCGGCGGCACGTGCTCGCGACGTTCCACGTTGCCCGGCCACGCGATCTCCGGCGGATACATCGGGCCGGCCACCACGAACCGTCCGTCGCGCCACTGCGTGGCCGGCTGCAGCAGCAGCGAATCCACCCGCGGCTGGCGATCGGGACTGTAGGTGCCGAGGTAGCCCAGGTCCCACTGCGGCGCCTGCGGCTCCGGGGCGTACAAGCCCGGATCGAAGGCGCAGTAAAGCGCCCGCGCGCAGGGCGAACCGAACTCCCGCTCCAGCCGCGCCAGCGTGGGGCCGCCGGTGAAGGACAGGTACAGCGCGTAGCCCGGAATCAGCTCGGGCGACAGGTACTCGTGGTCGCCGCGGTCGAGCTTGCCCAGCGTCACCGGGGTGTCGATGTCGTAGAACGCGGTGCGCCCGCGCGCCTGCGCCTGCACCCACTCGCCCACCGCCACGCCGTCGGGGACGTACGAGCCGACGATCACCGCGTCGGCCTGCGCCACCAGCGAGCCGAAGCGCGTGCGCAGCTCGTCCAGGTCGCGGTAGAGAAAGGTGCGTCCGTACGGCGGCTGCGGCATGTCGCGGTGCGCGGCATACCAGGGCACGTCGCGCTCGAGGAAGGTGACGCGGTGGCCCAGCGCATCGAGCTCGCGCACCAGGCCGCGGAAGGTGGTGGCGTGGCCGTTGCCCCACGAGGAGGTGATCGACAGGCCCAGGATGACGATGTCCATGCCCGCGCGCCTCATGCTGCCGCCACCGTGCGGGCGCGGGCCGGGTTGCGGCCATCCAGCAGGCTGTCCAGCTGGGCGGCGCGGTGAGCGTACGTGTGCTCCGCGATGACCCGGCGCAACGCGGCCTGGCCGATCGCACGCGCCCGCTCCGGGCTCAGCGCCTCCAGGTGCGCCGCCACCTCGTCGCCATCGCGCGCCACCAGCACCTCGCGACCGGGCTCGAGGAACAGCTCCACGCCGCGCCAGTGATCGGTGATCAGGCAGGCTCCGGCGCCGGCCGCCTCGAACACGCGCGTGGCCGGCGAGTAGCCGTAGCGCGCCATCGATTCGCGGCTGATGTTGAGCACCGCGCGCGGCGTGCAGTTGAAGGCGTTGTGGTCACGCGTGTAGACGTGCCCCACGTAGTCCACGTTGTCCGGCCGCTCGCGGTCGTCCCAGCCGCTGCCGCCGAGCAGGAAGCGCTGCTGCGGCGCCGCCGCGGCAGCGTGGAAGAAGAACGCGTCCACCCGTGCCTCGCGATCGGGCAGCCGGTTGCCGAGAAAGCCGAGGTCGGCCTGGAACCGCGGATCGACCGGCACCGGAAAGTGCGTCTGCGTGTCGAGCGCGTTGTAGATCGGCACGCACTGGCGTGCGCCGAGCGCGAGATAGCCGTCCACCACCGGGCGGCCGCCGCCGTAGGTGCAGACCAGGTCGAACCGCGGCACGCGCTGGCGGAACGGGTGGTTCGGGTCCTGCGCCATCTCGTCCAGCGTGGCCGGCGCATCGACGTCCCAGAACAGCACCAGGTTGTCCGGCCGCTTCAGCGCCAGCACGCCCTCCTCCAGCGCCTCGTCGAAGATGCCCACGCCACTGGTCTTGATGATCACGTCGGCACCGGCGGCGTCGGCCAGGGCGCGCTCCATTTCCTGCGGGCCGTCGACGCCGTAGACCACGTCGCGCGCCCAGTCCGGATCGGGCATGTCGCGATGCTGCTGGCGTCCGTAGGCGTCCGGTTCGTAGAAGGTGATCTGGTGGCCGCGTGCGTGCAGGTTGCGGATCAGGCCGCGGTAATAGGTGGCCGCGCCGTTCCAGTAGGCGGAGACCAGGCTGGATCCGAAAAAGGCGAACTTCATGCGTACTCCCTTGCGCGCGTCGCGGGCGCGATCTCTTGGTGGATGGCGAGCAGCTGGTCGACCCGGTGGGCGCAGGTATGCCGCGCACGCACGGTGGCCAGCCCGTGCGCGGCCACTTCGCTGGCCAGCGCCGGGTCGTTGAGCAACTGGTAGAGGTGGCGGCGCATTTCCTCGCCGTCGTGCGCCACCAGGAAATCCTCGCCCGGGGTAAACAGCCCCTCGCTGTCCGACCACGGCGCGCTGACCAGGGGAATCCCGCAGGCCAGCGCCTCGAACGGACGGATGGTGGGAATGCCCGGCAGCATCTGCACGTACGGGCCGCGCGGCACGTGCACGGTGACGCGGTGGCGGGCGAACACCGACGGCACCGCGAAATTGGCCACCCAGCCGCGATAGTCCAGGCCCGCGGCGGCGACCGCCTCGCGCGCCGTGTCCGGGTAGCGCACGCCGTGCACGGTGCCGGACAGCTGCAGCTCGCGCACCGGATCGAGCAGGAACTCCTGCAGCTCGCGGGTGCGCTCGCCGTCGCCCCAGTTGCCGATCCACACCAGGTCGTGCTGGCGGCCCTGCGCCGGGTGCGGATAAAACACGTGCGTGTCGGCTGCCTCGTGCCAGGTCCACGCGCGTTCGGTCCAGCCCTCGCGCAGGTACAGCGCGCGGATCACTTCGCCGAAGGCGAGCACGCCGTCGTAGTGCGTGAGGTCGTAGCGCGCCATCGCCTCGCGCTCGCTCACCGCGCGGTGGTGGGTGTCGTGAAACAGCAGCCGCATGTGCGGATTGCAGCGGCGGTATCTGCCGATCATCCGCACCAGCGCGTGGTCGTTCCACTCGTGCACCAGCACCAGGTCGGCACCCTCGAGCCAGACTTCCAGGCAGGCCTCCAGCGTGTCCGGATCGGGCGGATAGACGTGGCTGGTGAGACCGGGGTAAGCGCGGTGGAAATCCTCCACCGGCCCCACGCCCTGGTCGGCGAGCAGGTTCTGCACGCTCCACGCGCCGGCCGGCTCGTACACGTCGACCCGATGTCCGCGGCGCAGCAGCTCGCTGACCACGCCGCGGAGGAAGTGCGCGTTGCCGTGATTCCAGTCCGACAACAGCGAGTGGTAGAACATCACGATGCGCATGGCGTGGGCTCCCATCGGCCCAGCAGGCCGGCGTAGGTATCGAGGTAGTCGCGGGTCATGCGTTGGGCGCTGTAGCGGGTGGCGCGCTCGCTGGCCTGGCGCGCGCGCCGGGCGCGCAGGCCCTCGTCGCTGATCAGCGCGGCCACCGTGTCGCGCATGGCGGCGGCATCGTCGGCCGGCGCGAATTCGGCGGCGCCGTCCCACAGTTCGCGCAGCGAGGCGATGTCGCTGAGCACCAGCGCGCAGCCGGCGCAGGCGGCCTCCAGCGCCGACAGGCCGAAGGGTTCGTAACGCGCCGGCAGCACATAGATCGATGCTTCACCAAATGCGTCGGCCATTGCAGCGGGGTCGAGCACACCCAGCGGCTGCATGCCCTCCAGCGGATCGTCCTCGCCCGCCTCGCACCCGCCGTCGGGCCGACGCAGCTCGCCCGCCACGCGCACCGGCCACGGCACGGTGAGTGCGGTGTAGCGCAGCATGCGGATGTTCTTGGCCTCGTCCCACAGGCGACCGGCGGCCAGCACGAACGGCTGCTTCTCGCGCGGCGGGAAGGCCCGCGCGTCACGCCCGTTGTGGATCACCTTTGCCTGGCTGAGCGGCCCGTACAGGCGGCGTACGTCCGCCAGCATCGCGGCGCTGGGCGCGATCACCAGGTCGGCAGTGAGCAGGCCGCGGGTGACGTGCTCGCAATAGTCCTGCCACTCGGCACCGGCCGGCTCGCCCTTGACGTGCTCGAACCACGACAGCACGCACGAATGAGCCACCACCAGGCATGGCACCGGCCACAGCAGGTGGCCGTGGCCGTAATGGTTCAGGTGCACCACGTCCGGCTGCCAATCGCGGGCCAGGCCGAGCAGCCACTCGCCCGCGGCGCGCTGCGCCGGCAGCGCGCCGGGCATCCACTCCAGCGGGTAATCGCCGCAGGCCAGGGTGAGGCCGGTGATGGCCTGCGCCTGGCGCCGCTGGTGCTCGCCCGGTGCGGGACCGAGCACCGCCAGCAACACCTCGACCCCCTCCGCGGACAACCCCGCGGCCAGCTCCATGGCATAGCTCCAGACGCCACCCACGGCATCCGCGCTCATCATCACTCGCCGTACGCGCACAGCGCTTCCAGCGTGAGCTCGCGCGCCGCGGCAGTCGATGACGCCCCTGCGCGATGCTCGCGCAGCCAGCGGTAGAGGTCGGCCACGCCTGCCTTGGCGGAGATGCTCGCGCGCCATCCGGTGGCCGCGGCGAAGCGGCGTGCGTCGGACACGTAGTAGCGCTGGTCGCCCGGACGCCAGTCGGCAAACTCCACCGGCGGCCGCTTGCCGGTCAACTCGGCGATCCAGTCCAGCAGCTGCAGCAGGCTGATCGTGTTGGCGGGCCCGCCGCCGAGGTTGTACGCGCGCCCGGCCAGCTCGTCGGCGCGGTCGGCGGCGGTGAGATAGGCGTCGACCACGTCGTTGACGTGCAGGATGTCGCGCACCTGCATGCCGTCGCCATACAGCATGATCGTTTCGCCGCGCAGCGCCTTGAGCAGGAAGTGCGCGACCCAGCCCTGGTCCTCGGTGCCGAACTGGTGCGGGCCGTAGATGCAGCTCATGCGGAACACCACCGCCGGCACCCCCATGCAGCGCGCGTAGTCGACCACGTACTGGTCGGCGCCGCCCTTGGAGCAGCCGTAGGGGCTATGGAAATCCAGCGGGCGCTGTTCGCTCACCCCGTGCGCCAGGTAGTGCTTGTCCACCGGCTGGTAGCGATCGCCGGCGACTTCCAGCGCGATGTCCTCCAGTCCGCCGTAGACCTTGTTGGTGGAGGCGAACACCACCGGCGGTGGCTTGCGCTGGGCACGGGCGGCCTCCAGCACGTGCAGCGTGCCGGCCAGGTTGACCTGGAAGTCGGTCAGCGGATCGTCCAGGCTGGTGGTCACGGCGACCTGCCCGGCCAGGTGGAAGATCCGCTCGGCGCCATCGATTGCCTCGCGCACGGCGTGGCGATCGCGGATGTCGCAGGGGCTGAACTCCAGCGTGCCACCGACCCGCTCCTGATGCTGGCGCAGCCACTGCAGGTTCTGCTCTACGCCCGGTCGCGACAGGTTGTCGACCACGCGTACGCGGCGTCCCTGCTCCAGCAGCCGGGCGGCGATATTGCAACCGATGAACCCGGCGCCGCCGGTGACAACGCTAACCGGGCCGGGCGCGCGCGGCGTGGCCCAGCTCGCCGCCTCGCGCAGGCTCGCCACGCCCTGCTCGGACCACAGCCGGTAGGCCAGCTTGGGCCGGCCACGCTCGTCCTGGATGCCGAAGTGGTAGTCGCGCTCGTCGTTGTGGAAACCCGCCTGCGAGGCGTGGTGGTACGGCAGGTCGCGCAGCGACAGCCAGTACACGCGCTGCACCGGTAGCTCCATCGTCTCGGCGGCCAGACGCACCTGCTCGAACTCGTCGTGGCGCCAGGTGGAGTAACCGGTTTCAGTCAGCCACACCTCGGCCGGATGATTGTTGGCGCGCAGCAGCTCGATGACCCGATCGATGCGTTGCGCCAGCGTGTCGCCCGGCGCGTCGTAGCTGCCGGGAAAGCCGTGCACGCCGACCACGTCGATGTACGGCATCAGCCCGTTGTCGAACATGGTCTGCAGCCAGCCCGGATCGATCGGCGCCATGCCGCCGAGCACGGTCTTCTTGCCGCGCTGGCGCGCCCAGTAGGCGGCGTCGCCGACCATCGCGCAGAACTTGGTCCAGCTGCGGTCGAGCGCGTAGTTCCACTCGATCAGGTTGTTCGGCTCGTTCCACAGCTCCACGTAGTCGAAATACTGCCCGTAGCGGGTGATGCACACGTCGATGAAGTCGGCGTAGCGGCGCGTCTCGCGCGGCGGCGCCGCGGTGCTCGGCTCCTCGCCCAGCGACGGCGGCGTGTAGAGGAAACACGGCAGCAGCTCGAAGTGCTCGCCCAGCGCGGGAAACAGCCAGTCGTACCAGGCCTCGCCACCGGGCGCGTGGAAGTCGGCCCAGGACACCCCGAAGCGCAACTGCTGCACGCCGAGCCGGCGCAGGTCGTCGATCACCGCGATGGCGGTATCGCGCTCGCCCAGGTGGAACCACTCCAGCACGCCCAGCGCGCTGGCCTGCGGATGCGGCTTGCGATTCATGGCGTGTGCTCCTTGCAGCTGACGCGGGCGACGGCGCACATCACAGCGTGAGCCCCCGGCGATCGAGTTCGCGGGTGGCTTCGGTGGTCTGGTCGACCGCCGCCGCGGTGGGCAGCCAGTCGGCCAGTTCCGCCAGCCCCTCCTCCAACGACACCTGCGGCGCGTAGCCGAGCACCTTGCGCGCGTGGCCGATGTCGGCGACGCAGTGGCGGATGTCGCCGACGCGGTAGCGACCGGTCACCTCCGGCGCCATGTCGATCTCCAGCGACTGCCCCACGCGCTCGGCGATTTCGGCCACAGTGTAGGCATGGCCGCTGCCGACGTTGAACACGTCGCCGGCGGCAGCCGGGGTGTCGTAGGCAAGCCGGCAGGCGCGTGCCACGTCGTGCACGCTGACGAAGTCGCGCTGCTGCTGGCCATCCTCGAAGATCGACGGCGCCCGCTCGTTGAGCAGGCGCGAAGCGAAGATCGCCAGCACGCCGGTATAGGGGTTGGACAGCGCCTGCCGCGGCCCGTAGACGTTGAAGAAGCGCATCGCCGTGGTGGGGATGCCGTAGGCCTCGCCCACCATCAGGCACAGGCGCTCCTGGTCGTACTTGGACAGCGCGTATACGGAGGAGAGATCCGGCAGCTTGCTCTCGTCCGTGGGGATCGGCTGCAGCGCCCGCCCGTGGGCGTCGCGCAGCTCCCACTCGGCGCGCTTGAGCTGCTCGCGGCTGCGACGCCGCCCCTGCACCGTCTGGCCGTCGTCGCCGCGGTACAGGCCTTCGCCGTAGATGCTCATGCTGGAGGCCACCACCAGGCGCTTCACCGGGCGCTCAGCCAGCGCCTCCAGCAGCACGGCGGTGCCCAGGTTGTTGACCGAGGTGTAGTCGGCGATCTGGTACATGCTCTGGCCCACGCCGACCGAGGCGGCCAGGTGATATACCCCGTCCACGCCCTCGAGCGCGCGCTGCACCGCGTCGGGATCACGCACGTCACCGCGCATCAACTCTACCGACGACGACAGGTAATCGGGACGCTGCTGCTTGATGCCGTGCACCTGTGGCGAGAGGTTGTCGAGCACGCGTACGTGGTGCCCCTCCGCCAGCAACTGGTCGGCCAGATGCGAGCCGATGAAGCCGGCGCCGCCGGTGATGAGGATGACCTGACTCATGGATGCTCCATGCCGTGGTGAATGCCGATTGGGGGAAACGCGGATGGCGTAGACGAGCGGCTGAAAGCTCGTCAGCACGGGGCCTGCGGCCTCGGCGGCTGCGAGCCTCACCCAGCCGGCGTCAACCACTCGTGCAACCAGACGCGGCCGTAACTTCGTTCGACGATACGTCGTAAACGGACGTCCATACGGCCATCGACAAACGGGCGCTTCCACGCGTGATGCAGTTTGTGCACGTGTCTGCTTACCCGCACTTCACCCACTTGCCATGCGCGGCTGCGCATCCTGCCGCTGCACCGTCGACGCGCCCTCCGCCGCCGTTACGCGTCGCACCGTCACTGTCGTTTCGACATTCCCGCCCAAGGATTCCTTCATGGCCAACGCAGGCGCTATTTCATTGACGCGTTCCAAAAAATCCCTTTCGGTCCTGGTCGCGGGGGCGGCCGGGTTCGTGGGATCGCACCTGGTCGACCGCCTGCTCAAGGACGGCCATCGCGTGATCGGCGTGGACAACTTCATCACCGGGCGGCCGCAGAACCTGGCGCATCTGCATGGCCATCCACGGTTCCAGTTCATCGAGCACGATCTGGTCAAGCCGCTCACGCCGCCGCGTCGGATCGACTGGGTGATGCACCTGGCCAGCCCAGCTTCGCCACCGAAGTACCAGCAGTGGCCCATCGAGACGATGCAGGTGAACAGCTTCGGCACCCATCACCTGCTCGACCTGGCGCGCCGGCAGGGCGCGACGTTCCTGCTGGCCAGCACCAGCGAGGTTTATGGCGATCCGCTGCTCCATCCGCAGCGCGAGGAGCATTGGGGGCACTGCAACCCGAATGGCCCGCGCAGCATGTACGACGAAGGTAAGCGCTACGCCGAGGCGGCGGTGATGACCTACCACCGGCACTTCGGCCTGCCGGTGCGGATCGTGCGCATCTTCAACACGTATGGCCCGCGAATGGATCCGCGCGACGGCCGCATCGTCACCAACTTCATCCATCAGGCGCTCGCCGACGAGCCGCTGACGGTGTTCGGCGACGGCAGCCAGACGCGCAGCCTGCAGTACGTGTCCGACCTGGTCGAAGGGCTGGTGCGCTTCATGGGCGTGGACGAAACCGGGCCCGTGAACCTGGGCAATCCGGTCGAGCGCACGGTGCGGGAGCTGGCCGAACTGGTGATCTCGCTGACGGGCAGCCGCTCCACGTTGGCCTTCCATCCGCTGCCGGAGAACGATCCGCGGCGACGCAGGCCGGACATCAGCCTGGCGCGCCGGCTGCTGGGGTGGACACCGGAAGTGTCGGTGGAAGACGGACTTGCCCTCACCATCGAAGCCGCGCGGCATGCACTGGAGGAACTGCCGGCGCATCCCTCCGAGCGCGCCCTCGCCGCATCGGGCGACGTGGCCGTGTAAGCAGGCTCGCACGCTCCGAGCCCGCGCTCCGAGCCGCCGCGCGTGGGTCCAGGCTTTTCGCCATGGCCGGCGTCGCGGTCATCCACGTGCTTGAGCGAGCACGTTGGCCACGAGCGCGCCAAGCACCGGCACGGGCGCGGGACGCGGGGAGCCCACTCCCCACGCTCGTAGCCTTGATGCAAGCGATCACCCGGCCGCGGGCGCGGCCGGGTGAGGTTTTGGTTAGACGTTGGCGAATGGGCGCACGCCGCCGGCCAGCGCAGCATCTTCATAGATGCGATCGAGCACGTCGGCCACCTGCACCAGTGCGGACACGTCCGGATCATGTGCCGGCGAACCCCGCAGCTGCCGCGCCCATGCCACCAGCGCGCGACCGCCCCACGGATCCGGCGGCGTGGCCAGCGTGTCATGCCCGTTCTTGCCGAAGCGCTCGATGACGAAGTCGTAGAACGACCCGTCCACGTTGCGCAGCGCGATCGAGCCCTCGGTGCCGAAAATGCGCAGCCCGATCTCGGCATCGGCGCCCAGCGGCAGGTTCCACGAGCAGGCCACGTCCATGGCGACGCCGCCGGCGAGGTCGAGATGGGCGCTGGCGTAATCCTCCACCGCCTCCGGGCGTTTCGCCAGCGGCTCGCCGCCGGTGAAACAGCGCCCGTGCACGCCCTCGACAACAGGGAAATCCAGCAGCCACAGGCCGAGGTCGATCAGGTGCACGCCGAGGTCGATCAGGCAGCCACCGCCGGCCAGCTCACGCTGGTAGAACCAGGCCTTGTCCGGGCCGTAGGCGTTGTGGAACGTGGACTGCACTGCGTAGACGCGACCGAGCGCGCCCTGCTTGAGCAGCGCGCGCACGGCCTCCATGCCGGCCAGATGGCGATAGCTCAGGTCCACGCCCAGCAGCCGGTTCGACGCGGCGGCGGCGGCGACCACCGCGGCGACCTCCTCGCCGTTGCGGCCCAGCGGCTTCTGGCAGAACACCGGCACGCCGCACTGCAGTGCACGCATCGACTGGCTGGCGTGCGCGGCGCTGGGCGTGGCGATCACCACGCCGTCCAGGTCACGCTCGAGCAGGCCCTGCAGGTCGGCGCATGATTCGGCCCCCGGCGCGATCGCCAGCGCCTCGGCGAGACAGCCCGGATCCGGCTCGGCGATCGCCGCCACCGTCGCCAGGCCGCTGTCCAGCACCGCCTGCATGCGATGGCGGCCGATCCAGCCGGTGCCGAGGAACCCCAGGCGCAGCGGCGGCTTGGTGTCCTTGCTCATGCGTGCACCTCGCCGGTCAGCACGACCGCCTTGGTGAATCCGTCGGGTCGATCGACCACCGCCTGCAAGGCCTCGCCGATCCGTTCCAGCGGAAAGCGGTGGGTGATCAGCGGCGCCAGCTTCAGCCGTCCGTCGGCTACCGCCTCGACCGCCTCGCGCATGCCGCGCACCGAGACGCGCGGGTCGCGTTCGTGCGCATTGATGACGTCGATGCCGCGCCAGTTCCACAGCTGCACATTGACCGAACGCAGCCCGTCCTGGTGAAAGCCGGCGATGACCAGTCGCCCGCCGACGCCGGTGAGTTCGCCGGCCAGGTCCAGCGGCCACGGCTTGCCGGTGGCCTCCACCACGCGCTCGCAGAATGCGCCGTCGGTGAGCGCGCTGACGGCGTAGATGATGCGTTGGTGATCATCCATGGTGATCGTCTCGGCGGCGCCGCAGGCGCGCGCCAGCGCCAGTGACGACTCCGAACGGGAGACGCCGATGACCTTTGCGCCGGCGGCGCTGGCGAGCTGGATGATCGCCGCGCCCAGGAAGCCGACGCCGACCACCGCCACCGTCTGCCCCGCGCCGATGTCGGCGCGACGGAAAATGTTCATGGCACAACCCAGCGCCTCGCCCGGAAACGGCTGGCCGTCCAGCATCGCCGGCAGTTTCACCACCTGCTCCGCTTCGGCCACGTCGTAGTCGGCGTATGCCTTGAACGACAGCGCCGCCACCCGGTCGCCCCGCGCGATGCCGGTCACGTCCGAGCCCACCGCGTCGACCACGCCCCAGCCCTCGTGCCCGAGGTCGCCCGGCGGCATCGGGTAACTGAACCACTCGCGGCCCTCGAAGGCGGGAATGTTGGAGGCGCACAGCCCGCTCCCCTGCAGTCGCACCCGAACCTGTCCGGGGCCCGGTTCGGGCACGGACACCTGGGCGAGATCGAAGCGGCCCGGTTCCATCAGCACCGCGGCCCGCATCCCGGGGGAGTTTGTCGACATCGTTGTTCCTCTTCAGCAGCCAAAGATGCCCGTGATAACGGCCGCCCGGCGAAAAGAAGATGAAGAAAACGATGCCGCCGGATCCACATGCCGGCGTGGGAACGCACGTTTCGCCCGCGCCGACGCGCACGGTGCCCGGCGCGTGTTGCCCAGCCGGCAACAGGGACGTCGCCGCGCGAAGGGCGAACGAGATCTCGCTGGAGGAATACGACGGCGCCACCGACGCTAGTGCGCGCCACGTGCGCGCCGATCGGCGTACCGGCTCCGTCAGAGACGGCGGCGTTGCAGCGAGCGGATCACCTGCGCGCATCGCTGCGCCTGGCGGCTGATCTCGTCGAACAGGCCATTGATGCGCTTGAGCTCGGGCTGGTCGGTGAGCAGGCTGCCGAGATCCGCATGCATGGTGATCACGCCCAGCGAATTGTTGATGCGGTGCCTGGCCTCCAGGTCGCCCGGATCACATCCTGCGCCATCCCCGGACGCGGGCGCCGGTGCCTCGCCCTGGCGTGCCTGCACGGCGATTGCCATCCAGTCGAAGAACGCGCGCGCCAGCGGCGCCACCGGCTGCGGCGCCTCGGCGAAGAACAGCATCAGCAGCGAGAACCCGGCGCCCTGCGGTACCGGCACCTCGTGCACCAGGCAGCACGGCGAGCCGACGCGAGTGCCGTCGCCGGCGGGCAGGATGTCCATCCACAGATGGCTACCGCGGTCGGTCTGCGCGGCCCACGCCTGCACCACGCGCTCCACCGGCGCGGCCGCGGCCGAGGCGTCGTCGGTGCCAACCGGGTGCCGCGCCAGCACCTCGACGCTGTGGTCGGCGTGATCGAACTTGGCGGCCACACCCACCCGTGCGGCCATCGCCATGGTGGCGTGCGGCAACAAGGCCGCCGCGGTGTCTTCCACGCCCTGCGCCGCCAGCACGCAGGCGCCCGCGCTGGCCATCAGATCGATTACATGCTCGGTGGTGCGGCTGCCGCCGCGTTCGCTGCCGGTCACAAGCGGTCCCGGTAGCGCTCGAGCTTGTTGTAGATCGTCTTCACGCTGATACCCAACTCCTGTGCCGCGAGTGTCTTGTTGTCGTCGTGCTTGGCCAGCGTGCGAAGGATCGCCCGCCGCTCGATCTGTTCCAGCGTCCCGGCCATCGCATCCTCCTCGAGGCTGGCGCCGTGGCGCATCTCCATCACGTCGCGTGCCTCGATCGTTTCGTGCCCGCACAGGATGCAGGCGCGACGGATGGCGTGCTTCAGCTCGCGCACGTTGCCGGGCCACTCCCGACCCTGCAGCACGGCCACGGCGCCGTCGGTCAGGCGCCGCGCAGTGCCGTGTGCGGCGTTGAATGCATCCACGAAGGATTGCGCCAGCGTCGCGATATCGCCCGGCCGTTCGGCCAGCGTCGGCATCTGCACCGGGAACTGGGCCAGCCGGTAGTAGAGATCCGGCCGCAGGTGGCCACGCTCCATGGCGCGCTGCGGATCGACGTTGCAGGCCGCCACGATGCGCACCTCGGTTTGCCGCGCGAGCGTCGAACCCAGCGGGGTGACGGTGCGGCTCTCCAGCACGCGCAGCAGGTAGGGCTGCAGCTCCACCGGCATCTCGGTGATCTCGTCCAGGAAAAGGGTGCCACCGGCCGCTTGCTCGAAGTAGCCGCGGTGATCGCGAATGGCACCGGTGAAGCTGCCCCGCACGTGGCCGAAAAGATGGCTGCCGAGCAACTCCGCGCTGCTGGCCCCGCAGTTCACCGCCACGAACGCGCCGGTGCGGCCGCTGAGCTGGTGCAGCGCGCGCGCCGCCAGCTCCTTGCCGGTGCCGCTGGCACCGGTGAGCAGCACCGCATCTTCGTACGGTGCGATCCGCGACAAAGCGGCGCGCACTTCGCGCATGCGCCGGCTGCCACCCAGCAACAGGCCGCGCGCGTCATTGCCCACATGCCTCAGCCAGCGCGCCCGTGCGTGTTCGCCCGCGCGCAGGAACAGATCGTCCAGCCGATGCTGGCGCAGCGGCTTGACCATGTAATCCATGATCGGAAACTGCTGCGCGCGATGAGCGGTTTCCGCGCTCGGATCGCCGGTGAGCACGATCAGTCGCGACAGCGATTCCGGCGGTACCCGCTCGATCAGGTCCAGACCGCAGCCGTCCGGCAGGCCCAGGTCGAGCAGGATGAGATCCGGCGGGTTGTGGCCGGAGAAGAACGGCGCCGCGCGCTGCAACGTGGGCGCAACTTCCATATCGCACCCACGCGCCTTGGCATAGGACGTCAGCGAGCGCGCGAACGCCACATCGTCATCGACCAGCAAGACTGCCGGGGAGCAAGCAGACATCGACCATCACTCCACGCCGCGGACCTGCGGCGATATGTATCACCGGATCGTTCCATGGCCAGTGTCTAGGGCGCGTTGATGGCGATGCGCTTGGGTCTTCGCGCGGCGGCTGCAGGAGGCGCGCCGCCGCGCATGGTGCTAGTGACGGCGGCCGTCGTTGCCCGAGCCGCCGCTCGTGGCCGAGCCGGACGATGCCGTGCCCGCCGCGCCGGTGCCCGACGACGCACCAGCGCCGGCGGAGCCGCTCGATCCCGAAGCAGTCGCCATGCCGCTGCCCGTACGCGAGGCGTCCGACGGCAGCGTCGACCCCGACGACGTGGATGCACCGGACTGGCCGCCCTGGCCGCGGTTCACCCGCAGATGGTTCTCGACGTCCTTCACGCCGCTGCAGGCGTCGGCGCAGTTCTCCGCGCGATGCTTCATCTGTCGCGAGGTCGCCTCGCCGGTCAGCGTGACCACGCCCTCGTGCACGCTCACTTCGATGTTGCTGGCGTCCAGGTGCGGATCCTGCGACAGCGCCTCGCAGACGTCTTCGCAGATGCGCTCGTCCTTGCGCGTGTAGCCTTTCGGACCGTGGCCGCGGAAGCGCCCCTCGCCGCCTTCGCGGCCGGCGCTGCCGTAGTCGCCGTAACCCTCGGCGCTGCTGGCGCCGTAGCCGCTCTCGTTGCCATAGCCGCCGTAGCCGCGCTGGCCGCCTCCCTGGAAGCTCTCGCCGCGCCCGCCGTGCCGCTCCGACGGCGGCCCTTCGAACCCGCCGTAGGTGCGGTAAAGCTGGTCGGCGCGACTGTTGCCGCCGCCGCGCGGGCCCATGGCGGAACCGCCCTGGCGGTCAGTCCAGGCCGATCCGCGCTCCTCGTCCCAGCCGCGGTAGGAACGGCCCTGCCCCACTTCGTACCCGCGGCCGGCGCTGCCGAGTCCGCCGCCGCTGCGCGAACCGGTCGCGCCATGGCGGCGCCCACCGTCGCCTTCGCCGCGCGAGCGTCCCTCGCTGCCGGATGAATCACCCGCATCCCAGTCGTCGCCGTATTCGCGGGGCGATTCGTTGGCCGGGTTGTCCTCCTGCCATGGCATAGAGCTGTAGCCGCCCTCGTCGGCCTCGAACCGGCCGGCGCCTTCGCCGGACCAGCGCTCGCCCGAGCCGCCGCGATAGCGCTCGTCGCCACCGCCCCGACCGCCGTAGCCACGGCCGCTGCTGCGGGAAAGGTCGTGATCGCGAAAACGTGAATGCTGTGTCATGACAGAGCCCTCAAGATTCGATGGTCGGATCCAGCCGCTTCTTGCCGCTGCGACTGCGCGTGCCGCCGATCCGCCCGATGGCGGACATGTGCGCGCGATCGCTGCTCACCGCGCTTCCGCCGCGGCGCCCGGCCAACCTCGCCTCTTCGGGCGTGAACACATGGGCGTGGCCGCGGGCATGGGCAGAACGACCGCCCGCGCTGGAAATTTCCTTGCGCCGCTCTTCGCTCATGCTGGCAAAGCCGCGCCGTGCGCCACCCTCGTTGTTTTTCTCGTTGCTCATCGGGTTTTCTCCGTTGACGATCGCTTGCGCACACCGGTGATCGGTGGCAACGGAGAAGGGGCAACATGCATGCCAGCGACGACACGACCGCGCCATGCGCGCTGGCGGGCTCCTGGCAAGATTGGACGTGGAGGTTTTTCCCGCCGGCGCGTGTAAGGCTTACCGAGCGGGCAAGCGACCGCTCACGCGGCGCCGGGAGTCAACAGCGCGTTGATCGCATCGAGCAGCGCACGCATGCCGATCGGCTTCTGCAGCCGCCGCACATGCGCAAACGCCGCGGGCACCACCACCTCGTCGTAGCCGGTGGTGAACACGAACGGCACGCTCGCCTCGAGCAGCTCACGCGCCAGGGGAAACACCCGCTGTCCGCCCAGATTGATGTCCAGCAGGGCGGCATCGGGCAACGGCCCGGTGGTGCAGGCGCGCACCGCGTCATCCACGTTGGCGAAAGGCCCCACCACCTGCGCACCACGAAGCTGCAACCCGGTGCTGATGTCCTCGGCGATCAGGTACTCGTCTTCGGCAACCAGAACCCGGCGACCCTTCAGGTGTTCAAGACTCATCTCGCTGCGGCTCCTCTCCTGGCGCGCTGGCCACGACACGTTGGGGGCGGACGACGTTGGACCGATGCGGGTGATCCGGCCGCGCCGACGCACCTCGGGCACCCATGGTGCAGCGTGCCGCGCCGACACGCCAGCGTGGCGCACGCCACAAGCCGGCGCAGGCGCGATATCGACAACGGCAACGTGCCTGCCGCGCCGCTGCAAACAACCGCACGCACAGCGGTCCGGAGCGTGGCAAGATCCACTTCGGCGCACGCCGGGCTGGCGGCAGTCGCGCCTTCTTCGCACATCACGGATGACTCCCTGGCGCCCCATCCGAACCGTCCCGTGATTGAACGACTCGATGCTTGAACCACCGCCCCTTGCCGATGAAGCCGAGCGCCTGCAGTTGCTTCGCAGCCTGGGCCTGCTCGACGGTGCGCCGGTGCCCTTGCTGGACCGCATCACCCGGCTGGCGACACGGCTGTTCGACCTGCCGGTGGCGCTGATCACGCTGGTCGACGCGCAGCGCCAGTGGTTCCTCTCACGCGTGGGCATGCCGCTGCAGGAGACGCCACGCAGCCAGTCGCTGTGCGGCCACGCGATCACGCAGCCCGGCGCGTGGGTCATTGCCGACACGCACCAGGACCCGCGCTTCGCCGACAACCCGCTGGTTACCGGCGCGCCGTACATCCGCTTCTACGCCGGCCGCCCGTTGCGGTCGCGTCACGGCCTGCCGCTGGGCACGCTGTGCGTGATCGACCACCGCCCGCGGCAGTTCGACGCGCACGACCTGGCCACGCTGGACGACCTTGCCGCGATGGTGGAATCGCACCTGCATGCGCTGGAGCAGTCGGTCGAAGCGCGCGCGGCGAAGGCATCGCTGGCGCGCAGCGAGCAATTGTTCGCCCGTACCATGAGCCATGCGGCGGCGGGCGTGGCGATCACCACGCCCGCCGGCTGCTGGGTCGAGGTGAACCAGCGCTTCTGCGAGATCGTCGGCCATCCGCGGGAGCGGCTGATCGGCCAGCGCGCCGCGGCGATCGTGCATGCACAGGATCTGGAGCGCGCGCGCACGATGGTGCGCCGGGTGCTGCAGGGCGAAGCGGAGGCGCTCGACCTGGAGCTAAGCTTCGTCCGCGCAGACGGCACCCTTCGCTGGGTGCAGGTGGGCGCATCGGCGCTGCCCGATGCCGGCGGCCGGCCGCAGAATCTGGTCACCGTGCTGACCGACATCCACGCCCGGCGGGAGGCGCAGACGGCGCTGCAGGCGCTGCAGCTGAGCCTGGAGCAGCGGGTGGAAGCGCGCACTCGCGAACTGCACGAGGTGGTCGCCCGACTGCAGACGGAGATGGCCACGCGCGCGGCAGCGCAGCGCGCGCTCGACGAACAGAAGGAGCGTTTCCAGGCCACCCTGCGCGACGCATCGGATGCGTTCATCGAAGTCGATCACCACGGCCGCATCGTGGCGTGGAACCGTTCGGCCGAGCGAACCTTCGGCTGGAGCGCGGCCGAAGTGATGGGCCGCACGCTGGATGAAACGGTGATGCCGGCGGCACTGCGGGCGCGCTATCGGGCGGCATGGGAGGCACTGCTGCGCGGCGACGGCGGCGCGTGGTCGGGCCAGCGGCAGGAGCTCACCGGCTTGCGCCGCGACGGCAGCGAGTTCCCGCTGGAGGCCAGCTTCGGCAGCTCGCACTCCGGCGGCAAGCCACTGATGAACGCGTTCGTGCGCGACATCAGCCAGCGCAAGGCCGACGAACAGGCCCTGCGCGAGAGCGCGGCGCGACTGAAGACGATCACCGACAACGCGCCGGCGATGATCGCGTTCATCGACCGCGAGCTGCGCTACCGCTTCCACAACCGCGCCTACACCGACTGGTTCGGGGTGGCGCCCGATGGCCTGGTTGGCACCCATGCCCGGGACTTCTGGGGCCCGGCCGCCTACCAGCATCTGCGCCCTTCGCTGGCCGCCGTGCTCGCCGGCACGCCGGTGCGGGTGGAGTACCGGCTGGAGGCCTTGAACGGCCCGATGTGGTTCTACGCCAGCCTGGTGCCGCATGTGGAGGAGCACGGCGACATCACCGGCTTCTACCTGATCGCGCAGGACATCACCGAGCGCCGGCAGCTATACCAGCGCATCGAACACGAGGCGACCCACGACGTATTGACCGGCCTGCCCAACCGTCGCGCGCTGATGCAGCGGCTGGACGAGGCGATGGCGCGCGTGCGCCGGCACCAGCGGGCGATGGCGGTGCTGTTCATGGACCTGGACGGCTTCAAGCAGATGAACGACACCCTCGGCCACGAGTTCGGCGACGCGGTGCTGCAGCACTTCGCCACCGCGGTGCACGCAGCCGTGCGCGAGACCGATTTCGTGGCGCGGCTGGCCGGCGACGAGTTCGCCGTGGTGCTGGAAGACCTCGCCGGGGAGGAGAGTCAGGCGGGCGAGGTCGCCACCGCGCTGCTGGAGCGCCTGCGCGTGGACCAGGAGATCCAGGGAGTGGCAGTCACGCTGTCGACCAGCATCGGCGTGGCCATGCATGCCGGCGACGACGAGGAAACCGCGCAGGAGTTGCTGCACCGGGCGGACGTGGCGATGTACCGCGCCAAGGCGGCGGGCAAGCGGCGGCTGTCGTTCTGATTGCCCACGCTGTCTGCGCGTGCAGCTCAGGCAGCGGATTGGTGCAGCCGCTCCTCGGCGCGCATCTGCTCCACCAGCAGCGCGATGAACTGCTCGCGCTTGTGCCGGTACAGCGGGTCGAGCGGGCCGGCGATGGCTGCCGCATGCATCGCGGTGTGCGCGGCGAGCAGCGGCGCGGCCAGGCCGCTGGCCGCCGCCAGGTAGCCGCCGGACGGGCAATGTGCCTCGCTGTGCTGGCGCCACAGTTTCGCATCGGCAGGCAACGCCTGCAGCTGCTCCTCCCACAGCAGCGCACCGGCCAGCGCGCCCAGGGCGGTCACCGGCCGGGCCGCGTTCCAGCCGCCGCGAAAGCTCTCCAGCCAGGCCGCCAGCGCCTCGCCCGGCATCGGTCGCGCCAGCGCGTAGCCCTGCCCCATGTCGGCACCCAGCAGCAACGCCGCCTCGATCAGCCCCTGCGTCTCCAGCCCCTCGACCACCACCTCCAGATCGAGATCGTGGCCGAGCCGGATCAACTGGCGAATGAAGCGCAACGTGCGCAGCGGCTCGTCGACCACCTGCGCCACGATCGCCTGGTCGATCTTGACCCGATCGAACGGCCACTGGCGCAGGCGGATCAGCGAGCTGTAGCCCGCGCCCAGGTCATCCTCCACCAGCCGCACGCCCAGCGCCTTGAACGCCTGCATGCCGGCCAGTGCCAGCGGCGCGGAATGCTCCGAGCCCAGCGGCGACTCGAGGATCTCGAACAGCAGCGCGTGCGGTGGGCACCGGCCGCGCAGCAGTTCAACGCGGGCGGCCTCGACGTAACGGGCGTCCTCCAGCGCAGCCGCCGGCGCGTTGACCGACAGGTCCAGCGCGCGCCCTCCCGCCGCCAGCGTCTGCCGCTGGGCGGCAGCCTGGGCCAGCACCTGGCGGAACAGCACCACCAGGTCGTCGTCGCCCAGCGCCGGCAGGAACCGCCCCGGCAGCAGCAAGCGGCCATCGTCGTCGCGCACCCGCGCCAGCGCCTCCAGTTCACTCACACTGGCGTCGGCCAGGCGCACCACCGGCTGGTAGTACACCTGCAGCGCGTCACCGGCGATCAGCGCGCGCCAGCGCTCGCGCACGAAGAAAGGCAGCAGCTCGGCGCCGGGGCGCGGTGGCGCGAGCCGGGCCAGCGCGAGATCGAGCAGGTTCTTCAGCTGGGCCACGAAGGCCTGCTGGTCCTCGCTCTGCAGGCCGCCGGCGTAGGAGCTGTAGAGAGTCAGCACCGCCGACGGCGTCGGGGGCAGCGGGCACAGCGGAATCGCCACGCTGGACGTGATGCCCAGCGGCAACGTCTGCGCGGCCCAGCTGATCATGGCCGGATCGCTGCCGTAGTGGGCACAGCGCTGCACGGTGCCGGTCCGCCACGCCCGGCCGCTCGGGCCGGCGCCTTCGGGCGAGTCGGCGGTCACCCGGATCGGGGCCGCATCGCCGCTCGCCAGAGCACGCAGATACTGCGCGAACGATTCGCCGCCCACCGCCTCGTAGGTGAGCTGGCCCGTATCGTCCGGGCGACCGACCGCGCACGAGGTGATTTCCTGGTGTCCGGCCAGCGCATCGACCACGCCCTGGATCAGCTCCAGGTAGCCCTCGGCCGACCACGCCAGGGCGTTGAGTCGGGCCAGCAGCGCGACCCGCTCGCGCTGGAGCTCGCGCATGCTTTCGAGCTGCCACTGCCGCTCCAGCCGGAGCCGCTGCAGCACGATGCTGAGCGGACGGCGATCGCGCGCGGACAGGTCGCCGAGCATGCCGGCGATCAGGTCGCGCAGCCGCTCGATCGCCTCCAGCAGCCACACCTCCTCCACGCCGGTGGCGGCGTGGAAGCGCCCGGCGCGGGTGGCGTAGGCGCGGTGGCTGTCCGAGTCCAGCGCGGGGCTGATCAGCATCTCGAGGTGGCGGACCAGCCGCTCCTGCATCTTCTCGTGCGCGCTGGCCGGCAGCACCGCAAACAGCCGGGCCACCCCCTCGTGTGCGTGCAGCTCGCCACGGAACCCCTCGACCAGCGCCGGCAGGTGCGGCCGCGCCAGGCGGGACCAGGCCTGCAGTACCTCGGTCGCGGCCTCGCCGTAAGGCGGCTGACCACGGCCGCTGTACTCGGGCAACAGCGGCGTTTCCCCGGCTGCCAGCGGCAACGACCACCAGCGATCGCGCTGGCGCTTGCGCGCCTTGACCTGGTACATGGCCTGGTCGGCGCGTCGCAGCAACTGCTCGCCACTGCCGCTGCCGTGGTTGGGGAACAGCGCGATGCCCAGGCTTGCGGCCAACTGGAAACTGGCGCCATCGATCCGCACCGGCTCGCGCAGCGCCCGCCAGACCCGCTCCAGCAGCGGATCGAGCTCGTGTTCGCCATGCAGCCCCTCGCACACCAGCACGAACTCGTCCCCGCCGAGTCGGGCTACGTAGTCTTCCGGGCGCAACGCATGCTTCAGGCGCTGGCCCACTTCGATCAGCAGGCGATCGCCGACGGCATGGCCGTAGCGGTCGTTGATCGGCTTGAGGTCGTCGAGGTCGAGCATGCCTGCCGCGACCAGCCGCTCGCTGCGCTCGGCGCGACCGATGGCGCACTCCAGGTGCATGTCCAGTGCACGCCGGTTGGGCAGCCCGGTGAGGGCATCGTGCAGCGCCAGGTAGGTCTGCCGCTGCTGTTCCTCCAGCAACGCACGGCGGCGCTCGTGCTGGCGCAGGGCCAGTCCGGCGGCGTCGGCCAGTTCGTCGAGCAGGCGGCACAGCTCGTCGTCGAAGATGTCTTGCTCGCGGCTGACCACCACGAACACGCCGACCGGCACCTGGCGATCGCCGGGCTTGCCGTCCGGCGCGGGCATGATCGGCCAGCAGCCGAGCGCGCCGATCTGCACCAGCGGCTCGGCCCGCCACAGCGGCGACATGTCCTGCTGGTCACGGGGACGTATGCGGATCTGTCGCTCGCGCCGCTGCAAGGCCTCCCGCGGAACGGGCAAGCCGAGCCGTGGCTCGGGTCGACTGGAAGACGACAGTGCCTCCATCGCGTCAGCCATCGGGCCGGCCAGCGCGACCCGGCGCAGGCTCTCGCCGGCGGCGTCGGCTGCATGCACGTCCACCGCGGCGGCGCCGGCAATATCCACCAGCGACTGCGCCAGCGTGCGATACACGCCGTCCGGATCGGGCTGGTCCAGCAGCGCGCGCTGGATGGTGCGCTGGGCGTCGCGATAACGCGCCATGCGGGCATCGCGCTCGACCAGTGCCTGGTGGTCCCAGAAGCGTGCCAGCTCATCGGCCAGGCGCTGGGCCCAGTCGAGCAGGTCCTCCCCCAGCGTGGCCGTGCCCGCGCCGGCATAGGCAGCCAGCGTGACGCGACCGCCGTCGCGGGTCGCCGACGCCGCAGCGATGCAGGCAGTGAAACCCTGCTCGTGCGCAGCCTCGCGCCACGGTGCGAACTCCGGCGCGTCGATCGACATGGCCTGCGAGGCCTCGCTGCGCAGGGCCACACCCATCGGTCCACGGCCCGTGGGATGCTCGGGGCGACGGCTCACGCGCAGGCGGTTTGCGTAGTCGGCCGACGGACCCGAGGCCGCCAGCACCCGCACCTCGTCCTCGTCCGGCGCGAGCCGGCCGATCCACACCAGCGGCAACGCCATCGTCGCGGCGAGGATGCGCGCCACGTCGGCCATGGCCCGCTGGCGGTCGTAGCCGGGCGCGGTGTGCAGCAGCGACAGCGTCTCGGCCACGCTCAGGTAAAAGCGCGAGCGCAGTTCGCCGCCACTGGCCGCCTGCTGGCCCGATGTCGTTGCCTTGTCGATCCCTGCTACCTCTTCGCCGGATTCCACGTCGACCGCCCTGCGTGCCTGTTAAATCTCGTCGCCTTTCATCCCGGCCTGTGCTGCTGGCCGGCTGCAGCCTGCGCGAAGGCCCGGACGCCGCGACAGCGCGCGCCCGCCTCGTCCTCGCAACTTATCGTCATCCCCGGGTGGCACTTGAACGAACGCGCGGTATCCGGTCCGCGCACGTCTGAATCATACGCTTGGCGGGGATCCCGGCGGACAGCCGGCACCGCCGCATTGCCGCATTGCCGCCATGGCAGGGCGGCGCGATGATCGACATGCCCTGCCCCCATCCATTTCGCCACGACCATGCACCGCATTCGCCCCTTCGCCCGCCGCCGGCACGTCTGCGGCCTCGCCCTCACGATCGCGCTGCAGGCGATCGCCCTGGCGGTGGGCGCAAGCGAGCCGGCGGGTTATTTCTGGCATCCGGAAATCGCACCCGACGGCCCGGTCGTGGTCGTGGTCAGCCTCGACGAGCAGAGCATCTACGTTTACCGCAACGGCGTGGCCATCGGCGCGTCCCCGGTGAGTTCGGGACGCGAGGGACACGAGACACCGCCGGGCGTCTACAGCATCCTGCAGAAGGCGCGCGAGCACCGGTCCACGCTGTACGACGATGCGCCGATGCCATTCATGCAGCGGCTGACCTGGGACGGCATCGCCCTGCACGGCGGCGTGCTGCCGGGCCGCCCGGCCTCGCACGGATGTGTGCGGCTGCCGCAGGGTTTCGCCGAGAAGCTGTACGGCGTCACTCAGCGTGGGGGCATCGTGGTGGTGGCCGACGCGCGCGTGTCGCCGGCCGGCATCACCCACCCTGCCGCAGTGGCACCGATCGACCTGGCCGGTCAGCCGATGCCCGCCGGCGCCGACGATACCGCCGCCGACCTGCTGACTGCCGGCGGCCCCGTCAGCGTGGTGGTGAGCACCCGCGACCGTACCGCCTACGTGCTGCGCGGCGGACTGCTGCTGGCTCGCTCGCCAATCGATCCGCCGGTCGGTGACGCGCCGATCGGTACGGTGCTGTATCTGATGAACGCGCCAGCCACGCCGGCGGCGGAGTCGGCCGTGACCCAGGCACTGCCGCGCTGGACGGCCTATCGCATCCTGGGTGCCGGCGCGGTGCCGGAGCCGCGCGAAATGGCGGCGCGACTGCGCGTGCCCGAACCGTTCGGACAGCACCTGCGCACGGCGCTGGTGCCCGGCTCCACCGTGCTGGTGACCGACCTGCCGGGCATGGGCGGCAACCCCCGCCAGCCGTACGCCGCGCTGCTGCAGTCGGAGCCGGCGACGCCGACGCAGAAATGAGCGGGTGCGCCCGGGATGCGGAACCGGTTGAACACGTTCAGGTTTTGCTGACAATCGGTTCAGCCTGACTGGCCGAGACTCCGGACTTTTCCGTCGCCACCGCCCGTAGGCGTTCCCCGCATGTCGGCATTCTCTCCTCGCACGGTCGTGCGTCGCGTGTTCCCCTTGGCCTTGATCCTTGCCGCCGTGCCCTGGGCGTGGCCGGCGACCGCGCGAGCGGAGCCAGTCGGCCCTGCCGCCACCGAGCTGGCGCAGGCGCTGTCGCGTGCCGCACCGGCCGCCAACCCGCGCGTGATCGCCTTGGCGACGCGTGCGCTGCAGTGCGTGCAGCGGGCGATGCCGGCACGCACGCTGAGCGTGATCGACTACTCGCTGCCGTCGACCGAGCAGCGCCTGTGGGTGTTCGACCTGCAACACCGCACGCTGCTTTTCCGCGAGTGGGTGGCGCACGGGCGCAACAGCGGCGGCAACGTGCCGGAGCACTTTTCCAATCGTCCGGGCAGTTTGATGTCCAGTCTCGGCACCTTCGTCACCGAGGGCACCTACCAGGGGCACAACGGCTATTCGCTGCGCCTGCGCGGAGTGGACGGTCCGTTCAACGCGAACGCACAAAGCCGGGCGATCGTGATCCACGGCGCCAGCTACGTCAGCCCCGCGTTTGCGAGGAGCCAGGGCCGCATCGGGCGCAGCTGGGGCTGCCCCGCCGTGCGTTCCGCGGTGGCGCGGCCGTTGATTGACGCGATCCGCGAACGCTCGGTGGTGTTTGCCTATTACCCCGACCGGCAGTTCCTGGAGCATGCACCGACCCTCGGCTCCTGTGACGATTCGACCGCGGCGGCGATCACTGGCGCCGACCGCACCGCCCTGCCCGCGCCGCTCGGTCCCTGACCCGGCGCCCGCTGCGGCGCGGGGTACTCAGTGCGCCATCAACAACGGCAGGTGCGCGTGTTCCAGCACGTGCCGGGTGGCGCCGCCCAGCACCAGTTCGCTGAGCCGCGAGCGGCCCCAGGCGCCCATCACCAGCAGTTGTGCGTCGAGGGCGCGGGCCTTGTCCAGCAACGCCTTGCCGGTGTGCGCCGGCGACTCGAACGACTCCCACGTCACTTCCACCCCGTGACGCGCGAGCCAGGGCTGCAGCGCCAGCCGCGGCGGCGCCAGCCCCGGCAGCCCCTCCGGCTCGCCGTCGAGCACGTGCACCGCGGCGGCCTGCTGCAGCAGCGGGAGCGCCGCGCGCACCGCGCTGGCCGACTCGGCCGAACCGTTCCAGGCGATCAGTACGTGCTCCAGCTGCGAGGAACCGGTGCAGGTCTCCGGCACCAGCAGCATCGGCGCGGCGTCGCCGAACAGCGCGCGGGTGATGTTGTCGAAGCCGATCGGCGAATCGGGATTGCTCACCGGCAGCTCGGTGACCACGAACTGCGCCAGCCGCGAGCGCTTGGCCAGGATCGGCACGTAGCTCCCGCGGATCACTTCCCACTCCCCGCGCACCCCGTAGCGCCGGCACAGCTCCTTCCACCAGCCGGCGTGAGCCAGCGCGGCGCGCTCCTCGGTGTCGAGCAGGGTCATCGCCTCGGGCAGGGTCATGATCGGCGGGTACACCGCCACCACGTGGATGCCGGTGGCGAAGGCGCCCAGCCGCTGCGCCGTGGCCAGGCCAAGGATCGTGGACGGCGCGTCCTCGCCGACGCGCTCGACATTGATGACGAGATCGAACATGTCGCCCTCCCCGTTGATGCCGCTGATGCCGCTGATGGGCCAATTATGCTCGGGCCGGCGCCGAGCGCCTTGACCGCGGTCAAGGCGGTACAGACGGTCGGCGCGCAGCATGGGCCGGCGCCTTGCGCTGCCGTCGGAGTCCGTCATGTTCAAGCACCTGCTGGTTCCCACCGATGGTTCAGAGCTGTCGCTGCGCGCCGCGCAGACAGCGATCGAGCTGGCCCGCATCAGCCACGCGCGCATCCACGCGCTGCACGTGGTCATGCCCTTCCACACCGTGTCCTACCTGGCCGAGGCACTGGCGGCGACCGAGCTCTCCTACACCCAGGAGTCGATTGCCCAGGCCGAGCGCTACCTCGCGCAGGTGCGTGACCGTGCCGCCGCCGCGGGGGTCAGTTGCGACAGCAGCTACGTGCTGGACGACTGTCCGTACAAGGCGATCGTGCGCACCGCCACCGAGAAGTCGTGCGACCTGATCGTGATGGCGTCACACGGCTGGCGCGGTCTCAATCGACTGCTGCTGGGCAGCGAGACGCACAAGGTGCTGCTGCAGTCGGAAATCCCGGTGCTGGTCTGCCGCTGAGGCCACGCGTGGACGATCCGCAGGTGCAGGCCGCTGGGCGCACAGGTGCCGCCACGGATGCCACCAGTCGAGCAGGCCTGAGCCGGGACGAGGCCGCCCGACGGCTGGCCGCCGACGGCCCGAACGTCTTGCCCGGCGGCCAGCACACGCCGTGGTGGCGTACCGCCGCGGGCGTGGTGGCCGAGCCGATGTTCGTGATGCTGCTGGTGGCCGGCGGCATCTACCTGGCACTGGGCGACCGCGCCGAGGCGATGTTCCTGCTGGCGTCGGTATTCGTGGTGATCGGCATCACGCTGGCACAGCAGCGAAAGACCCAGCGTGCACTGGAGGCGCTGCGCGAGCTGTCCGCGCCGCGTGCGCTGGTGATCCGCGACGGCATCGAACAGCGCGTACCGGGCGTGGAAGTCGTCGTGGGCGATCTGCTGGTGCTGCGCGAGGGCGACCGGGTCGCCGCCGATGCCTGCCTGCTCGAGGGCCAGCTCGACGTGGACGAATCGCTGCTCACCGGCGAGCCCGTGCCGGTGAGCAAACTGCCGGGCCGCTCGGCCGGAAGCGTGTTCGCCAGTACCGTGGTGACCCGCGGCCGCGGCGTGGCCGAGGTGCTGTGCACCGGCGCCGCCACGGCGGTCGGCGCCATCGGCCAGTCGCTGGCCGCCACCGATACCGCCACGTCCGGCCTGCAGCGCGCTTCGCGCCGGCTGATCCGCCTGCTCACCGTCAGCGGCCTGGCCCTTGCCATCGGGTACTGCCTGCTGGCCTGGCTGTGGGACGGCCACAGCCTGCTGGAAAGCGTGCTGGCCGGTGTCGCGCTGAGCATGGCGGTGCTGCCGGAGGAGATCCCGGTGATCCTCACGGTGTTCCTCGCGCTGGGCGCCTGGCGCATCGCCCGGCAGAACGTGCTGTCCCGACGCATGAGCGCGGTGGAGACGCTGGGCGCGATCTCGGTACTGGCCGTGGACAAGACCGGCACGCTCACCCAGAACCGGATGCGCGTGGCCGAGCTGGCCGTCGACGGCGACCACTTTGGCGCGATGCAGGCGCCCGAGCTGCCCGAACGCTTCCACAGCCTGCTCGAGTTTGCCGTGCTGGCCACGCCACCGGACGCGTTCGACCCGATGGAGCGGGCGATCCAGGCCACCGGGCAACGCTGGCTGCAGGGCACCGGGCACCTGCACGCGGAGCTTCGGCCGGAGATCGAATACGGCCTGTCACCGGAAATCCTCGCGATGACCCGCGTTTATCCGCATCACGCGCCGGATCGCCACCTGCTGGCGACCAAGGGTGCGCCCGAGGCGGTTGCCGACCTTTGCCACCTGTCCGAGGCGGCGCGGCTGGCGATTCAGGCGCAGGTGCGCGCAATGGCCGAGCGAGGACTGCGTGTGCTGGGCGTAGCGCGCGGCAGCTGGCGCGCCGGGAGCACGGGCGCGTGGCCTGCCAGCCAGCACGACTTCGATTTCGTGTTTCTCGGCCTGATCGGCCTGATCGACCCACCGCGGCCGGAGGTGCCGGCGGCGCTCGCCCAGTGTCGCGCCGCCGGCGTGCGCGTGATCATGCTTACCGGTGATCACCCGGCCACCGCCCGGGCGATCGCACGGCAGGTCGGGCTGACCGGGGAGCCGCAGGTACTCACCGGTGCCGAGATCGATGCACTGGACAATGCGGCCCTGCGTGCGCGGCTGGATACGGTAGATGTATGCGCCCGCGTGCAGCCGGTGCAGAAGCTGCGGCTGGTGCAGCAACTGCGCCACGGCGATTGCGTGGTCGCGATGACCGGTGATGGGGTCAACGACGCGCCCGCGCTCAAGGCCGCCGATGTCGGCATCGCGATGGGGGAACGCGGCACCGACGTGGCGCGCGAGGCCGCCGCGCTGGTGCTGCTGGACGACAGCTTCGCCAGCATCGTGGCGGCGATCGGCCAGGGCCGGCGCATCTACGCCAACATCACCCGCGCCACCCGGTTCGTGTTCGCCGTGCATGTGCCGGTGATCGCGCTGGCGCTGGTGCCCACGCTCGCGCACTGGCCGCTGGTGATGATGCCGGTCAACATCATGCTGCTGGAGCTGCTGATCGACCCGGCCTGCTCGGTGGTGTTCGAGGCCGAGCCCGCCGCCGCCGACCTGATGCAGCGCCCGCCGCGCGATCCGCACGACTCGCCGTTCGCCTGGCGCAACCTGCTCGCCGGCATCGTGCAGGGATGCGGCGTGGCCGCCGTGCTGCTGGCCGGCTATGGGCTGCTGCTCGGTCGCGGCGATGCGCTTGGCCAGGCACGCACGGCAGTGTTCGCGGCGCTGGTGGGCGGCGTCTTCGCGCTGACCCTGGCCAACCGCCAGCGCGCCCGCGGCGACGCGCGCAACCCCTGGCTCGGCCGCATGCTGGCGGCCGTGCTGGGGCTGCTGGCCGTGGTCATCGTGGTGCCGTTCCTGCGCCGCGTGATGGGTCTGGCGCTGCCCGCGCCCGACACCTTCGTTCACGCTGCGGCGCTGCTGGGGCTGATCGTGCTGTGGCTCGCCGCCGTGCATCGCGCGACGCAGCGACGTCCGCGCTAGGCCGGCGCACTCTGGTGCAGCAACGCACCCTGGGTGTCACGCACGCGAACGGCTACCGGGATGCCCGCTCGCACGCTTTCGGTGACCACGCAGAACTGCTCGAACTGCTGCAGCAGACGCTCGATCTGGTGGTACTCCCCCGCGGCCTCCGGCAGTTCCAGCGTCACCGTCATCTGCCCTACCCGCAGCCGGCCTTCCGCGTTGCGGGAGAGTTCGGCCTCGGCGTGGGTCACCAGCGTGCCGGGCGTGTTCCTGAACTTGCGCAGCGAGAACAGCAGCGACGCGCTGAGGCAATTGGCCACTGCCGCCAGCAGCAATCGCGACGGGTTGGGCCCGCGGTCACCTCCCAGCGGAGCGCTCTCGTCAGTGATCAGCTCGGGGATCTCGCTGTCGTCGAAGGCGATGCGGAACACGTAGTCGCTCTCCTGGGTCAGGGTGAGGCTGAGTCGCTGGATTTCGGTCATGGCACGCTCCATGAGTGGGAAGTAATGGGTAGGACGCTATGGGCCGGACCTACGGTGGGACGTTACGGGCAGGGCGCTGGCCGGGGCAGATCCGGCGCCGGCAGGGTGGCACCGACCGCTTGACCGAAGTCAAGGGTCGCACGGCCGCCGAGGTGTACAACAAGGCAGCGCCGCGCGCGCCTTCCGCACGTGGTCTGGCGCCCTGATCTGCCGGAGGACATCCATGTCGAACAGCAGCAACCACTCCCCGGGCGCGGGCGAGGCGCCCGCGCCGCCCTCCGAACCGCTCGAAGCGCTCGAGGCGCTGGAAGGCACCCACTGGATAGAGACCCTGCGCGACGGCACCCGCGTGCTGATCCGGCCGCTGCGACCGGAAGATCGCGAACGCGAAGAGGCGTTCATCGCACGGCTCTCGCATGAGTCCCGACGCTTCCGTTTCCTGTGCGATTTCAAGACCGTCAGCCCCGCCATGCTCCGGCAGCTGATGGACCTGCACTACCCCGACCAGATGGCGTTCGTGGCGCTGGCGCACGACAACGGCACCCTGCGCGAAGTCGGCGTGAGCCGCTACGCCGCCAACGGCGACGGCACCCGTTGCGAATGCGCGGTGACCGTGGCGGATGACTGGCGCCACCGCGGGCTCGGCGTGTTGCTCATGCAGCACCTGATCCACCTGGCGCGACGCAACGGCTTCAAGCAGATGTTCTCGATCGACGCGGCGGAGAACGAGCCAATGCACGAGCTGGCGCACCACCTGGGTTTCGAGCGCCGACTCGATCCGGACGACGCGGCGCAGGTCATCCATACGCTCACCCTGTGAACAGCCGCCGCAGGTCGCTGGCCATCATGACGACAGCGGCCAGGCCAAGCAGGAACCGGCGCCGCCGATGCCTGCCCTCGTTGGCGGCCCCGCGCACGTGAGCGCGCCGGGAGCCGAGGCGACTGTCGTCGTGGCGCATCGTCCGGTCGTGCACGGTGACCGCCTGCGCCGGCTGGGTATCGACACCGGCGCCGAACACGTGGTGTACCTGCACCACGCCTCGCCGATCTGCCGCAGCGAGGGGCTGGGCGCGCACGCGCGGGTGCAGCTGCAGATCGGCGATCGGCGGGTACTCGCCACGCTGGCGATCGTGCAGGGCGAGCTGCTGGCTCCGGACGAGGCCGGCCTCGGCGAGTCGGCGTGGGACGCGCTGCAGCCGAAGCCGCACGAGCACGTGGTGATCGCCCATCCGGCCAGCGTGGAATCGCTCGCCTGCGTGCGCGCCAAAATCTACGGCCGGACGCTGGACGACGCGCAGCTGCACGGCATCGTGCGGGACATCGTCGCGCACCGCTACAGCCATCTGGAGCTGGCAGCGTTCATCACCGCCTGCAGCGGCGACCACCTGACGCCCGGCGAAGTGATTGCGCTCACCCGCGCCATGGTGGACACCGGCGCGCGCCTGCGCTGGGCACAACCGGTGGTCGTGGACAAACACTGCATCGGCGGGCTTGCCGGCAACCGCACCACGCCGATCGTGGTGGCGATCGTCACGGCGCTGGGGCTGATCATGCCCAAGACCTCCTCGCGCGCCATCACCTCGCCGGCCGGCACCGCCGACACCATGGCGATGCTGGCACCGGTCGAGCTGGACCTGGCGCAGATGCGCCGCACGGTGGAGCGATGCGGCGGCTGCATCGTGTGGGGTGGCGCGATGGCGCTCGCGCCGGCCGACGACGTGCTGATCCGGGTAGAGCGTGCGCTGGACGTGGACAGTGCCGGCCAGCTGGTGGCCTCGGTACTGTCGAAAAAGATTGCCGCCGGTGCTACCCACGTGGTGATCGACGTGCCCGTGGGCCCCACGGCGAAGGTACGCAGCCCGGCGCAGGGACGGGCACTGCAAGCCTTGCTCGAGCAGGTGGCAAGCGCTTTCGGACTGCGCCTGCACGTGCTGCTCAGCGACGGCCGCGAGCCGATCGGCCGCGGCATCGGTCCAGCGCTGGAGGCACTGGACGTGCTCGCCGTGTTGCAGAACCACGCCGATGCACCGGCAGACCTGCGCACGCGCGCACTGCAGCTCGCCGCCGCCGTGCTCGAACTGGGCGGGCTGGCCAGCGCCGAGCAGGCCGCGGCCATGGCCCGTACCTGCCTGGAGTCCGGCCGCGCCTGGGTGCAGTTCCAGGCAATCTGTACGGCCCAGGGCGGGTTGCGCGTGCCCGGCAGCGCGCCCTGGCAGCAGCCGGTGCTGGCGCCGCGCGGCGGTACCGTCGCCGCCATCGACAACCGCCGGCTGTCGCGGGTCGCCAAGCTGGCCGGCGCGCCATCGGCCCCGCTGGCCGGACTCACCCTGCAGGTGCACGGCAACGACCGCGTCAGCGCAGGCCAACCCCTGTTTACCGTGCACGCGCAGAGCCCCGGCGAGCTTGCCTACGCGATGGAGTACGTGACGCGGCACCCGGCCATCGTCACGGTGGAGGAGACACCATGAGCGCCATCTACGCCCTGCCCGGCAACGAGGACTTCGCCGACCGCCTCGCAAGTCACAGCGGCCTGCCCCGACGCGTGGTGCAGGTACACCGGTTTCCCGACGGCGAAAGTCGCGTACGCATCGAACCGCCGACGCCGCGCAGCGTGGTGGTGATCGTGTGCACGCTCGACCATCCGGACAGCAAACTGCTGCCGCTGGTGATGGCGGCCGCGACTGCGCGCGAACTCGGCGCCTGGCGCGTGGGCCTGGTTGCGCCATACCTGGCCTACATGCGCCAGGACACCCGCTTTCATGAGGGCGAGGCCGTCTCGGCACGGGTGTTCGGCCAGTTGCTGGGCGGCGCGTTCAACTGGCTGGTGACGGTGGATCCGCACCTGCACCGGTATCGCCGGCTGGACGACATCTACCCGCTGGAGGGCTACGTGGTGCACGCCGCCGGCCGGCTCGCCGAATGGATCGCCCGTCACGTGCCGCGCCCCCTGCTGATCGGCCCGGATGGCGAGAGCGCGCAGTGGGTAAGTGCGGTGGCGCGCATGCTCGGTGCCCCGTGCGTGGTGGCGGCCAAGCAGCGCAGTGGCGACCGCGACGTGCAGATCACCCTGCCCGCCCTGGATGCCTGGGCCGACTGCACACCCGTGGTGCTGGACGACATCATCGCCAGCGGCCGCACCATGATCGCCACGGTGCAGTGCCTGCGCGAGCGCCAGTTGCCCGCGCCCGTCTGCGTGGCCGTGCACGGCATCTTCGCCGACGACGCAGTGCAGGCGCTGCACGCGGCGGGCGCGGCACGGGTGGTGACCAGCAACACCATCGCCTCGCCGCAGGCGCAGATTGATCTCAGCGCGGAGCTGGCCCGGGTGGTGCTGGAGCGTTGCGGCGGGCCCCCGTGCAGACCTGCCCCGGCGTGCGCCGCCCCTGCGGACCCGACCCCATGAGCCGATCGCTTTTCTACAGCGCACACGGTGCCGCGCGCCAGGTGACCGGCTCGTGCCACCTGCTGCGATTCGGCCACCTCAGCGTGCTGGTGGACTGCGGCCTCTTCCAGGGCAGCGAAGAGGAGGAGCGCGCCAACGCCGAACCCTTCGGCTTCGAGCCGTCCGGCATCGACCTGCTGCTGCTCACCCACGCCCACCTGGACCACTGCGGGCGCATTCCGAAACTGGTGCGCGACGGATTCCGCGGACGGATCCTGGCGACTGCGGCCACCCGCGATCTTGCCCGCGTGGTGCTGCTGGATGCGGCCGGCTTGCAGGAAGAGGAAGCCCGCCGCGCCCAGCGCAGCGGGCGCCGTCACGGCGACGCGTCCGCAGCGCCGCTGTATACGCTGGACGACGCCCTCCACGCGCTGGACTTCTTCGCCGCGCCGGTCGCCTACGGCGAGATCGTGCCGCTGGCGCCGGGCGTGCAGGCCCAGTTCCTCGATGCCGGGCACATCCTTGGCTCTGCGTCGCTGCTGCTCTTGCTGGACGACGGCGAGCGCGTACGGCGCGTGGTGTTCTCCGGCGACCAGGGCAACCCGGGCCGCCCGCTGCTGCGCGATCCGGTGCCGGCGCCCGCGGCCGACTACGTGGTCATGGAGACGACCTACGGCAATCGCCCGCACCGCTCGCTGCCGGACACCGTGGACGAGCTGTACCGGGCGATCCGGGAGACCATGGCCCGCCAGGGCAACGTGATCATTCCCACCTTCGCGCTGGAACGGGCGCAGGAGATCCTCTACTACCTGCACCGAGGCATCCGCGACGGCCACATCCCGGCGCACACTTCAGTGTTTCTCGACTCGCCGATGGCGATCTCGGCCACCGAGATCTTTCGGCGCCACCCCGAGTGCTTCGACGACGGTTTCCGCGAAGAACTCCAGCGCGGTGACCCGTTCGCCATGCCGAACCTGCACTTCGCGCGCGAGACAGCCGAGTCGATGGCGATCAACCGCATGGAGGGTGGCGCGGTGATCCTCGCCGGCTCGGGCATGTGCAACGGCGGCCGCGTGCGTCATCACCTCAAGCACAACCTGTGGCGCGAGCGCTGCAGCGTGGTGTTCGTGGGCTATGCGGCACAGGGCACGCTGGCCCGGCGCATCGTCGACGGAGCCGGTACGGTGCGCATCTTCAACGAGGAGATCCGCGTGCGCGCGCAGGTCTGGACCATCAACGGCTTCTCTGCCCACGCCGACCAGGCCTCGCTGCTGCACTGGCTCGGCACCGGGCCACGACGCATGGTGCTGCTGGTGCACGGCGACCAGGAGGTGGGCATGCAGGCGATGCGCGAGCGGCTGGATCAGCTCGGCGTGCCGAGCAGGATGCCGGCGATGCACGAGCCGATCGCGCTGGACTGAGCCTGGCGCGGAGCCGGCCAGCCTGCGCTGGCGTGGGCAGGTCAGGCGTTGTCGGGCTCCGGTACGCCGCCGGCGCGGGCGCGCAGCCAGTCGCCGGCCGCCACGCGGCCCATCGGATAACCGATCAGGTAGCCCTGCAGCACATCGCAGCCCAGCGCCTTGAGCAGGTGCGCCTGCTCGCGCGTTTCCACGCCCTCGGCCACCACGTCCATCTGCAACTGGTGACCGACCGCGATCACGGTGCGGGCGATCGCGACGGAGTCCTCGTCGTCCGGCAGGTCGTGGATGAACGACTTGTCGATCTTCAGCCGGTCCACCTTGAACTGCCGCAGGTAGGAGAGACTCGAGTAGCCGGTGCCGAAGTCGTCGATGGCCAGCCGGACGCCGAGTGCCGACAGCCGCCGGATCGACTGCAGGCCGCGCTCGAGGTTCTCCATCAGCGAACTCTCCGTCACCTCCAGCTCCAGCTGTGCCGGAGCCAGTCCGTGGCGCACCAGTGTCTCGCTGACCCGCTCGGCGAAGTCCTGTCGCTGCACCTGTTGCGCTGCGACGTTGACCGCCATCACCAGCCCGTCGGCCAGCCCGGCGTCGATCCATGCACGCATCTGTTCGCAGGCATGGTTGAGCACCCACTGCCCCAGTTCGGGCATCAGCCCCATGCCCTCGGCCACTGCGATGAACCGGTCCGGCATCACCAGGCCCAGCTCGGGACTGCGCCAGCGCAGCAGCGCCTCCACCCCGAGCAGGCGCTCGCCCTGGGCACATATCTGCGGCTGGTAGTCGAGGTACAGCTCCTCCTGCGCGATGGCGGCGCGAAGGCGCATGCCGAGCATGCGCCGGTCCTCCACCCGCAGCATGTCCTCCTGCGAATACGCGCACACCAGATCGCGGCCCAGGTGCTTGGCGCGGGTCATCGACGCTTCGGCGCGCAGCAGCAGGTCGGCGATGTTGTCCACCCGCTGCGGATAGTTGGCCACGCCGACGCTCATGCTGACCTGCGCATGGCCGGTGGCGATCGGAATCGGCTCGGCGGCAAGCTGCCGCAGCCGCTCGGCCAGCGCCACCGCCTCGTCCAGCTCCATGCCCGGCAGCGCAATCACGAACTCGTCGCCGGTGAAGCGCGCGACCCGGCCACGATCGCCGACCAGCATGCGCATTCGCACCGCCAGTTCGGCGATGACCTGGTTGCCCGCCTCGTGCCCCATCGACTCGTTGATCGCATGGAAACGGTCGACGTCGGCGTACAGCAGGGTGAGCGGCTCGCTCGCGTGCAGGTGCGCGTGGTCGTGCAGCAGCATCTCGATGACCGGATAGCGGGCCAGCCCGGTTTCGGCATCATGGGTGGCGGCGTAGGCGAGCCGGGCTTCGGTGTCGCGCTGGGCGGTGATGTCGGTCTGCACGCCCACGTAGTGGGTCACCGCGTTCTGTGCATCGCGCACCGGCGCGATATAAAGCTGGTTCCAGTACAGCGTGCCGTCCTTGCGCACGTTGCGCAGCACCACGCTGTGCTCGCGCTGCTCGGCCAGTGCCTGGCGGATGCCATCGCGCTCGGCCTGGTTGACCTCCTCGCCCTGCATGAACCGGCAGTTGCGCCCGAGCGTCTCCGCCGCGGTGTACCCGGTCATCCGCTCGAAGGCCCGGTTGACGAAGATCACCGGCATGTCCGGCTGGCGGGCATCGCTGATCACCACGCCGTTGCTGCTGGACTGGATCGCGCGGTCGAGCAGGTGCAGGCGTGCGTCCGCGCGCACCCGCTCGCTCACGTCCTGCAGGTGGGCCAGCACGCTGGGGCTGCCGCGGTAGTCCATGGCATGGAAGATCGCCTCCACGTGGCGGACGCCGTCACGCCCGCCGCGGTGCTCCCACAGCTCGGCACTGTCATCGGTCAGCCTGCCGCCGGCGAGGCACGCGGCGAAACGTGCCCGCTCGTGCTCCTGCAGCAGGGCGTCGAAGCGGCGCCCCACCAGGTCGGGAAAGACGTCGCGGTACTGGACGTACGCCGCCTCGTTGGCGGTGAGGATCTGCAGACTCTCGCGGTCGAACACCATCAGCGGCACCGGGCCTTCGTCGAACAGCAGCCGGTGGCAGGTCTCGCTCTCGCGCAGCACTTCGACAAAGCGGGTGTGGTCGACTGCATAGCGGATGCTGCGCGCCAGTCGCTCCGCGTCGATCAGCCCCTTGACCAGATAATCGCTGGCGCCGGCTTCCATCGCGGCCATGTCCACCGACTGGTTGCCGCGGCCGGTCAGCACGATGAAGGCGCGGGTCAGGCCTTCGCGGTTGACCGCCTCGATCAGATCCAGCCCGCTGGCCGGGCCGAGCAGGTAATCGACCAGGTAGACGTCGTGGGCACCGCGGCGCAGCTCGCTCAGCCCGTCCTCGGGCGTGGCGCACCACTCGAAGGTGTAGCCGCCCTCGCCAGCGTCGCAGAGCATGTCCCGAATGAGGATGAAATCGTCTTCGTCGTCATCGACGACGAGCACGCGCAGCGGCGCGTTCACGGGTGTCCCCGGCGACTGTCGGAGGGAAGCTGCACGATATCCATCCAGTAACGCTCCAGCGAACGCAGCACCGCGGTGAGCTCGTCAAAGCGACGCGGCTTGGTGACATAGGAGTTGGCGCCGAGCTGGTAGCTGACGCGGATATCCAGCTCGGCGCGCGAAGTGGTGAGGATGATCACCGGCAGGTGCCGCAAGCGCTCGTGCTCGCGAATCGCCCGCAGCGCTTCGCGCCCGTCCATGCGCGGCATGTTGAGATCGAGCAGCAGCAGGTCCGGCAGGCTCTGGTCCGGTGCCTGGTCGCGCGCGTTCAGGCGATCGAGCAGCTCCACACCGTCGGCGACGAAATCCAGCTCCACCGGTACGCCGCTTTCGACAAAGGCGTCCGCGAGCAGCACGCGGTCGTCCGCGTCGTCCTCCGCGACCAGAATCGACAATGCTCCCTGCCACTGCGTCATGAGCTCGCTCCTGTGGTGTCGTTCGGCATCAACGGGGCGTCTTCCGCCGCGCGCGCCAGGCTGGCTGCCGCCCGCGCCGGCAGGGTGACCACGAAACTGGTGCCCTCCCCGGCCCGGCTCTCGGCATGGATGCTGCCCCCGTGGCGCTCAACGATACGCCGGACGATAGCCAGACCGATACCGGTCCCGCTGTAGACATTCCGGGGGTGCAGTCGCTGGAAGGGGGCAAAGATGCGCTCGGCGTAGATCGGGTCGAAGCCGATGCCGTTGTCTTCCACCCGCAGCTCCCACCGGTCGGCCGCACTCGACTGCTCGCCCAGCGGACGCGCCGCCACGTGGATGCGGCACGGCCGGTCCGCGGCGCGGAACTTGAGCGCGTTGGCAAGCAGGTTCTGCAGCAGCTGACGCATCTGCGAGGCATCGGCCTGGATCGTCGGCAGCGGATCGGCGGTGACGGTGGCCGCGGCCTCCTGCACCCGGCCATCCAGGTCGTCCAGCACCGTGGCCAGCTCGCGCGCGAGGTCCACGGCGGCGGGGGTGGCCGCGTGCGTACCCACCCGCGAGTAGGCGAGCAGGTCATCGATCAGCGTCTGCATGCGCGAGGCCGCGTCACCCATGCGCTGCAGGTAATCGCGCGACGATTCGTCCAGCCGCTCGGCCAGGCGCGACTGCAGCCGGTCGGAGAACGCCTGGATCTTGCGCAGCGGCTCCTGCAGGTCGTGCGAGGCGACATACGCAAAATCCTGCAGCTCGCGGTTGCGGATGCGCAGGTCGTCCATCGCCTTGTCCAGCGCCATCGCGGCCTGACGCTTGGCGGTGACGTCGCGGGCCACGGCGTAGATGAGGCCGTCGGTGGACTGGCGCGAGGTCCACTCCAGCCAGACGTACTCGCCGTCGGCGCGGCGCATGCGATTGACGAACTCGGTCATCGGCTCCCCGCTCTGGCGCTGCCAGCCGATCGCGTCCTCGGTGGCCATCCGGTCCTGCGGGTGCAACAGCTCGCCCAGCGGCAACGACAGCAGCGCGGCCTCGTCCATGCCGAGCAGCCGGCAAAAGGCGGAATTGACCTGCACAAAGCGGCCACTGCTGGCGTCGAAGATGCAGAACACCTCCAGCGACATTTCAAAGAACCGCTGCCGTTCGTGCAGCGATCGGCGCGCTTCCTTGATGTCGCCGATGTCACGGAACGCCAGCACCGCGCCGGCTAGGCGGCCTTCGATGCGCAGCGGCGTGGCGACGTAGGCCACCGCCAGCGATCGCTCCTCGCCCAGCACGAAGCAGGCGTCGTCACTGCCGGCATAACCGCTGCCGGACAGGATCGCGCGCAGCACCTCGTGCGCCGCCTCGGGAATGGCCTCGCTGCGCGGCAGTCCGTAGGCCGGCAGCTCGAGCAACCGGGCTGCAGTGCGGTTGAGAAACGTCGGCACGCCGGCGGCGTCCACGGCGAGCAATCCTTCGCCGACGCTGTCGGCCACCGCCGAGAGCAGCGCCAGCTGGCTGGCGGTGGCCTGTTGCGCACGATGCAGTTCGCGGTGGTCCTGCAGCACCGCGAAGCTGCCGCGCGACTGCCCCGCGACCACGATCGGCAGCGTCACCAAATAACCGGGAAAGCGGTTGCCGCTGCTGTCACAAACGGACAGTTCGAGCCGCTCCGGCTCACCCGCCGCCGCCGCCGCCAGGGCCGCCTCCACCCGCTCGCGATCGGCCGGATCGGCATAACGCGCCAGCGCCCGCTGGTGCAGCTCCACCAGCGTCTCGCCCAGCAGCGCAGCTGCCGCGGCATTGGCCTGCAGCACGCGGCCATCCACCCCGAGGGCGAACACGCCGTCCGGGTGGTGGTCGAACAGCGAGCGAAAGCGCTGCTCGCTGTCGCTCAGCTGCTGGTAGGCCTGCTCGTGCTCGATGGCGATCGCCGCGTTGGCAGCCAGGCCCTCCACGCCGGCAAGCTCGGCGTCGCTCGGTCCGCGGGATTGGCCGTAGTACACCGCGAAGGTGCCCAGCACCTGCCCGGTGCGTGCGCGGATCGGCGTCGACCAGCACGCCAGCAAGCCGTGGGGCAACGCCGCCGCGGCGTAGCGCTCCCAGAGCGGATCGGTGGCAATGTCGGTCACGATCACGCGCTCGCCGCGCCACGCGGCGGTGCCGCAGGAGCCGACGTCTGCCCCGACCGCCACGCCCTCGATTGCCTGGATGTACTGGCGCGGCAGATGCGGCGCCGCGCCGTGGCACAGGCGCCCCTCTCGCACCAGCAGGATCGAACACAGCGCGTCCGGGTGCTGCGACTCGTAGGCACGCACGATCAGTTCCAGCACCTCTTCCAGCGGGCGGCCACTGGCAATCGCGGTCAGGATGCCGCGCTGCGCCGCCTCCAGTTGCTCCACACGGTGCAATTCGGTGTGGTCGCGCCCAACCACGTACAGGCACTGCGCCTGCTCCGACCACACCCCCGACCACTGCATGTAAAGCGTGTGGCCGTCGCGGGTGATATTGCGATTGCGGAAGTTGAGATTCGCCTCGCCCCGGCTGATCGCCGCTACCGCGGCGAACGACGCATCGCGGTCGTCCGGATGGATCAGCCGGGCCATCGACTCCCCGAGCAGGCTCTCCGGCGGAAAGCCCCAGAGCCGCTCGGCGGCAGCACTGACGCGGCGGAAGCGTCCGTCCCGATCGAGCACGATGATCACGTCCGGCGCGCTGTCCATCACCAGCTGGGTAGCCTCCAGCGCCTGCGCCAGCTCGTCACGGGTACGGCGCAACGCCGCCTCGGCCTGCTGCTGTTCGGTGATGTCCTGGACCGCACCGGCCACCAGCGGATCGCCGTCGTTGAGCAGGCGCTCGCCGAGTGCGCGGATCACCCGCTGGGCACCGTCCGGGCGGATCATGCGGTACTGGCGGTCGATCAGGCCCTCGCCTTGGTCCAGCCGCACCTGATCCTCCAGCAGCGCCGGCCAGTCCTCGGGATGCACACGCTGACGAAGGGCTTCCATCCCTTCTTCGCCCGGGCTGTGGTCAACCCCGAAGATGGCGCAGGCCTCGGCGGACCAGTGCAGGTAGCCCGTGCGCAGGTGCAGCTCCCAGCTGCCCATGCGCGCCAGCTGCTGCGCATGGCGCGATGCGGCGTCGCGCTTGAGCAACTCGCGCTCCTGCTGCTTGCGCTCCGTCACGTCATGCAGGTACACGGTGAGTCCGCGGGCGTGCGGATATGCGCGCAGCTCGTAGAAGCGTCCGCTGGCTCGATGAGCGGCTTCCACGCTGACCGGTCCGCCTTCCTGCAGCGCCCTTTCCCACGCGTGCTGCAGACCATGCGCCGTGTCGCCATCGTTCATTGCACCGGCAAGCGTCTGCCAGCACGTGTCGCCGCGCAACGCGGCGGGCGACGCGTCGAACAGCCGCGCCGCCTGCGCATTGACGTAACTGAAGCGCCAGTCGCGGCGGACCATGAATACCCCGTCGCTGATGCTCTCCAGCACCGCGATCATGTCGCGCTCGACGTCGGCGAGCGCGGCCTGTACCGCCTCGCGGACTTCAATCTGGTCGCGCAGCTCGCCGCTGACCGCTCGCGCCAACTGCGCCCGCTCGCGGGCCAGCGCCAGCAGGCGGAGCGCTACTGCCAGCAGGCCGCCGAGCGCAAAACCGAGCGCCATCAGCAACCGCAGGGCTCGGTCGACCGGCGGCAACGGCGGATGAAGCTCGACCTGCCACTGCTGGCCGAACAGCGGGACCACCGGCGCCGGTCCCGGCAACGGCCGGTCCAGTACGCCACGTTGATAGACCGGCTCCGCGCCCTGCAGGATCCGCAGATTGCCGGCGCCGGCCTGCGCCGCCAGCAGCGCGGGGAACAACTGGTCGAACTCCACCACGCCCACCACGTAGCCGGTAATGCGCCCCTGCACCCGCACCGGCGCCACGATGAGATCGCCCCGACCGCCGAGCAGAAGGCGCGTTGGCGCACTCAACTGCAACTGCCCGGTGGCATCCACCCGATCGAACACGACGCGCCGCTCAGGCGTGGCGTCAACTCGCGTGACGCGCGGCAGCGGACTGCCCGGGCGCGCCTCCGCGAACCGCAGAACGCGTTCGCTATCCACCAGGGCCAGCGCGCGCAGGCCGGCGAAGTCGTTGAGATACTCGCGCGCATCCGCGGCGAACAATGGTGCGAGGTCCGGCTCCTCCAGGAACGACACCCGTACCGCCATGCGCCGGATCGCCGTGACCTGTGCCTGCATGCCGTCGCGCAAGGCAGTGGCCACGCTCTTGCGCTGGTTCTCCTGCGCCTGCCGGAACAACTGCTGCTGCTGTTGCTCCAGCACAACCCACAGCAGCACCGAAGCCAGCATCACGCCCAGGCCCATGGCGGCGGGAAACACCAGCGTGCGGTAGCGGCTTTCCCGCGGTGAACGCGGGCTGGCGAGCACCAGCCCCAGCCCCAGCGCGATCATGCCAAGGGCGGAGGGCACCGAGACCGGCGTCGGGGACGCGAACAGGTTGAGCGGCACCCCGCCGAAAACTATCCCCACGCCAGACAGTATCCCCAGCGCAGTGATCAGCAACCCGCAGACCCACACCACGCTCCACCAGCCCGCACGCCGGCGCGCCAGCACGCCTGCAATGAGCGCCACGGCGCATAGCAGCGTACACACCGCGAGGTTGTGGGAGAGCACGCCGTGCGCGACATCAGGCCGCAGATGCAGCCAGGCTTCAAGCCATCCGGTCACCACGTCGGGAGTACCCGCGTAGTCTGCAAGCAACGGCGACATGCCCAATGCGACGCAGGGAAGCCCTGCCAGCAGCGCGGCACGGGCCCGGCCGCGCTCCAGCAGCGAGAGCGCGAGTGCGAGCAGTACGAACGCCAGCGCAGCCTGGGGCGGTATGGGGACGGGATAAACGCCTCCGCGCATCAGTTCCGGCGCGTCCAGCCACCACCCGACGCCGCCCATCCAGCCAAGCCCTGCCAGCGACGCCGGCAGCATGCGGCGCCGGCCCAACTTGCGGGGCCAGATGATCGCGACGGCAAGCAGCGACGTCGCCGCGCAGGCGGCGAAGGCAACATCGACTCCACTGACCATGGCAGCCAACCCATACGCCAGCGCACCTGCCGCGGCACCGGCGGCGAGGCTGCGCGCCAGGGTGCCGACGCGCCCGGTCACAGCCCGTACCAACAGCGCAGCCATCACGAGGCACGCCAGGGCGAGCAGAGCCAGCGCCGAGGAAGGAACCCCGCCGATCCTGCCGATCACCAGCAATGCGACACCGCTGGCCAGGCCGCACCCGGCAACCGGACGCGCCAGGCGGTGCGCCGCACCGACCGCAACAACGGCACACAGCAGCAAAGCCACGTCGGGCAGCAGCGTGAAAGCGCGCCAATGGCCGCGCCACACTGTCATGGATATATCCGCGACCGCGCACAACGCGGCCAGCGCCGGCAGCCATGCCGTCGCCAAGGGCTCCCGCTCAGGCTGCCGCCCCTGCATGTCTCGCATGCCCCTGCCCCCGATACCGGTCGCGTCAGACCGGCCCTACAGAGATAGCACGTTAGCTGCGGCCGCGCATGGGGCCCGGATCGGCAATCGACCCACGGACGTCGCAAGCGGGGCGCCCGGCCAGAGCGGGCGGCCCCTCGGTCTTACTGGCAGAGCGCCGTCGCCGCCGCGTCGCTGCCGGCCGTTGCCAGAGCGGCGGTCGAGGCGCGGCCGGAGGCCATCACCTGCAACTGCTGGCCCGGCACCTTGGGGGTGCTCTGGCCAACGGCCTCGGAGGACGATTTGGCGCAGATCAGGAAACTCACGGCGCCGCCAGGCGCACTGCCGCGCTGGGTAAACGAGACGGGCGTGGTGACATCCGCCAACAGCGATACATTGGTCATCGGCTGCGCCACCCGCAGCAACTCGAAACCGGCGCCCGCCGCGAACGTGGCACCGGCGGTGGGAGCCTTGTAGATGATCCAGCCCTTGGCGTAGTCGCCGTCGGTGGTGCATGAGGGCGAGGCTGCGGACGGATTGGCGCTGGCGCATATCGACACCACCGAGAGGTCGGTGGTGGCAGTCTGCCGCGCGTAGCGCAGGTCGCCGAGAATCTCGTTGGTATGCGAGGTCACCGCATTGCGGCGCATGAAGTCCCGAAAATTGGGCAAGGCAATCGCCGTGAGAACGGCGAGCACGGCGACTGCAACCATCAGTTCCACGACGGTGAAGCCGCGCTGTTGACGACTGGGGCTCATGGCTTTTCTGCTCCCGCTCCGCAAGACTGCTGGACGCGCTTCTGTGCCGCAGCGAGTGCGGCGGCGCGCTCGTCGGCGCTGAGCCGGCGCGCCGTGGTGAGATCTTTGCCGTTCAAGAGCATGGCGCCGCCCTGAGCAGCCGCCACATCGCCCTTTGCGGCGGTGCAGGCCTCCTGGCGATACTTGGCCTCCGCCGCTTTCAGCTCGGGACTTTCGCCCGACGAGCCGGTTGCCTCTGCGGAGCTGGCCGGCGCCGGCGTGGCATCGGGCACAGCGGCGGTGGCCTCGCCTGCCCGCACCCGCACCGCACTGGCTTGCCCCTTCGGCGGTGGCGTATCGCTGTAGTGCGTCGCCCCACTGGCGTCCTTCCACTTGTAGTAGGTCTGCGCTTGCAACACGGGCGCCAGGCCCGCGGCAAGCACCGCACCGGCCATGAGGAGTTGCCGACGCAGCGCCGCTCTCACTTGTTGCCCCAGCAGGCGGGATTGTCGGCGGTGGCGCCCGTGGAGGCCCACTGACCGGCCTGATTGAGACTGATGCTCTGGCAGTCCCGATCGTCGGTTGCCTGATTGCCCACCGGCGTCGCGGTAATGTCGTAGGTGGCCGGTGCAACCGTGGCTGCCGACGCCACGATGTCGAACGTGTAGTTCTTCGTGTTCATCGTGGACGAGCCATTGAGGTCGGTGAGGTCGTCGGTATAGACATTCTTGGAGTAGTAGAAGCGCTCCTCGCGCGCCGCCAGGTCGGTGAGTGCGGTCGTGGCCTCTGTCCGATTGGTGCGCACCACGTAGCGGCGATACGACGGCAGCGCGATCGCCGCGAGGATCGCGATGATGGCCACCACCACCATCAACTCGATCAGTGAGAAGCCGCTCCCCTTTCGCATACCTGGATCCTCAGTTTTCAATGGGTTCACGCCAGGACTGTTCGCTGCTCGTCACCGGGGTGAGGGTCACGATGTCCTTGCAGATGATGGCGCCGGTGGACGTCTGGATGCACGCGGTCACCTTCTTGCCGCCGGAGTTGTCGGTGCTGCCCAGGTGCAGGCTCGGCGGCGCCGGCAGGCCCTGCCCCAGGCTCTGGGACGGGTTGACCATGTCCTTGCCACCGCTCGGGGAGGTACCGAAGAAGGTGAGCCCAGGGTCCGCGGTACCGGTCTTGTAGTTGAGGCCGAAGATCGACGAGGTACCCAGGCCGGTGCAGATCGACGTACCCGGCACGTAGGTATTGGTCAGCAGCACGCTGCCCAGCAGGGTCTGCGAACTGACCACGCGCTCGGACGGGTTGGTGCCGGAGACCGCCAGGTCGCGGTACCAGCCGAGGTAGTTCGTCGTGTCGAACAGGTTGCTCAACTCGTCGAACGTGGTGGCATCGGACGATCCGGTGATGGACTTGTCGGTGAACACGTCGATGTTGGTGACATCAACGACCTTGTCCCCTGGCACCGGCGCCGTGCTGTACTGCGCGTCGGAGGTGCTCAGCAGCGAGGTGTCGATCACGCCGTAGATGCGCTGCTGGCCCGAGGTCGCCTTGTCGTTGGTGTTGAACAGGCGACCGGTACCGAAGAACACCATCGGAGCGCCGCGGTTGTTGCGGCCCAGCGTGGGACGCACGGTCACCGGGCGACCGATGTCGCCGGTCACCGGTGGCGTGACGTTCTTCAGGCTGAGCATTTCGGTCGCGGTCCAGTTGGTCGGATCCGGATCGCCGTTGACGGCGATCTTCCAGAACGCGCCACCGAATTCGTCCGTGCCGCCATCCCGCACGCTCCCGAAGTACAGGCTTTCGGCCAGACCGTTCAGATCGTAGTCGGAAGCGATCAGGTCGCCCGCGAAGCTGCTCACGGCCTCGGCGCCACCCGCAGCCGAGTCGGTCTGCATGTTGAACGTGCGCTTGACCGACACGGTGCCGTTCTTGAGATCAGCCACGTCGTAGATCTTGACACTGAGCGGATTGGACGACGCGACCCGGGTGGCATTGGTCGGACCGTTGCCGACCGCGAGGAAGAACTTGTTCGGCGAACCGGAGGACGCCTGGCGCACGACCACGACTGCAGGGACCGACACCGAGCGTGCGCCAGTGGCCCGGATTTCGGCCAGCACGGTCGGGGCTGCCTCGGGATTGGTGATGTCCATCACCACGTAAGCCGATTCGGAGGTGATGTTGTCCGTGCTGTTGTTGGAAGCGTTCACGGTGATGGTGCCGCCACCGAGACGGAACGGCACCACCATGATGGTGCCCCAACCCCCGACGTGGGTCGTGTCGCCCGATCCCCACACCTTGGCGTCGAACGCGATCGGGCTGCCGTCGGCGTAGTAGACGTGCTGGTAGTTCGGATCCGCCAGCCAGCGCAGGTGCGGCAGCAGGTTGCCCGGCACGTAGGCCCACAGCTCGGCGCCCAGCGGATGGGCCGTCTGGGTTCCGGTGAGGTTGGCCGTGGTGTTGGGACTGCTGGTGGAGCAGACGGCCGAGTCCGTGCGCGTGGTCAGGCGCTGGCAACTGGTGTTGTAGAAGCCACCGTTGAAGGCATGGATCATGCCGTCGTTCGCACCGACGTAGATTACCTGGCGGCGATTGCGGTAGGTGTTGCGGAACGACGCGTAGGTGGTGTCGTTGTAGAGCAGGTCGTAGGACTCCGCCGGGGTGCTGACCGCCAGGGGGGTCGAGTTGATGATGTCACCCAGCCGCAGGATGCGATTGGTGTTGGCGGTGTTGTAGTCGACGGTGCGGTTGCGCAGGCCAGTCACTTCGGCGCCGCGGATCCACTTGACCAGCTTGTTGGCCTCGCCGTTGGTGGCGCCATCGTCGGAATTGAGGAACCGGTAGAGCTGGTCGGTCTTGCCGCTGACGGGATTGGTGTAGGTGCCGCTGAAGCTCGACCACTCGAACGGCACCGACTCGCCGGTATCCACCTTGCCATCGTGGTTCTTGTCGATCCACGTGAAGATGTAGCGGCCGCCTGCGGTCGTGCTGGCGTTGGTTGCGGCGGCAGTGTACGAGCGATTGGTGTTGACCTTGAGGGTGGGGCTCCACAACCAGTCGCGCGCATTCCACACCGTATTGACCTGATCGAGGTCGACCGGGATCGCCGTGCCCATGTTGAAGACGTCCGGGTCATCGCTGAAGTAGCGATTGACGATCGTCTTCTGTGCACCGGACTGGTACGAGAAGATCACCACCGGGTCGACCGTGTAATCGTCGAGCTGGTAGTTGTGATTGGCGTCCTCGCGCAGGTAGCCCGCCGCATCGGTCCAGAAACCGGCCAGCGAGCCGGCCCAACTGGCCACGCGCCCGCTGTCATCCTTGTGCTGCTGCTCGTACAGCGCCTGGTACGTGAGGCCCACGCCGTTGCTGCTGGTAGCCACCACCGCGGCGGCCGTACCCGAGGCGATCTTCGCGAGGATCTTGCGGAACAGCGTGTCGAGCGAGGTTTCCAGCTTGCCCGGGTCGGTGACCAGGAAGTAATTGTCCGGAATGCCGTCGCCATCGGCGTCCCACTTGGTGTGGTCGGCACTATTGGCATCGTTGGCCGGCGTATCGGTGCCGTCCGGCTTGTTGGTGTCCACCTTGAAACCGCCCCACTTGGAGGCGTAGAGCAGCGGATCCTCCAGTACGCCAGCAGAAGTGCTGCCGACGTCATAGATCGCGGTGGTGGCCGGATTGCTGACCACGCAGCTGACGCAGCCACCGGACGCATTGATGTTGCCGGTGCCGTTGATCTTGGTACCGGCGGCGTTGTACACGTCGATGTTGGTCGGATCGGTGTAGTTGAACGAGTAGATGCCCGAGTGGAAGTGCGGGCCGTCCTTGTTGGTGCCGTTGATGATGTAGCCGAAGCCCTGGCCGTTGTTGGTGGACGCGGAGACGGGCTTGGTGGTGATCTTCACCTTGGACGCGGTGATCTCGTAGGTGATGATGCCCCACATGTCCTGGTCGAAGTCGCCACCGGCAAAGCTGTCTTCCCAGTTGGCGTAGAAGGTGCCACGCGCGGTGGTGCCGTCGCTGCTCTGCGACAACACCTTGAAGTCCACCAGCTCGCCGCCGCCCACGCCGCTGCCGAGCACAAGGCGATAGGCCGGAATGATGGTGATGAACTTGTTGGTGCTGCCGGGCACCTGAACGCGGATCTGCGGCGTGTTGGTGGCCAGCTGCACACCAAAGGTGCTCACGCGCAGCGAGGTCCGGTCGTCGGTCGGCACGATCGGATTGCCGTCGGAGTTGTTGCCCAGATCGCGGATGCGCTTGATATGCGCGCCGTAGGCGGCGCCAGCGATGTCATAGCCGCCCTTCAGCGCAGGCACCTCCGGGCACAGACCGAGCACATCGCCGAAGTTGGCGACGGTCTTGGCCGAGCACAGGTTGGTGTCGGTGCCGGTGTAACTGCTGCTGCTGTTGCCGACGAACCACGACTTGCCCGTGATGCCCTCTCCGTTGCCCACCGCATTGGTCCACTGAACCGCGGTCTTGCCGGTGGAGAGATCGGCGAAGCCGCCGAGCTGGTCGGTGTCGTAGCTGATGGCACTGGCGTTGATGTTCAGCACGTTCAGTGCGGCACAGTAGTTGGCTTCGCTGATCGGATCGTTCCAGGTCGCCACGCTCAGGCCCAGCGCGGCATCCTTGCCCGACGTACCGGGGATGAAGTTGGTGTTGGCGGTGCGGTGCGCCAGATAGCGCAGCGTCTCCACATAGCTTTCGGCCATGGGATTGCCCCAGGACGAGCACTTGCCCTCGGTGACATCGGAGGTACCGCCGCCGGCAATGCCGGTCTTCTGGTACGGGCAGCCGTCGTCGGATTCGTAACTATCGCCCTGATCGTAGCGGTAGCCGTAGATGCGCAGCTTGTCCAGCGTGGAGATGATGCCGGCGTTGCCGGTCTTCTGTCCGGTGGTAGGGCTGATCTCGCTGCTGATGAAATTGCCAGAGTTGGTGCCAGGTCCCGGCAACGCCGCACGCAGCACGCCGCCGGACACGTTCTTGTCGTAGCTGGGCGTCACCAGCCCGAACTTGATGTCGCCACTTTCGCCGTACTTCTGCAGCAGTCCCGTCGGCTTGTAGGGGTTGTTGGTGTTGTTGGCGTCCGGATACTGCTTGCAGTTCTCGGTGCCGATGAGTCCGCTCACGCAGACCTTCACGCGCGCGTTGAACGTGGTTGCCTCAACAGGATTCTCCGCCGAGGCGGGAACGCCGGAGAAAGCCGCTCGATTGCCGTTGCTCAGAAATCCGTTGACGAAGCCGCTCTGCGAGTTGCTCTTCTCGGACTTCCACAGGCACTGCTTCTGCTCGTTGGCGCCCCACAGCGCGTAGTTGCCCTTGGTCAGGCGCATCAGCGGGGGGGCAGTATTGTTCTGCGACGCCTTGTCCGAGCCACCCTGCACCGTGGTGTTGCAGATGGTGAGGCCGGTACGGCTCAGGTTGACGACCTTCCAGCTGGTGACGTCCTTGAGCTGCTTGAGGCAGTCGTTGGCCCCAATGCCGCTCAGGCCACTGCAGGTGGTGTTGAAGAACTGGCCATTCTCCAGCCGCACGCGCGGATTGCTGTTATTGAAATCGCGCACGCCGGTGATCACGGTGAACGGCGTGCTGCCCCCGTTGGCGTCGGTGAACTTCAGCTGATCACCGACCGTCGCCGCCACCGAAGAAGAAAGGTTCTTCACCTCCCAACGCACGTAGTCGGTGCTGTTCTCGGTGATCGCCGCGGTGGTGTCCGCCTTGCTCGCGGTGCCGGTAGGGGCCGCGGTGTTGCCCACGTACGCCGACGGCACCAGGCTGCTCATGTCCGAGCCATCGTAGAACTTGGCGAACGAGTGGGCGTCGGTGGGCAGATAGGCCCGCTCCAGCACCGTCAGGCTGTCCGTGTCGGTCGAGCGCTTGCCGCCGTACAAAATCTTGCGCAATTCGTCCATGCGCGTCATCGACGCCCAGTTGAGGAAGTTGCCGGAGAACTTGTCGGTGCAGTAGTGCAGATTGGTGCCGGTGGCGAGCGAGTCCGGCGAGAAGTAGCCGTCGCTCGACGAGTAGCTGTAGCACTTCTTCGGATCGAAGTAGCCGGCGTAGTCGATCGAATCGGTGTAGGTCGTCTCCAGCGTGCCGTCGTTGTTCAAGTCGCTGAAGTCGTTGTACGCCTTGAAGAACAGCGCCTGGTCGCGGGAGATGTTCAACATCACCAGCGGAGCGGCACCGGCCGTGCCCAGCGGAGGATCCAGCGCGTATGCGCCTGCCTGCTGATTGGCGGCGGAAATGGCGGTGGCCGCCACCGGTGCCGGCAGCGAGAAGCCCGCTGCGCAGACGACCAGCAGACCGGCCAGCAGACCTTGACGATGCAGTTTGACGATGCTCATGGAAAGACCTGCCGCTGATCAGTTGCGAATGGTTTGGCGATACTGGGAGTGCGTCGTGGCGACGCCGTTGCCCGGCACGCTGCCGATGCTCTTGATTTCGAAATACATGCTTGCGCCGCCGCCGGCGGAGCCTACGCCGAGCCCGCGGTAACCCGCCGACTGTGCACCGCCCGCCCCGGCGTTCAGGACCTGGCCGTCCGGCACCACGCTGACCGCGGAGGTGACGTCGGCGCTGCAGCTGGACGAGGAGACGTCGCAGATCGCCAGCTGCAGGTCGGTGTGCCAGGTGCTGGGGTCGTAGAGAACCTCCGGCGTGCCGCAAGTCTGCAACTGTCCATACAGCAGCGTCGCGCTACCGCTGCAATCGTCCTTGAGGCCGGCGCTGAAGGCGTCCAGCAAGTCCGAAGAAAACCTGCTCTGGTAGTCGAAGTCCGAATCCGGCAGGGTGCCGCCAAGCTCGGTCGGCCAGCCCCGCTGGAAGACGTGTTCGTCGAACAGCGCTACCGGCACGCCGCGCAGCGTCTCGGACACCTCGAACGCCTGCTCGTGGCGGGCGCTGCTGGTGCCCATGCGCATTTCGATCAGGGTGCCCTTCATGGCCATGATCGCCACCAATGAAAGCACCACCAGGAACACGAGGCCGACGAACAGCGCCACGCCACGCTGCCGATTTTTTCCAGTCAGGCGAATGTGCACGCTCAGCCCCTCACTCGGTTGCGGATCTGGATCACGTTGCTGGTTGCCGTGCGGGTGAACTGCTGAGGCCGGGTGCCGAAGCCGCTGACAGGGGTCTTTTCACACAGGTTGCCCGCGGCCAGCGTCGGAAAGGTGATGGCGCCGGTGGCCGAGATGCTGTAGCTGCAATGGTCAGACAGGGCGAATGTGCCCGTCTGGGGCAGGCTGACGTCACGCGTCTTGGAGCGCGCCACGATGCTGGCCCGCACCGCGATGACGTTTTTCCAGGCGGTGTCGTCGAGGGTCGATGCGGCCACGAACGCACCCGGCTGGTATGTACCGTTGGTTGCAGTATTCACCGCATACTGGAACTGCATCTGCTCGATGCCATCCACCAGTGGCTCCGAGACCAGCGCACCGCTGTCGTCCATGCGCATGCGCACCAGTGTGGGAGTGCGATCAGCGGCGTCGCCGTCATCGGCGTCCCCGCAAACACCATTCGCGCCCGGGTCGCTGCAGGGGCGCAGGTAATACATCTCGAGTTGATACGGGTACACGTAGCGACCCACGTTGACGCCCAGCGGAGGCGACGGCGGCGTCTCGCCACTGCGGAACAGGTAACCCTGCTGACCGACCCCGGACACCACGAACAGGCTCGTGCGGTTGGGGATAGTGGCCGACGTGTACGGCGTGCCGGCACTGCTTGCGGCGCTGGGCGAGTAGCCGTGGGTGTCGCCGTAGCGCACCACGATCACATCCGAACCGGCGACGTAGTTGTCGTCGTCTACGCAGCCGGAGATGGGAAAGGTGTCGTCGCCGTCGTAGCCGTAGACGCCCTGGTCGAGCAGCACCCATGCCGCATCGCAGTCACCGCTGCCGCCCAGGCCGCTGGTGGAGGGCGAACCGGTGATATTGGTGCGCTTCACGCCGCCCCAGAAGTCGGCCATGCGCATCGACCAGTCGAGCTGCGAGACGCCAAAGCGGAGCGTCTGCTGGTTGAAGTTGTTGCCCTGCTGCAGCTGGTAGGACTTCTTGCTCGCCAGCAGCACGGTGATGATGCCGCCCACGACCACCAGACCCAGCACCAGCGCGATCATCAGCTCGATCAGGGAGAAGCCGCGTTCGCGGCGGAATCGGATGCGCATCGACGGCTCGCTCATGGCAGGTAGCTGAAGCTGTAGGACTGGTCGCTGGTTCCGCCGACATCAGCCACGCCGTTCCATGCCACGGTGACGGTGAGCGTGCCGAGGCTGGCGTCCTTGGTGACAGTCGCCAGCTTCACGCCGCTGGGCGGGGCGGGGATCGCGCGGCTCACGCTCAACACCCAGCACGCCAGGTCGCGATCGGCGATCTTGGCCGGCGTGGACAGGTCGGTGGTTTCGCAGTCGGCCTGGGTGAAGGCGGTGTTGCCGTCGTACAGGTACAGACTGTCGGAGCCGTCGGCGGGCCGGGCGCCGGCCGGGTTCGCCCGCATGGCGTCAGCCAGGCTGCGCGCCTGGATGATGGCCGCGGTGCGCGATCCCGATTCCTTGGTGAACTGGGCGCCCTTGGCCTGCAACAACGCAAGCCCGAGAATGCCGATGCTGAAAATCAGCACCGCAACCATGACCTCGATCAGCGAGACACCCCGCTGCCGCGACGAGACGTGCATACCCTTACTCCCCATGCTCCCGTGACAGGGTAAACAGGACCACGGCCCACGGGCCTGGCGACAGCGACGGGCGGTTGGATTTTGCCGACGAACGGTCGGCAGGGCCCGCAACAACGTGACGACGGTCACCTGCCGATCAGTGCGCCGTCTCAGGCCGCGGCCACATCCACCCGGTTGCGGCCATGGTCCTTGGCGCGATAGAGCGCCTCGTCGGCGCGCGCGATCAGCTGCTCCAGGTCGGCATCCGTCGGCTCGGCTTCGGCGACGCCCAGGCTGATCGACACGGTCAGGCCCGGAGCCAGGTCGTTCAATGCCAGCGCGCGGACTTCCCGCCGCAGACGTTCGGCCACCAGGCAGGCCGCTGCCGCGTCCGAACCCGGCAGGATCACCACGAACTCCTCGCCACCCATCCGGCCCAGGTGGTCCACCTGACGCAACGCGTGCTGGCAAACTGCCGCAAGCCGTATCAGTACCTGGTCACCGACCGGATGCCCGTAGCTGTCGTTGACACGCTTGAAGTGGTCCACGTCCAAGGCAATCAGCGACAACGGCTCACCCATGCCGCGCGCGTGCTCCAGCGCAAGCTGGCCAAGCTGCGCCAGCCGCCGCCGATTGGCCACGCCGGTCAGCGGATCGGTCATCGCCATGCGGTGCAGCCGTCGCGAGCGCCGCAACTGGCGCAGCGCGAGCCAGGTCAGCAGCAGGATCAGCACCGCACCCATCGCCAGTGCCAGGCGCTGCCAGCGGCGCACCCGCTGCAATGCCGCCACTTGTTCTTCGCGCAGGGCGCGGTCCGCTTCCAGCTTGCGGTTTTCCCGTTCGCGCCGGGCGGTATCGAACTGGTAGCTCAGCAGCGTGGTGCTGTTGGAGCGCGCCTTGCGGTCCAGCACCGCATGTACCTTCACCATGTGCCGCATGTCCGCGAGCGCCTGCTCCGGCTTGCCCAGCGCTTCGTAGCTGAGCGACCGGTGCTCGAGCAGATCGGCCAGGTAACGGAGGTTGCCGCTCTTCTGCAGGAATGCCTCTGCCCGCGCGTAATCTTCCAGCGCCTGCACGTGGTCACCCAGCCCCGCGTGCGCCTCCCCCGCCTGCAAGGCCAGCATGTCGCCGTCGGAGTGATCGCCCGTGGCTTGCAGGTTGGTCCGCGCGGCGTCCAGTTGCGCCAGCGCGGCACGGAAATCCCCGGCTTGGTTGAGCACCTGCGCCAGCGCCAGGTGCGCGGAGCCTTGCGCGGCCTGGCTGTCGATCTTCTGCGCCATGGCCAGCGCGCGATCAAAGTGCGCGCGGGCCGCCGGCAGCTGATCCCCCGCCGCCTCGGCGTCCAGAAAACCCAGCTGCATGTGCGCGGCCATCTGCTGCCCGATGTCGTTGCGCTCGACGCCCTGCTGCATCAGCCTGCGCAGGTATTGCCGTGCTTCCGCCTGCTGCCCCAGCCGCCGGTACGCTACCGCGATATTGAACAGGTTCTGGTCGCTTTCGATCGGCACACCCGAACTGTCGTAGAAGTTCTGCGCCTCGAGAAAATCGACCAGCGCCAGCGCGTGCTCGCCCAGCAGCGATTGCACCGATCCGCGCCAGGTGAGGCCGTCGGCGACCAGCCGGGTGTTTTCGTCGCGGCGGGCCAGCTCGATGGCCGCGTTGTAGTCGGCGAGCGCGTCGCGGGGCGTGGTGAGGGATTCCTGGTTGGAGCCACGGCAGAAATGGAAATTGATCTCCGCCTCGGTGTAACCGGCGCGGCGCGCGTCGGCCAGCCCGTGCTCCGCATAGGCGACCCCGCCGACGGGGTCCGAATCAAGCCCGATGATGCAATAGAGGTAGCGGTAGCGCAGTTCCCGGCGCACGTCGCCAGCGGGCACCAAGGCCTTGAGCCGGTCCAGCAGCTGCAGCGCCTCGCGCTGGGTCTCGATCACCAGCTCGTCGCGATCGAGTTGATCGGCCAGCACGTCGAAGGTGGAGCCGGGCGCCGGCACGCCCTGCTGCTGCGCCGCGGTCCGGCCAATCGTGACCAGCACGAGCAGGCAGGCGCAAAGCCATCGATGGGGCGTAGCGAAAGGGGACAAAACGAAGGGCTCTCTGGGTGCCACTCCATGGCGTGGGGCACGAAGCCGGTTGCCGGCTTAACGGCCGGAGCCCCGGCAACTTGAGCACGCGCTCCTGCGAGGCGGTCGCGCTTGCGCGCCGGGCGGGTGCGCCGTAGAATTCGCGGCTCTTTGCCGGAATAGCTCAGTTGGTAGAGCGGCGCATTCGTAATGCGTAGGTCGTAGGTTCGATTCCTATTTCCGGCACCAGACAAATGAAAAGGCCCGCAGCGATGCGGGCCTTTTCATTTGCGCCCGGCAAAAAAAAGCTCAGCTGATTTGCGAATGCCCCTCGCCCAGGCGCAACTCCTTCGGCAGCGCGAAGGTGATGGTTTCCGGCTCGCCGTCCAGCTCGTGCACCTGTCCGGCCCCCCATGACTGCAGCCGTGCGATCACGTCCCGCACCAGCTTGTCCGGCGCCGAGGCGCCGGCAGTAACGCCGATCCGCTGCACGCCCTCGAGCCAGTCGCGCTGGATGTGCTCGGCGCCGTCGATGAGGAACGAGCGAACGCCCTGTTTCTCCGCCAGTTCGCGCAGGCGGTTGGAGTTGGAGCTGTTGACCGAGCCAACTACCAGCATCAGGTCGACCGCGTCGGCCAGGCGACGCACCGCGTCCTGGCGGTTTTGCGTGGCGTAGCAGATGTCGTCCTTGCGCGGCCCTTCGATGTCCGGAAAGCGCTCGCGCAGCGCCGCGATGATCGCCTTGGTGTCGTCGACCGACAGCGTGGTCTGTGTGACATACGAGAGCTCGTGCGGCGCAGACGGCTGCAACGTGGACACCTGGTCGACGGATTCGACCAGCAGGATCTCGCCCACGTTGGAGCCATTCCACTGCCCCATCGTGCCTTCCACCTCCGGATGACCGGCATGGCCGATCAGCACTACGCTGCGGCCGATCCGCCCGAGCCGGGCCACCTCCATGTGCACCTTGGTCACCAGCGGGCACGTGGCGTCGAATACCTTGAGCGCACGCTGGTCGGCCTCTTCACGCACGGCCTGGGATACCCCGTGCGCGCTGAAAATCACCGTGGCGCCATCGGGCACTTCGTGCAGCTCTTCCACGAACACGGCGCCGTCGGCGCGCAGCTTGTCCACCACGTAACGGTTGTGCACCACCTCGTGACGCACGTAGATCGGCGCGCCGTAAGACTCCAGCGCACGCTCGACGATGGCGATGGCGCGGTCGACGCCAGCACAGAAGCCGCGGGGATTGGCGAGGAGGATGTCCACGGAGTTCTCTTGCTGCGGGAGAGCGCGCATTATCGCACGCCGCCCCGCCAGGTCAGGCCTCGCGCCGGCTGGCGCGCAGGCCGAATACGATCAGCATCACGGCGCCCACGCTGATGCCGCAATCGGCCAGGTTGAATACCGGGTAGCTCCACTGCCGCCAGTAGACGTGGATGAAGTCGGTGACCGCTGCCGCGTGCAGCCGGTCGATCAGGTTGCCAGCGGCACCGCCGATGATCAGAGCCAGCGGCATCGCCGTGCGCCAGTCCCTCCGCGCCGTGCGTGAAAGCCACACCACCAGCACGACGCTGATCACCACCGCCAGGATCACGAAGAACCAGCGCTGCCAGCCTGAGCCCTGCGCGAGGAAACTGAAGGCCGCGCCGGTATTGAACGCCAGCGTCCAGTCGAGCAGGCCCGGGATCACCGGATGCGGCATGCCGGCAGGCTGCAGCGCGACCAGCGCCCACCATTTACTCAGCTGATCGAGCGCGATGACGGCAGCGGACAGCGTCAGCCAGGGAAGTGCGTTGGGTTTGGAGATCATGGGCACACGGTCTGGTGGGTTCACTCCCTCTCCCGATCAAGGAGAGGGCTGGGATGAGGGGCCGACCCTCGCGCGTCGTTGGGTCGGGGGCAGGCGGGAAGCCCGGAGGAGAGAAAAGACAGCGCAGCCGCCCCGACATCGATCCTCTCCCTTGCGGGGAGGGGCAAGAAGAGCCGCAGCTGCTGACCGATCGGCTAGAACCAGCGGCGATCCTCGCCCGGACCGTCGACATTGCCCACGCAGCGACCGCACAACTGCGGATGAGCGGGGTGACTGCCGACATCGTCGCGACGATGCCAGCAGCGTACGCACTTGGTTGCGTCGCTGACGTCCGCGGACACCCAGGCCTCGCCGTCATCGAGCTCCACCCTCGCCGCCTGGTCGGGACGCGGAGCCAGCGGCGCCAGGGTGAGTTCGGAGGTGATGAAGAAGAAGCGCAACTCGCCGGCCGCCGGGGCGTAACGCGCGTGCAGTGCCTCGTCGACATGCAGCGTGACCCGCGCCTCCAGCGCGGCTCCGATCTGTTCGCCCTTGCGCATGCCCTCGAGCACACGCGAAGCACTGTCGCGAATCTGCAGCAGGTCCGCCCAGTACCGGCGCTGTTCCGGCGAAGACTGGGTAGCGGCCAGACCGTCGTACCAGGTCTCGAAAAGCACCGTTTCGCCATGCTCGCCCGGCAGCGCCCGCCAGATTTCCTCGGCCGTGAAGCTGAGCACCGGCGCGAGCCAGCGCACCATCGCCTCGGCGATCCGGTACATCGCGCTCTGTGCGCTGCGCCGGCCGCGACTGTCGGTCGGCATCGTGTAGAGCCGGTCCTTGGTGATGTCCAGGTAGAGCGCACCCAGCTCGTTGGTGCAGAAGTTCTGCACGCGGGCGATCACCTCGGGAAAATCGTAGCGCTCGTAGGCCGCCACCACCGCCTGCTGCACGTCATAGGCCTGCTGCACGGCCCACTGGTCCAGAGTCAGCGACTCCTCCACCGGCACCAGATGCTGCGACGGATCGAAGCCATCGAGATTGCCGAGCAGGAAGCGGGCCGTGTTGCGCAGGCGACGGTAGCTGTCGGAGACGCGCTTCAAGATCTCGTCGGAGACGGTCATCTCGTTGCGGTAATCCGCCGAGGCCACCCACAGGCGCAAGACGTCGGCACCGAGGGTGTCCATCACCTTCTGCGGCGCCACCACGTTGCCCAGCGACTTGGACATCTTGCGGCCCGACGCATCGACCGTGAAGCCGTGAGTGAGCACGTCGTCATACGGCGCGCGGCCGTGGATCGCCGCCGAGGTGAGCAGCGAGGACTGGAACCAGCCGCGGTGCTGGTCGGAGCCCTCCAGATACATCACCTTGTACTCGCTGGCGTCCCCCTGTTGCAGCTCGGGACGCTGGCCGATCACCGCAAAGTGCGTCACGCCGGAGTCGAACCAGACGTCGAGCACATCGGTGACCTTCTCGTAGTCGGCCGCCTGATCGCCCAGCAACTGGGCCGCATCCAGCTCGAACCATGCATCGACTCCGCCCTGCTCCACCCGCCTGGCCACCTGCTCGAGCAGGGCGACGGAATCCGGATGCGGCTCGTGGGTCGACTTGTGCACGAACAGCGCGATCGGCACGCCCCAGGTGCGCTGGCGCGAGATGCACCAGTCCGGGCGTCCGGCCACCATGCCGGCAATGCGCTCCTCGCCCCAGCCCGGGACCCAGCGCACGTCCTTGATGGCTGCCAGTGCGGTGGCACGCAGGCCGGCCTGCTCCATGCCGATGAACCACTGCGGCGTGGCGCGGTAGATCACCGGCGTCTTGTGTCGCCAGCAGTGCGGGTACGCATGTTCGATGGTGACACCGGCCAGCAGCACGCCGCGCGCACGCAGCAGCTCGACGATCACCGGGTTCGCCTTCCACAGGTATTGCCCGGCCAGCGCGGTGCCATCCACCGGCGGCGTATCGGCGCGATAGAGGCCGCGCCCGTCGACCAGGTTGATGGTGCCGATGCCGTACTGGCGCGAGACGGTGAAATCCTCCACGCCGTGATCGGGCGCCGTGTGGACGGCACCGGTGCCGTCTTCGTCGGAGACGTGATCGCCCAGGATCAGCGGCACTTCGCGCGAATAGAACGGATGCTTGAGTTTCAAACCTTCCAGTGCCTGGCCGCGCGCATGTCCCAGCACGACCGGCTCATCCACGCCGTAGCGCTGCAGCGCGCGCTCGACCAGGGCGCTGGCGATGACCAGCAGCACGCGCCTGCCGTTCCGCTCCGGCCCTTCGACCAGCGCGTATTCGATGTCTGCACCCAGCGAGACTGCCAGGCTCGAGGGCAGTGTCCACGGCGTGGTGGTCCAGATCGGGACTGCCACGATGGCGTCACCCGCGGCCGCACCAAAGACGCCGGCCAGGGCGCCGGCATCGGCGGCGTCGTAGGCCACGTCCACCGCCGGCGACTGCTTGTCCGCGTATTCGATTTCCGCTTCGGCCAGCGCCGAACCGCAGTCGAAGCACCAGTAGACCGGCTTGGCGCCGCGCACCACGTGCCCGTTGGCGACGATGCGCGCCAGCGCGCGGATCATGTCGGCCTCGTAGCTGAAGTCCATCGTGCGGTAGGGCCGCTGCCAGTCGCCCAGCACGCCCAGGCGCTTGAAGTCGGCGCGCTGCGCTTCGACCTGGCTTGCCGCGTACTCGCGACACTTCTGGCGGAAGGTGCGGGCGTCGAGCTTGTCGCCCGGCTTGCCGAATTTCTTCTCCACCGCAATCTCGATCGGCAACCCGTGGCAGTCCCAACCCGGCACGTACGGCGCGCGATGACCGGCCAGCAGCTTGGACTTGACCGTCATGTCCTTGAGGATCTTGTTGACCGCGTGACCGATGTGGATCGAGCCGTTGGCGTACGGCGGACCGTCGTGCAGGACGAACACCTTGTCGCGATCGGCGGTATGCGCCTGGATCTGCGCGTAGCGGTCGATCGACTCCCATTCGGCCAACCAGGTCGGCTCGCGTCTGGGCAAGTCGCCACGCATCGGGAAATCCGTCTGCGGCAGATTGATCGTGCTCTTGTAATCCTGGGTCATAACCTTGGTTGCCGTCGTTTGATGCACACCGGAGGTGCTGCCGTTCCGGGTCGGTCATCTGCGTGGTCCGGCCGCGCGTGCAGCCAGCGCACGCCGCGGTCGAACCTCAGATGCTAATAATGAAGGCGTCGGAAACAAGCCCGGCGCGAAGGAACCACGGGCGGAGCGGGCTGCGGCGCACGGTCATCACGCCCCCACCAGCACGGGGTTCATGCCGAGCATCGCACGCGCGGCGCGCGCGTCGCGATCCATCTGCGCAGTGAGTGCCTCGAGCCCGTCGAATTTCTGCTCGTCCCGCAGCTTGCCGACGAACTCCACCGCCATCCGCTGGCCGTACAGGTCGCCCTCGAAATCGAACAGGTGCACTTCCAGCAGCGGCTCGGCCACCTCGTTGACGGTGGGCCGCACGCCGAGGCTGGCCACGCCAGGCCAGGCGCACTCGCCCTCGCCCAGCCCCACCCGTACCGCGAAGATGCCGTGGATCGGACTGATCCGCTCGCGCAGGTGGATGTTGGCGGTGGGATAGCCGAGCGTACGTCCGAGCTGCTTGCCGTATTCGACCTTCCCTTCGATCACGAACGGCCGTCCGAGCAGCGGCGCGGCGGCGGCAAAATTCCCCTCTGCCAGCAGCTCGCGCACCCGGGTGGCCGAAACACGCTGTTCGTCGAACTGCACCGGCGCCATGGTGCGCGCCACGAAACCGCCGTCTGCTCCCATCCGCTCAAGCAGGGCCACGTCGCCAGCGCGCCGATGGCCAAAGCGGAAGTCGCCGCCTACCCACACCTCACGGGCGGCCAGGCGCTGCTCGAGGATCTGATGCACGAATGCCTCGGCCGACATCGCCGCCAGCGCAGCGTTGAACCGCAGCAGCAGCGCGTGCTGCATGCCGGCAGCATCGAAACCGAGCAGCTTCTCGCGGACGCTGGAAAGCCGTGGCAGCGGCTCGCTGGAAAAGTACGCTCGCGGCAACGGCTCGAAGCTCACCACCACCGGATCGAGCTGAAGCTCCTGCGCGCGGTCGCGCACCTGGGCCAGCAGAGCCTGGTGTCCACGGTGCAGGCCGTCGAAGGCGCCGATCGCGACGACGGTGCCGCGCTGAGCCAGACAGGGGCCCGCGACATCCCTTGAGAGCTTGATCATCGCGCCAGTATACCGGCCCCGCGCCGGCACTTGGACCCGCCCGCCGGCACCGACACGCGGCGCCAGACCGGGGGTCAACTGCCACGAAGGTCTCGCATGCGGAAACCGCATACAAACAGACTGGCGAGGTAGCTGGTGCCACCCGCCCCCACCAGCACGGCCAGATGCCACACGCGCGTCCACTTCGGTGCATCGGTCCAGTCCGGCCAGAGCCACAGGCCCGCCAGCAGCACCGCGATCATCACGCCGCAGGCCAGCCCCAGCCGCATCAGGTGGACCAGCCAGCCCGGCTGGCGCTGATAGACGCCGCTGCGACGCAACCAGCGCCAGAGCAGGCCGAGATTGACGTAGCTGGCGACGGCGCTGGCCATCCCCAGCGCCATGTGCAGGCCGGGAATCTGTGCCAGCGCCTCCAGCCACGGGCCCTGCTTCTGTGCCGGTGTCGCCCAGAGGAAGAACAGCAGGGCCAGGCAGAGCGCATTGAGCACCATGTTGGCGATCAGCGACGCGACCCCGGCCTTCACCGGCGTGCGCGTGTCCTGCCGGGCGTAGAAGGCAGGCAGCAGCACCTTGACCAGCGCGAACGCCGGCAGGCCGAAACTGAGCGCAGTGATCGACAGCGTCGCCATGCGCGTGTCGAATGCCGTGAACTGGCCGTGCTGGAACAGCGTCGCCACCAGCGGCTCGGCCAGCAGCATCAACCCGAACATCGCCGGCACCGCGATCAGCAGCGTGATCCGCAGCCCCCAGTCCAGCGCGCGCGAGAACCCGGCGTGATCGGTGGTCACGTGGTGGCGCGACAGCGAGGGCAGGATCACGGTACCCAGCGCCACGCCGAACACGCCCAACGGCAGTTCGAGGAAACGATCCGCCTGCGACAGCCAGCTCTGCGAACCGACCAGCAGCAGCGAGGCGATCACCGTATCGAACAGCAGATTGATCTGCGCGACCGACGAGCCGAACAGGGTCGGCACCATCAGCCGCATGATCCGCCGCACCTCGGGGTGGCGCCAGCCCCATCGCGGCAGCGTGAGCAGGCCCAGCTGGTGCAACGCCGGCAGCTGGAACAGCAACTGCAGCACACCCGCGGCCATGATGGCCCAGCCCATCGCCAGGATCGGCGTCTGCAGGCGCGGCGCGAGCCACAGGGCACCGGCGATCATGCACAGGTTGAGGATCACCGGCGTCAGTGCGGGCAGCCCGAAGCGGTGGAAGCTGTTCAGTGCGCCCCCCGACAGCGCGGTCAGCGAGACGAACAGCAGGAACGGGAACGTCAGCCGCAGCAGTTGCACCGTGAGCTCGAACTTGCGCGGCTCGTCCAGCGCGCCGGGCGAGAACAGCGTCGTCACCTGCGGCGCGAAGATGATCCCGAGCGCGGTGATCACCAGCAGCACGCCGCCCAGGGTGCCCGCCACCCGCCCCATCAGCTCCTTCAACTGCGCAGGCGTACCGCGCTCCTTCACTTCGGTGAACACGGGCACGAACGCCGTGGAGAACGAACCCTCGGCAAACAGGCGGCGCATGAAGTTGGGGATGCGGAACGCCACCCAGAACGCATCGGTCGCGGCGTTTGCGCCGAAGGCCGCGTTGATCGACATGTCGCGCACCAGCCCGAGCACGCGCGAAATCATGGTCATGCTGCTGAAAGACAGCAGCCCTCGTAACATGCTGGGGGACTTCATGCGGCGGAGATCTTCCTGCGGTGGTCGTGCGCACCCGCCACGGCGGGCGGAAGCGCCGCATAGTCTGACAGCCGAAGGGGGCGAGTTGGCAGCACGCTTGTGGCACAATAGCGGAGATGGTCGCGCCGATTCGCCCGGTTTCGGGTGTTCACACCCACGGCACGCACTCACCCAGCACGCGCTAAGCGGTTGACGCCATAGAGCATTGACCGCATAATTGCGCGTCTTTTTTCCAACACACGTATTTCCGGAGTTCTACCTTGGCCAACATCAAGTCCGCGAAGAAGCGCGCGCGCCAGTCCGAGCAGCGCCGCCTGCGCAACGTCAGCGCCCGCTCCATGGTCCGCACCGCCCTGAAGAAGGTCGTCAAGGCCATCGAGGCCAAGGACAAGGCGGCTGCCGTGGAAGCGTTCGCCGCCGCCCAGCCGGTGATGGATCGCTACGCATCGCGCGGGCTGATCCACAAGAACAAGGCCGCTCGCCACAAGAGCCGCCTCAACGCGAAGATCCGCGAGCTGGCATAAGCCCCGCCCTCTTCGGTTGGAAAGAAAAAGCCGGCGCATGCGCCGGCTTTTTTGTGGCTTGGGATTTTATCCCGATCCCCGGCCGGAACCGGGGACGGAAAGTCCCGGCGGCTGATCAGCGCGCCGGATCCTCGCCGCGCAGGCGGACGTCGCCCGGCAGCATGTCCGGGCGCTGGTCGTCGCGGGCCTCGCGCTGCGACTCGAAAAAGCGCTGAACCTGCTGGCAGACCGCCAGGGTGTTCTCCCGCGCGATCGCCGATACCACGAACCACGGCTGCTTCCACTCGAGCCGCTGCACGATCGCCTCGGCCGCGGCCTGGCGTTCGTCCTGCGGCAGCACATCGGCCTTGTTCATCACCAGCCACCGAGGCCGCTCGAGCAGCTGCGGGTCGAACTTGAGCAGCTCCTGCTCGATGGCGTGCACCTGCTCCACCGGGTCCGTGCCGTCGATCGGGGCCATGTCCACGATGTGCAGCAGCAGGCGAGTGCGCGACACGTGCCGAAGAAACTGGATGCCCAGGCCGGCGCCATCGGCTGCGCCCTCGATCAGGCCAGGGATATCGGCAATCACGAAGCTCTGGTCGGTGCCCAGACTGACCACGCCCAGGTTGGGATGCAACGTCGTGAACGGGTAGTCGGCGACCCGCGGCGTCGCCGCCGATACCGCACGGATGAAGGTGGACTTGCCGGCGTTGGGGAAACCGAGCAGGCCGACGTCAGCCAGCAGCTTCAGCTCCAGCTTCAGCTCACGCACTTCGCCCGGCACGCCGGGCGTCGATTTGCGTGGCGCGCGGTTGACCGAGCTCTTGAAGTGGATGTTGCCCAGGCCGCCCTTGCCGCCTTCGGCCACCAGCAGGCGCTGACCGTGCTGGGTGAGATCGCCGATGGTTTCGTCGGTGTCCACGTTGGTGACCACCGTGCCGATCGGCACGCGCACCACGGTGTCCTCGCCGCCTTTGCCGTACATCTGGCTGCCCATGCCGTTCTGACCGCGCTGGGCCTTGAAGCTGCGCTGGTGGCGAAAGTCGATCAGGGTGTTGAGGCCCTCGTCCGCCACCAGCCAGACCGAGCCCCCGCCACCGCCATCGCCACCGTCCGGACCGCCAAAGGGGATGAATTTCTCGCGACGGAAGCTGATGCAGCCGTTGCCACCGTCCCCGGCCATAACCTTGATCACTGCTTCATCGATGAATTTCATGGGGGGAGTCCAGAGTGGAAACGGAAACGGAAACGGAAACGGAAACGGCAAAAGTCTAGCGGGAACCGCCGGGGCGGCTGCGCGCGCTCGCGCGGGACGCCAGAAAACAAAAGCCCCGCCGAAGCGGGGCCTTCGCAGATCGCGACGATCCGGGCTTAGGCCGGGATGACGTCGACGAAGCGGCGGTTCTTCTCGCCGCGGACCTTGAACTGCACGGTGCCGTCAACCAACGCGAACAGCGTGTGGTCGCGACCCAGGCCAACGCCGGTGCCCGGATGGAACTGGGTGCCGCGCTGACGCACGATGATGTTGCCTGCCTCGATGGCCTGGCCGCCGTAGATCTTCACGCCGAGGTACTTCGGGTTCGAATCGCGACCGTTGCGGCTGGAACCTACGCCTTTTTTATGTGCCATGACTCAATGCTCCAGTTGCTCAGGCGTTGATGCCCGTGATTTCCACTTCGGTGAAGTGCTGACGATGTCCCTGCTGCTTCTTGTGGTGCTTGCGGCGGCGGAACTTGATGATGCGGATCTTGTCCGCACGGCCGTGCTTGCGCACGGTGGCGCTGACGGTGGCGCCGGATACCAGGGGCGCGCCCACGGTGATCGACTCGCCTTCGCCCACCAGCAGAACTTCGTCGAAGCTCACGGTGGCGCCTTCGTCGGCGGTCAGCAGCTCCACGCGCAGGACGTCGCCCTGCTGCACGCGGTACTGCTTGCCACCGGTCTTGATGACTGCATAACTCATGGGATGGTCCCTTCTGTCGTTATTCTCTTGGGTTCCCCCGGAGCGATGATCTGCTGCGGCGGACTCAGGATTATAGCGATCGCTCATCCGGCTGGTCAATCATTGACCACACGTGGCCGCAACCGGCCCGGCGGCTCACTTGGCAGCGTTCGGCGCCGACGTGCCCGGCGCAGGCGCCGGCGCCGCTGCTGGACAGCGGCCCTGCCCGCTGATGGTGCCCTTTTTCTGCAGCTCGGCCACCATTGCCTGGCCGCGCTCGCTGCCCCACTGCTGGCCGGCCTTCATGGCCTCGGCCATGGCGGCGGGCATTTCGGAGATCACCTTTCGCCCCAGGGGCGAGCGGTAGAACTTCAGCAGCCCCTCCACCTCCTGCCCGGTGAAATGACGCTGGTAGATCGGCACCATCCGCCGGGTGAGTTCCTCGATGCCCTTGTCGTCGAGGAACCCGTTCCAGTAGCTGGCCGGCACGCACGGGAGCTGCTGCCCCATCATGCCAGCCATCTGCGCATTCATCTGGCCGAACATGCGGCCCACGCCGAAAACCTCCATCAACGTGCGCACCTGCTTTTCGCTGGGCTGCGCGGCCAGCGAAGTCGTCGAAGCAAGCGCCAGCAGCACGCCCAGGGCGCCGATCCAGCCGCGGATACGTGGATTCTTCATGCGTGTCTCCAAGGGACAACCGGCCGTCGAGGCGGGCATTTAGCCACAGCGGGGGCAGTGGTCAAACCCGGCGCGCGGAAGCGGGGCGGGTGACAAAGCAGCGCGGCACCGGAAGGCGCCGGCAGGGCATTGGTATAGTGATCGGCCTCCCCCATATCTCGGCGCGATGGACACCATTCGCATTCGCGGCGCACGCACGCACAATCTCAAGAACGTCGACCTGGACCTGCCGCGCGATCAGCTGATCGTGATCACGGGTCTGTCCGGCTCGGGCAAATCCTCGCTGGCCTTCGACACCATCTATGCCGAAGGCCAACGCCGTTACGTCGAGTCGCTCTCGGCGTATGCGCGACAGTTCCTGTCGATGATGGAGAAGCCCGACGTCGATCATATCGAAGGGCTGTCGCCGGCGATTTCGATCGAGCAGAAGTCGACTTCCCACAACCCCCGTTCGACCGTCGGCACGATCACCGAGGTCTACGACTACCTGCGCCTGCTCTACGCGCGCGTCGGCACGCCGCGTTGCCCCGATCACGGCATTCCGCTTGAGGCGCAGACGGTCAGTCAGATGGTCGACGCCACGCTGGCGATGGACCCCGAGAAGCGCCTGATGCTGCTGGCGCCGGTGATCCGCGAGCGCAAGGGCGAACACGTGCAGGTGTTCGACCAGCTGCGCGCGCAGGGCTTTGTGCGTGCCCGCGTTGATGGCGCGGTCTATGACCTGGACGCGGTGCCGCCGCTGACCCTGCGCCAGAAGCACACCATCGAGGTAGTGATCGATCGCTTCCGGCCGCGCGAGGACATCAAGCAGCGGCTGGCCGAATCATTCGAGACGGCGCTTCGCCTGGGCGACGGGCTGGTGATCCTGGCGGACATGGATCACACCGACCAGCCGGACCAGATGCTTTCGTCGCGCTACTCGTGCCCGGTCTGTGACTACTCGTTGCCGGAGCTCGAGCCGCGACTGTTTTCGTTCAACTCGCCGGTCGGCGCCTGCCCCAGCTGCGACGGCCTGGGCGTGACCCAGGTGTTCGACGCGGCGCGTGTGGTCGGGCACCCGGAGCTGCCGCTCTCGCGCGGCGCCATCCGCGGCTGGGACAGGCGCAACCCGCATTACTTCCAGATGCTGCTGTCGCTGGCGGCGCACTACGGCTTCGATGTAGACGCCACCTGGGACAGCCTGCCCGCGGCGACTCAGAAGGCCGTGCTGTACGGCAGCGGCAAGGATCGCATTGCCTTCCGCTACCTCACCGAGCGTGGCGGCAAGGTCACCCGCGAGCATCCGTTCGAAGGGATTCTTCCGAACCTGGAACGTCGCTACAAGGAAACCGAATCGGCCGCCGTGCGCGAGGAGTTGTCCAAGTACATCAGCGATCAGCCCTGCCCCGCCTGCGACGGCCAGCGGCTAAATCGCTCTGCACGCAACGTGTTCGTGGCCGATCATGCGCTGCCGTCGCTGACCCACCGCTCGATCGACGACTCGCTGGCGTTCTTCGAGACGCTCACGCTGACCGGCTGGCGCGGCGAGATCGCCGTGAAGATCGTCAAGGAGATCCGCGAGCGGCTGACTTTCCTCAGTGACGTCGGCCTGAACTACCTCACGCTCGACCGCACGGCGGACACGCTATCCGGCGGAGAGGCGCAGCGCATCCGCCTGGCCAGCCAGATCGGCGCAGGCCTGGTCGGCGTGATGTACGTGCTCGACGAGCCGTCGATCGGCCTGCACCAGCGCGACAACGAGCGGCTGCTCGGCACGCTGACGCGCCTGCGCGACCTCGGCAACACGGTGATCGTGGTGGAGCATGACGAGGACGCCATCCGCATGGCCGACCACGTGCTCGACATCGGCCCGGGTGCCGGCGTGCACGGCGGCGAGGTGGTGGCGCAGGGCAGCGTGGAAGACATCCTCGCCTCGCCGCGCTCGGTCACCGGCCAGTTCCTCTCCGGCAAGCGCGCGATCGAGGTTCCCGAGAAGCGCCGCCAGCCGATCGACAAGGCTTCGTGGCTGCACCTCAGGGGCGCCAGCGGAAACAACCTGAAGAACGTCGACCTGGCCATCCCTGCCGGCCTGTTCACCTGCGTGACCGGCGTGTCGGGCTCGGGCAAGTCGACCCTGGTCAACGACACCCTGTTCCGCCTCGCCGCGATGGAATTGAACGGCGCCGGCACGCCTCCGGCGCCGCATGCGTCGGTGTCGGGCATGGACCTGTTCGACAAGGTGGTGGACATCGACCAGTCGCCGATCGGACGCACGCCGCGTTCCAACCCGGCCACCTATACCGGGCTGTTCACCCCGTTGCGCGAGATGTTTGCGCAGGTGCCCGAAGCGCGCTCGCGTGGCTACACGCCCGGCCGCTTCAGCTTCAATGTGCGCGGCGGTCGCTGCGAGGCGTGCGAAGGCGACGGCATGATCAAGGTGGAGATGCATTTCCTGCCTGACGTCTACGTGCCCTGCGACGTGTGCCACGGCAAGCGCTACAACCGCGAGACGCTGGAGATCCTCTACAAGGGCCACACCATCGCCGACGTGCTGGACATGACGGTGGAAGATGCCTTGAAGCTGTTCGAGAACGTGCCCAGCGTGGCGCGCAAGCTCGACACGCTGCGTGCGGTGGGGCTGGATTACATCAAGCTCGGGCAGAGCGCGACCACGCTCTCGGGCGGCGAGGCGCAGCGCGTGAAGCTCTCCAAGGAGCTGTCCAAGCGCGACACCGGCCGCACCTTGTACATCCTGGACGAACCCACCACCGGCCTGCACTTCCACGACATCGAGCAGCTGCTGGACGTGTTGCACCAGCTGGTCGACCAGGGCAATACGGTGGTGGTGATCGAGCACAACCTCGACGTGATCAAGACCGCCGACTGGATCGTCGATCTGGGCCCCGAAGGCGGCTCCGGTGGTGGGCGCATCCTGGTTTCCGGCACGCCGGAGACCGTCGCCGCAACGGCGGGCTCGCACACGGGCCACTTCCTGGCACCGCAACTTGCCGCCACGAAGGCCAGCAAGGGCAAGCGTGCGGGTGAGGTCGGCAAGCGCGTGAAGGCAGCCACCAAGCACATCGCCTCGGCCGACAAGCATCGCCCGATGCCGAGGAAGAAGCGCTCGTGACGGCCGGCGAGAAAAGCAAGCCCGCGCGTCGTCCGCGCGCGCCCAAGGCTGCGCCAGCAACGCCCGATGTGCCACCCGCGGCAGATCCGGCGATGACGGCGCCCGCGCCGCCGGCAGAGCTTTTCGTCGCCCGCATGGACGTGCGCTGGCGTGACCTGGACGCGTTCAACCACGTCAACAACGCCACCTACCTCACCTATCTCGAGGAAGCGCGACTGCAGTGGTTGCGGCACGTCCCGGGGCCGTGGTTCGACGAGCGGTCGATGCCGGTACTTGCTGCCAGCACACTCAACTATCGCTCGCCGATCGCCTGGCCCGGCCAACTGGCGATCGCGCTGTACTGCACCCGCCTCGGCACCACCTCGCTGACACTCGCCCACCGCATCGTCGACGCACAGGACAGCACGCGTCTGTACAGCGACGGCCAGGTGGTGATGGTCTGGATGGATCCCACCAGCGGCAAGCCGGTGGCGCTGCCACAGGCGATCCGCGACGCTGCCGCGGGCGCTTGAACGGCCGGGACGAGCTCGTGGGGTTGGCCCCGCATCCGCACGGATGTGTGCGCTTCATCGACGCTCGGTAAGATCGTCGTTCCCCCCACGAAAGGAGTTCGACCGTGCGCAAGACACTGCTGGCCATCTGCCTGCTCGGCGCGTTCGCCGGTACCGCCACCGCCGCCCAGCCGAACGAACTGACGCTGTACCGCAGCGACGACGCCTCGTTGTTCGGCAACGATGGGGCGCCGGTGCAGGCCGGCTATGCCCTGGTGCGCGAGCAGCGCACCCTGCAGCTGGACAAGGGCGTGCAGGACGTGGCGCTGGGGGGCCTGCCCCGCTACCTCGACCCGGAGGCACTCACCCTGGAGGTTCCGGGCGGCAGCGTGCAGGTTCTCTCGCAGCGACTGCACCTGGCGCAGGGCGCCGACGCGCTGGTCGGTGACCTGCTGGGCCGCCAGGTCGATGTGCTGGCCAACGACGGACAGACCCTGGCGACAGGCAAGCTGGTTTCCGCTCGCGACGGTGCGCTGCAGATCCGCCAAGGCGACAACACGCTGGTGTTTCGCGACTACACCGCCGTACGGGTGGCCGGCGACGTCGACAGTGGCGCGCGACTGAACCTGCGGGTGGACGCCGCCAAGGCCGGAACCACCGATGCCCGCCTGAGCTATGTCACCGCTGGCATGGGCTGGCGCGCGTCCTACGTCGGCACCCTTGGCGAGGGCGGGAGCTGCAGACTGGCGCTGCAGTCGCGCGCCAGCGTGGCCAACCGCAGCGGCAGCGACTGGCATGACGCCATGCTGACCCTGATCGCCGGCGAGCCGCAGCTGACCAAGCCGGGCGCGGCGGCGCCGATGATGGCGATGGCGTTCCGCGGCAAGAGCGCGGCGCAGGACATGCCTGAAGCCTCCGCTCTGGCCGACTACCGCAGCTATCGGCTGAGTGCCCCGGTCGATCTGCCCGATGGCACCGTGAGCCTGTTGCCGCTCTACCGCGCGCACGACCTCGCCTGCACCCGGACCGCCCTGTACGAGGTCGGCAACGCTTACCAGCCGCCACAGCCGATGACCAATCCGTCGGTGATGTCCGAAGGCTCCTCAGCCATCACCAGCATGCTCGAATTCCGCGCGTTCGATGCGCTGCCGGCGGGCTATCTCCGGGTGCTGGCGCGCGATGCCCGCGGCGCGGCGCAGATCGTCGGCGAAAGCCGCATCGAGGACACGCCCAAGGGCGGTGACGTGGTGGTCACCCTTGGCAACGTGTTCGACCTGCGGGCCAAGCGCGAACGCACCGCGTTCGAGGTCAACCAGAAAGGGCGCGCCATGAACGAAGCGTTCCGCGTCACCCTGAGCAACGCCGGCGACAGCGCCCGCACGGTGACGGTGCGAGAGCACCCCTCGCGCTGGCGCGAGTGGAAGCTGGCCTCCTCCAGCGTCGCGCCCAGCAAGGTTTCGCCGGACACACTCACCTTCAAGGTAGAGGTGCCGGCCGGTGGCGAGACCACACTCGACTATGCCGTGCGCTACACCTGGACCGCCGACGATCAGCCGCAATAAGGACGCTGCCATGCTCAAGCTCATCCGCCACGACGCCATCGTCGAGATCAACCTGGCCCGGCCGCCGGTCAACGCGCTCGACCTCTCGCTGTTGCGTGATCTGCGCCAGGCACTGCACGAGGCGCCGGCCACCGGCGCGCGGGGCATCGTGCTGTCCGGGGCACAAGGCATGTTTTCAGCCGGCGTCGACGTGCCGGCGCTGATGGGGCGCGAGCGCGACGAGGTGCGCGCGTTCTGGCGCGAGTTCTTCGCCGTGGGCGCGGCACTGGCGCGGTCGCCGGTGCCGGTGGTGGCGGCGATCACCGGGCACAGCCCGGCCGGTGGCGCCGTGCTCGCGCTGTTCTGCGATTACCGGGTGATGGCCGAGGGGCCGTTCAAGATCGGGCTCAATGAAGTGCAGGTTGGGCTGAGTGTGCCCGACTGCATCCAGCTGGCGCTGCGTCGGGTGGTGGGAGCGTATCGTGCCGAGCGGCTGATGGTCTCCGGCAGCATGATCGAATCGGCCGAGGCGCTTGCTCTCGGGATGGTCGACGAGCTCACTGGCGTGGAGCAGGTCACCACCCGTGCCCTGCATTGGCTGACCGAACTGCTGAAGCTGCCCGAACACGCGATGCTCGCCACGCGCGCGCTGGCGCGGGCCGATCTTGCCGAGGCATACCGCGACATTGACCAACTGCCGCTGGATGATTTCGTGAACGGCTTCTTCCACCCGCACACGCAGGCCGTGTTGCAGGGCCTGGTGGCACGACTGAAGAAAAAATGATGCGCGGCCGGCCGCGGCTCAGTCCGAGCCACGTGCCACCGGCCGCGACCCGTCGCTGATCCAGCCACTCCACGAGGGCGGGTAGAGGCGAGAGCCGGCAAGGCCCGCATGCTCCATCGCCAGCACGTTGTGGGCCGCGGTCACGCCGGAGCCGCACATGTGCACGACCGTCTCCGGCGGACGTTCGCCCAGCAGCGCGAGCCATTCCCTACGCAGTGCCTCGGCGGGTTTGAAGCGGCCTTCCGCACCCAGGTTCAGTGCGAACGGCCGGTTGAGTGCGCCCGGGACGTGACCTGCCACGGTGTCGATCGGTTCCACCTCGCCGCGATAGCGCGGCTCGGCGCGCGCGTCCACCAGCAAGCCAGCTGCGGCGGCCGCGGCGGCGCCGGCGTGGTCCACGCTCGCGTGCGGGTCAGGCTTCAGCACCACCGGCCCGGACGCGCGAGCGGCCTGGTCGCCGGTGGCCAGCGACAGTCCGGCTGCCTTCCACGCGGCCAGGCCACCATCCAGTACCGCCACCTCGCGCACGCCGCCCAGGCGCAGCAGCCACCACAGGCGCGCGGCGGCAAGCGCACCCCCGGCCGCGTCATAGCACACCACCTGCATGCGCGGTCGCCAGCCCCAGCGAGCAAGATGGGCTGACAGCGCCTGCAATGACGGCAGCGGGTGGCGCCCCAGCCCCTCGTGCTGACGCGACAGGTCCGACAGATCCTGATCCAGGTCCGCGTACACGGCGCCGGGAATATGGCCGGCGAGAAAGTCCCGTCGGCCCTGCCCGGGATCGGCGAGATCGAAGCGGCAGTCGACGATCAGCAGCTCGCTTGGAGGGATCGCAGCAACGTCGGCGGCGTCGATCAGCGTGGTCTTGAGGCTCATGCGCGGCCCATCCTCTGCAACATGTTGTGCAGCATCGCGGCGGTGGCGCCCCAGATGCGATGCCCGCCATGCACGAACTCCACCATCGGGCGCTGGTGGCCACGATATTCCATCGTGTAGCGACGCAGGTTGGCCGGGTCGAGGAAAAACGCCAGCGGCACCTCGAACACCTCGGCCACTTCGTCCGGCGCAGGCGCCACCGGCGCATGTTCGGCGATGCGCGCCACCACCGGCGTCACGCAATAGCCGCTGATCGTCTCGAACACGTCGAGATATCCCAGCGGACTGACCAGACGCGGATCGAGCCCGATCTCCTCTTCGCTCTCGCGCAGGGCGGTGGCGATCGCGTCGCGATCGTCCGGATCGCTGCCGCCGCCCGGGAAGGCGACCTGTCCCGCGTGCGCGGCCAGGTGGGCGGTACGCACCGTCAGCACCACGCGCGGGTCAGCCCCTTCACGCAGGCCGACCAGCACCGCCGCTGGTCGGCGCTCCACATCGCCAAGCAACTGGCGCATGTCGCGATGATTCCAGCCCGGCGGCTGCGGCGGCTCCGCCAGCGGCACCAGAGCCGGCGCGAGCGCGTGCCAGAACCGGTCCATCAGGACACCTTGCGCCCGGGCAGCACCATCTTCATCAGGTACAGGCGCTCGGTATCGGGCATGGTGCCCCAGCGCGCGATCTCCCCCATGGAGCGCTGGCAACCCAGGCAGTAGCCGCGCCCGTCGAGCCGGCAGGTGCCGATGCAGGGAGTAAGCGGGGTGTGCGGGAAAAAGGGGCGCGGATCGATCGACATGGTCAACGATGATACCGCCTGGACGCCGCCGCGATCAGCGCCCGGCGATCCCCAGCAGCTCGATGTCGAACACCAGTGCCTCATTCGGCCCGATACGCGGCAACGCGCCACGCTCGCCGTAGGCCAGCTTCGGCGGAATCACCACCTTCCAGCGATCGCCCACGTGCATGCGCGGAATCACGTCGCGCCAGCCAGGGATGACGCCGCTGATCACGAAGCTGACCGGCGCCCCGTGCGCCCAGGTGCTGTCGAACTCGGTCCCGTCGATCAGCATGCCGCGATAGTTGACCGTGACCTTGCTGTCCACGCTGGGCGTGGCACCGCCCTTGCCCTGCTTGATCACCGCGTATTGCACGCCCGAGGGCAGCTCGACCACCCCCGGTTGGCTGCGGTTGTGCGCCAGGAACTGCGCGCTCTTGCGCGCATTGGTGAGCGCGACTTGCTTGAATTGCGACAGCGCCCGCTGGTGCATCTGGCTTTCGAGCGCCTGAAACTGCGCGCGCATCTCCGCCATGGACACGTCCGGCTGGCGCTTGGCAAAGGCGTCGGCCATCGCGCGCTGCACTGTCGCCAGGTCGACTGCCGGTTCCCCATCGGCGAACTGGCTGCCGATCTGATAACCGATGGCGTAGGACAGCTTGGCCTTGTCGGGGGCGGCCGCTGCCTTGGCGGGCGACTGCTGCGCATGGGCGACGACACCACTCGTCAGCCAGAGCGCCGCGACCAGACCTGCCCACTTTCCCATGCCTTCCTCCAGAGGGACCACCACGCCCCATGCTAAGTGCTTCGCGCTCACGGCGCAGCGCTGCGGGGCCACACGCTCCCGCTGAGAGTGCCGCTGGCGGGAAAGGTTCCCGCTGCTACCATCCGCGGTTTTGCTGCTGCAGGGTTTCCCCATGGCCTATCGCAATCTCGAGATCGCCGACCGCGGCGCCGTCCGCACGATCACCGTCGCCCGCCCGGACAAGCTCAACGCCCTCAACCGCGACACCCTCGTCGAGCTCACGCTGGCTTTCACCCAGGCCGCGCAGGAGGAGAGCGTGCGTGCCATCGTGCTCACCGGCAGCGGCGACAAGGCATTCGTGGCCGGCGCAGATATCGCGGAGATGAGCGACTACACGCCGATCCAGGCGCAGTCGTTCTCGCGCACCGGGCAGAAGCTGATGAGCCTGATCGAGCGCCTGGGCAAGCCGGTGGTCGCCCGAATCCAGGGCTTCGCCCTCGGCGGCGGCATGGAGCTGGCGATGGCCTGCCACCTGCGCGTCGCCAGCGAGAAGGCCAGGTTCGGGCAGCCGGAGATCAACCTGGGGCTGATTCCCGGCTTCGGCGGCACCCAGCGCCTGCTGCGCCTTGCCGGCCGGGGTGCCGCGCTGGAGCTGTGCCTCACGGGTGCGACGATTCCCGCGCAACGCGCGTACGACCTGGGCATCGTGACCCGCCTCGTGGCGCCGGAGGCGCTGGACGAAGCCGTCACGGCACTGGCCGACCAGCTGGCCGCCGCCGCACCGCTGGCTGCCGCAGGGATCCTCGACGCGGTGCTGCAGGGCGGCGAGAGCTCACTGGATCAGGGGCTGGAATTCGAGACCCAGGGCTTCGCCCTGATCTTCTCCAGCGAGGACATGCGCGAGGGCACGCGAGCCTTCCTCGACAAGCGCAAGCCTACCTTTACCGGCCGCTGAGCACTCGGCCACGCGGCACCCGCGTCGGCGCCACCGCCGGCGCGGTGGCTCCAGCCCTGGCTAATGCGCGGGAGGCTGCGGATCGGCTACGCCGACAGCCTCAGTGGTGGCCCTCGCCGTATTTTTTCTCGCCCGCGGTCACCGCGATATCCAGCCGATTTTCCGGCGGTGCCAAGGGGCACGTGGCGAACGGCGTGAATGCGCAGGGCGGGTTGTAGGCGCGGTTGAAGTCCAGCACGACGGTACCCGGGCGGGTCACGCCGCCGGCGGGCAGCGCCGCGTAGAAGAAGCGCGCGGCGCCATAGGTCTCCTTTCCCGACGTACGGTCGGCGATCACGAAAAACAGCTCGCCGCCCGGCTCCTCCTGGTATGGCCGCAGTTCGAACGTTCGCCCGTCGCGCTGGAACACGGCCTTGCCCGGCACGTCCACGGCGTCGATGGTGCCGATCACCGAGCCGATCTCCAGTTTCTCCGGCGGCACGAACGGAACCCACTGCGCCTCGATGCGCCATTGCGGATCGATCGGGAACGACTCGATGCCGCGGAAACCGGTGCGCGTAGCGGCGTTCGCGTCCTTCACGCGCAGCGCCTTGCGGCCATCCCGGTCGATCACGTAGAAGCTGGCGGTGCCGAAACGCACGGTGGTGGGAGCGGCATCGCCGGTGGCGTGCATGTCATCGATCAGCGGCGCCTGCGCCACGTCCTTGCCATCCACGGTTGCACCGCTGCCCGGTGCGAGCTGGATGCCGACAGCTCCGTCGTCGCCGACGTGCACGACGCCCAGGTGTGCCGGACCCGCGGCCAGCACGACGTCATTGTCCGCGGCGCTGCCGACGCGGTTGTCTCCCGCGCGCAGCCACTCCAGCCCGATCAGGCTCAGCCAGCCGTCCGGCGCGGTCAACCCGGCGAGCCGCTGCGCACGCCATTGCTCCACCTGCTGCACCACGTCTTGGCGACTGGATCCTTGGGAGGAAGAAACATCGGCAGCGTGCAAGGGCAGGACTCCGGCGATCAGGGCAAGGGCGAGCGGGACGCGACGCATCATCAGGCGGGCAACCGGCAACGGGGGAATCACCAGTATGTCGGTGCCCGCACGGACGCGGCAACTGCCGAGGGTCAGCGCCCGCGCAGGAACAGCTTGTCGAGGTCGCCGAGGCCAAGCTGCGTCCAGGTCGGACGGCCGTGGTTGCACTGGCCGGAGCGCTCGGTTGCCTCCATCTCGCGCAGCAGGGCGTTCATCTCCGGAATCGACAGCCGCCGCCCCGCGCGCACCGAGCCGTGGCAGGCCATGGTCGACAGCAGTTCGTTTTCCAGCTCCTGCAGGCGCCGCGAGCTGCCGTGCTGGGCCAGTTCGGCGAGCACATCGCGGGTGAGCTGGGCGACATCGGCGCCTTCCAGCAACGCCGGAATGCGCCGCACCACCACTGCCGAAGGGCCACCGCGCGACAGCTCCAGACCCCACGCCGCCAGCGCCTCGGCGTGCTCCTCGGCAGCGGCCGCTTCGCGTGCGCTGACCGCCAGGCTCAGCGGCACCAGCAGGACCTGCGAGCGCAGCTGATTTCCCGCGCGGGCGTGCTTGAGCTTTTCGTACGTGATGCGCTCGTGCGCCGCATGCATGTCCACCAGCACCAGGCCGTGCTCGTTCTCGGCCAGCACATAGATGCTCTTGAGCTGGGCCAGGGCGAAGCCCAGTGGCGGCGCCTGGGCGGGATCGTCCGACGCCATCGATGGCTGCGACCAGCCCTCGCCCCGGGCGGGAGATTCGCTGCCGAACAGCGCCGCATAGTCGCCCAGCGGCTGATCCCGCACGCCCAGACTCAAGCGGCTCTGGCTGGCATGCACCGGCCAAGCGACGGAACCGATGCCCGCCGCGGCAGGGACGCCCGCCGCACTCGCGCTCGCAACCGGCCCAGGCTCCGCGGTCATCGCTGCCTGACCGGCGCGGGTCTGCGCCAGCGCTTCGTGCAGGCTGCGGAAAAGGAAGTCGTGCACCAGGCGCTGCTCGCGGAAACGAACCTCGTGCTTGGCCGGATGCACATTGACGTCGACGCCGACCGGATCCAGTTCCAGGTACAGCACGAAGGCCGGGTGGCGCCCGTGGAACAGCACGTCCGCATAAGCCTGACGCACCGCATGGGCGACCACGCGATCGCGCACCAGACGACCGTTGACGTAGAAGTACTGCGAATCGGGCTGTCCGCGCGAGGCGGTCGGCAGGCCCACCCAGCCGGACAGCCGCAGCCCCGCCGCGGCGTGTTCGATGCGCAGGCTGTGCTGCGGAAAGGTCTCGCCCAGCACGTCGGCGACGCGAACCAGCGCGGCCTGCTCGTCGCGTGCCGCTTTCCAGACCCGTACCGGCCTGCCGTTGTGGCTGAGCCGGAACTCCACCGCGCCGCGGGCCAGCGCGAGCGACTTCAGCAGATCATCGATATGCGCGAATTCAGTACGTTCGGCGCGCATGAACTTGCGCCGCGCGGGCACGTTGTAGAACAGATCGCGGACCTCCACGCTGGTGCCCTGCGGGTGCTGCGCGGGGCGTGCATCCTGCAGCCGGCCGCCATCCACCTCGATGCGGAACGCCGCGTCCGCGCCTTGCGCGCGCGATGTCAGCGCGAAGCGGGCGACCGACGACACCGACGCCAGCGCCTCGCCGCGAAACCCCATGCTGGCGACATGCTCCAGATCGTCGAAACTGCCGATCTTGCTGGTGGCGTGGGAGGCGACTGCCAACGGCAGTTCATCCGGCGCGATGCCGGTGCCGTCGTCGCGCACGCGGATCAGCCGCGCCCCGCCCTGCTCGATGTCCACCTCGATACGGGTGGCGCCGGCGTCGAGGCTGTTCTCCACCAGCTCCTTCACCACGGAAGACGGGCGCTCGATCACCTCGCCAGCGGCGATCTGGTTGATCAGGTCGGGGGGAAGCACGCGGATGACAGGCATCCGCGTAGCTTAAGCGAGCGAGGTGCCGATCGAGAAGGAAACCACTGCGGACGTGCCGCGGGCGTTGATCAGCCGGCGGGGATCGCCAGCACTGCACCGGCGCGGACGGTGTCGTCGCTCATGCCGTTGGCGCTCTTGATGGCGCCGACGCTTACGCCGTATTGGCGCGCGATGCTGCCGAGGCTTTCGCCACGACTGACGCGATGCAGGTCGCGCACTGCCGCGTCGGCCCGCGCATCGACCGAGGCGACGGAGGCCTTGCTGTCCGGCCGCGGCTGGGTGGCGGCAAGCATCGCTCCACTGCGGCGCGCCGCCTCCGCGGCGAACCAGGTGCCCGGCGGCGGCGTGGCCTCGAAATAATTGCGCACGCCGCCCATCACCGCCTGTGCCAGTTCCGTCTGGTGTTCCGGGTCGCGCAGCTTGCGCTCCTCGGCCGGATTGCTGATGAACGCCGTCTCGACAAGGATCGACGGCACGTCCGGCGAGCGCAGCACCACGAAGTTCGCCCGCTCCACGTAACCACGATGCGTGGGGCCGAGATGGGCCAGCGCCTTGAGCACGTTGCCGGCGATCGACTCGCTTGCCTGCATGGCGTAGCCCTGCTGCAGGTCCAGCAAGACGGCGGCGAGGCTGTCGTCCTTATCGTCCAGCGACACGCCGCCGATCAGGTCGGCGCGGTTTTCCCGGTCCGCCAGCCACCGGGCCGCTTCGCTGGTCTTGCCGCGCGGGGACAGAACCCACACGGACGAGCCCTTGGCGTCACCGTTCTTGAAGGCGTCCGCATGGATGGAGACGAACATGTCCGCGTTCTTGTCGCGCGCGATCTGGTAGCGACGCTTGAGCGGAATGAAATAGTCGCTGTCGCGGGTGAGCACTGCCTGCATGCCGGGCTGCTTGTTGATCAGCGCCGCGAGCTGGCGGGCCACCGCGAGCGTGACGTTCTTTTCCTGCGTGCCGCCCGGGCCATGCGCGCCCGGATCATCGCCGCCGTGGCCGGCATCGACCGCCACCACCACCTTTCGCTGGCCGTTCAGTTGCTCGGCTACCTGGCGCAGCGACATCACGTCCCCGTGACCGGATTTGATCGCCGGAGCGGCCTTCATCACCGGCACTGGCGCCGCAGCCACCGACGCGCCCCCGGCGGACGTTGCCGCCGCGTCCGGATACAGATCCAGTACCAGCCGGTAGCCGTAGCTGCCGCTGGGCTTGAGCAGAAAACTTTTCGGCGCGCGATGGCTGTCCGTTTCGGCCACCAGTTGCAGCTGATCGCCCCGGCGCCGCGTGCTGAGGCCGCGGAACAGGCCCTGTGCGGCCGGCGCGGCGAAGCCGGAAGCCAGCCGGTCGCCAGCCAGATCGAGCTGGATGCGGCCGTCGCGTGCGGATGCCTGATAGCGAACCGGCCCGCTGAGATCGAACACCACGCGGGTGTATTCCGGGCCGGCCCACACGCGCGCAGCGCGCACCTCGGCAGCCCCGGCGGACAGCGGCGCGAGTGCCGCAGCCATGGCTGCCAGCGTCACCAGAGCGGGTCGGAAGATGGTTGCCGTCATGCGGGGCATTGAACCGCAGCGAAAACGCTATTGCAAGCAAATTTTCCTTGCATATCCACAACCTGCGGCATATTCGTCAGACGGTCTCCAGATGAGGGGCGCAAGCGGCGCTTTATCAAACGATCCCTGCCCCGCGGGCGCCGGAAATTTCCTTGATAAAACCTGCCCTTGGCAATGCTGCCGGGGCTCTCAAACGGCCGGCGCGAGCCGCCGGGACGTCTGGGCCAGCAGATGCTCGCCGCGGACGCTCCTGGCCAGCAGCCGGACCTGGCGGCCGCTGCCGAGGTACTCCAGCCGCACTTCCACATCCGGCCGCGGAAGGGCGCCGGCGCCGTGCTGGGGCCACTCGATCAGCACCACCGCATCGGGTTCGCCCAATGCCTCGATGCCCAGCCACTCCAGCTCGTCCGCATCGGCAATCCGGTACAGGTCCAGGTGCCAGGCGGTGCCTCGCGACAACGGGTAGGACTCCACCAGGCTGTAGGTGGGGCTCTTGATGCGCTCGCGCACGCCCAGCGACTGCAGCAATGCACGGGCAAACGTGGTCTTGCCGGCGCCGAGGTCGCCGTGCAGGTGGAAGATCGCACCGCCCGCGATCGAGCTGCCCACCGCGGTTGCCAGCGCCGCCGTGACGGCTTCGTCGGCGAGGTCGCATGACAGCTCACGCATGCGCGGGGCCATTGCCCAGCCGGCGCAGCGCGGGCAGCAGGTCGCTTGCCAGCAATCCCCGCTCGCCGGCCACGGCGGCGGTGTCGCCGGCACGCGCGTGCAGCGCCACGCCCATCCGTGCCGCCCGCCAGGCGGTGGCGCCCTGCGCCAGCAGGGCACCGATCACGCCGGTCAGCAGGTCGCCCATGCCACCTGCCGCCATGCCCGGGTTGCCCCAGGGACACACGCCGACCCGCCCATCCGGATGCGCCACCAGGCTTCCGGCTCCCTTCAGCACCACCACCGCGCCGTATTTCCTCGCCAGCTCGCGTGCGGCAGCGAAGCGATCGACCTGCACTGCAGCGATGCTGGTGCCCAGAAGCCGCGCCGCCTCACCCGGGTGCGGGGTCAGCACTGCGGCGCGATCGAAAGTGCGCGGCTCGCGAGCAAGCAGGTTGAGGCCATCGGCATCGAGCACCACCGGCCGGTCCGAATCGAGCGCCGTCAACCACAGCGCATGCCCCCAGGCGCCCTGCCCCAACCCGGGCCCCACGCACAGCACATCGGCGCGCTCGAGTAGCGGTTGCAGCGCCTGCGGTCCGTCGACCCCGTGGGCCATCAACTCCGGCCGCCCCGCATTGAGCGCGACCACATGCGCCTCGCGCGTGGCAACGCTGACCAGCCCGGCGCCGCTGCGCAGCGCCGCCTCGCCGCACAGACGGATCGCGCCGCCCATGCCCTGCTCGCCACCGATCACCAGCAGGTGTCCGTTGTCGCCCTTGTGCGCGCCGCGCTGGCGCACTGGCAGCACCTCCGCGGAAAGCAGCTCCGCATCAGGCTGCTGCGTGTCCCGCAGCGTTCCGGGCAACTGCAACGTCGCCAGTTCCAGCCGACCCACGTGATCGGGCGCCGCACCGGTGTACAAGCCGCGCTTGGCCGCGACGAAGCACACCGTGATCGCCGCGACAATTGCCGCGCCCGGACAATGGCCGTGATCGGCATCGAGCCCGGACGGCACGTCCAGCCCGAGCACCGGGCGGCCACAGGCGTTGAGCTGCTCGATCAGGCGCGCTTCGCCGGTGCCTGGCGCACGGTTCAATCCGCTGCCGTAGAGCGCGTCGACGTGGACATCGGCATCGGGCAATGCAGCGGCCGGATCGAACATCCGCACCCGGCCGCCGACGCGCTCGAACGTTTCGCGGGCCTGCAGGGCGTCACCGTGGGCCTCGGGCGACAGCGCTACCAGATCCACCTCCAGGCCGGCCTCGCGGGCCAGGGCGCCGACCAGATAACCGTCGCCGCCGTTGTTGCCGGGACCACACCAGATCGCCAGATGCCGGGCCTGCGGCCAGTGCCTGCGCAGGCTAGCCAGCGCGGCCGCCGCAGCCCGCCGCATCAGCTCGAAGCCGGGGATGCCGAGCACCTCGATGGCGTGGCGGTCGAGGGCACGCACCTGTTCCACAGTGAACAGTGCGCGCTGGGCAGGGTCGATGTCGGTCATTCGCCGATTATAGGCAGGCCGGCGCAGCCGGCCGCAGCCCTTAAACTAACCGCATGACCACACCGCCACCCCATGCCGTCGACTACGTCGCCCTTGCGCGTTCGATCAAGCAATGGGCGCGCGAACTGGGCTTCGCCGATACCGGCATCAGCGGCGTCGACCTGGGCCGCGACGAACAGCACCTGCAGCAGTGGCTGGCCGACGGCCACCACGGCGAGATGGAGTACATGGCGCGCCACGGCATCAAGCGCAGCCGGCCGCACGAACTCGAACCGGGCACCCAGCGGGTCATCTCCGTGCGCATGGATTACGCGCCCCCGGACATCGGCAGCGCCTGGTCGGTGATCGGCGACGGCGAGCTCGGCTACGTCTCCCGCTACACGCTGGGCCGCGATTACCACAAGCTGATGCGCGGCCGGCTGCAGAAGCTGGCCGAGCGTATCCGTGCCGAGATTGGCGCGTTCGGCCATCGCGCCTACGTCGATTCCGCGCCGGTGCTGGAGAAGGCACTGGCCCGCAATGCCGGACTGGGCTGGATCGGCAAGCACACGGTGCTGATCCATCGCCGCGCCGGTTCGTACTTCTTCCTCGGCGAGCTGTATACCGACCTGCCGCTACCGGTGGATGCGCCGGCCACCGAACACTGCGGCAGTTGCCGTCGCTGCATCGACATCTGCCCGACCCAGGCCATCGTGGCGCCCTATCGGCTCGACGCGCGGCGCTGCATCTCGTATCTCACGATCGAACTCCGGGGCAGCATCCCGGAAGAATTCCGCAAGCCCATGGGCAATCGCATCTTCGGCTGCGACGACTGCCAGCTGGCGTGCCCGTGGAACAAGTTCGCGCAGCAGACCGAAGAGCCGGATTTCGCGCCCCGCCACCAGCTCGACGGAGCGCGCCTGACCGACCTGTTCGGCTGGGGCGAAGAGGAGTTCCTGCGGCGCACCGAAGGCATGGCGATCCGCCGCACGGGCTATCAAGGCTGGCTGCGCAACATCGCCGTGGCGCTGGGCAACGCGCCGCGCTCGGAGGCGGTACTGAGCGCGCTGCGCGCACGTGCCGATCATCCCTCGGCGACGGTGCGCGAGCATGTGGCCTGGGCGCTCGAGCAGCACGCTGGGCCCGGAGATCCGCCATGAACGACCCGTCCAAGCCGATGCCGCGGCTGCACGATGTGCTGGAGGAGCTGCGCCAGCTCGAGCCGATTTTCCACCGCCCCGAACCCGGAGCAGGTCCGGCCGACGGCAGCCGGATCACCGAACCCGGCTTCTGGGAGATCGGCGCGTCTGGTCAGCGCTACAGCCGCGACCACGTGCTCGAGGTGCTGGCAACACGCGCGGCGCATCCCGCGCGTGAATCACTGGCCGCAGATGATTTCAGCTGCCACCCGCTGGCGCCGGGCCTCTACCTGCTGAGCTATCGGCTGCGTCAGGACGAACGCGTCACGCGGCGCACCACGCTGTGGCGGCGCACCGTGGAAGGATGGAAGGCGGTGTATCACCAGGGCACGCCGGTAGCGAGCCCCTAACCGAGGCGCGGGCGCCGTGGCACGCCGCGCGGCAGGACCTCAGGCCGCGGCCATCTGGGTCGGAATGGAGCGATTGGTGTGCGAGATGCCGTTCTTGGCGTCGGCATACACCAGCATCGGCTGGTGCGCCTCGGCCTCCGCTTCGGACAGCTGGGCAAACGCGGCGATGATGATCAGGTCGCCCGGCTGCGCGCGATGCGCAGCGCTGCCGTTCACCGAAATGATGCCCGAGCCGGCTTCCGCCTTCAGTGCATAGGTGACGAAGCGCTTGCCGTTGTTGATGTTCCAGGCATGGATCTGCTCGTACTCGCGAATTCCCGAGGCCTCGAGCAGCAGGCTGTCGATCGCGATCGAGCCTTCGTAATGGAGCTCGGCGTGGGTCACCGTGGCACGGTGGATCTTGGCCTTGAGCATGTTCAGTTGCATGGCATCACGTTCCGGCAGGTACGGCCTGCTTAGCCGCTGATTATCGAACCGCCGACAGTGCACTGCAACATCGGCGCCCGCACCTCAGGTGGGGACGATTATTCCAGCAGCAAGTTGTCGATCAGCCGGGTACTGCCCAGGCGCGCTGCGATCAGGCCGATCAGGCCGCTGCGCTCCGCCTCCCGTGGAACCGTCAGGTCCTCCGCACGACGGATCGCCACGTAATCGGGCACGAACCCGGCTCGCTCGAGCTGCGCATGCGCTGCCTGCTCCACCACCGCGATAGCGTGACCCTTGTCCACCAGCTGACGCATCTGTTGCAGCGTGGCGTAGATGCGTGGCGCGAGCTCACGCTCGGACGGCTCCAGATACTGGTTACGCGAGCTCAGGGCAAGGCCGTCGTCGGCGCGCTGCGTGGGCGCGGCAATCACCTTCACCGGCAGCGAGAGGTCGCGCACCAGCCGCTCGATCACCTTCAACTGCTGGAAATCCTTCTGCCCGAACACCGCCATGTCCGGCTGAACCAGGTTGAACAACTTGCAGACCACCGTCGCAACGCCATCGAAATGGCCCGGCCGGTGCGCGCCTTCCAGCACCTCGGTGATCTGAGGCACGCGCAGGCTTACGGTGTGGGTGGGGCCATACGGGTAGATCGTCGCCACGTCCGGCGCAAACAACAGATCGCATTCCTGCTCGGCCAGACCGGCCTGGTCCTGCGCGAGGGTGCGCGGATAACGCTCGAAATCCTCTTGCGGGCCGAACTGCGTGGGATTGACGAACACGCTCGCCACCACGCGATCGGCGCGCGCACGGGCGAGCCGGATCAGCGCATGGTGGCCGGCATGCAGATTGCCCATGGTCGGCACGAATCCCACGGTCTGGCCGCTGGCGCGCCAGCCCCTGACGGCTGCGCGCAGCGCGCCGGCATCTTGCACGGTCTGCATTCGATGGAACCTCAGAGAAAGCTGTGTTCGGGACCGGGGAACTGGCCGCCGCGCACGGCCTCGGCGAACGCCGTGATGGCCGCAGCGACGGAGTCGCGCCCCTGGAGGAAATCCTTGCTGAACTTCGGCCGCTTGCCCGGCGTCACGCCCAGCAGATCGTGCAGCACCAGTACCTGGCCGTCGCAGTGCGGGCCCGCGCCGATGCCGACGGTGGGAATCGCCACCGCCTGGGTAATCCGCTCGGCCAGCGCCACCGGCATGCCTTCGAGCACCAGCAGGTCTGCGCCGGCGGCGGCCACCGCGCGTGCCTCGGCCAGTACGCGCTCGGCGGCCTCCTGCTCGCGACCCTGAATCCGGAAACCGCCGAACTTGTGCACCGACTGCGGCGTGAGCCCCAGATGGCCGCAGACCGGGATCGCCCGCGCTGCAAGTGCCTCGATTGCATCGAGCACGTGCGGCGCCGCCCCTTCGATCTTGACCATGGCCGCGCCCGCCTCGCCGACCAGCCGTGCCCCCGCCTCCAGCGCATGCGGCACGTCGCGGTCACTCATGAACGGCAGGTCCGCCACCAGTAGTGTGCTGCGCAGTCCGCGCGCCACGGCAGCGGTGTGATAGACCATGTGCTCCAGCGTCACCGGCAAGGTGCTAGCGTGCCCCTGCACCACCATCCCGAGCGAGTCGCCGACCAGGGCGACGTCGACACCGGCGTTGTCGAGTTGCCAGGCGAAGCTGGCGTCGTACGCAGTCAGCATCACGATGCGCTGCCCCGCGGCCTTCATCGCACGGAGGCCCGGAACGGTGACCGGCTTGCGGTCGGGAGCGCTGGCAGTTTGCACGTACAAGGGCGGGCTCCTGATCTGGCGGGGCAGCAAGGAGCTGCCCGGCGGGCCGGCCATCATAAACCCTGGCCGCCGCGGTGCAGCAAACACCTCAGCCAAGCGCGACGCAGTCGGGGGAATCAACCCGGGCCACCAGTGCGCTGATCGAGCCCACGTGCGGAATCGACAGCGCAGGGGCGACCTCCGCCAGCGGCAACAGCACGAACGCGCGCTCAGCCAGCCGCGGGTGCGGCAGCGTCAGCCGCGGGGTGCTTAGTGAGACTCCCACCATGTGCAGGAGATCCAGGTCGAGGGTGCGGGGGCCCCAACGCTCGCCGTCACGGGTGCGGCCGGCGGCGCGCTCGAGGTCGAGCAACGCATCGAGCAGATCATGGGGACCCAGGGTGGTCTGCAGGGCCACCACGGCGTTGATGAAATCCGGCTGCTCCCGCATGCCCCACGGTGCGCTGCGATAGAGCCGCGACCGGCTCCGGACGTGAACCTGCGGCAGCGCAGCGAGGGCATCCATCGCCGCGAGCACCTGCCGGCGTGGATCGCCCAGGTTGCTGCCCAGCGCCACGAACGCATCCGTGGTCACCGCGGGCGTCATGCCGAGTCGGACTTGCCGCGCGGCTTGCGCCGCCGCTTGCGCGGCGGCCGGGCGGCGGGAGCCGCCGCGACCGGACCGTCATAGCCGGAGTGACCGCCCGTGGCCGGCAGCGCTGCCGCCAGCACGTCCTGCGGCAGCTGCTGGGCGTGCGCCCACCACTGGCCCAGTTCGCGGATGGCCGGCGACTCTTCGGCCCGCAGCAGCAGGAAATCGAACGCGGCACGAAAGCGTGGCTGCGCCAGCAGACGGAACACCCGCTTGCGCTGGATCTGCTCGAACCGGGGCTGCAGCGACCAGATCTCTTCCATGGTGAAAGTGAAGCGCCGGGGGATGGCTACCCGCTGGCACTGCTCGCCCACCACATGGGCGGCGGCACGCGCCCACGCCTCGGAACCGTCCATGCCCTGCGCCATCCACTGCTGTGCGTAATCGCGCACCTCGCCCCACAGCAGCACCGCGAACAGGAACGCCGGGGTCACCGATTTGCCCTCGGCGATGCGCGCATCCGTGTTGGCCAGGCCCTGCTCCACCAGCGAGCGCAGCGCATGGTCGCCCCGCTGCAGCGCACGCGCGGTGGAGGGATAGAGAAACTTCAGCAGTCCGCACTGCTCGAGCATGCGGAAGCTTTTCAGGCCGTGGCCGCCCAGGAACATCTTCAGCGATTCGTCGAACAGGCGCGCGGGCGCCGCTTCGGTCAGCAGCGGACCGAGCGTCTCGAACGGCGCGGCCGCCGGTGCATCGATGCGGAACTCGAGCTTCGCGGCGAGCCGCGCCGCGCGCAGCATGCGCACGGGATCTTCGCGATAACGCGTGACCGGATCGCCGATCAGGCGCAGCACGCGATCTTCCACGTCCTGCATGCCGCCGACGTAATCGCGTACCGAGAAGTCGCTGATGTCGTAGTACAGCGCATTGACGCGAAAGTCGCGTCGCACAGCATCTTCTTCGATGCTGCCCCAGATGTTGTCGCGCACGATGCGGCCGTCGACGATGTGGCGATCGCCCTCGCCGTCATCCTCGCCGGTGCCACGAAAGGTGGCGACCTCGATGATCTCCGGCCCGAACACCACGTGCGCCAGGCGAAACCGGCGTCCGATCAGCCGGCAGTTGCGGAACAGCTTCTTGACGTCGTCGGGGGTGGCGTCGGTGGCGACGTCGAAGTCCTTCGGGTGGCCTCCCAGCAGCAGGTCACGCACGGCGCCGCCCACCAGGTAGGCCGCGTAGCCGGCTTCGTTGAGGCGATAGAGGACGCGCAGCGCGGCCTTGCTGATGTTCTTGCGGGAGATCACGTGCTGGTCGCGCGGAATGATCCGCAGCGCGGGCTTGGCGTCGGTCCCTGTCTGGAGGTTCAAGCGGTAAGAATCCCTGCCGGTCGATTTATTTCCGGAAGCCTAACCCACGGCGCATGCGGGCACATGCGGCACCATCGCCGCGGATGCCACGCAATGCGAGGCAGTCGGCGAGAGAAAAGTACGCACAACTGCAGGAAAGGCATTGCCGGGCGGAACAATTGGTCTATACTAGCGCGCTCTGAAACAGAACGCTCCCTTCGTCTAGTGGCCTAGGACACCGCCCTCTCAAGGCGGGAACACGAGTTCGAACCTCGTAGGGAGCGCCACTTTCAGTCCGGCCACGCCGCCGGACACACCGACAGGCCCTCGGCAGCATGACCTTTGTCGTTACCGACAACTGCATCAAGTGCAAGTACACCGATTGCGTTGAAGTCTGCCCTGTCGATGCCTTTCACGAAGGCCCCAATTTCCTCGCGATCGATCCGGACGAGTGCATCGACTGCACCCTGTGCGAACCGGAGTGCCCGATCAACGCCATCTACCCGGAAGACGACGTGCCTGCCGGTCAGGAGATGTTCGTGGCGTTGAACGCGGAGCTGGCCAAATCCTGGCCGGTGATCACCGAGCGCAAGGACGCACCCGCCGACGCCAAGGAATGGGAAGGCAAGCCGGACAAGATCAACCTGCTCGAGCGCTGATACTCCGCTCGTTCCAGTCGCACGCAAAAAAACGCCGCCCCGAGGGCGGCGTTTTTCATGGCGCGGAAGTCGTCGATCAGCCGCCCAGCTGCTTCTTAAGCGCATCGACCGTCTTGGCCACCGCCCCGGCGGCGCCTTGCGCCCGCACTTCGCTGCCGCTCTGACCGCTCGGGCTGATCGCGATGACCACCTGTTGCGCCGTGGCGCGCTGCGTGTCGGTGTCCTTCTTGCCTCCAAACATGCGGCCGAAAAATCCGCGCTTCTTGGCAGCTGCCGCGCCGGCCACCACGCTCACCGTGTAGCTGTGCGCGGCATCATCGCGCGCCACCACCTGACCGATCTGACCCTGCTCCAGCGCCTTGCCGACGCGCTGGTAAGCCACGTCCACCGCGTCGGCAAGCACGAAGCCGTCGGTGATCGTCGCAGCGTTGCCCATGGTGGCCGCGGTGGTGCCGTCGGCGGTCGGCTGGTTGGCTCCCGCCGGCGGGATCACCAACGCTTCGCTGGCAGACGGCGTGTCCAGGCCCGGCGGAATTTCCAGCGGCGACTCCTGCTTAGCCGAATCCCATGCCTTGTGCGAGCGGAACATGCCGCAGCCCGAGAGCATGAGGCCGGAGAGGACCAGGGCTGGCACGGCGAGAGCGAGTGAGGACTTCTTCATGTAGTAGTTTTCCGTGGGAGGTTCATGTCGTCTGAATCAGGCGGCGACGGCCGAAGGAACAAGTCGTTCCAGCGCCCGGTGGATCTGCTGGCGCACCGCGCCCTCCTCCAGCTCGAGCAGCGGCAAGCGGGGTGTGGCGCAGCCCAGTCCCAACAGGGGTAGGCCTGCCTTCACGGCGATCGGATTGGGCGCGCCGTTGAGTGCATCCACCAGCGGCGCCAGCGCACGGTTCAGCTGCGCCGCCGAAGCCGCATCGCCGGACACCGCAGCATCGCACAGTTCGCGGAACGCCCGGGGCACCAGGTTCGCAACCACCGAAATGGTACCGGCCGCACCGGCGAGCATGGCTTGCGCGGCGGTGCCGTCGTCGCCGGAGAGGTAGACGAAATCGGGGCGCGCAAGTTCCGCCAGCGCCGCAATGCGGGCATCGTCGCTGCGCGCCTCCTTGATGCCGATGATGCGCGGATAGTCGCGCAACGCGGCGACCGTCTCGGGCAGCAGGTCGCATCCGGTGCGGCCCGGCACGTTGTAGAGGATCACCGGCAGACCACCGCTCTCGGCCACCTCGGCGAAATGGCGTGCCAGGCCCGGCTGGGTCGGCCTGACGTAATAGGGCGTGACCACCAGTGCGGCGTCCGCACCGAGTTCGGCGGCGCGGCGGGTAAGGGCGACCGTCTTGGCGGTGCCCGCTTCGCCGGTACCGGCAATCACCGGCACCCGTCCCGCGACGTGGCGTACCGCGAACGCCAGCAGTTGCTCGTACTCGTGCTGTTCGAGCATGTGTGCCTCGCCGGTGGACCCAGCCACGACGAGCGCCTGCGTGCCCGCGCCGAGCTGGTAGTCGAGCAGGCGGGCGAATGCATCGAGGTCGAGCGCGCCGTCGGGCGTGAACGGCGTCGCCAGCGCACAGATGCTTCCACGGATGTCCAAGGCAGCGCTTCCGGCAAAATCCAGTCGAGCATGTTACTTGCGGCCTCGCGCGGCGGGCAAGTAAGCTCAAACGCTTGCGGCGGACGCGTTCGCGCCACGCGCGTGACCCTACAGGCAGACCCTTTTGAACCGTACTGCGCCGCGTGCCGGCAGCGACCACCAGCTGCTGATCCAGACCCTCACCCCGGCCGGCAGCAGCCCCTTGCTGACGCTGGCCAAGCGGATCGCCGACGCGGGCTGCAACCTGGCCGACGCGCGCGTGTCCACGGTGGGCAAGGACAGCTCGCTGGTGCTGCTGGCCAGTGGCGCGTGGGACGCGCTGGCCAAGCTCGAGACCGCACTGGCCAAGCTCGCGCGCGACGAGGACATGCACCTGGTGCACTACCGCACCCAGCCCCGGGAGCCGGACTCGCACCTGCTGCCTTACCTGGTGGAAGTAGTGAGCGCGGACCGGCCCGGCATCCTGGTGAAGATCATCGAGTTCTTCCAGCGCAACGGCATCCGGGTGGAGCAGCTCAACTCGATGCGTTATCAGGCAATGCAGACCGGTGCGCAGATGTTCCAGGCCCAGATCACCATCGGCATCCCCTCGGAGAGCCATATCGCCACCTTGCGCGACGATTTCCTGGAGCTCTGCGACAGCCTCAATCTCGATGCCATCATGGATCCGGTGAAGTTCTGAGGATCGCGCGGGGCAGAGGTCCTGACAAGGGCTTTCATTCGCCGCCAGACGCGCTAGTCTCTGGGCCGGGACGTCAATGAGGCCGGCCATGCAGTCAGGGCACCTTTCGTGTAACCACCGCCGCTGCCGCGGCGTCGCCCGGACCGCCCGCCCCACCCCACGACCCCATGCCGCGCGCGCCGCGGCAGCACGCCCTCCCTCACTCGATCATGCGGCGCCTGCGGGCTGCCGCAGGAGACCCCATGCCTGAGATCGGCAAGAAGATTCCCGCCCTGAAGGGGCGCACCGGCGACGACGCCGAGCTGAAACTTTCGGCCTACAAAGGCCAGTGGGTGGTGGTCTATTTCTATCCTAAGGACAGTACCCCGGGGTGCACCACCGAAGCGCAGCAGTTCCGCGACCTCTACCCCGCGTTCCGCGAACGCAACGCCGAAGTCATCGGCGTGTCACGCGATTCGACCCGATCGCATGCCAACTTCACCAGCAAGCAGGGCCTGCCCTTTCCGCTGGTGTCGGACGCCGACGAAACCTGGTGCAAAGCATTCGACGTGATCCACGAAAAGGTGCTCTACGGCAAGAAGCACATGGGTATCGTGCGCAGCACCTTCCTGATCGATCCACAGGGCCGCCTGGCCGCGGCATGGCGCGGCGTGAAGGTCCCCGGTCACGCGCAGGCGGTTCTGGATGCCCTTGCCGAGGCTTGATTCCCGCCTGCCGGCCGCGCGGCGACAGCACCCGCACGGCCGGTCTTTTCACCGCGGCCTTGCTCCGCGGCAACTTGCGACAACCGTGCTGTCTCCTCAATCCATCCCGCCCAGCGAGGTTTCTTCCGCATGACCGGAAGCAAGCGCATCTACGTGCTCGATACCAACGTGCTGCTGCACGACCCGACGTCGCTGTTCCGCTTCGAGGAGCACGACGTCTTCATCCCGATGACGGTGCTCGAAGAGCTGGACGAAAAGAAGAAGGGTGCTTCCGAGGTCTCCCGCAACGGGCGCCAGGTAAGTCGTTTCCTCAACGAGCTGATCGTGCGTGGCAACGGTCACGGGATCAAGGACGGGCTGTCGCTGGAGAATCCGCAAGGCGTCAAGCTCAAGCGAGCCGAACAGACCGGACGGCTGTACTTCCAGCAGCGGGCGACCAGCAATCACGGCAAGGCCGACAACCTGATCCTCGCCGCCGTGATCGACCTGCGCGAACAGCAGCCCGATCGCGCGGTGATCCTGGTCAGCAAGGACATCAATCTTCGGATCAAGGCCAGCATCTACGGCATCGACGCAGAGGATTACGAGAACGACAAGGCGCTGGATGACTTCGCCCTGCTCTATACCGGCGCCACCGAACTGAGCGAAGACTTCTGGGATCGTCACCCGGAGGTGGAATCATGGAGCGAGCGGGGCCGCACCTTCTACCGCGTGGACCGGGCCAAGGAGGGCGAAGACTGGTATGCCAACCAGTGTCTGTTCCTGCCCGGGGAGAGCAGCGTCGAGCTGCGCGTGATGTCGGTGGACGAGGAGCAGGCCACGCTGGTGCTGCTGGACGATCACAGCCACCCCAACCACAGCGTGTGGGGCATCGCCGCGCGCAACCGCGAGCAGAACTTCGCGCTGAACGTGCTGATGGACCCGGACGTCGACTTCGTCACCCTGCTGGGCACCGCCGGCACCGGCAAGACCCTGCTGGCGCTGGCGGCGGGGCTCGCCCAGGTGATGGACCAGCAGCGCTACCGCGAGATCATCATGACCCGCGCCACCGTCTCGGTGGGCGAGGACATCGGCTTCCTGCCCGGCACCGAGGAAGAAAAGATGACGCCCTGGATGGGCGCCCTCACCGACAACCTCGAAGTGCTGGCCAATCCGGAGGAAGGCGGCAGCTGGGGTCGCCAGGCCACCAACGACCTGCTCGCCTCGCGGATCAAGATCCGCTCGCTCAACTTCATGCGCGGGCGCACCTTCCTTTCGCGCTACCTGATCATCGACGAGGCGCAGAACCTCAGCCCCAAGCAGATGAAGACACTGATCACCCGCGCCGGCCCTGGCACCAAGATCGTCTGCCTGGGCAACGTGGAGCAGATCGACACGCCCTACCTCACCGAGACCACCTCCGGCCTCACCTATGCGGTGGACCGTTTCAAGCATTGGGCGCATTCGGCACACATTACTTTGCGCCGGGGCGAACGCTCACGCCTGGCCGATTTCGCCTCCGAGGCACTCTGACGCCAACGGCGACCGGCGTTTGCTGTGGCACCGGTCGCCGTTGGAGAAACCGAGTCATCGCGGTGCGACCCACGCACTTCGCCCGCTTCGGCACGCCGCGAGTCGCCTGCGCGGGTGCTATCCGTCTTCCCAGCGCACCTGGGCCGAGTCCCCATCGGCCAAGCCACGCCAGTAGGCGCCGAGCCGCAGCCAGCCGCTGCGAACGCGCCGGGACCTCTCGTCATAGATTTTCACCCGCACCACGACCTGGGCGTCGCTGGTAGTCAGCCACATCCGTAGTGGCAGGAACCACGCCAGCCGGATGTCGAGAATACGATACCCGTGGGCCGCGGCCCACTCGGCGGTCATGGCGCGGACGCGCCGGTGTTGCCAGTAGAACGCCAAGGCAAGAATCGCCAAACCAGCAAGCAAAGGCAGCACGTGCATGAGTTTCCCCGTCGACGAATGGACCGACCCTCCCTGGCAATGTGCCGGAGCAACGTGTCACTTCGGCGACCCAAACCCTCCTGCCGCCCGGACGGCAGTCGCTGCGGCGCCGAGGCCGTGGCTTGCGCCTCCAGGGAAACGGGTGCCTGCGACCTGTGCCAGCGCAGATCATAGCCCGCCCATGTTGCGGCCGCACAGGCAGCGCGCCGGGCCGTTCGAACCGCCTCAGGCGGCGCCGTGGCGGCCCCGATTGGTCCTGGAAGCTCGAGTGCCGATTAGATGGTGAACCGCCATCTGTGACCACCGCCCCCACGCGGTGCTGGCCGGAAGAGGAGGTACGACGCAAAAGCGACACGGCTTCCAACCGGTCCGGAACCTTTGCACGAGCGCCGGGCCATTGCGCTCGCCCAAGGCCGGCAACCCTGTTGCAGCGTATGCTTCGCAGGTCAGCCCCCCGATTTCCTGGTTGCCATGAACCTGCTCAGCCCGCGCCTCATCGTGTTGTATGTTTTGCTGGCCTTCGCCCTCTGTGTGCTGCTGGTGCACCTGCGTGGCCGCGCGCGCCTGCGTTTCGACCGTCAGCTGGTGGATCACTCCGCCGTGTTCGCGCCGTACAACCTGCTGATGTACGCCTTCTCGGCCGTGCCTGCGCGGCCGATCCTCGACCGCCGCGGCTTTCCCCAGCTGGACCTGCTGCAGGCGAACTGGCAGGCGATCCGCACCGAGGCGATGCAGCTGTTCGACGAGGGCCATATCCGGGCCGCCGAAAAGCACAACGACGCCAGCTTCAACAGCTTCTTCAAGCAGGGCTGGAAGCGCTTCTATCTGAAGTGGTACGGCGAACCGCTGGCCTCGGCCGAAACGCTGTGCCCGCAGACGGTGAAGCTGCTCAACAGCATCCCCAGCGTCAAGGCGGCGATGTTCGCGCTGCTGCCCCCGGGTTCGAGGCTCAACCCCCACCGCGACCCCTTTGCCGGCTCGCTGCGGTATCACCTCGGCCTGATCACACCCAACTCGGACGACTGCCGCATCTTCGTCGACGGGCAGATGCACGCCTGGGGCGACGGCAAGGATGTGGTGTTCGACGAAACCTATGTGCACTGGGCCGAGAACAAGACCGACCAGACCCGCGTGATCCTGTTCGCCGACGTGGAGCGCCCGTTGCGAACACGCTGGATGCGCGCGATCAACCACCGTGTCGGCGCGTTCATGGGCAAGATCACCGCCTCCCCGAACACCGAGTCGTCCGAGGAGAAGACCGGCTTCGTCAATCGCGTATTCGCGCTCAACCAGCGCAGCCGCGATCGAAACCGGGCGTTCAAGAAGAAGCATCCGAAGCTGTTTCGCGCGATCAAGTACGCCGGCATGCTGGTGTTGATCTGGCTGGTCTTCCTGGCGCCGTGGCCGTTCCTGGGCTGAGGGCTGTCACGTTGCGCGCGGCCCACACGTCCTGGTAGCGCCACCTGTCAAAGGAACGCCCGATGGACGCGCAAACCGCTCTGTTCCAGCAGCACCGCCAGCGCCTGTTCGGCCTGGCTTATCGCATGCTCGGCACGCCCAGCGACGCCGAGGACGTGCTCCATGACGCCTGGTTGCGCTGGCACGCGCAGAACCTCGATGCGCTGGACGACCCCGAGGCCTGGCTGGTCACCGTCACCACCCGCCTCGCGCTTGACCGACTGCGCCGCGCACGGACCGAGCGCGAACACTACAGCGGCCCTTGGCTACCCGAACCGTGGATAGCCGACGCCGACCAGCCCGAGGCGCAACTGGAGCGCGCCGAGAGCCTGACCCTCAGCTTTCTCTTGCTGCTCGAACGGCTAAGCCCCGACGAACGCGCCGCCTTCCTTCTGCGCGAGGTGTTCGACTACAGCCATGCCGAGACGGCGGTGATGCTGGGCATCGGTGAGGACGCCTGTCGGCAGCGGGTGCATCGGGCAAGACAGCGCCTGCGCGAGGCGCGTCCCGGCCGGAGCGCGCCGGACGCCAACCGCCAGTACCGCCTGCTGGAGCGTTTCGCCGAGGCACTGCGACAGCCCGACCTGGACACGCTGCGCGCGCTTTTCGCCGAAGATGCGGTGCACGTTTCCGACGGCGGCGGCCTGGTCACCGCGACCTTGCATCCACTGCACGGAGCGGATCGCCTGGCCCGCCTGTATATGCAGATCGCCGTCCATCAGCGGGGCCAGGATGTGCGCCACGAGATCCACCAACTCAACGGCACTCCCGCCCTACTCAGCTGGCAAGGCGACACCCTGATATCTGCCAGCTGGATAGACGACGACGCCACCGGCATCCGCGCGATCCACGCGCTGCGTCACCCCGGCAAGCTGGCCCGGCTGGCAGCTGTCACGAAATCCACGGGGCCTGCGTCCTTGCACTGAACGGCCGCCCCGGCCGCACTCACGCAAGGAGTTCCCCATGTCATCCCGTCAATCCTCCGCCCCCGTCTCGGAAGCGATCAAACCGCTGTTCGCCCTGCACAAGTACGTCCATGCGAGCAGTCTGGAACCGGCACTGATCGAACTGGTCTTGATGCGCGCATCCCAGCTCAATGGCTGCGCCTATTGCCTGGACATGCACAGCAAGGACGCACGTGCCGCCGGCGAAACCGAGCAGCGACTTTACGTGCTGCAGGCGTGGCGGGAAGCACCGTTCTACAACGACCGCGAGCGCGCCGCCCTGGCCTGGTGCGAAGCAGTAACGCGGCTGGACGCGCACGGTGTCAGCGACGAGGTCTACGCCATGGCAAGCGCCCAGTTCAGCGCCAAAGAGCTGGGTGACCTCACCATGGCGGTGATCCTGATCAACGCCTGGAATCGCATTGCGATCCCGTTCCAGAGCGCCCCTGGCAGCTACACGCCCGCTGCGCACTGAACTGCCGCAATAAAAAAGCCGCGACGGTGAGTCGCGGCTTTTTCATCTGCTCGCAAGATTCGCCTCAGCCTTTGACGCGCTTCGCGATCGCCTCACCGAAACTCTCGGTGCTGCCCTTGCCCCCCAGGTCCGGCGTCACGCTGTCGCGGTCGTGGGTCATGGTGTCGCGGATCGCCTGGCGCAGCCGGGTGCCCTTCTCCACCTGACCCAGGTGGTCGAGCATGTCGGCCGCCGCCAGCAGCAACGCGCACGGATTGGCGATGCCCTTGCCGGCGATGTCCGGCGCCGAGCCGTGCACCGCCTCGAAGATCGCCGCGTGCTCGCCGATGTTGTCGCCCGGGGCAAGACCCAGGCCGCCCACCAGGCCGGCGCAGAGGTCGGAGATGATGTCGCCGAACAGGTTGGTGGTGACAATCACGTCGAACTGCTCGGGGCGCATCACGAGCTGCATGCAGGTGTTGTCCACGATCATCTCGTTGAACTCGATCTGCGGGTATTCCTTGGCGATCTCGCGCGCCACGTTGAGGAACAGGCCGGTGCTGGTCTTGAGGATGTTGGCCTTGTGCACGGCCGTGATCTTCTTGCGGCCCTTCTTCACCGCCATCTCGAACGCGTAGCGCACGATGCGGGTGCTGCCCTTGCGCGTGTTGCGGATGATCGACTGGGCGACCTCGCCATCCTCGGACAGCGTCTGGCCCTCGGCCAGGTACGCACCCTCGGTGTTCTCGCGCACGGTGATGATGTCGATGTTCTCGTAACGCGACTTGGTGCCCGGGAAGCTGATCGCCGGGCGCACGTTGGCGTAGAGGTCGAAATGGCGACGCAGGGTGACGTTGATCGAGGTGAAGCCACCGCCGATCGGCGTGGTCAGCGGGCCCTTCAGCGCCACCTTGTGCTGGGCGATCTTGTCCAGCGTTTCCTTGGGCAGCAGGTCGCCGTGCTTGTCGAGCGCCACCATGCCGGCATCGGCAAAGTCGTAGTCGAGGCCGCAATCGAGCGCGTCGAGCACGCGCAGCGTGGCGGTCATGATTTCCGGGCCGATGCCGTCGCCGGGGATCACGGCAATGGTCTTGCTCATGGGGATGCTCCTTGGGGTGCGTCAGCGGAGGCCGGGACGGGGATATCCGGGCCTCACAACCGCACCATTATCGCTTATGCCCGCCGCAGCGGCCATGGCAAAGCCCGCCGCCAACGATGCAAATGCTCGGATGGAGCATTTCAAAAAGCTGCACGCTCAGCCGTGATCGGCGCAGCCTTCGGCCGCCTCACCCTGGCCGCCCTCGAGCTGATCGAGAAAATCCACCGCCCGGCGCAGGTGCGGGATCACGATAGAGCCTCCCACCACCAGACCCACGCTGAAGGTTTCGAAAAACTCCTCGCGCGTCACGCCGGCTTCCTTGCACTGCGCCACGTGGTAGCTGATGCAGTCGTCGCAGCGCAACACCATCGAGGCCACCAGGCCGAGCAGTTCCTTGGTCTTCACGTCCAGCACGCCGGCCTTGTAGGTCTGCGTGTCCAGTGCGAAGAACCGCCGCACCACCTGGTTGTCTTCGGCCAGGATGCGCTCGTTCATGCGCTTGCGGAACGCGGTGAACTCCGCGAGGCGATCGTTCTCCGCGCTCATGCGCCGGCCTCCAGCAAGCTGGCCAGCTTGCCGCTGCGATCGGCCGCCACGAGGTCGTCGAAGCCGCCCACGTGATGGTCGTTGATGAAGATCTGCGGCACCGTGCGGCGGCCGCCGCTGCGGGCCAGCATGGCGTCGCGCTGCGCGGGGTCGGTGTCGATGCGCACTTCGGTCCACTCCAGCCCTTTGGACTTGAGCAGGCTCTTGGCCGAGACGCAGTATGGACATACGGCGGTGGAATAGACCTCGATCTTGGGCATGATCTTGCTCCGGATATTCTGCGAATTGATGTCGATAAATGGGGCTGCGGGGCGGCTCGCGCAAGCGGCCCAGGTGAACCGCAGCCAGCGCGGTACCGGCTTGCCGCCCGTGGGCAGCGGCCGCGGTGGTATTGTCCGCGGCCTATGCTCAAGGCACCACGACGCATTATCACCCGGCTGTGCACCGCGCTGATCAGCGCCGGGCTGTGCCTTGCCGCCAGCGCGCAGGACGATCTGCGGTTGCCGGATCTGGGCAGCTCGGCCAACGCACTCATCTCCGACCAGGAGGCCGAGAACTACGGCGGCGCGATGCTGCGGCAGATGCGCGCGCTGGACATGGTAGTCGACGACCCGCTGCTGGACGACTACATCAACCACCTCGGCTACCGGCTGGTCGCCGCCTGCGACAAGCCCAAGGACCACTTCGCGTTCTTTATCGTGAAGGACCCCGAAATCAATGCCTTCGCCGCTCCGGGCGGCTATATCGCAGTCAATTCCGGCCTGATCACCATCACCCGCAGCGAGAGCGAGCTGGCCGGCGTGATCGCACACGAGATTGGCCACATCACGCAGAACCACCTGCAGCGCGCGTTCGAGGCATCCAAGAAGGACGCGCCGCTGATGGCCCTCGTGCTGCTGGGGGCGATTGCGGCGGGGGCCGGGGCACACGCGGGCGATGCGGCCGGGGCGATCCTGATGGGCGGCCAGGGCGCGATTCTGCAAAAGCAGATCAACTTCACCCGCAAGGACGAGACCGAGGCGGACCGCGTCGGCATCCAGACCCTGGCCAAGGCCGACTTCGACCCCCATGCGATGGCCGCGTTCTTCGAGCGCATGGCCGACACGCTGCGGGCCGGCTCCGGCGGCAATGACGTGCCGTCACTGCTGCAGGATCACCCCGTCACCACCTTGCGCATCAGCGATGCCAAGGCGCGCGCCGGTGCGCTGGCGGCGATGCAGAAGCAACGACCCGCCGGCACCACCCTCGACGCCGGCCAGTGGGCGCGCGCCACCGCGCCGATTGCGTTCGTGAAGGACCCCACCACCCTGGTCACCGCCGCCGGCAATGCGCCGGCGATGGACACCTATGCACTGATGCGCGAGCGCGTGCGCGTGCTTGCCGGCGACGCGCTGAAGCTCTCCAGCTATTACTCGGCGAACCTGCCGCGACGCGAGTTCGACACGCTGGCCAACCGCTATGGCTACGCCCTCGCCCTGTCACGCAGTGGCCGCGGCGACAAGGCCATTGGCGTGCTCCAGCCCCTGCTCGCGAGCCACCCGGACAACCTGGTACTGCGCCTGGCGATGGCCGATGCGCAGTTGCAGGCCGGGCACCGCGCCGCAGCCCTGGCGATCTACGCCGATGCGAACAGCGACTCGCCGCGCAACCCTGCCGTCACCCTGGCCTATGCCAAGGCGCTGATCCAAGCCGGGGCCAGCCAGGGCGAGGCCAGCCAGGGCGATGCCGCACGGGCCGCCACGTTGCTGCGCCCGGCGCTGGACACCAGCGAAGACCCGGACATCTTCCGCACCTACGCGCGCGCCAGCGAGCGTGCCGGCGACAGCGCCCGTGCCGGCGAGGCCTACGCGGACGCCAGTTACCTTTCCGGCCGCCCGTTCGACGCGCTCGAACAGCTCAAGCGACTGCTCAAGCGTGACGACCTCGACTACTACGCCCGCGCGCGCATCCAGGCCCGCATCGCCGAGCTCACGCCACTGGTGCTGGAACTGCGCAAACGCAAGGTGCAGACCGAGGACAACCCCGATCGCGGCACGCGCTGAGCGGCGGCAACCGGCCTGTGGCGCGGCTGTCATCGGCAGGTAACATAATCACGCTGCAATCCCTCCGTCACATAACCCCGGGCGAATGCAAGCGTGCACAAGCGCATCCTCATCGTTGAAGACGAAGCCTCGATTCGCGACATGGTGGCGTTCGCGCTGCGCAAGGCCGGCATGGAAGCGAGCCAGGCCGCCGACGCCCGCGCCGCGCAGCTGTCCATCGCCGAGCAGGTGCCGGACCTGATCCTGCTCGACTGGATGCTGCCCGGCACCAGCGGCCTGGAACTGGCCCGGCGCCTGCGCAAGGAAGAGCTCAGCCGGGAAATCCCGATCATCATGCTGACCGCCCGCGGCGAGGAAATGGATCGCGTGAACGGCCTGGAGGCCGGTGTCGACGACTACGTGATCAAGCCTTTCTCCACCCGCGAGCTGATCGCCCGGATCAAGGCGGTGCTGCGGCGCAGCCAGGGCGATGACGGTTCGGGCATGGTCGAGCTGGGCGGCCTGCGCATCGACGGACCCGCGCACCGCGTGTTCGCCGGCGACGAACCGGTGACGATCGGCCCGACCGAATACCGGCTGCTGTACTTCTTCATGACCCACCCGGAACGCGTCTACTCGCGCGCGCAACTGCTCGATCATGTCTGGGGCGGCAGCGTCTATGTGGAGGAGCGCACGGTCGACGTGCACATCCGGCGCCTGCGCAAGACGCTGGAGCCGTGGAAGCTCGACGACATGGTGCAGACCGTGCGCGGCTCGGGTTACCGCTTTTCCGCCAGCCTCTGAGTCGGCCACGCGCGGCGCTTGCGCCGACTGCCGCTTTTGTCGATGCTGCCGGCCTGCCATAACGCCCGGGCCGCCCTTCCGTGAGCACGTTCCGCCTGCCGCGCCTGTCGCTCCTCGTCCCCCTGCTCGCCGCGGCACTCGCCGCCGGTGCGCTGGCTGGTCGCGCGTTGTTCGACGACAGCTGGCTCGGTGTGTCTGTCATCGCCGTGGCGCAAATCGTCTTGCTGCTGTCTTGGATCCGTCATGGGCAGGCGACCATGATGACCGCAACTGCCGCACCAGCGCCCGCCACGCATGACCGTTTCATGACGCGAACCCGCCGCATTGCCTCGAGCCTGCGCGACCTGCGAAGCGCCGCGGGGAACCTCCCCGACGCCGTGGTGCTGCTCGACAACGAACAGCACGTGCGCTGGTTCAACCACGCCGCGGAAGACCTGCTCGGCCTGCGCCGGCCACACGATCGCGGGGCCGACCTGCACGAGCGGCTGCACGCCTCGGAACTGGCTGGCTGGCTGCACGAGGGCGCACACGAGCCGCTCAACGACATCGCCGCACCCGGGCGACCGGACCGGCACCTCAACGTCACCCTGCTCCCATTCGGGCGACGCCAGCGGCTGCTGCTGGCGCGCGACATCAGCGACCTGACCCGGCTGGAACAGGTGCGGCGGGATTTCGTGGCCAACGTGTCGCATGAGCTGCGCACGCCGTTGACGGTGATCCATGGCTACCTCGAGCTGCTCGATCCCGAAGACGTACCCGAACTGGCTCCGGTGCTCGGCGAGATGCGCGCGCAGTCCAAGCGCATGGGTCAGATCGTGGAAGACCTGCTGACGCTCTCGCGGCTGGAGACGCAGGAGCACGTTGCCGACGAGCGGGTCGGCATGGCCGCCCTGCTGGCGACCCTGCGCAAGGAGGCCGAAGCGCTCAGCCAGGGACGTCACCAGATCACGCTCGAATCCACGGCCGAGGCCGATCTGCTCGGTTCGCCCAAAGACCTGCACAGCGCGCTCTCCAATCTGGTCAGCAACGCCGTGCGCTACACCCCGGTCGGCGGGCACATCACCATCCGCTGGCAGCGCAGCGGCGACGGCGCCGTCTACTCGGTAACCGACACCGGCTTCGGCATCCCCGCCAGCCACCTGGCGCGACTGACCGAACGGTTTTACCGGGTGTCCTCGAGCCGATCGCGCGACAGCGGCGGCACTGGCCTGGGGCTGTCGATCGTCAAGCACGTGCTCAACCTCCACCAGGCGCGGCTGCAGATCGAGAGCACGCCCGGCCAGGGGTCCACGTTTTCGTGCCATTTCGGGCGCGAGCGCCTGCTCGGACCGGCCGGCAGCGACGAGAGCTGAGCGATCGCCCGTCCGGCATCGCCGCGCGGGGTGTGCACGCCCGTCACATGCGCCAGAATGCGCGGATGCGCCGTCCTCCCCTGTCTCCGCCCCCTGCCGCTGGCCAGGTGGGTTCGCCCGATCTCTTTTTCAGCCGCGAGCTGGCGGCGCTGGAATTCAATTTCCGGGTGCTGGCGATGGCCCGCGACACCGCCGTGCCATTGCTGGAACGGCTGCGCTACCTGAGCATCGTGGCCAACAACCTCGACGAGTTCTTCGAGGTTCGCGTGGCCATGCTCAAGCATCACCACAGCTATGGCTCGGCCGCACCCGGACCCGACGGCATCGGCTCCGGCGAGCTGCTCGCGCGCATCCGCACGCGGGTGCTGGACCTGGTGTCCGAGCAGTACGCCACCTGGCAGGACGACATCAGCCCCCGGCTGGCCGGCGAGGGCATCCACATCCTGCCGCGCCAGCGCTGGGGCGAGCGGCAGCATCGCTGGCTGCAGGGCTATTTCGAGCATGAAGTGCTGCCGGTGCTCTCGCCGCTGGGGCTGGACCCGGTGCACCCGTTCCCGCGGATCCTCAACAAGACGCTGAACATCGCGGTGGTGCTCAAGGGTCGCGACGCGTTCGGCAACGAGGGGCACATGGCGCTGGTGCGCGCGCCGCGGTCGCTGCCGCGGATCATCCGCGTGCCGGCGGAGGTCAGCGGGCCCGGCGAGCACTTCGTGTTCCTGGCAGAGTTGCTGCACGCCTTCGTGGACCTGATGTTCCCCGGCTTCAAGGTGCTGGGATCGCACCAGTTCCGGGTCACCCGCAACAGCGAGCTGATGGTGGAAGAAGCCGAGGTGGAAAACCTCGCCCGCGCCCTCACCGAAGAACTGGTCGGCCGTGGCTATGCCCGGCCGGTGCGACTGCAGATCGGCACCGATTGCCCCAAGGCGATCACCCGCATGCTGGTGGAGAACTTCCAGCTCGATGAGGCGGACGTCTATCGTTGCGATGGGCCGGTCAACATCATCCGCGCCGGCCTGATCTACGACTGGCTGGACCGCCCCGACCTGAAGTTCCCCCGCTTCACCGCGCGCATCCCCGCGCAGATGGAGGCGAGCCGCAACAAGTTCGAGGTGATCGCCCAGCGCGACGTGCTGCTGCACCACCCCTACGAGAGCTTCGCCGCCGTGGTCGACCTGCTGCGCCAGGCCACCCAGGACCCCAACGTGCTGGCGATCAAGCAGACGCTGTACCGGGCAGGCGAGGACACGCCGCTGGTCGACCTGCTGGTGGACGCGGCGCGCAACGGCAAGGACGTGACGGTGGTCATCGAACTGCGCGCGCGCTTTGATGAAGAGGCCAACATCCGGCTGGCCACGCGCCTGCAGGAGGCCGGGGTGCAGGTGGTCTACGGTGTGGTCGGGTTCAAGACCCACGCCAAGATGATGCTGATCGTGCGGCGCGAAGGTGCTGCTCTGCGGCGCTATGTGCACCTGTCCACCGGCAACTACCACCAGGCGAACAGCCGCCTCTACACCGACATCGGGCTGATGACGGCCAACGAGGAAATCGGCGAGGACCTGCACAAGATTTTCCAGCAACTGTCGGGGCTTGGCCCGACCATCAGCCTCAAGCGCCTGCTGCATTCGCCTTTCACGCTGTACAAGAGCGTGGTGGCGAAGATCGAGCGCGAGACCGAACACGCCCTGGCGGGAAAGCGCGCGCGCATCGTCGCCAAGCTCAACGCGCTGAACGAGTCGCACGTGATCGAAGCGCTTTACCGCGCCTCGCAGGCGGGCGTGGAGATCGACCTGATCGTGCGTGGCGCCTGCACGCTGCGCCCGGGGCTGCCCGGGATTTCCGACCACATCCGGGTGCGCTCCATCGTCGGACGATTCCTCGAACACAGCCGCGTGTACTGGTTCGCCAACGACGACGCGCCCGAGCTCTACTGCGCCAGCGCCGACTGGATGGAGCGCAACCTGATGCGGCGCATCGAAGTGGCGTTCCCGATACTCGATCCGGAACTGGCCGCCCGGGTGTTCGAAGAGACCCTGGCGAACACGCTGGCCGACAATACCCAGGCCTGGCTGCTGGGTAGCGACGGACGCTACACGCGGGCCACGCCCGGCACCAGCGCTCCCCACAACGCGCAGCAGACCCTGCTGGCCAAGCTCTGCCCGGCAGCGCCCACACCATGAGAACGTTCCCCATGCGCCTTGCTTCATGCCTGCAGCAACAGTCTCTCGCCGGACGGTGGGCATGAGCGCCGGCGACCAGGTCCAGATCCGCGACGGCGAGCTGGTCGCCGCGGTCGACCTTGGCTCCAACAGCTTCCATATGGTGGTCGCCCGGGTCGAACACGGCGAGCCCCGGGTGATCGACCGCCTGCGCGACACGGTGCGCATGGCCGCAGGCCTGCGCAGCGACGGCACGCTCGATGCGGAACATCGGGCGCGCGCGCTGAACTGCCTCAAGCGGTTCGGCCAGCGGCTGTCCGGGCTGCCTTCGCTGCACGTGCGTGCGGTGGCGACCAACACGGTGCGTCGACTGGCCTCGCCGCAGTCGTTCCTCAGCGCCGCCGAGAGCGCGCTGGGGCACCCGGTGGAAATCGTCTCCGGGCGCGAAGAAGGGCGCCTGATCTTTCTCGGCGCGGCCCACGACCTGCCCGCCTCGCGCGAACCACGGCTGGTCATCGACGTGGGCGGCGGCAGCACCGAGTTCATCATCGGGCGCGGGGTGGCGCCGCTGCACACCGAAAGTGTGCAGGTGGGCTGCATCGCCTCGACGCTGCGCTTCTTTCCCGGCGGCAAGCTCAACCGCAAGCGCTGGCAGAAGGCGCGCGGCGAAATCGGCCTGCTGCTGCAGCAGTTCGAGGAGGACTACCGCGAAGCCGGCTGGCAGGATGCGTTCGGGTCGTCCGGCACGGCCAAGGCGATCGGTTCGGTGGTGCAGGCGATGAAACTCGCCGAAGACGCGATCACCCCCGCGTCGCTGGCGGGCCTGCGCGATGCGCTGCTTGAACAGGGGCAGATAAGCGCGATCAAGCTGCCCGGGCTGGCCGAGGATCGCGCGTCGGTGATCGCCGGCGGCGTGGTGATCTTCGAGGCCGCCTTCGCCGCACTGGGCATCGAACGCATGCGTGTGTGCGAGAGCTCGATGCGCGAGGGTCTGCTGTGGGACATGCTCGGGCGCGCCGGCGGCAGTGATCCGCGCACCGCCAGCATCGACGCCCTTGCCACCCGCTACGGCGTGGACCGGGCGCAGGCGCGCCGGGTGGAGTCGACGGCGCTGATGCTGTTCGACCAGATCGCCCGTTACTGGAAACTCGACGGGGAAAGCCGCGAATGGCTGTCGTGGGCCGCCCGGGTGCACGAGATCGGCCTCGCCATTGCGCACAGCCAGCATCACCGGCACGGCGCGTATATCCTGCGCCACGCCGACCTGGCGGGCTTCTCGCGCCAGGAGCAGCAGTTGCTCGCGGCGATCGTGGAACTGCACCGTCGCAAACCGGACAAGGCACTGATCTCCGCCCTGCCGCAACGGTATCGACTGCTCGCCCGCCAGATCACCGCACTGCTGCGGCTGGCCGTACTGTTTCGCCGCGCCCGCCGCGCCGAGTCGCTGCCGCCGATGCGTCTGGCGGCCACGCGTCAGCGCCTGCGGCTGGCGCTTCCGGCGGCCTGGCTGGAGCAGCACCCGCTGACCGAGGCGGACCTCGAGCAGGAGCGCTCGCCGATGTCCGACCTCGGCTTCGCGCTCGCGCTGAGCGCCGTCTAGCCTGGCGGAAACCGACCGCCGGTTCAGCCCCGAACAGGCTTCAGACGGCGCGGCCGCGTATCATCGAACGATCACCTGCACGCACGAGTCCCATGTTCAAAGCCGCCCTGCTCTCTTTCATGCTGCTGACGCTGCCGGCGCTGTCCATCGCGCAACGCGCCGCGGATGCCACCAAGGACAACGCCGAGCCGGCCGCTGCGCCGCCACAGGTGGTGCTGCAAACCTCCCAGGGCGACATCACGCTGGAGCTCTATCCGGACAAGTCGCCCAAGAGCGTGGCGAACTTCCTGCAGTACGTGCGAAGCGGCTTCTACGGCGGCACCGTGCTGCATCGCGCGATCCCCGGCTACCTCGTGCAAGGCGGGCTGTACACGCGAAACCTGCAGCCCAAGCGCACCCGGCCGGCGATCGCCAGCGAGGCCGACAACGGGCTTTCCAACCTGCGTGGCACCATCGCGGTGGCACGCGGCGCCGATCCCAGCTCCGGCACCTCGCAGTTCTTCTTCAACCTGGTCGACAACCGCCGGCTCGACTTCGTCGGCAGCCAGAGCGGACTCACCTGGGGCTATGCCGTGTTCGGCAAGGTCATCAAGGGCATGGAGGTGGTCGACAAGATCGCCGCCCTGCCCACCCGTGCACTCGGCCCGTTCGCCGGAGACGTGCCCAACCCGTTGGTGGTGATCGAGAGCGCCGAGGTCATCGGCGAACAGGCCCCGGCCTCCGCCGCAAGCAACCAGCCGGCACCCGCCGGCTCGTCGCCCGGGCCCGCGGCGCCCGCCAGCAAGCCCGGAGCGCGCCCGGCCGCCAGGAAACCCTGACCCGTGGCAACGATCTTCATCTCGGACCTGCATCTGGACGACGGTCGTCCGCACATCACCGCGTTGTTCGAGCGCTTGCTGGCCAGCGACGAGGTGCGTTCCGCTGACGCGGTGTACATCCTGGGCGACCTGGTCGACGCGTGGATCGGCGACGACGACGACGCCGCGCTGCCGGCACGCATCGCCCAGGCGACTCGCTCGCTGAGCGAAGCGGACGTGCCGGTGTATTTCATGGCCGGCAATCGCGATTTTCTGCTGGGGTCCGCGTATGCCGCGCGGGCGGGGCTGACCCTGCTCGAGGACGGCACCGTCCATGCGCTGTACGGCCGCCCCACCCTGCTCATGCATGGCGACGTGCTGTGCACCGACGATGTCGCGTACCAGGCCGTGCGCCAGCAGGTGCGCCAACCGCAGTGGCAGGCTCAGATACTCGCCATGCCGTTGCCGGCGCGCCGGGCCTTCGCTGCGAAGGCCCGCGAGGACAGCCGCGCGCATACCGGCACCACCGGCGAGGCCATCATGGACGTCAACCAGCAGGCGGTAGCTACCACGATGCGCGAAGCCGGCGTCACCCGTCTGATCCACGGGCACACGCACCGCCCGGCCATCCATCACTTCGACCTCGATGGCCGTGCTGCGGAGCGCATCGTGCTGGGTGACTGGTACGAGCACGGTTCGGTTCTGCGTGTCACGCCCGAGGGCAGCGAGCTCGCAGGCCTGTCCGCCGGCTGAGGCCAGCACCCGAATCACGGCGGGCACGAGCGATCACGCTGCCTTCGCTCCGCAGGATCCGTCTCACACTCGCCGCTCATGGCGTGGCTCAAGCGCAGGACTCGAGGGATCGCAGGGCGAGTTGAAAGCGGCCGTGGCGTCTCCCCCAGCGCCGGGCACACCGATCAGCCGCAGCTTTGCTGGCATGACTGTTCAGCGAACGCATCCGTTTGCGTCACGGCGCGAGCGGTCGAGCACGGTCTGCAAGGTGACTGCAAGAAAAAAGCGGGACGTGACCTGCCCGCTGCCCATCCGGCCTCGTCGTCCACGCGACGCTTCAGCGTTGCCAGGGTCACCCGCCTGAATGCCTGAACCAGATACGCAAAACGCCCCGCGAGGGGGCGTTTTGCGTATCTGGCGGAGAGAGAGGGATTCGAACCCTCGATAAGGCTTTTGACCCTATACTCCCTTAGCAGGGGAGCCCCTTCGGCCTCTCGGGCATCTCTCCGTGTACATGTCCGCATTACTGCGGAGCCGGCAAGGATACTGACCGGCGTGGTCGAGGTAAAGCGTTTGGTGATTATTCGGCAGTGTTATCGCCAGGAACCGCATCACCGGGCTCGTTCTCACCCTTGATGCGTTGGTAGATCTCTTCGCGATGCACCGCAACGTTCTTGGGCGCATTGATGCCGATGCGCACCTGGTTGCCCTTGACGCCCAGAACGGTAACGGTCACCTCGTCACCGATCATCAGGGTTTCACCGACCCGGCGGGTCAGAATCAACATGATTGCTACTCCATAACATGGTGTGGTTACAGGCCAGCTGTCGAACGAGACCTCACCCCTGAGTCCGTCCACACAGTTCGACGACAACATCCGCCGAAGGCCCTTCCGCCTTCCCCGGCTTCAACCGGCGCATTGAGCTGCCTGCTCCGGTGGTCGGCAGCACTGCAACAAGCGAAACCGACAATCCACTGATACTAGCCGAGCGTGTCACAGGCGCGCAATCAGTCTCTGGTCTAGGTCCGCGCGCCGCGCCGCGCGGTTCAGCCGCGCAGGCGCTCCCCGATCCAGCGCGGCAGATCGCCCAGCAAGGCCGGCAGTTGCGGAGCGTCGTTGCCACCGCCTTGCGCCATGTCGGGGCGGCCGCCCCCCTTGCCCTCGATCTGTGCAGCGACGTGTGCGACTACCTCGCCCGCCTTGATCCGTCCCAGCGCGCTGCCGTGCACACCGGCGACCAGCGAGGCGCGGCCGTCGGTGGCGCCGGCCAGCAGCACCACGCAATCGACGAGCTGCTGCTTGAGCTGGTCCACGCTGTCGCGCAGCGCCTTCGCGTCCAGCCCCTCGATCCGCGCCGCGACCACCTTGATACCGTCCACCAGCTGGGCCGAACCGGCGAGATCGGCGGTGGCCGAACCGGCCGCCTTGGCGCGCAGCGATTCCAGCTCGCGCTCGAGCTTCTTCTGGCGCTCGAACAGCTGGCGGAGCTTGTCGACCACTTCGTCGCCGTGCCCCGAGAGCAGCTGCGACAGCTCGCCCAGGCGCCGCTCCTCGTCATTGATGTAAGCCAGAGCGCCGCGACCGGTGACCGCCTCGATGCGGCGCACGCCCGAAGCGACGCCCGCTTCGCTGACGATCTTGAACAGGCCGATGTCGCCGGTGCGCCCCACGTGCGTGCCACCGCACAGCTCGGTGGAGAAATCGCCCATGCGCAGCACGCGCACGCGGTCGCCATACTTTTCGCCGAACAGGGCCATGGCACCGAACGCAATCGCCTCGTCGTAGCCCATGTCGTGGATCTCGGCCGGTGCATTGCGACGCACCTCGGCGTTGACCAGCGCCTCCACCTCGGCCAGCTCGTCGCGGCTCATCGGCTTGAAGTGGGCAAAGTCGAAACGCAGCCGCTCCGGCGCCACCAGCGATCCCTTCTGCGCCACGTGATCACCCAGCACGTTGCGCAGCGCCGCGTGCAGCAGGTGCGTGGCGGAATGATTGAGCACGGTCGCCTGGCGGCGCGCCTGGTCCACGCGGGCAGCCACCGCGTCGCCACGGCGCAGCGGCTGCGAACCGTTCCAGGTACCGGCATGGCCGAAAAACACCCCACCCATCTTGAGCGTGTCGGATACGTCGAACCGCCCGGCCGGGGCGTCGAGCATGCCGGTATCCCCGACCTGCCCGCCCGACTCGGCATAGAAGGGCGTGCGGTCGAGGATCACCAGGCCGTCCTCGCCAGGGGCAAGCTGATCGAACTGCTTACCGCCACGCACGATGCCGACCACGTTCGCGCCCTCGGTCGAAAGCGCTTCGTAGCCCAAGAACCGGGTCGGCTGCAGCTGGCTGGCCAGATCCGCCGGCATCAGGCCCTTGGCCTCGAATTTACCCGCGGCCCGCGCTCGCTCGCGCTGCTCGGTCATCGCCTGCTCGAAGCCGGCCATGTCCACCTCCATGCCGCGCTCGCGGGCGATGTCGGCGGTGAGGTCCACCGGGAAGCCGTAGGTGTCGTAGAGGCGAAACGCGTCTGCGCCCGGGATGGTCTTGCCGGCCTTGCCGGCCACTTCGTCGAACACGCGCATGCCGTGTTCCAGCGTCTCGCCGAAACGCTGCTCTTCGGTGCGCAAGGCATCCTCGATCAGCGACTGCCGCGCCGCGAGCTCGGGATAGGCCTCGCCCATCTCCACGACGAGCGGCGCGACCATCTTCCAGAAGAAATCGCCGCGCACACCGAGCATCCAGCCGTGGCGCAGGGCGCGACGGATGATCCGGCGCAGCACGTAGCCACGCCCCTCGTTGGACGGCAGCACGCCGTCGACGATCAGGAACGAGCAGGCGCGGATGTGATCGGCGATCACGCGCAGCGACTTGTTAGTGAGATCGGCCGTACCGGTGAACTCGCCGGCCTTGCGGATCAGGTGCTCGAACAGGTCGATCTCGTAGTTCGAATGCACGTGCTGCAGCACCGCGGCCAGGCGCTCAAGGCCCATGCCGGTGTCCACGCATGGCGCCGGCAGCGGGCTCAGCGTGCCGTCGGGCGCGCGGTCGAACTGCATGAACACCAGGTTCCAGATCTCGATGTAGCGGTCGCCATCCTCATCGGGCGACCCCGGCGGACCACCGGCCACATCCGCCCCGTGATCGTAGAAGATCTCGGTACACGGCCCGCACGGACCGGTGTCGGCCATCTGCCAGAAGTTGTCCGAGGCGAACGGCGCGCCCTTGTTGTCGCCGATGCGCACGATGCGCTCGGCTGGCACGCCGACTTCCCTGTTCCAGATGTCGTAGGCCTCGTCATCGGTCCGATAGACCGTCACCCAAAGCTTGTCCGCCGGCAGCTTGAACACCTCGGTGAGGAGCTCCCATGCCCACACGATCGCCTCGCGCTTGAAGTAGTCGCCGAACGACCAGTTGCCGAGCATCTCGAAAAACGTGTGGTGGCGTGCGGTATAGCCCACCGCATCCAGATCGTTGTGCTTGCCGCCCGCGCGCAGGCAGCGCTGCACGTCCGCCGCGCGCACGTAGGGCAATTTTTCGCTGCCCAGGAACACGTTCTTGAACGGCACCATGCCCGAATTGGTGAACAGCAGCGTCGGGTCGCTGGAGGGCACCAGCGAGGCGGACGGCACGATCGCGTGGTCCTTGGCGCGGAAGAAGTCGAGGAAGGCAGAACGGATCTCGGCGGTTTTCATGCGGGCTTCTGGCGATGGGGCCATCGAAGATTCCAATGGCTGAAACAAGGCCACGCCGCGGCGACGCCGCGTCAACCGTGATGTCAGTCGTCGTCAGCGTCATCCACTTCGGCGTGGGTAACGCTACGTACTGTGGCGGCGGAAAAGCCGCGACGCAAGAGGAACTGCGCCCGTTTGGCGCGCTCGGCGTGGTCGCTCGCGGGCTTGCCGCCATAGCGCCGACGCAGCTGGGCTGCGGCACTGGCATGCCAGTCCGTGTCCACTTCCTCCAGCAGCTGACGCACCGTGGCGTCGTCCACACCGTGCGTCCTCAGTTCCATCCGGATGCGCACCGGGCCATAACCCTGCGAGGCGCGGTTGCGCACCAGCATGCCGGCAAAGCGCTCGTCGTCCTGGTAACGCTGCTCGCCGAGCCGATCGAGCGCGGCATCGGCCTCGTCTCGTTCATAGCCCTTCTGCCCGAGCTTGCGTCCCAGTTCACGCCGGGACTGCTCGCGTCGCGCGAGCAAGCCCAGCGCCTTCTCGTAGGCGCTGGGCTTGGGCCGCTCGTGGTTGTCGTCCCGGCGCGTCATTGCCTGTACGACCGTCCCTGCCGGGCCGATCAGGCGTCGGCTTCAGCCGCTTCCTCGGTGGAAGCCGCTGCCGCGGGCTTGGCGCTGACCAGCAGACGGGCACGCAGCTCGGCATCCACCTCGTTGGCAATGGCCGGGTTGTCGCGCAGGAACTGGCGCACGTTCTCCTTGCCCTGGCCGATGCGGTCGCCCTTGTAGCTGTACCAGGCGCCGGACTTGTCGATCAGGTTCTCGCGCACGCCCAGCTCGATGATCTCGCCCTCGCGCGAGGTGCCCTCGCCGTAGAGGATCTCGAACTCGGCCTGGCGGAACGGCGGCGCCACCTTGTTCTTGACCACCTTGACGCGGGTCTCCGAGCCGATCACCTCGTCGCCTTTCTTCACCGCGCCGGTGCGGCGGATATCCAGGCGCACCGACGCATAGAACTTCAGCGCGTTGCCGCCGGTGGTGGTCTCGGGGCTGCCGAACATCACGCCGATCTTCATGCGGATCTGGTTGATGAAGATCACCAGCGTGCCGGACTTCTTGATGTTGGCGGTGAGCTTGCGCAGCGCCTGGCTCATCAGGCGGGCGTGCAGGCCGACGTGCGAGTCGCCCATCTCGCCCTCGATTTCGGCCTTGGGCGTGAGCGCGGCGACCGAGTCGACCACCACCATGTCCACCGCGTTGGAACGCACCAGCATGTCGGCGATTTCCAGCGCCTGCTCGCCGGTGTCCGGCTGGGAGATCAGCAGGTCGTCGAGATTGACGCCCAGCTTCTCGGCGTAGGAGGGGTCCAGCGCGTGCTCGGCGTCGACGAACGCGGCGGTGCCACCATTGCGCTGGCAGCTGGCGATGGCCTGCAGCGTGAGCGTGGTCTTGCCGGAAGATTCCGGACCGTAGATCTCCACGATGCGGCCGCGCGGCAGGCCGCCGATGCCGAGTGCGATGTCCAGGCCAAGCGAACCGGTGGAGACGGTTTCGATGGCTTCGTTGGCACGGTCGCCCAGGCGCATCACGGCGCCCTTGCCGAACTGCTTTTCGATCTGGCCGAGGGCCGAGGCGAGCGCCTTGCGCTTGTTGTCATCCATCGTGGGAATCCTGCGGTAGCTGTAGAGATAGAAGGGTTATCGACCGGCCAAGCATGGCGCCGGGTGATCTCACCGGCTGCGATTGGGCAGATCCCAAGTATCCCACACCATGTCCGCCCCGCCGGGCGGTGCGGCAGCACGCCGGGAAGCGGGCCGAGGCCGGTTCAGGTTGTCAGCTCATGGCGCATGCCCACGAGCGCTGCGGCCACCGTCTGGCGCCGGATCGCATCGCGGTCGCCGTGAAAATGGAACACCCGCGCATGGGCGTAGCCGCCGCGGCGCTTCCAGCCGATCCACACGGTACCGACCGGCTTGTCATCGGTGCCGCCGGAGGGGCCGGCGATGCCCGTCACGGCCACCGCGGCGCCGGCACCGAAGCGCGCCAGGGCACCGGAGACCATTTCCAGCGCGGTTTCCTCGCTCACCGCCCCGGTTCGCTCGAGCGTGCGCGGATTCACCCCCAGCAGCGCCTCTTTCGCCTCGTAGCTGTAGGTCACCACGCCGGCATCGAACCAGCCCGAACTGCCCGGCAGGTCGGTCAGCACCTTGGCGATGAAGCCGCCGGTGCACGACTCGGCCGTGACCAGCATCAGCTTGCGCTCGAGCATCTGCGCAGCCACGTCCTCGGCCAGCTGGCGCAGCTGCGCATCGGTAGGAACGGACGACGACTCCATGCGAGACTCCCGGGCTTGAACACGGCGCCCCTGCGGCGCCAAGCCCTCCGTTCTACCTGTTCCGCGCGACCGAGCCAAGACCCGCCCACGCATGAGCCACGACGACCTCTCCCAGCACACGCCGCTGATGCGCCAGTACCTCGGCGCCAAGGCGAGCCATCCGGATGTGCTGCTGTTTTTCCGCATGGGCGACTTCTACGAACTGTTCTACGACGACGCCCGCAAGGCAGCACGGCTGCTGGACATCACGCTGACCCAGCGCGGCGCGTCAGCGGGCGCCCCGATCCCGATGGCGGGCGTGCCTTACCACGCGGTGGAGAATTACCTGGCGCGACTGGTGAAGCTGGGCGAGTCGGTGGCGATCTGCGAGCAGATCGGCGATCCGGCGCTGGCCAAGGGAATCGTCGAGCGCAAGGTGGTGCGCATCGTCACCCCCGGCACGGTCACCGACGCCGCGCTGCTGGAGGAGCGCCGCGACAATCTGCTGCTGGCGATCGCGGCCGGCCCGGGCAGCGCCTACGGACTGGCCTGGGTCGACCTGTCCAGCGGGCGTTTCCTGCTCAGCGAGGTACCGAGCGCCGAGGCGCTGGGGGCGGAGCTGGCGCGGTTGCAGCCGGCCGAGACGCTGATCGACGAAAACGTCGCCTGGCCCAAGCTGGTCGGCGCCCTGCCCGGCCTGCGCAAGCGGCCGCCGTGGCACTTCGACAGCGATGCCGCACGGCGCGAGCTGAACCGTTTTTTCGGCACGCGCGACCTCGGCGGCTTCGGCGTGGACACGCTGCCGCTGGCGGTCGCGGCCGCCGGCTGCCTGCTCGGCTATGTCGAGGAGACCCAGAAAAGCGCGCTGCCGCACCTCACCGGCATGGCGGTGGAAAGCGCCAGCGAGACGATCGCGCTGGACGCTGCCACCCGTCGCAACCTGGAGCTGGACAGCCATCCCAGCGGCCGCACCGAGCACACCCTGCTCGGGGTGCTGGACGAAACCGTCACCCCGATGGGCGCGCGGCTGTTGCGCCGCTGGCTGAACCGCCCGCTGCGCTCGCGCGAGGTCTTGCGCCAGCGCCACCAGGCGATCGGCACGCTGATCGACAGCCGCCGGCACCCGAGCCTGCGCGAGCAGCTGCGCCGGATCGGAGACCTCGAACGGATCCTGGCGCGGGTCGCCCTGCGGTCCGCGCGCCCGCGCGATCTCTCCACCCTGCGCGACGGCCTCGCCGCGGCGCCCGAGCTGCGCGGCGAGATTGCCGCGCTGGACAGCCCGCTGTTGCACGCCCTGGTAGAGCGCATCGGCGACCACGCCGACACCGCCGACTGGCTGACCACCGCCGTAGTGGCGCAGCCGCCGGCACTGCAGCGCGATGGCGGGGTGATCGCCGACGGCTACGACGCCGAACTCGATGAACTGCGCCGCCTGTCCACCCACGCCGACCAGTACCTGGTGGAGCTCGAAGAACGCGAAAAAGCCGCCAGCGGCATCGCCACGCTCAAGGTCGGCTACAACCGCGTGCACGGCTACTACATCGAGATCAGCAAGGGCCAGTCGGACAAGGCGCCCACGCACTACACCCGCCGCCAGACCACCAAGAACGCCGAGCGCTACATCACCGAGGAGCTAAAGACCTTCGAGGACAAGGTGCTGTCGGCCAAGGAGCGCTCGCTGATGCGCGAGCGCGCCCTGTACGAGGCGCTGCTGGAGCAGCTAATCGGGCAGCTCGAACCGCTCAAGACCGCCGCCGCCGCGATCGCCGAGCTGGACGTGCTGGCCACCCTGGCCGAACGCGCCGAGACGCTGGACTGGGCCGAGCCGGTGCTCACCGACGAGGCCGGCATCGCGATCGAGCGCGGCCGCCATCCGGTGGTGGAAAAGGTGCGCGACGAGCCGTTCGAGCCGAACGACCTCAAGCTCGACGACGCCCGCCGCATGCTGGTGATCACCGGCCCCAACATGGGCGGCAAGAGCACCTACATGCGCCAGAACGCGCTGATCGTGCTGCTGGCGCACATCGGCAGCTACGTGCCGGCCAGCGCGGCCACGATCGGCCCGATCGATCGCATTTTCACCCGCATCGGCGCCGGCGACGATCTTTCGCGCGGGCAGTCCACCTTCATGGTGGAGATGAGCGAGACGGCCAACATCCTGCACAACGCCACCGAACACAGCCTGGTGCTGATGGACGAAGTGGGCCGCGGCACCAGCACCTACGACGGCCTCGCACTGGCCCGCGCCAGCGCGGTGCACCTGGGCACCCACTGCCGCGCGTGGACGCTTTTCGCCACCCATTATTTCGAGCTCACCGAACTGGCCGGTGACTATCCCGGCATCGCCAACGTGCACCTGGACGCCGTGGAGTACGGCGAGCAGTTGGTGTTCATGCATGCCGTGAAGGAAGGCCCGGCGAACCAGAGCTTCGGGCTGCAGGTGGCAGCGCTGGCGGGGCTGCCCCGGCCGGTGATCGCCGATGCCCGCCGCACGCTCGCGGCGCTGGAGAAAGGCATGCACGGTGGTGCCGCCACGGCCCGTGCAAAACCGGAGTCGCCCCAGCTGGGCCTGTTCGCGGCGCCGCAACCCTCGCCGTTGCACAAGCGCCTGGCCGAACTCGACCCCGACACCCTCTCGCCCCGCGAGGCGCTTGCCGAGCTTTATCGGCTCAAGGCGCTGGCCTGATCTGGCTTCCGCCGCAGCCTCGGCGGGCACGGCGGTAGCACGCGGCTCCACCGCCCGTCTGCGACCCGCGTGCGCAGGAACGTGCTATCCGCCATCAACCATCGCGGCATAGCCTGCGGCTATCGTCTGCATCGGCACAAACGAATTCCTTCGCTCACCACCGTGCTCTACCGTGGGACGTCGGACATGGCGCGCCATGCAGCGCGCGATGGCCGCAGGCCGCCGGGCAATGCCCGCGTGGCCACGTGATCCCTCGCCATCGCCGTCACGACGTTCGCCGCTTCGGCACCCACCCGCTAAGGAGATAGCCCATGTCCACCCAGGCCAAATGCCCTTTCAACCACGCTGCCGGCGGCGGCACCACGAACCGGGACTGGTGGCCGAAACAGCTGCGGGTGGATCTGTTGCAGCAGCACTCGACCCGCTCCGACCCGATGGGCACCGCCTTCGATTACGCGGCGGCGTTCAAAAGCCTCGACCTGGCCGCGCTGAAGAAGGACCTTGCCGACCTGATGACCGATTCGCAGGACTGGTGGCCGGCGGACTTCGGCCACTACGGCCCACTGTTCGTCCGCATGGCCTGGCACAGCGCCGGCACCTATCGCATCGGCGACGGCCGCGGCGGCGCCGGGCGCGGCCAGCAGCGGTTCGCGCCGCTCAACAGCTGGCCGGACAACGTGAGCCTGGACAAGGCGCGGCGGCTGCTCTGGCCGATCAAGCAGAAGTACGGCAACAAGATTTCCTGGGCCGACCTGATGGTGCTCACCGGCAACGTCGCGCTGGAGACCATGGGCTTCAAGACCTTCGGGTTCGGCGGCGGCCGCGAGGACGTTTGGGAGCCGGATCAGGACGTCTACTGGGGCAACGAGACCACCTGGCTGGGCGGCGACGTGCGCTATGCGCGCAGCGAGCCCGGTGACGCCGAGGGCGAGATCGTGGCCGATGCGGGCCTGCACGGCCACGAGCACGACCGTACCGCCCCGACCGAGCGCAACCTCGAGAACCCGCTCGCCGCGGTGCAGATGGGCCTGATCTACGTCAACCCCGAAGGCCCCGAGGGCAGGCCCGACCCGCTGGCCGCGGCACACGACATCCGCGAGACCTTCGCCCGGATGGCGATGGATGACGAAGAAACGGTCGCCCTGATCGCCGGCGGCCACACCTTCGGCAAGACCCATGGCGCCGCACCGGCCGAGCACGTCGGCCGCGAACCGGAAGCCGGCGACCTGGCCGAGCAGGGCCTGGGCTGGAGCAACAGTTACGGCTCCGGCAAGGGCGCCGACACCATCACCAGCGGCCTGGAAGTGACCTGGACCACCACGCCCGCGCAGTGGGGCCACGACTACTTCAAGCACCTGTTCGGCTACGAATGGGAGCTGGAGAAGAGCCCGGCCGGGGCCCACCAGTGGGTGGCCAAGGACAGCGAGGCGATCATTCCCGACGCGCACGATCCGTCGCGCAAGCGACGTCCGACGATGCTCACCACCGACCTGTCGATGCGCGTCGATCCGGCCTACGAGAAGATCTCGCGCCGCTTCCTCGAGCATCCCGAGCAGTTCGCCGATGCATTTGCCCGGGCCTGGTTCAAGCTGACCCACCGCGACATGGGTCCGCGCTCGCGCTATCTGGGCCCGGACGTGCCTGCCGAGGAACTGCTGTGGCAGGACCCGGTGCCCGCCGTCGACCACCCGCTGGTGGATGCGGCGGACATCGCCGCACTGAAACAGCGCGTGCTCGACGCGGGGCTGTCCGTGGCGGAACTGGTGTCCACCGCGTGGGCCGCGGCCTCCACCTTTCGCGGCTCCGACAAGCGCGGGGGCGCCAATGGCGCACGCCTCCGGCTGGCGCCGCAGAAGGACTGGGCGGTGAACCAGCCCGAGCAGCTGGCCAGGGTGCTGGCGACGCTCGAGGGCATTCGTGCCGAGTTCAACCGCGAAGGGGCAAAGATCTCGCTGGCCGACCTGATCGTGCTGGCCGGCAGCGCCGCGGTCGAGCAGGCGGCGCGGGCCGCCGGCGTGGCGGTGACGGTGCCGTTCGCCCCCGGCCGCACCGACGCCAGTCAGGAGCAGACCGACGTGGAGGCGTTTGCGCCGCTGGAGCCGGTCGCCGACGGCTTCCGCAACTATCTCAAGCGGCGTTACGCGGTGCCCGCCGAGGCGCTGCTGATCGACCGGGCGCAGCTGCTGACCCTCACCGCGCCGGAAATGACCGTGCTGATCGGCGGCCTGCGCGTGTTGGGCGGCAACGTCGGACAGAGCCCGCATGGCGTGTTCACCGGACGGCCCGGCACCCTGAGCAACGACTTCTTTGTCCACCTGCTCGACATGGGCACCGCATGGAAGGCCAGCACCACCGAGGCGGATGTCTTCGAGGGACGCGACCGGCACAGCGGCGAACTGCGCTGGACCGGCACGCGGGTGGACCTGATCTTCGGCTCGCATGCGCAGCTGCGCGCGCTGGCCGAGGTCTACGCCAGTGCCGATGCGGGCGAGAAGTTCGTGCATGACTTCGTCGCGGCGTGGGACAAGGTCATGAACCTGGATCGCTACGACCTGCGCTGAGGCGCGAGCCGGCACGGCCGGTCGATGAAGGCACGAGGGGCACGGGTGGCGACACCCGTGCCCCTCGTGCTGTACGCCCGTCGACTCAGTGCTTGCGGGGTACGTCTTCCGCCGGCGCGATCTCCTCGTGCGGCTCCACCAGCGGACCGGTGATCACCGGCGCGACCATGTGCGGGTCGTCCGCATCGGGCAGCGCCACATCGGGGATGGCATCGTGCGATGCCGCCGACTCGGCCGGCAGGTCCTGCGGCGGATCGAGCAGCGGATCACGCGCTGCCAGCCGCCCCGCTTCCACCAGTTGCTGGATGCGCATGAACACCTCGGCGCGACCGAACGGCTTCTTCATGAAGTCGTCCGCGCCGAAGCGCTGCACGTAGAACTGCTCGGTCGCCTGCAGGTTGCCGCTGATCATCACGATCGGGATGCCGCGCGTCTCCGGCTCGCGGCGCAGCGTGCGCAACACCGCGAAGCCGTTCATGCCCGGCATCACGATATCCAGAAAGATCAGGTCCGGCTTCTGGCTGCGGGCGATCGCCAGCGCCGTCTCGCCGTCGCCGGCCTTGGATACCTCGTAGCCATCCTGGGCCAGCATTTTCCCCAGCACCGCGCGAATCGTGGGCGAGTCATCCACCACCAGCATGCGCGCGCCGCGCACGGCCTGCACGCGCGCGTTCTGCTGCCTGCGCTCGCCGGCGTTCAGCAGCCGCTTGAACAAATCGAAACCCGACATTGCGTCACTCCCCGTCATGCCCCCGCGCGTAGTCTCACGGCAGCTGCCCCCGTGCGCAATCGGCGGGGGCTGGCCGCGTGCGCGCCGACGCACTAATCGCCGGCGTCGGGGATGCCCTTGAGTCGCCGCAACGCGGCGCGGTCGTGCTTGCCGGGCCGGCCCTGCGGATGCAGCGCCGAGGCGCCGATCAGCCGACGCTGTTCGCGCGCCGCCTCGCGCGCCAGCCGGCTCGCCTCGGTCTCGCGATAGAGCGTCTGCGCCACGGTCGCCGGGCCACGCTGGTCCGCAAGGCCCAGTACCTCCACCTGCATCCGTTCCTCGCCGCGACGCACGTCGAGCCGGTCGCCGGCCCGCACCGCCCGCGAGGGCTTGCAGCCGGCACCGTTAAGTTCGACCCGGCCGCCCACCACGGCCTGCTTGGCCAGGCTGCGCGTCTTGAAGAAACGCGCGGCCCACAGCCACACGTCGATGCGGATTTCGGCTGCGGGAGAAAAAGTCGCTTCGCTCATCGCGGCATTATCGTGCCGTCGCGGGTCCGCTGGCACGCACGCAAACGCCCTGCATGCGTCATCCGCCCATCAGCATGTTGGCCAGCGGCACGGTCGCGAGCGAGAGCACGATGCCCGCTCCCAGCACGGTATTGGCCAGGCGCGGCTCCAGCTCGTACTGATCGGCCAGAATCGCTGCCGAGATCATCGGCGCCATCGCCGCCTGCAGCACGCCTACCGACAGGGTCAGCCCGTCCACCCCGAGCGCGCGACCGAGCGCCCATCCGGCCAGCGGCGCCGCGGCGAGCTTCCAGGCCAACCCGCTCGACAGCGCGCCGAGCTGTCCGCGCTCCAGGTGCAGCTTGAACTGCAACCCGACCGAAAACAGCGCCAGCGGAGTCAGTGTCTGCCCCAGCGGCATCAGCAGCTGGTCCAGCGTCGCGGGCCAGCCACCGCACAAGCCGGCGACGACCCCGATCAGCAGTGCGATGAATGCCGGGAACGTGACGATGCGCCGCACCACCAGCGCCGCGCTGGGCGTGCGCCCGGAATACAGCGACGCCACCACGATGCCGCCGGCAGCGAGCAGCGGAAAGCAGCCCAGCTGGTCGGCCACGACAGCCAGCGCCAGCCCGGGCTTGCCGTGCATCGCCTCCACCATCGGGTAACCCATGAACGAGGTATTGCCCAGGCCGCACACCAGGGTCAGCGCACCGATGCGCCCGCGCGGCCAGTGCAGCATGCGCCCCAGCACCGCGAACAGCAGCCACGCACCGAAGAAAGTGATCCACATGGTGGCGATCGGAAACCAGGTGTGCCGGTCGAAGTGCACGCGCGGGATCATTGCCAGCACCAGCGCCGGCAGCGCGATATTGAGCACCCACCAGTTCAGCCCCTGCACGATGCCGGCGGGCGGGCGGGCGAACCGCGCGACCAGCGCCCCCAGCGCCAGGCACACGAACAACAACAGCAACGCACTCATCGACAACGGCACACGGTGGCTGGCGGAACGCCCATTAGACGCGATGCGACACGAAGCCGGAAGGCCGCGCCGGGCCACCGCGTGCACGCTGGGCGATAATCGCGCGCTTGTGTGCTGGCCCGGACTGCCGATGACCGACTCCTCCCACCGCGTGCACGGCCTGGCCGGCGACGAGATCGCCCCGGACTGGCCCGCCCTCACCGTCGCCGAGGTCGACACCGTGCTGGACGCGATCCCGCAGCTGGCGTCGCCGTGGCGGATCATCTGGCACAGCCCGCGTCCGCTGTCGGCCGCCTGCCTGGTGCAGACCGGGGGCGGCACGGTGTTCGTGAAGCGCCACCACCACAGCGTGCGGAACGCCGCCGCGCTGCGTGAGGAGCACGGCTTCATCGCCTGCCTGCGAGGCGGTGGCATGCCGCTCGCCCGCCTGTTTGCCGACGCGCATGGCGAGACGGCCATCGAGCGCGGCGACTGGGTGTACGAAGTGCACGAACAGGCCCGCGGCATCGACCTGTACCGCGAGACGATCTCCTGGTCGCCGCCCGCGCGGTCGGCGCACGCCTTCACCGCGGGCCGGATGCTGGCGCAACTGCATCGGGCGGCGGAGGGCCGCGCCGCCGCGCAACGCAGTACGCACGTGCTGGTGGCGCGCAGCGAGCTGGTCACCGCAGTCGATCCCGTGCAGGCGCTCGACGCGCAACTCGGCGAACGCCCCGGGCTTGCGCAGTTCCTGCGCGGTCGCAACTGGCGCGACGACCTGGCCGCGGTCTTTGCGCCGTGGCAACGGGCGCAGCCTGCGCTGGCCCGGCAGCCGCGGCTGTGGACCCATGGCGACTGGCACGTCTCCAACCTGTGCTGGAGTGGCGCGGACGACGGCGCGGAGATCACCGCGGTGCTCGACTTCGGGCTGGCCGCCGCCACCTTCGCGCTGTTCGACCTGGCGACCGCGATCGAGCGCAACGCGATCGCCTGGCTGGAGCTCGACACCGGCGACGCCGTGCACGTCGACATCGCGCTCGCGCTGATCGCCGGCTATCGGCAGGTGCGGCCGCTGGATCGTTCGGACGTCCATCTGCTGGCCGAGCTGTTGCCCGTGGTGCATGTGGATTTCGCGTTGTCTGAAGTGGAGTACTTCCACGCGGTGACCCAGGACAGCCACGCTGCCGCTGTCGCCTACGACACCTTCCTGCGCGGCCACGCCGCCTGGTTTTCCACGCCGCCCGGACAGGCCCTGCTGGGGGCCATTCGCGCCGCCGCCTGACGCAGCGCCTGCGTTTCGTGTTTCAATGCGCGCCTTGAAGCGGGGGTGCCCGGCATGACGCCGGGCTGAGAGAGTCCCTTGGAACCTGATCCGGCTAGCACCGGCGTAGGGAGCTTGCAGCACCATCGCGCACGTCCGTGCGTCGGTGGTGCGCCGTCGCTTCGTCCTGCCCTTTCGAGACGACGACGACCATGAATTCCCTGCACCGCCATCCCCTCGCTGCCGCTCTGATTTCCGCGATCGCCCTGGCCGCGGTCGCCCCGTCGCATGCCGCCGACGACGCCGGCCACGACCCCGCCCAGGCCAGGCGTCTCGGTGCAGTGCAGGTCACCGCCAACGCGGACAAGGGTTACCGCGCCGAGAGCGCGCAGGTGGATACCTTCGGCAGCTTCGGCAACGCGCCGCTGCACGACACGCCCGCGTCGGTGACGGTGATCACCCGCGACCAGATCGACGACCGCCAGCCGCGCACGCTCAGCGAGCTGGCCCGCGCCGATGCCGCGGTGGGCGACAACTACGCGCCGGTGGGCTACTACCAGGATCTGGCCATCCGCGGTTTCGTGCTCGACCTGGCTACCGCCTATCGCCTCAACGACATGACCATCAACGGCGAGCAGCTCACGCCGCTGGAAGACAAGCAGCGGGTGGAGATCCTCAAGGGCCTGGGCGGACTGGAAGCCGGCATCGTGGCGCCGGGCGGCCTGGTCAACTACGTCAGCAAGCGCCCGGCCGACGTGCGTACCGCCACGCTGGGCACCGACTCGCACGGCTCGCGCTACGCCGCGGTGGACATGGGCGGCTGGCTGAGCCCCACGTTCGGCGTGCGCGTGAACGCCGCACACGAAGACACCCACTCCTACGTCCGGCACACGCCCGGCCGGCGCAGCTTCCTCTCGCTGGCGGCGGACTGGAAAATCAGCGAGCGCGCCACGCTGGAGCTGGACAGCAACTACCAGACCAGCGGCCAGCGCTCCGTCTCCGGTTACCAGCTGCTCGGCGGCACCACCATCCCGGCGCACCCGAGCAACACGCGCCTGCTCGGCTACCAGCCGTGGCAGCAGCCGGTGGGCATCCATTCCAGCAACACCACCGCGCGCTTCAACTACCGCTTCAGCGAGCAATGGAGCGCGCAGCTCTCGGCCGGCCACAGCCACACGGTGATCGACGACAACGTGGCCTTCGCCTACGGCTGCTTCTACGCGCCGCAGTGCGCCACCGGTGAGTACCCCGGCCAGTTCTTCGCCCCCAATGGCGACTACGACATCTACGATTTCCGCAGCCCCGACGACACCCGCCAGAACGACGAAGTGCGCGCCGTGATCAAGGGTGGCTTCGACACCGGCAGCCTCAGCCACGAAGTGAGCCTGGGCGCCAGCGCCTTCCGCCGCACGCTGGACCAGCGGCCCTACGTGTACGACTACGTCGGCACCGGCAACATCGACCAGATCGACCCGCCCTATTTCGCACCCTCGCCGAACCAGCCCGGCCCCTCGGCGCGCACCTTCACCAGCTGGCAGCGGGCCCTGTTCGCGCTGGATCGCGTGCACTTCGGCACGCAGTGGCAGCTGCTGGCGGGCGCCCGCTTCGTGCGGCTGGACGAGCGCGCCTGGGATGACACCGGCCTCGTGCTCGAGCGCCACACGCGCCTGAGCAAGACCCTGCCTCAGGCCGCGCTGCTGTGGCAGCCGAGCGCCCCGCTCACCGTGTACGCCAGCTACAGCGAGAACCTGTCGCTGGGCGCCGAGGCGCCGTACTGGACCACCAACGGCGGCGCGATCCTGGCCCCGGTGCACTCGCGCCAGCTCGAAGCGGGCGTGAAGTACGAGTGGAGCGATACGCTCAGCCTGCAGGGCGCGCTGTACCGCATCCGCCAGCCGTATCAGTACGCGCAGCCGGACAACTCGGCCTACGGCTTCACGTTCGTGCAGCACGGCCAGCAGGTGCATACCGGACTGGAGCTCCAGGCCGCCGGACGGGTGAACGACAGCCTGCGCCTCACCGCCAGCGTCAACCTGATCCAGGCCCGCGCGCGGGACACCGGCACGCCGGCGTACGAAGGCCACCAGATCGTCAACGTGCCGCGCCTGCGTTCGGCCGTCTATCTGGACTACCGCCTGCCGGTCGCGGCCAACATCGGCCTGCTCGGCGGCTGGCGCTATGCCAGCGCCAACCCGGCCACGCCGGACGGTCGCGCCCGCGTGCCTGCGTACAACGTATTCGATGCCGGCCTGCGCTACACCACCGACTGGAGCGGCCACCCGATGACCTGGCACCTGAGCGTGGACAATGTGTTCAACACCTTCTACTGGCGCGACACCGGCGGTGCCTTCGGTGATACCTACCTGTTCACCGGCGCGCCGCGGCTGGCACGGCTGTCGGTCACGGTCGGGTTCTGAGCATGAACTGGGTCGAGCTGGTGGGCGCGTTGATCAGCGCGTGGGCGGTCTGGCTCACCGCCCGGCGCCGCCCCTGGTGCTGGCCGGTGGGACTGGCCTCGGTGCTGGTCTACGGCGGCATCTTCGTCGATGCCAGGCTCTACTCCGACGCCCTGCTCCAGCTCGCCTTCGCCGGGCTCATCGTCTACGGCTGGCGGCGCTGGCTGCGTCACCTGGGCGACGACGGGCGGGTGCAGGTGGCGCCGTTGCCGTTCGCCCAGGCGGCGTGGCACGTCGCCGTCGGCATGGCCGGCGCGCTGGTTCTCGGCTACGCCATGCATCGCTGGACCGACGCCGCCCTGCCCTGGCTGGACGCCGCGCTGACCAGCTTCAGCCTGGTCGCGCAGTGGTGGCAGGGGCGTCGCCACGTGGCGGCATGGTGGCTGTGGATTGCGGTGGACGTGATCTACGTGGGCGAATACGTCTACAAGCACCTGCTGATCACCGCCGTGCTCTACGCCGGCTTCATCGCGCTGGCCGCGATGGGACTGCGCCAATGGCGGCAGGCGGAACCGGCCGCCGCGCCATCGGCGGCATGAGCGCAGCGCGCCGCCGCGGCGTGCAAAGATACCGCCTCCCCAGCAGCAGCGTTCTTCATGTCCTCAAGCTCTTATGATTTTCGTCAGTTCCAGGCCGAACTGGCTGCACTGGACGCCGCCAAGGCCAGGGAGCAGGCCACCGTCACACCACCCGCCACCGCACCGGCCAGCACGACCGTCGCACCGGCGCCACTGAAGAAAAAGCGCGGCCGGCCCAGCACCAAGGCGGCCGAAGCCGAACGGATCGCCCGGGCGCGGGACGAGTTCCTGGCGCTGCGCACGCGCCATCAGCTGACCGTTGCCGACGTGGTGGCCTTTTTCCCCGAGGAAGAAGGCGTGGCCTATCTGCAGGCTCTGCTGGCCCAGCCCCAGCCGCGCCGGCGCCGCCGCAAGACCGATCCGGCAACGCCGGCAGAGTGAGCCATCAGCGGGCGTCGCCGTCGCTTTCCAGAAACCGGTAACCCACGCCCGGCTCGGTCTTGAGCCACTGCGGCGCGGCCGGGTCATCGCCAAGTTTCTGGCGCAGGCGACCGATCACGATGCGCAGGTAATGCGTGTCCTGCACGTGGCTGGCGCCCCACACGTCGCGCAGCAACTGCTGCTGGCTGACCACCCGCCCGGCATGGCGCAACAGCAGCGCGAGCACGGCGTATTCCTTGCGCGTGAGCGCCACCGGCTCGCCATCCAGCGAGACCTCCCGCCGCAGCTGGTCCACCACCAGATGACCGTCGTCGTACCGGGCGGGCGTGTCGTCGGCACCGGCCACCACGCGGGTGCGCAGCAGCGCACGCAGGCGGGCCATCAGCTCCTGGATGCCGAACGGCTTGGTCACGTAGTCATTCGCACCGTGGTCCAGCGCCCGGACCTTCTCTTTCTCGGCGTCGCGTACCGACAGCATCAGCACCGGCACGTTGCTCCACTGGCGCAGCTCGGCCAGCACCTCGTGGCCCTCGCGATCGGGCAGCCCCAGGTCGAGCACGACCAGATCCGGCGACTGCGTGGCCGCCAGCGCAAGCCCTTCGGCGGCAGTCGCCGCAAGCAGCACGTGATAGCCCTCCGCGCGCAGGCCGATGTCGAGGAAGCGCCGGATCTGCGCCTCGTCGTCGATCACCAGCACGCGGGGCGCGGCGGCGCTCACGGGCCCGGCTCCGGCGCGGGCGGCAGCGGCAGCGTCACGCGCAAGGTGGTGCCGCCGCCGGTGCCCGGCAGCGCCTCCACGCTGCCGCCGTGCGCACCGATCATGCCGCGGCAGATCGACAGCCCCAGCCCGGTGCCCTTGTGGCCGCGATCGCCGCGCGAGACGGAATAGAACAGATCGAAAATGCGTGCCCGCTCCTCCTCGGGTATGCCCGGGCCCCGATCGCTGACGGTGATCTGCAACTGTTCGCCGGCCACCTGCAGCGTCACGCGCACGGGCTCCTCCGGCGGCGAGAAATGAGCGGCGTTCTCCAGGATGTTGAACAGCGCCTGCTCGATCAGCGCCGGATGCACGTACAGCAGCACCGTGGCGCTCGGCAGCGTGGTCTCCACCCGCAACGCGGGATGGAACCGGCGCAACCGACCGACCGCGGTGAGCACGATCTCGCTGGCGTCGACCCAGTCCCGGTTGAGCTTGAGCGTGCCGTGGCCGAGCCGGGTCATGTCGAGCAGGTTCTGGATGTAGCGGTCCAGCCGCTGGCCCTCCTCCAGGATCGATTCCATCAGCTCGCGGCGTTCCTGCGGCGGCAACTGCGCGTCGTAGCTCGACAGCGTACCGGCGGCGCCGATCATCGCCGCCAGCGGCGAGCGCAGGTCGTGCGACACCGACGACAGCAGCGCGCTGCGCAGCCGCTCGGTCTCGCCCTGCACGCGCGCCTGCTCCAGCGCCTCGGCCAGCTCCGCACGCTCCAGCGCCAGCTGCATGTCGCGCAGCATCGCCCGCGCCAGTCCACGGCGCGCGTCGTTAGGTTCCATTTCTTCCCCGCGCAGGGCCAGCGCGACCACCGCGCGCGCCGGCGGCACGTCGGTGAGCGGCAGGAACCAGTACGCCGATACGGGTGTGCCCGGCACGTGCGCTCCGGCCGGCTGTGCCTGTTGCCGGCTCCACAGCGCCGCCGCCAGGTCGGCACCGCTCCATTCCGGCGGCGAGGGCACCGCAACCGCCGTCTCGAGCGGCCCACCCGCGTCAGCCACCAGCAATATCGCTGCGCGTGCCTCCAGGGCCTGCGCCAGGGCGGCCGTACCAGCCGCACGAATGCCTGCGATGTTCGCCGTGCGCGCCAGTTGCTGACCCAGGTCCAGCAGCGTGCGCGCCTGCCACTGTGCGGCCCGCAGCGTGGCGACCTGGCGGGCGAGCCGGGTGGCCAGGTGGCTGCACACCAGCGCCACCAGCAGGAACAGCCCCACCGCCAGCACGTCGTCCGCACTGGCGATCGCCAGCGTGAAGCGGGGCGCGGTAAAGAAGAAGTTGTAGCCGACAAAGCACAGCATGGCGGTATACACGGCCACCGCCATGCGCGTGCGCACCGCCACCACCAGTACCGCGGTGAGGAACACCGGCGAAAGGTTGGCCACCGACAGGTAACGCTGCGCCGCGAAAGCCAGCGCAAACGCCAGCCCCGCCACCGCGGAGGCGAACAGGTAGTCGCCAAGCGTGCGCCAGCGGGGCGAGGGCGGCGCCCTGGTGAAGTCGAACATGCGGCCGGACCCGAGGGAGGTGGCCCACGTTAGTGCATCCGCTGCACCGGCGCGAAGTCTTGTCGACGCCGCCCACCGATGCCCTGCATGCGCCGGCATCGGCGTCAGATCTCCACCTGCGCGCCCAGCTCGATCAGCCGGTTGCCGGGAATGCCGAAGAAGGCCGTGGCCGGCATCGCGTTGCGCGCCATCAGCACGAACAGCCGATCACGCCACGACGCCATGCCGGCGCGGCGGGCGTCGGGCACGATCGACTCACGCGAGGCGAAGAAGGTGGTATCCATCAGGTCGAAGGCGACCCCCTCGCGCACGCACTGGGCCATGCGCGCGGGGATGTCGGCGTCCTCGTCGAAACCGAACCGCACGACCAGCCGCGAAAAGCTGGCATCCAGCGGCTGCCACTGGAATTGTTCGTCCGGCTCCGCGCGGGGCGTGTCCAGCGTTTCGGCCGTGAGCAGCACGTTGCGCTCGTGCAGCACCTTGTTGTGCTTGAGGTTGTGCAGCAACGAGTGCGGCACCACCGTGCTGCTGGCGGTGAGGAACACGGCGGTGCCATGCACCCGCACCGGTGGGTGCTCTTGCAGGGTGGTCAGGAACGGCGCCAGCGCCACGCCGCCGCGCTGCACCTCGCGCAGCACCAGCTCGCGGCCGCGGCGCCAGGTGGTCAGCAGCACGAACACGCCCAAGCCCAGCGCCAGCGGAAACCAGCCGCCGGAGGCGACCTTGATGATGTTCGCGCTGAAGAACGCCAGGTCCACGGTGAGCAGCGCCAGCCCCGTGCCCAGCAGCGCGGGCAGTCGCCAGCCCCACTGGAACCGCGCCACCACCAGCGCCAGCAGCGTGGTGATCACCATCGTGCCGGTCACCGCGATGCCGTAGGCCGAGCCGAGGTTGTCGGAGGAGCGGAAACCCAGCACCGCCAGCACGATCAACACCAGCAGCGCGCGGTTGATAAATGGCACGTAGACCTGCCCCGACATCTCGTGCGAGGTGTGCACCACCCGCATGCGCGGCACGTAGCCGAGCTGCATCGCCTCGCGGGTCATCGAGAACGCACCGGAGATCACCGCCTGCGAGGCGATCACGGTGGCCACCGTGGCCAGCGCGATCATCGGGTACAGCAGCGCCCGCGGCACCAGGTGATAGAACGGGTTCGCAACTGCCGCCGGATCCTCCAGCACCAGCGCCCCCTGGCCGTAGTAGTTCAGCACCAGCGACGGCAGCACCAGGTTGAACCAGGCCAGCCGGATCGGCCCCTTGCCGAAATGGCCCATGTCGGCGTAGAGCGCCTCGGTGCCGGTAACGGCCAGCACCACCGCACCCAGCGCGAAGAACGCCTGCGCGTGGTTGTGCATGAAGAACCCCACCGCGTAGGTCGGGGACAGTGCCTGCAGCACCGCCGGGTGCCGGACGATACCGATGACGCCAAGCGTCGCGATGCTCGCGAACCACACCACGCAGACCGGTCCAAACACGGCGCCGATCCGCGCGGTGCCGTGCTTCTGCAGCCAGCACAGCGCCACGATCACGCCGATCGTGATCGGCACCACGTAGCGCTCCAGGTGCGGCGCGGCCACCTTCAACCCCTCCACCGCGGACAGCACCGAGATGGCGGGCGTGATCACGCCATCGCCGTAGAACAGTGCCGCACCGAAAATGCCCAGCACGGCGATCACCAGGCGCAGGCGCGGCACCTCGCGCGCGCTGCGCTGGGCCAGCGCCATCAGCGCCATGATGCCGCCCTCGCCCTTGTTGTCCGCGCGCATGATGAACAGCAGGTACTTCAGCGAGACCACGATGATCAGCGACCAGAACACCAGGCTCAGCGCACCGAGCACGTTGTCCGGCGACGGCGCTACGCCATGCGGGCCGAACACCTCCTTGAGCGTGTAAAGCGGGCTGGTGCCGATGTCGCCGTAGACCACGCCGACCGCACCCAGCGCGAGCGCCGCCACGCGGCGGTTCGAGGACGTTTGCATTGCCAACACTCCCAGCTGACGGCAACGCTGCCGTCGCGCACGGATCGCCGGCAGCGGCGGAGGCTGCACGGCGACATCAAGACCCTTGCCGGCCCATCCGCGAAGGCGGGGCCGACCCATCTGCAAGGCGCACACGATAGGAACCGGCGCATAAGAAAGGGGTAGCGCACCGGCGCGGTGGCATAAAAACCGCGTAAAAAGAGCGCTCCCCTCGCCTGTGCCCGGAGACCCGTCATGCCGATGACCCTCGCCACCGTCAGCGTTGCCCTTCCTGCACCGGTCGCGCACGACGGGGGCACCGTCGCCACGGGCATCTTCAAGCGGCCGGTCGATGGCCCGGTGGCGGTGCGCTGGCTCAACCTGGCCGGCGACGGACAGGCGGACCTCGTGCACCACGGCGGCGCCGACAAGGCGGTCTACGCCTACTCGCTCGACCACTATCCGTGGTGGTGCGGGGAGCTCGACCGCGAGACCCTGCCGCACGGCCAGTTCGGCGAGAACCTCACCATCGCCGGGCTGGACGAGGCGAAGGTGTGCGTGGGCGACCAGTTGCAGATCGGCGGTGCCCGGTTCGAGGTGACGCAACCGCGGGTGCCGTGCTTCAAGCTGGGCATCCGGCTGGGCGACCGGGACATGCCCCGGCGCTTCGCCGAATCATTGCGCAGCGGCGTCTACCTGCGCGTGCTGCGCGAGGGCAGCATCGAGGCCGGACAGCCGGTGGAAGTGATCGCGGAGGATGGCGAGCGGATCGCCATCCGCGCCCTGTTCGAGGCGTATTTCCGACCCAACGATTGCCGCGCCCTGGCCGTGCTCGAACAGGCGCTGGCGGTGCCGGCCCTGTCGGACGAGTGGCGGCGGCAGATTACCCGGCGGCTGCAGCGCCGCCGCGAGTGACTCGCGTGCAGCGTGTGCCGGCCGTCAGCCGGCGCGCTTTTTCGCTGCGGGCTTGCGCTTGTCCGCGGCCTTGGCCGGCTGCGTCGCGCGATAGGCGTTCATGATCGCGGGCAGCAAACCGGGAAAGCGCTGGTTGATCTCGCTGCAACGCGTGGTGTTGAGCATCTCCACGCCCTGCCGCTCGCTGCGCACCAGGCCTGCCTCGCGCAGCGTGCGGAAATGCTGCGACAGGGTCGACTTGGGGATCGCCCTGTCCACCACCTGCAGGAACGTGGAGCAGGTCTGTGCGCCTTCGGCAGCGGCCATGTCGGCATAGATCGCCGCGCGCACGGGGTCGGAGAGCGCATGCAGGATGCCCTCCACGGTGATGTCGTCGATCGATGGATGGACCAGCGGTTTCATGCCGCGATGCTAACAGCGCTTGACTCTTTGTTCCATTGTTCGTATTTTACGAACGACGGGACTACAGGACTCTGCATGAACCTCCTGCAGCCCGCTACCCCCGCTCTCTAAGCCATCTCGCTTCATCTTCCCCAAGGACACATCGTCATGAGCAAGCTCACTGGAAAGGTCGCCCTGGTCACCGGCGCATCGAAAGGCATCGGCGCGGCCATCGCCCGTTCGCTGGGCGCCGAAGGCGCGTCCGTCATCGTCAACTACGCGTCCAGCAAGGCCGGCGCCGATGCCGTGGTCGCCGACATCACCGCAGCGGGCGGCAAGGCGGTGGCGGTCAAGGGCGACGTGTCCCAGGCCGCGGATGCCGCGGCCCTGGTGGAGGCGGCCATCGCCCGGTTCGGCCGGCTCGACGTGCTGGTGAACAACTCCGGCGTGTACGAGTTCGCGCCGCTGGAGGCGATCACCGAAGAGCACTTCCATCGCCAGTTCAACGTCAACGTGCTGGGCCTGCTGCTGGTGACGCAGGCTGCCGCGGCGCGGATGAACGACGGCGGCAGCATCGTCAACATCGGCTCGGTCGTCTCGCGCATCGTGCCGCCGGCCAGCGCCGTCTACACCGCGACCAAGAGCGCGGTGAACGGCATCACCGGCGTGCTCTCGCGCGAGCTCGGTCCGCGCAGGATCCGCGTGAACGCGGTGAACCCCGGCATCGTGGAGACCGAGGGTACCCACACCGCGGGTTTCATCGGCTCGGACTTCGAGGCCAGCGCGATCACGCAGACGCCGCTGGGTCGCACCGGCCAGCCGCAGGACATCGCCGGCATCGTCACCTTCCTGGCCTCGGACGACTCCTACTGGCTCACCGGCGAGGAGCTGTACGCCGGCGGCGGCATGCGCTGACCGCAACGTCCGACCTTGGGCGCGGCGGGGACGCAGCCGGTGAGATCCCCGCCGCCGCACGCTGCAACAGGCACGGCGGCACGCCATGCGGCGAAAGCGCCGCAGTCAGCCGGCGGGCTTGCTGCCGCGCGGCCGCCTGGCGGCACCGCCCTTGCCGGCGGCCGGCTTGCCAGGCGATCGCGCCCCGGCGCCCTTGGCGGGCGTGGGTGCCTCCACATAACCGACGAACTTCTGCCGCAACTGGGTGATATCGCCAATGCGCTCGAACATCTCGCCCTGGGCCTTGATCACGCTGCCGGTCAGCAGGCTGAGCAGGCTGGTGACCGGCCCGAAATTGTGCCAGGCAAGCGCCGGATCGATCGGCAGCATCAGCACGTTGTCGGTGAGCTGGCGCGCCCAGTAGCACTGGGTATCGGTGATGATCGCCAGCGGGATGCGGCGCGCCACCGCCTCCTCGGCCAGGATGCGGAAGTGCCGCGAGTAGCGGCGGAAATCGATCAGCACCAGACAGCTGTTGGCGGTGGAGTCCAGCAGCACGTCGGCATAGGCACCATCCAGCCCGTCGGCGAAGCTGGTGCGCGGCTTGACGTGTTGCAGCAGGCTGGCAAACCCCAGCCCGAAGAAGCGGCCGTGGTGGAAGCTGGCGACCGACACGCGGTCGGCCGCCACCAGCATGTTCACGATCGCCTCCCACTGCGGCGTGCGCACCAGCGCATGTGCCGCGGTCAGGGCACGGATGTCCGCCTGCAGGCTCTCCGACAGCGCATCGGCACCGCCGGCCCGCGCCGGGTTGTTGTACAGCTGCAGCCAGGGCGAGTCCTCGCGCAACTCCGCCTTGAGTTCATTCAATCCGGCATAGCCCAGATTGCGCAGGAACCGGCCCACCGTCATCGGGCTCACGCCGACGCGCTCGCCCAGCGACGCCGCCGTCTCGAACGGAATGGCGCTGAGGTCGTGCAGCAGGTAGGTGGCGATCTTCTGCTCCGACGTGGTGAACGTGTCCCAGCGGCTTTTCAGTTTTTTCTGCAGGTCCTTGATCATGGATCCTCGACTCGGGGTGCTGCGGCCAGGCGAACGCGGGGCGGATTCAGCGCGACAGCACGGCCGGCTCCGCACCTGCGTGGCGCTCCACGTCGCCCAGGCGACGGCCGAGCATATACAGAAGCAGCGCCGACACGCCGGCGACCGCGCCGATCAGCATGAAGAAACCGCCGTGGCCGAAGCGGCTCCACAGCGTACCCAGCGCACCGGCCAGCAGGTTGCCGAAGAAGCCGGCGAAGAACCAGGTGGCGATGCTGGTGGCGCGAAAACCCTCCGGCGCCATGCGACCGAACAGCGCCAGCCCGGTCGGCAGGATGTACAGCTCACCGATGGTGAACACCACGAACCACACGAACAGCCACAGCCAGCTGGCGCGCGTGCCGTGCGCCTCGCTCCAGCCGGCCACCGCGCCGAGCGCGACGTAGGAGAGCGCCACGATCAGGGCACCGAACGCCATGCGGCCCAGCAACGGGGTTTCCACGCCGCGCCTGGCCAGCCGCGCCCACCGCGCCACCAGCACCGGCGTGAGGGCGAACACCGCCAACGAGTTGATCGACTGGAACCACGTCATCGGGATGGTCCAGCCGCCCGCCAGTTGCCGATCGATGCCGGTGTCGGCCCAAAGCGCGATGGTGTTGCCGTTCTGCTCATAGGCGCCGCGGAACACCACCACGATCGCGGCGATGCCGATCAGCAGCGCGAAACGGTCCCGGGCCGCGCGGTCCATCGGCGGACGCGCCGCGCGCGCCTCGGCGCCGCGCGCGGGCTCCGGCGGCAGGTAGCGGCGCCCGGCGAGGTAGATCACCAGCGACGCGAGCATGCCGATGCCCGCCGCGCCGAAGCCCCAGTGCCAGCCGTAGGCCTCGCCCAGCGTGCCGCAGACCAGCGGCGCCAGGAATCCGCCCAGATTGATGCCCACGTAATAGATGTTGTACGCGCTCTTGCTGCGCGGATCGCCGTGGCGGTACAGCCCTTCGATCTGGCTGGCGAGGCTGGGCAGGAACAAGCCGTTGCCCAGCGCGATCATGCACAGTGCGGGATAGAACAGCGCCTCGGAGGACATCATGAAGTGCCCCAGTGCCATCGCCGCACCACCGATCACCACGGCACGCGCCTTGCCCAGCCAGCGGTCGGCGACCACGCCACCGAACACCGGGGTGAAGTAGACGAACGCGGCGTAGGCGCCATACACCAGCGAGGCGTATTCCTGGTCCATGTCCAGGTGCTTGGTCATGTAATAGACCAGGATCGCGCGCATGCCGAAGAAGGAGAACATCTCCCACATTTCGGTGAGGAACAGCACGGTCAGGCCGCGCGGATGGCCGAACCAGGTCTTCTCGCCCAACGGCACGGGGGTGGCAGAGATCACGCGTGGAACCCTCCTCGCAGGCCGGTCATGGATCAGGCCGGCACCGCCAGCGGACCGCCCCAGAGCGCGTCGGGGCACCAGATGTTACCGCCCTCGTAGATCACCGACGGGGTGTAGTCGGTGATGATGCTGAGCGGCCCGTCCAGGTCGACCACGTCGCACAGCTGGCCCACCACGAATGCCGGCGCCATCGCCAGCGACGAGCCGCCCATGTTGCCGACCATCAGCTCGAAGCCGCGCCGGCGCGCCTCACGGGCGATGTCGAGCGCCTCGGTGAGGCCACCGCACTTGTCCAGCTTGATGTTGATGACGTCGACGCGGCCATCCACCCGATCCAGGTCCGCGCGATCCTGCACGCTCTCGTCCGCGGCGATGCGGATGGGGCGCTCCAGGCCGTCCAGCCACGCCTCGTTGCCCACCGGGAACGGCTGCTCGATCACATCCACACGCGCCTGCACCAGGGTCGGCAGCAGCCGGGCGAACGATTCCCGGGTGAAGCCCTGGTTGGCGTCCACCATCAGCCACACGTCCGGCCGTGCCTCGCGCACGGCCAGCACGCGGCGCGCGCTGAGGTCGTCGTCGGTGAGCTTGAGCTTGATCGCGCGCGCCGCGCCGTATGCGCGGGCACGGGCGGCCATCAACTCGGGCCGGTCCGCGCCCAGCGTGTAGGTGGTGAGCAGCGGCGCCGGCGGCGCGAGCCCCGCCAGCTGCCACACCGGCTGCCGGGCCTGCTTCGCTTCCAGGTCCCACAAGGCGCAGTCGAGCACGTTGCGGGCGCCGCCGGCCGGCAGCAGGGACTGCAGCCCGGTGCGCGTGAGGCCCGCCTCGATCTGCCCGCGCAGCGCCTCGATCTGCGCCAGCATGGTCGTGGGGGTGTCCTTCAGGTAGTACACGCCCTGCGCTTCGCCGCGTCCGGTGCGGCCGTCGGCGTCGGTCAGCTCCACGATCAGTGCATCGAAGGTGGTGAAGGTGTAGCCGGTGATGTGGAACGGTTCGTTGATCGCCCAGCTCATGAGCGTGGCGCGCAGGCGCAGTCGCCCGCCATCGTGGATGTTCATGCATGCCTTCCTGCAGGGAGCGAGCGCGCGGCCGCGCGGTGGCGCAGCCGCGCGAAGGGTCAGTAACGGACGTTGAAGCTGATCATCCCGAACGCGACGATGAACCAGCCCAGGTAGATCGCCGCCAGCGCCAGCAGGGTTTCGCCCGCCAGTACCCAGCGGCCGCGGCGCGGCCCCATCCAGCAGCGCACGGCATGCACCACCACCGCCAGCGCGCCGAGCAGGGCGAGCACGCCCAGCACGTAGAGCAGATACAGCCACGGCGTCATCGTGCCCTGCAGCAGCATGTCCTCGCTGACCGACGACGCGATCAGCAGCGTGCTCCACCCGGCCACGTCGACGAACAGTGCCAGCACGCCCAGCCGCGACAGCAGGCGGGTACGGCGGCGGGTCGCATCCAGGACCAGCGGGTGGCGGTAGTGGCGCCGCACCCAGCCGCCCACGCCCCAGCTCAGCAGGGCGATCACCAGCGCCAGCAGCGCCAGGCCGCCCAGCACGCCCACGCTTCCCAGCGAGCGCGCCGCCGGAACCCGTTGGAACACGAACACCGGCGCCTCCACGTCGGTGGCCCAGTAGGCAATGTCGCCGTCCTTGCCGGTGATGAACTTCAGCTGCGCATCGCCGTGCACCTGCCGATAGATCAGCGGCCCGACCTCGCGCCAGTGCAGCGGCTTGCCGGCGTAGTCGGTCCAGTCCGACACCACGATGGTGTGATCGGGCAGCGCCTGCACGCTGCTCTGGCCGAGCAGGTACAGCGGACGCAGTGCGCTGTCGTTGCGACGGCTCGACTGGTACCAGCCGGCCACGCGCGCGGCGTCGGCGGCGGCGCTGGCCACCGTGGGCTGCTCCGGCGACTGGTAGGGAAAATAGCGATCGAGGAAGGCATCGAACACCGCCCGCCGGATCACGTGCGCGCCGCCGCCGCTGCCGAGGCTGTTGAACGACATGAACACACCCACGTTGGCGTCCAGCATCAGGTGCAGGTCGCTGTGGAACACCACCGTATCGCCGCCGTGCCCGATGATGCGCTGGCCGTGGCTGTCCTCCTGGTAGAAGCCCAGGTCGAAGCCGTTGAGCCCGGGCGCAGCCGTGTGCTGGGGGCTGTGCATCAGCTGGGCGGTGGCGGGCTCCAGGATGCGCGCATCGCCGAAGCGGCCGTCCTGCAGCTGGGCGATCATGAAGCGCGCCATGTCGGTGGCGGTACTGCTGAGCGCACCGGCGGGCGCCGGATCGACCGGCTCGAACGGCTGCGGCTTGCCGTCGGACGCGCTCTGGTAGCCCTTGGACATCAGCGGCGCCAGCGCCGGCGGCAACGGCTGCGCGAAGCTGGAGTGGGCCATGCCCAGCGGGTCGAAGATGTGGTGCTTGATGTAGTCGGCGAACGGCTCGCCGGACACGCGCTGCACGATGTAGCCGGCCACGCCGCAGCCATAGTTGGAATACGCCACGATGCCGCCCGGCGCATAGATGCGCGCCGGCACGTGCGTCTTGAGGTACTTCTCCAGGTTCACCTCGTCGGTGGTCTTGGGCAGCAGCCCGCGCGCGGTGTCCTCGAAACCCGGCGTGTGGGTCATGATGTTGCGCAGCGTGATCGGCTTGCCATCGCGCGGCGGAATGGTGAAATCCAGGTACGCGTTGACGTCCTTGTCCAGATCCAGCTTGCCCTGCTCCACCTGCTGCATCACGGCCGTCCAGGTGAACAGCTTGGACGTCGAGCCGGGGCGGAACAGCGTGGTCTGCGGCGACGGCGGCGTGCGGGTCTCGAGGTCGGCATAGCCGTAGCCGCGGGCGAAGATCAGCTTGCCGTCCTTGACCACGCTGATCACGCCGCCGGCCACGTCGCCGCTTTTCAGGGCGAACGGCACCAGCCCGTCGAAGAAGCTCGACAGGTCGGCGGCGTCGAGCCGGTGCTGGCGATCATCGACCGGTGCCGCGTCGGCAACGCCGGCGGCGGGCGACGCGCTCGCTGCAGGCAATGAGGTGGAACCGGCCGGCGCGGGGCTGGCCGGCGGCGGTGACACCTGCGCCGCGACCAGGCCGACGGCACAGGTGAGAGCGAACGCCGCGGCGATCTTCGCATAGCGATTCATGGACACACTCCGGATAGGGCGGGATGGCGAAACAGGCTCAGAAGCTCACGCTGGCGGACAGCCCGACGGTGCGCGGGGTGACGTAGTTCGCGCTGAACGGGCTGCCGGTCGGGTCGGTGGTTTCCGAACTCATCGCGCTGATGCCGCGGTCGTTGGTGAGGTTCTTGACGTACGCCTTGAAGGTCCAGCGCGCGACATTGACGCCCGCGCGCAGGTCGACGCCGTCGTAGCTGGGCACGTCGAAGCGCGGGCCGGGCACCACCTGGAAATCGGTCACCCGCTTGCCCACATAGCGATAGCTGCCGCCGACGAACGCGGACCAGCCGTTGCCCAGCGGAAAGTCGTAGTCGATGCCCAGATTGGCGCTCCAGCGGGGCACCCACGGCAGCGGGTCGCCCTTGGCGCCGTAGAGGCCTTCGGGCGTGTCCGCCGCCAGTTGCGCGTCGGTCCAGGTGGCATTGGCCGACAGCATCAGCCCCGGCGCGGCGGCATACTGCCAGCTCGCCTCCACGCCCTTGCTGGTGGCCTTGCCGCCGTTGCCGAGAAAGCTGAAGCCGCCGGCAAACGAGGTCAGCTGGATCTTGTCCCAGTCGATGTAGAAACCGGCCACGTCCAGCGTCATGTGTCGATCGAGCAGCGTGGACTTCACACCCAGCTCGTAGCTCACCAGTTTGTCCGGCGCGAAGGTTTCCGGCGCCCCCAGACCCGGCGGTACGCCCACGTTGGGGCCGCCCGGACGGTAGCCCGACGCCACGCGCGCGTAGGCCATCACATCATCGCTGAAGGTGAAGCTGGGGCTGATCAGGAAGGTGGTGGGCGAGTCCGAGCCCTTGATGGTGAAATCGCTGTCGCCCACCAGGATGCCGGTGCCGGTCTGCGCGTAGGTGGTCTGGTCGTGGGTGTAGCGCGCGCCCAGCAGCACGCTGAAGCGCTCGCTGGCGTGCCAGGTGATGTCGCCATAGCCGGCCCACTCGGTGAACGTCGCCGGCCCCACCGCGATGTGCCCCAGCGTGAACGGCAGGGCGATCGGCTCGCCGGTGCTGGCGTCGAAGGTGAGGATGTCCTGCACGTTGCTGGTGTGCTCGCGCGTGTAGAACACGCCCACGCGCCATTCCAGCGTCTGGTCGGCCGGCGACTGCAGCCGCAGCTCCTGGGTGAACTTGCCGAGGGTGATCGGATTTCGGATCGAGTAGCCGCCGTTGTCCAGCCCGAGCGCCGGATTGATGATCGGACCGTAGGCCACCGTCGCGTCCGTGTTCACGTCCCGGTCCAGCGTGCTGTAGCTGGTGGAGGACACCAGCTGGCTCCAGCCCAGGTTGGCGTCGATGCCGGCGTCGTAGAGGCGGTAGCGCACCGCGAATGCTCCGGCGCCGGGCGTGCGGTTCTGCTTGAGATCGCCGTAGATCGGCCGGAGCGTCAGCGGATCGACGTCGGTGCCGGTGTTGGCCAGCGCATCGCCGCTGAGGTTCTGCGCCAGCGCGGACAGCCGCAGCGACACGTCGGCGTTCGGCGTCCACAGCAACTGGGCGCGGCCGCCATGCACCCGGGCGTCGTCCACGTCTTTCTTGCCGGTGGCGACATTGTCGGTATAGCCGGGGTCGTGCCGGGTGTAGGCGTTCACCCGCAGCGCCAGCGTGTCGCGCACCAGCGGCAGGTTGACCATCGCGTGCGCGTCGAAACCGTCGCCTCCGTCGGAGACGCTGCTGGCGCCGGCCTGCACGCGCCCGGCAAACGCGCTGGCGTCGGGCTTGACGGTGACGAACTTGACCAGCCCGCCGAGCGTGTTCGATCCGTACAGGGTGCCCTGCGGCCCGCGCAGCACCTCGATGCGTTCGACGTCATCCGGATCGATGTCCGGCGTGAGCACGCTGCCGGCGGAGTAGACCGTGCTGGAGCCGTAAGGGGTGTCGTCGATGTAGGTGCCCACCGTGGCGTTGGCGGTGTTGGCACCGGAAGTAATTCCGCGCAGCGTGAGCTGGGTCTGGCCCGGCCCTTGCGACACCGTACTGAGCCCCGGCACGCGCGTGGCGTAGTCGGCGAAGTTCAGTGCGCTCTGCCGTTCCAGATCGCTGCCTGAGAGCGCGGACACCGCCATCGGTACGGCCTGCAGGCGTTCGCTGCGCTTGTTGGCGGTAACCACGACCGTGCCCAGATCGGTGGGCGCGTCCTGCGTTCCGGGCGAGGTGTCCTGCGTCTGCGCGGTGGACGCCGGTGCCTGCGTCGGGGCAACCCCGGTCGATGCGGGCGACGGGCGGGCACCTGCGCTCAAAGGCCCCAGCAGGGCGAGGGCGACGGCAAGGTAGATGGCGCGGCGAGCGTGGAGCTGACGGCTTGAATCCATGACGTTCTCCCCCGAGACGGTCGTGTGTGGGTCGGGGCGAGTGTTATTCAATTAACAAACAAGTGTCAATGATATTTACATATCATTCCTGGCAGCGCGCCTGTGCGCCGGTGCAGACGGCGCACAGGCCTATCCGGAGCGAGAAGGGTTTGCAGTGCCGGCTCGGGCAAGCTGACTTACGTGGAAAGGTCCGGCCGTAAAGCCGTCCATACCCGGGCGCGCCGGTGCGCAGCGTGCGCCCGGCGCGGCAGGAGCGCTGTTCCGGCCGGACCTTCTCGCCATGCTGCGCATGCTGCCTCGGCCATTCGCCCGCGCGCCCTGCCCTTGGCGACCGTCAGGCCGCGCCGATCGCGTCCAGCTGCGCCATCGACGGCGCATCGAGGATGATCCGCGTCGACGCGAGGTTCTCGTGCAAGTGGGCCACCGACGCCGTGCCCGGGATCAGCAGCACGTTCGGCGACCGCGCCAGCAGCCAGGCCAGCGCCACCTGCATGGGCGTCGCGCCGAGCCCGGTCGCCACATCCAACAGTGTTTGCGACTGCAGCGGGCTGAAGCCCCCGAGCGGGAAGAACGGCACGTAGGCAGTGCCCTGCCCGGCGAGCGTGTCGATCAACGCGTCGTCGCTGCGGTGAGCGAGGTTGTACTGGTTCTGCACGCAGACCACGGGCGCGATGGACTGCGCCTCGGCCACCTGCGCCGCGGTGACATTGCTGACACCCAGGTGACGGACGAGGCCGCGCTGCTGCAGTTCGGCCAGTGCGCTGAACTGCGGCGCGATGCTGCCCTCGGCGGGGCCATGCACACTGAGCATCGAGCGCAGGTTCACCACGTCGAACACGTCCAGCCCCAGATTGCGCAGGTTGTCCTCCACCGCCTGGGTGATCTCGGCAGGGCTTTGCGCGGCGTTCCAGGAGGCATCCTCGCCGCGCCGGGCACCGACCTTGGTCACGATCACCAGATCATCCGCGTAGGGATGCAGCGCCTCACGAATGAGCCGGTTGGTGACGTGCGGCCCGTAGAAGTCACTGGTGTCGATGTGATTGACGCCCGCCTCGACCGCAGCCCGCAGCACGGCAAGGGCGGCGGCGTGGTCGCGGGGCGGGCCGAACACGCCCGGCCCCGCGAGCTGCATGGCGCCGTAGCCCAGGCGGTTGACGGTGCGGTCGCCGAGCAACCAGGTGCCAGCCGATACGGACGTTTTCATGAAGTTCTCCGGAAGACAGTGAAGGGATGCGCTGCACTATGGCCGACCGGTAGCGGCCTGATAATCCGGCACAATCAGTACGGGCTGTACGGAGATCCGGACAATGGCGTATGAGCTGCAGGATCTGCAGGCGTTCCTGCGGGTGCTTCGCGCGGGCGGTTTCCGGGAAGCCGCACGCAGCGGCGGTGACTCCGCCTCGCGGCTGAGCGAGGCGGTGCGCCGGCTCGAAGCGCGCCTGGGCATGCGCCTGCTCCATCGCACCACCCGCAGCGTTTCGCCCACCGAGGCAGGCGCGCGACTGGCCGAGCGGCTGGCGCCGGCGCTGGCCGAAGTGCAGGCCTCGCTGGACGTGGTCAACCATTTTCGCGACCGGCCGGCGGGCACGCTGCGGCTCAACGTGCCGGCGAACGTGGCGCGCACGGTGCTGCCGAACATCATCACGCCGTTCCTCAAACGCTACCCGGAGATCCGGCTGGAGGTGGTCGTGGAGGACAGCCTGGTCGATCTGATGGCCAGCGGCTGCGACGCCGGCATCCGCTACGACGAGCGGCTGGAGCAGGACATGATCGCGCTGCCGATCGGCCCGAAGACGCAGCGCCTGGTCACCGCCGCCGCGCCCGCCTACCTGGCCGAACGTGGCAGCCCGCGCCACCCGCGTGACCTGCTGCAGCACGCTTGCCTGCGCGGCCAGTTCTCCGGCGGCGCGGTGCCGGCGTGGGAGTTCGAGCGGGCCGGCGAGGTGGTGCGGGTGGATCCCCCGGGTCCGCTGCAGGTAAGGCTGGGCGCGGCGCTCGACCTTGCGGTGCAGGCCGCGGTCGACGGCCTGGGGATCATCCATCTGTTCGAGGACTGGCTGCAGCCCCACCTGGACAGCGGCGCGCTGGTGCCGGTGCTGAAGCCGTGGTGGCAGAGCTTCCCCGGACCGTATCTGTACTACGCCGGCCGCCGCCACCTGCCCTCGCCGCTGCGCGCGTTCGTGGAGTTCGTTCGGGAGGGATGAGCATTGCTTCGCCACGCCCGCCCTGCGCGCGGGACCCATGCCACTGACCATGGCCTGGCATGCGTGCATGCGCGCGGCGGCGGCGCGGATCGTCCGGCTCCGGAAGAATCGCGCTTTCAGACGTTCGCGGGGCTACGAGCCTTGGCCTCGGCTCCCTCGGCCGCTCCCTCTTTGGCGCATGACGCTGGCGACCCCGCGGTGTTAGATCCGCGCCCGCGGGTAGAGGTCGCGCGCATGGGTGCGGGTGAGCAACTCCGGCACGCCGGAGGTCTCGTTCCACAGCGCGCCGCACTGCCTGCAGCGCATCAGGAAACTGGGCACCTTCGGATTGGCCGCCATGCGCTCGAAGCGGTCGTACGGCGCGTGGTAGCCGGATTGGCAATCGGTACAGAGCATGCGTTGGAATCGTCTGGTGGCGGCTCCGGAATGGGAGGCTCAGCCGTTTGAAAAGTGTGCGGCTGACGGCGGCGGGACAGTCCCGGCAGCGCACGGCATGAAAGCCGCAAGCGAGCGCCTCGCCCCGCCGCAACAGCGAACGTCAACGAAGCGCAGGCGTTTTGCCCGGTGTCGTTCTGCTGCGCGACCAGCTGGTTGCTTGCGCGCTTTGCGGGCCTGGCCGCGCCCTCTCCGCGACGGTCGAGGCGGCCCGGGAGCGGGCCGCCTCGGTCTTCAGAACAACGAGCGACTAGCCCAGCAGCACCCGGTTCATGCGCTGCACGAACGCGGCCGGGTCCGGCAGCTGCGCGCCGGCGGAAATTTCCGCCTGCTCCAGCAGCAGGGTGGCCAGGTCGCGTGCCTTGCTCTCGTCCGTCTCGCTCTCCACCCGCTTCACCAGCGCGTGCGCCGGGTTGATCTCCAGCGTGGGCTTGCTCTCGGGCATGTCCTGCCCCGCCTCGCGCAGCAGTCGGGCCAGATGCGGCGCCATCTCGTAATCGCTCAGCGCCAGGCACGACGGGCTGTCGGTGAGACGGGCGGAAACCTTCACCTCGCCCACGCGATCGCCGAGCAGCTCCTTGAGCTTCTTCAGCAGCGGCTCGGCCGCCTTGGTGGCTTCTTCCTGCTTCTGCTTGTCGGCCTCGTCCAGCGGCACGTCGCCCTTGGCCACGCTCTTGAGCTTCTTGCCCTCGTACTCGGAGAGCGAGCCGATCATCCACTCGTCGATGCGGTCGGACATCAGCAGCACTTCGATGCCCTTGGCCTTGAACGCTTCCAGCTGCGGGCTGCCGGCGGCGGCGGCGTAGCTGTCGGCGGTGATGTACCAGATCGTGTCCTGGCCCACCGCCATGCGGCCGATGTAGTCGTCCAGCGAAACGTTCTGCGCGGTGCCTTCACCCTTGGTGCTGGCGAAGCGCAGCAGCTTGGCAATGCGCTCGCGGTTGTTGGCGTCCTCGGCGATGCCCTCCTTGAGCGTGTTGCCGAAGGCCTTGTAGAAGGTGGCGAATTTCTCCGGCTCGTCGCGCGCCAGCTTTTCGATCAGGTCGAGCACGCGCTTGACGCAGGCGGACTTGATCCGGTCGAGGTTGCGGTTCTGCTGCAGCAGCTCGCGGCTGACGTTGAGCGGCAGGTCATCGGCATCGACCACGCCGCGCACGAAGCGCAGGTAGTTCGGCAGCAGCTCCTCGGCGGCGTCCATGATGAAGACGCGCTTGATGTAGAGCTTCAGCCCCTTGCGCTCGTCGCGCCCGCCCATCATCAGGTCGAACGGCGGCTGCGAGGGCAGGTACAGCAAGGTGGTGAAGCTCTGGCTGCCCTCGACCCGGTTGTGGCTCCAGGCCAGCGCGTCGTTGAAATCGTGGCCGAGCGACTTGTAGAACCCCTGGTAATCCTCGTCGGAGATCTCGCTCTTGGGCTTGGTCCACAGCGCCGAGGCGGCGTTGGTGCTTTCGAACTCGTCGGTCGGCTTGCCGTCTTGTTCCTTCGGCATGCGGATGGGGAAGGCCACGTGGTCGGAGTACTTGCGGATCAGCGACTTGAGCTGCCAGCCCTTGAGGAACTCGTCCTCATCGGCCTTCAGGTGCAGGATCACCGCAGTGCCGCGCTGCGGCGCGTCGACCTGCTCGAGCGAATACTCGCCCTTGCCGTCGCTTTCCCACTTCACGCCCTCGCCCTCCGGCGCGTCGGCGCGGCGAGTGATCACGGTGACCCGGTCGGCCACCACGAAGGCGGAATAGAAGCCCACGCCGAACTGGCCGATCAGCCGCGCATCAGCCTTCTGCTCGCCGCTCATCGCCTCCAGAAAGCGGCGGGTGCCGGAGCTGGCGATGGTGCCGATGTTGGCGACCACTTCATCGCGCGTCATGCCGATGCCGTTGTCGCGCACGGTGACGGTGCGGGCGGTTTCGTCCCAGCTCACGTCGATGTGCAGCTCGCCGTCGCCGCTGAGCAGGTCGGGCTGGGCGATGGACTCGAACCGCAGCTTGTCGCAGGCATCGGAGGCGTTGGAGATCAGCTCGCGCAGGAAGATTTCCTTGTGCGAGTAGAGCGAGTGCGTGACCAGGTGCAGCACCTGGGCGACTTCGGCTTCGAATTTGCGGGTTTCGGCGGGTGCGTTCATGCGTGGTGGTTCCGTTTGTTGCGGTTGCTTGGATGGGGACTCGATGGTTCTGCCGGCACCCCGGCGAACGCCGGAATGACGGTGGGGGAGCGAAGGCTTCCGGCCGGCACCCTCACCCTGCCTCTCCCCGGCGGGGCGAGGGTTCGATTCAGCGCGCCGCGCCGCTCTGCAGCGCCGCGATGCGCTCGTCCAGCGGCGGGTGACTCATGAAAAGGCGCTGGATGCCGGCAGCCAGCGGCCCGGAGATGCCGAACGCCGCCATGATGGTCGGCAACGTGCTTTCGCCGTGGTTGACCTTGAGCCGCTGCAGCGCCGAGATCATTGCGCCGCGGCCGGCGAAGGTGGCACCGGCGGCATCGGCACGGTACTCGCGCCAGCGCGAAAACGCCGCGACGATCATCGAGGCGAACAGGCCGAACACCACCTGCAGCACCATCACCGAGACGAAATAGCCGATCCCGCCGCCGCGGTTGTCGCGCCCGCCGGACAGCCAGCTGTCGACCACCCGGCCGACGATGCGCGAGGCCAGGATCACCAGCGTGTTGAGCACGCCCTGGATCAGCGTCAGCGTGACCATGTCGCCATTGGCGACGTGGCCGATCTCGTGACCGAGCACGGCGCCGACCTGCTCGCGGTCCATCTGCTGCAGCAGGCCGGAGCTGACCGCCACCAGCGCCTTGTCGCGGCTCATGCCGGTGGCGAAGGCGTTCATCTCCGGCGCGTCGTAGATCGCCACCTCGGGCATGCCGATGCCGGCGGCTTGCGCGTGGCGTCGAACCGTATCGACCAGCCAGCGTTCGGTTTCGTTGGCGGGCTGCTCGATCACCCGCGCGCCGGTGCTGCGCTTGGCGATCCACTTGGACATGGCCAGCGACACGAAAGCGCCGCCCATGCCGAAGACCGCGGCAAATACCAGCAGCCCGGTCATGCCGCCGTAGCCGCGCTCGGCGGCCATGGCGTCGATGCCCAGCAGGTGGCAGACGATGCTCAGCAGCAGCAGGACCGCAATATTGGTGGCTATGAACAGGGCGATGCGACGCATGGCTGTCTCTCTGGTCTTGACCGTGGGGAACCGCGGCAGCGCCGTGGCTGCCGTGTGCAGCTATTCGGGGCGCACGCACCGGGTTTCAAGGGTTCACGGCGCCCGCGCGAGGCGGTAGACGGCGCGCGGGCGCCGCTTAGAATGGCGTGATGACCTACCGCGGCCGCTTTGCCCCCTCGCCCACCGGGCTGCTGCATTTCGGCTCGCTGGTGGCGGCCGTGGGCAGCTGGTTGTGCGCCCGGGCCGGTGGCGGACAGTGGCTGGTGCGCATGGAAGACATCGACCCGCCGCGCGCCGTGGCCGGCTCGGCCCAGGCGATCCTGGCGGCGCTGCCGGCGTTCGGGCTGCTACCGGACGGACCGGTGCTGTTCCAGTCCGAGCGCCGGGGCGCCTATGACGTCGCGTTCGAGCAGCTGCGCGCGGCCAACCAGGTTTTTCCCTGCTGGTGCAGCCGCAGCGACCTGGCCATCCATGGCGGCCTGCATCGCGACGGCGCGTGCGTGGCCCCGCCGGACCTCGAGCGCGCGCCGGCCTGGCGGCTGCGCGTGCCCGATATCGAGATCGACTTCGACGATGCCCTGCAGGGCCCGCAGCGGCAGAACCTGCGCGAGGTGGCGGGTGATTTCGTGATCCGTCGGGTCGAGGGGTTCTACGCCTACCAGCTCGCCTGCGTGGTGGACGATGCGGTGCAGGGCATCACCGAGGTGGTGCGCGGCGCCGACCTGCTCGACACCACGCCGCGCCAGATCTACCTGCAGCGCTGCCTGGGCCTGCTGACGCCGCGCTACCTGCACCTGCCGCTGGTGCTGGACGGGCAAGGCCGCAAGCTCTCCAAGTCGACCCGCGCCAACGCGGTGGACCCGTCCGACCCGCTGCCGGCGCTGCGTCGGGCGCTGGCGTTCCTCGGCCTGCCGCACGCGGAGCCTGCCGCCGGCGCGCAGGAACTGCTGGCGCAGGCGGCGGCGCAATTCGACCGGGCGCAATTGCGGCAATGCAGCGGTCGTCTGGACATCTGAAACGCTATAAAGGCGTGGTATCCCTGATTCCCCACGCTCGCCCGTCACCCGCGCCATCGGCCCCGGCGCGACATCCGTCTACTGCAAGGAGATCGAAGACATGACCCAGCGCACCGCACTCGTCACCGGGGGCACCGGCGGCATCGGCACCGCCATCGTCCGCTACCTGGCCGGCCAGGGCCATCGGGTGGCATCCAACTACCGCGATGCGGAGCGTGCCGAGCAGTGGCGCAAGGCGATGGCTGCCGAGGGCATCGAGGTGTGCATGGTGCAGGGCGACGTGGCGGACCCCGCCTCGTGCGAGACCATGATCAAGGGGATCGAGGAGAAGTGTGGCCCGGTGGAGATCCTGGTCAACAACGCCGGCATCACCCGCGACACCACCTTCCACAAGATGAACTACCAGCAGTGGACGGAGGTGATCAACACCAACTTGAACGCCTGCTTCAACGTCACCCGCCTGGTGATCGAGGGCATGCGTGGGCGCAAGTGGGGCCGCATCGTGCAGATCAGCTCGATCAACGGCCAGAAGGGCCAGTACGGTCAGGCCAACTACGCCGCCGCCAAGGCCGGCATGCACGGCTTCACCATCTCGCTGGCGCAGGAAAACGCGAAGTTCGGCATCACCGTCAACACCGTCTCGCCCGGCTACGTGGGCACCGACATGGTGATGGCGGTGCCGGAGGACGTGCGCGAGAAGATCGTGGCGCAGATCCCGGTCGGCCGCCTCGGCAAGCCGGAGGAAATCGCCCATGCCGTGGCGTTCTTCACCGGCGACATGGCCAGCTGGATCACCGGCGCCAACCTCGCCATCAACGGCGGGCATTACATGGGCTGGTGAACAACCCATGGTGGGCAGCCGGCAGGGAACCGCCGGACGTGCCGCGCAGAACCAAGCCGGGCCACGCGCCCGGCTTCTTCATGTTCGTGTCACTCCCCGGCAGGGGAGTCGCGCTTCTCGAGCAGCTTCTCCATCACCTTGCCCACGGCCGCGAAAGCGAAGGCACCGGTGACATGGGTCGCCGCCCCGAGGCCGCCGCCGCAGGCGAGGTTCAGGGTGTCGCCGCCCGGCGGCCGGGTGCCGCAGACGGTGCCGTCCGGCTGCGGGTATTGCACGTTCTGCAGCGAGTACACCGCGGACACGCCGAAGTAGCGCGACGGGCTGCGGGGGAAATTGAAGTCCTGCCGGAGCTTCTTGCGGATCAGGCTGAACATCGCGTCGTGCTCGGTGCGCGACAGGTCGCGCACGCGGATCTGGGTCGGATCGGTGCGCCCGCCGGCCGAGCCCACGGTAACCATCGGCAGCTTGCGGCGGCGGCACCAGGCGATCGCCTCGAGCTTGACCCGGAACGCATCGCAGGCATCCAGCACCACGTCGTAGCCGCGATCGAGCAGCTCGTCCAGCGTGGACGGGGTGAGGAAGCGCTCGATCGCCTCCAGCCGCAGCTGCGGGTTGATCGCATGCAGGCGCGTGGCCATCACGCCCACCTTGGGCTTGCCGTATTCGCCGTCCAGCGCATGCATCTGCCGATTGGTGTTGGACACGCAGACCTCGTCGGCATCGATCAGGGTGAGCCGACCCACCCCGCTGCGCACCAGCGCCTCGGCCGCCCACGAGCCGACGCCGCCCACGCCGATAACGCACACGTGCCGGGCCGACAGCAGCGACAGGCTGCCCGCGCCGTACAGCCGCTCGATGCCGGCGAAGCGCTCGCGCAGGGTGGTCTCGCCGTGGCTCACGGGCATACCGGCCGGCGGGGTGGAAGCAACGACATGGCGAACTCCGGTGGGAACGGCCGGCAATTGTAAGCGCGAGCGCGTCGTGCAGCCGCGTGCGGATGGCAAGGCACCGCCGCTCGGCTATGCTCCGCCAGTCTTTTTCCACGGGAATCCCCTGCCATGCGAGCTGCTCTACTGATTGCCCTGGGGCTGGTCATCGGCATCCTCGGCACTACCTTCACCATCAGCGCGCTGCACCAGCGCACGCCCCTGCCCAAGGCGGTGATGACGGTGATGGCGTACCACGTGAGCCAGCTGGAGCACGCGGTGAAGGCCAAGCAGTGCGATGCCGCCGCCACGGGTGCACAGCTCGATCGCCTGCGTTCGGTCGCGTTCGACATCCCGGCCGCCTTCAAGGGCGCCGAGCAGCCGTTCCTCGACGCCTCGGACAAGCTGCAGGGCACGCTGCGCAACGCGACCGCGGCAGCGCCGACCACCTGCGCGGCCCTGGCTGACGCGATCAAGCCGGTGGAAGAAGCCTGCGACAGCTGCCACAAGCAGTACCGCTGACGCCGCCGCGCCCACGCCATGCCATCGTCACGCCCCCTGTTCCGGCAGCGCCTGCGGCAGAAGCTGCAGCGGCTGGACGATGCCATGTTCAAGCACGCCAGCCCGTCGCAGCCCACCTTGGTGGCGATGAGCGCGATCGGCGCCGCGTGCATGCTGCTGTATTACCCGGTGTGGAAGTACGCGCTGCCGCAGCCTTACGAGAGCCTCGCGCTGCGGCTGGCCGGATGCGCGGTACTGCTGCCGCTGGCGCTGCTGCACTGGTGGCCGCGGCGCCTGCGCGCGCTGCTGCCGGCGTACTGGTATGGCGTGGTGACCTTCGTGCTGCCGTTTTTCGCCGGCTACATGCTGCTGCGCAACGGCGGCAGCACGCCGTGGCTGCTGATCCACCTGGCCTCGATCTACCTCACGATGATGATGTTCGACCTGACCAGCTTCCTGGGCATCTTCGCGCTGGGCTCGGTACTGGCGTGGATCGCCTGGCTGGTGGGGCCGCACGCGGCCATGCCGGTGGCGCCGCTGCTGCTGTACCTGCCGCTGCTGGCGATGGCGCTGGCGCTGGGGCCGCTGGCCAGCCTGTCGCAGAAGCACGCCGATCTGGCGCGGATCCAGGCACTCACGCGCGCGTCCAACAACATCGCCCATGAGCTGCGCACGCCGCTGGGCTCGCTGCAGATCGCCGGGCAGGCGTTCCGCCGCTACCTGCCGGACCTGGTCGCCGGGCACCGGCTCGCGCAGGACGCCGGGCTGCCGGTGGTGGCGCTGCGCGGCGCCCACCTGGAGGCGCTGGAGCGCGGCATGGACACCATCGAGCACGAGGTGGCGCATGCGCACACGGTGATCGACATGCTGCTGATGGCGGCCCGCCCGCTGGACCCCCAGCAGCTCGACCGGTTGCAGGCGCGCGCGCTGGTGCGCACGGCGCTGGAGCGGTACCCCTACGCCTCGCGCGCCGAGCAGGAGCGGGTGCACCTGCGCGGCGAGGACGACTTTCCGCTGCTCGGCAGCGAGACGCTGCTGATGCACGTGATCTTCAACCTGCTGCGAAACGCGCTGTTCCACACCGGGCGCGCCGGCAAGGGCGAGATCGACGTGCAGGTGGAGCGCGGCCAGGGCAGCGGGCGGATCGTCGTGCGCGACACCGGACCCGGGATTCCCCCGGACGTGCTGCCGCGCATCTTCAATCGGTTCTATTCCTATAGCGAGGACGGCGCGGGCGTGGCCGGACTCGGCATCGGCCTGGCGTTCTCGCGCGAGGCGGTCGAGCGGATGGGCGGCGACATCCAGTGCCGCTCCCGCTGGGGCGCGTTCACCGAGTTCGTGATCTCCTTCCCCTCCCGCGAAACGGATGCGCGCGCATGAGGCTGTCCTTCGACTACGGCGTACCCGCCTTCCAGTTCCCCACGACCACGGTGATGGTGGACGACCACGAGAGCTACCTCGGCGTGGTGCCGCTGATGCTCGACCCGCTGCAGCGGCTGAAGAGCTACAGCTCGCCGCGGCAGGCGCTGGCGGACCTGCGCCACAACGACAGCCGCGACGTGCCTGGCGGCGGCTGGCTGTACCGCTGGCACGAGCATCCGTCGCCCAACCGCGAGCTGGTGGCGCTGGACATCGATTCGATCGTGCGCACCATGCACGACCCCGCGCGCTTCGCCGAAGTGTCGGTGGTGGTGGTGGACCAGGCGATGCCGGAAATGGACGGGCTGGAGTTCTGCCGGCAGATCGCAAACCCGCACATCGGCAAGGTGCTGCTCACCGGCCGGGCGGACGACGAGACGGCGATCGAGGCGTTCAACTCCGGCCTGATCGACCGCTTCATCCGCAAGAACGATCCCAAGGCGATGGAAAAACTGCAGCAGGCGATCGTCACGCTGCAGCAGCGCTATTTCGAGCGGGCAGGCCGGTTCGTCTCCGAGGCAATGGCACTGGGCGACGTGCGCTTCCTGCGCGACCCGGTGTTCGTGCCGATCATGCGCCGCATCGTGGCCGACTTCGCCGCCATCGAGTGCTACCTGCACGTCAACCCCACCGGTCTGCTGCTGCTCGACGCCGATGGCGACGGCCGCTTCGTGCTGATCCAGACCGACGACGATCTGCGCACGCACTACGAGATCGCCAGCGACCTGGGCGCCTCGATCGAGGTGCTGAACGCCTTGCGCGACGGCACCGCCCTGCCCTGGTTCGCCAGTCGCGACGGTTTCTACAGCGGCGAACCGGACGCGCCGCCGGTGCGCATGGTGCCGGCCACCACGGTGCGCGGCGAGCACTGGTACCACTACGCGGTCATCGACGACGTCAACAGCCGCTTCGAGCTCGACCGGATCGTCTGCTACCGCCGGTGGCTGCGCGAGCAGGACGGCTCGGCGCCCGCCGGCTGAGACGTTCGCCGTATTGGGCCGCGCTTGCGATATGGGTAGGATCGGAGGGTCTCCCCCAACGCAGGTGCCTCCATCGTGAAACGACTGCTTGCCTGTTCGATCCTTGCCGCGCTCGCCACCGCGGCGTCCGCCACCGACGCCACCAAGGCGCCCACGTTCGACCCGCACTACCTTTCCGAGCAGGTGAAGACGCTCGCCTCCGACGCGTTCGAAGGCCGCGGCCCCGCCACCGCCGGCGAGAAGCGCACCGTCGCCTATGTCATCAGCCAGATGAAGGCCGCCGGCCTGCAGCCGGCCGGCGCGCTCGAGAACGGCAAGCGCACGTGGACGCAGCCGGTGCCGCTGGGCCGCTTCGAGATCACCGGCACGCCGAACTTTGCGCTCACCGTCGACGGCAACCGGAAGCCGCTGACCCAGGGCGACCAGATCGCCGTGCGTGCCGCGCAGGACGGCTCGACCAGCGTGGACATTGCCAACGCCCCGCTGGTGTTCGTCGGCTACGGCGTGAAGGCACCGGAGCGCAACTGGGACGACTTCAAGGGCGTGGACCTGCACGGCAAGATCGCGGTGGCGCTGATCAACGATCCGGACTTCGAGACCGGCCAGGGCGACTTCGGCGGCAAGGCCATGACCTATTACGGCCGCTGGACCTACAAGTACGAGGAGATCGCCCGCCAGGGCGCGCTCGGCCTGTTGATCATCCACGAGACGGCGCCGGCATCCTACGGCTGGCCCACGGTGAAGAACTCCAACACCAACACCCAGTTCGACATCGTGCGCGAGCATCCGGCCGAGGTGCACTCCAAGGTCGAGGGCTGGATCCAGCGCGACCTCGCGGTGCAGATGTTCAAGGACGCCGGGCTGGATTTCGACGCGCTGAAGAAACAGGCCCAGACCCGCGACTTCAAGCCGGTGACGTTGAAGGGTGAAACCTTCTCGGCCAAGTTCAACGTCGACGCCTCGGTGATCACCTCGCAGAACATCCTGGGCATGGTCAAGGGCACCAAGCGTCCGGATGAAACCGTGTTCTACAGCGCGCACTGGGATCACCTGGGCGTGGGCGAGCCCGATGCCACCGGTGATCGCATCTACAACGGCGCGGTGGACAACGCCACCGGCACCGCGGCCCTGCTCGCACTGGGCAAGGCCTTCGCGCACGGGCCGAAGCCGGAGCGTTCGGTGGTGTTCCTCAACGTCACCGCCGAGGAGAAGGGGCTGCTCGGCTCGGAGTACTACGCCACCCATCCGCTCTATCCGGAAGCCAAGACGGTAGGCGTGATCAACATGGACGCGCTCGATCCGCACGGGCCGGCCCGCAACTTCACCATCTCCGGCAGCGCCAAGCTCGGTCTGCTCGACGACCTCGTCGCGGTGGCCAAGGCAGACGGCATGAGCTATGCCCCCGACCCGCATCCGGAGGCGGGCTACTTCTTCCGCTCCGATCACTTCTCCTTCGCCAAGCGCGGCGTGCCGGCGATTTCGTTCGGGTCGGGCGACGACTGGTCCGACGGCGGCGTGGCAGCCGGCGAAGCGGCTGAAAAGGCCTACACCAAGGACCACTACCACCAGCCGTCCGACCAGTGGCAGGCCGACTGGAGCTTCACCGGCATGGCGCACGACCTGGGCGTGCTCTACACGCTCGGATCCAGGCTTGCCAACTCGGACGAATGGCCGAACTGGAGCACCGACTCCGAGTTCCGCGCCGCCCGCGACGCCACCGCCGACCAGCGCAAGTAAGCCGGCTCGGCAAGCAAGAAGGGCAGCCGTCACGGCTGCCCTTTTTCATGGCCAGGAGGAAAACGTCAGAGCCGCACGCGGCCACGCAGCACGTCGAAGAACATCACCCAGTCGCCGGCCAGGCTGTACAGCGGATGGCGGAAGGTGGCCGGGCGGTTCTTCTCGAACACGAAGTGTCCGATCCAGGCAAAACCGTAGCCCGCCACCGGCGCCAGCCACAGCCACACCAGGTGCCCACTGGCGAGGGCGCCGAGGACGATCGCCAGCACGCACGCGCTGCCGGCAAAGTGCAGGCGCCGGCACGCGCGGTTGCGGTGCTCGCCCAGGTAATACGGGTAGAACTCGCGAAAGCTGGAAAAGCCGGCCATGTCCGTCTCCGAGGCACCCTGCCGAGGGTACGCGCGGCGCGGTGCCTTTGCACCAGCGAACCGTGCTACTTCGCCGGCAGCGGGATGAACTCCTCGTCGTCACCCGGCACGCGGTCGAAGCGGCCGCCCACCCAATCGGCCTTGGCCTGCTCGATGCGTTCGCGACGGGTCGACACGAAGTTCCACCACAGATGGCGCTCGCCATCCAGCGGCGCACCGCCGAACAGCATCACCCGGCTTGCTTCATGCGCGCGCAACGGCGGCGCGGACTCGCCGGCCTGCACCGCCATCAGTCCGGCCGGCACGGCCAGGCCATCCCACTCCAGCGCGCCCTCGATCACGTGCACGCCGCGCTCGGCGTGCTCGCCGGGCCACTCCAGTACGGCACCGGCCGCGAGCGTGGCCTCGATGAAGAACATCGGCGCGAAAACCTTCACCGGCGACGCTTCGCCATAGGCGGTGCCGGCGATCAGCCGGAGCGAGGCACCCTCGCGCTCGATCCGGGGCAGCTCGTCGGCGCCGTGGTGGTGGAACTCGGGCGCCACCTCCTCGTCCGGCTGCGGCAAGGCCACCCATACCTGCACGCCGTGCAGCGTGTGGCCGGCTTCGCGCTCGGCTGGCGGAGTGCGCTCGGAGTGGGTGATGCCGCGGCCGGAAGTCATCCAGTTGACCGCGCCGGGCCGGATGTCCACCGCACTGCCCAGGCTGTCGCGATGCCGGATCGCACCGTCGAACAGCCAGGTCACGGTGGCCAGCCCGATGTGCGGATGCGGGCGCACGTCCATGCCCTTGCCTGCGGGCATGCCGGCCGGACCGATGTGATCGAAGAACACGAACGGCCCGACGTGGCGCGCATCCAGCACCGGCAGCAACCGGCGCACGCGGAAGCCGTCGCCAAGGTCGTGCACGCGTCCTTCGATGAGGCGGGGCGAAGCGTTCATGGGGTGCCTCCACGGCAACGGGGAAAGGGCATCACCAGGATCGCTGGTACTGCACCGGGACGTCGATAGTCGCGCCGAGCGCCTTGGCCGCGCGGCGCGGGAAGTAAGGATCGCGCAGGCTCTCGCGTGCCTGCAGCACCACGTCCGCTTCGCCATCGCGCACGATCGCGTCGGCCTGCTGCGGCTCGGTGATCATACCCACCGCGCCCGTGGCGATCTCCGCCTCGCGGCGGATCCGGGCGGCAAACGGCACCTGATACCCCGGCCCCACGGGAATCTTCACGTGCGGCACGAGTCCGCCGCTGGACACGTCCACGAGGTCCACGCCCAGCGGCTTGACCATCCGCGCCAGCGCCACGCTCTGCTCGGCGTCCCAGCCACCGTCAGCCCAGTCGGTGGCCGAAACACGCAGCCACAGCGGCAGGTGCGCGGGCCATACTTCGCGCACTGCCTGCACCACCTCGCGTACCAGCCGCATGCGGTGCTCGAGGCTGCCGCCGTAGGCGTCGTCCCGCCGGTTGCTCAACGGCGACAGGAACTGGTGCAGCAGATAGCCGTGCGCGGCATGCAGCTCGATCAGCTCGAAGCCGGCCGCCAGCGCGCGTTGCGCCGCCGCGCGAAAATCGGCCACCACCCGCGCGATGCCTGCGGCGTCGAGCGCCTGCGGCACGTGCCAGTCGCGGTCAAACGGCAGCGCCGAAGGCGCCACCGTGAGCCAGGCGCCGTCCGCGGCAGCCAGCGGGCCGCCGCCGTCCCACGGGCGCTGGGTGCTGGCCTTGCGGCCGGCATGCGCCAGCTGGACGCCCGCGACGGCGCCCTGTGCCTTGATGAATGCAGTGATCGGCGCCCACGCGTGCTGCTGCGCCTCGTTCCACAGGCCGGCATCGCCGGCGGAGATGCGTCCTTCGGGCGAGACGGCCGCCGCCTCGGTCATCACCACGGCCGCACCACCCACTGCCCGGCTGCCCAGATGCACCAGATGCCACGCATCCGGCAAACCGTCGGTGGCCGAGTACTGGCACATCGGTGAGACCACCAGCCGGTTGCGCAGCGTGAGCGAGCGTTGCTGCAGCGGATCGAAAAGAGACATGGGCGACCTTTGGGAGTGATGCGAAAGAGCAAACGTGCCGGCGCGCGGGCGCCGCTTCAAGGTGTGCTCTGGTTTTCCTGGGCGAACGGGCTGTTTCTGCCGCCGTCCCAGCGGGCGATCGCGTCGGCGATTGCCGCGGGCGCACGCATCCATGCGAAGTGGCCCGCCGGCTCCCCCGCCAGCGCCTCGCGGCCGAACTCCAGCCGGCAGGCGGGCGACGCGGGAAGTTTGTCCAGCAGCCACGCCTGCGACGACGCCGGTGCCAGCCAGTCGTCGCGCAGGCGCATCGCCAGCACCGGCTTGCGCAGCCGCGCCAGCGCGGCGTCGAGATCGCCGATGCCGCGCGCGGCGTAACGGCCGGTGCGGCCGGTGCGGCTCCAATCGGTGATCACGCCACGGGCCTCGTTGCCCGCGAAGCCCAGTCGACGACCGGGCAGGTGCCCGCGCAAGCGCGCCAGCAGCGGCGCCAGTGTGTACGCCTGACGGATCAGCCAGCCGTGTCGGAAACGCCGCCAGTAGGGCGAACCACTGGCGACCAGCAACAGTGCATCGACCTGATCCGGATGCAGGGCGGCATAGAGAAACGCCAATTGGCCGCCGAGGCTGTGCCCGCCCATCTCGTGTCTGGCCTCCCCCACCCGCGCGCGCAACGCCGCCACCGAGGCCGGCAGATCGCACTCGAGCAGTTCCCGGTAGCCCCAGTCCGTGCGGCGACCGGCACGACGATCGCTGGAGCCGATACCCCGCCACTCGTGGATCGCCATCGCCACGCCCTGCCCGGCCAGCGCTTGGGCCAGCGGCAGGTAATGCCGCGCCGGCACGCCCATGGCCGGCAACCAGTGCACCACCCGCTGCGCGCCCGCAGGCGGCTGCACGAGCATCATCTCGAAGCGAGCGCCATCGGCAGCGACCACCGGCACGATCTCCGGCGCCTGGTCGCTCGGCGCCTCCCTGGTTACACCCACGTGCTGACATCCTGCGCAACGGCCAGCGCCCAGCGTAGTGGCTGGTGCCGACCCGCGCGACCGCGCCCGATCGGCCCGCGCGGCCGCGCACGCAAAGGCGGCCAGCAGCTGCCGGCCGCCTTGCGCGCTGCATAGAGGCGTCGCGACGGCCGTCGGGATGACCGCCGTCGCACGGCGCCGATCAGGCCGGCGCCACTTCCTCGGCCTGCAGGCCCTTCTGCCCCTGCACCACCTTGAAGCTCACCTTCTGGCCTTCCTTCAGGCTCTTGAAGCCGGTGCCCGTGATGGCGCGGAAATGCACGAACACGTCCGGTCCGCTTTCACGGCTGATGAAGCCGAAGCCCTTGGCGTCGTTGAACCATTTGACGGTACCAATCTCTCGATCCGACATGACCCACTCCGATTACGCTCGACGTGATGCGACCGTACGCCCGCCCGGGCGGCGATCGACTGGGTCATGCACGGGACCGGCGGTGCGCGCAGAGCGAAGGGCAGACACGGGCCCTTGCCGGCACGAGGCTGACACAGTGAAAAAAATCATAGCGGATTTTCCCGGCCGTCCAGCGGCGCCGCCCGATGCAAAAAAGCCGGGCGAGACGCCCGGCTTTTCCGTTGGTGCGCTGGTCCAGCCGCGATGCTCAGGCCGGGGTGACTTCCTCGGCCTGCAGGCCCTTCTGCCCCTGCACCACCTTGAAACTCACCTGCTGGCCTTCCTGCAGGCTCTTGAAGCCGTTGCCGGTGATCGCGCGGAAATGCACGAACACGTCCGGGCCGTTGTCGCGGCTGATGAAGCCAAAGCCCTTGGCATCGTTGAACCACTTGACGGTACCGATCTGACGATCAGACATGGGGAATCACTCCGTAGGTTTTCTGGTCGAAACTGGCGCCCGCGAGCGCCGTTGCACTGGTATGCGCGGAAATCCTCGGGGTGAAGCGATGAGGCGGATGAGCATCGGCAGCATCGGGTCAGCAGCTCTGGTGACCCCGGCAAACACAGCGAAAAAATTATAACCACGCGCGCCGGCGCCGAAACAGTCCGCGATGGCCTGCCGGGTTGCGCTGAATCGCCGCGTGTTCAGGTTTTCTTGACCTGCACCGTAGTCTAGTCAGCGCGCTATCGGTATCTCAGGGGACTCAAGCATGCGCACGTACCACACCGTAACCTTCGCCGGCCTGGTCGGCGCCCTCCTGCTCGCTGGCTGTGCCGATCACCGCACCCGGCGCGACGAGCCGGCGCCCTCGCCCGCACCCTCCGCTACTCGCGCAACGCCGAAGAGCTCGGCCGGCGCCACCGCGGCCCGACCGGCGGCCGCGCCAGATGAAGGCGCAGCCGCCGCCGATGCCGACGCGTCCAGCGATGCCCCGATCGGCATCCCGGCCTGCGACGATTACCTGTCCAGCTACCGCGGTTGCCACCGGACTGCCGCGATCTACGCACCGGACGAGATCGAGCACCGCTACGAGATGATGCACCAGAGCCTGCTGCGCGACTCCCGCAATCCGCAGATCCGGCCGCAGCTGGCCGCCCGTTGCAACTCGCTGGCTTCCACGCTGCGCCAGGCGCTACATGGCAAGGCCTGCCAGATGACGCCGGCCGAGGCTGCCAGCAGCGGCAGCGACTGATCGCCAGCTCAGGCCGCCAGCGCGCCCTGCAGTGCGCGCGCCCAGCTGGCAGGGCGGCTGGGACCCACCCGCACCACCGGCGTTCCGTGCCACTGCGCCAGCCGCTGCAGGGCCAGCGCCAATTCGCGCCAGAGGCGATCATCCGGCTGTACCGCTGGCTCCAGGAACAGGGCCTTCACCTCGAACTGGCCGCCCGCCCGATGCGCCTTTGCATCCAGTCGCCCCACCAGCTCGCCGCGATGCAGGATCGGCAGCACGAAGTAGCCGAACTGCCGCTTCGGTGCAGGCGTGTAGCACTCCAGCGCATAGTCGAAGCCGAACATGCCCAACGCGCGTGCGCGGTCCCATACCAGCGGATCGAACGGCGACAGCAGCGCGGTGTGGGTGGCACGCAGGCGCCCGGCGCGAGTGGCTGCCAGCGCGGGCAGCTCGTCGACATGCACGTAACCGGGCGCGTTCCAGCCGTCCACCGCGACCGCTTGCAACACCCCTTCTCGCAGCAACGGCGCCAGCTCCGCATCGGTCACCTGCGGCTTGAGCCGGTAGTAGTCGGCGATCCAGCGCGCGGGCGTTACGCCAAGCGCCCGCACGGTGTCGACGATGAAACGCCGGCGCAGCGCGGCAGCGCTCAGGTCGCCGGCGACGGCAGTTGCGGGATCGAGCCTTTCGCGCACGCGCGCGGCCAATTCGTAGACACGCTGGAACTTGTCACGCCGCAGCACCATCAGCTCGCCCAATGCAAACCACGCCTCCAGCCAGCGCTTCTCCGGCTTCCACTCCCACCAGCCGCTGACACCGCGGTCCTCGCGGGCGAAATCTGCTGCGCGCACCGGACCGTGCTGCGCCACGCGCTCAAGCAACGCCTCCATCTCGGCACGATGTTCCCGGTGCATGCGCGCGGCCGAACGATGCGCCCAGTGGTGGCCGCGCTGCCGCCGCCACGCGTCGTGCAGCGGGAAATCCGCCGCCGGCACGAAACACGCCTCGTGCGCCCAGCATTCGGCGATGCGGCCCGCCGCCAGGGCCTCGTCGAGCCAGTGCATCGGGTAGTCACCCAGCCGCGCATGCAGCACCAGGTAAGGGCTGCGAGCGACCACGTGGATGGTGTCGATCTGCAGCATGCGCATGCGCGCGATCGCCGCGACGAGGTCCGGCGGGCGAGCTCGGCGGCGCAGCGGCTGCAGCAGCCCCTGTGCGTGCAGCTGCAGCCGTCGTGCCTGCGGCAGGGTCAGGGCGGCGCCAGGTGCGTCGTCCGCGGCGGGAGGGGATTGAGCTGGCATTTACAAACTCTCTGCTAGCGTGCGCCGGCGTCGTATCCGGCCGGAGCAGGCGCCGACGCGCCAATCCGCGGATTCTTGCATGGAGTGACGATCATGGATCTGGCACGGACGCCTTCGCCGATTCGTCGGGTATACGCCGCGCGGCATGTCCGGTCGAAAAGCGGCGCAGCGCGACTTCCACGCGACATGCAGCGGCTGCAGGTAAGGTTCGTGCCAGCACGGCGCAGGCTGCGCGCGCGCAGGTCCGGTGCTTTCGCCACGGGGCTGCGCCCGCGGCCGCAAGCTCACGCACCACGGCGTGCCGTCCGGGTTACGCGGCCGTCCCGATCCTGCCACGCCGCGCCGATCCGCCCTGAACTGCTCCATCCCCAAACCACTCCTCTCTCAGCCAGGTTTCCAGGTCATGAAGACGCTCCGCCCCGTTCGCCCGCTCGCCCTGCCATTCGCACTGGCCGCCGCCCTGCTGCCCGCCATGAAGGCGCACGCACAGAATCCCGATCCGATGGATATCCGCGGGTGCACCGCCATCGAGAGTGATTCGCAGCGGCTGGCCTGCTACGACAGGGCCACCGGCCGGGTGAACCTGCCGATCGCGCAGAAGCGCAGCGACAGCAGCGACACCACCATTTTCGGTCGCGACGCCGGGCGCCGCTCGGAGCCGAACGATGCGGTGAGCGCGCCGCTGTCGCTGCTCGACTCGCGCTGGGAACTGGCGCCGGAAAGCAAGCTCGGCACGTTCAACATCCGCGGCTACAAGCCGGTGTTCGTGATGCCGGTGTTCGCCACCAGCGATCAGAACAACCGCCCTACCAGCCCCAACCCCGACAACACCGTGCCGACCAGCCAGGCGCTGCAGAATGTGGAGGCGAAGTTCCAGCTCAGCCTCAAGACCAAGGTGGCGCAGGACGTGTTCGGTGACGTCGGCGGCGACCTCTGGGTCGGCTATACCCAGTCCTCGCGCTGGCAGGTCTACAACAAGCGGCTGTCGCGGCCGTTCCGCGAGACGGACTACGAGCCGGAGGCCATGCTCGTGTTCAACACGCACTACGACGTGTTCGGCTGGCAGGGCCGGCTGCTGGGCATCGGTGTGGACCACCAGTCCAACGGGCGATCCAATCCGCTCTCGCGCAGCTGGAACCGGGTGATCGCCGACGTCGGCTTCGAACGCGCCGGCTGGACCGTGATGCTGCGCCCGTGGTGGCGCATCCCCGAGGACGCGGCCGACGACAACAACCCGGACATCAGCGACTACATGGGCCGCGGCGAGGTGCAGATCGTGCGCGAGCTGGACAACCAGGAGTTCGGGCTGATGCTGCGCCACTCGTTCCGCGGCGGCAGCCGCAGTCACGGCGCGGCGCAGTTCACCTGGAGCTTTCCCGTGGCCGGCAACCTGCGCGGCTACATGGAAGTGTTCAAGGGCTACGGCGAGAGCCTGATCGACTACAACCACAACGCCACCTACGTGGGCGTGGGCGTGTCGCTGCTCGACTGGTACTGATCAGCCCGGCCCGATCGGACCTGACCAACTGACGCGACAACGCCGCCCGAGGGCGGCGTTGTTTTTTCCCTTCCGGCGCAGTGGCCGGCGGTCGACGTATCAGTGCTGGTGGCCGCCGGCGCCGTGCACGTGACCGTGTTCCTTCTCTTCGGCACTGGCCTCGCGCACGTCGGTCACCTGCACGTCGAAGTGCAGGTTCTGGCCGGCCAGCGGGTGGTTGCCGTCGATGAACACCACGTCGTTCTCGACCTTGGTCACGGTGACGTTGATCACGCCCTGGGGACCACGGCCCTGGAACTGCATGCCCGGCTCGATGCTCTCCACGCCCTGGAACGCATCACGAGGCACCTGCTGCTCGAGCTCCGCATGACGCACGCCGTAGCCTTCTTCCGGACTCACGTCGACCTTGAACTGGTCGCCCGCCTGGTGGCCGGCCATCACCTTCTCCAGGCCCGGCACGATCTGCCCGGTGCCGTGCATGTAGGTAAGCGGCTCACGCTCGGCGGAACTGTCGATCACCGTGCCCTGGTCATCGGTCAGCGTGTAGTGGAAGGAGACGACACTGTGTTCGGCAATCTGCATGGATACTCTCGCGATGGGGGACAAATCCGCCGGCTGCACGCCAGCACGAAGCGCGAAGACTAACAGATCGACCCTCCACGCCCTGCGCAGGGGCCGTGCAGGGCTCATACTGAAACGCATGCACCGAACTCTTACCCGCCTTGCGGCGCTGCTGTCCCTGGCGCTGTGCAGCGCCGTCCACGCCCAGGCACCCGTCGCTGCTTCGGCGCTGCGCCCGGTGGACAAGCCGAACGCGCTGACCGCGTCGATCGATGCGCTGATTGCGCAGCCGCGCTTCGCCGGCGCGCAGTGGGGCGTTGCGGTGGTGTCGCTCGACGACGGCCGCACCGTCTATGCGCACCGTGCCGAGCACCTGCTGCAACCGGCCTCCACCGCGAAGCTCTTCACCGCGGCGTTGACTCTGGACGCGCTCGGCGCCGACCAGCACGCCACCACCCGGCTACTCGCCAAAGGGCCGGTGCATCGCCGGCGGCTCGATGGCCCCCTGGTGCTCTACGGCATGGGTGACCCCGCGCTGGGTACCGATGGCACCAGCGCGGACTGGGCCGACCAGCTCGCCGCGCAGCTGGCCGCAAACGGCATCACGCGCATCCACGGCGACCTGATTGCCGACGACAGCTACTTCGCCGGGCCGTTGATCGGCTCAGGCTGGGAGGTAGGCGACCTGCTGAGCGCGTTCGCCGTGCCGGCCTCCGCGCTGAGCGTGCGCGAGAACGCAGGCTGGCTCACCGTGTCGCCGGCGGCGCATGCCGGTGGCGCGGCCGACCTGGCGCTGGATCCACCGCTGGCGATCCCCGGCCTTACCAGTCGGATCGTCACCACCGCGGCTGGCAGCCGCAGCGACATCAACCTCTACCGGGCGCCTGGCGGTGACACGCTGTACGCCTTCGGCAGCGTCGCCGCGGACACGTCGCCGCGCCGGTTCCACCTGGCGATGGCCGATCCGGCACGCGTGGCCGCCGAAGCGCTGCGCGAGGCGTTCGCCCGGCACGACGTGCTGCTCGACGGGCGCGTGCGCACGCTGCATTGGCCCGACGACGACAGTACGCTGATCGCTGGTGCCACCCTGGTCGGCGAGATCGACTCGCCGCCGCTGGGCGAGATCCTGCGACGGGGCCTGAAGCGATCGCAGAATCTGTATCTGCAGAACCTGCTGCTGATGGCGGGCGTGCAGGCGCAGACCATCGCCATGCAGGGCGCCTCGCCGCCACAGGGGTTCATCACCACCGAGGCGTGGGGCCTTCGCGCCCTGCGCAAGCTGCTCGATCGCATCGGCATCGCGCCGACGCAGGCGCGACTGGAGGAAGGCAGCGGACTGTCGCGGCAGAACCTGGTGACGCCGGCGGCGATGGTGCGCCTGCTGCAATACCTCGCCGTGCAGCCCTACGCGTCGCTGCTGCGTGACGCGTTGCCGCTGGCGGGCGTCGATGGCTCACTGGCCAGCCGCTTCCGCGGCACCCCGCTGGCCGGCCGGCTGCAGGCAAAAACCGGCTCGATGACCTTCGTCAACTGCCTCGCGGGCTACCTCACCACCGACAGCGGCGAGCACCTTGCCTTCGCCATCATGCTCAACAACTACGAGCCGCAAGCGGGTGCTCCGTCGGCCAGCCGGGACGTGGACGCCATCGCCGCGCTGCTAGCCGGCACGCCGCCCGCGCCCTGAGCAGGACAGGCGGAGAGAACTACACCAGCTGCGCGGCGAGCTCGCGGGCGATCTTCTCGGGCGTGTCGGTAGATGCGTAGCGCTTGACCACCCGCCCCTGCGCATCGACCAGGAACTTGGTGAAATTCCACTTGATCGCCTCGCTGCCGAAGATTCCCCGGCCTTCGCTCTTCAGCCACTGGTAGAGCGGATCGGCGTCGGGGCCATTGACGTCGATCTTGGCGAACATCGGAAAGCTGACGTCATAAGTGGTGCTGCAGAAGTCGCGGATCTGTGCCTCGTCGCCGGGTTCCTGGTGACCGAACTGGTCGCACGGAAAACCCAGCACCACCACGCCCTTGTCGCGCATCTCGCGCCAGAGCTTTTCCAGCCCCTGGTACTGGGGAGTGAAGCCGCACTTGGAGGCCACGTTGACGATCAGCAACGTCTTGCCGCGAAACTCGCCCATCGAGCGCTCGTTGCCATCGATGTCGCGAACGGAGAAGTCCTGGATGCCGGTCATGGAATGCGCCTTTGCTGGAGGTTGCCAGCCTGCGCTGCCGACCCGCGCCGCGCAAGCGCGGGCTGAAGCAGGCGGCATAAGAATATGAAAAATGGCCGTATGGCCGCCGGGCCGGTAGCGATTTAAGGTGCAGGGCGTCGCCGCTTCGTCTGGCTGGTTCCGCCCATGCGCCTGCTGCTCAGTGCCCTCGTCGCCCTCGTCTCGCTGCTGTTGCTGGCGTGGCCGTCCCTTCGCGCGGGCCCACGCCGCCGGCGACGTTGAGGGCCGGCGCTATCCGCCCGCAGCCGGTGCGATCTCGAACACCTGCCGCAGGTACGCCACGTAGGCGGCGTCATCGCACATGTTCTTGCCTGGCGAGTCGCTCAGCTTCGCCACCGGCTGGCCGTTGCAGCGGACCATCTTGATCACGATCTGCAGCGGCGTCGGTCCCACATCGTTGGTGAGGTTGGTGCCCACGCCGAAGGCCAGCAGGCAGCGCCCCTGGAAGTGGGCGTAGAGCTTCATCACCGCCGGAATGTCCAGCCCGTCGCTGAATACCAGGATCTTGCCGCGCGGGTCGACCCGGTTGGCGCGGTAGTGCGCCAACACGCGCTCGCCCCACGCAAACGGATCGCCCGAATCGTGCCGCGTGCCGTCGAAAAGCTTGCAGAAGTACATGTCGAAATCGCGCAGGAACGCGTTGAGCCCGTACACATCGGACAGCGCGATGCCGAGGTCGCCCCGGTATTCGCGCGCCCACGCCTCCAGCGCGGCGACCTGGGAATCGCGCAGGCGCGGCCCCAGCGCCTGGTGCGCCTGCAGATACTCGTGCGCCAGCGTGCCCAGCGGCGTGAGTCCGAGCTGGCGGGCCAGCCACACATTGCTGGTGCCGGCCAGCTGCTCGCCCAGCGTGTCGCGCAACGTGGTCACCACCTCTTCCTGCCAGTGCCGTGCAAAGCGTCGCCGGGTGCCGTAGTCGGCGATCCGGCAGCCGCCATAGCCGGGGGTGTCGCGCAGCAGGGCGATCTTGGCGCGCAGGCGCTCGCGGCCCTCGGCAAGATCCAGCTCCGGCTGGGTGTTGCGGAAGTACACCTCGTTGACGATCGCCAGCAGCGGCACCTCGAACAGGATCGTGTGCAGCCATGGCCCGCGAATGCGGATCTCGATCTCGCCGCTGCCCTGCGCGGCCGGCTCGATCGACACGTACTTGGCGTTGAGCTGGAACAAACCCAGGAAGTCGACGAAGTCGCTCTTGATGTAGCGCCAGCCGCGCAGGTAGTCCAGCTCACTCGGGGTGAAGCGCAAACTGCACAGGTGATCGAGCTCGGCCCGGATCTCCTCGATGTACGGCACCAGGTTCACCCCGGGGGTGCGGCACTTGAAGCGGTACTCGACCTCCGCACCGGGATACTGGTGCAGCACCACCTGCATCATCGAGAACTTGTACAGGTCGGTGTCGAGCAGCGATTGGATGATCATCGGGCAGCCGGTAGCCGGGGCAAGCGCCCATTATCGGCGCGATCGCGGCCACGACGAAACGGCCGGGCAGCCGCACCACCGGGCAAGTGGCAAGTACACCGGCCCGCCCGGTGGCGGTGCAGACGCCGGGCAAAAAAAACCCCGGCTGCCAGGGGAGGGGCATGCCGGGGTTTGTCAGGTCGCCTATCCGGGGGAGGAAAGGGGCAACCCCTCAGTGGCCCGATTTTCCGGCCCACTTCCTGTCGCCATCACGGCGATACGAGTCCTTTGTGCGGCTTGGGCGACATAAGTTCAAGGGGGCACGTCGCAACGATTCAGCTGGCGTCGACCACTGTCGCCGCCGCTGGCCGGCAGTGCTCACCGCGGCTTTACGAAAAGGCAACAAGGCCGCGCAAAAGCCGCGCCCACAGCGACGCTCTCGTGCTGCAGGGCCGGTTCGCGATATCGAAGGATTTTGTGCTCCGTCATCCCGTCCCGCACCACTCAGGAGCTGCACGACAGCATCGAGCAGCCTGCCTTCTGTTTTGCCCATGCCGGACGCTTGGCGGCAAACCGTTCGCGCCCCGGCTGGTCGTCATAGGGATGGCGCATCACCTCCTGCAGCGCCTGCACGCCGGAGAGGTCACCGGAGGTCGCCAGGTCGATCGCCTCCTGCGCCAGGTAATTGCGCAGCACGTAACGCGGATTCACTAGCCGCATCCGCTCCCGGCGCTGCGCCACGGGCGATTCGTCGCTGGCCAGCCGCTGCGCGTAGTGCATCAGCCAGTCACGCAGCTCAAGGTCGAACTGTTCGCGCAGGGCAGGCTCGTAGAACGCCTCCTCCATGGCCGCGGTCGGCGCCGGCTGCGCCGGATCGAAATCCATCAGCGCGCGGTAGAACAACGTCATGTCCACTTGGGCACGCTCCATCAGCGAGCGCAGCTGGGCGTGCAGCGTGTCGTCTTCCGCACGCAGCTCGGTCAGTCCCAGCTTGTCGGCGGCCTGGCGTTGCTCCAGCGCCACGTAGCTGCGCGCAAAGCCGTCGAGCGCGGCCTGCAGCGGCTCCACGCTCGCGAACAGCGGCGAGAGCGCCGAGGCCAGCCGCGACAGGTTCCACCAGGCCACCTGCATCTGCTGGCCGAAACGGTAGCGGCGGTGGGCGGCATCGGTGGTGTTGGGCGTCCACTGCGGGTCGTAGTTGTCGATCCAGCCATACGGGCCGTAGTCGATGGTCAGCCCCAGGATCGAGAGGTTGTCGGTGTTCATCACGCCATGCACGAAACCCACGCGCATCCAGTGCGCCACCATCCGGGCGGTGCGCTCGCATACCTCCTCGAACCAGCGGGCGAGCAGCGGCTCGCCCTCACCGTCCAGGTGCGGAAAATCGCGGCGAATGGTGAAAGCCACCAGCTGGCGCAGCAGGGCCAGGTCGCCACGCGCGTAGGGAAGTTCGAAATGCCCGAACCGGATGAACGACGGCGCCACGCGACACACCACCGCGCCGGGCTCAGGCGCCGGGTGGCCGTCGTAGAACATGTCGCGCAGCACCGGTTCGCCGGTGCCGACCAGGCTGAGCGCGCGGGTGGTCGGCACGCCCAGGTGATGCATCGCCTCGCTGCACAGAAACTCGCGCACCGACGAGCGCAGCACCGCGCGTCCGTCCGCACTGCGCGAATACGGCGTGGGCCCTGCACCCTTGAGCTGCAACTCCCAGCGCGCGCCCTGCGGATCGATCAGCTCGCCCAGTGAAATCGCGCGTCCGTCCCCCAACTGGCCCGCCCAGTGGCCGAACTGGTGACCGCCGTAGTTGCTGGCCCACGGCTGCATGCCCGGCAGCAGGCGGTTGCCGCCGAACACCTCGGCAAACGCCGGGCTCGCCACGTCTGCCGGCTCAAAGCCCAGCCGGGAGGCGAGCTCCGGCGAATGTGCCAGCAGCTGCGGCCGGGCCACCGCCGTGGGCTCCACACGCGAGTACAGCGCGCCCTCCACCTGGCGCAGCCGCGCGCCGGTTTCAGGGTCGGCGGGAAGCTCGCGCACGAAGGCATTGTCGAAGTGCAGATCAGGCATGGCTTCGATGGTTGAGGCGTGTTGGACAACATGCAAGCCAGGCCCCTGCCCGGCTTGTCATCAGGCTCGGTCCCGCCGGGCTGCAGTTGGGCTAGCATCGGGCCACCCACGAACGCTGGGCCGGCCCGTCGCAGGGACAGGGGCCAAAGGCAGCGAAGCGGCGGCGCCACCTTCATCGATCAGGAACGCGTTTAGATGCCAGCCCGCCAAAACAAGACCCGCTGGGGCAGCGCAGGCTGGGCTGTACTGGCCCTGGGATTGTTCCTGCTGGGCGCCGCTGTCGTGGGCCGTTACCAGCACCAGCACAATCAGCAGATCATCGCCGAGCGGCTGGCGGAGCTCAGCAGGAAGGCCTCGACCAGCCTGCAACGCCGTTTCGAGCTGTACCAGTACGGCCTGCGCGGGGCGCGCGGCGCCGTCATCGGTGCCAGCGGCCGCGGCATCACGGCGCAGGAATTTGCCCGCTACGCCGAGTCGCGCGATATCGCCGCCGAGTTTCCCGGCGCGCGCGGCTTCGGCTTCATCGCGCGGGTGCCGCAGGACGGCGAGGCGGCTTTCGTTGCGCGCGCGCGGGCCGACGGCCTGCCTGGCTTCGCCATCCACCAGCTCGCCCCGCACAAGGGCGAGCGCTTCGTGATCAAGTTCATCGAGCCGCTGGCGACGAACGAGGCCGCACTGGGGCTGGACATCGCCTCGCAAGCCAGCCGCCGCAGCGCGGCGGTGGCCGCCATGGCCAGCGGCAACGTGGCACTGACGGCGCCGATCACGCTGGTGCAGGCCACAGGGGTGACCAACCGCAGCATGCTGATCCTGATGCCCGTGTACCGCGGCTCGCAGCATCCGCCGGCGGCCCGCCGCATCCAGGACTGCATCGGCTGGGTCTACGCGCCGCTGGTCACCGACGACATCCTCACCAGCCTGGACGAGACCAACAGCGACTACGGCTTTCGCCTCAGCGACGTCACCGACCCGCTGAAGCCGACCCTGTTCTTCGCTTCGCACCAGCAGGACGTGCAGGGCCAGCCGTCGCACCTGCGTCGGTTCGTGGTGTACGGGCGGGTGTGGCAGGTGGAGATCCAGGCACGACCGGCCTTCATCGCCGCGCTGGGGCTGAGTTCTTCGCTGTGGGTGAGCGGCGTGGTGGCCGCAATCGGTGCGCTGCTGGCCACGCTGTTGCTGGTGCTGCTCAACCTGCAGCTGCGCAAGCAGCGCTCCTACGCCCAGCAGGCGCGGCTGGCCGCCATCGTGGAGAGCTCCTACGACGCGGTGATCGGCACCACCCTGGACGGTCGCATCACCGAGTGGAACCGCGCCGCCACGCAGATCTTCGGCTATGCCGCCGAGGCCGTGCTGGGCACCCACCTGGCCGACATGATCGTGCCGGCGCGTCACCTGGCCGGGCACAAGGCGATGGTGGAAACCGTCTGCGGCGGCGGCAACGTGGCGGCCTTCGAAACCATCCGGCGGCACGAGTCCGGACGCCCGCTGGAGGTAGAGGTATCGGCCGCGCCCATCCGCGACGGTCGCGGCCGTGTCAGCGGCATCGCGCTCACCGTACGCGACATCCACGAGCGCAAGGACGCCGAGCGCCGCGTGCTCGAGGCCAACAGCACGCTGGAGCAGCAAGTGCAGGAGCGCACCGCGGAGCTGCAGGCGTTCTCGTCGCTGCAGCGGGCGATCCTGGCCAACGCCGGCTACGCCATCATCGCCACCGATCCGGACGGCATCATCACGCTGTTCAACCCCGCCGCCGAGAGCATGCTCGGCTACCGCTCCGAGGAGCTGGTGGGGCTGGCCACGCCCGAACGCTTCCACGATCGCGAGGAAGTCGCCGCCCGCGCCGCCTGGCTGCGCGAGGAGCTGGGACGGCCGGTGCGGCCCGGCTTCGAGGTGTTTGTTGCCAAGGCGCGCGACAAGCCCGACGTGCACGAGTGGACCTACATCACCCGCGATGGCCAGCGCGTGCCGGTGCTGATCAACGTCAGCTCGCTGTACCGCAGCGACGGCGAGGTGCTCGGCTACCTCGGGATCGCGGTGGACCTGCGCGAACGCAAGAAGCGCGAGGCCGCACTGGCGGTCAACGAGCGCAAGCTGCGCGGGCTGTTCGAATTGTCCCCGCTGGGCATCGCGCTCACCGACGAGCGCGGTCAGTTCGTCGAGTTCAACGAGGCGTTCTGCCAGCTCACCGGCTACAGCGACGCCGAACTGCGCAGCATCGACTACTGGAAGCTGACCCCGCCGGAGTACGAGCCGAAGGAACGCGCCGTGCTCAGCATCATCGAGCAGACCGGACGCTACGGCCCCTACGAGAAGGAATACGTGCGCGCCAACGGCGAGCGCACGCCGGTGCGGTTGAACGGCGTGCGGCTGGAGATGGACGGTCGCCCCTACCTGTGGTCGATCGCGGAAGACATCACGCTGCAGCGCATGACCGAGTCGGCCATGGTCGATGCGGTGGCCGCGGCCGAGGCCGCCAGCGCGGCCAAGAGCAACTTCCTGGCCAACATGAGCCACGAAATCCGCACGCCGATGAACGCCATCCTCGGCATGCTGCAATTGCTGCAACGCACCGCGCTGGACGAGCGCCAGCACGACTACTGCAGCAAGACCGAGAATGCCGCCCGCACGCTGCTGGCGATCCTCAACGACATCCTCGACTTCTCCAAGATCGAGGCGGGTCGACAGACGCTGGAGTCGACCACCTTCGACGTGGAAAGCGTGTTCCGCGACATCGGCGTGATCCTCGGCGGCAATGTCGGCGACAAGAACATCGAAGTGGTCTTCGACATCGACCACCGCATGCCGGCGCTGCTGGTGGGCGATTCGTTGCGCCTGCGGCAGGTGCTGATCAACCTGGCCGGCAACGCGGTGAAGTTCACCCACGTCGGCGAGGTGGTGCTGAGCGCGCGCCTGGCGGCCCAGCTCGATCGCAGCATCCGGGTGTACTTCGAGGTGCGCGACACCGGCATCGGCATCGATGCGGACAAGCTCGAGAGCATCTTCGAGGGTTTCTCCCAGGCCGAGGCATCCACCACCCGCCGCTTCGGCGGCACCGGCCTGGGCCTGGCCATCAGCCGCCGGCTGGTCGCGCTGATGGGGGGAGAACTGCGGGTGGAGAGCGAGCCGGGCCGCGGCAGCCGTTTCCATTTCAGCGTGGAGCTGGGCGTGCCAGCGGATACATGGAGCGTGCCTGACGGGCTGTCGCCAGCCACGGCTGCGCCGCTGCGCGTGCTTGCGGTGGACGACAACGCCAGTGCCCGTGAGGTGCTGGCGACCATGGGCGAAGCGCTCGGCTGGCAGGTCGATGTCGCCGAGAGCGGCGAGCAGGCACTGCAGCAACTTACCCGCAGCCTGGCGCTTCGCCAGCCGTACGACGTGATCCTGGTGGACTGGCACATGCCAGGCATCGATGGCTGGGAAACCAGCCAGCGCATTCGCGACATGTCGCCGGACGCGGCGCCGCTGATCGTCATGGTCACCGCGCACGGGCGCGATGCGCTGGCCGAGCGCACCGCTCGCGAAGGCGCCCTGCTCGACGGCTTCCTGACCAAGCCGGTTACCGCCTCGATGCTGCTGGACGCGGTGGCCGACGCCCGCGCGCACCGGCCTCCCGCCGCCGGGCCCGCCGCCCGTCGCGCCGCGCCCGAAGCCTTGGCGTCGGTGCGCCGGCTGGAAAAAATGCGCGTGCTGGTGGTCGAGGACAATCCGACCAACCAGCAGGTGGTCACCGAGCTGCTGCAGGGCGAGGGCGCCCTCGTCGAGGTGGTCGGCGGGGGCCACGCTGCGCTGGAGCGGCTCAGCGGCGACGGCAAGATCTGCGATGCCGTGCTGATGGACATCCAGATGCCGGACATGGACGGCTACACCGCCACCCGCCGCATCCGCGCCCTGCCGGACCGCGCGCGCCTGCCGATCATCGCGATGACCGCCAACGTCATGCCCTCGGACCGCCAGGCCTGCCTGGACGCCGGCATGAACGACCATATCGGCAAGCCGTTCGACCTGGACGACCTGGTGGCGCGACTTCGCCACTGGACCGGCCGCAGCGCCGCGCTGGCCCAGTCCATCCCGCGCCTGGACGGAAGCGCCCGGCCCGGTGCCGACGCCCGACCCGCCGGCGCACTCGACCGGGACGGCGCGCTGAGCCGCATGGGCGGCAACGAGCGACTCTACGCATCCACCCTGGCCGCATTTCCCGAGTCGGCCACTGCCCTGCTGGACGGGCTCGACCGCGCGCGCGCCGATGCCAGCAAGAGTGATGCGCTGCGCCAGTTGCACACCCTCAAGGGGCTCGCTGGCTCCGTCGGCGCGCAGGGCCTGGCCCATGCGGCGGCGGCGCAGGAGCGCGCGGTCCACGTGGTGCCGGTGGACTGGCAGTCCGCGATCAACCTGGACGCGCTGCGCGACATGCTGGCCGAGGTCGTGGCGCAGATCGCGCCGGCAGCGGCGCCGGCAGCAGACCCGGCAGCGGCCACCGACCACCCCGCGACCGCCACCACCAGCGGCCACGCACCTGTGACGCGCGCACAGATGAAGTCGCTGATGGCGCTGCTGCAGGCATCCAACCTGCAATCGCTGGACGTATATCTGGCGATGTCGCCGGCAATGGCCGCGCGCCATCCCGGCACCCATCAGCGTATCGAGGCCGCTTTGGCCGCCATGGACTTTCCCGCCGCCCTCGCCGCCTGCCAGCGGCTCATGCGTCACCAGCAGGCCTGACATGAACGACAAGTTGCCCGCCCCGCCACCTGCCGCCGTGCCCGCCGAGACGCCGCCGCGCCGCGCGCAGCTGCTGGTGGTGGACGACCAGCCGATCAATATCCGGCTGATCCACCAGATCTTCTCGGGCGACCACGACGTGTTCATGGCCACCTCCGGCGAGCAGGCGCTGGCGTTCTGCCGCAAGTCGCCGCCGGACCTGGTGCTGCTGGACGTACTCATGCCCGATCTCAGCGGGCTGGAGGTGTGCCGCGCGCTCAAGCAATCGCCGGAGACGGCAGCCATCCCGGTGATCTTCGTCACTGCGCTGGACAACCCCGACGAAGAAGCCGCGTGCTGGGACGCCGGCGCGGTCGACTTCATCACCAAGCCAATCAACGCGCAGACCACCCGCAACCGCGTGCGCGCCCACCTCACGCTCAAGTACCAATCCGACATCCTGCGCCGGCTGGCCTGGATCGACGGCCTCACCGGCGTGCCCAACCGCCGCCAGTTCGACGAGCGCCTCGCCCATGAATGGCGGCGCTGCCGCCGCGAGCAGGTACCGCTTTCGGCTGCAGTGATCGATATCGACCACTTCAAGGCCTTCAACGACAACTACGGCCATCTCGCTGGCGACGATTGCCTGCGACGGGTGGCGCTGGCGATCCAGTCGGCGCTGTCGCGTCCCGGCGACTTTGTCGCCCGCACCGGTGGCGAGGAGTTCACCTGCGTGCTGCCGGACGCGGACGCTGCCGGTGCGTGGGGCATCGGCCAACGTATCCTGCAGGCGGTGGCGGCGCTGGGCATCGAGCACGCGCGGGGCGATCGGCCGCACGTCAGCGTTTCCGTCGGCGTGGCCACGGCCGACGCGGCCCCGGGACCGGACGTCGATGCGCTGCTGGCCCGTGCCGATGCCGCGCTGTATGCCGCCAAGCACCGCGGGCGCGGCCAGGTCGTCGCCGACGGCAGCTGAGCGCCACGGCGCGGGTATAGTCGACGGCCGTTCCGCCTCTGCCGCCGCCATGACCGAACCCAACCCCGCCATCACCGCCGGCGTCACGCCGCCGGACCTCCCGTACATCGGCGCCACCCGCCGCTGGGTGGAGCGCGCCGTGGTCGGCCTCAACCTCTGCCCGTTTGCGCGCGCCCCGTTCATCCAGGGCCGCATCCGCTACGCGGTCAGCCACGCCCGCGACACCGACACCCTGCTGGATGACCTTTGCAACGAGCTGCAAAGCCTGGCCGCGGCCGACGCGGCAGACTGCGAAACAACGCTATTGATCCATCCCCACGTACTGGCCGACTTCCTCGACTACAACGACTTCCTCGACGTGGCCGACGCGGCGGTGGAAACGCTCAAGCTCGACGGCGTGCTGCAGGTTGCCAGCTTCCACCCGCACTACCAGTTCGCCGACACCGCCCCCGACGACGTCGAGAACGCCACCAACCGCTCGCCCTGGCCCACCCTGCACCTGCTGCGCGAAGCCAGCGTCGAACGCGCCGCCGAAGCCATGACCGACCCGGATGAAATCTACCGGCGCAACATCGACACGTTGCGCAAGTTAGGTAGCGAGGGGTGGGAGAAGCTGGGCGTAAGGGAAGCATCAGACAACTAAGTCGCTCTGCGAGCGAAGGAGGGTCTACGCTGTCCTGCACTTTTACGCTTGAATTACGCCGCGCCGCGAAGTGGCGTCAGCTTGAATGAATCCTTAGGCCTATCTGCCGTGCTTGCCAGCAACCAGGCCATCCCACGTCCACTCAAACTTAGCACCCGGGAAGGCCGTACAGAACTTTGCTTCGACTGATGGCATATCGACGTCGGGTGTACGATCGTCAGCTAGACGAACGAGCCGTACGTTGTTGAACACTGATAATCGGTTGAGCAACACTGGGAGTGTTATGGCGCCGTACAGGTGCGCCCCAATGTGAAGAGCCTTAACGTCCATACGATTAACGGTTGTTTCCGCCCTCTCAAGGCTCGACAGATCCCAAAGAGATAGATGGCCATCAGTTAGTAAGTTACTGGTGTTCATCGGCCTGACGCTGGAATGAAGCGGCGGCGGAGCCTTCCGCTTGGATGACTGTTTAGGGCGCGAAACCGCCCAGCTTGGTACGAGCAACGCTTGTGATGTGCTCCAAAAGCGCCAACGATAAATTTTGCGAAAACTGATTGACTGTGTACTCGAGCTTGGAGTCGTTGCGAAATACTTCAAGCACCAGCTCCTCGCCAGCCGAGGACTGACGATAGCACTCAAGGCCAAGACCATCTCGCTGCAGGTCACTGGCAACTTGGAACCTATAATGGATGCCCTCAATCTCCATGAGCCATAACGCTGGAGTTAAGCGGCGCCGGAGGCGTCCGCCTTGAACGAGATGTTAGGCAGCACTACCACGTTGCGCCACGTGCAGCCTCTATGCGTGCCCAGATATCGGGTGTACTGCTTGCCCAGACGCCACCGAGTAGATGACGAAAAGCAGGATCTTTACGTGCCTGAAGCTCTATGCGATCTATGAACCCGGGCCCGGCATGGTGGATGAGGTCTTCAAGCGGGCCCGCTGCAAGCAAGCCGAGAACATCCTTGGGTGGGGCACGGGCGAGAATTGCCAAGATCGTTGCCCAACAATCCTCGGCGTCTGCCGTATGCACTGGAAACATGAAGCGCTCTGCAGCCCAAAACAAATGATGCCCGTCTAGCGGCCGAGAGCCATCTTGTTGCAAGGCAATGTATGCGTTTGCCCAATCCTCAATTGCCTGCGAGTCCATGCTGTGCGGCCTAACGCTTGAGTTAAGCGGCGGCGTAGCCGTCGCCTTGAACGAGTAGTTAGGCGACACCTAGCAACTCTCGTGCATGCTGGATAAGGCTTGGATTGGGGTGACCTGTAAGGGCGCCTTTCAGTGCTTCTCGATCTTCCCTGCTCAGAGGCGAACCTGCGCCGAGGAGGGACTCTACTGTCTTGAAGTCGTTGAACCAAGCTTCGCACGTTGTCGTGCAGTACTGACTGATGTTTGCGACACAGTCGTCTAGCGAATCTGGAGTAGCGCTGAACTCTATTGCGAGCCGTGGGCGCTGCTCATCTGAGTGAAGCCCGTTGAGTGCAACTGCCTGAAAGTCACTGTTGAGAACGCGTACTCCGCAATGAACTCGGAATGTGGGCGCAAAGCTGTAGAGGTGAAGGTGAATGAACTCAACGACATACTTGTTAGGGCGTGACCAAAAGGTGGGCTTGCCTCTGGTATAGCCGTATGACGCCAACTCCTTTGTGAGAAGGCGGTGGACCTTGGCTGCAAGGTTTCGTTTTACGCGCGGTTCCATGTGGTGCCTAACGCTGGAGTTAAGCGGCGGCGAAGCCGTCCGCCTTGAATGACTGGTTAGGCCCGATGGTAAGGCGTTGCAAGTGCCGCGACCACATTGGGGGTGAGCTGGGACTTCTTGGCGATGAAGTCTCGTACATAGCCAGCCATCACTTGATCTGGATCTAACCAGGTGAGGCGAACAAGAAGAGTCAGCTGCTCTGCGCTTGCGGCCTGCTTGAGCCACCATTGAAAGACGCTGTGCCTATCATGCTCTGATCCATGTTCATGGCCTGCCTCGTATCCGGCGCGTTGTGCGTCTACGAAGTCAATGGGCAGCATGCCCCAGTCTTGCCATTCGGGTGGAAACTGCATCAGGTTCAGGTAACTCTGGCGGTCCATCGGCTAGGGCCTAACGCTGGAGTTAAGCCGCGCCGCGAAGCGGCGTCGGCTTGGACGAATTGTTAGGCCCCAACCTGCGACATAGCGCGTGCGTTAGCAACGCCACGATGCTCCCAGCAACGAGGGCCCAGAAGGCAAGGTTGAGGTCTGCCAATAGGAATATCAATGCCGGCCCTGCGCCTATGGCAAGCGCGTAGTTCCAGCGGGCCAGACCCTTTTGAAGCAGCAGCCAGTAACTTGGTGCCCCGAACAGCACCACCGGCATGAGGCCAAGGATGCAGGTATAGGCGAACGTGACCCAGGCAGCAGAGCCTGGGCCGAGAATGGCGGCCGAGTTCGTAGCAGAGTCCGATGCCGCCACCGCTGCCATCGCGGCCGCGAATAGGGCTAGAGCGGCTAGCGCCGTGGCTTGCACGATTAGGAGCTGCCGGAACTTACCCATTGGGGCCTAACGCTGGAGTTAAGCGGCGCGCGGTACGCGCGTCCGCCTTGAACGAGTTGTTAGGCCAATACTAGCGTGGCCACGTAAGCAAGCGGAGCAGCCAAGGCAAAGCCCGCGCACACTGAGAGTAAGTGCTTCCTTCGCCTGCCTTTGGCGAACAATGCTGCGCATAGGACGCAAAGCCAAACCGCGGCGAGCACCCAGAACGAGGCTGCTGCCCGTGCGTTGAGAATTGACCAGATAGTTAGGTTGCCCAGGCCGCTCTTGTCCATAACAGCGTCGGCAGCGTGCGCGAACCAGAGGAACAGGCAGAGCGGAATAGCCAACGCGATGGCTGCGATGATGGCTGAGCGAGGAAGTCCCATAGGAGCCTAACGCTATGTAGGTTGCAGAACGCTGTCTAATCCTGCGGCCTAACACCGATCTTCGGAGCGGGAGTTTCGCCTCGTTCCTGCGCATTGGGCAACTTAGCACCTGCGCCGCAGCCTAATCCAGCCATCTAATACTGCTGCCGGTTTCCGGTTGGAGGGCCGTCGGCTTCAATTCGTCCGACGAACTTGAGCGACGTCAGCAAAAGATCGATGCAGTCTCATCTTCCCCCAACATCCGCCACTCCCCCGCCGGTAAATCACCCAGCGCCAACCCACCCACCGACACCCGGTGCAGTGCCTCCACGTGGTTGCCGACGGCGGCGAACATGCGGCGGACCTGGTGGTAGCGGCCTTCGTGCAGGGTGAGGCGAGCCTTGCGTGGTTCCAGCACCTCAAGCTCGGCGGGCAGTAGTGGCGTCTTCTCGGCTTCCAGCATCAGCGTGCCGCTGGCGAAGGTGGCGGCTTCGTCGCCGCGCAGGTCGTTGGCGAGGGTGGCCTCGTAGACCTTGGGCACGTTGGCCTTGGGCGAGATGATCCGGTGCAGCAGCGCGCCGTCGTCGGTGAACAGCAGCAGGCCGGAGGTCTCGCGGTCCAGCCGGCCGACAGTGGAGAGTGCGGGATCGCGCACCCGGTAGCGCGGCGGCAGCAGGTCGTAGACCACGCGGCCGATGTCCTTGCGCGAGCAGGTGGCGCCGAGCGGCTTGTGCATCATCAGCACGATGCCGGCGGGCGGATCGAGCGGCTCGTCGTCCACGCGGATGTGTTCGTGCGGCACCTTGTCGTCGGCATACAGCACCTCGCCATCGGGATCGGTGATGCGCCCCTCGCGGAACATCAGCGCTACCTCCTTGCGGCTGCCGTAGCCGAGGTTGGCAATGAGCTTGACCAGTTTCATGCGTGGGCTCCGCGCGCGCTGATGACCTTGAAGCCGCCTTCGTCGGCGACGGGATGGACCTCGTCGAACCGGGCGGCGAGGGTGGCCTCGTAAGGCAAGTGACGATTGGCGACCAGCCACAGCTGGCCGCCCGGGGTAAGCGCAGCGGCCGCCGCAGCGATGAATGCCCGCCCGAGCTCCGGCTGGTCGGCGCGGCCTTGGTGGAACGGCGGGTTGCTGACGATGGCGTGGTAGCGGCCAGGCAGCCCCGTCGTGACATCGTGCCAGTGCAGCGCCACGGCGACATCGCGCCCTGCCCTCGCCTGTGCCTCGGCCAGGTTCTCGCCGGCGCAGGCCAGTGCGCGCTGCTCGGCCTCGAAGCCGTCCAGCGCGGTGACGCCCGGGCAGCGGGCAATCACTTCGCTGCCGAGGTAGCCGTAGCCGGCGCCGAGGTCGGCGACATCCCCGGCCAGGTCGTGCGGCAGATGCGCGGCCAGCAAGGCGGAGGCGGCGTCGACGCGATCCCAGGCGAACAGGCCGGGCCGGCTCCAGTAGCCGGCGGCATTGCGGCGCGGCGCGTCGAACGCGAGCCAGTCGGCATGCAGCGCGTGGTCGTGCGCGCCGTGCAGCGGCCCGGTCCAGAACACGCGGCATTTGTGCTTGGACAGATGACCGCCCTGCCCGGCCAGCGCCGCCAGATCGGACTGCGCCGACCTGGCGCCCTCGGCATTGGGGACGCACGCCAGCACCATCCCGCCCGGCGCGGCCAGCGACACAGCGCGGGCAAACAGGACATGTGCCTCGTCGCGCTGGCGCGGCGGCAGCACCAGCACCAGATCGAAAAGCTCGCCCTCGACCCACGCATCGACGTGGAAACGGCTGCGCTCCAGCGCGTCGGCGAATGGCTTGAAGCTCTGCTCGAGGCGCCAGCCGGGGCGCGCGACCTCGCGCAGCCGGAAGCTGTCGCGCGCGCGCAGAAACAGCACCCGCGCATCGGCCGGCAGGCGCAGGATGCCCTCCGTCAGCGGCATGAACAGGGCGTCGAGCACCTCGTCGACAGGGGCGGCAGCTACGGGCATGGAAGGAGTGCGGCAGGCGGAACGAGCAGCAATTGTACGTGGAGAGTGCGCGCGGCCCGGCTTGCAGCTTCGCGTGCCAGCTCGGGGGCGCGTGCCGCGCGATGCAGTCGGGCGAGCCGGCGGGGTGGCGGCGCGACGCGGCCGGGACAAGCAAGGTGGATGCCCGCGTTCGCGGGCATGACGCCCCCTACTGGAAAGTGCGGCACGCGGGGCAGACGGCGATGATACGTGGAGAGTGCGCGTGGCCCGGTTTGCAGCTTCGCCTGCCAGCTCGGGGCGCGTGCTGCGCGAGGCGGTCGGCGAGCCGGTGGGGCGGCGGCGCGACAAGGCGAGGACGATCAAGGTGGACGCCCGCGTTCGCGGGCATGACGCCCCTACTGGAAGGTGCGGCACGCGGGGCAGACGGCGATGGTACGTGGAGAGTGCGCGTGGCCCGGTTTGCAGCTTCGCGTACCAGCTCGGGGCGCGTGCCGCGCGATGCAGTCGGCAAACCGGTGGGGCGGCGGCGCGGCGCGGCCGGGACGATCAAGGTGGATGCCCGCGTTCGCGGGCATGACGCCTCGGTGGAAAGTGCGGCCATGCCGGGGCCTCGTGGCGGCGTGCTCCGGGCGACCCGCCGGGTGTGCGCATGCGGCCGGATCGCCGGCTAACGTTCTGGCTACGTTTGCCGCTCAAGCATCGCCGGAAGGCCGGCAGGGAGCCTTGAGGCGGAGCCGGCACGTGGCCGTTGCGATCACAGGGGCATGTCCGCTCGCCGACCTGCGACCCACTCGGGACTTCCGTGCCATCCAAGGCGAACCACCTGCGGCGAGTTCCTGGCTGCCGGCAGCGTGTGCCGGCTGCGCCACGCATGGCCGGCGGCACTCCGATTACTTCTTCCGCTCCAGCATCGCCTTGAGGTCGGCGAAAGGGTTGCCGGTCGCCGGGGCCGGCGCGTCGCCGGTGTCGAGCGAGCCGGTGTCGTGGTCGAGGTACCGCTGGTGTTCGTTGTCGTGGCAGTACAGGCAAAGCAACTCCCAGTTGCTGCCGTCGGCCGGGTTGTCGTCGTGATTGTGGTTGCGATGGTGCACGGTGAGCTGCTGCACGTTGCTGCGATCGAACTCACGGGCGCAGCGGCCGCAGATCCACGGATACATCTTCAGGGCGCGGTCGCGGTAGCCGTGGCCGCGCTGCTCGGCGGCGCGCCGGGCATCGGCGACTATTCGGTCCAGCTTGGTGGTGTTGATGTTGGCCATGATTGCCGGAAGTGATGGAGTACGAAAGACGGGCGGTGCGCGGGTGCGGCACGGTGCGGCGGCGCTGCGGGCGCCGCCGACGCGGGCTGCGCGAGATTACCCCCCGGCCCGGCCCATGCGGCCAACCCAGCGGTAGAGCACGAACACCACGATGGCGAAGGCACCGCCGCCAAACCACACCGACGCATTGGCGAAGCCCGGGCCGACGATGGCCAGCGGGCCGTCCTTGTCCAGGCCGAGCTTGTCGGCGAACGCCACGATGGCCGCGATCACCACGCCGATGATGCTCTCGCCGACGATCAGGCCGGACGCCAGCAGCACGCCAAGCTGCTTCACCGGCTCGCTGCGCGGCCCCTTCTCGGCCTGCCGGTCGTAGACCCAGCCGACCACCGAACCGACCACCACCATCAGCGTGCTCACGGTCGGCAGGTAGATGCCCAGCCCCACCGCCAGCGGCGGCAGGCGGAACCGGCTGACACGGGCGAGCACCTCGTCGACGAGGATGATGGCGGCACCGATGCCCGCGCCCATCTCGATCAGGCTCCAGTCGATGTTGCCCTGGATCACGCCCTGCGCCAGCGCCGAGATCAGCCCGGCCTGCGGTGCCGGCAATGCGGTGGCCGGGTCCACGCCCGGCGCGCCGAGGAAGCCGTAGGCGCGGTTGACCAGGTCGAGCACCGGCGGGATCACCGCCGCGCCGGCAATCACGCCCACGATCAGCGCCGCCTGCTGTTTCCACGGGGTGGCGTCGACCAGCTGGCCGGTCTTGAGATCCTGCAGGTTGTTGTTGGCGATGGCGGCCACGGTGAACACCACCGCGGTGACGAACAGCGAGAACGCCACCAGCGCCTTGCCGGTATCCGGCGGCAGGTGCGGCTGCACGAACGCCGTCAGCAGCAGCGAGGAGCAGATCACCACCAGAATGCCCACGCCCGACAGCGGGCTGTTGGACGAGCCGATCAGGCCGGCCATGTAGCCGCACACGGTGGAGACGAAGAAGCCCATCAGCACCACGAACGCCACGCCGCCGATCGCCAGCATCGCCACCGCATGGCCCAGCCCGCTGACATTGGCGAAGTGGCCGAGCAGCCAGGCGATCGGCACGAAGCAGGCCAGCGTGATCACGCCCACCAGCCCGATCGGCATGTCGCGCTCGGTGCGCGGCAGCGTGTCGGCCTGGCCAGCCTTGCGCACACGGTTGGCGGCCATCGCCCCGGCCAGCCCGCTGGCGACCGGCTTGACCAGCTTGGCCAGGGTCCAGATGGCGGACACGGCGATCGCGCCGGCGCCCACGTAGCGCACCTTGGCGCTCCAGGTGGCCTGGGCCAGCTCGGCGATGTCCCCGGCGCCGCCGGCCAGTGCGGCGTAGTGCGGTACGCCCCAGCCCCAGCCGATCACTGCGCCCACCAGCATGGCGATGCCGACCGAAATGCCCACCAGGTGGCCGATCGCGAACAGCGCGAACGACAGGCCGAAATCGAAGCCGGTGACGCCGCCGCGGTCGTTCACCGCGAAGTAGCGCACCACGTCCGAGGCGAACACGCGGGTGGCCACGACCACCGCGAACACCGCCGAAACGATCGAACCCCACAGCACGGCAAGCAGGCCGGCGCGGCTGTCTTCGGTGGCCGCGGCGGTGGTCTCGTCACCGGCGCCGACCTTCAGCACCTCGGCGCAGGCCACGCCCTCGGGATACGGCAGCTCCGAGCCGGTGACCAGCGCGCGGCGCAGCGGGATCGAGTACATCACGCCCAGGATGCCGCCCAGCGCGCAGATGGCGAACGACAGCCAGAACGGAAACCCGGTCCACCAGCCGATGATGATCATGCCGGGCAGCACGAAGATGATCGACGACAGCGTGCCGGCCGCCGAGGCGATCGTCTGCACGATGTTGTTTTCCTGGATGGTCGCGTTCTTGAACCCGCGCAGCAGCGCCATCGAGATCACCGCGGCCGGGATCGAGGTGGAGAACGTGAGGCCGGCCTTGAGGCCGAAGAACACGTTGGCCGCGGTGAAAACCACGGTGATCACCACGCCGATGATCAGGCCTCGGATGGTCAGTTCGGTGCGCGGCGCAAGGCCCGGCGCGTTGGGTGGGCTCACGTGTGACTCTCCCCGGATGGACAAGGCCCGAAAGATAGCCGGTAACGGTCGGGCTTGGCAGCGCGCGCTGCCGCATGAAGCCCCGCCCTCAGTGGCGCGGCGGGAACGCCCAGCGCAGGAAGTCCGGCAGTACCGCCGCCCAGGCGGCCTGGTCGTGATGCGCCCCGGGCACCATCTCCAGCGCCACCTGACCGCCGCGCGGCGGATGCGCCGGATCACCCGTCACCACCGCGTAGCCCAGCTGGCGCAGGCCCCGGCGCGCCGTGCCGTCCACGTCGTGCCAGCCGTCGACGAGGTCGCGCAGGTCGTCCACCGCGTCGATCACGCCGTCGCCGTCGCGGTCGCTGGTTTCCTCTGCGAGGCCGATCGAAAACCACAGCCGCAGGGCCGGCCGCACCGGCGCGCGGTCGACCATCCGCAGCGCCAGCCGCGTGTGCTGCACGGCGCGCGCGTCGCTGCGATCGCCAGCCACCCAGAACGACGGCGAGAACGCGCCGACCGTGCCGAACACGTCCGGCCGGTTCCAGCCCAGCCCGAATGCGCTCAGCGCGCCAAGCGACCAGCCCAGCACCGCGCGGTCGGCAGCGGTGGGCCGGGTGCGGTAGCGCGCGTCGATCGCGGGCACCAGCGTGTCGACGAACCAGTGCGCGTACGGCTGCGCCAGCGTGCCGATGGCGCCGAAGCGCGAGCCGCCCACCACGCTGCGCCGGCGCACGCCGTCGAACAGGCCGTAGAGCGCCAGCCGTTCGGGCAAGGCATCCACCGCCACCACGATCACCGGCGCCATGGCGTGCCGGGCCTGCAGATCCGCAAGCGTCGGTTGCAGGCCGACCGCCGGCATGTCCTGGCCGTCGTTGACGTACAGCACGGGATAGCGCTGCGCGTCCCGCGCATAACCCGACGGCAGGTACACAGTGACGTGGAAGGCCGGTGGCGCGAAGGCGGTGTCGGGAAGCTTGAGGCTTTCGGTGGTGATGGCGCCCCGGGTGACGCCGGCCGCGCCGGGTGTTTCGCCGGCATGCGTCTGCGGTGTAGCGAGCAGAAGACAGAACGCCATCGCGAACAGAAGGTGCGTCGAGCGCATGCGGATGATCCCTGAAGAGATGAGTGACGGGCGCGGCCGGTGCGGGGCCGTTGCCCTTCGACTCCGCTGTGCGACGCCGGGGGCAGACGATGGGAGATACCGCCGAACGGCCATGCTGGCGTCACCTGGTCGAGATGAGGCAGCCCATCGGCAAGGCCCGTGCAGCGGGCTGTTCCCGATGCAGATCATTTCGCCGGTCAACCTGTGCGTGGCGCAGCAGGGCCCAGCGGCAGCGCCCTCCACCACCGCGCTCATCACAACGACAAGCCGCTGCAGAAGCGTCGCGCTTCACCGCTCAGCGGATCATCGAAGATCAGCTCCCGCGCCAGCAGCGCAAGCGGCCGTACCGGGTCGTCCGGCGCGGCCGGCTGCAGCCGGGGATACAGCGGATCGTTGGCAATTGCCGCACCCAGCCCGGCCATCTGCACGCGCAGCTGATGCTTGCGACCAGTCAGCGGCTCGAGGCGATAGCGCCACAGCGATTCGCCGCGCTCGACCACCTCGATGCGGGTCTCGCTGTTCGGTTCGCCCGGCCCTTCGCGCATGCGGAAAAACGGTTCGCCGCGCTCGATCCGCGAACGCCGCACCTGCGGAAAGGGCAGCTCCGGCAGCGGCGGCGCGAGCGCCTCGTAGACCTTGCCGATGCGACGCGCGCGGAACAGCGCCTGATAAGCGTCGCGCGTAGCGGGGCGGATGGAAAACATCACCAGCCCGCGGGTGAGCCGATCAATGCGGTGCAGCGGCACCAGATCCGCATGCCCGGTGCGGGCCACCAGCCGCGCCAGCAGCGTCTGGGTGACGTAGCTTCCCGCCGGGGTCACGGGCAGGAACGGCGGCTTGTCGGCCACCAGCAGATGATCGTCGGCGTACACCACCCGCACCTGACCCGCGATCTCCGGCTCATCCGCTACCTCGCGGAAATAGCGCACCGGCATGCCGATGCGGTACGGCGTGCGCGCGGTGATCGGCGTGCCTTCGGCATCGAGCACGCGGCCGCGGGCGATGCGATCCAGCCACTGCGCGCGCGGGATGCTGGCGAAGTGGGCGCACAGGCAATCCAGCACGGTCGCCCAGTCGCCGGGCGGCAGATGCAAGGTGCTGGCGGGAGTCGTCGTCATGGCGGACGCGCAGCGTAACCCGATAGCCGCGCGCGGTCCCGGCTAGACTGCACGGCTGACATCACGGAATGCATCGCATGGCCCTCAACGCCACCATCTACAAGGTCGAGCTGCAGGTCAGCGACATGGACCGGCACTACTACGCCACCCACGCGCTCACCCTCGCCCGCCATCCGTCGGAAACCGAGGAGCGCCTGATGGTGCGGCTGCTCGCCTTCGCGCTCTACGCCGACGACCGGCTGGAGTTCGGCAAGGGCCTGAGCAACGAGGAAGAGCCGGACCTGTGGCGCAAGAGCTACACCGACGAAATCGAGCTCACCATCGAGCTGGGTCAGCCGGACGAGGCGCGCATCCGCAAGGCCTGCGCCAGATCGCAGCAGGTGGTGGTGATCAACTACGGCGGCCGTGGTGCAGACGTGTGGTGGGACAAGATCGCCAACAGCCTCACCCGTTTCCGCAATCTCACCGTGCTGGATATCCCCGAGGCGACCGTGCAGCAGCTGGTCGGCCTGCTCACGCGCGGCATGCGCCTGCAGGCGCTGATCCAGGATGGCGAACTGCAAATGATGGACGGCAGCGACAGCGTCACCGTGAACCCCTCCAGGCGCATGGCCGCCGCCTGAGGGCGCGCCCGCGACGATCGACTCAAGCCGCACCAGCCGGGGTCGATAACCCCGGCAATCGGGGAGTCTTCGCCGGCCGTGGCGCGACCGTGACGGGCGGTGTAACGTGCCTGCACCTGGCGCGAAGCCTGTGGGGAAACGCATCCGGGGGTCCCGGCCATCGGCCGGCGTGGAGGTCAGCACGGGCGGCGCGGCAATGGGCAGTGCGATCGATCTCGGCGGCATCACCCCGATCCTGTCCACGGTCTCGGAAGGGATTCTGCTGGCCGACGCGCGCGGGCACATCACCTACGTCAACCAGTCGTTCACGGCAATCACCGGCTTCACCAGCGAAGACCTGGTAGGCACTACCTGCCGCGCCATGCAGGGCCCGCTGACCGAGCCGGACACGGTGCAGCGGATCCGCGAGGCGATCGCCTCCGGCAGGCCGTTCTCGGGCGAGATGCTCAACTACACCAAGGGCGGCGAGACGTTCTGGAACGATCTCACCATCACCCCGGTGTTCGCCAACGATGCATTGTCGGGGTTCATCGGCATCACCCGCGACAGCTCCGCCCGGCGCGACGCGGCCGACGCGCAGGCCTCGCGCGAGCGGCTGTACACGTTCCTGTTCCAGCACGTGCAGGCCGGCATCGTGCTGCACCGGGCCAACACCGAGATCATCTACGCCAACGAGACCGCGCTGCGTCTGCTCGGCATGAGCCACGACGCGCTGCTGGGCGCGTTCTATACCGACGAGCACTTCGAGTTCCTGCGCGAGGACGGCTCGCCGATGCCGCTGGAGGAGTTTCCGGTCGCGCAGGCGCTGGGCAGCCGCCGCGTCGTCAACGACCTGATCCTGGGCCTGCGCCATCCCGTCGACCATCGCATGGTGTGGGTGATGTGCAATGCGTTCCCCAACCTCGACGCCCAGGGCGAGCCCACCGAGGTGGTGGTGAGCTTCACCGACATCACCGGCCTGAAGCAGGCCGAGCGGGCGCTAAGCAAGTCCGAGGAGCGCCTGAGCCTGATGCTGCGCGGCGCCAACGACGCGGCGTGGGACTGGGACCTGGTCGCGGACGAGCTGTACTACTCGCCGCGCTGGTGGCAGATGATCGGCTATGCGCCGGGCGAACTGCCGGTCGACTCGCAGCTGTGGAAACGCCGCATGCACGCGCAGGACCTGCGCCGCGTCGAGGCCGAACTTGGCGCGCACCTGGCTGGCGACACCGCCAGCTACGAGATCGAATTCCGCCTGCAGCACAGCAACGGCCACTACGTGCCGGTGCTCTCGCGCGGCTTCATCCTGCGCGACCCGGCGGGTCGACCCACGCGCATCTCCGGCACCAATACCGATCTCACCGAGCGCAAGCGCAGCGAGCAGCAGATCCACCGGCTGGCTTATTACGACCCGCTCACCGCCCTGCCCAACCGGCGCCTGCTGATGGAGCGGCTCGTCGCCCTGGTCGGCGACACGGCGAGCGGGCGCGAGCACGGCGCCATGCTGTTCATCGACCTGGACAATTTCAAGCTGCTCAACGACACCATGGGTCACGACGTGGGCGACCAGCTGCTCAAGCAGGTCACCCGCCGGCTGCACGCTTGTGTTCGCCAGCGCGAACTGCTGGCTCGGCTGGGCGGCGACGAGTTCGTGTCGATGATGGAAGGCCTGGGCCATGATGCCGATCAGGCGCAGCGCCAGGCCGAATCCGCGGCGCACCGCATCCGGGACGTGCTGTCGCTGCCCTACAGCCTGGACGGCATCGACTACCGCTGCACCGTGAGCATCGGCATCGCGCTGTTCGCCCGGGGCGAGCGCGCGGCCGACAGCACGCTCAAGCATGCCGACCTGGCGATGCACCAGGCCAAGGCCGCCGGCAAGAACACGCTGCGCGTGTTCGACCCCGCCATGCAGGCCGCCGTGGACGCGCGCCTGGCACTGGAGCACGACCTGCGCAGCGACCTGCAGGCACGCCGGCTGCAACTGCACTACCAGCCGCAGGTGGACAGCGCCGGCGAGACGGTGAGCGCCGAGGTACTGCTGCGCTGGCACCATCCGGTGCGCGGCAACGTGCCGCCGGACCAGTTCATTCCGGTCGCCGAGGCCACCGGGCTGATCGTGCCGCTGGGCGAATGGGTGCTCGACAACGCCTGCCGCCAGCTCGCCGCATGGGCGGCCGATCCGCGCACGGCGCACCTGAGCCTGTCGGTGAACGCCAGCGTGCGCCAGCTGCACGACCCGGGCTTCGTGCAGTCGGTGCTGGACATCCTCGCCGCCACCGGCGCCGATCCGACGCGGCTGGTGATCGAGGTCACCGAGAGCCTGTTCGCCGAGAACATGGAGGAGGTGATCGCCCGCATGGCGCGCCTGCGCGAGACAGGAGTGCGCTTCTCGCTGGACGATTTCGGCACCGGCTACTCCTCGCTCAGCTACCTGCAGCGGATGCCGCTGGACGAGATCAAGATCGACCGCTCGTTCGTGCAGGACATCACCCGCAGCGAACACGCCGCCACCATTGCACGCATGATCATCTCGTTGGCCGACAACCTGCACATCACGGTGGTGGCCGAAGGGGTGGAGACAGAATCGCAGCGGGTGTTCCTGCACGATCACGGCTGCCGTCACTACCAGGGCTACCTGTTCAGCCCCGCGCTGCCGCTGGACGCCTTCGAGGCGCGCCTGCAGCAGTGATGTCCTGATCGGGCGGCGGTGGCGACGGGACGGTACCCGACACGCTCGCGCGTCGTGCCGCACGTCATGCAGCCCGGCCAACGGCGCCCCCGGCCGGCGCCCGCTCCGGGGAGCGTTGCACCGTGCGGATTGTCATGTGTTCGAGCCGAACAGGATCAGCCGGCCCGGTTGAATCAGCGCAGCGCCGGGCGGCCTTCCCCCACACGCCCCGTACCAATGGTTAATGGCTCCGCTGGCGCGCGCCCTGATACCTTGGCCGCTCCATCCAGGGGACCCCTCATGATCTCGCGCAAGCTGCTTCCTGCTTCTCTCAAGGCCGGCCTGGTGCCCGCCTTCGCCACCGCACTGCTGGCCGTCTCGGCTGGCGCCTTTGCCCGGCAGGATGCCGCACCGAAATATCCCGAGTACCCCAGCGAAACCCCGGCCAGCTTTGCGCCGGTGAACGCCGATGCCGACTTCGAGCGCCGCGTGGTGATGATCCCGATGCGCGACGGCGTGAAGCTGCACACGGTGATCCTGGTGCCGCGGAACTTGAACGGCACGGGCGCGAAACATGCCGGCATCGTGCTCACCCGCACCCCCTACGACGCCGACGCGCTCACCACCCACTCGCAGAGCGGAGACCTCGCCGCCAACCTGGAGGGTTACGACAACCCGGCCGACGTGATCGTGGAGGATGGCTACATCCGCGTGGTGCAGGACGTGCGCGGCAAGTACCACTCCGAAGGCGATTACGTGATGAACCGGCCGGTGCACGGGCCGCTCAATCCCACCCCGGTGGATGACGCCACCGACACCTACGACACCATCGACTGGCTGGTGAAGCACGTTCCGGAGAGCAACGGCAAGGTCGGCACGCTGGGCATTTCCTACGACGGCTTCGAGCCGCTGATGGCGCTGATCCACCCGCATCCGGCGCTGAAGGTGTCGGTGCCGATGAACCCGATGGTCGACGGCTGGATGGGCGACGACTGGTTCCACAACGGCGCGTTCCGCCAGCAGAACCTGCCCTACATCTACGAGCAGACCGCCACCCGCGACAACTCCGCCAAGTGGTGGTCGAACGTGCGCGACGACTACGACCTCTACCTGCGCGCGGGTTCCGCCGGCGAGCTGGCCCGCCAGCACGGCATGCAGCAGCTCGGCTTCTGGCAGAAGATGCTCGACCACCCCGACTACGACGCGTTCTGGCAGGAGCAGGCGGTCGACAAGCTGCTCGCCAAGGAGCCGCTGAAGGTGCCGGTGATGCTGGTGCACAGCCTGTGGGACCAGGAAGACAGCTACGGCGCCATCGCCGTGTACAAGGCGATCAAGCCCAAGGACACCGGCAACAACATGGTCAAGCTGGTGATGGGCCCGTGGCACCACGGCCAGGAGATCGAGGACGCCAGCTCGCTGGGCGCGCTGAAGTTCGGCAGCGACACCGGCACCTGGTTTCGCGAGCACGTGCTGCGCCCGTTCCTGGCGCAGTACCTGAAAGATGGCGCGCCCAAGGCCGATGTCGCTCCGGTGACCGCGTTCCAGACCGGCACCAACCAGTGGGAACGCTTGAAGAGCTGGCCGGCCGGCTGCGGCGGCAGCTGCGCGGTGAAGCCCACGCCGCTGTACCTGGAGCCCGGCATGAAGCTTGGCTTCGAGAGCGACGACGACGGCGACAGCGACGCCTACGTGTCCGATCCGGCGCATCCGGTGCCGTTCCGCGCGCGGCCGATCCAGCCGGTGGGCTACGACGCCGGGCAGACTTGGTCGCAGTGGCTGGTGGACGACCAGCGTGAAGCCTCCGGTCGCACCGACGTGCTCACCTACACCTCCGACGTGCTCACCGCGCCGCTGACCATCGCCGGCCAGCCGCAGGTGCACCTCACCGCCTCCACCACCGGCACCGACAGCGATTGGGTAGTGAAGCTGATCGACGTCTACCCGGACATCGTCGGCAACCAGCCGGAGATGGGCGGCTACCAGCTGGCGGTGGCGATGGACATCCTGCGCGGCCGCTACCGCGAGGGCTTCAGCCAGTCCCGGCCGATCGCGGCAGACAAGCCGCTGCCGTACACCTTCGCCCTGCCGACCACCAACCACGTGTTCCTGCCGGGCCATCGGATCATGGTGCAGGTGCAGTCGAGCTGGTTCCCGCTGTACGACCGCAACCCGCAGACCTTCGTGCCGAACATCATGCTGGCCAGGCCGGAGGACTTCCAGAAGGCCACCCAGAAGGTGTTCCACTCAAGCTACGTCGAGCTGCCGGTGGTGTCCTCGGGCAAGGGCTCCTGAGGGCGGGCTGAGGCTCGCGCCCGCCGCGCGCCGGAAACCATCGGCGGCGGGCGAAAGCTGTCACCATGGCGCACGCGGGGATTCCTCCGCAGGAGCGTGCCATGAAAGGTCTGAATCAGCAGAAAGGCGGCAAGAAGAAAGCCTTGAAGACGCCCAAGGAGAAGAAGGCCGACAAGAACGCCAAGAAGGCGGCCAAGGGAACCAGTTTCCCGGGGCATTGAACAAGAAGGGCCGCGATGCGGCCCTTTTTCATGGGATGTCCGCGGCCCCATGAATGATGTCGCCGAGGGTGCCGCCCGAGCCGGTACGCGACCCGAGACGCCGCAACCCGATCGATGCGTTCAATCCTCGCGCGCCGCCTCGCGGCCCTGCTGGCGGATGATCGCTTCTTCCCGCGCATCGATGATCGACTGCATCACGCTGTCCACGTCGGCGGCGCGCTCGTCGAAGGTGAAGTGGCCGGTGAGCTCGGTGTCCGGATGCAGTTCGCTCTGCTCGAACAGTGCCCACATCTCCTCGGCATAATGCGTGTCCAGCAGCTCCGGCGCGAAGCGCGCCAGCGTGATGGTGAGGTTGCCCACGTCACGGCGCAGCATGAAGCGCGCATTGTTGTTGCCCGCCGCGCTCACCGCCTGCGGCAGGTCGATGATCACCGGGCCGTCCGGCCCCACCAGCACGTTGTATTCCGACAGATCACCGTGGATCAAACCCACGCAGAGCATGCGCGCCACCTGCTGCATCAGGAACCGGTGCCAGGCGCGCGCGGTCTCCGCGTCGACATCCACCTCGCCCAGCCGCGGCGCCGAGTGGCCCTCCTCGTCGGTGACCAGCTCCATCAGCAGCACGCCATTGAAGTAGCCGTGCGGACGCGGCACGCGCACACCGGCATCGTGCAGCAGGTACAGCGCGTCGACCTCGGCGTTCTTCCAGGCCGCCTCGGCCTCCTTGCGGCCGAACTTGGTCGCCTTGCCCATCGCGCGCGCTTCGCGGCTGCCGCGCACCTTGCGCCCTTCCTGGTACTGCACGCGCTGCTGGAAGCTGCGCTGGGCCATGTCCTTGTAGACCTTGGCGCAGCGGATCGCGTCGCCACAGCGCACCACGTACACCGAGGCCTCCTTGCCGCTCTTGAGCGGGCGCAGCACCTGGTCGATCACGCCATCGTCGATCAGCGGCTGCAGGCCGTTGGGAATCTTCATGCGGTGTCACTTGGCCATGCGAGGGGAGAGAGGGCGCCATGATGCCCGAACCACGTCGGCCGCGCCCCCGGCGCCTGCCTCAATGGCGCACGGCGGTATCTGCCGATGCGAGCGCGCTCCGTGCGGCGGCAGCAAGACCGAACGAGTGCAGGCGCGCCGCGGGGTCGAAGATGTTGGCCGTCAGCAGCAGCTCGTCCGGGCGGTGCCGCGCGATGAAAGCGGCCAGCCCGCGCTGCACCGTGTCCGGACCGCCCACCACGGCGCAAGCCAGTGCCTGCTCCACGCCGAGCCGCTCGGTCGGGGTCCGGAATGTCTCGATATCGTCGATCGGCGGCGGGATCAGCCCCGGCCGGCCGCGGCGCAGGTTCACAAACGCCTGCTGCTGGGTGGTGAACAGGCGCCGTGCCTGCGCGTCGCTGTCGGCCGCCACCACGTTGAGCGCGAGGATCGCGTACGGCGCGGCCAACCGCGCCGAGGGGCGGAAATCGCGGCGGTAGGTCGCCAGCGCCTGGTCCATGGCATCGGGCGCGAAGTGCGAGGCGAAAGCGAACGGCAGGCCCAGCTGTGCGGCCAGCCTGGCGCTGAACAGGCTCGACCCGAGCAGCCACACCGGCACGTCCAGGCCCGCGCCGGGCACGGCACGCACCGCCTGCCCCGGCGCAGCGGGCTCGAAGTAGCCCAGCAGCTCGACCACGTCGTTCGGAAAAGCGTCGGCACTGTCGAAGTAGCGCCGCAGCGCGCGGGCGGTCGGCTGGTCGGTGCCGGGCGCGCGGCCCAGGCCCAGGTCGATCCGGCCCGGATACAGCGAGGCCAGCGTGCCGAACTGCTCGGCCACCTGCAGCGGGGCGTGGTTGGGCAGCATGATGCCGCCCGAGCCGACCCGGATGGTCGAAGTGCCGCCGGCCACGTGGCCGATCAGCACCGCGGTGGCCGCGCTGGCGATGCCGGGCATGTTGTGGTGCTCGGCCAGCCAGTAACGGTGGTAGCCCAGCGCCTCGCCGTGCCGTGCCAGGGCGAGCGCGTTGCGGAACGCCTGCGCGGCGTCGCTGCCCTGCGTGACCGGGGCCAGGTCCAGGATGGAGAACGGAATCATGCGTGACTCGACAAACGGGGGGGGGGATCGCTTCGAAGTGGGGGCGAGCCGCTCGAATGCCAGCGCGGGCCCGGACGCTTCATTTTTCCTGCACCACGCCGTTAACACCTTCGCGAGGCCGGGTGTCCGGCCGAAGGCGGGGATGCATGGGCAGTCTGTGGCGCCGGATTCTTGGATATGCGGAGGTGGCACCACCGCCGCGTACGCCGGCGCGCAAATTCGCCGCGCGTCCCGCCGCGGCACCCAGTGCCGAAGAGACCGCCGCCGCCCACGAGGCGATGTCGCTGGCGGAACTGCGCGACCGCTTCCACCGTTACGTGCTCGGCCTGCCCGACCACGTCGGCGACGAGCCGACCCAGCAGGAGCGCGCGATCCTCAAGCGGCTGCAGGCCACCTGCGGCCAGTTCGACGTGCGCAGCCTGCCGCGCTTGCCCACCGTGCTGCCGCAGCTGCTGCGCTCGCTCAAGAGCGACACCGTGGGCGGCGCCCAGCTGGCCAAGCTGATCGGCCGCGATCCGGTGCTGGTGGGCGAGGTAATGCGGGTCAGCCGCAGCATCTACTACCGCACCCTGCACCCGATCCAGAGCCTGCAGCACGCGGTGGTACTGCTCGGCCAGGACGGCCTGCGCCGGGTGGTGACGATGCACGTGATGAAGCCGATCCTGCACGCCAGCGCGGGCATGTTCGGCCACGTGGCCGGGCAGCGCCTGTGGGACCACGCCGAGCGCTGCGCGCACGCCTGTGCGTACCTGGGCAAGAGCAGTTCCGATCCGTTCGAGGCCTACCTGGCCGGTATCGTCTGCAACACCGGCACCGGCGCGGTGGTGCGCGTGCTCGATCAGGAGGCGCCTGCCGAGCTGGGCCCGCTGACCAACCATTTCCTCGCCAGCTGCGCACAGATGGCCGCGCACATCTCGCTGCGCGCGGCACAGCACTGGAATCTGCCGGGCAAAGTGCTGTTTGCGCTGCAGGAACGTGCCGAGGTACCGACCGAGCCGGAGAGCCCGCTGGGCCGGGCGCTGATGTGCGCCAATACGCTGGCGATGGCGCAGGTGCTCGGCGAACACGCGCTGGCGGCGCCGGACACCGACCTGAGCACCGCCTGGCCCGACGTGTTCACCCCGGCGATGATCGAGCGCTGCCAGCAGGATCTGCGTCGGCAGTTCCGCGACAGCGACTCCCGCGGCAACTGAGCTCACCCTCAGCGACAGGCGCGAGCCGCCAGACCCCCGCCGGACGCAACGCGCGCCCGGCGCGACGACGCGCCGGGCGCCCTAACAGCGAGTCAGGGCTGCGCCTGCCGACTGACGCGCACGTCCGCCGCCAGCTTGCCGGCGATCTGGTCGGCGGCATCCTTCAGCAGTACGCCCAGCGCACGGCCATAGGCGGCATCATTCGAGCCGGCGGCCACGGTGGCGGTACTGGTGGCGCTGTATTCGTGCGCCACGATGAGGCCGCGGGCGTTTACCGTGCAGCGCAGCGACAGATCGAGCTTCGGCGTGTCCGGTGCCTCGTCGGTGTCGACGTTCATCTGCGTCTTGAGGTCGTCGCAGGCGATGGTCAGGTTGGTGAAGTAGTCCGGCTGCACGCCTGCGCGCAGCTGCGCCTCCACCGCGGTGGCGACCGAGGGCTCCGGCGAGAGCTTGATGGTGTCGTCCAGACCGCGCACCAACACTTCCTCCGGCCCCGTCGCCAGGATCAGCCATGGCGCCTGATTCGGCACCACCAGCGCGCCGAGCGGCGCGGGCGTGCGCACGTCGTGGCCGCAGGCAGCGAGCAGCACGGTTCCGGCCATGGCCAGTATGCGTTTCATGATGATTTCCCCCAGGAAGAATCTGGGAATCTAACCCGCGACCGCCCGCCGATCAATGCCGGCGGGCGTTTGGACGTCCGTTTGTCGGCGATGGTCGAGCGCGGCGATAGCGCCGGCAGGCGCTTGAGAGGGCCTGCAACCGCGACCACGCTTGCTTCGTATACACGGGTGCCCGGCGAAGGCGCGGCAGAGGCAGCGCCCGCGTGCGGGGCCGTGTACGCTGTCGTGCAGGCCGCTCAAGGGAATGCGCGCCAGCGTCGATAACGGTTGATCGCAACAGGTGCGGGCACGGGCGCGCGACCCGGCCGGCACCCATCGGACATCATCGAGCCATGATCAAGCTGCTTTCCTCCCGCGCCGCCTTGCGGATGGCCCTGGCCCTGCTGCCACTGTCCGCCAGCGCAACCGGCGCGCGGCTCGACGTGCAGGTACGCGACACCGCCGGCGCACCGGTACGCGATGCCGTGGTGTGGCTGCTTCCGCTGGACCGCCCCGCCCCGCCGGCATCGGCGGGCGCCAGCGCGGTACTGGACCAGCGCAACCTCAGCTTCACCCCGCAGGTGCTGGTGGTGCGCACCGGCGCGACGGTGAGCTTTCCCAACAGCGACAACGTGCGCCACCAGGTGTACTCGTTCTCGCCGGCCAAGCACTTCGAGCTCAAGCTCTACACCGGCAACCACGCCTCCACCGAGCAGTTCGACCAGCCTGGCATCGTCACGCTCGGCTGCAACATCCACGACTGGATGCTCGGCTATGTGGTGGTGGTGGACACGCCCTGGTTCGCACAGAGCGGTGACAACGGACAGCTGACGCTGGAAGATCTGCCCGCCGGGCGTTACACGCTGCAACTGTGGCAGCCGCGACTGGCCGCCGGCGCCCCGCCCGTCAGCGAGACGGTGAGCCTGGGCACCACGCCGCTGCAGCGCAACTACACGCTGGCGCTGGTGGCGCCGGAGCAGACCAACCAGCCGCCGCCGGACCTGGAGATGGGGCTGGGCGCGCGCACGCAGGGCTCGCATGAGCATTAAGTTCCGCGAGCGGCTGGCGCTGCTGCTGCTGGCGCTGTTCGTGCTGGTGCAGGTACCTACCTTTGTCGCGTTCTATTACGCCACGCGCCAGAGCGCGCTCAGCCAGGCACAGACCCGGCTCGCCTCCGGTGCGCGCGTGTTCGCCGACCTGCTGCAGACGCGCGGCGCGCAGCTGGAAGACGCCGTGCGCATCACCACCAGCGACTTCGGCTTCAAGCAGGCCGTCGCTACCGGCGACACGCCGACCATCCACTCGGTGCTCTACAACCAGGGCCACCGCATCTCCGCCGACCTGATGGTGCTCACGTCGCTCGACGGCCGCGTGGTCGCGGCGCTGGACGCCAACGGCAAGACCATGGCGGTCGGTGATTGGACCGCGCTGGTGGCGCACGCTGGCGAGGTGGCCGGCACCACCGTGACCCTGATCGACGGCCGGCCTTACCAGCTGGTGATCGTGCCGGTGCGGGCGCCCACCCGCATCGCCTGGGTCGGCATGGGCTTCGCGCTGGACGACGCGCTGGCGCGCAGCCTCAAGGACCTCGCCGGCGTGGAGGTGACTTTCCTCGCCCGAGACCGCGCCGGCCACCGCTGGTTGCGCACTACCCTGTCGGCCCTGGACGACACCGGCCGCCGGGCGCTGTTCGACGCCACCGGCAGCGACAATCCGGTGCCGCGCGTGCTCAGCCTGGGCCCGCAGGACTACTTCACCCAGTGGAAGCCGCTGCAGGGCGACGACGGCATGCTCGGTGCGCTGCTGCAGTTCTCCCGCAGCGAGGCGCTGGCAACCTATCGCTCGCTGGAGCACGAGCTGCTGCTGATCGCCCTGCTTTCGCTGGTGGCTTCGCTGGGCGGCGCGCTGTGGCTGTCGCGCAACGTGACGCGCCCGGTCTCGCTGCTGGCGGACGCGGCGCGGCGGATCGGCCACGGCGACTACCTGGGCACCGTGCCGGTGCAGCACAACGATGAGCTGGGCGAACTGGCCCATGCCTTCAATGGCATGCAGCGCGGCATCGCCCGGCGCGAGCAGCAGATCGCCCACGCCGCGTTCCACGACAACCTCACCGCGCTGCCCAACCGGGCCAGCCTGCAGCAGAGCCTGGTCGATGCGCTGGTGCGTGCCGCCGGCGCCGGCCATACCCTGGCCGTGCTGATGCTCGACGTGGACCGCTTCAAGGAAATCAACGACACGATGGGCCACGGCATCGGCGACCGCGTGCTGGTGGAGATCGGCCGGCGCCTGCGCAGCGGCCTGCGCGACGACGACGTGCTGGCGCGTTTCGGCGGCGACGAGTTCGTCGTGCTGATGGAGGGCATCCACGCCGACGACCTGATGCGCCGTGCCGAGGAATTGCTCGATGCGGTCGCACAGCCGATCCGCGCCGACGCGATGGAACTGTTCCTGGACGTGAGCGTGGGCATGGCGCTGTTTCCCGAGCACGGCGACGTGGCCGAGGAGCTACTGCGCCGTGCCGACATCGCCATGTACGACGCCAAGGAGGCCCGCGCCCGGCTGCAGCTCTACCGGCCGGGGCGCGACGCCGAACACCTGTACCGGCTGTCGCTGGTCAACGACCTGCGCCGCGCCGTGCCCAACAACGAGCTCGAGCTCCACTACCAGCCCAAGCTGCAGCTGTGCAGCCAGCGCGTGCTCAACGTGGAGGCCCTGCTGCGCTGGCGCCATCCGCAGCACGGGCTGATCCCGCCGGACGACTTCATCGCGCTGGCCGAGCACTCCGGCATCATTCGCTCACTCACCGACTGGGTGCTGCACGAGGTGATCCGCCAGTGCGCCGAGTGGTCGGCGCAGGGCATGGACATCGGCGTGGCACTCAACCTGTCGGCGATGGATCTGGGCAGCGGCGAGCTGCCCGACGTGCTGGCGCGCCACCTGGCCACCTACGGCATCGACCCGGGCCGGCTGGTGCTCGAGGTAACCGAGACCGCGGTGATGCGCGACGCACTCTACTCGCTGGAAGTGCTCAACCGGCTCAAGGCCTGCGGCGTGATGCTGGCGATCGACGACTTCGGCACCGGCTACTCCTCGCTGTCGCACCTCAAGCGCCTGCCGGTGGACGAGCTGAAGATCGACAAGTCGTTCGTGATGGGCATGGCCGAGGACGAGGACGACGCGGTGATCGTGCGCTCGACCATCGAGCTGGCGCACAACATGGGCCTGAAGGTGGTCGCCGAGGGTGTGGAAACCGATGCGGCGATGCAGATGCTGCGCGGTTTCCGCTGCGACAGCGCGCAGGGTTACCTGATCAGCCGCCCGATGCCGGCGGCCGACGCCACCCGCTGGCTGGCCGACGCCTGCGCCGAATTCGCCGCCCGTCCGGCGGCCGAGGCGCAGGATTGCCGCGCATGAGGTCCGTTCGCGGCGCCTTTGCCCTGCTCGCCTGCCTGTGGCTGGCCGCACCGGCCCACGCTGGCGACGGCCGTCTGCTCGCCACCGGCGGCGCCAGCATGGTCGAAGGCAGCGCCGGTGGCGGCCTGGTGCCGTGGGCGGTGTTGTCCGGCTACGCCACCCGCGAGCAGGTCGGCGCCACTGCGTTCGTCACCCGGCTGCACCTGCCGGACTACCGGCTCGACGCGCACGGCGTCGCGTTCACCTGGCATGACCGGCTGGAACTGTCGCTAGCGCGCGACCGCTTCGACCTGGGCACGCTGGGCAAGGCGATCGGCATGCCCGGCGCCGCGCTGCGCCAGGACGTGTTCGGCGCCAAGCTGCGGCTGGCGGGCGACGCGGTCTACGGGCCGCTGCCGCAGATCTCGCTGGGCGTGCAGCATAAGCACAATCTCGACTTCGCGGTTCCGGCGCTGGTCGGTGCACGCCGCGATCGCGGCACCGACGTGTATCTGTCCGCCACGCAGGTGCTGCTGGCCGGCGCGGCCGGCTACAACCTGCTGTGGAACGTGACCGTGCGCTCCACCGACGCCAACCAGTTCGGCCTGCTCGGCTTTGGCGGTGACCGCGGCGGGCGCCGGCTGGTGGGTGAAGGTTCGCTGGCGTTGCTGCTGGACCCGCACCTGGCGGTGGGCGCGGAGTACCGGCAGAAACCCGACCATCTGGCCTTCGCTCGCGAAGACGACGCTTCGGACCTGTTCCTGGCCTGGTTCCCGACCAAGCACGTGTCGCTGGTGACCGCGTACGTCTCGCTCGGCTCGATCGCCGGCCTGCGCAGCCAGCGCGGCTGGTATCTCTCGCTGCAGGGGAGCCTGTGATGCGCCTTCGCCCGATGCTCTTGATCCCCCTGCTGCTGGCAGGCTGTGTGCAGACGCAGGTGAAGGCACCGACGCTGTACGACCAGCTCGGCGGCAAGGCCGGCGTGGCGGCGATCACCGAGAACCTGCTCGATGCGTTCGCTGCCGATCCGCAGGTGGCGCCGAGCTTCGCCCATGTCGACATCCGCCGCTGGAAGCGGGTGTTCGCCGACTATCTCTGCCAGACCGCCGACGGCCCCTGCCAGTACCGCGGCGACTCGATGGAGGAAGTGCACCGCGGCATGCACATCGACGAGGCGATGTTTAACGCCGTGGTGGAAGACCTGATCACCGCGATGGACCGCCAGCACGTGCCGGTGCGCGTGCAGAACCGGCTGATTGCCCGCCTCGCGCCCACGCGCGCGCAGATGCTTTACCGCTGAGCAGCCCCCCGAGGCACCGGCTCAGCCGGACGCCTCGGGATGACGCGCCAGCCACGCGGCGAGGGCGTCCTGGTATTGCTCCATGGCGCGATCGTAGACGTCGTAGATGCACGGCACGCAGCCTTCGCCACAGCAGTCGAGGGGCTCCGGCGCCTCCGGCGGCTGCGGCTTCGGGTCGTCGTCCTTGACCGCCACGCGTCAGCCCCCGGGCTTGCGGAACCGGTAGACGAACTGGTCGGTATGGCCGCGGATCGACTTGTCGAACACCTTGATGTCGTGCGGGTCCTTCGGGTTGCGCAGCACTTGGCTTTCGCCGTCGAACACGAACCCGGCCGACTCGACCTGCTTCTTCACGATCGCCGGATCGATACGGTGCAGCGTGTCGGTGTCACGCATGCCCGAGCCCGCCTCGGCCACGTGATCGACCACCACGAACAGCCCGCCGGGCTTGAGCGCGGCGAATACCTGCTTGTCGAAGGCGACCGGATCGAGCTTGCCCATGAAGGGATCGGGATAGTCGTGGTAGTTCTGCGAGGTGAACACCAGGTCCACCGGCTCGGGCGTGGCGAACTGCGCCGCCGGCTGCACCAGCACGCTGACGTTGCCGTAATGCGGATCGGTGGCGAGCTTGCGCAGGTTGGCCGAGTCCGAGCCGGACACCTTGTCGTAGGCATCGGGCCAGATGCCGTAGACGTGCCCGCCGGGGCCGACGATGGCGCTGAACACGCGGGTGAAGTAGCCGCTGCCGGGGATCAGGTCCACCACCTTCTGGCCCGGCTTCACCTGGGCAAAGGCCATCAGCTGGGCTACCTGGCGACGGGCGTCGTTGGCCGCGTCCAGCTTGCGCGCGGGATCGTCGACCGCGTTGCGAACATAGGACGGGGCGCTGTTCGCCGGGACGGCGGCCTGGGCGGTGGACGCGCCGGCGGGCAGCGTCAGCGGCAGTGCGAGAGCGGTCACAAGGGCAAGCAGGGTCGGTCGCATGACGGTCTCCTCGTTGGCAGGGAGCGCCCAGTGTGCACCCCCGCGCCGCGGTCGTCGCCATGACCTGTGCCACATCGCGCGCGCCGGGCGCACCGGAGTGATTGCCGCGCCCGCCGCGGCGTAGTACTAGTGGGCCGTTTGTTGCAGCCAGCCGCAACCGCCCAGGGACCGCTGCCGATGACCTTGCTCTTCGCGTGTGCTTTCGTGCTGTTGCACGCGCTGGCGATATGGCTGCTGCCCGCATTTGCGATTCAGGCGTCCTACTTTTTCCTGCTGCTGGCGCCGGTGCTGGCGCTGGCGGCGGCACTGCGGCGGGCGGCGCGCAACGGCTGGTCGCACAGTCGCGGCTGGCTGCTCGCGGCACTGGCCATGGCTTTCTGGACAATGGGCATGCTGGCGAGCCTGCGCCAGGACCTCTACCTCGCCAACGCCAACGCCGCGCCCGGCGACAGCATGCTGCTGTTCATCCTGTTCGGCGTGCCGATCGTGATGGCCGTGTCGGCCTCATCGGTAGAGGGTGAGGCGCTGCTGGTAAGGCTGATCGACGGCGCGCTGGCGCTGGCGCTGGGCTACCTGTTCTACGTGCACACCTTCAGCCTGCTCACCGTGCGCGGTGCCGACAGCATCGAGCAGGCACAGCAGGTGGCGGCGATGTTCGATGCCGAGAACCTGTTCCTGCTGCTGGCGTCGGCGATCCGGCTGGCCGCAGCAGAGCGTCGGGCCGAGCGACATTTCTTTCGTGCGGTGGTGCTGTTCACCGGGCTCAACACGCTGGCCAGCTTCTACTACAACCACTTCGTCGCGCTGGGCGACCACCCGGATTTCGGCTCGCTGCGCGACCCCCTGATCGACGTGGCGTTTCTCGCCTTTGCGGTGCAGGCGTGGCACGACCCCTCCGCCCGTCGCACCGGCCGACGCAGCTCGCCCGCGCTTTCGCGCATCGTGCGCACCGGCAGTCCGCTGTTGATGGCGCTGGCGCTGCTGGTGGTGGCGGTGATCGTGCTGCGCGAGCGCTTCTACTTCGGCGTGGCGGGCCTGGTGGTGGCGGTGGTCGGCTATGGCGTGCGCACGACGCTGGTGCAGGTCAGCCAGATCCAGGCCGCCGAAGGCCTGGCCAGGCACAGCCATGCGCTGGAGGAGATGGCGCACACCGACAGCCTTACCGGGCTGGCCAACCGGCGCGCGCTGGACGAGGTGCTGGAGCGCGAATGGGTGCTGCGCGAACACGCCACGCGCAGCATCGCGGTGCTGATGATCGACATCGACTACTTCAAGCAGCTCAACGATCGCTACGGACACCCCGCGGGCGACGCCTGCCTGCGCATGGTCGGGCGGGTGCTGCTGGCCACCGCCGGCCGACCCGGCGACGTGCTCGGCCGCTATGGCGGCGAGGAGTTCGCGCTGGTGATGTGCGGCGGCTCGCTGGCCGATGCGCAGGCGGTGGGCGAACGGCTGCGCGCGGCGGTGGAGAAGCTGGCCATCGCCAACGCCGACAGTCCGTTCGGGATCATCACGGTCAGCATCGGCGCGGCCAGCGGCCTGGTCGGCGAAGGCTCGCCTGATACCTTGATGGCCGCGGCGGACGCGGCGCTCTACGCGGCCAAGCAGGCGGGCCGCAATCGAGTGACCGTGGCGGGCTAGTCAGCCCGGCAGCCGCCAGCTGCCCAGCACCTCGTAATCGCCGGCGCCGACCTCGCTGTGCAACAGCAGCACCCGATCGACCGGCCACGCAACCGGGGCTACCGCTACCGGTGCAGCCAGGTCCTGCTGGCCGTAGGCGAGCGTCACATGCGGGGTGAAGCTGCGCTCGATCCGCCCGCCGAGGCGCACCAGCGACAGTTCCCGCCGCAGCTGTTCCCACAGCGCCTGCAGCGCCGGCGAGCCCTGCGCACTGCGCAGCACACACGGCGGCCGGCGCCCTGGAAACTGGCAACCTGATCCGCCTGCCACGTGAACGGCGCCACGCGCACCTTGCCGATGGCCGCACGCGCCGCCTCCAGCAGCGATGGCCGCAGGCTGGGGTGGTCGCCCAGAAAGGCCAGCGTCACGTGATAGCGTGCCGGCTGCACCCAGCGCGCCTGGATGTTGCCCTCCTCGCGCAGCGTGCGGGCCGTGGCAGCGATCTGCTCGCGTACCGGCTCCGGCGGCACCAGCGCGAAAAACAGGCGGTGCAGCGGACCGGCCGGCTCCTCCAGCCCGGGCAGGCCGATCTGCGGTTCGTCGGGAGCACTCATGGCGGAAGACCTGCTGGCAGAAGTGACGGCGGTGGCGCGGCGGCCGCGGACACCTCATCGGCGCCTGCGGCGGCGGCAGACAACCGCGCGCGGGGCCGCAGTGTGCCACGCGCAGTGGGGCTCAACGGTCCCAGGTGTGGACCGCCGTGGGCACGGCGCGGTGCGCGGACCACGCCGCGCGCTCGTGCCGGCAGCTCGGGCTGCCCATGGCGAACTTGCGGCAGATCGCCGGGCGGTCGGCGTAGATGGTGCAGCGGAAATCCAGCGGGTCGACCGCGGCACACCAGCCGTCCTCGCCCTTGGCGAGCGTCTGCAGGCCGCGCTCATCCTCTTGCACCAACCAACGCGGTACCCGGTCCTCCGGCATCAGCACCACGGTCAGGCGGCAGCACACCGCTTCGCACGTATCGCACTGCACAGACGGATCCACCCGCTGGTAAAAAGGGTCGTGCGTGGCGTCGTGTTCAGACATGCCCGGCACGTCGGGCATCCACGAACGCCTTTGCCTGCTCCAGCATCCAGCCGCCGAGGCGTTCGCTGTCGAGTTTCTTGCGCGCCTGCGGGTAGGGCTGGTGCACCACTTCGTCGCCGGCCAGGCTGACGGTGTAACTGTCGACGCTGCAACGGATGAGATACCCGCAATAGCGGGTGACGAGCGGCAAGGTCGGGGCAACCACAACGGGCGCAGCACGGCGGACGGGCATGAATGACATTCCTGCAGACAGGGCTGGCGTGGCACCACGCAGGGGCGGGCGCAGTCGCGGGGACGGCGCGGCCGGGGCGTGGATGGCAGTTGCCAGCGAGGGAAGGAGCCCGTTCGAGAGCGGGCTGGCGATGCGCGGACAGCGATGCAGCCGCCTGCGCCTTCACATGAAGGTTCGCGATCTTAGCCGCTGCAGGGTTACGGCGATGTTGAGGCCCTGCCCGGGGGGGATCGGCCGAGCCGGCCGGCCGCCTTACAGACGCGTAACGAAAAACAGCGCATGCTGGGCAGGTTGCCGCAGGACGCAACGCGACGCGATCGCGTGTCCGGTGGCCTGGTTTTCGCTCATGCCCTGCCCGCGCGGGCCCCCGTGATGCCGCCCACCGGAGCTCAGGCCCGGCGCCGCATTGCAGGGTTCTGCGCCCTTTATCCATCGTTCGAACGCGCGCTCCAGCACACCGGCGCACGTCGCTGCACCGTCACGCCTTTGCTCCACCGCGCCAGGACTCTGCGCCTGCGCGGTTTCTGCGGCCCACGCCGCACGTGATCCATCCCGGATCGTCACCTGAAAGGCTCGCCATGACTTCACCCAAGAACGAGATGTCCGTGCAGTACATCCACGACGTGTACAGCATGGACAAGACCAAGGCCGCGGGTCAGCCGGCCGCCAAGCGCGCGGCCGTGGCCAAACCGGCAGCGGCCGCCAAGGCAGCCAAGCCGCGCAGCAAGCCGGCTCCGGCCAAGTAGCTCCGCGTCGAGCCGGGTCGGGCCAGCCCCGCCCGGTCGCCACGCATTGACCGCGGGCCGCTCAGGCCACTGCAGCGGCCGCGCGGCGCCTGCGTGGCGGCGCCGTGCGGAACGCGGGCGCGTCCCGGATCGCCTCCATGACCTGCCCGCGCAGCCACGCGTGCGCCTGTTCGGACTGTCGGGACGCATGCCAGTACGCGAGGATCGGGATCGGCTTGAGCGCCAGCGGCAGCGGCCGCACCGCCAGCGGCAGCAGCGGCGTCAGGCTCGCCGCATACGAGGCCGGCAAGGTCAGCAGCAGGTCGGTATCGGCCGCGATCTGGCAGGCGGCAAAGTAATGCTGGCAGATCAGGCCCACGTCGCGATCGCGCCCGTCCTGATTGAGCAGCACGTCCAGCGCCACCGGTTCGCCCAGCGACGACACCGCCACGTGCCGTGCGCCGAGATAGTCGGCGCGCCGCAGCGGCGCACGGGCGAGTGGATGTTGCGCCCGCATGGCCACCACCAGCGACTCGTCCAGCAGATGCTCGCTGCCGATCCGCGCACTGACGCGCTGGCGGCGATCCACCACCATGTCGAGCGAGCCGGCCACCAGTTCCCGCTCCAGCTCCGCCGTGGCCACCCGGCGACTGACGATACGCACGCCCGGCGCCTGCCCCGCCAGCCGGCGCATCAACGCGGGGAATGCGATCGACTCCAGCACGTCGCGAAAGCCCACGGCAAAGGTCATCTCCAGCGTCGCCGGGTCGAAGCTCGACTGCTGGCGCACCGCGGCGTGCAACCCCTTCAGGTGCAGCTGCACGTCCGCCATCACGCCGCGCGTGCGGTCGGTGGCCACCACGCGGTTGCCCTGGCGCACGAACAGCGGATCATCGAACAGCGTGCGCAGCCGGTTGAGCGCATGGGTCACCGCCGGCTGGGTCAGGTGCAGCGCCCGCGCCGCGGCGCTGATGCCGCCGTGGGTGTCGATGGCCGCCAGCACGCGGAACAGGTTCAGGTCGATGCGGCGAAAAGCATGATCCATGGCGGTACTCGCGTTCTGGCCGAATGGCACCGGCAGCATATCAATCCCGGCGATGGCCCCGCATAAGCGACATTCATTTCAATGATCCACGCCAGCGGCGTAGGCTCGACCGGTCACCAGGAGCCGTCATCGTGGATTTCTCGCACTCCGCCCGCAGCGGGCAGCTGCTCGACCGACTCGACCGCTTCATGCGCGAGCAGCTGGCGCCGGCCGAGGCAACCTACGCCGCGCAGCAAGTCGGCGGCAGCGACCACCGCCGCTGGCGGCAGCCGCCAGTGATGGAGGAACTCAAGGCGAAAGCGCGCGACGCCGGCCTGTGGAACCTGTTCCTGCCCGACCCCAGCCACGGCGCCGGGCTGTCGAACGCGGACTACGCGCCGCTGGCCGAACGCATGGGCCACAGCTTCATCGCGCCGGAGGTGTTCAACTGCAGTGCGCCGGACAGCGGCAACATGGAAGTGCTGGCCCAGTACGGCACGCCGGCGCAGCAGGCCCGCTGGCTGGCGCCGTTGCTGGACGGCACGATCCGCTCGGCGTTCTGCATGACCGAGCCGGAGGTGGCCTCCTCCGACGCCACCAACATGCGCGCCACCGCCACCGTCGACGGCGACAGCATCGTGCTGGACGGGCGCAAGTGGTGGTCCACCGGCATCGGCCATCCGCACTGCCGCGTGGTGATTTTCATGGGCCTGAGCGATGCCTCGGCGGAGCCGCACGCGCGCCACAGCATGGTGCTGTGCCCGCTGGACGCGCCGGGTGTGACGGTGGAACGGATGCTGCCGGTGTTCCACACCTTCGACGAACCCTCCGGCCACGGCGAGGTGCGCTTCGACCAGGTGCGGCTGCCGCTGGATCACGTGATCCTGGGCGTGGGTCGCGGTTTCGAGATTGCCCAGGGCCGGCTGGGCCCCGGCCGCATCCACCACTGCATGCGCGCCATCGGTGCGGCCGAGCGGGCGCTGGCCATGCTCTGCCAGCGCGCCGCCGCGCGCACGGCTTTCGGCCAGCCGCTGGCAAGGCTCGGCGGCAATGGCGACATCATCGCCAACGCGCGCATGGCGATCGAGCAGGCGCGCCTGCTCACGCTGAAGGCGGCCTGGACCATCGACACGCAGGGCGTGAAAGCCGCGCTCAGCCTGATCTCGCAGATCAAGGTGGTGGTGCCGGGCATGCTGCAGCAGGTCACCGATGCGGCGATCCAGATCCACGGCGGCGCCGGCCTGTCCGATGACCTTCCACTCGCCGCCCTTTACGCCTATGCACGCGTGCTGCGGCTGGCCGACGGTCCCGACGAGGTGCACCGCGCGGTGGTGGCAAAGATCGAAATGAAGGAACAACTGCGAGGGAACACGCGATGACTGCTCCGACCGACCAGCCGCGCGACGTGCGCGACGAGGACCGTTTCGACGAGGCGCGGCTGGATGCCTTTCTCAAGCGCGAGCTCGACGGCCTCGAAGGCGCGCCGCGGATCCAGCAGTTTCCCGGCGGCGCCTCCAACCTCACCTACCTGATCCGCTACGGCCAGCGCGAGCTGGTGCTGCGCCGCCCGCCGGCCGGCGCCAAGGCAAAGTCCGCGCACGACATGCTGCGCGAGGCGCGGGTGATCGCGGCGATCCGCCCGCATTTTCCGTTCGCGCCGGCCATCCTCGCCAGCTGCAGCGACCCCGACGTGATCGGCTGCGACTTCTTCGTGATGGAGCGCCTGCCCGGCGTGATCCTGCGCCGCGAGCTGCCCGCCAAACTCGGGCTGGACGAAACCGGCCTGCGGCAACTTTGCACCGGCTTCATCGACCGGCTGATCGAACTGCACCGCGTCGATACCAGCCAGCCGGACATCGCCGCGCTGGGCAAGGGCGAAGGCTACGTCGCGCGCCAGGTCGCCGGTTGGAGCGAGCGCTGGCGCAGGGCGCTGACCGAGGGCGCCGATCCGCACGAGGACGTACTCGCCTGGCTGGCCGAGCACCAGCCCCCGGGCGAGGCGGCACTGTGCGTGATCCACAACGACTACCGTTTCGACAACGTGGTGCTGGACCCGGCCGACCCGCTCGCCATCACCGGCGTGCTGGACTGGGAGATGGCCACGTTGGGCGATCCGCTGATGGACCTGGGCGGCTCGCTGGCCTACTGGGTGCAGGCCGATGACGACCCGGTATTCCAGTCGTTCCGGCGCCAGCCCACGCACGCAGCCGGCATGCTCACGCGGCGCGAGGTGATCGATTACTACGGCGAGCACAGCGGCCGCAACGTGGACAACTTCGGCTTCTACGAAGTGTTCGGCCTGTTCCGGCTGATGGTGATCATCCAGCAGATCTACTACCGCTTCGCGCTCGGCCAGACCAGCAACCCGCAGTTTGCCGGCTTCGGCGACGCGGCCCGCTACCTCGGCCAGCGCTGTCGCCGCCTTATCAGGCCGGCGGGCGCCTAGGCATGGGCGACCTGCTGCTGATCCGCCACGGCCAGGCCAGCTTCGGCGCCGAGGATTACGACCGGCTCTCGCCCGTCGGCGAAACCCAGTCGCAGCGGCTGGGTGCATGGCTGCGGGGCAACGAGCCGGCACCGGTGCTGGTCGCCCGCGGCAATCTTCGCCGCCACGCGCAGACCGTGCAGCGCTGCCTGGATGCCGCCGGCGTGGACGCACCCATCCTCACGTTTGCGGGGCTGGATGAGCTGGACCACGTGGAGCTGCTGCGCCGCCACCGCCCCGACCTGCCCGATCAGGCTGCACTCGCGGCCGAGATGCGTCGCCACGACGATCCGCGTCGCGCCTTCCAGTCGCTGTTCGCCGCCGCCGTGGAGCGCTGGACCAGCGGCAGCCACGACGGCGAGTACCACCGCAGCTGGAGCCAGTTCCGCGACGAGACCTTGCGCGACCTGCACGCCTTGACCGAGCAGGCGCTGGAGCGCGACGGCGATGTGTGGGTGATCACCTCCGGCGGCCCGATCGCCGTGATCGCCGCGCAGCTGCTGGCCGTGCCGGTGGAGCGCACCTTCACCCTCAGCTGGCCGCTGGTGAACACCGGGATCACCCGCGTGCGGCCCGGCCGCAGTCGCCACCAGCTCGTCACCTACAACGCATGGCCACACCTGGCCGGCGCCACGCACACCGACCTCCTTACCCATCGCTGACCGCACTCCGTTCGCAAGGAACCGACCATGAGCACCGACCTGTTCGACCTCACCGGCAAGATCGCCGTCGTCACCGGCGCCAGCCGCGGCATCGGCGCCGAGATCGCCCGCCTGCTCGCCGCACAGGGGGCGCACGTGATCGTCTCCAGCCGCAAGCTCGAGGACTGCCAGCGCGTGGTCGAAGGCATCGTCGCCGATGGCGGCAGGGCCGAGGCACTGACCTGCCACATCGGCGAGATGGAACAGATCGAAGCGCTGTTCACCCAGCTGGAGAACACCCACGGCCGGCTCGACGTGCTGGTCAACAACGCCGCCACCAACCCATACTTCGGCCCGATCACCGAGACCGACCCCGCGATCTTCCAGAAGACCGTCGACGTGAACATCCGCGGTTACTTCTACATGTCCAGCCACGGCGCCCGACTGATGGCGAAGAACGGCGGCGGCGCCATCGTCAACGTGGCCTCGGTCAACGGCGTGGTACCCGGCTTCCAGCAGGGCATCTACTCGATCACCAAGGCCGCGGTAATTTCCATGACCAAGGCCTTCGCGGTGGAATGCGCCGAATCCGGCGTGCGCTGCAACGCGCTGCTGCCCGGCCTCACCGACACCAAGTTCGCCTCGGTGCTGGTCAACACCCCCGCCATCCTCAAGCAGGCGCTGGCGCACGTACCCATGCGCCGCGTGGCGCAGCCGTCGGAGATGGCCGGCGCCGCGCTCTACCTGGCCAGTGCCGCCTCGTCCTACACCACCGGCGCCGTGCTCAACGTCGACGGCGGCTACCTGTCGGTGTGAGGCACCGGCTGTGCTCTCCTGTCCCGCCGCAACGGCCGTCGGGTAAGCGACTGTCCGTGGCACCAACCAGACGCGCGTCGGTCACCACCACCCCCAGAACGGGTTTCCGCGCCAACCACGACGAATGCCCGACACCTCCCGGAGCTCCGCCATGACCAACCCATCCGCACCGCGCGCCGCGGGCAAGCAAGCCTTCATCACCGGCGCCGCCGGTGGCCTCGGTGCTGCCATGGCGCACCTGCTCGCGCGCCACGGTGCGCGGGTGTTCCTCACCGACATCGACGAAGCGGCGGCAGCGGCCGTCGCCACCGCCATCAATGCCGAATATGGCACCACGGTGGCGTGGTCGGCCCAGCAGAACGTGCGCGAAGAGGCGCGATGGCCGGCAGTGCTGCAGCAAGCGGCCGAAGCGATGGGCGGGCTCGCCGTACTCATCAACAACGCCGGGATCGGCGCCATCGGCGGCGTCGAGTCATTGACCGACAAGGAGTGGCAGCGGGTCATGGGTGTCAACGTCGACGCCATCTACTACGGCTGCAAGTACGCCCTGCCCTGGCTGAAGCAGAACCAGCCGGCGTCGATCATCAACATCTCCTCGATGGCCGCCTTCAAGGTCGACCCCGACTTCACCGTCTACAACGCATCCAAGGCGGCGGTCGCCTCGCTGACCAAGTCGGTGGCGATCGACTGCGCGCGCCAGCAGCTGGCCATCCGCTGCAACTCGATCCACCCCGCCTTCATCCGCACCGGCATCGTCGAGCCGTTCTTCCAGCAGCTGGGCGAGGAAGAAGCCCTGCGCAAGCTCACCCGCGGCAACCCCATGCGTCGGCTGGGCGAACCGGACGACGTGGCGTTCGCCGCGCTCTATCTCGCCTGCGACGAGAGCCGTTACGTCACCGCCGCCGAGCTGCGCGTCGATGGCGGCGCATCGGCCGTCTGATGCGTGACGTTGACGATCGCGCGAGGACACTGTGCCGCGCGGCCGCCACACGGCACGGCCTGCCGCCTCCAAGCGTCCGTGCAGCGGGCGCACCCATGGCAGCGCCAACGCACCGCCCGCCGGCCTTCCCGGCCCTGCGCAACCGTTTCCTGCGCACGCCGCGTGAATGCCGAACCCTCCACGCCACCCACCCGCGAGGCCGACCATGACCCTGAGCAACCGCCAACTTCGCCTCAAGACCCGCCCGGAAGGCCTGGTCCACCGCGACAATTTCGACCTCGTCACCAGCCCGATTCCCGAACTCCAAGACGGCGAGGTGCTGGTCCGCACACTCTATATCTCGATGGATCCCACCAACCGCGTGTGGATGCGCGACATCCCGCAATACCTCCCGCCCGTGGCCATCGGTGAAGTGATGCGCGCGCTGGGCCTGGGCCGGGTGGTGCAGTCGCGTTCGGCGCAGTACCGCGAAGGCGATCTGGTGCAGGGCATCACCCGCTGGCAGGACTACCTCGTGCTGCACGAAAGCGCCAAAGGCTACGTACGCCTACCCGCCGACCCCGGCATCCCGCTGCCGACCCTGCTTGGCGCCGCCGGCATGAGCGGCGTCACCGCCTACTACGGCATGACCGACATCGCTCCGGTGCAGCCCGGCGAGACCCTGGTGGTTTCCGCCGCCGCTGGCTCGGTCGGCTCCATCGCCGGCCAGATCGGCAAGATCATGGGTGCCCGCGTGGTCGGCATCGCCGGCGGCGCCGACAAGTGCAACTACCTTGTCGACGAACTCGGCTTTGACGTCGGCGTCGACTACAAGGCCGCGGACTTCAAGCAGCAGCTCAAGGCCGCCACCCCCGACGGCGTGCACGTGAACTTCGAGAACGTCGGCGGCGACGTGATGAAGGCGGTGCTCGGCCGCATGAACATCGGCGGCCGCGTTGCGCTGTGCGGCCTGATCGCCGGCTACAACTCCGGCGAGAAACCCGGCGACGACTTCAGCCCGTTCATCATGAAGCGGCTACGCATGCAGGGCTTCCTGGTGCTCGACTACACCAAGACGAAAGAGGCGGTGCATGCGATCACGGGGTGGATTCGCGAGGGGAAGTTGAAGACCGAGGAGACGGTGGCCGAGGGGCTGGAGAACGCGCCGGTGGTGTTGAACCGGTTGTTCGATGGGAGTCATCGGGGGAAGTTGGTGTTGCGGGTGAACCCTCAGGAGGAGTCGTGATTTTCGTCCCGCCTCCGCTGTCCACCCAACGCGACCCAGTATGCGCTCTAGATCATCGAGGACTCCGCCAGTGAATGACTTACGAGGAAACCGGCCCACCGTCATGACCGGGCCACGATCCATTTGCGCGAACGGAGTTTGAGCGGACAGCGGCACCGCAGCCCACGCACGTTTGGGAAAAGCTGAATGTGCCCCGGCGTTGTCTCAACAACACATCATCCATAGCAAGAGGATCCAAATGCGTCGACTACTCGCAGTCTCCCTCTTCATGTTCATTTTTCCAGCGCTGGCGCAAACCGAGGAGATCACCCTGCCGATGCACCGCGACCGCACTGGCCAGCTAAGCGTCTCGTTAACGCTCAACGGCGTTCCTGCACGACTTCTGGTGGATACCGGTGCCAATGTCAGCACTATGGATAGAAGCCGGCAGGCGTTCCTCCCGGACGGCGAGATGCCGGAGTCAGCCGCCCCCGGCGCGCCGCCGCAAGTGGAGTTATCTGTAGCCTATCGGCTTCGATCCATCGGAGCAGAGCAGTTCACATTGCTAGACCTGAGCTTCATCAACGTCGGAGCAGAACGTATGGGTACCCCACCGTTCGATGGTCAGCTTGGCGCCAGCTTCTTCGAGCAACACCACGCCGTGATCGATTTTCACACCATGACGATACGCCTGGATGCTTCGGGCAGCTCAACTAACAGCGAAGTTCACGGATCGACGCAAAGGTAGTGAGAGCACTGATGCGCCAGGACATTCGCCGCGTCACAAGGATGCTAATACGAAGCCTTTCGTGCGCCTTCGGCGCCCGAGTCACTTTCTCTTGGGTCGCCAAGAGAAAGTAACCAAAGAGAAGGCGACCCTCCTCGGCGCTTGCCGGGCTGCGCCCGGCAAGTCCGTGAGCCGCGGCCGGGCTTTTCGACAGGGCTTCCTGCCCTGACGAAAAGGCATCGGCCTCCCTGCCGATGCCCCTGCGGGCATGATCGTCCGCGACTCACCGCCTCACAAAGGAGTGGGGATCAAAAGCAGGAGCAACAGCAGCAGCAAAAGCTAAAGCCAATGCCACTGCCACTGCCACAGCGATGGTGATCGCGTAAGCGATAGCCGAGCCTGGGCGCGCGATGCGCGCGGCTTTTGATCTTCCCTCCCCTCTGCAGCGGCGGCCGGGCGGAGGATCAGCCCGAAGGGTGGCTCGCATGGATGCGAGCCAGTTTGGCGTCAGTCCATGGATGGACTGTCGACAAACCCCGCAGCCCGGACGCGTACCTCCCGGGCCAATGGCCCGGGAGGCGCGGAAGCGGGGTGGCCTTTCTCTTGGTTACTTCTCTTTGGCCACACAAAGAGAAGTAACTCGGCCTCCGAAGGAGGACGAAACCGCTCTTGCTCTGGATCAGCCGACGCCGGAGAACCACCCAGATCAAAATGGGTTCCCGCGTTCGCGGGAATGACGGCAGTAGAGCGTGGAGCCACCGCGAGCGAAGCACCCATCCCCTCTGAAGCGGCGGCCAGGCGGAGGAACAGCCCGAAGAGTGGCCTGCATGGATGCCGGCCAGTTTGGCGTCAGTCCATGGATGGACTGTCGACAAACCCCGCAGCCCGGACGCGTACCTCCCGGTCCAACGGCCCGGGAGACGCGGAAGCGGGGTGGCCTTTCTCTTGGTTACTTCTCTTTACGCCGGGCCTCCTGCCCTCCACCCTTCGGGCCGGCTTCGCCGTTCGCGCCACCGGCGCGTGGCCACACAAAGAGAAGTGACTCGCCCTCCGAAGGAGGACGAAACCGCTCTTGCTCTGGATCAGGCGACGCCGGAGAACCGCCAAGATCAAAATGGATGACCGGCATGCGCCGTTGAAGAGCGCTTCCCGCGTTCGCGGGAATGACGGCCGGGCACTACCAAAGTCTCAGTCCGGCGCGGCGCCAGCCAAGCCGACGCCGCGCCTTCCTTTGATCACTCAGCCTCCCTCTTCTCAAACACCCTGCCACTGCGCAGCCGCTGCGTTTGCAAAATCGCGATACGAGCGCGGCGCGTGCCCCAGCAGATTCTCGAACCGCTGGATCTCCTCGGCCGTGGCTGCCGCACCGTCGGACTGGTAGCGCTCGAGCATCAGGCGGAGGTCCATGGCGTACCAGGCCGGCATCATGGTTTTCATACGGCCTTCCATCGCCGCCAGCTCGTTGCCGCCGTAGCGCACGGGGCGTCCAAGCACCTCGCTCCAGATCTGCGCCAGCTCATCGCCGTTCAGGCGATCCGGCCCGACCAGTTCGTAGGTTTCGCGCGGCAACGGCGCGGGAGCACGTTCCCGACGAAGCAGCTCCAGGGCAGCGGCTTCACCGATGTCGCGGATATCCACCATGGAAATGCCCTTGTCGCCGATGGGCATGCCATACACACCTGCCGCCAGCAGAGGATCCTTCTGACGCAGGTCGTTCTGGATGAAATAGGCGGGACGCAGCACCGTCGCCGGCAGGTCGAGCACCTCGATCATGCGTTCGGCCGTGTACTTGCCGGCGAAATGCGGGACGTCGACATAGGCCTGGCCCTTGTACACGGACAGATACACGATGCCCTTGACGCCAGCCTCCCGGGCCAGCGTCAACGCCTGCAGCGCCTGGGTGACTTCGTCGGCGACATTTGGCACCAGCAGGAACAGGGTGCTGACACCGTCCAGTGCGGCGCGGAACGAATCGGGATCGGCCAGCTCGCCGGCGACGGCGGTGACGCCTTCCGGGAACTGTGCATTCGCGGGTGAGCGGGTCAACGCGCGCACCGAAACGTCGGTACCGCGGAGATGATGAAGGACCTGGGTGCCGATGGTGCCGGTGGCGCCGGTAACAAGAATGCTCATGGGAAATTCCTCGTCGTGTGACGACTGTCGTTGGGGTGAACACACGGTAGGTCGTTCCACCCATGCTGCGAAGATGCCAATATCAAGACCGCTCGTCTCATATGTGGAACACACCATGGACCTTCAGGCACTGACGGATTTCGCACTGGTCGCCACGCACGGCGGCTTCGGCCGCGCCGGCCGAATGTCCGGGCGCTCCAAGGCGACGCTGTCGCGGCGTGTGGCGGAGCTGGAACAAAGCCTGGGCGTGCGGCTGATCGAACGCGGCGGCCAGCGCCTCCGATTGACCGACGAGGGGCGCGCGCTGCACGAGCGCACGCGTGGACCGCTGGCGGACATTGCCGAAGCGGGCGAAGTGGTGACGTTGGGGGCGTCCGTTCCGCGAGGCCGGTTGCGGGTCAGCGCACCGCTGGTGCTCGCCCACGTCGCCCTTGCTCGGGTCGCCGCGCGCTTTGCGCGCTCCTTCCCCGAGGTGCAGCTGGAGATCGTGGCCGAGGACCGCAAGGCCGATCCCGTCGAAGACGGTTTCGATCTGGTGATCCGGGTCAATCCCTCGCCCGATGAGCGCCTGGTGGGGCGACGCATCCTCGACGACCAGCGTGTGGTCGTTGCGCATCCCGAGTTCGCCTTGCCCAAGCGCCGTGCGAAAGACGCGAACGCGCCCGAGGTAAAAGCGGTGCTGCCGAGCCGGACCGCCCCTGACCTGCTCTGGCGATACCGTGCGCCGCGGGGCGGAGCCGAGACGACGGTGCGGCCAGTGCCCGCTTTGCGACTGTCATCCCTTCTGATGGCCCGTGAGGCCGTATTGACCGGCGCAGGTGCTGCGTTGCTGCCCGGCCTGCTGGTGGCGGACGACCTGCGGACGGGACGCCTGGCGCTCTGGGGCATGGACACCGGACCCGTGGTGGAGATCTGGGCGCTGCGTAACTCCCGCGGATTGGTCGGCGCCAAGGTACGCGCCTTTCTCGACGCCCTGGATGAAGCCTTTCCTGATCGCGTCCTTGCCGGCGCCACGGCTGAGCCTGAGTAGCGGTCGTTTGAGCCGGCGGCTTTGCGCTCGCTTTCCTCCTTGCAAGCGAGGGCTTTCCTGCGCCTCCGGCGCCTGCGTCACTTTCTCTTGAGTCGCCACGCACCCCGTCCGGAACGGACGCGCACGGCGACGCCGGCCCGAAAGGGCGGAGGGCAGGATGCCGGAGTAAAGGAAAGTAACCAAAGAGAAGGCGACCCTCTTCGGCGCTTGCCAAGCTGCGTCCGCCAAGTCCGTAAGCCGCGGCCGCGCTTTTAGACAGCGCATCACGCACTAGCGAAAAGGCATCGGCATCCGTGCCGATGCCTCTGGGGGCTGATCGTCCACGACTCACTGCCTCACAAGGGCGGTAGAGATCAGAGTCGACGGCCACGGCAACCACAACATCAGCAGGCCAAGAGCATTGGCAAACGCGATGGCGATTGCGTGAGCGATCGCCGAGCCTGATCACGCATGACGCGCTGCTGTTGACCTTCCCTCCCCTCTGCAGCGGCGGCCGCGCGGAGGAACAGCCCGAAGGGTGGCCGGCATGGATGCCGGCCAGTTTGCCGTCAGTCCAAGGATGGACTGTCGACAAACCCCGCAGCTCGGACGCGGACCTCCCGGGCCAGCGGCCCGGGAGGCGCGAAAGCGGGGTGGCCTTTCTCTTGGTTACTTCTCTTTACTCCGGGCCTCCTGCCCTCCGCCCTTCGGGCCGGCTTCGCCGTTCGCGCCAACGGCGCGTGGCCACGCAAAGAGAAGTGACTCGCCCTCCGAAGGAGGCGAAACGCTCTCGCTCTAGAGCAAGCTCCAACAGAGACCAGCCAGGAGCAAGATGGATGACCGGCATGCGCCGTTGAAGAGCGCTTCCCGCGTTCGCGGGAATGACAGCGGTGGGGCGTGCCGCCGCCTTCGGGCCGGCTTCGCCATTCGAGCCCGTTCCAGACGGGCGCGTGGCCACACAAAGAGAAGTGACTCGGCCTCCCCAGGAGGACGAAAGGCTTTGGCTGTTGAGTGCGAAGAGCAGAAATGGATGGCGACCGCTCCTGCGGTCATCCTTTGGAGCGCCTTTCGGCGTCCGCTTCGGCTCCTGCCTCCGCGAGCCCGCGTTTGCGGGAATGACGACCGGTAAATTCGAGGAAGAGTAACCTCCTCTGGTTACCCACACCGGAGCCCCACTCCCCATGGAATACCGCAAACTCGGCCGCACCGGCCTGGACGTGTCGCGACTGTGCCTGGGCTGCATGACCTACGGCGAATCCGCCCGGGGCAACCACGCCTGGACGCTGGACGAGGCGACCAGCCGCCCGCTGATCCGCCAGGCGCTGGACGCCGGCATCAACTTCCTCGACACCGCCAACGTCTACTCCGACGGCACCTCGGAGGAATTTGTCGGCCGCGTGCTGAAGGAGCACGGCCAGCGCGACCGCATCGTGCTGGCGACCAAGGCGCACGGGCGCATGCACGCCGGCCCGAACGGCATGGGCCTGTCGCGCAAGGCGGTCATGGCCGAGATCGACCACAGCCTGCGCCGACTCGGCACCGACTACGTGGACCTGTACCAGATCCACCGCTGGGACCCGACCACGCCGATCGAGGAAACCATGGAGGCGCTGCACGACGTGGTGAAGGCCGGCAAGGCGCGCTATCTCGGCGCCTCCTCGATGTACGCGTGGCAGTTCGCCAAGGCGCAGCACGTGGCCGAGCGACACGGCTGGACCCGCTTCGTCAGCATGCAGAACCACTACAACCTGCTCTACCGCGAGGAGGAGCGCGAGATGATGCCGCTGTGCCAGGACTCCGGTGTCGCGGTGATTCCCTGGAGCCCGCTCGCCCGCGGCCGCCTCACCCGCACCTGGGACGAAGCCACCGAGCGCACACGCACCGACGAATTCGGCAAGACCCTGTACAAGGTGCCCGACGCCGACCGTCGCGTGGTGGAAGCGGTCACCGCCGTCGCCGACCAGCGCGGCGTCTCCAAGGCACAGGTCGCGCTGGCGTGGATGCTGGCCAAGCCGTTCGTCACGGCGCCGATCATCGGCGCGTCGAAGGCGGCGCATCTGGACGACGCGGTGGCTGCACTGTCGCTCGCGCTCAGCGCGGACGAAGTCGCCGCACTCGAGGAGCACTACGTGCCGCACGAAGTGTCCGGCCACGCCTGATTCCCCGGCTCTGGCGGTGCCGCGAAAAGCGGCACCGCCAGAGCGACCTTCGGTGCCGGCTGCACCCTCACAAGCGTTGCTGCACAAGGGCTGGCGTTACTTCGTAACGCTTCCGGTTTTTCTTTTACTGCGCATCGGACCGGCGTAGAATCACGGGTGTCGAATCCTTCGATTCACACATCGCCATGAACACTTTCAATCCGCGCTGGGCCATCTTTGCGAGCGGGCTTTTTGCCACGCTAACCGACGTACCCGCAACGCGTTGACCCGCTCCGCGTCGTGAGTCGCGTCCCCAGGCCGGCACTGGCCTGATCCGGACGACGGCCGCCCCTCGAACCGCTTGCACATCCTGCCGACGCCTCCGCGCCGGACGGGCGCCTGCAGCCTCCTTCCCGTGAGCCCGCCACCGATTCATGCCGCAGCGCCTTGCCGCCGCCGGCGGCCTCACCGCGCGCGTCCCGTGGACTGCGCGCATCCGCAAACCCGAGGGGAGAACGACTAATGCAACCGACACCGCGTCACCGCCGCGCCAGCCTGGGGCTGTTCGCCGTCTGCGTGGCGCTTTACCTGGGCCTGCTCGGCCCGTGGCTGATCTCTGCCCCCAGCACGCTGGCGGTCGCGGCCGGCCTGATCTTGCTGGTCGCCCTGCTCGCATGGGCATGGCGGCTGTTTGGACGTCCCTTCAACTAAGGAAAGCCTTCCATGAAATCGATCGTTTCCGCCCGCCTGCTGGTGGGCCTGTTCGTCATCGCGCTCGCCTCGCTGTCGCTGACCCAATGCAGCAAGGTGCCGGCCGGCAATGTCGGCGTGAAGTTCAAGCTGTACGGCGACGGCAAGGGCTCCCTGCAGGAGCTGCAGCCGGGCCGCTACTGGGTGGGCTGGGGCTACGACCTGTACACCTTCCCCACCTTCACCCAGAACTACACCTGGACCCGCAGCGCCGCCGAAGGCTCGCCCAACGACGAGTCGCTGACCTTCCAGACCGTGGAAGGGCTGTCGGTGAACGCGGACGTGGGCATCACGTACCACATCAACCCGGACAAGGTGACCACGATCTTCCAGAAGTACCGCAAGGGAGTGAGCGAGATCACCGACATCTACCTGCGCAACATGGTGCGCGACTCGCTGGTGAAGGAGTCCAGCTCGCTGGGCATCGAGTCGGTCTACGGCCGCGGCAAGGCCTCGCTGATCCAGTCCGTGCAGGACGATGTGGATCAGCAGGTGGGGCCCACCGGCATCGTGATCGAGAAAATCTACTGGATCGGCGAACTGCGCCTGCCGCCGAACGTGGTGCAGTCGATCAACGCCAAGATCCAGGCCACGCAGATGGCCGAGCAGCGCAACAACGAGATCGCCCAGGCCCGGGCCGAAGCGGCCAAGGAAGTGGCGATGGCCGAAGGCAAGGCCAGAGCCCAGCTGACCATCGCCGAGGCCGAAGCCAAGGCGATCCGGCTCAAGGGTGATGCGCTGCGCGCCAATCCGGACATCGTGCAGATGACCGCGGTGGAGAAGTGGAACGGGCAGTTGCCCACGTACACCGGCGGCAGCGCCGTGCCGCTGATCCAGTTGCCGGAAGCGAAGTAACCAAGGGAAACCGCAGCGGCGACGGAGCAATCCGTCGCCGCTTTGTTTTTGGTGAAGCCTACGAAGAAAACCCGCGCGTCAGGCGCACGCGGCGAGGCTCGCCAGCAGGTTCTTGCCGACCGCCGCGGGGCCCGCTCCGGAGCGACTGCCCCGGCCCACCACCATCGCGCCTTCCAGCGCCGACAGCATCAGCTCGGCGAGATGCGCCGCGCGTTGCGCGGTGGTCACCTGACCGCTGCGCTGCGCGTCGCGGAAGGCGGCGGTGAGCCAGGCGAGGTTGAGCTGGAAGAACCCGGCGACCGCGTCGGCGACGCCGGCCGGCAACGCATCCGCCTCGGCGCCGAGCATGCCGCACACGCACAGGCGGCCGTCCTGCGCGTAGGTGGTGGCGAACAACTGCACGTACGCCTTCAGCCGGGCCAGCGGATCGCGCCGGGCCACATCGATGGCTGCCAGCGCGGACTCGAAGCGCTCGGTGTAGCGCTGCGCCAGCGCGGCGACGAGGTCGGCCTTGGTGCGGAAGTGGTGGTGCACGCTGGGCTTGCGGATGCCCACCGCCTGCGCCACGTCATCGAAGGAGAACCCGCCGTAGCCGCGCTGCTGGATCAGCGCCTCGGCCACGTCCATCACCCGTTCGGCGGTCCCTGCCGGTGCGTGGTTCATGCGGCGGCGTCCTCGGTGTGTGCGATCAGGTGGCCGGTCTTGACCAGGATGGTGCAGCCCTCGCGACTGAAGGGCTGGTGCTGGCTCATGTGCGGGCTGCGCAGCCAGCTGCCGGCCGGGTAGCGGCCGTGCTCGTCCTCGAACACGCCCTCCACCACCAGAATCTCCTCGCCGCCGTAGTGACGGTGCGGGTTGAAGTACGTGCCCGGCGCCCAGCGCACCAGCGCGGTGTGCTCGGTGCGGAAGTCGTGCAGCGGCATCACCGACAGGCCGGGTACCAGCCCCGGCAACCACGGCTCGTCGCGGGTGTGCACCACTACATGCGCCAGATCGATCAGGTCGAAGTAGCGCAGTTTCACGAACAGCACGCAGCCGCCGTCGGACCACGGCGCATGCGCCGAGCCCGGCGGGTTGCGGATGTACGAGCCCGGGCCGAAGCGACCGCTTTCGTCGCAGAACTCACCCTCCAGCACGAACAGCTCCTCGCCCATGGCGTGCACGTGGCGCGGGAAGTGTGATCCCGGCGCATAGCGCACGATGGAGGTGGCGCGGGCCACTTCGTCGCCGTCGCGTTCGAGCATCTTGCGCTGGACGCCGGCGGAGGGCGAATCGATCCAGTCCATGGCGGAAGAGTCGACCACGGCACGTTCGGACCAGTCGGAGCGCAACTGCATAGACATGAACCTACCTATTGGAAGGTAGGCAGTTTGATCGGGGTGCGATGGCGCGTCAATGGCCGCGGTGCCGGCCCCGGGCTGGGCAAGTGGCGCCATGCGGGCGTGGATTGACGGCCCCGACACGGAGGGCCACCGATGATTCCGCGCTTCAGCGACCACGCCGCCAACGAGCGCACCTACCTGGCCTGGGTGCGCACCGCGATCACGGTGATGGCGTTCGGGTTCCTGCTGGAGCGGTTCGATATCTTCCTGGCCTACGCCAGCCATGCTGCCGGAACGTCGCTGCCGAAACTGCACGTGCGTGCCTCCGAATGGCTCGGGCTCGCGCTGCTGGTGTTCGGCGCGCTGCTGATCCTGGTGGCGACGCTGCGCTTCCATCGCCAGCGTGCCGCGATCGACCGCGACAGCTCCTTGCCCTATCGCAGCGCGCGCATGGAGCAGATGTTGTCGGCACTGCTGATCGCAATGGCGGTTTTTCTGGTGGTGTACGTGGCGCAGCAGGTGGTGGCGCTGGGCTGAACTTACTGACGCGGAGAAGTCGAATGATGTCATCCCTTGTACTGGCCGCCGCGATGAACGTGGGCACGGTCGGCGCCGCCAGCCTGCCCAACCGTCCGGTGACGACGCTCGAGCTCGAGCGCTATGCCGGCACCTGGCACGAAATTGCGCACCTGCCGCTGTTCTTCCAGCGCAAATGCATCGACACCATCACCGCCACCTACACCCCGCGCGCCGACGGCACGCTCGCCGTGCACAACGCCTGCCGCACGGCCAAGGGCATGGACGCCTCCGACGGGGTCGCGCGCCCCACCGGCGGGGCGTCCGGCGCACTGCAGGTGCGCTTCGCGCCGCGCTGGCTGGCGTGGCTGCCGATGGTGTGGGCCGACTACTGGGTGATCGAGCTCGACCCCGACTATCGCTGGGCGGTGGTGGGCAGCCCCAGCCGCAAGTACCTGTGGGTGTTGTCACGCACGCCATCGATGGATGCCGGGCAGTTCCGCGCCATCCGCAATCGTGCAGCGGCGCGCGGTTACCCGGTGGAACGCCTGGTCATGGCCGCCCCGCTGGACTGAGGCCCGGTGCATCGGACGGCAAGGCCGACAGACTGTCGCTGCATGCACCGCATCGCGACCGGCTGAGGCACGATGTGGGGCCACGCGTTGTGGCGGCCGGCCGCCGCGCGTCGGTTGCACCACCCCAGAAGGAGCCAGGCATGTGGACCTATCGAGGCCAGCAACGGCCGCCGTTTGCCGATACCCCGGGGCCGGGCCAGGAATCGGTGTGGGACTATCCACGCCCGCCCCGCCTGGCGCCGGATGCGCGCCGGGTTCGCGTGCATGCGGGCGCTGCCCATGTCGCCGACAGCGTGCGCGCGGTGCGCGTGCTGGAGACCGCCAGCCCGCCCACGTTCTACCTGCCGCCGCAGGACGTCGATCTTGAGCGCCTGCGTCCGGCGCCGGGCAGCTCGCACTGCGAGTGGAAAGGTCGCGCGGTGTACTGGAGCGTTCGCGACGACGCCGGCCGCTGGCTCGAGGCGGTGGGCTGGAGCTATCCCGAGCCGCGCTCCGCCTTCGCCGCAATCGCCGGCTGGCTCTCCTTCTATCCGGGTCGACTGCACTGCGAGGTGGCCGGCGAAGGCGTGCGGCCGCAGCCGGGTGGCTTTTACGGCGGCTGGCTGACCGACGAGATCGTCGGCCCGGTCAAGGGCGAACCCGACAGCGGGCACTGGTGATGACCCCGCCCCGGCCCATCGGATCACGCGCATGAGCGACCCGCGTACGGTGCTGCTGCGCGAGCATCACGCCCCCGCCCACGTGCTGGTGACCGGTGCCAGTCGCGGCATCGGGCTGGCGCTGGTGCGTGCGCTGCTCACAAACCCGCAAGTGGCCCAACTGACCGCCGTGGCGCGCCACGCCACCCGAAGCGAGGCGCTGGGCGACCTCGCCCTTGCGGATGCTCGACTGCAGTGCCTGGATGTCGATGTCACCGACGAGACAGCACTTGCCGCGCTGGCCGGACGCCTGCGCGCGCACCATCCGTCGCTGCAGCTGGTGATTCACGCCGCCGGCATGCTGCACGGCGACGGCATCGGGCCGGAGAAGTCGGTGACCCAGGTTCGCCGCGCCACGCTGGAGCAGGTGTTTGCGCTCAACGCGTTCGCGCCGATCCTGCTGGCGCGGGCACTGCTGCCGCTGCTCGAAGGGCCGTGCGTGTTTGCGTCGCTGTCGGCGCGGGTCGGTTCGATCGGTGACAACCGGCTCGGCGGCTGGTATGCCTACCGTGCCTCGAAGGCAGCGCAGAACCAGCTGATGAAAACCTTCGCCATCGAGCTGGCGCGGCGCAATCGCCGCGGCTGCTGCCTGCTGCTGCACCCGGGTACGGTAGACACGGGCCTCTCTGCACCGTTCCAGGCCAACGTGCCCGCCGCCAGGCTGTTCGCGCCGGAGCGCGCGGCGGCGCAGCTGCTGCACATCATCGCGCAGGCCACGCCGCAGGACAGCGGCCGTTTCATCGCGTGGGACGGTACCGACATTCCCTGGTAGCGCGACAAGGCAGCCGCCGTTCGCTCAGTGCTCGGGAGCCGCCGTGGCGGCCGGTGCCGCACGCAATTCGCTGCCGACCAGGCGGGCACGCACCTCACGCAGCTTGGACTTCACCGCCGCCTCGTTGGCCGCACCGATGCGGATCATCGACTTCTGCCCGACCGACAGCGCCTGCAGTGCCGGGTCGGCATAGGCGTAGCCGTTCTTGTAAGGCACCACCCGCGGCGGCTGGGCCGGCTCCGGCGCGGCCAGCAGGTGGTCGATGACCGTGATCAGCCGATCGTTGAAATAGCCTTTCGGGTAGCCGAGCTCGGCGTACGCCTGCTGGAACAGCGGGTAGTGCTTGACGTACCAGTCGACCAGCGCCTGCGCATTCACCGCGCTCAACGCCTGCACGTAGGCCGCGTAGCGCGCCGCGTTGCTCTCGCTGATCTGCTGCGCACCCTCGACATCCTGCAGCTGCAGCACGCCCTTGGCCGGATGCAGCGGCAGGATGAAGTGACTCAGGCCCTCGCGCGGCAGTGCATCGATGGTGGCCACGAAGCGCGGAATGATCGACTCGCCCACCAGCAGTTCGCCGGCACCGGCGCCACCGAGGGCGGCCAGGCTGCGGGTGACGTCGGCATCGCTGTCGGCCAGTGCCGGCAGCGCGGCCGTACTGGCGGGCGCGGGCGAGGCCTGGGCCTGATCAATCGGGTGGGCGATGGCCGGGGCGCGGTCGGCGGTGCCCGAACTGCTCGCGACCGCGGCCGACGTCTCGGCCGGCACCGGACTCTGGCGCGCCCGCTGCACGAGGAAATAACCCGCCACCGCCACGGCGACCACTGCGACGCCGGCGATGATCCAGCCGGTTCCTGAAGAACGCTTGCTCATGATGTGTGACCTCTTTCGTGAATCAGCTGCACTCGACCCGGCGGCGCCGGGATCGTTCACTTCAGCCGGCGCCGCCCGTGCCGAAAGGAGGGGAGCGGTGCGCGTCCGGCGTAGGCCGCGGCGTGCGAACGCGACCGGGGGGTTTCTATATGAGTGGCATCAGCTATCGTGACTGCCTGAACGGGTGGCCGGATCCATGGTAACAACCGGGGAAATATCGGGTATGGGGGACGCCGCAGCTCACGCCGTTTTCGGGTACTACACCGCCGCGCTGGTGGCGACCGCCTGCATCGCAGCGGCCTCGAGCGCGCAGTTCGTCATCATCGGGCTGCGTCAGCGACGCCATCCGCTGTATCTGGCCTATGCGCTGCAGTGCCTGTGCATCGGCGCGCTGGCGATGTTCAACGCGCTGTTCGGCCTGGCAAGGGATCTTCCGCGCGCGATCGAGATGATGCGCCTGATGTACGCAGCCGCGGCGAGCTTCTTTCCGTTTTTCTTCGTCTTCGTCAGCCGCTATACCGGGCGACCGCTGAGCGCCCGCGCGCTGTGGCTGGTGACGGCGGTCTGTGCGGGTTTTCTGGTGCTCAACCTGCTCACCCCGGGCACGCTGCTGTTCTCGCACGTCAGCGGCATCCAGTCGAGCGAGCTGCCCTGGGGCGAATGGATCACCAAGGTCAACGGCGTGCCTTCGCCGCTGGGCTGGGCCTTCCACATGTTCACCTACATCGCCTTCGCCTGGGCACTGGTGATGGTGGTGCTGCAGTTCATGCGCGGCGAGCGGATCGCCGCGGCGCTGCTGGGGCTGTGTCTGGTGATCCAGTTCGGCGCGTTGCTGTGGGGCGATCTGGTGATCGACCTGATGAACCAGCCCTACCCCTACCTGGACGCCTTCTCGTTTCTGCCGTTCGTGCTGCTGATGGGCCTGACCATGGCCGACCAGCTGCACCAGCGCACGCTGCAACTGGAGCAGACCACGCGCCGCCTGCGCGCCGAGGCCGAGACCCGCGAGCAGGCGGAGATGAACCTTCGCCACGTCGCGTACCACGACACCCTCACCGGCCTGCCGAACCGCCTGCGCGTGCTCGAGCGCCTGGCCGAACTCACGGCCGAGCCGTTTCGCCCGCGCTGCCGCGCCGCGCTGGTGATCGATCTGGACAACTTCAAGACCATCAATGACGCATTGGGTCACCCGATCGGTGACCGGGTGCTGGAGGCGGTGGCCGACCGGCTGGTGTCGGGCAGCCCGCCGGAGTCGGTGGTGGGGCGCCTGGGCGGCGACGAGTTCATCGTGCTGCTCGACACCCTGGCCGCCAGCGCCGAGGAAGGTTCGGCCTACGCCCAGCACGTGGCTCACGACCTGCGCACCAGGCTGGCCGCACCGATCATGGTCGAGAGTCGGGTACTGGCCGTGGGCACCAGCGTGGGCATCTCGCTGTTCATGGGTGCCAGCGCCCGCCCTGCCGACATCATCCGTCACGCCGATATTGCCCTGTACCGGGCCAAGGCCGCAGGCCGCAACAGTGTGCGTGTGTTCGAGCCGGAGATGCAGGAGGTTGCCGACCAGCGCATGGAACTCGAGCGGGGCCTGCGCGCGGCAGTCGAGAGCCTTGGCAGCGCGCCCTCGTTCCAGCTGTATTTCCAGCCGCAGCTGAGCATCGAGGGCCGCCTGCTCGGCGCCGAGGCGCTGCTGCGCTGGCGCCACCCGCAACTGGGCGATGTGTCGCCGGCGGTGTTCATCCCGATCGCCGAGGAGACCGGGTTGATCCATGTTCTGGGCGCCTGGGTGATCAGCCAGGCGTGCGAGCGGATCCGCGAGTGGGACGCCCAGCGGATCGACTTCGGCGAGCACCTGGCCGTCAACGTCAGCCCTTGGCAGCTGGCGCACCCGGACTTCGTGGCGCAGGTGGAAAAGCAGGTGCGCGACGCCGGCGTGGAACCGGGCCGGATCACGCTCGAGCTCACCGAGAGCGCGCTGCTGCAGGGTTTCGACGCGGCGCTGCAAACCATGTATGCGCTGGCCGGGATCGGCTTCCGGCTCTCGCTGGACGACTTTGGCACCGGCTACTCCTCGCTCAGCTACCTCAGCCAGTTGCCGCTGCACGAGCTGAAGATCGACCGCTCATTCATTTGCGGCCTGCGCCCGGAGGCCGCCAGCCCGCTGGCGTCGTTCATCGTCGACGTCGGTCGTCGCCTCGGCATGACTACCGTGGCCGAGGGCGTGGAGAGCGAGAGCCAGCGTGCCACGCTGCAGGCGCTGGGCTGCGACGCACTGCAGGGTTACCTGATCTGCCCGCCGCTGGCCGCGAGTGATTTCGTGGGCTGGCTGCAGCAGTCCGACTACCCGCGCGGGCTGCCACTGGACGAGCGCCGCGCCTGATCATCCCGGCCGCTCCCGCGTCGTTCGCGGCCGGTTGCTCCGGCCTGTCTCACCTCATCCGCCGGCATACCCGGCAAGGACCTCGCAATGCACCGGTTCCACCGCCCCTTCGCGCTCGTGATGCTGCTGGTCTCGCTGTGGCTGGCCGGCTGTGCCGCCGGCGGCGATCCGCGCCAGCCGATACCGACCACCCTGGTGCCGGCGGCACAACCTGCGCGTCGGCTGCTGGTGATGCTGCCCGGACGCGGCGACAGCCTCGCGTCGCTCACCGCCACCGGCGTCGCCGCGCGCATCCAGCAGGCGTGGCCGGATACCGACGTGCTGCTGACGGGTCTGACCATGCCCTACTACCGGCAGGACCAGGCGATCCGCCGGCTGCATGGCGAGATCATCGAGCCGGCACGGCGCAGCGGGCGCTACCAGCAGATCTGGCTTGCCGGCATCTCGCTGGGCGGGCTGGGCGCGCTGCTGTACGACCAGGCGCACCCGGACGTGGTCGACGGCATGCTGCTGTTTTCGCCCTATCTCGGCGACGACGCCATTCATGACGAAATCCGCGCCGCGGGCGGCCTGGCCAGCTGGAACCCGGGGCCGGTCCAGCCGATCAATGCCGACACCTTCCAGCGCGAGCTGTGGCGTTCCCTGCAGGGCTGGTCGGAGCGGCCCCGGCGCACTGCCACCATCTGGCTGGCCTACGGCGACAGCGAGCGGTTCCGCGCGCCGATCGAGCTGATGAGTTCCCAACTGCCGCCGGGGCACGTGTTGATGCTCCCGGGGCATCACAACTGGACACTCTGGAACGCCGCAATCAGCGCCGTGCTGCAGCGCGTGTCCGCTACGCTCCCCACGGCGCCGTGAGCCTCCGGCTCGCGAAAATCCTCCATGCGGCACGGAACGTGCTTGCTTCCGGGCGTCTCTCCTGGAATGCCGCCCCGCCCCGATGAGCTCCCGCCCGTACGCACTCCCGCTGGAAAACGTGATCGACATGCTGGTCGACGTGATCTGCGTGGTGCGCGCCGACACCGAGATCGTCTACGTCAGCGCCGCGAGCACGCGCATCTTCGGCTACACCCCGGAGGAAATGATCGGCCGCAAGATGTCCGAATTCATGCACCCGGACCACCGCGAGCGCACCCTGGAGCACGCGCAGCAGGTGATGGAAGACGCCGCTCCGGCGTATTTCGAGAACGTGTACGTGCGCAAGGACGGCAGCCTGGTCGACCTGATGTGGACCGCTCGCTGGTCGCCAGGCGACGGCGTGCGCGTGGCCGTGGCGCGTGACATCACCGGACGCAAGCGGGCCGAGTCGCTGCAGGCCGCGCTGTATGCCATTTCAGAAGCCGCCCATACGGCCGCCGACCTGCTGGCGCTGTTCGAGCGCATCCACGGCATCATCGGCGGGCTGCTGCCGGCGCGGAATTTCTTCGTCGCCCTGCACGATGCCGAGCGCGACGAGCTGAGCTTTCCCTATTTCGTCGACGCCCACGACGCGACGCCGGCGCCGCGGCCGCTGGACAGCGGCACGCTCAGCGGCGAAGTCATTCGCACCGGCCAACCGCTGCTGCTGCGCTCGGACGACCCGCAGCCCGCTGTGGCGTCCATTGCCGCCATCATCGGCAGCGAGCCGCTGGCATGGCTCGGCGTACCGCTGACCGGCCAGCGCGGGGTGATCGGCGCGCTGGTGGTGCAGAGCTACACCGGCGACGTGCGCTACAGCGAGGCCGATCAGCAGCTGCTGCAGTTCGTGTCCACCCAGGTGGCGGCGGCGATCGAGCGCAAGCAGATCGAGGCGCGCCTGACCCACATGGCCCGCTACGACCACCTCACCGACCTGCCCAACCGGGCGCTGTTCCGCGACCGGCTGCAGAACGCGCTGGCCCGCGCCCGCCGCGAACTGGAGCGCCTGGCGGTGCTGTACCTGGACCTGGATCGTTTCAAGGAGATCAACGACCAGCTCGGCCATGCGGCGGGTGACCTCCTGCTGCGCGAGGTCGCTCGGCGACTGGGCGGTTGCGTACGCGAATCGGATACGGTGGGCCGGCTGGGAGGCGACGAGTTCGCCGTGCTGCTGCCGCGCATCGTCAAGCCGGAAGACGCCATGGCGGTAGCCGAGAAGATCCGCCGCGAGCTGCACCAGGTGTTCGAGCTCGCTGGCCGCCCGGCCATGGTGTCGGCCAGCGTCGGTATCGCGCTGTATCCGGACCATGGTGAAAACGAAGATGACCTGCTCAAGCTGGCCGACGATGCGATGTACGCCACCAAGCGCCGCGGCGGCAACCGCGTGCTGATGTCCAGCACGCCGCCCCCTGCAGACGCCTGAGGCCGCGTCAACGCCGCTCCCGTCGGGACGGGATTTGCGCCGGGCGCGCTGGCCGTGCAGGCCACCCGCTTGCCGGAGCGGCGGGCTGGCCCTGCCGGTGGTGCGCGTGATCGGCACGGCGTGGCGCGCGGCCACCGGCCGCCCATCGCCCCCGCGCCCGGCCGCCTCACCATGCTGGCGGCAGGCGTCACGCACGCGGCGCTGTACCTGCTCCTTCCAGGGGGGCCGGTCCTTTGGATCCTCGCGCTGAACTACGCAGGCGAAGCGGTGACGCTGCCGTGGTCGGGGGTGGCGCTACCGATGCGGGTACACGCCAATCCCGCCGCGCGGAAGCGGGTGGAGGATCTGCACGAATCGCTCGGCCGGATCTCTACCGGGTAATTGGCCTCCAGCCGGCCGCAGCGCTGTGGCACCACCTGGTGAAACGCGACAACACGCTGCGCCGCATGCTGTGAACCGGCCGCTGCCGGCGTCGATCAGGCCTTGCGCAGGAAACAGGTCTTGAGCACCAGCCCCTTGATCTTCTCCGCTCGGACATGCGCATGACTCTGCCAGTGGGCCTGCGAGTACAGGCGGCCGCTACGCTCCACCCGCGCGCCGAAGCTCGTACGCCCGCAGGTGTACCCGCGCCAGATCCAGCAGTGGCGCCCGCTGCCCCGCCACGTGGGCACGCTGGCACATGTCGCCCACGATGTGGTCGCCCTCGATGCGCTCGTTCGATTCGAGGTCGCGCAGCATCGACGCGGTTACGGAGGAGCCCACCTGGGTGAGCATGCGCAGCGCGTCATCCTGCGCCTCGCGCGGGATCGGCTGGCCCGCCGCCGCGGCCACCGCCACGCATTCGTCGTACATGGCCTCGATGAAGGCCTGTCCGCCCTCGGCGGCCACGATGGTCCCGATGCTCGCCCGCATCAGGCACGTGGCGCCTGCCAGCGTGGTGAGAAAGGTGAACTTGATCCACAGGTCGCGAGCGATGTCCGGCGACAGCCGATGGTCGACGCCTGCCGCGTCGAACATTGCGGCGATCGCCTCGCAACGCCCCGCGGTCGTGCCGTCGCGCTCGCCGAAGGTGACCGAGGCGGGCTTGCCCAGGTGCAGCACTTCGCCATGCTCGCCCTTGGTCGCGCTGATGAAACACAGCCCGCCGAGCACGCGCGTCGCGCCGAAGCGCGCGTCCAGCACCGCGTAGTGCCGCAGCCCGTTCAGGATCGGCAGCACGACCGTACGAGGCCCCACGGCCGGAGCGATCGCATCGATCGCGCTGTCGAGGTCGTACGCCTTGCAGCTGAGCAGCACCAGCTCGAACGGACGCGTGGCGGCCTCCTGCGCAAGCTCGTCGGCAACCAGGCACTTCACCGCCACCCTCGCATCGCCGCGCGGGCTGCGGATCACCAGCCCGTCGCGCTGCAGTTGTACGGCGCGTGCGGGACGGACGAGGAAGGTCACATCCGCGCCCGCCTGGGCCAGCCGGCCGCCGAAATAGCCGCCGGTGCCGCCGGCACCGAGTACGAGGATGCGCATGGATAACTGCTCCTGTCGTGGAATGGCCGGCAGCATAGATGCTTCGGCCAGAGCGATGAGCGCACGCGTCGCGCCGCGTTCACGCGTTTCATCGCACCGTCACGTCGCTAAACACGTAACACAGGAAGCGACATGGCCCCATCCCTGCCGGCAGTGACCGCCCTCATGCTTGCCACGCTCGCCGTGTCCGGCTGCGCCACGTTGCGCCGGGATTTCCCCAGGCACCTCAGTACCGCCGTCGCGCCGCGCGCCGACACGCCAAGCACGCGCTACGTGCAGGCGCAGGTGAAGCAGCACGCGCAGCAGTCGGGCTTCCGCCTGCTCACCTTCAGCACCAACGCCCTGATGAGCCGCGTGACGTTGGCCGACCATGCCGAGCACACGCTGGACCTGCAGTACTACATCTTCGCCAACGATGCGACAGGCCGGCTGGTGGCCCAACGCCTGCTGGCCGCCGCCGACCGTGGCGTACGGGTGAGGCTGCTGCTGGACGACATCAACGTCGACGAGCAGATCGACATGCTCGATGCGCTGGACGCGCACCCGAACATCGAAGTGCGCCTGTTCAACCCGTTCGGCACCAACGACCGCTCCACCTTGGCCAAGGCAGCGCAGTTCGTCATGAACGCCAGTCGGCTCAATCACCGGATGCACAACAAATCGTTCATTGCCGACAACACCGTGGCGATCGTGGGCGGACGCAACATCGGCGACGACTACTTCGATGCCGGCGAAGACACCCACTTCCGCGACCTGGACTTGATCGCGATCGGACCGGTGGTGCGGCAGGCCTCCGTCGCCTTCGACGATTACTGGAACTGCGAGGCGGCGTACCCGGTGCAGGCGTTCCGCGGCGCGCACGCCGGGCACGCCGAACTGGCCGCCTTGCGCGTACAGCTGGGGCGCGAGGCGCGTCGCTTTGCGCAGAGCGATTACGCCCAGGCCACGCTGGAGCAGCTTCCGCACGGTCCGTCGGGCGATCGTCCGGGCAAGTGGTTCTGGGGCCCGGCCGAGCTGGTGGCGGACCAGCCGGAAAAGATCGAGGCCGGCGCGGAGGCGGCCCAGCTGCGGATAGGTCCGGACATCAAGGCACTGCTGGACGACGCCAGCCACGACGTGCGGCTGATCTCGCCTTACTTCATCCCCGGCGACGACGGCACCGCGTTCCTGGCCGGTATCGCCGGGCGCGGCGTGGACGTACGCGTATTGACCAACTCGCTGGCCTCCACCGACGAGCCGGCCGTGCACGCGGGCTATTCGCGCTATCGCGAGCCGCTGCTGCGCGGCGGCGTGCAGCTGTACGAACTGCGCCCGGAACCGGGCGCGAAACAGCCGGCGACAGACGCCGGCAAGTCGTCCGGGGTGAGCCTGCACGCCAAGGCCATCGTGGTGGATGCGCGCAAGGTATTCATCGGCTCGATGAACATGGACGGGCGCTCCCGCCTGCTCAACACCGAGATGGGCATCATCGTCGACTCGGCGCCACTGGCCGAGGCGGTGGAACGCTTTTTCGACACCGCCACCGCACCCTCCAGCGCCTGGCACGTGATGCTCGAACCGGGCGAGGATCCGGCCCACGCCGCGCTGCAGTGGCGTGCCCGCGACGGCAGCCGGCAAGTCACCCGCGAGAGCGACCCGGGCGCCACCACCGGGCGCAAGGTCGAGGTGAACCTGATCAAGCTGCTGCCGATCGAAGGCCTGTTGTGAACCCCGCCCTGCGCCGCCACCCGGGAGTCCCCATGCGTACTGTAATCAAGACCCTGCTGCTGATGACCTTGCTCGTGGGCATCGCCCACGCCGCGGCCCCGGCCGAACAGCGACGGATCGACTACCTGATCGACTCGGTCGCGCAGCTGCACGACGCGCGCTTCGTGCGCAACGGCCGTGACTACGGTGCCGACAAGGCAGTCAGCCACCTGCGCATGAAGCTGCGCTACGCCGGCGACCGGGTGCAGACCGCCGAGGACTTCATCCGCCTGTGCGCTACCGGCTCGTCCATGTCCGGCACGCCGTACCTGATCCGATTCGCCGACGGCCACAGCGAGCCGTCGGCGCAGTGGTTGCACGAGCGTCTTGCCGCGTATCGCCCGTCTGCCTCTACACCCGCACCCGGTTGACCAACCACAGGCCGAGGCCGATCAGCGCACCGCCGACCCACTGCAGCGGCGCCAGCTGCGTGTGCAGCAGCGCGAACGACAGCAGCACCGCGAACAGCGGCGCCAGGAACAGCCAGCCGCTGGTGCGCGTGGCGCCTCCGCGGCGCAGCGCCACGAACCACAGGCCGAACGACCCCGTCGAGGCCGGCACCGCCAGCCAGGCGAACCACGCCCAGCCATCGGCCTCCAGCGACGCCGGCCAGCGCTCGCCGTTGGCGTAGGCCAGCGCCAGCAACGCCAGCGCGCCGATCAGCATCTGCCAGAAATTGAGCGCCCAGCCACCGATCGGCAACGCCGCGCGCTTGTTGACCGTGGTGGCGATGGCCCAGCACAACGCCGAGGCCAGGCAGCACAGCTCCCCGGCCAGCGCGCCGGCGTCCTGCGCCACCTGCGCGGACGGCCCGATCGCCAGCGCCACGCCGGTCATGCCCAGCGCCATCCCGGCCATCTGCACCGGGCCGAGCGTTTCGTGCAGGAACAATCGCCCCAGCAGGGCTACCCAGATCGGATTGCTGAACAGCAGGATGGCCGCGGCGGCCGCCGGGATGTGCCGCATCCCGACGAACAGCAGGCCCATCACCGCCGCGGTCTGCAGCAGGCCGATCGCCGCGACCACCGGCACGTGCCGGCGGCCCATGCCCGGCGGCCACAGTGCACGTTGCAACGGGCACTCGGCCACGGCCAGTAGCGGCAACGTCGCCACCGCGGCGATGAGGAACCGCCAGCCGACCAGCAGGATCGCCGGCACGCCGTGTCCGAGCAGGATCTTGCCGGCGATGAAGCTCGAACCCATCAGGAACGTGGCCGCCACCAGCGTGGCGAAATAGCGCGCGCCGGGCTCGCCCGCCGAACCGCCCGGCGGGGTCATCGCAGCGAAGCGACGCGACAGCGTGAGAGGGAGCAGTTCATCGCCTCAACGCTAGCGAGCAGCCGATGTGCTGTCGATCCGGCCTTGGTCGAACACGTGCGCGGATGACCAGAACGCAAAAAAAGCGGGCCCGGTGAGGGAACCGGGCCCGCGGGGTGGCGCGGCAAGCCGCGCCCCGATCAGCGACCCAGGTCGTGCAGGAAGCGTTTGGTGTACTCAAGCCGCGTCGTGCCGTCGATCGAGTTGCATACCGGCGAGGCATAGCCGGTACTGCCGCCGGCGCACGGCGTATCGCGGTCGAGCGACCAGTAGTGCACACCCGCCAGGCCGGCACTCACCGCGTAGGCGGACACGGTGTCCACGTCGGCGGCGGTGAAGGTTTCGCTGGTGACGTCGTTGAGGCCGATCATCGGCGTCAGCTCGATATGGCTGGCCGGCACGTTGTAGGTATGGCGCAGGTTGGTGACGGCCTGGATCGCCGACTGGCCCATGTCGCAGCGGCCGTTGGCGAGCACGCAGACTCCCGCGCTCGGGCCACCGAAGTCCATCACCATCAGGTTGATGGTGTAGTGCTGCAGGGACGAGGCCAGCACCGAGCGCACGACCATGTCGCCGGTGCCGTTGAGCCCGCCGTAGCTGCCGTCCGAGGCGGCAAGGGTCGCCAGGGTGAACGAGAAGCGCAGGTTGGGATACAGGTTCTGGGCGTACACCGCACCGGCGATCAGGTTGTTGATCTGCGCCTGCGTCTGGCCACCCTCGATGTCGAAGTCCACGCCCACCAGGTGCGGCGAGTTGTAGCGCGCCACGAACTGCGCCATGCCCGATGGCGAGCCGCAGGTAAAGCTGCCGGCCTGGCCGCCGGTGGAGATCACGTAGTTCACCCCGGCGTCGGCCAGCGCCTGCACGTTGGCGCTGGCGAAGCTCGCCGCGGGAATGCCGCCCCAGCTCTCGCTGCCGCACTCGCCGGAGGCGAACGCCAGCGTGATCGCGCCGAGGTTGGGCACATAGCCGGAGACCAGGCTGCCGCTTCCCACGATCGGGATCGGCGAGCCGGTGGCAGCGGCCGTGCGCATCGTGTTGGTGTTCCAGTTGAGATTGATGGTGACGTCCTTGTACGGACTGAACAGCAGGCCGTCGGGCGCCGGTGGCGGATTGGTCGGCGGCGGGTCGGTGGGCGGCGGGTCGGTCGGCGTGGTCGAGCCACCGCAGCTCCCCTGGGCCGTCCAGGGCTGGCCCGAACCCGGGCCACCGTTGTGGGTGGCCGGGTCGTCGCCCTGGGTCCACCAGTTGGCGGTGTAGTTGGTGCCGTTCTCGCTGGCGCTGTTGCCGCCGGTGTAGACGGTGCCGGCGCTCCACGGGGCCGCGCACGCGGTCGTCGTCTGCGCCTGTACCGACTGCATCGGCAAGGCGCTGGCGAGCGCCGCACAGAGTGCGGTACTGCCTGCGCTGCCCAGCGTACCGAGCACCAGGCGGGACCAGCGGGCTGATCGCTTCACAAACATGGGACTACCTCCGGTTGGTTGTCATCGCTTCGGGTGGTTGCCGGACGACGCCGCGGCCGCATCCCGTCGGCCGGTGGGGATACCTCGTCCAGGTGCTTCCTTGCGTTACCGCGTGTGATGGCCTGCGAATGTCCTTTGTTAGACCTCGATGACAACGTTGTCTATGCGACTTTTTCCAAACTGTGAGCTCGCCTGTGAAGGAGCCCCGTCGGCAACGGCATGCTCTGGATGGCTTGATCCGTGCTGCTCCAGCAGCATTAAGAGGTGTCTGTGACGCACAACGGCCGCGGCCCGTCCAGCCGCGGCGGCAACGCCGGGGCGCGACGCTCGAGCCCGCACGCATGCTGTGAAGCAGCACGGCCAGGTTAATTTAATGACAACGATGTCTGACGGCTTGCCGCATGTCGCCGGCGCCCTCACGGGCCTGATGGCGGCGAAGCCTGCGCTTGTCGCTGCCCGCACCGGCCACTAGCCTGCGGAGCTTTCGCAACAGGAGCGGACGGGATGCGCCAGTGGCTGTCACTCGCGGGCTTTGTACTGCTGGCGGCACTCGCCGGCTTCGTCGGCAGCCGGTTCATGCCGGGCGACTGGTACGCAGCGCTCGCCAAACCCTCGTTCAATCCGCCCAACAGCGTGTTCGCACCCGTGTGGAGCGTGCTCTACCTGCTCATGGCGGTCGCCGCGTGGCGCGCCTGGCGCAAGCGCGGCGTCGATGCGGCCATCGGCCTGTGGCTGGCACAACTGGTGCTCAACGGTGCGTGGTCATGGCTGTTCTTCGGGCGTCACCTGCTGGCCGCGGCACTGGTCGACATCCTGGCTCTACTGGTGCTGATCGTGCTCACCGCGGCTGCGTTCTTCCGACGCGATCGCGCCGCCGGCTGCCTGATGGTGCCGTACATCGCCTGGGTGGCGTTTGCCAGCGTGCTGAACGCGGCGCTGTGGCACCTCAACCCGGGCGCATGAATCGAGCCACGACGCGGTGATGCGCTCAGCCGGCCCCTTGGCGCCGATGGGTGATCGAGTCGGCATGGCCGCGGTGATATACGTAAGAGCGCTCCTCCAGCGGCTGCACGACGGCCCCGGCGCCGACCATCCGCTCGAGCAGGCCGGCCTCCTCGGCGTAGTCCACGTCGGGAAAGCCGGCCACCGCGACCATGGTCTGGCGCCGCACCGTGAGCATGCCGACGCCCACGCAGTCGTCCACGTGCACCATCTGGCCGGGCAGGTGCATGCACGGCACCAGCGGGCTACCCACCACGTGCATCGGCGAGATCCACACGTCCACGTGCGGCTGGTCCTGGATCGCCCGCGAGCGGCGTTCGAGATGGTGCGGCTGCAGCTCGTCGTCGCTGTCGAGAAACACGATCCACGGCGCGCCGGCATGGGCGAGCACGGCATTGCGGCTGCCCACCTGCCCGCGATTGGCATGTCGCCAGCAGCGGATGCGGGGATCACTGCGCCGCCAGTCGCACAGGCTCGCCCAGGTGCCGTCGATGGACCCGTCGTCGATTACCAGCAGCTCCCAGTCCGGCTGCGTCTGCGCGACTACCGACGCCAGCGCCCGATCGAGCAGCGCGGCGCGGTTGTAGGTGGGCATGAGGATCGAGAAGAGGGGGCGCGGCACCGGCGCATGCTAGCGGCGGATGTCGCGCTGCAGCGGCCATGCGGCGCTCGGCCACATCCTGCGCGCAAGAACGGCGTCGCCTTCGACGCCGCTCCCGCTCGCGCCAACGCACACGTGCGCCGCGCATTGGCGATGCAATCGGCGGCGCCCTGCCGACCGGCGCGGCAATGTAAAACGGCAGCCACAGGGGCTGCCGTTTTACGTTGCCTTGCGCCGGTGGCGTGACTCAGCGCACCACGTCGAACTCCGCCTGGCCGGTGGCCAGCGAGCTCCCGCCGACCCACACGGTGTAGTGCGTCGGCTCGACCACCTGCTCGCTTGCGACGTTCCAGAACGACAGCTCGGCGAAGCCCAGCGGGAAGCTCACCTGCCGTGACTCGCCGGGCTTCAGCGTCACCCGGGTGAAGCCCTTCAGGCTGCGCACCGGCTGTTCGACGCTGGCGCCGAGGTTGCGCACGTAGAGCTGCGCCACCTCGGTCGCTTCGCGCGAGCCGGTGTTCCTGACGGTGGCGGTGACGGTCACCAGATCCGCTGCGTTGCGCTGCCTGGCCTCGGACAGCGGCACGGCATTCCGCGACAGGTGGATGTCCGAATAGGCGAAGGTGGTGTAGCTGAGGCCGTAACCGAACGGATACAGCGCGTCGTTGGGCACGTCGATATAGCGCGAGATGAACCGCGTGTCGCCCGCCGGAGGTTTGGCTAGGTCAGCGTCGCCGGCTGGGCGGCCAGTCGGGAACTGGTTGTAGTACAGCGGCTCCTGACCGACCGCGCGCGGAAAGCTCATGGTCAGCTTGCCGCTGGGCGCCACGTCGCCGAACAGTACATTGGCCACCGCGTTACCCGCCTCGGTGCCGGGGAACCAGGTTTCCATGATCGCACCCACGTGCCGGGCGGCCCAGTCCAGCACCAGCGGGCGGCCGGAGAACACCAGCAGCACGACGGGCTTGCCGGTGGCGACGATGCTTTCCAGCAACTGCTGCTGGTTGCCGGGCAGGTCGAGCCGGGCGCGGGAGCCCGCCTCGCCGCTCATGCTGGACGACTCGCCCAGCGCCATCACCACCACGTCGGCCTGTTCCGCCGCTCGCTTCGCCTCCGCAAAACCCGCCTGCGAATCGCTCAGCACGTCGGTGCCTTTCGCATACAGCAATGCACCGCCGCGCTTTTCCATGCGGGCGGCCAAACCATCGCGCAGCGTCACCACGTCGGGCAGATGCTGCGCGCCGCCCCAGGCGCCCTGCATTTCGCCCGCGTCGTCGCCCAACGGGCCGATCAGCGCCAGCTTCTTCACGCCGCCGGAGAGCGGCAGCACCGGCGCGGCCCCGTCACCGTCGCCACCGTTCTTCAGCAGCACGAACGATTCCTCCGCCGCGCGGCGTGCCAACGGGCGGTGCGCATCCACCGCCTGCGTCACTTCGGTGCCGCGGGCATACGGATGCTCGAACAGCCCGAGCGCGAACTTCACCCGCAGCACCCGGCGCACCGCCTCGTCCACGGTAGCCATCGAAAGACGTCCGTCCTCGAGCAGCTTGGGGATCTGGGTGTCGTAGAAGTGGCTCATCATGTCCACTTCCACGCCGGCCTTCAGTGCCTTCGCCGTCGCAGTGGCCGCGTCCAGCGCGACGCCGTGGTGGGTCAGTTCCATCACCGCGGTGTAGTCGCTCACCACGAAGCCGTCGAAGCCCCACTCCTTGCGCAGGATCTCGTCCATCAGGTACGGATCGGCGGTGGCCGGAACGCCGTTGAGTGCGTTGAACGAGCTCATCATCGTGGCCGCGCCCGCTTCCACTGCGGCCTTGTACGGCGGCAGGTAGACCTGGCGCAGGCGGATGTCGGACATGTCGGTGGTGTTGTATTCGCGCCCGGCCTCAGCCGCGCCGTAGGCGGCGAAATGCTTGACCGAGGCGGCCACGCTGCGGGGATCGGACAGGTCGCTTCCCTGGTAGCCGCGGATGTAGGCGCGCGCCATCGCCGAGCCCAGGTAGGCGTCCTCGCCCGCTCCTTCGGTGGAGCGGCCCCAACGTGCGTCGCGGGAGATGTCGACCATCGGCGAGTAGAACCACTTCACGCCTGCGGTGGTGGCCTCGGCCGCGGCCATGCGGGACACCTCCTCGACCAGCTGCGGATCCCATGAGGCGGAAAGGCCCAGCGGTACCGGGTAGATGGTGCGGTAGCCGTGGATGACGTCGGCGCCGAACAGGATCGGGATGCCCAGCCTGCTGTGCATCGTCGCTTCCTGGAAGCGGCGGGTCTTCTCGGCGCCGATCACGTTGAGCATCGATCCGAGCTGGCCCTGCTTCGCCAGCGCGTAGGCGTCCACCTGATCGCGCGTTTCCGGATTGACCGCAATGGCGGTGTCGCTGTCGACCGCGGTGGGCGCGGACGAGCCCTGGTCGTTGTACTGGATCAGCTGGCCGATCTTCTCGGCCAAGGTCATCTTCTGCAGGAGCGCGTTCACCCGCTGCTCCAGTGCCGCGGACGCCAGCTGGGGATTGGGCGCCGCCGGCGTGGTGTGAGCGGCGGGGGCAGCGGGCGCGGCAATGGCGCCGAACGCCAGCGTGCAGGCGATCGCCGCGCACAGGTTCAACAGACGGGGACGCAGGCCGGGGCAGGACGAAGATCGCATGGGTTCTCCACAGGGTCGGCGGAAGCGCCATGGCGCGTTCCGGATCGGGGACCGGGAGAATGTAAACGTTTACATGCGCCGTCGTAAATGCACGCCGCAATACGGCGCGCCGCGATCAGCGCAGCTGGCTGTCCTTGCTGCCACGGCGGTTGTAGAGCGAGCCGTTGCGCTGCTCGGCATCCTCGAGTTCCTGGCATGCGACGCACAGGCGCACGCCGGGCACCGCCTTGCGGCGCGCGGCGGGAATCGGCGCGTCGCACTCCTCGCACTGCTCCAGCCCCGGCCCTGCGCGCAGCTGCTGGCGCGCGCGCTGCACCGCATCGCTGACGGTGGCGTCGATCTGATCCTGCACGGCGCCGTCTCCGGCCCAACCCGTTGCCATGGCATGTACTCCGCTGAGGCCCCTGCGACGGCACGATTGCGCCAAAGGGCGCGGACGCAAAGACATGTGTATCAAACAGATATGGCAGCAAGGCAGCCACATCTCAAGCCGGCATCGGCGCCGCCCGGTGGCGTCCGCTTTACCGGCGGCCGCTCACGCGGCGCCCGGCGCGACGGCTTCCAGGCCGTCCAGCACCACGCGATTGCGGCCGGCGTCCTTGGCGCGATAGAGCGCGTCGTCTGCGTCGGCCATCAGCTGGCGCAGGTCGTACCCGGCCTGCTCGGTCGAGGCGACGCCGAGGCTGGCGGACACCGTGACACCGGCGGTGTCTTCCTCAGGCGAGGTGCTGGCGATGGTCTGCCGGATCGCCTCGGCGCGCCGGCCTACCCGTGCGAGCGAGGTGCCCGGCAGGAGGATGCCGAACTCCTCGCCGCCCAGGCGTCCGAAGATGTCGTGCTTGCGCAGCTGGTCGTGGCACATGCCCACGGCACGCTTGAGCACCAGGTCGCCCACCGCATGCCCGTGCGTGTCGTTGATGCGCTTGAAGTGATCCAGATCAAGCAGGACCAGGCACACCGGAAGACCCTCGCGACGTGCCGACGCCAGCAGGCGCTCGGCCTGCTCGACGAAATGCTGGCGGTTGAAGATGCCGGTAAGTCCGTCGTGCCGCGCCATGCGCATGAAGCGCTTCTGCGATCGCCTGAGTCGATACAGCCAGAACCCGATCGAGGCCAGGATCGTAAGCAGCAACACGATCGACAACCGGCTCGCCTGGACTGCCTTGCGGTCCAGTGCCTGCTGCAGTTGCAGGATCTTGTTCTGGTTGTTCAGCGCGTCGATCTGCTGCTTGCGTGCGGCCACCTGCTGCTTGACCCGCTGGTATGCGAGGGCGCGCGCGCTGACATCGTTCAAGTAGCCCTTGTCGGCAGCCATGTACTTCTCGTGCCACTGCAGCGCCGCGTGGTAGTCGGCCTGCCTCAGGGCCACCGCATAAAGCACCTCGTAGGCGGTGCTCAACGGCTGCGTGAACTGGCTGCGGTCACTCAGCCTCAAGGCATCGGAGGCATACGACTGGGCGATGTCGAGCTTGCCGAGGTCCAGGTAGCCGCGCGCCAGCACCACGTCCACCTGGCTGATAAGCGCGCCGTAGCGCAGCCGGGTGAGCTTGTCATAGTGCTTGCGCAACAGCGCGACCGCCTTCGCGGGAGCGCCTTCGCGCAGGTACATGTCCGCGATGTCGGCACGCACCGCGTGGGCAAACAGCGGCTGGCCGCCGCGCTCGCAGGTGTCGATGAGCTGCTCGAACTCGGGATCGGACGACTTCGCCACGCCACTTTTGAAGCGCGCGTGCAGCGCCCAGAAGCGCGCCCGGCAGACCCCTTCGCCGGGCGGCACGGTCACCAGCATGGCCCGCGCATAATCCAGTGCCAGATCGTACTGGCCCGCGGCAGTGAGCAACTGCGAGGCTTCGCCCAGCCCCTGAAAACGCGCCGCGGCATCGTCGATCTGCGGCAACTGTGCCACCAGCTCGTTGAGCCTCTCGTAGGCTTCCTCGTAGTGGTGGGTGACGGCCAGGATATTGATCAACGTCGCAGTCGCGCGGAAGCGCAGTGTCACATCGCCGCTGTCGTTAACGATCGACAACAGCAGCGCCGTGGCGCCGGCGATGTCGCCGTCGTAGTCCTTCTGCCACGCGTGCAGATAACGCAGATGCCAGCGCTGGAGCGGGCTCAGCGCCGCCTGCTCCGCGTCCAGCTTCGCCACCAGCGCGCGGAAGGCCGCGTTGTCGGCGGACTTGAGCGGCTCGGCCCGCTCGAACAGCGGTGCCGGATCGCCGCTCGTGCCGGCCTGGAAGGCCTGCACGCCGCACGCACCCAGCACCAGGGCGAGGCAGAGCCCTGCCAGGAGAATTACCCGAGTCCTTCGAGCCATGCCTGCCACCGGTGTGATTCGAGCGTCAGGTGGTTGGGTGGTCGCGGTGGATCACTGCAGCGGTCCGGGCAGATCGGGCGAACGAACGGCCGCCGGTGGCGTCTCCGGCCGCGGCACGTCCTCGGGCTCGCGCTCGCCTTCGCCTTCTTCCTCTTCTTCGGCGGGCATGATCAGGGCCGCCATCGGCGTCAGCCCCAGCAGCGCATGCAGCGCGTGCGGATCTTCGCCGCGTGCCACCGCATGGATGGCCGCCTGGATCTGTGCATCAACCTCGCGCGCGGCCAGTTCGTCGGCGACGGCATCACCGGAGCCGGTATGGAAACGCGCATCCCGGCCAAGCGCCTCCAGCACCTCTACTGCATCTGACATGGTTCGCCCCCGCGACATGTGGACGCCGCCGCGGAGGCGTGTCCTTGGGTGATCATAGCTTTCCCGCCACGGATTGGGTGGCCCGCACGCGCACAATGCCCCGGCGGCGGCCTGTGCATGCCGGCCCGTCCCTGCCCTCCCTGATCGGCGGGCACCACGGGCCCGGTGGCGGACTACCGGACGGCGCCGTCGAGCACGGCGAGACGGGCAGCCAGCGCCTTATCAATCTCCAGCGCGCGACAGGGCGGGATGGCCAGTGTGTCCTCGGCACTGACCTGCGCGCCCGGCAGGTCGACCAACCGGCAACGCTCCATCCGCGGCCGGTGGATCGGCAGCGTGGCCGCCCGGTAGATGATCGCTTCGTGCTCCAGCGGGTAATCGCGCGCCAGTACCTCCACCAGCACCTCGCGATGCGCCGCGCCGGTGATGGAGCGGGTAAGCGTGCGGTCGCCCGCAGGCCCGATCTGCCACAGCACGAGCCACGCGGCGGTATCGATGCGCCGCCGGTAGAGCATGAACTGCGTGGCCTCGAAATGCTGGCAGCCGACCCGGCCCGGATCGATGCCGACATCGGCGTACAGGCAGTCTTCGGCCGAGATGCCCGGCTCCATCCGGGCGAAGAACCCCTCCGCCCGCGCCACGCGGATCGCTTCGTGCGGCACCCAGGCGAATACGCCCGGGTGGCCGTAAAACGCGCCGCACACGCGACGGCCCGCGCGCACCTCGGCGAGCATCGCCCGCACCATGGCGCGATAGGTACGCATGCGCGAGCTGCCCTCGGCGTAGAACGGCTGCAGGCTGCGCACGTCGGCGTTCATGCCGCCGAGCCAGCGCTCGACCAGGGCGTCGGAAACCGCCGCGAACACCACCTCGGCCTGCTCGATGTGGCTGCGCGCCAGCGGCCCCAGATGGGCGCCCAGCATCATCCCCACGCCCACGCAGACCAGGCTGCCGGTGTTTGCTGCATTCACTGTGGAGCCCCCTGTGCCGGAAGCGGACCGGCGCGCGCAGAGCATGCCGCATCCGCGTCGATCGCTGCCGATCGGGCACCACGCGGGCCATCCCGCGTCCGGCCATTCAAGCTGTCGACATGCGCGATACCCGATCATGCGCGTTTTCGCTGCCCTGCGGAGCTGCCCGTGCCTGACCACTTCCACCTGCCTCCGCGCGGCGATGCCGCCTGCCGCCCCGGCACGGGCGGGCGGGCGCGATCGCTGTGGCTCGCCGCGCTGATTGCGCTGGTGGCCGGCTGCGCTACCCAGACGGTGGAATCGCCCGGACTCGATCCGGCCAAGGTGCAGGCGCGCATCATCCACGCGCTGCCCGCCGGTGCCGATGACCGCGCGGGCTGGGCGCGCGACATCACCGCCGCCTTCGCGGCGCAGCAGATCGAACCCAACCGGTCGAACCTGTGCGCAGCGCTGGCCGTGGCCGGGCAGGAATCGAATTTCCAGTCCGATCCGGCCGTGCCCGGCCTGGGCCGGATCGCCCGTGCGGAGATCAATCGCCGCGCTGCCGCCCATCACATCCCGCAACTGCTGGTACGCGGTGCGCTCGCGCTGCACGGGCCGGACGGTCGCAGCTATGCCGATCGCATCGCGCAGGCGCGCACCGAGCGCGAGCTGAGCCGCGCCTACGAGGACTTCATCGGCATGGTGCCGCTGGGCAGGCGGCTGTTCGGCGATGCCAATCCGGTGCATACCGGCGGCCCGATGCAGGTGAGTGTGGCGTTCGCAGAAAACTATGCACGCGAGCACGATTATCCCTACCCGGTGGACGGCTCGATCCGCCACGAGGTGTTCAGTCGCCGCGGCGGCCTCTATTTCGGCATCGCGCACCTGCTGGGCTATCCCGCCGACTACCCCTCGCCGCTGTATCGCTTCGCCGACTACAACGCGGGGTTCTATGCCAGCCGCAATGCGGCGTTCCAGGCCGCCGTGACGCGCGCATCGGGCATCCCGCTGGCGCAGGACGGCGACCTGGTGAGCTACAGCCTGGGCGAACGCAGCAACACCGAGCTGGCCGTGCGCACGCTCGCCGACCGGCTGAAGCTGGATGACGGCGAGATCCATCGCGACCTCTCGCGGGGCGAGACGGCAGCCTTCGCCGCGACCCGCACCTACGCCCGCGTGTTCGCCCTGGCCGATCGCCTGCAGGGCAAGCCATTGCCGCGGGCCACGCTGCCGACGATCCGGCTGGAGAGCCCCAAGATCAGCCGCAAGCTCACCACCGCCTGGTTTGCCCGTCGCGTGGACAGCCGCTACCGCAGCTGCATGACGCGGATGCGCTGATCCGGGCCTTGCGCCATCGCGCCGCAGGGCTGGGCGGCCGGGCCAGCTGGCAGGTCGGGTTAGGCTGTACCGTCTCTCACGGAGTGCCTGCCCATGTGCCGACTGTTCCGCCTGATCCCGGCCGTGCTCCTGCTGCTCGCCGGCTGCGCACACTTTCCCTCGGCCACGCCCGATGCGCGCTTCGACGACGGCCTCACCGCAGCACGCATCTTCGATGAGTGCCTCGCCGCGCACGGCGGCGACATGCGCGACTATCGCGGCGACCTGAACCTTGCCACCGACGGCCACTGGCACACGCTGATCCAGCGCATCCAGCCGGTGATCAGCGACGCCGGCTTCCGTGTCACCTCGCAGGAACGCTACCGCCCGCGCGACGGCGTCTATGCCGTGCACCATCACGGCCCGCTGGGCGACAAGCAGGTGATCCGCACGCCCCAGGGCCTCACCGTCTACTACAACGGCGTGCGCGAGACCGACCCGGTGAAGCTGCGGGCCACTGCGCTCACCAACGACGCGTTCGCGCTGTTCCACTTCGGCCCCAGCTTCATCAAATCGCGCGCCACCGCGATCAGCCGCCTGTCCGATGCGCAGGAAAACGGCCAGCGCTACTACCGCCTGCTGGCGACCGTGTCACCGGGTTTCGGCGAAGCGTCGAACGACCAGGTGGTGCTGTGGATCCACCCGCAGACCCACCTGCTTTACCGCGTGCACCTCACCCTCAACGGCTTCGAGACCACCCAGGGCGCGCATGTGGACACCACCTTCCTCGCCTACCGCAAGCTCGGTCCGTTCACCCTGCCCGTGCGCTTCGACGAGCGCGTGCGCGGGCCGATCCGGATTCCCGCGCACGAGTGGCAAACCACCGGCATGGATCGCGACCGCGGCTGGCAGGCTGCGGATGTGGAGGGCGCGAGCTTCACCGGTTCTGCCGCGGCACCCGCCACACCGCTGCCCGCCGCGCCAGCACACTGAGCGCACTGCCGGTCGCGGCACGCTGCGAGGCGGTCGTCACCGAGGGCCTGCCCCCTTGGCGATGGCCCCGCATGCCCGCACCTGACTTGCAGACCGAACAAACAGGAAGCCCCATGAAACAGATCGTGCTGGCCCGGCCCGGCGGGCTGGAGCATTTGCGCATGCGCGACGACGCCGCCGATCCGGGTGCGCCCGGCCCCGGCGAGATCCGCGTGCGCCTGCATGCCAACTCGCTCAACTTCCACGACTACGCGGTGGTGGCCGGCTTCATCCCCACCGCCGACGGACGCATCCCGATGGCAGACGGCGCCGGCACGGTGGAGGCCGTGGGTGCGGGCGTGGAGGAATTCCGCGTGGGCGACGCCGTGGTGTCGACCTTCTTCCCGCACTGGCTGGACGGGCCCGCACGCATCGACAATTTTTCCGGCACGCCCGGCGACGGCATCGACGGCTATGCGCGCGAGGCGGTGGTGCGACCGGCAACCTGGTTCACCCACGCTCCACGCGGATGGAGCCACGCCGAATCCGCCACGCTCACTACCGCCGCGGTCACCGCCTGGCGCGCGCTGGTGGTGGAAGGCGGACTCAAGGCGGGCGACACCGTGCTCACGCTGGGTACCGGCGGCGTGTCGATCTTCGCGCTGCAGTTCGCCCGGCTGATGGGCGCGCGGGTGATCGCCACCTCGTCGTCAGACGCCAAGCTCGAACGACTCACGGCGCTGGGCGCCGAACACGTCATCAACTACAAGAGCGAGCCCGAGTGGGGTCGGCGCGTGCGCGAACTCACCGGCGGGCGCGGGGCGGATCACGTGATCGAGGTCGGCGGCCCGGGCACGCTGCCGCAGTCGATCGAGGCGGTGCGCATCGGCGGGCACATTTCGCTGATCGGCGTGCTCACCGGCCGCGGCGGCGAGATTCCCACCGCGGCGCTGATGGCCAAGCAGGCGCGCCTGCAGGGCATCATCGTGGGCAGCCGCACCCACCAGCAGGAAATGATCGCTGCCATCGACGCGGGCGGGCTGCGCCCGAAGATCGACTCCCGCTTTGCACTGGCCGACATCGCCGAGGCGTTCCGGCACGAGGCCTCGGGCCAGCACTTCGGCAAGATCGTGCTGGAGTTCTAGTCCTTACGCGGCCGGCGGCGTATCGAAGTGGTACGTCGTCTGCTTCGCCGAAGGGCGCTGGCCGAAGGTGTCGGTGAAGCGTGCCAGCGTCGGATACGCGTCCAGCGCCACGGTGGGACGAAAGCGCAGGTGCTCGATCAGGCAGAACAGCGTGAGTTCGAGCAGGCTCACGTGGCGCGCCGGCGGCAACGTGGCGAGCACCGCCTCGATGCGCGCCTCCAGCCACGCCAGCACGTTGGCCAGGCCGTCGGCGGCCTTGGCGAAATACAGGTTGTCGGCCGGCAGCTTGGCCGCCTGCGTGCCGAACACCAGCTGCACCTGCGCGGCCATCGCGTGCCACACCAGCTCCTGCGCGTTGCGCGCCTCGAGGCCCGGCAGCTGCTCGGTCCACACCACGTCGATGCGGCCCGGCGCGAGCTCAGCCAGTGTGCGGGCGATGTTTTCGGCACCGAAGGCCACCTGCCCGTCGCCCAGGCGCAGCACCGGCAGTTTCATCGCCGGGTTGCCGCCGTAGTCGGTGGTGCGGCGCGAGCCCAGGTCGTAGACGGGCTGGAACGCGCAGTCGATACCCAGCTCCAGCGCCAGCATGCGCGGCACGCGGGTAAAGTGGGAGCTGCTGCGGCCGATCAGGCAGGGCGTGGCGGTCATGGGGATCTCCGGGCGGGAAGCGCGAGCTTACCCGCGCCATGCGGCAATGCGCGGCAGCGGCCGCGGCGCGCTGCCTGCCTACACTGCGTGGATGACTGCGCGGCATCTTTTCCTTTCCTGTCTCCTCGGCAGCCTCGCCCTGCTGGCCGGCTGCCAGTCGGCGGAGCTGCCCTCCGGTCCGCTGCCACCACACCCGCCGCGCGCCGAGCCGGACGTGGCCGGCATCCGGCTCGGCGACACGCTGGTCTCGGTGCAGGCGCGATTTGCCGGCGCGCACTGCAAGCCTGTGGACGCCGAGGACATCACCGAGCAGTGCGTGATCGCCGATCAGCCGTTCGCGCAAGCCGGTGACAGCGTGGTGTACGTGAGCTTTGCGCACGGGCGCACGGTGATCGTGCAGGCGTACGGCCTGCCGGCCCCAAGCATGCCCGCGATGGTGCAGGCGCTGACCACGCGCTACGGCGCGCCCGACGACGAGCGCCACCGTCCGCCGCGCGCGCATGCGCCGGCCGTGAGCTGGTCCACCGACGACTGGTTCCTGATCGCCACGCCGGCCGGCGAAAGCCAGCCGTTCGCCGGCGCCATCCTCTACCAGCGCGCGTTCGTCGAGGCGGTCCAGCGCGCGGCGGCGCGCCGCGGCGAGAACGTGCCGGACTGATCGCTCACGCCAGCGGCGGACGGCGCTCGGCCCACGGCGCCGCCTGCTCCAGTTCGGCGGCCAGCTGCAGCAGGCTCGCCTCGTCGCCGAACGGCGCCACGAACTGCACGCCGAACGGCAGCTCCGGCCCGCCCTGCTCCACCGCCGCCCAGTGCAGCGGCACCGACATGCTCGGCGTGCCGGTTAGGTTGGACAGCTGGGTGAATGGCACGCGCGCCAGACTGGTCTCCACCAGCTCGTCGACCATGCCGGTCGCCAGCAACAGGCGGCCCGCGCCCAGCGCCAGCACCGCGCGCGCCAGCGCTCGCTGCCCCGGGGGCGTGTCGATCTCGCCGATGCGGTTGGGCGGCTGCGCGGTGGTGGGCGTGAGGTAGAGGTCGTACTGCCGGTGAAAGTCGGCCATCGCCAGTGCGTAGCCGTTCCACTGCGCGTGTCGGGCCACGTACTCACCCGCGCTGATGGTGCGCCCGAGCAGGCCGAGCACGCGCGTTTCCAGCTCGAACGCATCCTCGCCCGCGCCGGTGAGCGCGCGGGCGTGCGCCATGCCGGCAGCCACCTGGCCGAAGTACATGGTGATGAAACTGCGCGCCAGCGCGCGGCCGTCCACCGCGGGCTCGGCCGGCTCCACCGCGTGGCCGAGGTCGGCCAGCACGGCAGCGGCACGCTGCACCGCGGCCACGCACTCCGCATGCACCGGCGTGCCCAGCGGCGAACGCGTGCTGAAGCCGATGCGCAGGCGCCGAGGCGGTCGCGCGATCGCCTCGGCGTACGTCTGCGCCGGCGGCGCGATGACGAAGGGCGCGCCGTGCCCGGGACCGGCGATGGCGTCGAGCAGGCGCGCGGAATCGCGCACGCTGCGGCTGATCACGTGCTGGCTGGAGGCGCCCTCCCAGTGCTCGCCATCGGCCGGGCCGCAGGGCACGCGTCCGCGCGAGGGGCGCAGCCCGAACAGGCCGCAATACGCGGCCGGGATGCGGATCGAGCCGCCGCCGTCGGACGCTCCTGCCACGGGCACGATGTCCGCGGCCACCGCGGCCGCCGCGCCGCCGGACGAACCGCCGGGCGTGCGCGCCAGATCCCACGGATTGCGCGTGGGCTGCGGCCACAGCTGCGGCGAGGTCTCCGCCTTCAGCGCGAACTCGGGCGAGGCGGTCTTGCCGAACACCACCAGCCCCGCATCGAGAAAGCGCCGCACGATGTCCGCATGGCGGTCGGGCACCCAGTCGCGCAGCGCGCGGCTGCCGGACGGGCTGGGCACGCCTGCGTAGTCCTGCCCCATGTCCTTGAGCAGGAACGGCACGCCGGCGAACGGGCCGGCCAGCGGGCCGGCGGCGCGCTCACGGGCGACCGCCTCCATCGGCAGGCAGATCGCCGCGAGCGCGGGGTTCACCTGCGCCGCACGGGCCAGCGCGGCCTCCAACACCTCGCCGACACTCACCTCGCCGCGGGCGATCAGGGCAGCCAGTCCGGTGGCGTCGTAACGCGAGTACTCGGCGAACATCGATGGACCCGTGCGTGAGGGAGCAGTCGCCATCATAGGGGCGCGTGCGGTCGACGACGCCAAGGCAAAACGCGTCCCGCGCGGTGCGGCTCACCACCTGCGTTCGCGATGCCTACTCTCCCCTCGGAGGAGAGGATTGAGTTGAAAGGGGCGGGGCTGACCGGAAGGTGGAGAGGAGCCGACAGCAAGGTCTGCAGCGTCGCCGGCTCCCGGCTCTCCCCGACGGGGCGACGGAGTCGATGCGGCACGGTTTGGTGATGGTTCCGCGCGTTGATCAGCCGACGGCCGCACCAACCATCGGCGCTGCACGCACGCCCTCCATCGCCTGCGCCTCCCGGCAGCGAGGCAGAACTCAGCGCCCCGCCACGCTCACCCGCAGCGAGCTCCACGCACCGCGTGCGCTGAGCGCGGTGATGGTGTGCTCGCCCGGCTGCTCCAGCGCCAGCGCGATGGAGTGTGCGTCCTCGGTGCTGCCCTGTAGTCGACCGTCCAGCAGCCACTGCACAGTACCCGTGGCGCCAAGCGCCTTGAGCGTGACGCGCAGCGGCTGGCTGCTGTGGGGCGCGCGGCGCAGGCGCACGCCATCGGCGAGGCCGGCGATGCGGATGGCGCTGGCGTTGTCCAGCGAGTCGGCCGGGCAACCGGGCGCCAGCGGCGGCAGCGCGGAGGCGGCGCGGTCGTCCTGACTCAGCCACGGCGTGGCCAGCGCCGGCCAGCGCGCCAGCTGCACCGCGTGCTCGCCTGTGCCGTGGCAGGTGGCGCTCAGTCGCCGGCCCTGCGCGTCCACGCGCAGCGTCACCAGCCCGGCCGACCACGCGCTGAGGTCGCGCTCGGCGAACGTGGGCGGCAGCGCGTCGTCCAGCACCCAGGCGCTGCGGTGCTGGCGGCACAGGGCGGGATCGGTCGCCGCCTGCGCGCCACCCAGCGGCCAGCAGATCTCCACCGAGCGCACGCTCGCCGGCTGCGCGAAACGGCTTGCCGGGCCGCGCGCGGGCAGCATGTCGGCGATCTGGAACAGCAGCGGCAGCGCGGTGATCGCGCCGTACTGACCGGGCGACGGCGTGCCGTCCGGGCGGCCGATCCACACGCCGATGGTGAACTGGTCGGTGACGCCCACCGCCCAAGCGTCGCGGTAGCCGTAGCTGGTGCCGGTTTTCCAGGCGACCGCCGCGTGGCGGTTCACCGCGCCTTCCAGCGGCGCGCCCTCCACGTCGGCCGGGTTGTGCGCCAGCACGTCGCGGATGATCCACGCCGCGCCCGGCGACAGCAGACGGCGCGGCTGCGCCACCTGCTGCGGCGTGTAGCGCGGCGCCACCGCCACGCCGCGGTTGGCCAGCGCGGCATAGGCGCCCACCAGATCCTCCAGCCGCGTCGAGGCGCCGCCCAGGATGATCGACAGGTTCGGCTGCGCGCCGGCCGGCAGGCCCAGGTCCAGACCACCGGCGGCGAGTCGCGCCACGAAGCGGTTCGGCCCTACCCGGTCGAGCACGTCCACCGCCGGCACGTTGAGCGAACGCTGCAGCGCCTCAGCTACGCCCACCGGGCCGGAGAATGCCTCGTCAAAATTGCCCGGGCGGTAACCACCGAAATCCTGCGGCGCGTCCACCAACAGGCTCTCGGAGGTGATCAGGCCGTCGTCCAGCGCCAGACCGTACAGAAAGGGCTTGAGCGTGGAGCCGGGCGAGCGCGGCGCCTGCACCATGTCGATGTAGCCGTGCCGATCCGGGTCGGCAAAGTCGCTGGTGCCCAGGTAGACGCGCGCCTCGTGACTGGCGTTGTCAACCACCAGCAACGCGGCGCTGGTGTGCTGCGGCAGGCGCGCCAGATACCCGCTCACGCGATCCTCGGCGGCGCGCTGCAGGTTGGCGTCGATTGTGGTGGTGATGCGCCGCTCGGTCGGCTGCTCGCGGTGCAGGCGCTCGGCCAGCAGCGCAGCGGAGAGCGGTGCGCGCAGCGAACGGGCCACCACCGGCTCGATCCGCGCATCGCGCACCTGTTTGGCCGTCCAGATACCCTCGTCGCGCAGGCGTGTGAGCACCTTGTCGCGGGCCGCGCGAGCAGCCTCGGGATGACGATCCGGCCGCAGCCGGCTCGGCGCCTGCGGCAGCACCGCCAGCAGCGCCGCTTCGGCTCGCGAAAGGTTCTTCGCCGGCTTGCCGAGGTACGCCCACGAGGCCGCCTCCACGCCCTCGATCGGACCGCCAAACGGCGCATGGTTGAGATACAGATCGAGGATCTGCCGCTTGCTCAGATGCGCTTCCAGCTGCAACGCGCGCAGGATCTGGATCGCCTTGCCACCCACCGTGTGCGGGATCGGATCGATGATGCGCGCCACCTGCATGGTGAGCGTGGAGCCGCCCGAGACGATGCGCCCGTGCAACAGGCCGCCGGCCATGCCGCGCGCCAGCGCATACGGATTCACGCCAGGGTGGCGGTAGAACCATCGGTCCTCGTAGCCCAGCAACGCTTTCAGGTAGAGCGGCGACACGGTGTCGACCGTGGCCGGATAGCGCCATACGCCGTCGCTGTCCGCGAACGCGCGCAGCGGCGTGCCATCGCGCGACAGCACCACGGTGCTGCCGCCGTCGGGGGGCGGCAGGTGGAGCGGAAACAGGCGGTCGAGCGCGAGCGCGAGCAGTGCAAGTACGCCCAGGGCGATGGCGCTGCGGCGAGACCAGCGCCGAAGGCGGAAACGACGCGTGGATGGTGGGCTTGCGGACGTGCCAGTCATCGTTGATCGATGCGCTCAGTGTGAGGAGGCAGCGCATACACCATCGCCCGATTTCGCTTCAGGGCGCGGGCGCCGCCGCGCAATGAAACCTCCAACGCCGTCATTCCCGCGAAAGGGGGGATCCATGTTGCCTTTGCATCATTGCAGGGTGGATGACCGGCATCCGCCGTTGAGAGGCGCCTCCCGCTTTCGCGGGAATGACGGCGAGGTGGCGTGAGCATGCTGCGCATACGTCCGGATACGGATGATTCAACAACGTCTGGAACGCGGACATTTGGAACGCGGTGCCAGCCACTCCTTGCGCGCGACCGAAAAACGCGGGCGCGCGCGGCGACTGCGTGGACGCACCGCGCTCATCTCACGGCTCCACCACGGTGACTTTCACCGGCTCGGCCTTGCCGATGCCGCGCAGGGCCGGGCGGTACATGTCTTCCACCAGCGGTGGCGGCACGGCGTAGATGCCCGGCGTCACGGCGCGCACGAGGTAGAACACGTGGGCCGCGTCGCCACGCTCGAGCTTCAGTGCGGCGGCGTAGCGGTCGTCGCGATATTCCTCGTGCACCACGTTGGCGGCGGAATCGTGCTGGTCCATGTCGATGCCGTCGATGACCACGCCGGACCACTGCTGGGCGCCGGAGAGATTGAGGTTCTCGACCTCCAGCCCGCCCGGCAGCAGGTCGGTGACCAGCGCGTCGGGGATGTCCATGCGCGCCTCGATGGTGAGCTCGGCGATGAGCGTCTCGCCCTCCTTCAGCGTGCCGCCTTCCCACGGCTTGCCGTCAGTGGTGAACCAGCTGCGGCGTACGTCGATCTGGCTGTCGTCGGCGGGCGGTGCCTGCTGGGTGACGCCGGCGACGTCGAGCGTGGCGAAGATGGTCGCGCTGCCGGTGGACTGCAGGCTCACCCCGGACTTCAGCTCGGCGGCAGTGAGGTCGCGGCTCCACACGCGGCGATCGGGCGAGGCCTCCGTCTTGCCGCCCACGCTCAGTGTGGCGGCTAGCGGCGCGGCCTCCGCCGCGCCGAACGCCTTGGCGACGCGGGCGATCGCGGCTTGCTCCTGCGTGCTGAGGTACGACCACGACCAGCGGTACAGCGCGTCCTGCTTCTGGCGCTCGCGCACGTGGCTGTCCACGTTGCGCGCCCAGTCGATCAGCTTGGCGTCGTACTCGGGCTTGTTGAGGCCGTAGGTGTGGGTGAGCGCCACCATCAGCGCGAGGTCGCGCAGGTCCGAGCCGTAGTCGCCCACGTACCACGGGCGCTCCTTGTCCCAGGCGAAGGCCTCGGCAATGGCCTTCTGCGCGCGCTCGTTGTCGCCCATCAGCTTGAACGCCACGCCCAGGTGCACCAGCGGCAGCGGCGCCACCACTTTGCTGCGCTCGTTGTCGAAGATCGCGCGCAGCGTGCCCAGCGGCGCGCGGTTGACGCGGGCGAGCACGAAGCCGGAATACGCCTCGTCGGCCAGCCGCATGTGGTCGTGGTGCTCGTAGCTGTAATACGCGTGGCCGCCGCCCAGCAGATCGTCGCTGAGGCGCTGCAGCGATTTCTGCAGCACGTCCTGCGGCACGGCGAAGCCGGCGTCGCGCGCGTCGAGCAGGAAGTCGACCACGTACGGCGTGGTGAAGGTGACGATGGGGCTGGTGCCGCCCCAGAAACTGAAGTGGCCGTTGCTCGCCTGGAACGAGGCGATGCGATCCATCGCGCTGTCCACGGCGGCCTTGCGCACCGCATCGTCCATCGGCGTCACGCCCAGCGCCTTGGCCGTGGCGGTGTCCATGATCAGCGCGGCGTAGCCCTTGCTGGTGGTCTGCTCGATGCAGCCGTAGGGATAGCGCAGCATGTCGCGCAGCGCAGCGCCGTACGGCAACGGCGGCAGCGTGCTCAGGCTCAGGCGCGCCCGCACGGTGTCGGGGATGAGCCCGGCCAGCAGTTCGCTGCCGATGCTCAGTGCCTTGCCCGCCTCCAGCGCCAGCGGCTGGTTGCGCAGCACCTCCGGCCAGGCCGGGCGCACGGCGAACTCGAAGTGGCGGTCGACCTGGTAGTCGTTGAGCTGGGCGTGGATGTCGACGCCCGCCACCGCCGCCCCGGCACCGGCGGTCACCGGCAAGGTCAGCGTGGTACCGCCGCCGTCCTTGAGCGCGATGGCCTGCTCGCCGTGCTCAATGCGGATGGGGCCGGTGCCGGTGACGCGCACCTTGGCCGTGCCGTCCTTGCCGGAGAGGTTCTTCAGATCCAGGCTGATCACCGCCTTGTCTCCGCCGGCCATCACGCGCGGCGTGCTCGGCTCCACCACCAGCGGCGCGCGCACGGTGACCGCGCCATCGGCGTTGCCGAAGCGGCTGTCGGTATAGGCCAGCGCGCTAACCCGCAGGCTGCCGTTGAAGTCCGGAACAGCCAGGTGCACCTGCGCGTTGCCCTGCGCGTCGAAGGCGACCGGGCCGGCGAACAGGTCGACGATCTGCACCTTCGGGTTGATCCGCGCGGCCTTGGGCAGCGCATCGCCGCTCATGTCGCCGCCGTAGCGCAGGCGCGCGGTATCGCCGTCCATCGCCTCGATGAGGCGGCTGTAGAGGTCATAGGCCTCGGTGGCCAGCGCACGCTTGGCGAACATCCACGACCAGGCATCAGGCACGGCGTAGTCGGTGATGTTGATCACGCCCTGGTCCACCGCCGACACCGTCACGTAGGCCTGCTTGCCCGCCAGCCCGGTCGCCTGCACGGTGACATCCAGCGGGTTGCCCGGGCGCATCAGCGCGGGCGCCTTCAGGGTGAGCGGGATGCGGCGGCCGCTGCGATCCATCGCCACGTATTCCACGCCCATCGCGCGTGCCGGCGTGGTGTGTTCCACCGCCTCGCCGCCACGGAACACCAGCGCCACCACGTACACGTCGTGGCGCTCCCAGTCCTTGGTGACCGGAATCGAGAACGTGGCGCCGGCCTTGGCGTCGATGTTCCTGGTGTAGAGCAGATGGTCGGACTCGACCAGCAGCACGCCGGGACCGTCGTGCGGCGGGGTGACGGTCACCTTCATGGTGTCGCCGGCGCGGTAGCGCGCCTTGTCCAGCGCCAGCTTCACCTTGTCCGGGCGCGCTTCCTTGCCGAGGTTCTCGTCGTCCCAGCTGTAGCCGGCGAAGAACGGGAACACCGTGGTGAGCTTGGTAGCCGCGTCGTACACCTCGACGCGGTAACTGCCCCACTCCACCGGGAACTCGACCCGGGTGTTGGTAGTGGCGCTGACGTCGACGTCCTTCTCGTCGATCAGCTGCAGGCGCTGGTTGGCGTCGGATTTCCAGCCGCCGTCACGCTCGTACAGCCAGTAGAAATCGCGCAGCTCGCGCTGCAGGCGCACCTTGAGGTGACTGCCGGCGACGCGCTTGCCATCGGCGCCCACGCGCACGATCTCGAAGCCGACCGGGCTCTCGCTCTCCGCGCCCTGCTTGGGATCGAACTCCGGCCGCACGCCGACCAGCGCGTCGGCCGGCCAGTAGGTGCGCTTGAGCAGGCGCGTCACCGCGCGACCGCCGCTCTCGTACACGCTGCCGGACAGCGTCACCGCCAGTGGGGCCACCGGCTTGACGTCATCGGGCAGCGGCACGTCCTGGGCGAGCTGGCCCTGCGCGTCGAGCGTGGCGTCGATCACGTCGTCGGCGGACTTGGGCAGATCGACCGTGGGGTCGCCGAAGAAGGTGTCCTTCATGGCGTCCACCGGATGCACCTCCGGCGCCACCAGCAGCTTGGCGGTGAAGCGGTTGCCGTCGGCCGGCGCACCGTAGAGATAGCTCGAGGCTACCTTCAGCTGCAGCGGCTCATTCGGCGCCAGGCGCGGCTGCGGACTGTCCAGCGTCACCTTCAGCCGTTCGGGCAGGAACTCCTCGACGTGGAAGGGAAACGCCTGCACCGAGGCCTTGCTGGCCGGGTCGAGGCGGAACTCCAGCTGCCACAGGCCGGTGGGCGCATCGGCCGGAATCGCCTCGCTGAGTTCGAAGTAGTTGAGCTGCTTGGGCTCCAGCCGGGTGTCCTGCAAGGTGCGGCCATCGGGCTGGCGCACGCGCACGAACAGCGACTGGGCCTTCATCGGCTGACCGTCGGCATCGCGCAGCAGCGCCGAGGCGCGCAGCGTCTCGCCGGGGCGATACAGGTCACGGCCGGACCACGCGTACACCTCGAACGGCGCCTGCTTGCGCCCCGTGATGTCGAAGTTGGACACGTCCAGCGCCGGCCGGTTGAACGGCAGCACCGAGATGTCCTTGCCGTGGCGCGCCACCAGCACGTCCGAATCGCGAACCTTGTAGGCGATCAGCGCGTTGCCGGCATCGTCGGTGGTGGCCTTGAGCGTGGGGTTGCCGGCCTCGTCGCGGATCTCCACGGCGACCCCGCCCACCGGCGCGCCGTCGCGCAGCGAGGCCACGTGCAGCAGCACGTTGTCGCGGTATACGCGCAGGTGCAGGCCGAGATCACTGACGAAGAAGGTCGCCGTGTCGTAGCCGCCCTTGAACGTGCCGGCGGCCTTGACCACCGCCATGTACACGCCGGGTTCGGCCAGCTCGCGGATGTTCTGCACCGGCAGGTAGGTCACGGTGCGCTCGTTCGGCCCGCCCTTGAGCGCGTAGTGGTTGGCATAGACCGAGTCGGCCATGTCCGTGAGCGCGCGCTTGCTGCGGCTGCCGTTCGGGCCGCAGGCATCGTAGGTATAGGGGTCGTGGTCCAGCTCGTAGCTGTCGCGGTGGCCGTTGCGCGGGTAGGAGCAGAACAGGTCCGACAGCGCGTCCTCGTGCACGCGAAAGAATTCCACGTCGGCGTCGTGCACGTTCACCGAGACCAGCGGCAGGCCGCGTGTGCCGCGCGCCGGCAGCACACTGCCGTGCGAGGCGAAGCCCACGGCGCCGGGCAGATTGCCTGAGTAGATGTCGCGCTTCACCGCATGGCCGAGCGTGCGGCCGTCCGCGGCAAGCAGACCGGGCTTGATCGCCACGGCGTAGCGCGTGTTCGGCGCCACGTAGGGAAAGCTCAGCGTGGTGCCGTCGTCGCTCAGGCCCCAGCTGCCGCTCACCGGCTCGCCGGAGGGACCGGTGACCGCAAGCACGTCGTCGAAGGCCTGCGCAGAGGCCAGTTTGGCGTTGAACACCAGCTCCAGCTGGGTGCGGTCGTTGCGCACCGAGGAGCTTCCCGACATCAGCATGAAGCCGGCCTTGTCGCCGGCCCGGGCAGTGGTCGAGGAACCGGCCGGTGCGCCCTGCAGTGCGGGCTTGTCACCCTCGCTGCGCCCACAGGCGGCGAGCAGCACCAGGCAAACCATCGGGACAAGCAGCGGCCGCAGCCACCGGACTGGCCGGCGCCGCGAATTCGACAGACGTGACATGAGAACCTCTCCCTGGATATGGCAACAGTATGGCGGCCATTCGTGGCGGCCGGATGGCGGCCGCGGGGCGCGCTGCGCCGGAAATTCTGACATGACCGGGAACGCTCGCATCGATCCGCGTCGATCCGGAACGCCGCCGCTCGTCGTCAGCGAAACCCTCCTGGAGAAACGCACCGATGCCCGCCCTGCCCCAGCTCTATGCCCACCCGTTCTCCTCGTACTGCCAGAAGGTGCTGGTGGCCCTCTACGAAAACGGCACGCCGTTCGAGCTACGCACGCTGGAAGACCCGCAGGCGCAGGCCGAGCTGGCCGCGCGGTGGCCGATCAAGCGCTTTCCGGTGCTGGTCGACGGCGAGCGCACGATCCTTGAGGCGACCTGCATCATCGAACACCTGGACCGGCACTACCCCGGCGCCACCCGCTTCCTGCCGGACGACGCGGACGCCGTGCTGGAAGTGCGCATGCTCGACCGCTTCTTCGACAACTACATCTCCACGCCGCAGCAGAAGGTGGTGCTCGACCGCATCCGGCCCGAAGACCAGCGCGACCGCTACGGCGTCACCGAGGCCCGCGCCATGCTCGACACCGCCTACGCGTGGCTGGATCAACGCATGGCCGGGCGCACCTGGGCGGTCGGCGAGCGCTTCAGCCTGGCCGACTGCGGAGCCGCGCCGTTCCTGTTCTATGCGGACTGGACGCACCCCATCGACGCCACCTTTGCCAACGTGCACGCCTACCGGCGGCGCCTGCTGGCGCGGCCGTCGTTCGCCCGCGCGGTGGATGAGGCGCGCCCTTATCGCCACTACTTCCCGCTGGGTGCGCCCGACCGCGATTGAGCGGCGCGATCAGCGGCCGTGGCGGCCGCTGGGTGCAACCTGCCCCGGCGCGGGTGGTGGCGCCTCGCGCACCGAGCGCTCGTGGCTCCAGGGCTCGCGCCAGGTCGGAAGGTCGTGGCGACGATCGCGCGAGCTGCGGTAGTTCAACCCGTCCGCCCTCACCAGCGCCAGGCGATGCCCGTCTTCGTTCTGCCAGAACCATCGCCCTGAAGGCACCGGCGCGCTGGACAGATAAATGAAGCGCGTATCGTAGCTGCCATCGGCGCGTGCGGTGGCCTGAAGGCCGAGCTTCATCACGAACTGGCTGGACCTCGGCTTGCCATGGTCGGTTGCAGGGCCGGTGATCAGTTGATCCACCGTCTGCCGCAACAGACGGGTAAATGCGGGGGTGAGTTCCACGGCCGGAGACAGATCGGTCACCTTGCCATGGGCGTCGACCCTTACCAACACCGGCAGTACGTGCTCGCGGAAATGGGTCAGCGACATCGAGTCGGCGCCGGCGGCAGCGCTGGCAAGGGCCAGCGTGGCGGTTGCAACAAGGGTGGTCAGCGATTTCATGGCGGAATCCTCCGGGTCATGTCATGCGCGGCGGGCGCAGACCCATTAAGCGCCGATGGCCGCGGGACCGCAACGCGGTGCCCGCGCATCAGCCACTCGCCGGGGCAAACGGCATCGCCAGGTACGCATGGTCCAGCGCCATTCCCCACGCGACCAGCGCCGCAGACAGGCCACACATCACGAGAAGCCCGATGCGCCGGGCGCGCGCCAGGTCACAGGGACGCCCGGCGCGACGGCGCATGTAGACGACGGCGCCGGCCGCCAGCTCGACCCCGGCCCAGAACACCACGAACGGCCACACCATGAGGCCTACGTAGGCGGGAACGATCCAGCCGGACGACGTCTCGCGCTGCAGCCACCAGGGCACCAGAAACAGCAGCACCGCCGCCCCTGCCAGCACGCCGGCGCGCCAGCCCTGCCGATATACGGCGTCATCGGCTCCTGCCTTGGACTCCTGCTGCGGTGTCGATGCCGGATCGGTCACGCGCTGCCCTGCCTGATTGGAATGAAGCGCGAGCGTAGCGGGCCCGCCGCGGGGCCGGCAACGCCTGCGCCAGCGATTGCGACGGATGACGCAACAGACCGTCCTCTCGCGTGAGGTTTTTCCATCGCCGGGGGCTTCCTATCGTGGCCGTTGTCGCCGCCCGGGCGCACATCAGGAATCGTCACCATGCTTCGTCGCACTACTCTGGTCTTCGCACTGCTCGCGTGCTTCGGCGCCACCACCGCCATCGCAGCCACTGCGCCTGCGCCGCTCACGCTGCAGGTCTACAACCCCGGCGCCAGGTCGATGTTTCCGGTGTCCTCCGAGATCATCAGCGGTGCGCACGACGCCGTGCTGATCGACGCGCAGTTCCAGCGCAACGACGCCCAGGCGCTGGTGGAGGCCATCCGTGCCAGCGGCAAGACCCTCACCACCGTCTACATCAGCCACAGCGATCCGGACTATTACTTCGGGCTGGACGTCATCCACGCGGCCTTCCCCGACGCACGCATTGTCGCCACCGCCCCGACCGTCGCGGCGATGAAGTCGCTGATGCAACGCAAGCTCGAGTTCTGGGGTCCGCAGTTGAAGGACAACAAGCCGCAGGCGCTGGTGTTGCCGCAGGTGCTCCAGGGCGACCATCTCACACTGGAAGGCCATCGCCTGCAGATCAAGGGTCTGGACGGCCCCACGCCCGCGCGCAGCTACGTTTGGATTCCCTCGCTGAAGACCGTGCTCGGCGGGGCGGTGGTGTTCAGCGGCTCGCACGTGTGGGTCGCCGACACGCCGACCGCCGCGTCGCGCCAGCAGTGGCAGGCCACGCTCAAGACCATCGAGGCGCTCAAGCCGGTGCGCGTGGTGCCCGGGCATTACCTGGGCCTGGCGCCGGCCGGGCTCGCCGCCGTGCGTTTCAATGCGGACTACCTCACCACGTTCGATGCCCAGGCCGTCAAGGCAGGCACTGCGGAGGCGCTGGTCGCCGCCATGGAAACGGCCTACCCCGACCTGCCCGAGCGCGGCTGGCTGGAGCTGGGCGCCAGGGTGGTCAAGGGCGACATGGCCTGGCCGCAGTAAGGCCGCGGTACCGCAGCACCCGCTCAGTGCGCGGTGCTGCCGGGTACCGGCGCCGTCAGGCTGCGATGGATCTGCGGCAGCATCATCGCTGCCGCCGAGCCATACCAGCGGTGGTACTCGGCCACCATCTCGCCGTGGGCGATCACCGGGTCGGTCGCCACCAGCGCCATGGCCTGGTCGACCGACTCCACGGCGAACAGGAACAGCCCGCGCCAGTCGCCGCCCGCATCGTCGAACGGCCCCGCCGTAACCAGCTTGCCCGCGTCGGCCAGACGCTGGATGTTGGCGAAGTGCCCGGCAAACATCGCATCGCGCGCCTTCCCTTCGGGCACGTGCTTCGGCCCGGTTTTCAGGATCACCAGCACGTAGGGCCGCATGCCGCGCGCATCCGCGCCCAGGCGGTTGGCCAACGCCGCGTCGTACGGCGCCGGCGTGGATTCGCCCGCGCGCGAGACGCCGGCAAGCGTGAGCGCGCCGCATGCGATGGCAAGACACAGCAGACCTTTCATGGCGCACTCTCCGCAGCAATGGTGGCCACAGGCTACGCCGGATGCCGGATGGCCGGCGCCGGTAGCACGCCGCCAAGGGCCGCACTAACCTGCCCGCTCCCTCCTCGCCGGCAGCCACCGCGCATGACCGACACCGCCACCGTCTATCGCGGCCGCAGCGCCGCACGTCCCCCGATCGACCGCGAGCCGCCGGTGAAACACATTGCGGTGGTCGGGGGCGGCACCGCCGGCTGGATGACGGCGCTGCTGCTGGCGCATTCCGGCTACGGCGAGCGGCTCAAAGTCACCGTGCTGGAGTCGCCGCAGGTGGGCATCATCGGCGTGGGCGAGGGTTCCACGCCGTGGCTGCGCGGGTTCTTCGAGGAGCTGGGCATCGAGGAATCCGAATGGATGCCCGCCTGCCACGCCACCTACAAGAGCGGCATCCGCTTCGACGGCTGGTCCACGCGGCCGGGGCATGAAAGCTATTTCCACGCCTTCGCCTCGATGCTCGACAACCTCACCATGACCCAGTTCGTCGACCACGTGCATCGGCGGCTGGACGGCGAGGACGTGGATGCCCATCCGGACCGCTACTTCCTCGCCACCCGGCTGGCTCGCGAGTGCCGTGCGCCGCGGCCGCGGCGCGAATTCCCGTTCGACGTCTGGTACGGCTACCACTTCGACTCGGTGCTGCTGGGCACGTTCCTGCAGCGCAAGGCGGTAGAGCGCGGCATCCGGCATCTGCCGCGCCACGTGGTGGCGGTGGAGCGCGACGCGCGGGGCGACATTGCCGCGCTGCAACTGGAAGGCGGCGACACGCTGGCCGCGGATTTCTTCGTCGACTGCACGGGCTTCGCCGGCCTGCTGATCGAGCAGACCCTGCAAACGCCCTACGTCTCCTACGCCGATGCATTGTTCAACGACGCCGCGGTGGCGATGCCCACGCCGCTGGACGGGCCGATCATGTCGCAGACGATCTCCGCCGCCATGCGCCACGGCTGGGCGTGGACCATTCCGCTCACCCAGCGCTACGGCAACGGCTACGTCTACAGCACGGCGCACTGCACGCCCGAGCAGGCCGAGACGGAACTGCGAACCCACCTGGGCCTGCTCGACGCCGACGTGCCGGCGAAGCACCTGCGCATGCGCACCGGCCGCGTGGAGCGGCACTGGCATCGCAACTGTCTGGCGGTGGGGCTGGCCCAGGGCTTCATCGAGCCGCTGGAAGCCACCGCGCTGATGCTGGTGCAGCGCACCGCCAGCCTGTTCGTGGACGCGCTGGAAAAGGGCGACCTCGGCGCGTCGACGCAGGCCACCCTCAACGCGGCGGTGAACGCGCAGTTCGACGGCACCCGCGACTACATCGTGGCGCACTACAAGACCAACACCCGCACCGACACCGACTACTGGCGCGCCAACGCCGCCAACACGCATCTGTCCGAACCGCTCACCCGCCTGCTCAAGACCTGGCTGGCGCGCCGGCCGCTGGTGGGCGGCATCCAGCAGAGCACATTCGGACAGGGCTACCCGGTGATGTCGTGGTACAGCCTGCTGGCCGGCATGGGACTGTTCCCTCACGACAGCGAACTTCGCCCGCCCGGCCAGCCACCGCACAGCGTGGCGGCCATCGACAACCTGATCCAGCGCAGCGCGCTCAACTTCCCCGACCACCGCGAGCTGCTCGACGCGATCCCGCCGCGGCCGCGGGAGGAATCGCTGCAGGTCTATTTCTGGTGAGGGTCCCATCGACGCCCGCCACGCGTTCGGCACCGATAAAGCTGTAACCGCTAACCTCGTTGCCGGTATCGAAAGGACCTCACCGTGAACCGCGACGAGCAACGGCTCAATCATCAACTGGATCGCCTGGAGCGGGCGCTGCCGGCACGGCTGCATCGCGTGCTGCTGTGGCTGCGTGCGCCCGGCGCGGCCTGGCTGCGCATTCCGCTGGGGCTGATGCTGGTGGTCGGCGGCCTGCTCAGCGTGCTACCCGTGCTGGGCCTGTGGATGCTGCCGCTGGGCCTGCTGCTGCTGGCACAGGATCTGCCGTTCCTGCGGCGCCCGGTGCGTCGTGGACTGATCTGGGCGGAACGCCGCTGGATCCGCTGGGTCCGCTGGAAGCGCCGGCGCTGAGCGCGGAGCGCGGAGCGCCGAGCCCGCGACGCCTAACCGGCTGGTGCCCGCTGCACCACCCGATCGATGTACTTCAGCTCGTCCAGTGACTTCGGCTCGTCCGGCACCAGCTTCAGGCAGCCGCGATACGCGGCGCGCGCCTCGTCGTAGCGGTGCAGCTCGACCAGGTCGTAGCCCTTGCCGCGCAGTGCCTTGCAGGTGACGTCGGCCACCGCCTTCTCGTCGGTGGTCAGGCTGGCGAAGGCCTCGGCGGTTTCGTAGTGCCCCAGCGATTCCTGCCAGGCCGACTTGCGCTGGTAGGCGAAGCCGATCTCGATGTTGTACTGCGCGTCGAACGGAGCCAGCGCGAGCGCTTTGTCCAGAGCGACGATGGCGTCGTCGTAGCGCGCCATCTCGTTGTAGGCGTAACCGCGTCCCCAGTACGCCATCGCCCAGGCCGGGCCGATCACCATGGTCGCCACCCCGGGCCTGGTTCTGGCGGCCGTGGTCGAGTAAAGCAGGGCGTCGGCCATCCCCCGCGCGCTGAAGATCACCTGCGGGCTGCCGCGGTACTGCGCTTCGTAGCGGCGCGCCACTTCATCGAACGGGCCATCAATGGCCGCCATGATCTGTCCGTGCTGGATCATCCGCACGCCTTCCACCACGCGCTGCACATCGGCCGCCTCGCGCGCCGCCTCTTCGGGAGACGGCTGGACGATCCGCACCTCGTGGCGTGGCTGCGTCACCGGCGCGCTGGCGCAGCCATGCAGCATCCATAGCCCACCCAGCAGCACCGTCTTTCTGGACATCCTCATCCCGTCGTTCTCCCGATGCGCCGGCTCCGCCGCGGTGCCGGGCCCCGTCCGCGGTATGCCAGCGCGGCGGCGCATCCGCAAGCCCCGGCGAGCGACCGTGCCCGCGGATTGCCCGCCGTCACGGCAACGCCTACTCTCGACGCTCTGTCTACGAGGGGAGTCGACCCATGCGATCGCTGCGCGTTCTCACGCTGTCTGCCGTCATCACCGCCGCCCTGCTGGCCGGCTGCTCCAAGGAGCAGGCCGCACCGCCAGGCGACGCGGCGACTCCCGCGCCAGCCGCCACCGCGGCGGCGCACGACGCCGACAAGACCGCCGCGCTGGGCACGGCGGTCGATGGTTTCATCCAGGGCATGTTCGAGCACAACCCGGTGTTCGCCGCCAACGCCGGCAAGCACGAGTACGACGGCAAGTTGCCCGACTACAGTCCCGAAGGGCTCAAGGCAACGGCCGACTGGCTGCACGCCCAGCACGACGCATTCGCGGCCTTCGGCGACGACGCTCTCGATGCGCAAGGGCGTTTCCAGCGCGACTACGTGCTGGCCGTGATCGAGGGCCAGCTGTTCTGGCTGGAGCAGTCGGGCTTCCCGTATTCCAACCCGGCCTTCTACACCGGCGACCTCTCGCCGAGCATGTACCTGACCCGCCCGTACGCCCCTTTGGCCGACCGCATGGCGGCTTTCGTCACCTACGAGGAAGCGCTGCCGAAGGCGCTGGCCCAGGTGAAGGCCAACCTCAAGACGCCGCTGCCGGCCTCGTACCTCACCCTGGGCATCAACTCGTTCGGCGGCTTTGCAGCGTTCTTCAAGAACGACGTACCCGGGATCTTCGCCAGCGTGAAAGACCCGGCCCTGCAGGCGCGGTTCGATAAAGCCAATGCCGCGGCGATCAAGGCCTCGCAGGAGCTGGCCGACTGGCTGAAGGCGCAGCAGCCAAAGGCGACGCAGGATTACGCGCTGGGCGCGGACAAGTTCGCCGCCATGCTCCACGCCACCGAGCGCGTGGACGTGCCGCTGGACCAGCTCAAGGCGATTGGCGAGGCCGACCTGCAACGCAACCTCGACGCGCTGAAGGCCGCCTGCGACCAGTTCGCCCCCGGCAAATCGCTGGCCGACTGCGTGGCCAAGGAAGCGGCCGACAAGCCCGAAGGCGGCGCGGTGGAGGGTGCGCGCAAGCAGCTCGCCTCGTTGCGCCAGTTCGTGGCGGACAAGAACCTGGTCACCATCCCCGGCACCGAGCAGGCCAAGGTGGAGGAAGCCCCGCCGTTCAACCGCTGGAACTTCGCCTACATCGAGATTCCCGGGCCGTACGAGAAGAACCTGCCCTCGGTGTACTACATCGCCCCGCCGGACCCGAACTGGAGCAAGGCCGACCAGGCCGCGTACGTGCCCGGCAAGGCGGCGCTGGAATTTGTCTCTTCGCATGAGGTGTGGCCGGGCCACTTCCTGCAGTTCCTACACGCCAACCGGGCGCAGTGGATGTTCGGGCGCCTGTTCGTTGGCTATGCCTTTGCCGAAGGCTGGGCGCACTACGCCGAGGAGATGATGTTCGACCAGGGCGTGGATGGCGCCACCCCCGAAGTGCACATCGGCCAGCTCACCAATGCCCTGCTGCGCGACGTGCGCTACCTGTCCGCGATCGGCCTGCACACCGGCGGTATGACCATGGCGCAGTCCGAGCAGATGTTCAAAGACAAGGCCTTCCAGGACCCCGGCAGCGCGCGCCAGCAGGCCGCCCGCGGCACCTACGACCCGGCCTATCTCAACTACACGCTGGGCAAGCTGATGATCATGCAGTTGCGCCAGGACTGGGTCGCCAAGCATCCCGGTGCCGACGCGCTGAAGGCCTTCCACGACCAGTTCCTCAGCTACGGCGGCCCGCCGATCCCGCTGGTGCGTGCGCAGATGCTGGGCGGCCCGGTGGAGGCGAAGCTGCGGACTCAGCCCGCCGCGGCGGCCAGCACCGCCGCGCACTGATCCGGCCGACGCTGCACGTGATGCGAGGGGCGCCTCCTGCCGGGGCGCCCCTCGTCTTTTTGCGGGCAGCAACGAGTCTGGCCGTATCCGAGGCCCCTGTCAGCACTCCGCCTGCCCGGCTGCCGCGCGTTGCGCGAAATGCCGCGCTAGGCTGGCGCCGTCGACGACCAGCAGGGGGTTCAGGCGACATGATCGACACGATCCAGCACGGCACACCGGTACAACTGTGGCAGGCACTGGTACACGAAGCGGGCCAGCGCGCGGGACATCCGCTCGATGAAACGCGCGAGAGCTATCTGGTCTTCGTGCTGCTGCGCTTCCAGCGCGACGCGCACCTGCTCGCCCACACCCACGGCGTCGACTGGCTGGATGCGCTCGAACTGGTCGGCGCCGCCCGCGGTGATGCCCTGCGCGACGTGGGCGACCGGTGCCTGCTCGTCGCGGGACTGTTTCCCGACGTTGCCGAACGCCGCCGCGTGAGCGTGGGCTACTACATCGACATCGGCCGCGCCGCCTACCAGGGCGTGGCCGACGCCGGGCGGCGCGCCACCGCCACGCTTTACGACCAGCTCGCCGCCAGCTATCGCGAACTGGTGCACACGCTGGCAGCTGTACGTCGGCTCGGCTCGCCGAGGTCCCTGCGGTAGACCCGGCTGTCGCTTGACGACATCCCGCGGGAAACTGGCGGGATCCTTCGCATCCGCGGCGGCGAGCGGGAGATGCCAAGCCGTGCGGTAACATGCCGGCCCCTTCCGGATCACCACCGGCCGGCCCACGGCTGCGGAGCTTTTTCTTGGCGCATTACACCGGCCCCCTGCTGACCCGCGATACCGGCACGGCGCTGCTCGGCGCCGTCGCTCGTGGCGACGCCGCGTGGCGGGGCTCGCTGGATCTGGGCCGCTCCACCGACGAGGCCCTGCTCCAGGCCGACGGGTGGCTGTGGCGCGGCCGGCACTACGCCTACCCGGGCAAGCTCAAGGAGCGCACGATCTACTGGTGGGACGGCGAGGAATTCGCCCCCGCGTCGCGTTTTTCCGGCTCGCTGATCAAGCTGGTGCCCACCGAATGGGGCGCACCGACCTTCGAGATCGACGGCATCAAGATGCTGCCCACGGCGCAGGCGTCACCGTTCGAGGATGCGCGCCGCAAGGTGGCGCTGATCGAGCCGCGGGGGAAGTGGGTGCTCGACACCTGCGGCGGGCTCGGTTACTTCGCCGCCTGCTGCCTGGAAGCCGGCGCGGCATGTATCGAGTCGTTCGAGAAGAACGGCGACGTGCTGTGGCTGCGCACACTCAACCCGTGGTCGCCGGATCCGCAAGCGCCGGAGCACGGCGGTCGCCTGCGCCTTGCCCACGCCGATGTGTCCGAGGCGATCGGGCAACTCGGCGATGCGTCGGTGGACGCCTTGCTGCATGATCCGCCGCGCTTCGGCATCGCCGGCGAGCTTTACTCGCAGGCCTTTTACGACCAGCTGGCCCGCGTGCTGCGTCCCGGCGGGCGGCTGTTCCACTACACCGGCAGCCCGAACAAGCTCACCAGCGGCCGCGATGTGCCGCGCGAGGTGGCAAAGCGGTTGGCCAAGGCGGGCTTTGCTGCGGAACTGGCGCTGGACGGCGTGTTCGGTACGAGGCGCAACACGGCGCGTCGATAGTCATGCCGCGGTCCGCCGCGGGCGGCTTCACCTGCTGGAGGACGCCGGTCGCGGCACACCCGGATGGCTCGCCGCCCAGTCCAGCGCGTCCTGCAGGGTAGTCACCCAGACCTCATGACGATGCGCGATCAGCCAGTCGATCAGTGCCTGGTGCTCGGCGTCCGATACCTGCAGGTAGTCCGCACCTACGCCGTGAAACACCAGCACGGCCATGCCGCCGCCGGCCACCGCCCGCTGCACGAACGCGATCAGCGGCCTGCGCTGCACGCCGTCCGGGAAGTCGCTGGATGGCACGTGCATCGGATCGATCCGCGACACGTCTGCGCCCAGATCGTCGAGCGAATCGAGCGGCGCCCGCACGTAGCTCACCAGTCCCGCCTTGCGCAGTGCCGGCAGGTAGTCGACGCCACCGGCGAGGGTCTTGCCGCAAGGGGTGCCGAAACCGTGCCTCGCACGCCCGTCGATGGCGGTAAGCAACACGTTCTGCTGCTCGATCTCGGTGAGCATGCTGGCAGGCGTGTAGGCCTCGGTGGTGTAGCGTGGGTCGGCCGGGAACTGCGCCGCGGCGCAGGCGTGGAAAACGGTGTGGTTGGCCAGCTCATGCCCTTGCGCGGCGGCCTGTCGCCATCGCGCCACGTCGGCCCGCTTCACGTTGGACAGGAAGAACGTGCCGCTGAAACCGGCCCGGTTCAGCACCGGCACGACGTGGTCAAGCTGGGAGCTCAGCGCGTCGTCGTAGGTCAACACGACCGCCGCCCGCGCGCCGTTCGGCCACTGGGTAGCGTGCGCCGTCGGAGCGGCCAACAAGGAGGCCAGCACCACCGCCACGAGCAGATGTCTCATCGATCGTCCTCCGGGTCCGAACCCGGATCCTGCGCTGCTGGCGCTGCCAGCTCAAGCGCCCGCACCCGGCCACGCTCTCCCACCGCATGGGCTGGTGCCAGCGCTCGCGCGGACCAGCCGCCGGGCAGGCCTGCGGCGGCGCCTGCCCCCGCGGCATCGCGGACGTATCGCGCGCAGCGGCATGGGCCAGGCATCCGTTCGGGCACGTGGGGCGTATAAGCTTGCTGCTGATCCGCCACCCAGGAACCTGCCCATGAAGATTTCGATGAAGCTCGCTGCACTCGCGTTCGCCGGTGCCGCCACCCTGGCCTCGCCCGCCTTTGCCGCACTCAAGGAAGGCACCAAGGCGCCCGACTTCACCGCGCCGGCCTATCTCGCCGGCAACGCCTTCAACTTCAACCTCGCCGACGCGCTGAAGAAGGGCCCGGTGGTGGTGTACTTCTTTCCCGCCCCGCACACGTCCGGCTGCAACGTCGAGGCACACCTGTTTTCCGAGGCCATCGACCAGTTCAAGGCGCTGCACGCCACGGTGATCGGCGTCACCGCCGGCAACCTGGACGAACTGGCAGACTTCTCCAAGGAAACCGAGCACTGCGGCGGCAAGTTCCCGGTCGCCGCCGACAAGGGCGCCAAGATCGCCAAGCAGTACGACGCCACGCTGATGATGCGGCCGGGCTGGTCCGACCGCACCTCGTACGTGATCGCTCCGTCCGGCAAGATCACCCACGTCTATTCGGATCTCAGCCCGACCAAGCACGTCGAGGAGACCCTGGCCGCGGTGAAGGCGCTAGAGAAGTAAGCAGGCCCGGCCGTTGCGGCCTGGGCGGCGCGCCGGAAACGGTGCGCCGCCCTTTTTTTTGGATCCATGTTGTGAAGTCGTGCACACACGGGGACATCCACCCCCGATTCACCTTAAGATCGCGTGATGACCGCTACGACCGGATCGCCCGACGCCCCCGCCCCCGCTGCGCCCCCCGCGCGGGGGCGCATTGCATGCGTAGGCCTCGGCATGACCCTGGGCTCCCACCTCACGCCGCTCGCACGCAGCCAGATCGAGCAGGCTGACGTGGTCTTTGCCGCCCTCTCCGACGGCATCGTCGAGATGTGGCTGGAACGCATGCACCCGGACGTGCGCAGCCTGCAAGGCTATTACGCCGAGGGCAAATCGCGGTTGACCACTTACCGCGAATGGGTGGACGTCATGATGGCCGAGGTGCGCGCGGGCAAGAAGGTCTGCGGCGTGTTCTATGGCCACCCCGGGGTCTTTGCGTGGTCGCCCCACAAGATCATCGAGGTGGCACGGGCGGAAGGCTTCCAGGCGCACATGGAGCCGGGCATCTCGGCCGAGGACTGCCTGTACGCCGACCTGGGCATCGATCCCGGCCGCTTCGGCTGCCAGCACTTCGAGGCGAGCCAGCTGCTGTTCTACAAGCGCCGCATCGACGCCAGCGGGTACCTGATGTTGTGGCAGGTGGGGCTTGTCGGAGACTTGTCACTCAAGAAGTTCAGCACCGGCCCGGCATACCGGCAGGTGCTCGTGGACCTGTTGAGTGAGGACTATCCGCTGAGCCATGGGGTAATTGTCTACCGTGCCGCCACGCTGCCCATTGAGCGGCCACGAATCAGGCACCTACTGCTCGGGGACCTGCCGCAGGTCGAACTGACCGCGGAGGAGACCGTAGTACTGCCCCCGGCCGAGCCTTTGAAGCAGAATGCCGCGATTCGGAAGCGTCTCGCAGCGCTTGATGCCATTTCCGCCGCAACGTGACGGCGTCGCGCTTAGGCCGTCGCAGTTTCGTCGGTCGAACACGCGAGAATCACGCACTTACAGGGGAAAGAAAACATGTCGGATACGATCGAACTGCTGGACTCCATCGGCAAGAACGCCTCCTTGCGTCATGCCGCCAAAGACGAACTCACTGCCGCTCTTGAGCACGCCGGCGCATCGGCGGCTTTGAGGGCAGCGGTGGCTGCCGACGATCGTGCTTTGTTGTCTGCCGAACTGGGCTCTCGCATGAATCAGGCGCCCCAGGTGTTCAACACGCCGGCGCATGAGGAAGAGGAGCAGGAGGAAGAGGAGGAAATCCCCGCGCGCGAAGCGCCGCCCGTCAAGACCCTGAAGCACTGATCAACTTGGTGGAGCCGATCCGATGAGCAGGGCAGGCGCACGGTCACTGCTCGCACTGGCGAGCCTGACCGCGTGCCTGCTCCTCGGGATGCAGGGCCCTGTTCTTGCCTTTCCCGATCGTACTAATGAGGCGCTCACCATTAAAGATCCGGCCGACTTTCTCGACCAGATCGAGAAAGTCCGCGTAAGCAATCACGCCGAGTTCTCGCGCCGGCTGGCGCAGATCCACCGCGAGGCGCCTGCGCTGAGCCCAGCGCTGCGCTGGAAGCTGCGCTATCTGGACGCGCTTGAAGCCTCGCTCCAGGGCAGCTATGCCCGCGCCGACGATGTGCTGCAACAGGTGATCGACCACGCGGACGACCCACTCTTGGTCACTAAGGCCTCGGCGCTGCTCATGCACAACCTGGCCATTCAGCGTAGCTACCTGAAGGCTTTCACGATCGCCCACCAGCTCACGGCCGAACTCCCGCAGATTCAGGACCGACCAGTGCGCTTTCAGGTGCTCAGCTACCTGTCCCAGATGCTGAATCTCGCCGGACAAACTGATCTGGCAATCCAGTACGCAAAGATGATGGAGAAGTCTGCGCCTGCGGGCGCCAGTCTTTGCACCCCACGCGTTGCCCTGTTGGCCATTCGTTACAGCGCGAAGGCCCTGCACTCGTCTGACAATGACCTGAAGCAGGCCATAGCGATTTGCGGAGAGGCCAAGCAACCTATCGTCAAGGCGGCGGCCGAACTGATCCTGAGCACGCTTTTACTCGAGGAAAAGCGTCCCGCGCAGGCGCTCGCCCTCGTGGATCGAATCACTCCGCAGATCCGGAGCAACCAGTACTACCCGCACATCCTCTCGGCGCAGGTACAGAGGGCACAGGCCTACGAACAACTGGGCAGGGACGACGACGCCAAGCGTACTGCCCTCGCCGCCTTGGCCATGGCCGCCCCGAACGACGTCGACAACTTTCTCGCCGAAGCCGACCTGCTGCTCTACAGGATCGCCAAGCGTGACGGAGACGCTGCGTCGGCGCTGAACTACTACGAGCACTACGTGGCGCAACAAAAGAGCGCGGTCGACGACGCTGCCGCGCAAGCCATGGCGTACCAGACCGTGCAACAGCAGGTCCTGACCCGCAAACTCGAGACCGAAGAGCTGAGCAAGCAGAACAGCATTCTCACCCTGCAGCAGGCGCTGGATGCCAAGGCAGCCGAGACGAGTCGCCTCTACATCACGCTGCTGATTATCCTCGTCGCGGTGATCGCACTCTGGCTGGTGCGCAGCATGCGTCTGCAGATGCGATTCAAGAAGCTTGCCAACCACGACGGCCTCACCGGCATCCTCAACCATCAGCGTTTCATGGGAGAGGCCGAACGACTGCTGCGCCTGGCCGAGAAAAAGGGATTCGATCTGAGCCTGGTCTCGATCGACCTGGACCACTTCAAGCAGGTGAACGACTCCTACGGGCACGCCATGGGCGACGAGGTCCTAAAGCAAGCCGTGCGCATCTGCCAGCTGCAGCTGCGCGCGAGCGACCTTTTCGGGCGCCTGGGCGGGGAGGAGTTCGGCGTTCTGTTGCAGGAGTGCTCCCGCGAGCAGGCGCTGGAGATCGCTCACTGCCTAAGGAAGGCCATTGGCGAAACTCCCATCGAACGCGATGGTAAAACCATCTGGATTTCTGCCAGCGTGGGCCTTGCCTGTACCAGCCGCTCCGGCTTTGGGCTGCAGCACCTCTGCATGGATGCGGACGCGGCGCTCTACAGGGCCAAACGGGCGGGACGTAATCGCGTAATGACGGATGCCGAGGACAGTGAGTTCGCGCTCGCTTGATTGCTGCCCCGGGGCGCGACGCGTCTCGCCCTGAATCTTCTGGCGCGGCGTCCGCACGCTCCCGACAGACGTTTCATGCACAAGCCAGCAATGAGGTGGGCCACGAAGACCATGCAGCCCCGTCGAGAGCGATGCCGCGGCTCTGTTTGCCGCGGTCGCCAGGCGGTGGCAGCGGATCCCGATGTAAGCACGAGGCGCCGCGGTGGTGATCGTCAGGGGCCCCTTGTGGTCGTTTGCAGCGCTGGTCGCGGTGCTATGGCTGGCCTGCCGCCCGTTTCGCGCGAGCGCGCCGACGCCGACGCCGACGCCGCGCTCTATCAGGCAAAGCGGGACGGCCGCAATCGCGTGGTGCCCCATGGCGACATGATGAAGGAATCCGCCAGCGCCTGATCGAGGCCCGCCCCGGCCTCACCCGCCCGGTCGCGGGCGGGCGCCAGCCGTCCGCGGCGCGTCAGTGCCGGGCCGCGATGATCTCGCTCAGATAGTCCGGCGTGCCCGGCACCCGTTGCAGGTGCGGATACTGCAGGCCGCCGTGGTAGTCCACGGCCACCGTGCGGAAGCCGCCCTGGTACTTGAGCAGCAGGTTCACCGGTGCAGTGTCTTTCTTTGCTGCGCCGATCGCCTGCTTGAGCACCTCGTCGCTGTAGTCCTGCCCGTTCACCGCCACGATCGTGGCGCCGGTGCTGACGCCCGCCTTGAACGCCGGGCCGTTCCAGCGCACGTCGTTGATCTCGCCGTCCTGGCCCATGGTCAGGCCGATCGACCAGGTGAAGTTGTACAGGTGCCGCGGCGACTCGGGCCGGCTGTTGTACTGCTGCTCGAAGTCGCTCGGCTGGTCGGTGTACACGAGCTTCCAGCCGGTGCCCTGCAGCCCGTCGAGCAGCGGCGGATCGAGCGTGTCCACGTGCTGGTGCAGGAAGCTGGCCCAGTCGTAGCTCGCCACGCCATTCAGCGCGGCGACCACCTCGTCGAAGGTGTAGGGGCGGGTGACGTAGCTGCCGTTGTCGATGCCGAAAAACGCCTTGGCAAAGTCGTCCAGCGACTTGCGGTCGCCGGTCAGCGCGCGGATCTTGGCATCCACCTCCAGCCACATCATCTGGCCGGCGCTGTAGTACTCCTCGCTCATCTGCCAGCTGCGATACGGCAGCGAAGCGCGGCGTGCGGCAGTGGCGTCGTTGGTGGTGTCCTCCAGCGTGCGCCACTGGAAGCCTTCGCGATTGCGGTCGTAGTTGGCGGCAACCATCGCCAGCGCATCGCGGAACTGCTGGGCGCTCCACAGGCCGGCACGCGCGGTCAGCACGTAGCCCCAGTACTGCGTCTGGCCCTCGTACACCCACAGCAGCGAATCGCCCATCGGCACGTTGAAGTTGGGCGTGGCGAGATCGGCCCCGCGGCGGAACTTGCCGTTCCACGAATGGGCGTACTCGTGCGCCAGCAGATCGCGCCCCGGCGCGGCATCTTTCCATGCGGTGAAGTAGTCGGCGCCCAGGCCGTTCTCGCTCGACTGATGGTGCTCCAGGCCGTTGCCGCCGAGCTGGTCCGACAGCGAGAACAGGAAGTCGTAATGGTCGTAGTGGTGCGAGCCGAACAGCGTGGTCGCCTGCTGCACCAGATTGCGATGCGCACTCACCTGCTCCGGCGTCATCTGCAGATACTTCGGTGCATCGGCCACCACGTCCAGGTGCACCGGTGCGCCGCCGGGCGGCGTGAGGTCCACCCGCTTGAAGTAGCGGCCGGCGTAGATCGGCGAATCGATCAGCGTGTTGAACGGCACCGGCTTGAAGGTGGTGTGGCCACCGGATGCGGCGACCGGCTCCAGCGCCGTGCCGAACTGCCAGCCGGCCGGCAGCGTCACGCTGGGCTGCACGGTGACGCCGCGTGAGAAATACCCGGCCGGATACAGCGCCACCTTGTTCCACTCCAGGTCGAGCATGCGGTCGGTCATCTCGAAGCCGCCGCGGCGATCGGACAGGTACTGGAAGTCCACGTCCAGCTGCGTCACGCCGGCGGGCACGTCGAGGTGGAACGCGTAGACGTCGTACGCGTCGCGGTGCCAGCGCAGCGGCTTGCCGCCGGCGCGCACGGTGAGGCCGGCGAGCATGGCGACGGGCCCGGTGGGCGAGTGGTCGCCCGGTATCCACTGCGGATAAAGCAGGGTCAGTGCGCCCGGCTGCACGGGAATCGTCTCGTGCACACGGTAGATGCCCTGCCCGGTATCGCTGGCGTCCACGTGCAGGGTCAACTTGCCCGGGTAGGCCGCATCCCGCGGCGGCGGCACCTGTGCGCCGTCGTTGCCGCGTGCTGCCGCCGCGGTCGCAAAGCCAAACGTCAACGCCAGTGCCACGGATGCGCGCAGGCACAGGGTGAGCGGCCGCTTGGGCAAGGGATCACGGGACATGGCGGGCTCCGGCTGATTGTGGAAACCGTCAACTTAGCACCGGGAACCCTCGCCGGCAGAGCGCCCGCATGGGCAAGCTCGGCAGGTGCAACGCAGGACAGCGGCCTGCGCAGCGGACCGACCTGGCGGTGCGAACTCGCTAGGATGGGCGTCCGCACGCTGACGGACCTTCTGCCGCATGAGTTCGAGCGACACCGCGCACACTCCCGAGATCTCCCGCACCTCGATGGCGGTCGCCGCGCTGTCGACGGTGGTGGAGTGGTACGACTTCACCCTGTACCTGTACTTCGCCACCGTGCTCTCGCGGGTGTTCTTCGGCGGCGGCGCGCATTCGCTGCTGGCGACGCTGGGTGGCTTCGCCATCTCCTACGCCATGCGTCCGCTCGGCGCTGTGGTGTTTGGCCATATCGGCGACCGCATCGGGCGTCAGCGCACGCTGCTGTTCTCGATGATGTTGATGACGCTGGCGATGCTGGCCACGGCGCTGCTGCCCGATTTCGCCACGATCGGTCCGGCCGCCGGCGTGCTGCTGATGGTGTTGCGCTGCTTCATGGCGTTTTCGGTCGGCGGCGAGTACACCGGCGTGGTGGCCTATCTGCTCGAAGGGGCGCGGGCGGAGCGGCGCGGCCTGATCACCTCGCTGGCCTCGGCGGCCAGCGAAGTCGGTGCGTTGCTGGCAGTGGCGATCTCTGCGCTCACCGTTGGCGCCCTCAGCGCAGCGCACCTGGACGCCTGGGGTTGGCGTATTCCGTTCTTTGTTGGTGCGGCGCTGGCCGGGGGCGTATGGCTGGCCCGTTCCACCATGGAAGAATCGCCGGAGTTCCTGCGCCAGCTGGAGCGCCAGAGCGTGCCGGAGGCACCGCTGCGATACACGCTCACCCACCACCGCCCGGCGCTGGCGCGCACCTTCGCGATCTCCGCGCTGGGCTCGATCACCTACTACGTGGGCATCACCTACGTGCCGGCGTTCCTGAGCTCGGCCGGCATCCTCGCCGAGGGGCGCTCGTTGTGGATGTCGACGCTGGCCGCGGTGGCGGTGATCCTGGTGACGCCGCTGGCCGGCGCGCTGTCGGACCGCACCGGGCGCAAGGTGCTGCTGGTCTGGCTGGCGGTCGCCGCCGTGCTGCTGCCGCTGGCGATGTTCGGCCTGATGGCGCGGGGCGGCGGGCTGGGCATCGGCGTGGGTGCGCTCGTGCTGGCGTGCCTGGCCGGCGGCGTCAGCGCGGTCGGCGCGCCCGCCACGGCCGAACAGTTTCCCGGCGAGGGACGCCTCAGCGGGCTGGCGCTGGGAGTCACCATGGCTACCGCGATCTTCGGCGGGCTGACCCCGTTCCTGGCAGAACTGCTGGTCGGGCAGACCGGCTGGCGCTCGGTACCCGGCGCCATGATCGCGGTGGTGGCGCTTGCGGTGCTGCCGGTGTTCCTGCGCATGCCGGAGACCCGGCCCACGCCCGGAGGGCGCTCCAGCGACGATCAAGGCGCTGCGGATCTGGCTCGCTGAGCCGCACGGCGCGCCCCGGCGGCGGCGCTCAGGCGTCGATCGCCCGCGGGTTCGCCGGCAGGTCGTGTGAGGCCTCCGGGCTTGCCAGTGGCGCCGCCGCGCGCACCCGGTTGCGGCCCTCGTGCTTGGCCTGGTAGACGGCACGATCGGCCCGCGCGACCAGCGTGGCCAGCGACCGATCGCCCCGCTGCGGCTCGGCGCACGCCACGCCGAGGCTGGCGGTGATGGTGATGCCCGGCGCGAATGCGCTGCAGTCGATCGCCTGCACCGCCGCGCGGATCGCCTCGGCCAACGCCACGGCCTGTGCCAGATCGCACTGATCGAGCAGCACCGCGAACTCGTCGCCGCCCCAGCGCGCCGCCAGATGCGGATGCGGCGCATGTTCGCGCAGCACTTCCGCCACGTGGCGCAGGCCGATGTCGCCGGCCGCATGTCCGAACTGGTCGTTGATCGGCTTGAAGCCATCCACGTCGAGCAGGATCAGGCTTACCGGGTCCGGCTCGCGGCCGGGCTGTGCATGGGCGGCCAGCGCCTGGTCGACGGCGCGGCGGTTGGCTAGCAGGGTCAGGGTGTCGGTGCGCGCCAGTTGCTCGGCGATCTGCGTCTGCACCTGCAGCTCGGCCGTGCGCTCTTCCACCTGTGCGCGCAGCCGGCGCTCGCTGCGCCGCAACTGGCGCACACGTATGCGGAACGCGGCATATATCATCAGCGCGAGCGCGGCCAGCAGCGCTCCCCACACCCAGGGCCGCTGCCACCAGTGCGCCTGCAGGGTGAAGGCAAACCGGGTGCTGGAGCGGCCCGGCTCGCCGGGCAGCCAGGCCTGCAGTTCCAGCGTGAAACGGCCCGGGTCGAGGTGGGTGAGCTGCACCTCGCGGCTGGTGCCGAGTTCTATCCACGATGCACCCGCGCCGCCTAGCCGGTAGCGATAGCGCACCCGCGGCGCACTGAGCAGCGCCGGATCGACGAAACGCACCACGATGCGGTGCTCGCCCGGCGGCAGTAACGGTGACACGGCCGGATCCACCGCGCGTCCATCCACCTCCACGCTTTCCACGCTCACTCCCGGCAGCGGGACGGGCGGGTACACCGGGGTCGTCGGATCGAGCCTGGCCACGCCCTGCGCGGTCGCCACCCACAGGTGGCCATCGCCATCAAGGCTGGCCGCGGGCATCGAGCCGCCGTTGGCCTGCGCCGAAACCATGCCGTCGGCGCGGCCATAAAGCCGCGCCTCCACCGAGGCGCTGCGGCCGGCCGCAACCGCCTCGATGTCGGCCAGTCGCAGCCCGACCACGCCTTCGTTGCCGGTGAGCCACAGGCGCCCGTGCGGGTCGGCAACGATGCTGAAGATCTTCTCGAACGGCAGCCCTTGTTCGCGCCCCACCGGCACGGCCGGGCCGTCGCCCTGCCGCGGCACCCGCACCAGCCCGCGGTCGGTGGCCAGCCACAGCGCCTGGCGATCCACCGACGGCAGAAACCCGTAGACATACAGCGCATCGCTGCGCCCCATGTCGACCGCCCGCGGCACATCGCGCACGAAGCGCACCGCGCCAGCCGCGGTGCCCGCCCAGACCGTGCCGTCAGAGTCCTCGTAGAGCGCCTGGACGAAGTCCGACGGCAGCCCGTCGCGCGTCGTGTAGGTGCGGCTGCGGGTGCCGTCGCGCAGTACCAGGCCCTGCTTGGTGGCGATCCACAGCCGGCCGTCGCGCGCCGGCAGGATCGCCCGCACTTCGTTGGCCGGCAGGCCGTCGCGCATCGTGAGCGTGGCCACCAGGCGCCCCTCATGCAGGCGCAGCAGGCCATCGTGGAAGGTGCCCGCCAGCACGTCGCCACCGGCGTCCTGCGCCAGCGACAGCACTGAGACATCGGCCAGCCGGGCGCCGAGGTCGACGCGGCCCATGGCGCCGGTGCGCGGATCGAGCCGGTCCAGCCCCTGGCCGCTGCCGATCCACAGCTGCCCCGCACGGTCCACCAGGGTGGTGCGGACGAAGTCGTCGGCCAGGCCGTCGGCGCGGGTATAGGTGTGGATCGGCGCCACGCGCACGCGCGCCAGGCCGCCGTTGGTGCCCACCCACAGGCTGCCCTCGCGGTCGCGTTGCAGCGCCAGCACGCGGTTGTTCGGCAACCCTTTGCCCGTGTCGAGCCATTCCAGCCGGTCACCAACGACCCGAGCCAGGCCGTTGCTGTTGGTGCCCGCCCACACGCTGCCATCGGCGTCGCGCCACAGGCGGGTGATCGCGAACGCGGCCAGCGCCGGGTGCAGCGAAGAAAAGCCGCGCGCACCACCGACATAGGCGCCGTGCTCGGTGCCTACCAGCAGCCGCCCGTCGGGCATCGCCTTGAGCGAGAACACCGGGCCCGCCGGCAGACTGCCGACGCCCTCGGGCCGCGCCAGTGCGCCCTCGATCCGCACCAGCCCCTGACTGGTGCCGGCCCAGATCTGGCCGGCGCTGTCGCGGGCGAGCGCATTGACCGTCTCGCCAGGCAGGCCGTCTGCCACGGTGATGGCGCTGCGCCGGCCCGCGCCGTCGATGCGCACCACGCCATCGTGCAGGGTAGCCACCCACAGGGTGCCGTCACCGGCATCGAGGAGATCGGTGACCAGGCTGTGCACGGGCGCCAGTGCGCGCCAGTGGCCAGCGTGCCAGCGCACGATGCCGCCGCGGGCGCTGCCCGCCCACAGGTCGCCGCTGGCGCCGATGTGCAGAGCGCGCACGCCGTCGTCGAGCAGGCCCGGGATGTCGCTGCGGCGATAGAGGTGGAAGTCGTGGCCGTCGTACCGGACCAGCCCCTCCCACGTGGCCAGCCAGAGAAACCCGTCGGGAGTCTGGCCGATGCCGTGCACGGTGCTGTGCGGCAGCCCGTCACGCGTGGTCCATACCTCCACGAACCGGTCCGCCAGCGGCAATGCGTGCGCACCCGGCAGGCCGATCAGCGCGAGCGCGAGGGTCATCAGGATGCTTCGCAGCCCCGGGCGGCGCGCGCGCAAATACGCGCGCAAGCGCGCCCTACCCCCGTCCGGCACCCGTACTGTGCTCATCGCTGTCTCACCCCACGCCCCAACGAATACTTTGACACGAAGGGCGGTTGCCACCTAGCGCCGCGGCGCCCTCGTGCCCGGTTCGCGACCGCCCGCTGCCGGCGCCATGACCGGCGCGGCAGCCGCGGTGGAGCGGCACCGGGCTCGGGAACGTCTCGCCGCCAGGCCACGACCACCTGCCGCTGACGCGCCATGGACATCACCGCCACTAGCGTGGGTCGTGTTGACGGCCCCTCCGGTCACCCCGCGCATTGGCGCCGTCCTGCCTCCCCTCATCGAGATTGCCGCCCATGAGCTATCGAGCCGACCCCCGCCGCTCCGCGGTGGCCAATGCCGTTTACGGCCTGCTGAATCCGATCCCGTTCGGCTGCTTCGTCGCCGCGCTGATCTTCGACATCCTCTATGTGAACACCGCCACCATCCTCTGGACCAAGGCGTCGTCGTGGCTGATCGTGATCGGCCTGCTGTTCGCCATCGTGCCGCGCGTGGTGAACCTGGTGCAGGTGTGGATCACCTCCCGACGAATCACGCCGCGAGGCGAGTACGTCGACTTCTGGCTCAACCTGCTGGCGATCATCGCGGCGATCTTCAATGCGCTGGTGCACAGCCGCGATGCCTATGGCGTGGTGCCGGCCGGGGTGTGGCTGTCAGCGTGCACGGTGCTGCTGCTGGCCATCGGCCGGGTCGTGCTGGCCGTCGATCTTTCCACCCCGCGGAGTGTTGTCCATGAATAAGTTCCTGCGCCGCGGCGCACTTGCACTCACGCTCGCGGCCGTCCTGGGCGGCTGCAGCGACAAGCCATCGATGAGCCCCGTGGAGCAGGCCGGCCAGACGCCGCCGCTGCCCCAGCCGAAGGATTTCCTCGTGCCGCCGATGAAGGTTCCGAACGGGGTCCGCTGGAAGCAGGGGCAGACGCCGAAAGTCGCCGCTGGCCTGCACATCGAGAAGATCGCCGATGGCCTGATGCATCCGCGCCAGCTCTACGTGCTGCCCAACGACGACGTGCTGGTGGTCGAGGCCAACGGGCCGGGTACCGAACCGGTAACCACACCCAAGCAGCTGATCGCCGGCAAGGTGAAGAACCTATCCGGCAAGGGTGGCAAGGGCGGCAACCGCATTACCCTGCTGCGGAGGAATGCCAGCGGCGGCTGGGACAAGCATCTCTTCGTCGAACACCTGAACTCGCCCTTCGGCGTGCAGCTGATCGGCAACACGCTGTACGTGGCCAACACCGACGGCATCGTGAGCTTTCCCTACGTCACCGGGCAGACGCAGATCACCGCGCCGGCCACCGACTTTGCCGACCTGCCCAGCACCATCAACCACCACTGGACCAAGGCGCTGCTGGCCAGCCCCGACGGCAGCAAGCTGTACGTCGGCGTGGGCTCCAACAGCAACATCACCGAGAACGGCATGGCGGTGGAGTACCGGCGCGCCGACGTGCTGGAGGTGGAGGTGCCCTCCGGCGCAAGCCGCATCTTTGCCTCGGGCATCCGCAACCCCACCGGCCTGCAATGGGAGCCGCAGACCGGCACGCTCTGGGCGATCGCCAACGAGCGCGACGAGATCGGCGACAACCTGGTGCCGGACTACCTCACCTCGGTGAAGGAAGGCGCGTTCTATGGCTGGCCCTACAGCTTCTACGGCCAGCACGTGGACACCCGGGTCAAGCCGCAGCGACCGGACCTGGTGAAGAAGGCGATCGCGCCGGACTACGCGCTTGGCTCCCATGTCGCTGCATTGGGCCTGCTGTTTTCCGAGACCAACGCGCTGCCGCCGGCCTACCAGCACGGTGCGTTCGTCAGCGAGCACGGCAGCTGGGACCGCTCGCCGCTGAGCGGATACCAGGTGGTGCACGTGGCCTTCCGCGACGGCAGGCCAGTCGGCAAGCCGGTGCCGGTGGTGACGGGCTTCCACTCGGATGACGAGGAGCAGTTGTACGGCGCGCCGGTGGGGCTGGCACAGGACAAGGACGGCGCCATCCTGATTGCCGACGACGTGGGCAATACCGTCTGGCGCGTTACCAGCGCCACGCCGTAGCGACCGCGCGCCAGCGCCTCGGGGCGCTGGCAGACAGTAACCCGTGCCTGCGGGCGCGCTCAGACGCCGTCTGCGCCCATTCCAGCGTGCTGGTTGTCATGATCGGGCTGTCGCACGCCCTCGCCGTATTGCCGTAGCAAGCGAAGCTCCCTGGCACATTGCGGCTCTGGCCCCGGCGGCTATCCGCCGGCTGCGGGACCCGCGCCGCCGCTTGCGGCGTCCCGTCAAAACGGCATGCTCGAGACCGCTCAAGTTCAGCCCCACCCCGCCGATGACAGTGAACGCATTGCGCGCGCCGCCCGTCGATGCGGGCAGCACCTGAGCGCCCGCACCGGTCCGGGGCGAGGCAACACGAACAGCGGGGACGGATGGCCGCACGCACCGACGAGAGGCGTCACGACAGCACCATGAGCTCGCCGCTGAAGAAAATCACCATCGCCCAGGTCACCCGGGGCATGTACGTGCACAAGATCTGCGGCAAGTGGCTCGACCACCCGTTCTGGAAAGGTTCGTTCGCGGTCGAGGACGCCAAGACCCTGGCCACGCTGCGCTCGCTGGGCAACCAGGAGGTGTGGATCGATACCGACCGGGGCCTGGACGTGCCGGCTGCCGCGCCCGTGGCGGCGAACGCGGCAGTGCTCGAGCCGGCACCCGCCGTGGCGGCACTGCCACCCCACCCGCGCACTGCATTCGGCGACGACATCGCCCACGCCGAGGCCGTCCGAGACCGCGCCAAGGCCGTGGTCATGGCCATGTTCGGCGATGCACGCATGGGCAAGGCGCTGAGCATGGACGCGGCCGCCGGCATCGTGGAAGAGATCAACAACGCCATCACCCGCAACACCGCGGCCATGCTCAGCGTGCTGCGACTGAAGAAAAAGGACGACTACACCTACCTGCATTCGGTGGCCGTCTCGGCGCTGATGATGGCGCTCGGCCGCCGCCTGGGCATCGACGGGGACGAGCTGAAGGAGCTGGGCGTGGGCGGGCTGCTGCACGACATCGGCAAGGTCGGCGTGTCCGATGCGGTGCTGAACAAGCCGGGCCGGCTGAGCCCGCTGGAGATGGCCTCGGTGCGCCTGCATCCGCAGATCGGCTGGGACATCCTGAGCCGCGAGTCGGCGGCCAGCGCGGTGGCGCTGGATGTGTGCCTGCACCATCACGAAAAGACCGACGGCAGCGGCTATCCCGACAAGCTGCCCGCCGCCGAAATCAGCCGCGCCGCCCGGATGGGCGCGATCTGCGACGTGTACGACGCGATCACCTCCGACCGGCCGTACAAGCGCGGCTGGGAGCCGGCCGAGGCGATCCGGCGCATGGCCGAGTGGCAGGACGGCCACTTCGACCGCGACATCTTCCACGCCTTCGTCAAGCTGATCGGCATCTACCCCACCGGCACGCTGGTGCGGTTGTCGTCCGAGCGGCTCGCGGTGGTGCTGGTGCAGGGCAACAGCAGTTCGCTCAATCCGATCGTGCGCGTGCTGCGCGCGTTGCCTTCGAACGACGACCTGGACCCGGTGGTGCTGGATCTGCAGGAGTCGGACGACACCATCGTGGGCATTGAAGATCCCACCGCGTGGGACCTGCACATTCCGAACGTGCTGCGGCAGTAGATTCCGACGCCAGCAGGAACCGGGCCGCCCATGCTCCTGCGGCGGGCAAGGAGCCGCTGCCCAGTGTCTCCAATGCCGGGCCAGAGCCGGTAGCTCGACGGAGGAGGCGGACGAGATAGCAAACGACCGGCGCGTCAACGGTCCCCAATGCCAATCAGCGTGGTGCCGGCAGCGGTGGTGAGATCCGTGATGGGTTGACCGCGGACATTCCGCTCCAAAGAAAAACCCCTGACGTGCCCTGATGCCAATTCCGGCGCGATAGGGCCATCGCGCCGGAGAGGCGAGTTACTTCCAGGGCAACGGCGCAGCTCCGTTGGCCGTTGCGCCCACGACATACCAGCCATCGACATAGTCATAGAGCCCCCCTGTGGGGCTAGGAGCGCTTCCTGCCTGGCTTGCATCACCGTTCGTACTCAGCAGGCCACCGTTGCTTATGGACACTGTGGACTGATCGATGGTGTAGAGGGAGGTCCCATTCACCGTCGCCCCTCTGATCAGATATCCACCCGCTCCCGGATTGACGATCGAGACATTGCCGCCCCAGAGCAGGGAGGTGCTTGCGCCGCTCTGCAGGCCGTTGGCGCCGAAGCTGCGGTCGAACGATGCACCGAAACCGACGCCGGTGGATGCGTCGAGCCATTCGATGCCCAAGCCCTTGCCGGCGTAGCCGCCGCCAAACGCCCAAATGTTGGCCTGGCTGGGTGACCCCACGCCGAGCTTGGTCAGCAGGCCGGACAAGTGGTATGCGCGCACCTTCGTGTCAAGGTCGTCCCACAGATAAAGGTCGCTGGCGCTGTTGCTCCACAGGATGCTCAGCCGGTTGGTGGGGGTGTAGTAGCCCACGCTGGCCGGGTAGTAGCCGCAGCCGACACTCATGGAGCGAGTGCCGATATGGGCAAAGCCCTTCATCAGCCAGTGCCCGTAAAGACAATCCGACGGATTCATCAGCATCAGGTCGTCAAACCCGTCGCCATTGACGTCACCCGCACCGACCACCTGCCAGGCGCCCGGATAGTTCTCCAGACGCTTGATCGTGAAACCACCCTTCTGGTCGTTCATCCACATCCACAGATCGCGGGCGGGACTCGTGAACACCAGATCGGCATAACCGTCGCCGTTGAAATCCCCGTTGGCAGCGATGAAGTAGCCGCGGGTGATGTCGTACCGGCGTGCCTTGGTGCGGGTCACCAGGGGCACGCCGTAGGGGTCCTTCGAGGCCGCCATGGTCCAGGTGATCATCTGGCTGAGCGAAGGATTGAACCAGAGCAGATCCGACGTGCCATCACCATCGAAGTCGCCGGGCACGCGTTTGCTGCCCGGAACGGGCGTGGTCGCCTGCAGCGCGGGCAGCGTGCCGAACGATATCCGGGGCGAGTAGCGCGACAACGCCGCGGTGACGTTCACGGTTACCGAAGCGCTCGAGGAGGCCGGGCCGTAATGGGCGGCATAGGCAAACGTGTCGGTTCCGACAAAACCCGGCGCCGGCACGTAGGTGAGCGTGTCGCCGTCAATGAACGCCTTGCCGTGCGCAGGCTGGACCGGCAGGTCGTAGGAGAACTTCCCGTCCACGCCAAGCGATGCGTGCAGGGCGACCTTGACCCGGCTGCCGCTGGTGGATGCGGTGACGGGCTCGGTCGAAAGTGGCGCGTAGAGGCGGAGGATGCGTACGCCTCCATCCACCAGGGCCATGAGTAATGATCCGTCGCGAGAGATCCTTATGTTCCCCGATTGGAGGCCACCGGAGGTAAGGTCATTCTCGAAGTCGTAGCTCTCGATGAGAGAGAAGGTCCGCATGTCGTAGGCGCGGACCTCACGCGTGGAGCGCCAGACGAAATAGGCAACCGGGCGAACCGGGTCATAAACGACGCCTGTGGGATAGTCGGTCTCGGATGCACCGATCAGCGCCACCTCATTGTGAGCCTTGTCGTAGACATGCGTTCCGTAGACCGAAGCAACAGCGAACTGGGATCCGTCCGCATTCACGCCGATGGCGACATTTTCGGTAGCCGTTCCGGCGCCTCCTGAATAATAGGTGGTCTTCTTCAGTCCAACCTCGTATGTGCCCCAGTTTCCGGCCCATACAGTAGCCTCCGCAAATCCGATCACCTTCCTGTCTGCACTCGCAGCAAGCATCGAATTGCTGGTTATCCCTGGCAGCAACCTGGTCCAGGTTCCGGTAGCTGGATCGAAACGGCGCAGTGGGGGATTGAGCATCCCGAACTGTCGTGCGGTTACTAGCAGAGACCCGTCCGACGCAAACGTCACTGCCCACGTGCCTGTTTCGAGCTCAATGGGATCGCTGACATAGACTCTGGTCGCTACCAGCGTTCTCAGGTCTATCAGATATATCCACTCATTGGCCGAGTCACCGAATGATCCGACGGCAAGAGTGTCGTTGTCGGGCGAAATATCAATTCCCGTCAACTGTCCGCCCAGAATTATCGGAGCCAATTGACAGTCGCAACTGAGGCCATAGCGCAGGATGCGGTCACCGGTGACGACATACACGATCCCTCGCGACGGATCATCAATGGTCGATGACGCCCCCGACGCGACTATCAGCCTGCCTACCGCATGAGCCGAATTTTGCGCGAACAGCATCAGCACTGCTGCACATGCGGCCTTGATCCAAAAACTCATGACGCTCTCTCCGGAAGTCGTGATGGTGCGCTCTGCCGCGTGATCAGAGGTATTCGCCTCGGCTAACTACCGCCAAGGCAGCGGCGCAGCTCCGTTGGCTGGAGCGCCAACCACGTACCAGCCTTCGACGTATCCGTACAGACCACCGACCGGGCGCGGGGCGTTATTGGATGCATAGGGGCTGGCGGGATTTTCCAGCAGGAAGCTCTTGTTCCCCACTGAATGGGTGCTTGGATCAATGCTGTAGAGCGAGGTGACATTTGCGACCGACTTGATCAGATACCCGCCCGCTCCCGGATTGACGATCGAGACATTGCCGCCCCAGAGCAAGGTGGTGCTCGCGCCGCTCTGCAGGCCGTTGGCGCCGAAGCTGCGGTCGAACGATGCACCGAAACCGACGCCGGTGGATGCGTCGAGCCATTCGATGCCCAGTCCCTTGCCGGCGTAGCCGCCGCCAAACGCCCAAATGTTGGCCTGGCTGGGTGACCCCACGCCAAGCTTGGTCAGCAGGCCGGACAAATGGTACGCGCGCACCTTCGTGTCAAGGTCGTCCCACAGATAAAGGTCGCTGGCGCTGTTGCTCCACAGGATGCTCAGCCGGTTGGTGGGGGTGTAGTAGCCCACGCTGGCCGGGTAGTAGCCGCAGCCGACACTCATGGAGCGAGTGCCGATATGGGCAAAGCCCTTCATCAGCCAGTGCCCGTAAAGACAATCCGACGGATTCATCAGCATCAGGTCGTCAAACCCGTCGCCATTGACGTCACCCGCACCGACCACCTGCCAGGCGCCCGGATAGTTCTCCAGACGCTTGATCGTGAAACCACCCTTCTGGTCGTTCATCCACATCCACAGATCGCGGGCGGGACTCGTGAACACCAGATCGGCATAACCGTCGCCGTTGAAATCCCCGTTGGCAGCGATGAAGTAGCCGCGGGTGATGTCGTACCGGCGTGCCTTGGTGCGGGTCACCAGGGGCACGCCGTAGGGGTCCTTCGAGGCCGCCATGGTCCAGGTGATCATCTGGCTGAGCGAAGGATTGAACCAGAGCAGATCCGACGTGCCATCACCATCGAAGTCGCCGGGCACGCGTTTGCTGCCCGGAACGGGCGTGGTCGCCTGCAGCGCGGGCAGCGTGCCGAACGATATCCGGGGCGAGTAGCGCGACAACGCCGCGGTGACGTTCACGGTTACCGAAGCGCTCGAGGAGGCCGGGCCGTAATGGGCGGCATAGGCAAACGTGTCGGTTCCGACAAAACCCGGCGCCGGCACGTAGGTGAGCGTGTCGCCGTCAATGAACGCCTTGCCGTGCGCAGGCTGGACCGGCAGGTCGTAGGAGAACTTCCCGTCCACGCCAAGCGATGCGTGCAGGGCGACCTTGACCCGGCTGCCGCTGGTGGATGCGGTGACGGGCTCGGTCGAAAGTGGCGCGTAGAGGCGGAGGATGCGCACGCCTCCGGTGACCGACACCATCAGCAGCGAACCATCCCGGGAGAGGCGGGTGCGGCCCTGGACAAAGGCATTGTTGCCAACAAAATCGAAGTCATCTTCGAAGTCGTAACTTCCGACCTGCTGGAGCGTGGCGGAGTTGAATGCTCGGACTTCGCGAGTGGTCGCCCATGGAAAATATACGAGAGACCGGACCGGATCATAGGCAGCGCCGATGGGCTGGGCTTGCGCGTAGATGCCCACGGTTCCGGTCTTTGCGTACTCGGAGTCGTAGAGAAATGTCCCGCCATAGGTCGGTACGGCGAACTGCGACCCGTCGCTGTTCACTGCGATCTCGAAGTTGAACCACGACGTCCCGTCCTCGTACCCGGTGCGCTCGACAAAATTTCCAGTCTCCTCGTAATAGGCACCCCAACGCCCGTCCGAGATATCGGCCTCGGCAAAGCCGACGACCTTGCGGTCGCCGCTGGCGGACAGCATCGTGTCCTGCCGAACCGATGAGGAGAGGGTCTCCCACTTACCCGTCGGCGGGTCGAACCGCCTGAACGGCACCCAGCCCGAACCGCCGAATCGTGCAGTCACCAGCAGCGCGCCGTCCGCGGCATAGGCAACGGAGAAGGTGCCCACTTCGTAGCTGCCTTTCCCGGGCACGTTCACTCGCGTGACCACGAGTGAAGAGAGATCGACGAGGTAGATCCACTCGTTCGACGGATCACTGTCATTGCCGGACGCGACGGCGAGTGTGCTGCCGTCGGGCGAGAGGTCGAGTCCCTTGAGAGAGCCTCCCGTAACGAGCGGAGCAAGCTCGCAATCGCAGGCTATGTCATAACGGAGAATCCGGTCGCCATCGGCGATGTAGACAAGGCCACGCGCCGGGTCGTCAATCATGTCCGTGCGATCAGGTGCCGCGATGAACTTTCCGGCTGCATGCGCAGCTCCACCGATCACGGCAAGCGCAGCGGCCAATGCCACACAGGTCAAGCGTTTCATGTCCCTATCCCTTCCCTTGGTTATCGGCCGCCAGCTGAAGCTGGCTCGACCTGCCGTTATATTTCTCCGCCCTTCAGCGGCCCATGAAAAACCTGTTCACATGCTGAGCCTGCAAGGTGAGGATGCGCGTTCAAGCAGCCTTTGGGTGACCCCAGTCTCCACCGGCGGCGCAGACTGCCTTCATGCTCGGAACCGCCAGGCAGCGGGGGGCCTCTCATCACGTGGTTGTTCGCCACCATCGCCGTGAGCTGCCCCGAAGTTGATCGGTTGATCGCGCAGCCGCGAGGTCAGAGGCCACATGGCGCGTCGCCCGCAATGCCCCCTTGCTCTCACACCCCAGGCAACGGCCAACCCCCATCTGCAGGCAAAAGCGCTCTGTCTGGACGGAACCAGCCAAACGATGCAGTTTTCCCCTTGATCCTTCTGGACCGGCTCGTGAGCGGACACCCAGCGCGCGCGACCCGCACCCGCCTCCCCAACCCGATCATATCCACGTGGCGTGCGTTCGAACAGGAGCAGCTCCGGCCATGGCGGCGCATACGGACGACGCCGGTGGTACCCGCGTACGACAACGCGGAAGATGCGCACAAGTCACGGTCCGCGGGGCCATGGGCCCTGCTCCACAGCCCCACCCACCGTTGGCGCAAGTATGGACTGCACCGGCGACCCTACCTTTGTGGCAGGCTGCAGCGCGACCGAACCCTGAAAGGAGACACAGCCGCGATGACCAAGCACACGATCATGCCTCTGGTTACTGCCCTGCTCTGGGCGGCCTCGGCCACCGCCTCCGCCGCGCCACCGATGGGGCAGCAGGCGAAGGTGACGCCGGACATGATCCAGACCGGCTCGGACGTTCCGGCCAAGTGGGTGCAGCCGCAGGAGAACTTCGACTACGTCCGGCGTGAGGTGATGATCCCCATGCGCGACGGCGTGAAGCTGCACACGGTGATCATGATCCCGAAGGGCGCGCACGATCTGCCGATGCTGCTCGAGCGCACGCCGTACAACGCCGGCAAGATGATGCCCGGCGACAGCCCGAAGATGGCCGACGCGGTGTGGTCGGGCGACAAGGACTGGGCCGACGGCAGCACCATCCTGGTGGCGCAGGACATCCGCGGCAAATACGGCTCGGAGGGCAAATACATCATGACGCGCCCGCCGATGGGCCCGCTCAATCCGACCAGGACCGACGACACCACCGATGCCTGGGACACCATCGACTGGCTGGTGAAGAACATCCACGAGTCCAACGGCAACGTCGGCATGATCGGCTCGTCCTACGACGGCTGGACGGTGGCGATGGCCCTGCTCCATCCGCATCCGGCGCTGAAGGTGGCCGCGCCGGAGAGCCCGATGATCGACGGCTGGATGGGCGATGACTGGTACCACTATGGCGCCTTGCGCCAGGTCAACCTGGACTACTTCACCGGCCAGATGACCGAGGCCGGCGAAGGCGAGCAGGTACCGCGCAGCCACTACGACGACTACACCAATTTCCTTGAGGCGGGCTCGGCTGGCGCCTATGCCGAGGCGCACGGATTCAAGCAGCTGCCGTGGTGGCAGCGTTTCGCCGCGCATCCCGCCTACGACGCGTTCTGGCAGCTGCAGGCGCTGGACACGCTGCTGGTGGCGCATCCCTCCAGCGTGCCGACGATGTGGCTGCAGGGCCTGTGGGACCAGGAAGACATCTACGGCGCCGTGCATGCGTGGGAGGCGCTGACCGAGGCCGGCCACGGCAGCAACAACCATCTCGTGATGGGCCCGTGGTGGCACAGCCAGATCAACCGCGACGGCTGGACCATGGGCCCGCTGAAGTGGCCGGGCAACACCACCGCGCAGTTCCGCCAGAACGTGATGATCCCGTGGTTCAACCACTACCTGCGCGGCACCCCGATGCCCCAGCCGCTGCCCACCGCGATGATCTACAACCCGGTCGCGCAGCAGTGGGACCGGTTCGAGCACTGGAAGCCGGCCAGCGAGCAGCAGCTCACCCCGCTCTACCTGCAGGCGGACTTCGGGCTGGGCTTCGATGCGCCCAGCGGCGACGGCGACAGCTATGTCTCCGATCCGGCCAAGCCGGTGCCCTACCTGCCGCGGCCGATCCCGCAGGAAAACGACCGCTGGCGCACCTGGCTGGTGCAGGACCAGCGCTTCGTGGAGACGCGTCCGGACGTGCTGTCCTACACCACGCCGGTGCTGACGAAGACGGTCACCGTGCAGGGCGCGCCGATCGCCGACCTGTTCGCCCGCACCACAGGCACCGACGGCGACTTCGTGGTGAAGCTAATCGACGTCTACCCCGGCACGGTGCCGAGCGATCCGGCGATGGGCGGCTACGAGCTGCCGGTGTCGATGGACATCTTCCGCGGCCGCTACCGCAAGAGCTTCTCCAATCCCTCGCCGATCCCGGCGAACGCGGTGCAGGAATACAAGTTCCGCCTGCCCACGGTGAACTATGCGTTCCAGCCCGGTCACCGCATCATGGTGCAGATCCAGTCGACCCTGTTCCCGCTGTACGACCGCAACCCGCAGACCTACTTGCCGAACATCCTGTTCGCCAAGCCGGAGAATTACCGCAAGGCCACGGTGACCATCGAGCACGGGGCAGACGGCAAGAGCGCGGTGCTGCTGCCGGTGGTGGCCAACGCGACGAACGCGCAAGCTGACCAATGACGCCACTGGCACTGGCGCTGACAACGCCAGTGCCAGTGCAGCAGGCGCGTCTGCGCAGTGGAAATCGGGACGCCGCGGGTAACTGTAACCGCCGTCGGCGCGACCCGGTCAGCCGCCCCGCTTCATGGGGAGGGCTGCGGTACTGCGCTGCCTTTTCCACGCCCCGGCAGCTGCGCGTCGAGAAAAGCGAAGATGTCCGCCGACTCCAGCGCCTCGGCGTCCATCGACTCCGTGCCATGGCCGGCGAGCGCATCGGTGCGTATCCACACCGGCCGTCCGTTGCTGCGCGCTGCGCGCAGGCGGGCAGCAAACTTGCCGGTCTCCCAGGTGGGAACGCGGCCGTCGTTGAGTCCCACACTCATCAGCACGGCGGGATATGCCACGTGGTCGCGGATGTGCTGGTAAGGATCCATGGCCGCAAGCGCCTTCATGCCTGCTTCGGTACGCGGGTCGCCCACCTCGGCGATCTGGCTGGCTCCGTTGACGCCCTGCAGCAAGCGCACCGGGTTGAGCATGCCCACCTGGATCACCGCCGCGCCCATGTGCTGGGGAAACCGCGCCACGGCGCCGCCGACGATCAGTCCCCCCATGCTCCCGGCATTCAATGCCACGTTCTCGGCGCGGCTGTAGCCGGCGGCTACGAGCGCATCGGCACAGGCGACGAAATCCTCCACGCCCTTGTGCTTGAGCGGGCCCTTGCCGGCGCGATGCCATGCATCGCCCCTTTCGCCGCCTCCGCGCACGTGGGCAATGGCGGCCACATTGCCAGCATTCACCCAGGCCAGCACATCCGGACGGAAGCTCGGCTGGATAGACAGGCCATAGCCACCGTAGCCGTAGACCAGCGTACGGTTGCCGCCGTCCCTGGCGATGCCTTCACGATGCAGGACGGTGAGCGGCACCCGGGTGCCATCGGCGCTGGTGACCTCGGTTTCTTCCACCACGATACCGTCGTGCGGCACCGGCGAGGTTTCGCCCAGACCCAAGTCGATCGTCTTGCCGCCACGGTACGCGTAGGTCACCCGCGGCCGATCCCACGACTGCAGCGTGTAGACCAGCCCGTCGGTATCCGGCTGTGCGGAAAACCACTGGGCACCGCCGCGGTACGGCAGCGGCACCGGCGTTGCCTTGCCGGTGGCGTAGTCGATGCGCTCGACGCTGTCGCGATTGTCCGTCATGCGCTTGACGTACAGCCCGTCGCGCGCCGCCGCCATTGCTTCGATGACGCCCTGCGCCTGCTCGCCCATCACCTCGCGCGCGGTGCGCAGCGACGCGTTCGGCTGCGCCAGGTCGATGGCCAGCAGCCGGCCGTTAGGATGCCCGTGCACGGACAGCGCGTACAGGGTGTTTTCGTGCAGCGCCTGGCCGAGCACCTCGTCGCTGAAGGCGGCCAGGCACCGCCACGCGGCGCCAGTCACCAGTGCCTGGGCTCGCGGCGCCACGCACACACGGCGCTCGCGCTGCGCACCGAAGGCCGCAGCCATCGCCCAGGGCGAGCTGGCGCCAGCATTGATCTCCAGGAATTCGTTCGCGCCCATGGCGAAGGCGGCGTTGGCGCCCTCACCGTCACCGGCCGCAAGCAGCAGCGCATCCCCGCTGGCGGCCTGACCGAGCACATGCAGGCGCGCGCGCATGCCTTGCATGGGATCGCCGGCTGGCGGTGTCGGGTTCATCTGGGTATAGGTGAAGCCGCTGCCGTCGGGCAGCCAGCGCGCCTCCACTTCACCCCAAACGACGCCGACGTTGTCGCCGGTGGGTTCGCCACTGGCCGTGTCCAGCACGGTGATGCGACTCAGCTCGTTGCCGCCATGGTCGATGTTGACCGCCACGCGCGTGCCGTCCGGGGAAGGACTGAAGGTGGTGATCGACGCCTTGCCGCTGGCGTCGTCGTGCGTGGAAGGATCGAGCACCGTGTGCTCCCGGCCATCGGCCTCGCGGACCATCAACACACCACTCTGGCTGCCGCTGCTGCGCACAAAGAACACCCGATCGCCGAAGCGCACGGGCTGCTGGTTGCGCACGCCGACCGCGCTGGCCTGCCGGAGCGTGGAGCGCCATCGATCCAGCGTCGGCAGCGCGTCCAGCGACGCGCGCGTGGCTTCGCCCTGCGCCGTCAGCCAGGCCAGGAACTCGGGGTTCTTCTGCCCCTCCATCCAGCGGTAGGGATCAGGCAACGTCAGCCCGAACGCATGATCGACCACGGCCACCTTGCGCGCCGGCACGGCCGCGTCGGTTTGGGCCATGGCGCCGCCGGCTGCACTGAGCATGGCCGCGGCGAAACAGCAGATGGAAAGTTTCATGGCGGTGTCTCCGCAAGTGGGGGCGACAGCGTCTTGCCTTGCAGCAACGCCACCGTGCGCCGCGGGTTCAGTAGCGCGCGCCTGCCGTCCGCGGAGGGCGTGGCACCTTGGCGGATCAACGCAATGCACTGCGCCGGCGTAAGCGATGGCCGCAGCGCGAACAGCTTGGCCGCCAGGTTGGTCACCTGCGGCGCCGCCATCGAGGTGCCGGACTTGCGCTCGTGGAAGCCCCCGGGCAGCAGGCTGTCCACCTCGAAGCCATTGGCGTAGATGCCCACCTGCTTGCCGTAGCTGGTGAAGCTGGCGGCGTCGCCGTACTGGTCCACCGCGCCCACCGCCAGCACGTTGGGCAGCACGATGCCGGCCGGCACGTCGGGGCTGAAGGCCATGTCGGTATTGCTGTTGCCGGCGCCGGGAACGAACAGGATCTCCGGCGCGCCGCGCATCGCGGCGACGAACGCCTCGCGCACGATGCCCAGTGTCCTGACCGCCATCGCCGATCGCTGTGCCGGCGTGGCGCCCACGTTGTTGGCCTCCAGCGTGGCTTCGATCTCGGCCAGACCCAGGCCGAAACTCATGTTCACCACCCGCACGTGCTGCGCGCGCAGGTAGGCCACGATGGCGATGACGTTGCGCGCATAGCGACGCGCGGCGGCGTCGGTCATGGCCGGCGGCCTGGCGTGGTATCCGTCGGAGTTGTAGCGCACCACCAGCAGGCGCGCGGCCGGGTTGCCGTCCATCGCGATGCCGGCCACGTGGGTGCCGTGCGAGTAGTAGCCGTCGTAGAACATGCCGGCCTCGACCAGGGGAGCCAGCTCGGCCGGCTTCAACGTGGCCAGCCGCTGGCGGAACGCGGCAGCCTCCGGGGTCGCCCGATCAGCCCCGGCGTCGGAATGGCCGATGGACAACGCACGCAGCTCCGCCTCGCGCCCGGGATAGAAATCATCGAAGCGCAGCATCGGGCCGATGGCCGGCTGGTCGCGCTCGTCGAAGCTGATGCCGTGGATGTCGTCGACATAGCCGTTGCCATCGTCGTCGCGGCCGTTGGGCTGCTCGCGATCGTTGACGTACAACCGGCCGGGGAACAGCGACACGTCCACCCCCTCATCCCACACCGCCACGCGCACCGGATGCAGGTCCTCACCGGCGGCAAGGGTGACGGCGCGGGCCGGCCATATATCGGTACGGGCCACGGCGTGGCGGGTCAGGTAGTCGCCGAGCACGGCGGCGGTCACCGCTTGGTAGGGTGCGATGTGCCGGAGCGCCACCTGCGTGCGGATGAGTGTGTTGGCCTGGGTGTCACTCAGGCGGCCACCTGCCTTCACCACCGAATCCAGGTCCGAGCGAAGCTGCCCGCGCAGCAGGGCCGACACGTTCGGCACCTGGGCGGCGGCCCGCATGCCCTTGAGCGACTCCTGCACCACCGGCCAGGGCATTGGCTCCACGGCCCGGGCCAGCGCGTCGCGGAAGGCCGCGTCACGCTTCCCCGGGGGCGCCTGTGCGGCGGTCGCGGCCGCATCCTCCAGCAGGCTGTCGAGGAGGCCGGCGGCAGGCTTGGTCTCAAGCGACCGGATCACCCGCCCGCAGCGTCGTTCTGCCGGCGCATCGCCGCGCAGCAGCGCCAGGTTGCGCAGCACCACGTAGTAAGGGATCGTCGCCTGCGGATCGCGGATGTCGAAGTCGCGCAGCGTGGCTTCGGTGTTGCGCTGCACCTGCTTCGCCAGCACGCCGAAAGCCGCTTCGTCATCCAGCAGGGCCGAGGCAGTCGGTGTGGTCAGTGCGTAGCTGTGCCGGGGCAGCTGGGCCTGGCTGGTGATGACCGTGCGCGCCGGCGCGTCACTGCAGGCCGCGGTCTGGCACCCCTGCACCAGCAGCAGGAGGCCGAGCACACAGGTTGCGGTCTTGGGCAAGGCTGCCATGCGAGAGTTTCCTGATGTGTCTGGATACGTGGCCGCCGTTATCGCGGCCGCAGGGAACGCGGATCAACGGCTGCCGTGGCTTCCGTCGCCGGTCGAAGAATCCCGGCGCGGGTGGCCGCTCAGCGGGCGCGCGGCTTGATCGTCATGGTGGCCGGGGTGCCGTCGGAATCTGTCTGCTTCCAGCTGTCGCCGACCTTCTTGCCCGCCAGCAGGTTGCGCTCGCAGTGATAGGTGAAGGGCGTGCCGGCGGCGGTCATTTCCATCATGCAGAAGTTCTTGTCGTCGGCCAGCCACTGCTGTTGCGACGTGTGACCGTCGGGAAAGACGATCTGCACGGTTCCATCGGCGTTGAAGTCGCCAGTAATGACGCCCTTGTCACCGTAGTCCGCCACCAGCGTGTTACCCACGACCGCCCCCAGCGGGCCCTGCGCGCCTGCTGCCGAAGCGGCGAGGGAGAGGCTCAGCGCGAGCAGCGAAACCAGCGCCTTTATTGAGGTATGCATGGCGTTTCCTTGAATGGTGTTGACGACATCGGCGCACCCACCCCAGGCGAGTCGCGCCCCCTTTGCGCCGTCGATTTATAGCCAGCCCCGACGCGGCGCGCCCCTCCCAGCTGGGAGGTCCAGTGCGACCCGGGGTTTGCCTCAGCGGCGGATGATGCGCAGCAGGTCCGCCTGGCTGTGCACGCCGACGCTGGCGAATACCGCCTTGAGGTACTGCCGCGCGGTGCCCACCGAGATCTCCAGCGTCCGGGCCGCCTCATGCAGGGTGGCTCCGTGCGCCAGTTGCTCGGCCAGGGCGGCCTCACGCGCGGTCAGCCCGAACTCGTCGCACAGCGTCCGCGCCGACAGGCACGACGGCCGGCCCGCGTCCACCACGTGCAGCAACACTTCGCGGCCATCGCCGCCGCCCAGCAGCGCCCGCTGCGCCGGCAACAGCGTGATGATCAGTGGCCAGCCCGGCCGCCGCTTCCCCAGCACCAGTCGCGGCGATACTGCGCCTGGCGATGCGGGCGACAGGGCGCGCACCGACTGCACCGCCTGCTGCAGCCTCCGCTCGTCGGACGGATCGGTGGCGGCAATGCCGCGACCGCTGCGCCGCAGTCGATCGCCTTGCGCGAGCGTGGCTTCCGCCGCCGCATTCACGTGCACCACGGCACCCCGCGCGCCGAGCACGATCACTCCGTCGTGCACTATGTGCAGCGCGTCGAACGCGCTCTCCCGCAGGCGACGCTCGTGCTCCATGCGTTCGGACAACGTCACCACAGCGGCCAGGTGCGGCATGCACCGGGCCAGCGTAGCCAGCGCGTCATCGTCGAAATCGGCGTCGGCACGAAGCGATCGGCAGAAGGCGGTGGCAATCATCCCGTCGCCATGCACGCGCACGCCGCATGCTGCCAGTCCGCCATCGAGCGGCCTAAGCGCCTGCTGGTACACGTCACTGTTGCCCAGCTGCTGGCGTGTCATCAGCGCGGTCATCCGGGCAAAGCTGCCCGGCGTCGCCCGCGCCAGCGTCCGGGCGAATTCCGGCGAGTCGGAAATGCCGCCCAGCCCGGCCAGGTCATTCGCGGCGAGGTGGTGGGAAGTGGCCATGCGCCAGCCCGTGGCCGCCCCGCCGCTCATCACCACTGCATGGCGTGCGCCCACCGCCGCGCACAGCAGATCCAGCGCGCGGGTCTGTGGCCGTTCGTGCAGCAAGCAGCCGTAGAGCTCACCTACCAGATCTGCAGCAGCATGCGACATGACATCCACTCCGGATGGGCCGACTGATGGACCGAGGTCGCGTCACCACGGTTCCGCGGCCCACGCGCTGCCGATCATCGCCCCTTCCAGCAGCCAGCGCGAGCCACCGATCTACGGGTGAAGCCTCCAAGTCAGGCAGGCAACGCAGTCCGGTATCTGGCGCGGCGGCCGCCGGGGCGGCCACGGGCACCTGCATGTTCGGCGCTGGAGCGACTCCCGGCGTTGCGACGGTCCGCCCTCCCCGCCGTGCCGGCGCTTGAGAAACGCCGCATCGCCCAGATGCTGGGACCGCCAAGACTCCTCCCGCGTGGGGCCATGTTCCAAAAGCTCAGAAACTGGCGCGTGCGCCGCATCGTGGCGAGACATCCCATTCCCCAACCGCTGTGGCAGGCCGCGCTGGCGCGGTGTGCGCCTGCGCAGCGGCTGGGCGCGTCCGACCAGGCCGCGCTGCGGGTGCTGGCCACGCTGTTCCTGCAGCGCAAATCGATCGAGCCGGTACAGGGGCTGGTGCTGGACGACGCTGACCGCGTGCTGCTGGCCACCCATGCGTGCGTGCCGATCCTCAAGCTGGGCATCGACTGGTACGACGACTGGCACAGCGTCATCGTCTATCCCGATGCCTTCATCCCGCGACGCACGCGCACCGACGCCGCCGGCGTGGTGCACGAGGAAAACGCCGCGATGGCCGGCGAAGCCTGGGGGCGCGGGCCGGTGATCCTGTCCTGGGCTGATGTGCTGGAGGCCGGGCGCCGGGCCGGCCACAACGTGGTGATCCACGAGATGGCGCACAAGCTCGACCTGCAGAACGGCGTCGCCAACGGCTTCCCGCCGCTGCATCGGCGGATGGATCCGCGCACCTGGACCCAGGTGTTGTCCGGCGCATGGGAGCGCCTCGGCCGCGAGCATCGCCGCGGCGAGATGATCCCCATCGACCCCTACGGGCTGGAGAACCCGGCCGAATTCTTCGCCGTGGCGAGCGAGCAGTTCTTCGAGGCGCCGCGTGCGTTGCGCGAGCACCTGCCGGAGGTGTTCCGGCAGCTGGAGCTGTTCTACCGGCAGCACCCGTACTGAGCACACCGATGCCGTGGTGCCCCGCCGGGCCGCAGGCAATCGCGGCCTCGGCGGGTGTTGCGCTGTGTTCCGGGCGGCCGGTTCGTGGACAATCGGCGCCTGGCGCGCCTGGCGGTGCGCCACCCTCCTGCCGACCGGAACCTCCATGCGAACTTTCGTCCTGCGCGCGCGTGCCGCCCCCACCGACAGCCAGAAGCTGCTCGCCGGCGTGGGCAAGGAAGCGCACACCGAGATCCTCGCCCACACGCTGATGAACGCGATTTTCGTGGCGCAGTCGCACCGGCGCGACGTCGTCGTGTACTTGGTGCTTGAGAGCACCGCGGACTACTCGCGCACGATCCGCGTCGAGGCGGACGCGCTGACCGATGTCGGCGGCTTCGACGAGCGAACCCTGCTGGCGGCGGTGGCGCGGGCGCTGGACGCTTCCGTCGGCATGGGCAAGGAAGAAACCCGGCCGGTTGCCGGCGGCATCACCGTGCGCACGGTGAGCTTCGAGCGGCTGGTGCAGGAGCTGGCCGAGGATCACACGCTGTTCGTCATGGACCGCAAGGGCGCGCCGATGAGCGAGCAGGCGTTCGGCGGCAATCCCTGCTTCGTCCTCACCGACCACATCCCGATGCCGAAGAAGACCTTCCACAGCCTCGATCGCCTCGGCGCGAAAAAGATCACGCTGGGCCCGACCATGCTGTTTGCCTCGCAGTGCGTGGTGCTGATCCATCACGCGCTGGACATGCGCTAGGGCTCGCTGCGGGCCCACGATGCCCGGCCGCGCGGTCCGACCGGGCGCGAGCATTCGCGTCGCGGCACCGACGTCGGCGAAGCAAATCGGGGCCGCGCGCCGACGCCCCGCGACACTTCGCCGCGACCGGCACAACGCAGGCCACGCCTCGCGTCGCAGGATGCGAGGCGGTGCACGTTCACGCTGCGCGGACCCAATTGCACGATCATCCGTCCGGCATGGAACTGTCCGCCAAACTCGCCATCCTCGCCGATGCCGCCAAGTACGACGCCTCGTGTTCGTCCAGTGGCGGCAACCGGCGTGACTCGCGCGGCACCGGCGGCATCGGCTCCAACGAGGGCATGGGCATCTGCCACGCCTACGCGCCGGATGGCCGCTGCATTTCGCTGCTGAAGATCCTGCTGACCAACTTCTGCATCTTCGACTGCGCCTACTGCATCAACCGCCGCAGCTCCAACGTGCAGCGGGCGCGCTTCACGGTGGAGGAAGTGGTGCAGCTCACGCTGGACTTCTACCGCCGCAACTACATCGAAGGGCTGTTCCTGTCCTCGGGCATCATCCAGTCCTCCGACTACACCATGGAGATGCTGGTGCGGGTGGCGCGCAGCCTGCGGCAGGAGCACAAGTTCGGCGGCTACATCCACCTCAAGACGATCCCGGACGCGTCGCCGGAGCTGCTGTCCGCCGCCGCGCGCTGGGCCGACCGCCTGAGCATCAACGTGGAGATGCCCACCGAGGGCGGGCTCAAGTCGCTGGCGCCGGAGAAGAACCTGCGCGATATCCGCCAGGCCATGGGCCGCCTGCGGCTGGGCATCGAGGAATCCAAGGCGGAGAAAAAGGCGCCGCGCTTCGCGCCGGCCGGACAGAGCACGCAGATGATCGTGGGCGCCGATGCTTCCACCGATCGCGACGTGCTCACCTCCAGCACCAACCTGTACGCCAACTACCGGCTCAAGCGCGTCTACTACTCCGCCTTCAGCCCGATTCCCGATGCATCCAAAGCGCTGCCGCTGCGTCCGCCGCCGCTGGTGCGTGAGCACCGCCTGTACCAGGCCGACTGGCTGATGCGTTTCTACGGCTTCAACGTGGAGGAGATCGCGCCGCCGGACGACAACGGCATGCTCGACCTGGACGTGGACCCGAAGATGGCCTGGGCGCTGCGCCACCGCAGCCAGTTCCCGGTGAACCTCAACACCGCCCCGAAGGAAATGCTGCTGCGCGTGCCGGGGCTGGGCGTGCGCACGGTCGACAAGCTGCTGGCCATGCGCACGCACCGGCGCATCCGCTATCAGGACCTGGTCAAGCTGCGGGTTGCCGTGGGCAAGGTGGCACCGTTCGTCGAGACGCTGGATTACCGCCCGCGCGCCGACGGCGAGAGCAGCACGCTGCGCGCGCAGCTGACCACGCCGCGACAGGCGGACATGTTCGGCCACTGATGCAAAGCGTGGTGCTCGAGGACGGTTCCGATTTCGCCGCCTGGCGCACGGCGGCGAGGCAACTGCTGGCCGCCGGCGCGCCGCCGGCGCAAGTGCAATGGCAGGCCGGCGGCGCCACCGACCTGTTCGGCGCCGGCCAGCCGGCACTGCCCGCCGACGCGCCGGCCGCAGCGGTGGGACGGGTGCCGCGCGAGTTCATGAGCCTGGCCGACACCGTGCTCGCACACAGCGATCCGCGCCGCCACGCGGTGCTCTACCGCATGCTGTGGCGGCTCACCCATGGCGAGCGCAACCTGCTGCAGATCGCCAGCGACGACGACGTCGCCTGGGCGCACATGGCGGCCAAGGCGGTGCGCCGCGACATGCACAAGATGAAAGCATTCGTGCGCTTTCGCGAGGTGGACGGACCGGACGGCGCGGTGTTCATCGCCTGGTTCGAGCCGTCGCACGACATCGTGGCGCGGGTGGCGCCGTTCTTCGTGCGCCGCTTCACCGGCATGCGCTGGTCGATCCTCACGCCGCTGCGCAGCGCCCACTGGGACGGCGAGACGCTGCGGCTGCAGGCCGGCGCCGAAAAGGCCGATGCACCCACCGGCGATGCGCTGGAAGACCTGTGGCGTACCTACTTCGCCAACATCTTCAATCCGGCCCGCCTGAAGGTACGCGCCATGACGCAGGAGATGCCGGTGCGCTACTGGAAGAACCTGCCGGAAGCAGCCCTGATCCCGGGGCTGATCCAGGACGCGTCGGCACGCATGCAGGCAATGGTGGACAAGGCGCCGACGATGCCCCAACTGCGCATCCCGGCGCCGGTCAAGCCGGCAGCCGCACCACTGCCCGCAGGCAGCCTTGCCGAGCTGCGCGAGCAGGCCCGCCAGTGCCGTGCCTGCCCGCTGTGGCAGCCGGCCACGCAGACGGTGTTCGGCGAAGGCCCGGAGGATGCACGCATCGTGGTGGTCGGCGAGCAGCCCGGCGACCAGGAAGACCTCGCCGGCCAGCCGTTCGCCGGCCCCTCCGGCGAGCTGTTCAACCGGGCACTGGCGCAGCTGGGCATCGATCGCGCAGGGCTCTACATCACCAACACCGTCAAGCATTTCAAGTTCGAGCCGCGCGGCAAGCGCCGCCTGCACGCACGCGCCAACGCACAGGAGCAGGCCGCCTGTCGGCAGTGGCTGGCGGCCGAACTGGACCGCATCCGCCCTGCCCTGATCGTCTGCCTCGGCGCGATGGCCGCACAGAACCTGTTCGGTGGCGACTTCCGCCTGCTCGCGCAGCGCGGCCAGTGGATCACGCTGGACCAGCACACGCGCGGCTTCGCCACCGTGCATCCGTCGTACATCCTGCGTTTGCCGGGCGAGGACGCGCGGGCGGCAGCGTTCGAGGAGTTCGTGCGCGACCTGGGGATGATGCGCGAGCTGGCTGGCTAGGGCCGGCAACGGCGCGGCGGTCTGCGATCGCGCGGCCGCATCGTCCCGGCCGTGACCGGTTGCGCCGGCAGTGGCGGGCTTGGGCGACCGCTTCGCGCACTGTACGCGGCCTCCTGTCTCCGATGAACTGCAAGAGGCCAAGCCCGATAAGCATGTCGGGCTCACCGGTTCCTGGCGCTCCACTCTGGCGCGGTCACAGCGGCCCTGCGGGTGCTGCCGCTTGCGGGGGAGATGCCGGGTCGCTTTCGTCCATGCACGTGCACATCCGTGGGCTTGCGCGTCGCAAGGAGTGCCCGCGCGATGGGTTGCGGGGTCACCGGCGCCAGCGACTGGTGGCGTGACTGCGGATGGCACTCGCGCTGGATGTGCCGGATGCACAAGGGCACATGACGCGAAGCCGGTCGCCGAAGCGCTCCGGCACGGCGGACGACCAGCCGCGACGGCGCAGGCGACCGGTCGGGGGCTGCCGGCCCAGGCACCAGCGCATCTCTTGCGCAAGCGAGGCCGCCTTGCTCCTCGGCCGCGGCGACCACCGCGCCCGCCACCCGCACGAGTCGCCGCGCCACCGGCGCTCACGCCCGCCTCAGCGCGCGTAAGGCGCCACCTGGGTGCGGATGATCGCCTGCTCCGCCGCTGTCAGTGGCAGCTGCGGCACGACGCGCCCGTCGTAGTCGGCCAGGTCGGCGCCGGTGTACGGCCAGTCCGATCCGGGCAGGAAGTGGCGCAGCCCGATGCGCCGGATCAGCGCCACCAGCGCACGCTTGTCGGCCTCCGGCGTCTTGTCCGTCCACACCCCTGACAGGTCGAACCAGACGTGGCGAAAGCGGCGCGGATGCGCCTGCATGGCATCGGCGAAAGCCGTCAATGCGGCAAGCGTGGGCGGATCGATACCGCCCCACCCGCCGGCATGCGCAATCTGCACCGGTGCGCCCGCGGCCGCCGGCAGCACCTCGTCGATGAAACGCTGCGCGTCCTTCGCGCCGTAATCGCCGCGCTGCGTCCGCAGGTGCACCAGCACTGCCCAGTGCGCCTGGCCGGCCGCCTTGAACACCCGCGCCAGCGCGGCCAGGTGCGCGTCGTTGCGCAGGTCCACGCCGGAGCTGGTGAGATGCAGCTTCACCCCGCTGACCGCCGCGTTGCCGCGCCAGTACGCGAGCTCAGGGAGCGCATCGGGCCGCAGCGGGTCCACCGCGATGAATGCCCGGAAGCGGTCCGGATGCGCCCGGACCAACCCCACCGTCCACGCATTGGCCGAGTGCATCAGGCCGGTGGCATTGGCTGGCGGCGGATCCATCATCGGGCTTTCCGGCAGGTAGCCGGTGGACAGCACCAGCGCACGGCTGACGCCGGCCTTGTCCATGGCATGCAGCAGGTCATCCGGCGTGTAGGGCGTGGTCAGGGCGGCGTCGCAACGACCGTACCGGCTGATCTGCTCGCAGAAGGTCGGCACAAACGCCTGGATCGCCGGCGCGTTCAGATGCGTGTGATGGTCGACCAGAAGCTCCGCCCGCGCCGACGGCTGACCGGTGTTGATGGGGGCGCCATTGCCCGGCGGAGCCACCGCCAGCGCGAGCAGGAAAACCGCACATGTGATTCGCATGCCATGCCCTCGGAAAGATGCAATGCAGTGGGTACGCCCGCGCCGCACAGCGTGCACCGGCGGATCGGTGTGCGTCCAGCGCGCAGGCAACCGGTCCTCGAGCCGGCCGCGGATGCAGCGACGGCTACCTCACGCGGGGGCTCACCCCGCGATGCGCGCCAGCGCCGCTTCCAGCCGCCGCACCGTGCCGTCCACGTCCTTGAGCTTGTCCAGCCCGAACAAGCCGATGCGGAAGGTCTTGAAGTCGGCCGGTTCATCGCACGCCAGCGGCGTGCCGGCCGCAATCTGCAGACCCTGCGCGGCAAACGCGCGGCCGGTGTGGATGGCCTCCTCGTCGGTGTAGCTGACCACCACGCCCGGCGACTGGAAACCTTCGGCCGCAACACTCGGAAACCCGTGGCGTACCAGCGCAGCGCGCACCTTCTCACCCAGCTCGCGTTGCGCGTTGCGTGCGTTCTCCAGGCCCATGGTCACAGTCTCGACCATGGCATCGCGCAGTTGCGCCAGGGCGTCGGTCGGCAAGGTGGCGTGGTAAGCAAAGCCGCCGTTTTCGTATGCCGCCATGATGCCGCGCCACTTGGCCAGGTCGAGCGTGAAGCTGGAACTGCGCGTGGTGGCGAGGCGCGCCTCGGCCGCGGCCGAGAGCATCACCATCGCGGCACCGGGCGTGGCGCTCCAGGTCTTCTGCGGCGCGGAGATCAACACGTCCACGCCCACCTGCTGCATGTCCACCCACAGCGCGCCGCTGGCGATGCAGTCGAGCACCAGCAGGCCGCCGTGCGCGTGTACCGCTGCAGCCACCCGCTGCAGGTAGTCGTCCGGCAGCAGCAGGCCCGCGGACGTCTCCACGTGCGGCGCGAACACCACGTCCGGCTTGCCCTCGGTGATCGCGGCGACCACCTCGTCGATCGGCGCGGGCGCGAACGGTGCCTGGTGTGCGCCGTGGGTGGTACGCGCGGTGAGCACCGTGGTCTGCGCCGCGATCCCGCCGACCGCCAGGATCTGGCTCCAGCGGTAGCTGAACCATCCATTGCGGATCACCAGCACGTGCGCGCCCTGCGCAAACTGCCGCGCCACCGCCTCCATGCCGGCCGTGCCGCCACCGGGCACCAGCGCCACCGCGTGGGCGCGGTACACCGTCTTGAGGTTTGCCGACAGGTCGCGCATCACCTGCTGGAAGCGCGTGGACATGTGGTTGAGCGCGCGGTCGGTGAACACCACCGAGTACTCGCGCAGCCCGTCGGGATCCACGCGTGAAGGAGAGTCTGTATGCATGATGCCTGGTCCCGGTTCGGCTGGTCGTGTGGATGGCCCGACGTCCGCCGATATGCGGCGGTCGCCAGGCAACCGTCGAAGCCTAGCAAGGAGCGCCGCAGCAGATCGTGTTGACTGGAAACCTCCTGCATGACGCCGATCGCCACTGCCCGAATCCCGCCGGCGTTCTGGGGCAGCGAAGATCATCATGGTTACGTTCGCGCCCGGTGCCTCGCCGCGTCTCCTGCAGCTGGGCTCGCGGTGGCGCGCCATAGCCTTGCGACACCCTGCTCAAGAAGACAGCCTACGGAAGACAGCCCACGACTGCAGCGCCACGGTGGCATAGGCATGTCCTACCTCGTCGCACCTGGTTCCGCGCTCGCCTACACCGCCAGCCCCGGATCGCCTTCCAGCACCGTCTGGCGCATCTGCGGCCGCTCGCCGGCTCGCCACAACGCCACCTCATGGCGGACGCGGTAGCGCAGCGGTCCGCCGTCCGGTGTTGCGCTGCGTTGGAGCGGCCGCGGGATGCACACGAACTCGGTTGCCATGGTGTCGGCGTCGACGCGCACGGTGGAGTAGCCGTGTCCGCCCATGTCGACGAACGTGAGGTGGGGAGCGAGATCCGGGTTGCTTGCCGCGCGCGCCTCCTCCATGTCGCCACGGGCGGCGAAGGCCAGCGCCGACCGCACGCCGTGCCGCAAGAGCAGGTTGGCGCTGCACTGGGCTGGGCCGCCCGCGGGGTTGGCCACGTAAAGCGGGCGCAGCGGGTCATCCTTCTTCAGGTTGTGCTCGGAGGCTTCGAACATGCCCGGTGAGGAGATCGAGCCGCCGACGAAGGTGACGCCCACGGGCTCGAAGGCCTCCGGCGGCAGCGCCTTGGCCGCGTAGCCCGCCCAGAAGCTGTGGCGATCGCCGGAGACGATGGCGAAACCGGTGATGCCCGCGTCGCGCACGGCGTCGAAGATCTCGGCGCGTTCGTGATATGTGCCACCCCAGTCGCTGGTGGCCATCACGGCGAAGCCTTTGCCGGGCCACGGGCCAAATGCGGGCGGGAGGTTCTTTGGGTCCACACGCCAGTCGGGCGTACCCAGCGAGTTGCCCCAGATTTTCCAGGTGGCTCGCGCGCCGCGCAGTCGTTCCATGAACCACGCTTTCTGCGTTGCCCCCAGCATCGTCTGTGCTGCCTTGCCGGCGCGGAAGTTGGCCACGCGCCGGTCGCGGAAGGCCAGCTGCGCCGGTGGCTGGCCGCCACCGTAGTCGCGGCCGCCGTCGAGCTGCATCGCCAGCTCTTCAGGCACCCAGCCCAGCGCGTCGCCCTCGAACAGTGCCGCGAGCTCATCGCTCAAGCCCGGATCGCGCGAGCGAAAGCTGCGCTGGTCGGTGAGGATCAGGTCGATATGACGGCCCCAGCGCAACGCGCGATACACGATCAGGCTGTCGATGGCGGCGAGGTTGTTGGGTTCGCGACCCAGCCCGTCGTCGTCGAACGCGGTGACCGGGGCATCGACGACCTGCGGCGCAGCGAAGGTGTCCAGCGACCTGCCGGGCGGCGACACCCGCGCCGGCTGGTACTCGAACCAGGCCTGGTTGGCGGCGGCCTTCAGCGTCTGGGCGGGTACCGGGCCCTCGCCGAACTCCTGGATCGACTGCCAGCCTTGCCAGGAGAATTCGTGGTTGTCCCAGACCGGCACGAACGGCCAGCGCGCACGGGCATCCTGCAGATCCGGATCCTGCAGGTACGCGTGGTAGAGCGCGCGGTAATCCTCCAGCGAGGCCGGCACCCAGAAGCGATCCCTGGCCACGGTCTTGCCGGTCGGGAAGTGGATCGGGAAGGTGACGAGGCGGTCGTAGCGATGGCCGTCCCTGACCTGCTCCGGGTACTGCACCACCTCGTAGACGAAGTCGCCCAGGTGCAGCACGAAGCCGAGCCGGTCCTCGGGTGCGGCGCGCTCGTCCTCCCAGATCATGCGCCGGTAGGCGTTCAGGGCGCCCTCGCAGATGTTCTGGCAGCTGACGAACGCGAAACGTGCAGGGCGTGGATCATCCGGCGCGGGCGCGGTGATCGTGCGCCCGATCCGGCTGCCGTTGCCTTGCTCGTCGGTGAAGCGATACCAGTACTCGCGCCCTGCCAGCAGCTGGCCGACCAGCACCCGGCAGGTCCAGTCGGCGTCGGCGGACACCCGCGCTGCCGTGGTCGCGATCACCCGGGTGAACTCCGGATCCTCCGACACCTCCACCCGCAGCGACGCACTCGCGCGCGCGTCGGCATAGGGACGGCGCGTCCACAGCAGGATGCTGCTGTCGTGCGGATCGCCCGAGGCGACACCCTGCGGATACAGTTCGCGACGCTCGAGCCACCCGCTGGACGACGGTCGCGCCGGCGTGCAGCCCAACGCCAGCGACGCTCCCAGCGTGGCGGACAGTTTCAGGAACTGTCGGCGGTCCATGGTCGGCATGAACGTCCCTCCCCCGGGGCGGATCGCGATGATCGATGGGCGGGAACGCTAGACCCGTTGGCCGGCGACGGAGTGTGCCGGAAGTACCTGCAGCGCGATCAAGCCGGGCAGCCACCGGGCACCGGACGGCGCGGGCACGCGCCTTGCCCCGGGGCATGGCGGCACCGAGATAGCCGACCACGCCGGCGGCGTACATCCCGCCTCAGAGATAGCTCAACCACCCGTCGCGGCGCCGCCGCTTGACCCCGGCGAACCAGCGACAGAGCGGATACAGCGCGAGCACCACGCACGCCCAGATCACGTAGATCACCGGCAAGCCCACGTCCCAGTTCGGCGGCGCGGTGAACGGAAAGTGGTCCAGATCGGGCGAACTGAACATGCCGCGCACGTTGCCATAGCGCAGGGCGCAGGCGGCGACTGCCAGCAGGTGGATCAGGTAGAAGTGCAGCACGTAGAAGAACAGCGGGACCTTGCCGTATGCCAGCGCGGGACGCAGCAGCCGCGGTGTGCCTGCGTCGAACACACGCAGCAGGAGCAGCGCCGGCCCCAGCGTCATCAGCAGGAACAGCAGCGACGGCGGGTACTTCTGCGTGTTGAGGAACGACATCAGCGTCCACAACGGCGTGCCCTGCACCGTCCAGGGCGCCGGATCGCCGTAGCGGTTGAGCGCGCGCAGCAGCACGAATGCAACGCTCGCCCCGAGCCCCAACCACAGCAGCAGCACCTGCCGACGCGGCGCGCTCCAGCGATAGCTCTGCCCCAACGCATAGCCCAGCGCGGTCACGCCCAGCCACGGAACCAGCGGGTAGGCAACAAACACGATGGGCGCGCCGGCGTGCACGAATCCGGGCGCATGCAGTATCGACCACAGCGGCCCGAACGCACCTAGCGTCTCCGCGCGCACGCCGTCCAGGAGGTTGTGGCCAGCCACCATGGCGGCGCCCACGCCGACCAGCAGCGGCATCGGCAGGTAGATGAGCCCGGCCAGCGCGATCATCACCCAGCCCAGGGCCCACAACACGGTCAGCAGGGTGACCTGGTAGTCCAGGTTGAACTGCAGCGCGAAGCGCATCACCACCACCTCGAGCACGATCAGCCACAGGCCGCGGGTGAGCAGGAACCGGGCAAGGTCACCCTTGGCCACGCGCTGGCGCATCAGGTTGGCGCCGGTGCCGGTGAGCAGGAAGAACACCGGCGCGCAGAAATGGGTGATCCAGCGGGTGAAGAACAGCGGCGCGGTGGTCGTGGCCAGGTTGGTTGGACTGGCGCCGAGATCGCCGAAAAAATCGTGCACGTGATCGAGCGCCATGATCACGATGATCAGGCCGCGCAGCAGGTCGATCGATTCGATCCGGTAGCGCGTGCTGGCCGTTTCGCCGGTCGCCGCGCCCGCGTCAGGCAACGCCGTTGCTGTATCCACGCCGCTCACTCCCCGTGTGGTGGCGCAAGCGTGCTGGGATCAGGCTTGACGACGCAAGGGCCACCGCCCGCGCCACTGCGTTCCCATGTGCGGCACGAACGACGCGAACGGCCGCCGCTGCCGGGTCCCAGCAACCCACGCCTCCTCAAGCTCCCGCCCGCTATGACGGGACGCGCACGTCAGCTGGCCATGCATTTAAGCCCCCACACGCGACCCTGTTTGTGCAGTCACAGGGGGCGCGGGCTGCAACCCACGCTTACAGAGAGGACTTCCATGACGATCAAACCAACGCATACAGCCGCACGTCTTGCCATCCTGATCTCCGCTTCGTTGGCCGCGCCGGTGATGGCACTCAACGCCCCTGCTGCAAGCAGCGCAGCGCAACCGGGCAACACCAGTGCCAGCCAGCAGGAAACCCAGGCCTTCCAGCGCTGGGATGCCAACAACAACGGAAAGATCGACAAGACCGAGTTCCGCAACCACTTCACCAAAACCCACTGGTACGCGAACTGGGACACCAACCACGACAACCGTATCTCCCACAGCGAATTCGATGCCGGCCGGCAGCACGTGGCAGCGCAGGCGAACAACAACAATGCCTGGGACACCTGGGACGTCGATGGCGACGGCTTTCTGGACGACAACGAGTTCTCCGACGGCGTCTACAACACCTGGGACGTCAACCACGACTATGGTTTGAACGATGACGAGTACGACGAGGGCATCAACTGGTTCGACAACTGATCCAGTAGCGCCTGCAAGACAAGGCCTTGGGGTCCTGTCTTGCCGTGCCAGCGCCCCGGCTTCGGACGGCCGATGTCCTGAACGCAGACACTGCGTTTGGGCGCATGGCGCGGGACATGCCAGCGGATATTTGCCCCGTCGGTAGCGGTGGGGCATCCGCAGTGAAGCGATTGCACTGCGACCCGGTGCGCCATTTTATTGAGCGTTCTTGACCGCTGCGATGCCTGATGCCGCCTGGACAGGCCGCTGCCATCCCCAGGCGCGGCGGACTCCCGACCCGACAGCTACTCCACCGCAATCCAGTCCACCGCCAGCACAAACGCGCCCTCGCGCTTGTCCGCGATCAGCAGGCCAATCTCATGCACCTGCGCTGGGTCGAGCGGCGGCCCCTGCAGGCGCATGCCACGCACTGACGGCTGCAGCGATGCCAGCGGCACATGCACTTCGGTCCACTGCCCGACCGTCGTGTCGAACGACGCGCCGTAGGAGACGGCCAGGCCGCGGTAACGTGCGTCGGTGGCCAGCCGCAGCTGATAGCGTCGGCCATCACCACGCACCCGCAGCACTACCGCGGTGGCGTCGCTCAGGTCGAAATCGCGTCCGGTGCTGCGCACCGACGAGAAGCCGCCGTTGTTCGCCAGCGACAGCGTGCCGCGGAACACCAATGCGCCGTCGACAAGAGCGGGCCCGCCAGTCGAGCGACCGCCCATCACGCCGTCGTTCACCGCGATCCAGCGCGGCTCGGACGGCAGCGAATCGAACTGCATCAGCATGCGCATGGCGGGCTCCGTGGGCCGGGCATTGGCCGAGAGGGAAAGGCTGCCAACAAGCACGATCGCGGCGACCAGGCGAAGTGACATGCGCAAATCTCCCGACGTGGTGATGCAGCATCGGCAAAGCGCGACGCTGGAGGGACCCGGCCACTCGTCATGCCTGGCGCAGCTGCACTGCGATCGATCATTTTTCGGCTTGGACCAGCATACGCCTGCACGGAGAGGCGCTCGCCAGACGATCGCTGGCGCCATCGTCCATCGAGCTCCCGCCCCCCGCCCGAACACGCGTCAGCAGACCGCACCCTCGGGCGCGAGGTCCCGCAGATGGGGCGCGGTGCGCGCGTGAATCTCCCGGATCAGGGCCACCAGAAAAGACACGGTGCGGTCGAAGTCGGCGCGGTCCATCACGGTGTTGCGCGCGCGCCCAAAGTGCCGGCACTCCCGACAAGAACAGGCTGCCGGCAGAACCCGGGAGTGGGCGCATCGTGATGCTCCGATGGGCTTGGTGTTGAGTGATGGCCAGCAGCCCGCGTGCGGGCCGGCGCAAGGCCAAAGCGGGAGCGCAACTCAAGGCTCGCGCTCCCCATGGCGATCAGCGCGGGCGATACATTGCGCAGAGCTTGTTGCCGTCCGGGTCGCGCACGTAGGCAAGGTGCATGACGCCCAGCGAGCCCTCACGCGGGCCCGGCGCATCCTCGATCGAGATACCGCCGTGGGCCACCGCCACCTCGTGAAACTTCAGCACCTGCTCGGGCGAGCTGCACTTGAAACCTACCGTGCCGCCGTTGGCGCACGACGCGGCCTCGCCATTGATCGGCTGGCTGACGCAGAACATGCTGCCCTCATGCGGGTAGAACAGGCGCACGTGCCCTGTGCCGGCGACATTGCGCAGCGGCTTGCCCGCACCCAAGACAGCGAGCACCGCGTCGTAGAAACGCTGCGAGCGATCGATGTCGTTGGAACCCACCATGATGTGACTGAACATGCGTTGCTCCTGAAGCTCCGGCGCGTTGCCGGATGTGATTGAATGTGGTGAAGGGCGCGGATGCTTGCCCGCCACCGCCTCCCCCTGCGGCTGCCTGCGGTAGGCGGCACTCCCTCTGCTGGCCGACGCGTGCCACGCCGGCCCTGCATGGTAGCTAGCGCCCCCGTCGGCAGGCTGCACCTGCGTTGCGACAAAACGCCCGGGCCGGTCGCGCGAGCCCAGGCGAGGAGCGCACCTGGAGCGGCGCAGTCCAACGGTGGCGCGGCTCCGGCGCCAGCCCGTCCGCACCGGCGGCACATCGTCTTCGACCATCGTCGGGGTCACCGCCACTCAGGGCGCCGCACTTGCCGCACCGGAGCCAAACCGGTGGGCGCGCTAGTTGCGCAGCAGCAGCATCGGCAGTGCCATCAGCGCCAGCAGGCCGAGGATGGTGAGCACGATCGTCACCACGCGCAGTGGCTCGGCGCACAACTGCGTGAGGAACGTCGGCGCGGTGCCATCGCGCCTGGCTGCCGCGTGGTCGCTCCGCACGCGGTCGCTGCGCTGTCGCTGGTACTCGGCCATGGCGCGCTCCGCGTCCGCAAACGTCGCGTCTTCCGTCACCCAGATACTGCCCGCGGACACGCCCCAGAGGCTGGGCCGGGTTTCGTAGAAAGCGATCCCGTGCGCCTCGAGCATGGCGCGCACCTCGTCGGCTTCGTCGTCGGGCACGTGGCGCAGATTCATCAGCAGCTTGCACATGCCGCCATGGTAGCGACGCGCGGCCATTCCGCCAGGCGCTTTACCGAACCGCCCCGCCGCACGACGCGCCACCCGGCGATGGGCCTGAAGCACGGGCCGCACCGCGTCATCCGAGGGGCGATGCCCGGTGGCATCTCGTCATGGTGCCCCGGACTCGCCCACCAGCGCGGCCCGCCGCGAATCAAGCAGCAAGCTATCGATGGACCGATCACCTTGAAACGATGGATGCCGGCCCGCCCGCTGATTCCCGCCATGCGGAGGACCGCCGCCATTGGCGTTGAAGCGCCCGCCCAAAGCGCTGCCACGCAGCGGCGACGTCCAGCTGCGCGGCCCCCCCCCCCCCGCACCGGTGCTGCCAAGGTCACCAAGGGATGCGAGCAGGAGTGAGCTTCCAGCGCCGGATGGCTTTTCGACGATCAGAGCGTGGCAGGCCTCCGCGATGCGAAAACCATCGCGGAGCTTGCCTTTCCATCAACCCTTTACGGCATCCACTGCGCCCTGACCGTCAGGCCGGTGACCGCGGCCCGGGCGTGTACGAGCACGTAGTAGGTGCCCGCCTTGGGGCTGCTCCACGTGCACAGCTCCCTGTTACCCGCATGGTAGGAGCGGCAGCTGTAGCTGGTGACCGTGGGCGCCGAGCCATATTTGACGTAAAGATCGGCGTCGCCTGTGCCGTTCACGCTCATCATTTCGCTGTAGGTCACGCCGCTGGGAATGGTGAAGGTGAACCGCAGGTCTCCATTCGTGGCGATCTTCAGATTGCTTACCGCCACATCGTTCTTCAGTTGCACCACCGATGACGGGGCTGGGGCCGGAGCGGGAGCCGGGGCCGGGGCTGGGGCTGGGGCCGGGGCTGGGGCCGGGGCCGGGGCCGGGGCCGGAGCGGGCGCTGGTGCGGGGGCCGGTGCGGGTGCGGGTGCCGGGGCCGGCGCGGAAGTCACCGTGCCACCACCACTCACGTTGAAAGCGAGCACGCCTCGGGCGCTGGCCATGAACGTTCCACCGCGCACCACGCTCACCTGCTGCTGGCCATTGATCGTGGCCACCGTCACCGAATAGCCGATCTGCGGCACCAACTCGGTGATGGTGTGGCTCGCAGCGACTGCGGGCACCGTGTACTTGATGGACGTGCTGATCGGTGTGCCGGGTGCACCGGAGCTGTTGATGACCACGTCGTTGCCGTCAACGCCGGACAGGCGCACGCCGACTATGGCGCCCGCGTTGACGGTGACCGGCCTGGCAGCTGCCACCTGCGAGGCCGACGAAGAGGTATCGAACACGTTCAACCACTGGTGGCTGGTCGCCGCCGCAGGCGCACGCTCCTGCACCTGCCAGACCTTCACCGGATTGCTTCCCGGATATAGCCCGACCGTCGCCGTGGCGGCATTGGCCGGCAGCACCGACGTCATCGCGCCGGCGTAGGCGCCGTTGTAGGTGACGTCCAGCCGGGTCTGCCCGGCGGGCGCCGCGCCCTTGACGGGCTTGGCGGGGAAATGCCATGCCAGATATTGGTCGTAGGCGCTGCTCCCTGCGGTGGTGCGGTCGTGCACCACAAACCGGTGGGGACGCAGGTAGACCACCTC